>Ga0307510_10000010_pt1 | contig 377457 bp, 311 predicted proteins | sample 12_EM_MG_FD_207224 | JGI IMG/M metagenome (GOLD analysis project Ga0307510, IMG submission 207224) | Populus trichocarpa ectomycorrhiza microbial communities from riparian zone in the Pacific Northwest, United States - 12_EM | ecosystem: Host-associated > Plants > Roots > Unclassified... | reverse complement strand
TGGAACCCGGACCCGGTGGCAGCAATTTCTTCTTCACCATCCCGTGTCTGACCCCATGCCACTCATTTGCCTTCAGGCCCGCCGAACGGCAGTACTCGGCGAAACTCATCCCACGCTCGCGTGCCTGCCGAATGTGCTTCATGCATTCCCGTTCGCGTTCGGTCAACTTATCGTTCGCAACCTCCAACATCGGAATCTCCTCGTTGGCAGCGATCTGCTGCCCGCGGAAGCTTCGTCAGCTCCGCTCAACTTTGGAATAACGCGGATGCTGGAGTGCTTACTGCTGGCGGACGATCTGGTCGAGGATTTCCGGCGCGTCCGTGATCAGTTCGAACATCTCAATCGCGAGCTGCGCGAACGCATCATGGATAGCGAGGGCAATCGCGGCGAAGTGTTGACGGCTCTGTTTGCGGGGGTCGATCTCATCGGCGAAAGCGATGCCGGGCGGACTTTCGCAGCGTTCTGGCGCCTGCTTACAGACCCCGAGCAGAGTGCCACCCTGGAGCACGCGCTCGATCAGGTGCTCACACGTGACTTTGCACGACGTCTCGATCCTCGCGAGCGGCGCTTCCTGCTGCGATTGACCCGCGCTCTCCTGGAACAGGGAGGGACCGTCCACGAAGTGCTCCAGAGCTTTGCTCGTAGCCTCAAACACTTTGTGCAGAGCCGGGAATACCTGGAGCAACGGCAGCTCAATCAGGCTCTGCGCGAGGCGCAGAGCCTGGCCCTTGCTTTGAAGGAGGACGTGAAGGCCACCGAGTTGCTGGGGTATGTGCTCCAACTCAGCAGCAGTCGCGTGCGCTCGGTGTCGCAGTGGAAGTTGTTTGACCCGGCGCTACATACGATTGAGCGCGGGATGACTGAAGGCGATGCGGCTGCGTTGGATCTCGAGACCGTGAGCGGGCTCATCGCACAGTCGGAAATCGACTTCGGGACGCTGCGGAAAAACATCCGCACACTGTTGGAGCTCCGATCACAAGCATCGATCGGCGATGTGCTGTACCAATTTCCCGCCACGCAAGGACTAGGCAGTGTCGTGGGGTACATTGCTCTGGGTAGCAAGTACGGGACAAGAGTGGCGCAACGTCATGAGACCGTGTCATGGAATGGTCAGGATGAGCAAAAGCGCAGCGCCCGCATTCCTGCGATCTACTTTCTGAAAGAGAAATACGATGAGCTCGCCTGAGTCCTCAGCCAAAGTCGCGACAAATGGCGGAGCCGCGCTTTATGTGGGCGATGCCGGCGATCTTGCGCTCGACACCCGCAGAGTACTCGTCCAGCTTTTGGCCGGACCTTCCCTCGAGGCACGCCGCCATTCGCACCTGTGGCCCATATTGCTGCGCGATGAGGCACTCATCCGAGGTCGTCTCGCGGACCTGTTTCTGGAACTCGTGCTCGACCGGGATACGCAGGTCGCATTTACGCGGCAGGCGGATGTGGGCGATCTGGAAGTGCCGATCCTTCTGCGACGCGCCCCACTGACCTTCATTGATTCCGTGTTGCTGTTGTTTCTGCGTCAGCGCCTGTCGCAAGCCGACGTACATGCCGAGCGCGCGGTCGTGGCGACCGATGAAATCGTCGAATACCTCACCACATACGAGCGAGCCGGTAATACGGACCATGCCGGGTTCGTCAAGCGCCTTCAGGCATCCGTCGAGAAGATCAAGAAGCACAGCATCCTGCAAAAGCTTCGCGGCACGGACGACAGATTCGAGATCTCACCCACCCTGAAACTGCTGTTCTCGGTGGAAGAAATTCAGGCGTTGACCCGCGTGTACAGGAATGTAGCCGAGGGAACACAGCTGCAGCCGGCGCCGGATGCCGAACGTGACGAGGACGCCGAATGAGCGGCCTGCCCGCTGAACCGCTGTTGCCCATGTTTGCCCACGAGCAGTTCCGCATGCGCAGGCTGCAAGTCTACAACTGGGGCACGTTCTCGGGATTACACGAGATACCCATCTCTGCGCGCGGCTTTCTGTTTGTAGGACCCTCCGGCTCCGGAAAGTCCACCCTCCTCGATGCCTTTTCCGCATTGCTCGTGCCCCCTCGTTGGATCGACTTCAATGCTGCGGCCCGGGAGACGGAACGCAGCGGTCGCGATCGCGGATTTATGAGCTACGTCCGCGGCGCGTGGGCCGATCAGAAGGACACCGACTCAGGAGAAATCGCTACCCAGTATCTGCGCCCAGGTTCGACGTGGTCAGCACTCGGCCTGTCGTACGAGAACGCGCTCAATCAATGTGTCGTACTCGTTCACCTGTTGTGGGTACGCGGCAACTCCACCGCAACGACTGACGTCAAACACCATTACCTTATTTTTGAGCGGCCGTTTGATCTGCGCGAGCTGAAAGACTTCGACCTGGACATCCGCAAGCTGAAGCAGTCGCTGGCGGATCCATTTACCCGAGACGAGTTTCGTCCATATGCCGAGCGTTTCTGCAGAATGCTGAGGATCGAAAGCGAGATGGCTTTGAGGCTGCTGCATAAAACGCAGTCGGCGAAGAACCTGGGTGATCTGAATACGCTGCTGCGCGATTTCATGCTCGACAAACCCGACACGTTCGACGTGGCGGATCGGCTGGTCAATGAGTTCGCGGAGTTGAATGCGGCACACCAGGCGGTTGTCACCGCACGCGAGCAGGTTCAAATGCTCGTGCCGGCGCGCACCGACTACAACAGCGCGCAGGATCTGCGGCGGCGGAGAAACGACCTCGAGGAGCTGCGGCTGGGTATCGATGCGTTCAGGGAAACGCGCCGCATGTCGATGCTCGAGGAACGCATACAAACGCTGAAAGTCAATCGGCAGGGATTGGATGGCGAGATCCTGCAGCGCCAGGAGATTGTCGACAATCATGCCTCGGCACTGCGCGATCTGGAACAGCAACACCGCGCAATGGGAGGCGATCTAATCGAGAGGTGGGAAGCCGAGAGGAAAGGCCTCCAGAGCAGGCGCGAAGAGTGCTTACGCAAGTTGGACATGGCACAGCAGGCCTGCAACAAACTGAATTGGACGCTCTCGGATACACCGGGTGGCTTCGCCGAGCTCGCCGGCCGTGCGCGGCAGGAGATTGAAGACTGGAACCAGGACAGCGAGGGTACGCAGGAGCGCCGGTTCGCATTGGATCGTGAGCGCACGCAAGCACGTAGCAGTCTGACGCAGGCGCAAGCTGAAGTCGCTGCGTTGCGGCGCCAGCCGTCCAACATCTCAGCGGACATGCTCGACGTGCGACGAAGCATCGCAAGCACGCTTGGGCTGCCGGAATCCGCGTTGCCTTTCGCGGGTGAGCTGCTCGAGGTCCGTGCCCGCGATTCCGAATGGCGGGGCGCGATCGAGCGCGTGTTGCGTGGTTTTGCTCTGTCTTTGCTGGTTGATGACGATCACTATGCGGCACTATCCGGTCACGTAAACGCTGTGAGTCTCGGCCAACGCCTTGTGTACTATCGCTGCGGACGCGCGGAGGGCGGGCAGGTGCGCCATATCGGACCCAACTCCCTCGTCACCAAACTGGAAATCAAGGACTGCGAGTACAACGGCTGGCTGCGTACCGAGCTTGCTCAGCGGTTTGACTACGCTTGCGTGGATTCGATGCAGGCCTTCAGGAGTACCGATCGGGCGCTTACGCGGCAGGGACAGGTACGGCATAGTCGCACACGTCACGAAAAGGATGATCGTCGAGACGTCAATGATCGACGCTCCTGGGTCTTGGGCTTTGACAACCGCGACAAGCTTGCGTTGTTCGAAGATCAGGTGAGGGAACTGAGCGAGACAATCAGCCGTCTCGATAGCGAGATCTCCCGTCTGCTCAAGCAGGATCAGGATCGCGCCGCGCGCGCGCTTCAATGCCAGACTCTGGCCAACATGCAGTGGCAGGAAATCGACGTCGGACCCGTCCTGGATCGGATCGCAACACTCGAACAGCAACTGCGCGAAGCCCGGGAGGGGAACGCTGCGCTGCGTGAGATGAGCCGTCGGATCGAAGACTGCAAGGGCAAACTGTCAGCCGCTGAGAACGAACTCCGGGAGACCATGAGTGCTCACAGCGCCATGGAGAAGGAGATCGAGACACACGCCGCGAAGCTTCGCTCTCTGCGGGAAGACGCCCGGATCATCCCGCTGACCCCGCATCAGTCCGGTGGGCTGGACGAGCGGTTCGCGACTGTTGGCGTGCAGCTCACCCTTGACAACCTCGACGAACTAGCCAGGCGCGTGGAGCGTGGAGTTGGCGAGGAGACCAGGGCTCTGAGCGAGCAGATCCACTTGCTGGAGAAGGCTGTTGAGACCTGCTTCATCGAGTTCAGGCGGCGCTGGCTGATGGACGCGGCGGATACTGACGCCACGATTGCAAGTGCACCCGACTATCTCGCGCGACTGCTGCGACTGGAAACAGACGGACTGCCTGCTCATGAGCAGCGATTCTTCGAACTGTTGCGCAACCAAAGTCATCAGAACCTTGCTGCACTGTCAACGCATCTCAGCCAGGCACGCAAAGCGATTCTCGAGCGTATGACACAGGTGAACGAAAGTCTCCGACATGCGCCGTTCAATCCCGGCACGCACCTGCACATTGATGTGAGCGATCGCCAGCTCCCGGAAGTACGGGAGTTGCGGCAGGAGATACAACAAGCTCTGAGTAACGCCTGGGCGGACGACGAGGAAGGAGCGGAGGCCCGCTTTGTTGTGCTGCGCCGAATCGTCGAGCGCCTCGCCAGCCAGGACCCTGAGCAACGACGCTGGCGCGAATCGGTGCTCGATGTGAGACAACATGTCGAGTTCATCGGACAGGAGCTGGACGAAAACGGTGCACAGCTCGAAGTTTATCGAAGCGGTGCCGGCAAATCCGGCGGCCAGCGGCAGAAGCTCGCCACCACCTGTCTCGCAGCAGCCCTGAAATACCAGCTCGGCAGCAACGAGCAAGGTATGCCCATCTACGCACCTGTCGTTCTCGATGAGGCTTTCGACAAGGCCGATAACGAGTTCACGGCGCTCGCCATGAATATCTTCGTGAATTTCGGATTTCAGATGATTGTGGCGACGCCCCTCAAGTCGGTGATGACTCTGGAGCCGTTCATTGGCGGGGCCTGCTTCGTGGAGATCAGTGAGCGGCGACGATCTGCCATCCTACTAATCGAATACGATGAGAGTCGGCAACGTCTGAAACTTCCGGAGCATGCGCCCGGAGAGGCTGTAGTTGCGATTTCCTGATGTCATCCGGGAGCTGTTGATGACGCGCTACCGGAACCAGCGCCGGAGCTGGCTGACCGAAGGTACAAGCGCGGTCGACTCCTGGCCCATCGTTTTCCGCCTCGACTGTCCAACAGAGGAGGATGCACGACGACAAGCCGATGTGTTTGGAGCCTGGATCGGTGCTTGGCGCGAATGGCGCGGCGCGGGCGAAGTTCTATGGGGAGAGCGCCGGTGGCGCATACTTGGAACTCACAGCGTACCCGAGGTCCTGCGAATCCACAGTCCGAAAGAGGTGGCGATTTGGATTGATGAGGAGTCGCGTTGGTGCCGGGCTCAGGACCGCTATGAGCACATGGTAGCGCGCTGGCCCTTGCTCAGACCGACCCTGTCGCGTCATTTCGACGTGCTTGCTGATTACGAAACGCACCATTTTCAGCGGCTCGAAGCGATGCTCGCGTGGCTGGAAGCTAACCCGCGATCCAATCTTTATCCGCGACAGCTACCGGTCATCGGACTCGACAGCAAATGGCTCGAGACACGTACCGGGCTGATCGGGGGTTTGCTGACCGCGTTGCGCGGAAGCGCCACTGAACAAGCAGACTTTTACGAGCTTTGCGGCTTGAGGCGACCGCCGCAGTTGATGAGGCTCTTGATTCTGGACGAGTCACTTCGCGCCCACACTGGCAGTATCCGAGATCTTTCGGCGCCTGTGACGGAATTGGCCGGTCTAAATCTACCGGTCAGCCGGATATACATCGTGGAGAATCTGCAGACGGCCTTGGCCTTTGGTGAGCTTCAGGGCGCTGTCGTGTTTATGAGGCTGGGCTATGGTGTTGAGGCCCTCGCCAGGCTTCCATGGGTGAATCGCGGCGAGTGTGTGTACTGGGGAGACCTCGACACTCACGGCTTGCGGATTCTCAGTCGTGTACGCGCCCTCCTCCCGCGCGTCAGGTCGATCCTGATGGATGAACAAACCCTGCTCAACCACAGGGCACTCTGGGGTGAGGAAACTGAACAGAGTTCGGAGATGGTGCTGCCTGCGCTCACCGGCGATGAGCAACTGCTATATCGGCGACTGAAGCAACACCACTGGCGAGTTAACGTACGTCTGGAACAGGAACGCATTCCGTGGGGGTATGCGTGGAAAATACTTCAGGACAGTGCCACATGACCTGCACGTCACGATGTTGCTAAAAGGCATTGACGTCCACCGTTGAGCTTCAATTTAAGGTCATCCATAATCGTTCCACCTGATTCTCCTCACGACAACAATCATGGCGCTGGCCTGAGAACGCGGATGTCGGTGAGGTGCACACCAGTTGTTGATGGAATTCTTGAACGATCGAGTCCCCTAAATCATGCCTCAACTCGCTCGCCCAAACCTTGTTGCAAGAAATTTAGTCCGAATATCCGCTGGCAGTAATTCCTCAAATTTGAACGACGACTGCGGAGTCTTCGCAACATCGAGGGGCAGCTCGCGGATAGCTTCCCACCCGATTTTCCGAGTCACGTCATTCTGCAATCGGAACGTCAGCGAATAGCCGTCGCTGAAGCGACGCTTTCCACCGACCGACTCCAGTTTCGCCATAAGCGATTGATTGGCAGCGGTACCAGCGTAGGTCCACCAAGCCCAATCGTCTGATTCCACGTGAATCGGGCAATCTGCCAGTGTCCACTGCATTTCCTCCGACACCTCCGCGAGGTGCTTTCGACCTCTCTGTGTCATAAGGGTATCGAGCAACGTGGGTTCGACAATAACTGCTCTGACCGCACCGGCGATTCGGGCGGATACCCCTCGAGAATTTCCAAACCATCGCGTCTTGCCACGCTCCTCGCTCGGCTCTACGAAGGCCCGCTGTCTTCTCCAATCGATTTTTGCCACCTTCCAGGGGCGGCCACCTAACGAGATGATGCGAGGTCCTTTGATGTCATCTTCGAGAGACTTCGGATCGACGTCGCCGAGATGCTTGTCGCCCAGGAAAACGGCAAAGCTGCCCGTGGAGTCGAACGAAACGCACAGCTCGGCAAGTCCCTTGCCCGAGAAGCGTTTCTCCGCCCGACTGCCCAAGGAAATTGTTGACGCCTCGGTGTACGTCCAGGCCTCGCTCTCCAAATGAGCAGTAATGCCAGGCCAACTTTCATCGATCAGCCGGCGAAATTCGGGTACGCGGCGAAGGATGCGCTCGAATTCTCCCTTCTTTAGCTGGTTGCCCGCCTGCAATATTGATGACAGGAACTGCTGCACCAGTATGTGGATGGGGCCGGGCGGCGGTTTGACCGGCTCAACGTATCCCGATCGAAGGAGGTGAAGCAGAGCGGCCGATTCCAACAAGCCGTTGTCGGTAGTGGCCAGGAAAAGCGTATTGCGACGAAGCCCCTCCCGACGACCCGTTCTCCCGAGCCTTTGTAGAAAAGAAGCAACGGAGGCGGGTGCATCAATCTGGATTACCCGATCGAGATCGCCGACGTCCAAACCGAGCTCGAGTGTGCTCGTGGCGACGATCACACAATTCTGCCGTTCGGCGAAAGCCTGTTCGGCCTGCCGCCGTGTATCTGCCGACAGCGCCGCGTGCGAAACGAACGTATCCACGTCGCGCGCGCGTAACCCCTGCGCTAGATCCTCGACCCGGCTGCGGCTGTCGCAGAATACGAGTCGCTTCTCGCCACGGTGCAGTTGACTGATGACTGTGGCCGCGTTTTCGAGACTTCCAACGTAGTCGATGGACAGGTCGATTTCGGCAGGCGGGGCGGTGATGCTAACCAGCTCGCTCGCCCCTTCACAGTGGCCCGCCAACCAATCGAGCAGTGATTGTGGATCACCAACAGTGGCAGATAGACCGATGCGCTGCATTTCGATGCCAGAGATAGCCCTAATGCGTTCGAGCAGTGCGAGAACGTGCCATCCTCTGTCGTCGCCTGCGAAAGCATGCAGTTCATCGATCACCACGCACTGGACTCTTCCCAGCAATCGTTGGTGATCCCGGCGGCGGCCCAGCAGAATTCCTTCGAGGGACTCCGGGGTCGTGAGAAGAATGTCAGGTGGGTCGCGCTCCGCGCGTCGCTTGTCTCCCGCACCGATATCCCCGTGCCATAGAGCAGCGCTGCGGCCAATGTAGCCGGCCAACCGCGACAACCGCGCCTCGAGGTTATTCAGCAGAGCTTTGATCGGGCACAGGTACAGGACCGACAAGCCCGACCAGTCCTCAACCGCCATCCGTGAAAGGATCGGTAAAATCGCCGCTTCAGTCTTTCCGCCTGCAGTGGGTGCCAGCAACAAACAGTGCTTGCCATCGAGTATCGGGCCCAGAGCCATTTCCTGCAGGGGGCGCAGCCGTGACCACCCTAAGGAGTTGACGATATGATACTGAACGGCAGGATGCAGCCGCTCCATTACCGTCATAGGTCGAGCTCGATGTCGTCGGCCGACAACCTGCCCCGCTCCTCAGCGCTCAACTCTGCAGCAGTGACTTGAATTCCGTAGTCGCGGCGAGGATCAAAATCGGGAAACTGATCGATACGATCGAGCACTTCAGCCACGAGTTTCTTCAGAAAGATACGCGGCGCCACACCGACTTTGCCACCCAACTGGCCCGTGACCGACGCTGCAAGATCTCTGATGAGGTCATCGGTCATGACGGCGTTTACATGGCTGGGTGAGGCAGATCGCTGGGCGTAAATTGCGCGAACGTTGCGACCCACCTCGGCCAGCTTCTCGAGATCGAACGGCCGCAGACGAATCTGCACGGCTCGCGGATTATCGAACCGGAGGTCCTTGCCGAAGTCCACATGCAGGCGCTGAGCCAGCGGTTGCAGTCGTTGCACGCCTTGGGGACCATCGTAGAACGCGGGTGTACCGGTGATTATGAGATAGAGCCCGGGGAAGCGACCGCCATCGATTTCATCCATGAACTGTCGTAGCGCGTTTAGGCTCTTTTCGCGCACATCGCCACGGACCCGCTGCAGTGTCTCGACTTCATCAAGCACTAGCACCAGACCGGGACAGCCGGTATCCCGCAAAATCACCAACAATCCCTGCAGGAATCCGAGCGCGCCGAAGTGATCAATATCACCCTTGATGCCGGCCACTCTCTTAATTGACGCGGACACGTTCGGCTGTCCTGACATCCAGGCAATCAGGCCACTGGCGATGTCCTCTTGTCCCTTGACAACAACATCACGGTATGCACGCAGGCATGCGCCGAAAGAAGGCGCTGTCCGCTCCACGGTGCGCAGGCGCTCGCTCATTAGCGCGTGGGTTCGCTCCAGGAGCTCGTTTTCCGGGAGATCGCCTGCGCCGGCAACTACTTCTTCCTCTAGCGCGTAGAACCAGGCATCGACAATTGAACGTAGTGCGCCTCTCGGCTCCTCTGCCGTGCTTAGATGCTCGATCAGCCGCCGGTAAACGGTTTCCAGCCGATGCAACGGTGTTTCGGTTTCGGATACCTGCACTTCGGAGGCCGCGAAACCCTTGCTCTTGGCCAGGTTCTGCAGCCAGCGCGCGAAGAATGTCTTGCCGGTTCCGTACTCACCGCGTACCGCCTTGAAGCGCGCCTTACCTTGTGCGCATTGCTCAAGTTCGGCTTCCATCGTCGGCCGCAGCGGGTCCAAGCCGACCGCAAATGTTTCCAGTGCAGTCTCGGGCACGGTGCCGCGGCGCAGAGCATCCAGTACTTCCTCGGCACGGGCGGCAGATAAGGTCGTCATAGGTCAAACTGCTTGCGAAGCAGATCCGGATTTAGGATCACCGTACCGGTGGCCGTCTCCATTGTGATGATCGGATAGCCATCCACATTCAGCATTCTCTGCAGGGTTGAGACGATCCCACGAATACGCAGGAGCGGCTGCTCGATGGCCGTTGCAAGTTGCGTAGTGGTCGCGCGCCCACCTCGCTGATCGAGACACTGAAGCAGGCGCGTGAGGCGATCGTCATTCAAAGCGATACGGCCGATGCGTTCGCGCTGCTGAATCAGCAACGGGCTCGACAGCACAGGTGAAATCCAACTCTTGTCCACCTTGGCTGTGAACAGATCGTGCTGGGGCTGAGATTTGCCTTCGCGCCCTTTGGGCACCGCTGGCGGGGATGTTGTAACTGGGGCAGGCGCTGCATCCCACCAGTCCGGAACGGAAGGCACATGAACTAGATACGTGGGAGACGTATCCGATGCTGGCATCCAGTAACCGATCGGAACCAACATTTCCTGACGGCTTACACCGCCGTGATAGCCATTCTTCTTCGTCGCGTAGCGAATCTTCTCGCTCCACGGCACAACAATCTCAGCATTCATCAGGGCACGAAGCCGACTTCCTCCGACCTGTATCTCGCCTTCGGCGGGCGGCTGATCGGCCGATCTCCAGCGCTCCGCATCCCCTCCTTTGCGATACTGTGAGCCCATCTCCAATACATGACCGTGATCGCTCGTGATGACCACCGCGCGAGCGGCCAATTTTGCCTGGGTCAGTACCGCCCCAAGCAAGGGAATTTTTTCCACTGACCAGTCGCAGCGGACCTGATCTGACTTACACAGCGCATCATCGATGGCATTGATCACAATTCCAACGATCCGCTGATCCGGGTTCGCAATCTGTCGGATCGCCTCCTCTGACAGTTGCATACCGGTCACCAACTCGGCTTTATGCAATAGCACCGGTGGCTGGCTCCGAAAGGCTGTCGGTGACCTGCTCTGAGAGGCTCTCAGCAGGGCCGGGTGCGCTGCGAAGCCCGCTTTTTCTATTGCACTGGTTCCCTGGGCGAGTCGCCCGCATAACAGACTTGTGCGGCTGAATTCCGTCACCGACGGAACCGTCGCCAGCAGGCTTCGGAGACCGCCTTCCAAGCGTCGCCCAATCCAGCCTTGCCGCCCGAGATCCGAGGAGATGGCATGGTAAACATCCCAGCTCATTCCATCCAGAACGAGCAGAATCAAAGGAGTTTCAGCCGCCAACGGCGCGATCACCTGATCCAGAGCGGCTTCCACTGGCAGCGTTCCCGCCATGACGCTCGAATTGCTTTGAGAATCGGCAAGCTGCGTGGCGAATTTCTGGTCAATGGCCAGCCTTCGATCGGCGACGCGCTCAAGCAGCAACGTCACTGCCCGTGCAAACACGTCTGGGCTCACTACGCGCAGTAAGCGGCGCGCATAGTCCTCCCAGGCTCCATTCTCAATGTAGTCCGACACCAGATTGGATGGATGACCTCCTGAGGACAGCAGCGCCCGCTCCCGTCGGCACAAGGCGAGCGCCATCTTCGCGGCTTCGCGCCCGGGATCATCGGCGGGAGTCAACCGATGGGATGCAACACGCACCGCAGCCTGCTCGACGTCCAGCAGTTGCTCAGGTTTCTTCAGGAATTGTTGGATGGCTGTGCCGAGTGCATCCAGTCTCGCATCGAAAGCACTCGGCAGAAGTGCACTCTCGATGATGTATTTGTCGGCCCCGACGGTCCGAAGCAGCTCAGTGGCACCCTGCAAGAGCGCAACCTTGCCCGCCTCTGACCGAGTGGACAGCACTCGCTCCGCTGCCTGGGCCCATTGCCTTCCAGCAGACTCTGTCAACCGATGCCGGTCAAGATACCCCTCCAGGCGGATCTGGCCGTCGCGCATTTCGGGGTTCGCTTGAGCCCGTTCTCCGTACAGAACTTCGCACGCAAGACCTATGGATACCACAGCATGTCCGTGACCGGCCGCTACGGCGCCAATAATCGCTGAGGCGACCGGCCCAAACCGCGTTTGAAGGAACTTCGCGTAGACAGCGCGACGGTCTTCCGGAAGCGAATTCCAAGCTTTTACGGCGTGCTCGCACCCTGTGAGGAGGTCTTCCAACTCAAAGCGGTCTTCCGGAAGCCCCAACAGCGGCGCAAGACATAATTCGAGAGCGTGTTCGTATGTCAGTGCGGTGATTCCAACGACGCGATTCGCCGGAACCTCAAGAAGTGCGTCCGCCATCCAAGGCAGGTTGTACAGACGTGAATCGATCTGCCGCGTGCCGACGGCCTCTTCGATCATCTGCCAGCGATCCACATGCAAAAGATGGTTAGTGTGGAGCCGAGCAAGCACGTCCTGCCCAAGCTCGGATTCAGGCACGGAAACGAGCAACACGCGGGCCTGATCCGCGTGGTTCACAAGTCGTTCGCGCAGCTCCAGCACGGAGTCACAAGATTCAACGGGGAGTACTCTGCCTGCTATCTCGAGCCGATCGGCACCTGCCCATGTTTGGGGCCAGAAGTACGCCAGAATCGCTTCGCTGCGCTGATTGAGCGCACGCGTAACGTGCAGTGCCAGTTGTTTTTCAGTCAGTGCCATCAGTTCGAGTCATCAGGTGAATAGATTCTGAACTGGAGATCCACCCGCAGCCGCTGATCGGCCTGTAACGTCTGCTCAATGAACTCGAAGCTTTGACGAGCCTCAGTGATATGTAGCCCCCGCTTCGTGACAGTGCGTTTGTCTGGGCCGACGGGTCCAGGCGCCGAAGTCGGCTGTTCCGCAGGTGGCGACGACGCCTGCGTGAGGAGCTGAAGTGCGCGACGGTGTTGCTCCTTGAGCTGGTGGCTCAATGCCGTCACGTGCTCGTCATCCCGTAGAGCAGAAGCCATCACATCAAGTATGCCCTGTTCGCCTTTGAGATCTTTCCTGTGGCGAAGAGCTTCCAATACCTGCCATTCCGACGATTGCAGTGCAAGTGCCAAATCCGACGCCCTCGCAGTGGCGGTCGCCATTCCTGCTTCGGACGTCGCAATTTGTGCCTTGGCCAGCACTCCAATGGCGTCATTGCGCTCACTTGCGCGGATCGAGTCGAGCAGCGCACTGGCCGCCGAAGCGGTTTGCGCACGATTGCAGTCAAGCGGGACGCCAAATGATTTCAGTCGCGACGCCAATGCCGGATTATATCGATGCAGCGAATCAGCCTTTTCCTCTGCCCTATTTTTAAGTTCAGAGACGAGGGTCGCCACGTTGCTCGCACTGCGCACCGTTGAAGGTGCAAGCCCGTAGATCACCGCAGCTCGATCGACGGCGATGCGCCACTCGCTTTCGGATGGCAACTCCTGGGCGCGCAACTGATATTCACGGTTCAGCCCGCCGATATCGGGCGTCACTGACGCGTTGTGCATGTAGAAACTTCTAGCAGTCTGGGCTGCCCAGGTCAGGATGACCAGATCGCCGATCATCTCGTTCAAGCCCATTACCTGCGGCTGGTCCATCCAGGCGCGCAACTGTGAAACGGTTGGGTTCTGAACCTCGTGCTCGGCCAGCTTGCGGTCGAAATGATTGCGCCAGTGATCGCTCAAGTGCAGATGGCCCTCTCCGCACTGAGCCAAACGCAATGGCTGCACGATACGGCGCACCTCGTCACGTACTGCCTTGTCCATTCCAACTCGCCCGTCCACGGTATCGGCCGCTTGCTCAATGAGGTCCCAGGATTTCTTCAAACCGGGCTTGCGAACTTCCTCCTCGAAATTCGGATGAGCCGGAAATTGGAAGCCGAGCGCTTGGCTCAGCAGGTGCTCAAGGCTCTCCTTGAACCCGCCCCCCGGCGGCGGCTGCAATGTGAGTCCAGTGAACAGCGACTCGAAATGCATATCCAGCCTGTCTGTCGTGTCCACGGCTGTCGGCGCCGCCTGAGAGATGCCATACGCGTGCTGCAGGGCCGCTTGCATTCGTCGCTCCAGCTGATCACGTTGGTTGGTTAGAATGGCCCTCGCCTCCAGGCGCTCGGCGGGCTGAAGATGGGAGCCGTACTCATCCAGGCGATTTCCGGACAGTACATGATTCAGAATGACGAAGCGGCCCAAGTCGGCCAGCGCCTTCTCGTTCAGGAAATTGGGTAGCCAAACAAGCGTACGTGTCGGACCATTCTTCTCCCGGTAGTCCTGAATTTTTGCGCGGTCGTAGGCCGGCGTGAATCCCTCCTCGTCGAAGGGGAAATCAATGACGATGCGCCAGTCGGTGCCATCCGGCCGAAAGTTTTCGGTGCTGAACTCGCGGACGTTGCGCACGAGAAGCTCAACGCTACGCCGCGTTCCCCGCCACAGCCATGAGTATGACATCGGAAACAATCCATCGCGTTCGGGGCTCAGCTCAAAATCTTTGAACAGGATGTCCTTGACCGCCCGAATGCGGTTGCCATAGTTGTCGAGGCTGCGGGCATTCTCGAGAATCCCCTCGACATCCACACCGGCGAGCTGCATCGAGATCAACGGATTCACTGTGTCATGTGTGATGTGAATCTCGCCTACATGGCTCGCCCAATCACGCATTTTCGCAAGCACCGTTGGACCTTCGGCATTGGGCAGTGGCGAGCGAATCGTGCCGTGATTCAAAGCAGCTAGACGCAGGGGCGTCAGGTTGCTCAACGACTCCACTTTCGATGCCAGGCCGGACAGCAATAGGGTTTTCAGCAAGCCGGCATCGGCAAGATAGCGCCTGGCAACGGCGGGATCGGCTGTCCCAGCTCTCAGATCCTGGTCGGAGACCTGGTGGGTCTCCTCTAGCAGAGGTACAAACTTTCGAGTCCAGATCTCACGCGCCCGGTCGAACATCCGCTTGATCGACTGCGTGAACGGCTCGTCGCCTTCGATAATGACATCGAAAAGATCGCCGACCGGAATGACATCGCCGATCGTGAGTCGGTCACGATTCTTTACCAGCAGTTGCAACATCAGCTTCAGTGCGGTCCGTTCCCTCTGCAGCAGGCCAGATATAGCAACGAGTGTCTGCACCAGGGCCGGACTGAAGGGATAGACTTTCTCAAACATCGCGCGGTCGCCTTCGCGCGTCAGCAGAATGTCGAGCACTTCCTGGCGCACCCGCGCTGTCTTCTCGAATGCTTCCCGCAACTGCTCGCGCTGTGGCGGGCCCTTCACAAGCAGCAAACGGCCCGAAATTATTTCGGGCAGGTTGCGGTCTTCGAGCGTGATCTTGTCGAAGCGGGCTTCCCACCATTGCAGAATGTCCGCGAAGGCCAACTGTTGGGCACCGGGAATACCGTCGCCCACTAAATCGCGCAGGTCTCGCTGGCGGGCGATGAAGCTGACAATGGGAATCGGCCGATGAGCGTCCCCGGCCTCGACGAGCTTCGCGACCTTCTGGCCTTCGGTGTTCAGGAAAACCTGGTCGGCTGAATGGCTGGCCAGCCACAACACCAGTTCGTCCAAGAACAGGACGACGCAGTCATAGCCCAAAGCCTTCGCGTGGCGAGACATCACGGCCAAACCCCGATCAAGATCCAGGTAACCTTGCTCCGTAGGGGTCTCCCGCGCAACGGAGAAGAAGGCATCGATCAGATCCCCAACCAGCCGCTGGTGCTCTGTGTCATCCGGAGAGGCGGCTATCGCTGCCTCGAATCCTGCCGCATCCCAACCGCTGCCGATCGCGCCCCACCCATCGCCGTTGGAATTCCCGCGGAGAGACTCGAAAAACTTCGAATCCCCCAACTTTTCGCGCAGCCGCTTCGCATTTTCGATGAGCGCCTGGCTGCGATAGAATCCGGGTGTAGGAGCGTCTGGATGCCGTTCACGAATGTAACGCGCATAGCCCCCGAGTATGGCTGACTCCATGCTGACAGCCCCGATCATATGGAACGGGACCAGCAGGAACTTCCTCCCTTCCCACCACTGGTTGCTTTTCGCAACCACCGGGGCTAACTGTTTGATCGAACGAGCCGCCGGAACCCCTTCCAACAGCATATCGAGCACGGCCATGAAATGACTCTTGCCGCTGCCGAAGCTACCGTGGAGGTAGGCTCCCTTGGAGCTGTTTGCCTTAATTGCGCTGCCTACCAATGACAGGGCTCGATCAAAGCAGCTTACGAGCTGCGGCGTTACAATGTACTGGCGCAGTGTTTCAGCACGCTGCTCGGCCGACAATCCCTCGGTGAGACGCAGGACGAAGTCGCCCTGGTGCACATCATTCGGAATCTGGAAAATGTCGCCGAGCGTCGTCATGCTCACTGTCTCCATTCAAATTGCATGTCTACTGATCAGGCGGTCTTGCGTCGCACGCGCGTAGCACGAGGGCCACGTACGGGCTGCCATCGGTCTAAATCTTCCAGCGTCAGGCTGTGCTTCTGCAACTCGCTTCCGAGCCATGTCCGGAAGTAGTCACCCAAACGCAGACCCAAATCGGCGTCGACCTGATTGTGCCATTGCAACAGCCAGGGCAACTCTTCGTTCACCGCGGCAAGCAGCGGGACGAGTTGTTCCACTGGCCAGCCTTGCCGTGACTCAGCATCCGTGTAGGCGCCGGCGATGGCCTGCACGCGCTGTACGTGGTTCCATCCGGCCCAGCCATAAAGCAACTCACCCGGCTCGTCGCCTTTGGGAAGCGTGAAGAATCGTTCCTTGGGTACGTCAAGTTCTCCTCGCAGCCGCTTGATAGTCGGCGTCAGAAAATCCGGCGTGGCATATTTTGGCGGCGCTGAGATATCACCGACTTGTTCCCTTTTGCGACGCGTCTGCTCCGGCTTGAGGCGGGCTTCCCATTCTGTATTGGTCTCGTCGGGTTGGCGCGGCATTTCGCGCTCCACCTCGGCGTCGATGGCATCCTCCCGTCGCTGCAACTCCCAGGTGTGCTCCCAATCCACTCGCTTCCTGAGTCCAGAGTCTTTGTAGCGCAATACTCTAAGCGCGGGAACAGACTCTTCCGCCAGCAGCTTCGATAGAAGCGGACGCAACGCGAAACCTTCCTGGTCCGCGTAGAGCGCAGCCACTGCCATGAAGTCCGCGTCGCCCTCCGCGCGGGCGTTCAAGGCATCCATCGACTGGAGAACGTACTCCGGCCAATACGTTGAGGCTTCCAGCCGATCTAGCAGCCAGCTCTCCAGTGCCGCCTTCTCAAGCTCTTCCCAGCTCGGTTGGTTCCAGCGGCGTTTGTATTCCGGCTTTTCCAACAGGCCGATCCAAGGGTGAGAGTCGATCAGAGCAATGCGCCGTTCCACCAGTTTTGCGTAGTCGGAGGGCCAATGATTGGGGAGGTCGGTGATTGGTGAGGAGCCGTGGCGCTCGAACCAAGTGGTCTCAAGTTCACCGGCAACTATTTGGCGTGCCATAACGATTTCGAAGGCGCGTTCGCCGAGACTCAGCTCGGGAAGTTTGCCGGAATAGCAAAGGTCATCCTCCAAGAGGGCGTAGGCACGGTAGCACCACCAATCGAGTTCCTCCTGAGTGCCAATCATTTGGGCGAGAAGGGACTTAGCCTGATCTCGTGCCTGTGCGACTTGGATCCGGCTCAGCGGAAATCGGGTGACAAGCGCCGACGGAAGCACCATAGCGCGAATCTCGGCGAATTGATCTATTCGCGTTGCAAGGTGTAACGGCCGCGTTTCCGCGAGGGGGAATTTGTATAGTCCCGTCCCAGTAAATTCATAATGATTCTTCCATTCTTCGTTTCCAAGTGCGGAATTACCCGCGTCAACCCTTGTGCCGCCTCCTTCCCCCTTGTTGAAGAACACCTGTTTCATCCAGAAGCAAGCGGTAGAACTATTCAACAGCCCAAGCAGGCCGATATAAGTATCTCGATCCGAACTGAGCAGCAGTTTGATAACGGGCGCGGTACGATTGAATACACTGCCACCGCGATCTAACACGAAGTGATTATGAGTCGCGACAAATGCGAAAGCGATTGACAGTGCGATACGATACCTGCTGGGAAAAAACATCGAATGTTCAAACCATTTTAGGCCTCGCTCCTCGACGTAGTTGCCGAAGTCTCGTCTCTTGCGAAGATTAGATCTATATGTCCAAAAATGGATACTTAGATCCTGAGTGAGGCTCTCAAGCACTTCCCCGTTCTTCCGACCATAGGGAAATAGTGCCTTGAGACGGGGGGCCAAGTACCAGTCCCTAACGTCCTCCCCACTCACGAGTTCAACATACTGCCGTGACGCAAATTGTCGCCTCGCAAGAGACGGAGGAACGTAAAATACATTGTCCTCTCCGGTGTGCGTCGTTCGTCCGATTTCAGAAGCTATCGTCTCTAGTAGCCGACGTTCTCGTCCGCCAATAGCGTCCAGGAGCGCCGGCGCTCCGCCGCCTGAGAGACTCCAAGGATGTAATGAGAGCGACGCTCGGAGCGTGTCCGTCACTGAAATGAACTCGCTCTCACTGCCGGGCTTGTCGATCAATGTCTTTATTGAGGTCCATACGGCCCCCAATGCGGGTTCATCCGGTGTACCAGGTTCTCCACAGACACCTAGCACCATACGCACTGTATCGGCAACGGGTTTGCGATGACGCGCAAATAGGATGACCGTCGGGGTGCCATGACCCGGAATGTAAGCTCCTGAAGTATCGATTACATGCGTCAAATCCTGCTTCGGCAGATACTGCTCAATGAGCTTCTTTCCAAACTCACGCTTCATGAATGAGTTTGTCGTAATCAAGCCGATGTAGCCTGCGGACGGCTTATTTTCGGTGAGGGCGAGCTGGATGAAGCGTTCAGTGAACGGTACTCCCAGCGAATACTGCCGGTAACAGCTTTCATAGCGCAGGCGATAGAGCTCGTTGAGGCCGGTATCCCTTACTGCGATGTACGGAGGATTGCCCACTACGGCGTGGTATTGCTGCCCAAGAATGCGATCGATTTCGTCCCGATCTTCTGCAGCAAAGAAGTGACTGTAACGATTAGATAGATTGTCGCTACCGAAATCCAACTCTCCGAATCGCGTTCCATGCAGCAACGAATCCCCTGCCGTGACGTTGAACTTCCACCCCGGCGCTTCCTTGAGCGTCCCAATTCCTGTGGCTTTCAGCGCGGCCATTAGCAAACGAAATTGCGCAATCGCTACTGCGAATGGATTTAGATCGACTCCATAAACTGCCGCCAGCGAACGCTTCACTCGTTCGCGTGGCTCAATGCCCCGCTTTTCCAACCGAGCGTTTATACGAGCAAAACCGCCGAGGAGGAAGTGTCCTGAACCGCAGGTCGGATCGATCATGCGGACGTGTTCCAGTCCAAACGTGTCGATTGCAGGATCGAGTGTTCGGTCGAGGATGAATTCTTCAACGAACAATGGTGTCTGGAGCAAGGCGTAACGCTTCCGGGCGAAATCCGACAGATCCTGGTACAGATCTCCTAGAAAGCGGGTATCCAACTCAGGGTCCGTGAAATTCCGAACTAGCTCTCCGGTGTCCGGATTAACCTTCTGCCAGAACTCCACCAGCGCGGCAGCAGCATCCACGGAAATTGGCAGCCGGAAGAGCGGGTTGTGAGCTGGTTCAAAGAGTCCCGCGACCGCGGGGAATTGCGCAAGGTGCTTAAAGGCGTGTTGCAGATAGTGCCTATCGTTGTCGGTCGGATGCGCCTGGAAGTATTCGCGTGCGGATTCCTTTGCGCGTCGATTTGCATGGCCCGGCCCAGCCAACAGCGGCGTAGTGATCAGCTTGTTGTCTTCACAAAAGCGCAGGAATACGCAGCCCAATAGCCAGGCCACCGCTGCTTGAGCGATTTCGCCTTCGCACCAGGTGGCGAATGTGTCGCCGGTCCGTTTCGCTTCTCGTGCAGCTTTGTATTCTGATTCAAGGCTGTCCTTGATTTCGGTGACGGTCGCAATACGCTCGCGTAGATCGGCTTCGAGTTTCTTCTGCTGGCCCTGAAGATCGGACAGCAATAGGGCAGCATCAATCAATCTAGATTCTCCGTTCGGTCAGCTTCGGTGCGCCGCGGTGGCGATTGCGCACCCAAAAGTATGGCGCCACGGCGAAATCAGCCGGGGTAATAATGGGCACGACGGTACCATCGAGGACGGGCGCGGCTCGCTCACCGTCTCCTGGAACGAGAATGATTCTGGCGGGTTTTCGGGACTGTTGGGCCGCATCCCTGAGTGACTGGATGAGGCCGAGTTGGCCGTAGCGCACCAACAATCCGATGTTTTCCAGAAGGAGCGGCCGTGGATCATCCAGAATAGTTTGCTTGACCTTGGGGAGTGCGCGAGCGATCAATGCCTGGAGCCTTCGCCAGTCTGTGGAGTCGGTTGCGGCGCGATCGGCTTTTAGCACAACGCCCCAGTCCGCGCCGGCCTGCATGGCGGCTTCCCTCATCTCGCCAATGAGCATCGCATCAACGCTGATCCGTGCCAGGCCGTAACGGCGCATCAATTCATCAGAAGCGACTCGAAGGCGCTGAACTTCATGCGTCACGATGAGCACGCGCCCATCGCTCATAGCCCGACTCATTGTTTGCTCGAACCGCTCCGCACTTTCGAATTCGGGCCCGAGTTCCTCGGATCCCGCGGTCAGCGTGGTGAATCGTTTCGATGCATTGCTGTGATTTGTTAATCCGCTGCTCCGCGGCTGCGGCGCGTATCCGGCAGGGATACCGTCGCTGGCCTCGTACCAGCGCAGGGAAATATCAGCCTGCTCCAGCAAACCATCCAGCGCAGGGCGATCGGGTAAGGGTTGGGCGTGATTGAAGCGACCTTGGATGCGGCTCTGGATTTGTTTGTCGGTCAATCGCTTTGGGCCCAGCAAGGCGCCAGAGCCCAGGCGCAGCGCCCGCTCAGCAGACATCCCGACCGGGTAGAGCTCCATCCGACTCGATAGCGCCACATCCCGCGACATGGCTACACCCAGACGCAAGCGGCGTTCGTTGGTAATTGGCCGGTCCTCCTCCGGACCAGGCACCTGAGCCAACATCTCGTCCACACGGCGTTGAGTTGGTAGAGGCTCTTCCTTCGCCAATTGATTCACTGCCCTGCAAAGATGCTGCGCGTAGTCTGCTCGCTCAAGTGCCGGCGCTCTGAATGCGGCCCCCATTTTATCGGTCGCTACGATGAGTGCTTTCGCCGATCCACGATCGCGATGCCATACAAAGCGAGCTTCCGTCAGCGAGTTTTCACTTTCCACAGCCGCTTGGATTACCGCCCCCGCACGGCGTTGTCGCACTTCCGACGTACTCGCCACTGAGCCGCGCATACCGAGCAAACGAGTGCTCAACTCCTCGATTGTGACAATGCCCTCGCGTCGGCCTACGAAATCTGCCACTTCGTCGCGAAGCACAGTCATCCATTTGTTCTTGGCCCATTTCTCAACGGCCTGCTCCACGGTGGCCTGCAGCGCCATCCGGGCAACTGCTGCTGCTTCCGCAGCCTCGCGGATCGCAGGTAATTCGAAATCGTTGATGTGGCCTTCTAATCCGAGCCAGATCTTGAGTGCGGCCAGCTCGGCTTGCGGGAGCTTGATACCGACTAGCCATTGAGCGAGGCGATCCAGGCTCACATACTCTGGAGACTCGGACGAAAGCTCGGCGGACTCGGATTCGGCCGCCATCCGCGTAGCGAGTTGGTCGCGCAGCCGCCGCAGCCGCCGGGTCGCCCGCTGGCCGATACCGCGGTTCCGATATAACAGTATCCCCGGCAAGTTGAGCAACTCACCGACCGTCACCGCGCCAATCCGCTCGGCCGCATTCAGTAAGCGCGGGCTCGGACGCAGTGCGGAGAGCCGCGTTTCGGAATTAATGTATTCAACGATAGACAGGTCAACCTCGTCTTCCCCGAGATCCGTGTCCTCCGTGGTCGTGACATCGAGCTCGCGAAAGATTGAGCGCCACTCCTGATGCATATCGACGGCGTTGTCGAAACGCTCCCGATAATCACGAGCGAGCGCCCTGTGGAAGAATCTCTCCAACGGCACGCGCAAGGCCGGGTCGAACAGCTCCATGTCCAGTCGAATTCGGTTTCCGGTGGCCGTCGGGTCCGGCCCGTCCCAGTTCGGAAGGGTACCGGTCGCGAGCTCGTACAGAGTCACTCCCGCGGCAAACCGCTCGGCCGCCAAGTCCCAGCGCGGGGGCTTGCGCAGAGTCAGTAGCGGATCGAGGTAGGGAGCAGTGCCCGCACGAATGTTTTCAACCGGTGTCCGCGATAGCGAGAAGTCGAAAAGCTTGAGGCTGCGTGTCTTCTTGCCTTCGACGATGCCGATGTTTTCCGGCTTGATGTCGCGATGATTAATACCCCTACGTTCCAGATCGATCAAGGCGCTCAATAACTCATCGCCGAAGCGATCCAGCAGATCCACCGATAAGGCGCCATCGGTATGCAACCGTTGACCTAGAGTCCGCTCACCTGCCTGCTCGATGAATAGGGCCGCCAGACCATTGAGTTCGTACAGTCCGTAGAGTCGAACAATATTTTGGTGGGTCAACTCGCTGAGAACGGCGGCCTCATCGCGAATGCGTTCGTTGAGCGTAGGCTCCTTGGCAACCTTGAGCACGCCGCGCTGGCCAGCCCTCTCGACTGCGAACGCAATCGAAGTTGAGCCCGCACCGAGGCGTTGGATAACCCGGAAGCCTTCGGCGAGCTCATCGTCCCGCTTCGCGTCGAGCGGGTGAACTCCAACCTTTGGATCGGGCGCTGTAATCTCGTTCTCGACCTCATCCAGCAACTCGAGGAAATCACGTATGCTGGGTAGCCGGTCCGTCGGGTTCACATCCGTGGTGAGTTGCACCAGTTCCTCGAGCTTGTCCTGCGCTCCGTCCATGACGCCGGATAACCGCAAACCCGGACCGGCCTGACATTTGGCACGGAGCTCTTCGGGGCTCACAGCGGGGTGCTGCCCGCTGAAAACCGCATAAGTGATAGCACCTAGCGCAAAGATATCGAGGGCAACGCCATCGAGCGCCGTCCCGACTAACACCTCTGGTGCGGCATAGACAAGCGCCCGTTCGTCAACGAGGAGGCCGGCGTGCGTGCCCACGTGAATGGTCATGGTGGTGGCGGTAGCTGCATCGATCGCAGCGCTGGCCACCTGCCAATCGCGAATTTCCGGGCGCAGCGTCCCGTTGCTTTCCCGAATCAGATCAATGGTCCACGGACTCAGCGCGCGGTGGTGAACTCCCATCTTATGCGCATACTGCAGCGCCTCGGCGATGCCTCGGACCAAGTCGAGGCGCTGGTCAATAGTCAGTGCGCCTAAACCGGATTCGATTAGGTGATCGAATCGAATCGTGTTGGGATGCAGGTCGAAAACAAGCGCCGGACCGATTTCGCATTCGGTGAGCTGGATAGGACGCAGGATTCCGGTGTGGTGAATCTGGCCCATCAGCCGGTATTCCCGCAATGCAAGATCCTTGCGTTCTTCTTTTTCTGCCACCGCGGCTTTGCTGCCGTGCGGAAAAATTCTAATCCGGCGGTGATCGGAATCGAGGCGCATGTGGATGGCCTCCCAATCCTGATACCGGTCGTTCTCGAAGATCAGACGGCTGAGCTTATAGTCTCCCACCTGAGCCGAGCTAGATCGCCGACGCATCCCGAGCTCGTCCATCGCTCGGGAGAGTGCACGTTCTAGATCGCGGCCAATGGATGGCCGCCCCTCTGCGCGGGTCGCAGCACCCGAGACCACATCGGAGATATTGGGCCGGCCCTTGGGCGAGGCGCCGGCACGCAAGTAGACATGCTGTCCGGATACCTCATCGAGCGCGAAGGAGCACTCAGGTGAGGACAGAAACACCGCCGCCTGGATAAAAGGGACGGGAAAGCTCTTGAACGCTTTGGTCCGCGACAGGAGCGACTTCAGCTTCTTGGCCTTGCGGTTCGCTAGCAGGAGTGGATTTTCCTCGGCACGCTGCCGGTCCCCATTGCGAACCGTCCACGTGTGCTGGTTGCCCTCAATCCGGCCGCGCCAAGATTTGATTTCAATGAGGTAGAGGCGGTCGCTGGAGACCACGAGGGCATCCACCTCGTTGATGCTTCCGTCCTCGGCGATGAACTCGAAATTGGTCCAGCCTCGGAATGGGGGCACCGTCGGAAGCGCGTTGCGTAACACGTCCAGCGCTTCCTGCTCATGCGCGAAGGCAGACTCCTGGACCGCGTGCCAGCGGTCAATCCCTGCTGCGGTCATTTTTTCGCTCAAATCACCCGATCTGTCATTTTATCCACTTCACGCGCGGCCAGCACCAAAATTGGGCTTTTCCAGCATCTTCAAATTAGGCTGTTGACCGCTCAGGCCATGCCACCATTTCTAAATCTTGTCCAAGGCTGCACGCACTTCTCTCGCCGTTTTCTCGACTGCCTGCATATCAAGGCCCGGGCCCTCCGTCGTGGTAAAGAGGTTTGCACCTTCCTCGAAGCCATTGCTTTTGTACCAAGCCTTTTTCCACTCCCAAGATCGCTTGTAGTCCGCACGATCGAGCATTCCTAAATGCTCCCATAACACGATCTCACCGGAATCACTGATGAACGTAAAGTCCGGTCGCAACTTACCGGTTATTTTTGTCCCTTCCAGCGGCCGATTATAGTTGTACGCGGGAAGATCAATCGTGTCGCAGTAATTGGCAATTGCCAACTCGGACTTACTTTGGACCATAACACCGCGAGTCGTGCGATGCACTAAGTGGGCAGCGAAGCGGAAATCATCCTGATCTCTGCGAACGCCCGGCGTGAACAGGTGCGTATTGCGCCGAGCTGTTTCAGAATTCGACGGCTTTGACAACTCATACAGCACGTTTGAGTCTTTACCTTCGACCAACAAGACCAGCTTCAATTTCGATCTGGTCAATGCCGTATAGAGAAGCTCTCGTGAAAGAAATCGGCTCGCTTTCGGAATAATTGCGAAGACAACACCGAACTCGCTTCCCTGAGCCTTGTGCACGGTCAATGCATACGCTAGCTCAAGTGGACCCGACCCACCTGAAAAATCCCGCCGTCCGAATGAGAAGCGGATATCCGGTCTATTGGCTAATGCAACATTGAGAAATTTGTTCTTCGCCCCGCCAGCTCCTTGGCACGCTACGCCAATTTCCCCATTCGCAAGATAGTCCTCAACGATCGATTTCGACTTGCCATTCCAACCATCCCGTTTTCCATTGCGGTTGAGGATGACTTTGTCGCCCCAAACAATTTCCTCGTCGCCCAAGCTCAATCCCCAAGGCTGCCGAGCCGACTTGAGCTGGCCGCCGCGATAGCGCTGCTGAATCCACCGGTTGATGTCATGGACCCCGTGCGACTGCAATCTTACTGGCGAAAGGATTTGAAACCGCTCAGCGCCGTTGTGATCGTCAAAAGGAACCCAGCCTTGTGATGTCAATCCCAAAGCAGCGTTGAAGCGCTCCACATCTGCTTCAACACGCAAGCCAAGTTGAGAGATAAACTGCTGTTCGAGTTGCGACCGAAGTTCACTCGAATTCTGCCATGTGCAGACAACGAGGTCATTCAGCGCCGTGCCCGTTTCAATGTCGCTCAGGACCCTGTCAGCATCAACTAATTGCTGTTCTCGTGTAAACCACGATGCCAGACGAAGCGTGTCTGAGGGGCCTCCAGCTGCAGTGCGAAGTTCCACAGTAAGCCGAGCAAGCGCGCCGGCGATCTGAAGTCCGTCCTCTAAACATTCATCCAAATGAGCTACGAGATCGGCGAACGGTCGGCCCACGCCTATCGGCGGCAATTGATTCGGGTCTCCGACCAGAATGATTCGTTCAACGTGCGCCAAGTCCAGCGCTAGCAAGGTGGCGAGCAGATCATCCATGGTCAGCATTGAGCATTCATCGATGACGACTGTCTTTTCCTTGCGGTAAGTATCCTCTCCCTTGAATCGAGGACGCTGTCGCGCTCCGTCGTACCGCTTTAACTGATAAAGGAATTGAGCAATCGTCATCGCGTTCGCATTCGCCTTCTGGCCGAGTCGAACGCGTGCCTTTCCAGTCGGTGCCAGAAACAATACCCCACCGCGACTCAGCGCATCGGACTTGAGCAACGCTCCGAGTACCGTCGTCTTGCCAGTGCCTGCACGTCCGACAAGCACGCTGAGCTTGCGAGTGGTTAATCGCTCAAGCGCCTTTGCTTGCTCTATCAGCGCCTCCGCATGCCGCGAATCCGCCGGATCGATCCGACCACCACCTCCCTCGATGGCCTTTATTAGGAGTTCCTGCCACGTTTCTTGTAATGATGGAAGCGGTTTCTCCGCTCGCGCCGACAGCAGTTTGGCGAGTCTTTGTTCACGCTGTGTCAGTTCGCTAAGTTGCACGCACGCAAGGACCGCCGTCCCTTCGGGATCCAGTTTGATGTTGAGAAGCTCGATCTCCGGCACGAGTCCTGCAACATTACCCGTCAGCCAATCTGCGGGCATCAGGCAAGGGTGCGTCATATCCAGTTTTCCAAGCCCCATCGAAACGTCGGTCACCGAAAGCAACGAATCCCCACCATCAGCTGCAGTGCGAAGCACGGATACCAACGCTGCGCGGATCCGCCGTGGATCCATAGGTGATTCAATACGAGACGGCAATTCGACCGGATGAGCTGCGGCAACTATATCGTCCGGCATAACACCTCGTTCCACTGTTGCGATACTGACTGGGTACTCATCCAGATCTCCCAGGTCAGTCTCCGCAATACGATACGGATTCGCCAAAATTTCGGCGTCGGTTACGGGCGCGCGTGTTGCTTTCGCCCTCTCGCGCTGATCGAACCATCGTTTCAGTTGCATTGGGCTTAGGCTCATGCGTGACAGCAGCCGCAGCAGCGCGCGCCGTCCATCGCTCAAACCAATCCATGTCGACCGACCAGCTTCCAGGTCCGCGAGATACGCTGGCTGCGGGGGACTTTTTTTACCACGCAGGAGAGCGTCCAGCACCGGCCACGGATCGGCGCTGGCGTCCACGACTCCCTTTGCCATTAATTCCTGAACTAAAGATGTGCCAAGGCGCAATCCAATTGCTTCCAGCGCGGAACCTGCTCCAGGAAATGCCCCGCGATCACGCCAAGCCGCAGCAATTTGATCATTCAGCCACTCTTTGCGTTCGGCCCACGGGCCTTTCGCGATTCCGTGTTCTCTAACTTTTCGGATTGCGGCAAGACACTTGACCAATACCGATAGCGCCACATCGGGTGCACCGAGCTCACCGGCGTACGAGAACGACATGGCGTCGACCGCTTCAGGGACGACCGCAATTTCATTCAAGAGCTCGCGTCTGCGCGCGTTCTCCTTCGGATCGCCTGTCGGTTCGAGATAGTCGTGATACGGCAAGATAAATCCGCGCACGCCATCCGGGCGGATGGAATGTTGGAACAATCGGTCCCAGAGCGGATAAGTGTGACTCGTCTTTTCGGAGTTATAGCGAATTGTCTTGGTTAGGTGATCCACCGTGCCGACGCCCACGATCAGTCTCGCGTAGGCTTCTTCGAGAGGATGTCCGCTTTTGGTGTAAAAAAATACTAGCGACTCGCCTGCCGTGAGTTGCCCAAAGAACTTGCCGACAATGGCGTCCTGCCGTGCGGCAGAGAAAACCCAGGGCGATGGGAACGGAGGATCTTCGTCGGCCGGTAGCGGTTCTGGAAATTGCTCGTCAAGCCACTCCTGATTCTGCCGAAGCATCCAATAAAACGGGACCGCGAAGGTCGAATAAGGGGGCACACGAATATGAGTTTCCAATAGGTGTCCGTGCGTTTCCTTGGTCTTAGGCAAATCCGCGTAGGGGTGAATCACCGACCGCGTCCACTCGGTACCGTTCATAAAAGCAGCCGACTCGGCTTTGCAAGGTGGCAACGCGGCAGCATCCAGTTCGGAAAATAGCTTGCCCGCCCACTTCATCTCTTGACCTTCGTCGCGCGATTCACGGATCCGTTCCAGGTCAACACAGAAGGAATTTCCGGCGGGATTGAGGCAAATGGCGCCATTCCAACGGTTGTCATGCCAAGCAACCCTAACGTTCAAATGCTTCATTACAAATTCCCTCGGACGCCAACAGCGCCTAGCTCACGACAAATGCGGCGACAGGCCACACCGCTGGGCGAATTCCCTCAGCTCGTTCCGAGTCGGTCACGACTCGGAGACCGTTACCCAGCTCCAACTCCTTCTTTTGAAGCGACTGCGCAAGAGGAGTGATCTGAGGGTCGCGTACACGCGTCGCTTTATAGAGTTCCCTAACGAGACGTGCACGACGGGCCGGATCAAGCTCTGTAGTCTCGCCTGCCTCATCGATGATGAAAGCGTGAAGGTCAACAGATCGTTCCGTTGTCTCGCCGGGCGCGATTCGCACTCCGTGCCGCATGAACGCAAGCACGCCAAATCGAGTTGGGAATTGATTTCCGAGATTGTCAGGGCGATTGACGTACCCAGCACCGACGGCAGCCATCATCGTTGCATTCCGAAGCACCTCACGTACGAGTAAATGATTCATTCCAATTGTTGGCACGGCATTTCCCTCGCTGTCTTCGGCGGGGGTGCCGGACGTATCTGCACAGACGTACAGCGCCGCACCCACTCGAAGTGCCGGTACGCGCTCATCTCGGCCAATTATTTCCCCCTGTTCGAGATCGAAGGTGGCTATCTTGACGTCGGAGGCGAGCGTCGCATTCGCAGTCCGGACAAGGTAGTCCTGCAAGTCTGCCCAAGTAGCCTCACCTGGCTGCAATGTACGTATCTGTTCGGCCTGTGCTCTAAAGCGTAGATCAAATTCCTCCCATAAGGCGAAGCCTTGGCTCACTAGCGCTCCAATAGCTTCTGCGTCGGCGTCGTCGACCTTGGTGGCCGCCGCTCCGCCAAGTAGGGACTCAAGCTCTTTCGGTGGGACAAGTGACATCACGCGACTGAAGAGCGCCTCGAACTGTTCTGCATCCATCTGAGTTACGATATGCCGAAGCTTCTCTCGCGCGATCCGGTACATGTCAACTTCTCGAGTACCCTTCACGATCAACGTATCCACTATCACAGTTTTTCGAGAGCCAAATCGATGGACTCGGCCGATACGTTGCTCGAGATCCATCGGGTTCCAAGGAACGTCCAAGTGGATCAATCGGCGCGCCGTCTGAAGATTGATGCCCTCACCTCCGGCACGCGATGAGACAAGAAACCGCGGGCCCTCGGGACGTCGAAACCGATCGACTTCCGCGGTCCGTTCGCTTTCCGTCTGGCTGCCCACTATGACGGCGGGCCTCACGCCATAGAGCTCCTCCAGATGACGTACGACAACGCCGACCGTCTCCACCGGCTGTGCGAACAAGACAACCTTTTCATCGCCCGCCCCCTCAAGCAAGGGAGCGAGCGCGATCCACTTTGCCTTCGACACTGGGTGTTGAAGTAATCGCACACCCTGCTCCAGAACGGCTGCCATTGCCAAAGCGTCAGGTCGCCACAGCTCCTCTTCTTCTGCCGACTCCTGATCGTCGAGAGCCTCAACTTGCGGTTGGATCTCCTTTTGAATTCGACTGAACAATGCTGCAAGCGGCTCGTCAATCGTCCCGCCGCGGTAAGGACGCAGCGAAGCAAGCGCACGAGATAGTTCTGGTCGTGCCGTTGTCCATCCTAAGCGGCGCATCGATAAGCGTGCGAGGTAACCCAGACCCGCCTCAATACTGGATGACGCCCACTGCAGCGCCTGTCCTTTCGCCCAACCCGCAGCTCGTGCAACATTCCCCGTCGCGCCAGGCCTATCGTAAAGTGCAGCAATTTCCTCATACCACGCATGGAACTCAGCTCCCAGCGCAACGATTGTTGGGGCTCGAACGTCGCGCCTGGGAAACAGCGGCTTCATCCGCCAATCCCGCACACGGTCCTTCGTGCGGTAAATGACTCGACCAGCGGCCTTACTGGGATCTTTGTGGTCATCCGATAGCAGTCGGACGAGATTTTCAAAGCGATTGAAGCTGCCCTGATGCGGAGTTCCGCTCAGCAAAATCAGCCGTCCATCCGTTGCGAGAGAATTTGCCAGTGCCTCGGCGAGTTTGTAACTTTGATTAGGCTTACCCCCGCCGTCACCCCAGTCAGACAGATGGTGACACTCGTCGATGACAACAACGTCCCATGGCCCGCTCCTGATCACCAGGTCGCGATTCTCACCGAACACAGCTCGATGAATGCTCGCGACGACGATGCGATCGCCATCGATCCGCGCATCACCTTGCCCTCCAGCGACCCAGCAACGCGCGTCAAGGCCTAGCTTATCGCGAAATTCGGCTGCAACGTTTTTGACGAGGCGAGCTGGCGCGAGATAAAGGACTCGCGCTCGCGGTGTTTGCTCCAGCACGCGACGCACGATCATCCCAGCTTCAATTGTCTTACCCAATCCCACTTCGTCAGCGATCAATACACGACGCAAGCTGTCTCTAGTAAGCACGTGCTGTACAAGGCTCATCTGATGCATCAAAGCCGCCGCCTTCTGTGCGTCAAGGCGCCGCTGCGGATCTTCGCCCAGAAGGAATGCGCCGAAGAGCTTTGCCTGCGCATGCGATGTCAGACTCATCCACGAGTCTTTTGTGGGGGCAGATACTAGCTGGGCCGCTGGCGTGAGCAGCGGTCGTACGTGACGCAGATCAACGTTCGGTATGAAGAGTGGCTCGCGATCATCGCCGTGTGCGCAACGTCGCGGGGCACCGATCAGGTCAAGCGCCTTTTGTCCGAAATCATCTACGACTCTCAGCGTCACACAAACGTGACCGTCGTGCTCAACAAGAGTCGGAGTGGTGTCCACGTTTTGCCTGTTCTCGATCCTAATTACAATGACGGACCCGCACTGGACCTCTTGGATACCTCGCTGACCGCAGGGGCGTCAGCACGTATCTTCTCGAGAGCACCGAGCACTCTCTTTCGCTTCTGACTGTCGCTTCTCCTGGTCCGATCTTCATGCCGTTCTACTATCGCATTTGCCGTGGTCTCAAGTGGGTGACCCCATTCCTTGAAAGCCTTGCGTATTTCTTTGTTGACTACGTCGTAATGAGAAATGAGTGTAGCCTGTGTAGGCACGCTCGCATCCTCGGTCGCGTTCAGGGCCAGCTCCCGAAACATGTCCAGAATTCTGTGTTTCACTCCGGGTCCAATGTGATTACCCGTGTCTACGAATTTCTTACACGTAGCGCGAATGGGCTTCTCAATCGCTTCAACTACCTTTATCTTCACCACCTCACGAAGATCTTCAATAGCCTCCTTCCCCACATCACGAAGCCTTTCCACTTGCGACGAAACCAGGCTCTTTTGCGTCTCGATGACCTTCTCATCAACGTGCGCGGCCTCTTCGCGGGCAGCCCAGTCACAGATCTCTTCCACGATCTGGCGTATGTCACTCGCCAGCTGAAAGGTTTCCTTTCGAATCCCTTTAAGTAAGCTCTGACTCCAGACCGCCGCGACCGGGTCCTGAAATCGAAGTGCGATGTCCGACGGCAAGTTGATATGTCGAGCGCCGAGGTAGGTACCACCTCTTTGGACCGCAGCCCGAAGAGTCGCCCAATGGGCGTCCTGCAGACTACGAAGGTACTTGTTCACGTCTTTCTGGGCTTCGTCTTTCGCTTCGTGAACCGCGACTTTTATTTTTTCCGGAACTGTCTGATTAAGAAACGTACGAAAGGACGACCTCCGACTTTCGAACTCACGGTTCTTTTCTGCGAGCACCACTTGGAGCGCGGCGCGGACCCGATCCGCTTCTTCTGTGGCGCGATTCGATCGCCACGAAGATTCGATTGACTCTAATTGGTTGGACAGGGACTCTTCAAACCGACATGTAAGAGACTCCAGTCTGGCGACACGTCGGTCGCGTTGCGATTGAGAAAGGGCCTCTAAACCTTTCCTAAGATCGGGGATGCCGGTCTCCTCAACAGTCTTCAGAAACGGATGATCCTCGTCATTGGCCGAAAGTATCCGCCGGTATTCGATCGCCGATACCGGGTGTATTTGCAGGGATTGCAACAAATTGCGCGCCGCAGACTCTCTGCCGTCACGAATCGCGGTGCTGCCCTCTGTCTGAGTGAACCCGACGAGCTGATGCTCGAATTGCGTTCTCATGTTCTCATTGAGCTTTTGCCGAACTCTTTTGAAAACACTTGCCTTTGATTCGGCACGGCGATTGTCCGCGTCCGGATCAATTGCGTACCATTCCTCTGTGGCTACATCGTCAACTCGCGTCACAACCATCGTCAGCGCACATGGATCCGCGTCCCTGTCGTCCGATGAGAGAACCAAGCGATCCCAGTAGCCTGTCGTTCTGAGTAGATCCATGATTGGATCGGTCGGACCGGAGCGGTCAATGACCAGGACAACAGCTCGGGCTTTCTCGCGCACATACCGCTGCGTTTCTTTCTTATATACATCGCCAGCAACGCCTACGCCTGGAAGATCCACCAATACGAGACCTCCGCGAAGGAGAGAAGATGGCCAGCCGACTTCGATCTTCAGAATCAGCGGCGATAGAAAGCCAGCCGCGTGCTCTCGAAGCGTTTCTCGAAACAACTTCGTGTCAGCACCCTGTTCTCGAATTAACGCCTCGTCCCGCTCGGCCATTTGCAAAGCAGACCTGATTCGCTCGATTCTGTTTGTATCTTGCCCATTGGGGCTAGACCCCCACTGGGGCTTTGCCGAGCATGCGATTGTTAGTGAGTCCGCGAGATATTCGACTGTGCGGTGTTCATTCTGGTTTCCAGCGACCATCAGTCTCGCTGTTCGGATGAATTCATTCATCCTGGTCGCACTGCCCTCATTGTCTGGTTCGGATGCACTCCGTATCTCGTCCTCGATTTCCTGACGTTCCGACTCACCAAATTTGAGGCCGGTGTCGACAAGAGTCATTTCCTTCGCCTGACCCTTTCGCTCCCGTGTGACGTGAAAATTGAGTGCTGCCGCCACTTTCCATAGATGGCCTTTGGTGTGATACAGGACGCGCAACCGCGGCGTCTCGCTATATCTGACCTCCGTGGCAAGCGCGGTCAGGGGACCCACACCACCCGACGGAGCGATAGTCTTTTCCTCAGCCACGAGCGCGTTTAAAAGGGTGCTCTTACCGATCCCCGAGGTGCCCAGGAAGCACACGACAGTTTCCGCAGACTGTTCGAGCAATCGCTTGAGTCGCTTGTCCTCGTCGTCGAGCTGCGATATTTGATCGGCCAAATGCTCGTTGAGGAATGTGCGTAGGTCGCGTGCATACCAGCTCAAGATCGCTCGTGCTTTTGTTAGGGCAATTTGCTCGGGATTCGACATTTGGAGTACGTTTTACCTGGTTATGCTTGTTGACGCATATGCGTCGTCTGAAGAGACGCTCTAGCCTGTCGGTTCAAATTATCAACTCAACCCGCTTTGATCTTCGAGGTGCACCGCAGAATTGCATATCTGAGCATGTCAAGCCGCCGGAGCGAATCGCTCAAATCGATTCGGCTTTCCGGTGCTTCGTCTTTCATACCGTCACGCCAGTTCTCCGGGCTGGGCTTATGGGGCGGGACGTGCATGCGTAACAATCCTGCTGTGGTGCAGTTAGCTGGAGTATCAGATCCACGGGCAGGATTGCGGTGGCAGTTCATGCAGCGCAGCAACGGTTTGTTTGATTGCGCTCCAGCGCGTGGCCACAGCCACGACTGGGGCGGAAGTCATTCCGGAGCGCGATGGTCCAATCGTTGTTCTTCCGAGCCGCAGCATTGATTGCCACGGTGCTCGCCGTAGACGATTGGCAATATCTGCTCGCGACTTGCCTCCGCGTCAAGGACAACGCTCCCCGATGAGAATACGCCTCAACAAAAGAAGTGGAAGCAAAATCGCCCGATCGATGCCTAACGGCGTGCTGACGTCGACGGGCAACATCTCATTCGCAAAGCGCTCGGAGATCATGGCCAGGCCGGGCGTCGCTTGCGTGATGCTGGTTTCAGAGGCTGTCCCGCCCAGCTCACCGGAGACAGCCTCTTCGGTCCACCGCAAATTCGGAGATGATCAGTCGCTCACACCTGATGAACAGAATGTGATGCGTTGGTCAGAAACTCCCGGAAATCTTATGCACGTTTCTCTGTGCACAGGCCACCTGGCTACGCGGTCCTAAACTGCCCGCCCCTGACAAAGTGCCGCCTCGCCACGGAGTGTCTCCAATGAAATTCAAAAAATCGCGCAGTAGTGGCGCCCTGGTTCACGATCACTACCAGTCCAACTTTGTAGTTGGACCCGATCGGCGGGCTGAATTGGCTCGATTTGTGAATCAAACACATAAAGGCATGCGGCACAAATTCAAGCCAGCCCATAGCTCCAACAGCGAGGACTCACTCACCTGGTCTTGCTTCGACAGGCTCAAGTGTATCTCCGCAGAGTTGCGCGCCGCAGCGTTGGCTTCGCTATGGGAGCTGACATTTGACGATCCCATGCCCAAAGACTTTACCGCTGGAGAAATCGAGATCGGAAAGTCCTTCGGCAAGCGCGGCGCGGACACAGAAGTCGATGCCAGCATCGAGAGTGACTCAGTCCTCCTATTTATCGAAGCAAAGCTCTACCAGCCGATAAAAATGGGCGGTGGTGATCGATCTCACGACCAGCTCGCCCACAAGATTCGGGTGGGTTTGCGAGAGGCGCAGCATCTGGGAAAGGCTTTTTACCTCGTTGTGCTCGATATCGCTCCTGTTGAGTCCTTGAGGACCATCAAGCCTCGCGCCTCACTGAAGGACGCGGAAACGATCACAGGAGGCGGCTTCGGCAATAAGTGGCTCACTGCCTACTGGTTTTCGCGATACAAGGGTGGATCCAGCGTCACGCCTCTCAAGAATGTCATTGCCGACATTCCAGGTGCCGATGCAAAGCTGATGGCAAGAAGCATGGGATGGCTAACATGGTCGGATCTTTTCAAGATTGTCTTGCGTGCCAGCGTCGCTCTTTAGTGTCCTGCTCCACCATGGCCCAACCACGCCTCAATAAGCGTCCGATTCCACAGCGTCGAGCACGTTATCTTGCCCATTTCCCCACTGCGCATCGAGCACCATAGCCTTGTCACCCGACGGCTGACCGTGCAGGTTCAGAACGTCGGGCCGACCTTCACGCGACAAAGCTCCACCCTTTTAGATTTGGGCAGACTTAGATGCAGCGATGCCTACGGGTATGGGGACAACGTCACTGTTTACTCTAAGCCCGCGCGCTCACGGTGCTGACGCAGCGCCACTGGATTCGGCCATTTTGCCACAATTTTTGGCAGGTGGATTCGCTTGCCGGCCAACTCGGCGTAGCCTTCGTGACGCAGATGCGGCGCAACCAGCACTCTATATTCTCGTTCATCGACCGCTATTAGTCCAAGATCAAACAGTGTATGTATGTCGGCTCGCAGCAGCAGCCCATTTGCAACATGATTAGTGTCAGGCCCCTTGTACGGAACAATGTGTGCCGCCTCCAAGGCTGGCGTGACGTCGCAGGCAGTCACTGCACACCTTCCCTCATAAGCCGACAACAATGCGAGCCGGAAAGCCGGTTGCCCCCGTCTCCGCACGATCGCCGCTAAAGTCTTCTTCCGCGCGTCCTCGACACTTGCTGGGTCGAAGGCCCCAGTGAGATCCGCGGCGGCGACGGCTTTGTCTACCTCGGACGGCTCTCGATGCAAGATGAAGTCTGTCGGCGCCGAGCCTTTGTGCGAGCCATAAACAAATCGGCCAAGGTACAAAAAGCCCGCGCCGTCGAACTCATACTTTCGGTCGCGGTAAAAAACCAAAATCTCCAGGCCACGGCTTTGATGCTCTACGATCGTCGCATCTGTTCGACCGCTGCTTTGTCCTTGCCAGTGCAGCGTGTTGCCGTCCAGATAGTCAGAGTACTGAGTCCGATCGGCTGTCTTGTTTTTGGTGATGAACAGAAGAATTGATGAGAAGCCGGCTGGACGAAAAACGCCTGTGTTTATCGTCGCGTCGGTGGAATTGAGAATCGACTTGAGTTGCTCCCGGGTGTAGATCGTGCCATCCGACAGCAGCGCTGAAACGCGGGCGTCATTATCCGGCCGCGAAGCTCTTTCAACCTTGAATCCGAGCGAGCGAAGCTTTCGAGCGACAGTCTGTTCGCCGCCGCTGAATTGATTTGGCCGCAGAGATCCGAGCTGCGGAAATTCATATCCATGGGCCGCGCCCATAACCGCTTTCGAGTCGAACAGCTCGCCGGACTTCTCCAAGAAATACTCACGCGATTGCCCGAATCCATATTTCTTTAGAAAGTTACCGCGGCCTACCCTCTGAAATTCGGCAAGAGCCGCCTCGATTGACTCGGGCTTTTTAATGTCATCCAAAGCCATGATGTCGTGGACCCTCCTTTCGGCGCGTCGAGGCAGGCCGCTGACCTCCAAGAGGCGGCCGACGACCTGCACGACCAACTGTCCACGGACTCTAGTCGGAGTTTCGCCTGTCGGATAGGGCAAGTTGCGCCGCTCTGACCGGACGCACATTTCGGACGCCTGGCAACCTGCGGGAGATCGGCGTTGCACGCTTAAGTGAAATTAGGAACGCGATGACGGCGCGGTTCCCTTGCTCCACGAGAATCAACTCGCATCCGATGTGGCTGGCGATCAGATGATTCGGCATCCGAATGACTTCGCGTGAAAGTAGGATTTAAACCCGGCGAGGGGTGCCAGCCGCGGCAACGAATATCGAGGACTTGCGCGCCGAAAGCGGCATATGTTTGGGCTAACCTCTGAACTCAGCGAGCGACTCCGTGGAGTGCACATTTGTGAGTTGGGACCGAGACTGGGAAGGGCTTTTTTGGCCAGCCGCGTGCGCCGTTTCAATCCTTATAGTTGCCACTCTTCATCTTGCTGCATCGCGGATCACGTCCAAGGAGTCGCTCCCTCGCACACCTGGCTCCCGGAGTCAGCCGTCGACTGATGAGACCGAATCACAGCATCAAAGCTCTCAAGCCGCGCCGTACATCGATCAGCCCGTGATTAGATCGGTCTTTCAGTGTCACCAAGACGCGGTGATCGTCTTCAGTGACCATCAATGTGGAACCAACGCGGAAGTGAGGTCGATCAGAGCTCCGAATTCAATGGCCGCCCCGCCCATATACGCAGAGCAGGTGACTGCTCCCCAACCGACTCGGGTTGCTCCTGAAAGCCGGACTCAAAGTCCAACCACTCGCGACAACATAAACGACGAGGCTTGCCGTGAGATTCAGCGCGAAATAGACAGGATCGATGCCCGGATGCGAGATGGTTACTCTTCGGGCGAAGGGGAGGTTCTACGAGCGCGGCGAAATAAGCTGACCTCAGAGCGCTATGACCGGCGCTGCACGCATGTTCATTCCAGTGTGCGCTAGACCCGCCGCTCGACGAGCATCTGGAACCGATTAATCCGCCACAAGCGCTGGATGCGGCTGCTCTTCGGAATGGAGCTACCCTACGGGTACCGTTTCGGCTGCCGATAATGTTGCACCGCCTTCGAAGTTAACAAGTTCAGGGTGGAGATGAGTGACCAATGGATCGACTAACTCGCGCTTCTGCTCGCAACACTTGCGTGCCTGTATGCCAGCTCCTGTGGAGGTGGCGGCGGAAAGGCGGTAGCGAAGCCGCAGACAGCTCCCCGACGCGACGCTCCTTTGGGCCTCGGACATTTGGGACAGCCGGAAGACCCCGCCCTCACAGCGCAAGGCCGGACGATCACTTTGCTCCCGCCTTCCGGTTTGAGGTCATGTCGTCTTTAGAGAAGCACATCGGAGCAAGTCACCTCGAGCGGCATAGTGAAGGGGGTCTGCGGCGTCGGCTTGCGTTCAAGACCTATTTTCGATCGACATTTCTGATCTCTTGCCGTTTTGAGCACACGTTCCGGTCCGAGGCGTAAGCAGTTGACGCCGTAGATTCCCTTCACTGGGACGCGCCCAACCAGTGGCACTCTTCCCGCCCCGCCGAAGGCGGAATCATGAGCGCCGAAGGCACCTTGGGCGGGCCAGACAAAACGAGGAGCACCTCAGCAAGCCGAATTGCCCGAAATACTCAGGAGATGTTCGCCACAAGGGCGCAGCCCTCCATCCTCTTTCAATCCACTTGGAAATGCTCATCGCCACTTAGCTGAATGGTCCCTGCGAGCGGCGTGAGCTTGATTGATCCGTCCGGCGTGCTCGGAATGTCGAAAAATGGGTCGCCGGGCTCTGTATGCAGGTAGAGATCATCGCAGCTGGCGCTGCAGTTGCGACATCTGTTGACAAAGAGCCCGCGGTCCGTCTGCTGAAAGTTAGGCCAGGGGCGTAGCTGCTCCTGCAGCTCCTCACTTATTGCCGTGATGTGGGAGACTGAGAACTGCGTGAGAGGCTCATCTGAGGCGAATCCGCTTTCGCAGTAGATGCAGATGACTTCCGTGGGAGTTGAGCATTCCAGGCAGCGGAAGGTTGCGGCGGCCACAAAGGCTCGATCGGAAATGATGTTGAATTCAGGGTCTTCATCTTCGACGAGTAGCCACCTGGCGAAGTCGCCGGGCGATTGTTGAGCGTCGATGTACCAGCGCTTCGTTTCGTTGTCCCACTTGGCGCCATGCGACTCCACGGCGCTCTTTTCCTCCGGTGAGACGTAAAGATAGGTTCGCTGCACGATTCGGCCTCGGGGTCAGTTGCTCGATTCTGCGCCACCCGATGGACTTTGGACATCTTCGCCGTTGAGCCCCGTCGATTTGGCTCCCACCGAGGGAGGCGGCGTTGCCCCGGCGTTGCGACTCCCTGGCGCGCGTGCGCGCTCCACGTCAAAAACTGCACGGTGTTATGCGCGCATATCCGCGCACACAAGGGGAGCGTGGTTTTGCACGACGCCCTGCGCGTTGCCTTCAGACACGTTCGCACGACGTTGCTCGTCAATGGTGAAGTGACGCGGATACCAATCCATTTTTATAACAACGATGTCAATATTGGTAATACAACTCAGTCAGTATGAATTACGATTTCGTTTCAAATTCCGGAGTTCGTGAGTACTATATGACCGAGTCAAGACGCGTTGGTACGTGCGTTTAGTTTGGAAACTATGCCCCTCGGAGAGTCGGTGTGACATGAAGATTCGGGTCCTTTCGGATCTACATCTGGAGTTCAATGACTTTAGGCCACCAGCGGCGGACGCTGACGTCGTTGTATTGGCCGGCGACATTCACGTCGGCGTTGAAGGCATTGGGTGGGCGCGCCGGAGCTTCCCTTCGATCCCGATTGTTTACGTTCCTGGTAATCATGAGTTTTACGGCGAGCACATACATGATATGACGCACCAACTGGTTGCGGAGGGGAGGCGCTCGGGAGTGGACGTGCTCGATGGGCGGAGTACGGTCATAAGCGGAGTGCGGTTCCTCGGTACAACGCTTTGGACGGATTTTGCTCTTGGGGGTAGCGATCCAAGGTCGATTGATCGCACGATGGCTCAGGCTCAAGTTGGAATGTACGACTTTCACGTCATCCGTTGCGGGAATGACCGAAAGTTTCGCCCAACAGATGCCAGAGCGATTCACCTCGCACGACTCCAATGGCTGCGCAGCCAACTCGCTGAAGCCTTCATGGGGACTACGGTCGTGGTAACGCATCACTTACCGCATCGGCGAAGCATCCACCCCAAGTACGCGGCATCGGATCTCAATCCCGCTTTTGCCAGCGATTTGAGCAATTTGATGGGGGCGCCTGTTTCCCTGTGGATCCACGGACACACTCACGAGTCGTTCGACTACGTGGTGAATGGCACTCGGGTCGTGTGTAATCCCCGTGGCTATGCCCCGATGGAGTTGAACGAATCATTCGATCCAATCCTCACGGTAGAGGCGCACGTTAGTAACTGTTCGGACAGCACAGATGACGAATGAGAGACGACGAGGGTCACGAACTATTGACATTTACGCAAATGGCGTAAATATTTACGCTTCATGCGAAATACCACCGCTCTCGATGCCCTCCTCCCCAAGACTCGCCAGGGAATCCTCGCGGCTACCTTGGTGCAACCCGAGAAGGCTTGGTACGTCTCCGAGCTCGCGCGCCGGATGAGAGTGCCTTCCTCCAGTCTTCAGCGTGAGCTTCAAGAACTTACGGAGGCCGGAATCCTGAAGAGCCACCGCCAGGGACGCATGGTTTACTACCAGGCCAATACTGATTCACCCCTTTTTCCTGATCTGCGCGGTTTGATGCTAAAGACCGCCGGTCTCGTCGACGTTCTACGCGACGCGCTGAAGCCTGTGGCCGCGAGAATCAACGTCGCCTTAGTGTACGGCTCCATGGCCAGTGGTCAGGAACGAAGCGAAAGCGACATCGACCTCATGGTAATTGGAAACGTATCCCCCGCAGATCTGGCACTACCGTTGCGGCGCGCCCGTGAGCAACTCGGGCGAGATATCAATCCGACTGTTTACCTGGTAGCCGAGTTCAACAGGAAACGGGCCGCGAAGGACCATTTTCTCTCGCACGTATTGACCGGCCCCAGGCTGATCGTGCTGGGTAGCGAGAATGACCTGGGTAAAACTCCTCGCTAATAACAACGTCACGCGGCAACCTGCCACAAGAAAGGAGCTCGGTAATCTGCGCTCCATCGTGTCGCGGAGCCTCAAGGACGTTAGTGCACCGGGTCTTTCAGCGGATGCGCGATTTATCATGGCGTATGACGCGGGCCGCACTCTCTCGCTCATGATCGTGCGCGCCTCAGGCTATCGGCCCAGAGCGTCAGCCGGACACTACAACACTTTTCTCGCGCTCGAAACGGCGGACAGGCAGTTCGCCAAACTCTCGGCTTATTTTGATGGGTGCCGTATCAAGCGTAATGCCTCCGAATATGATTTTGCGGGTGGAGTAACCGACACCGACGCCGATGGCCTGCTCAAAACGGTACAGCAGTTCGCCATAGACGCCGAAGCCTGGATCAAAGCCAAGCATCCGACGCTGACCTGAGCAATACCGAATACCCACACAGGACGCAGCTTCCGGTATCGAGGTCACGTCGCCCCAAGAGAAGCACAGCGGAGCAAGCCACCTCGAGCGGCATAGTGAAGGGGGTCTGCGGCGTCGGCTTGCGTTCAAGACCTATTTTCGATCGACATTTCTGATCTCTTGCCGTTTTGAGCACACGTTCCGGTCCGAGGCGTAAGCAGTCGACGCCGTAGAGCCCCTTCACTGGGACGCGCCCAACCAGTGGCACCCTTCCCCCGCCGAAGGCGGAATCATGAACGCCGAAGGCACATTGGGCGGGCCAGACAAAACGAGAAGCACCTCAGCAAACCGAATTGCCTGAAACACTCAACAGATGTTCGCAGTGAGGGCGCAGCCCTCCATCCTCTTTCAGTCCACTTGGAAATGCTCATCGCCACTCAGCTGAATGGTTCCAGCAATCGGCGTGAGCTTGATTGACCCGACCGGCGTGCTTGGAATGTCGAAAAATGGGTCGCCGGGTTCTGTGTGCAGGTAGAGATCGTCGCAGCGAGCGCTGCAATTGTGACATCTGTTGACGAAGAGCCCGCGGTCCGTCTGCTGAAAGTTAGGCCAGGGACGTAGCTGCTCCTGCAGCTCCTCACTGATTGCCGTGATGTGGGAGACTGAGAACTGTGTGAGAGGCTCATCTGATGCGAATCCGCTTTCGCAGTAGATGCAGATGACTTCCGTGGGAGTTGAGCATTCCAGGCAGCGGAAGGTTGCGGCGGCCACAAAGGCTCGATCGGAAATGATGTTGAATTCAGGGTCTTCATCTTCGACGAGTAGCCACCTGGCGAAGTCACCGGGTGATTGTTGAGCGTCGATGTACCAGCGCTTCGTTTCGTTGTCCCACTTGGCGCCATGCGACTCCACGGCGCTCTTTTCCTCTGGTGAGACGTAAAGATAGGTTCGCTGCACGATTCTGCCTCGGGGTCAGTTGCTCGATTCTGCGCCACCTGAGGGACTTTGGGGAGGCGGCGTTGCGCCGGCGTTGGGACTCCCCGGCGCGCGTGCGCGCTTGGCTTTTGTCTTCGGCCGAGAGGGGGGATCTGAGACTTTCCGGCGGGGCGTTTTTGCTGGCACGACGGCGTCAGGCTTCGGTGGGGTCGGTAGCGCCAGCAACTGAGGGCTGGCCGGTGTTGGGTCTGGCGGTGGCGGGGGGACGGGGCGGCGTGGTCTTGGTTTCGACCCACCGGCTGGGGGCACGAGTTTCACGGTGAACCAATCCGGTATCGAGACGAGTTTCAGGAAGCCGGCGAGATCGGGGAGGCGCTCGATTTCGGAGGCCATGACCGCGGGCTCGATTCGCAGTTGCTCACTTGAAGTCACGGACGGTAGCCATTCGTTGTTCCTGCGGCTCTTTGAGTAGGTGGTGTGAAGCACCTCGCGCTGGCCGATCAGTTTTGAGGCGAATTCGGAGGTGCCGCCGTGCTCGCTGGCCGAACAGCGCAGGATCAGCGTGTTGCCGCAATTCTCGACTATGGTTTCGGCCACACTTTTGCCGTAGGTGCCGGATACCTGGGCGATTGACTGGAAGCCGAGGATGCAGCGGCCGCCGAACTTTCGCAGGCGGGCGAGGGCATCTTTGAGTCCGTCGATTGCGCCGAGGGCATCCAGCTCGTCTACGACAAACCACAGATGCTGATCGCCCCCCTCACGGTCCATCGCCTCAAAGATCCCGAGACGCATCCAGGCGGAGATCATTGACGCCAGGGCGGCTATCTCGCCGGCGCGGTAGGGAATGAACAGGACGCCACCGCGACCGCCGTTCTGTCGCGCAGCTCCTTGTCTCACCCACTGACGTACGGATAACGGTTCCGCCTTGTGCTTGACAGTGTATTTCAGTGCTTCGATTGCCGAGGCCGCGACGGAACGTACCGAGCTAAACATCTTCTCGTTGCCTTCCTCGAGGAAAGGGGCGGCGGAGGTCTGCGGAAGCAACTTTCTGAGCTCACTCAGCGGTGCATGGACTAACAACCGGACGAGCTCTGCATCACTTCTGAAGTTGACCGAGATCGTCTGCTGAACAACCGCGCTGAACACTGTGCGGGCGTACCCGCTCCAGACTCGATCCTCCCCTCCCCTGTCCGGGATCAGGGATCGCGCGAGCTGTTCAACATCGTAATCATTTTTGATCTCGCCGAAGAGGTCCCACTTTCTGGCATCGGGGTCGAATGGATTCAGGATTACATCGCGGTCCGGATCGTAAAATCTGCTCAGATATCCTCCATCCGGGTCGGCGATGATTGCCCGATCACCTCGCGCGAGGGCTGCCGCCAGCAGTTCCTGTATCGCTGTGCTCTTACCGGTACCGGTGGTACCGATGATTTTGAAATGTTTGGTCTCATCGGCAGTGGCTATCGGAATGCCGGCCAGTGTTGTAGCAGTCGGCGATTGGGAACCGCGGCCGGAAATCAGGTTCAACGCGGAGACGACGGCGCCTCGGAGATGTCGTGGAGCGGAAGATCCGGTTGCATACACCGCCAAGAGCCTGCTGACTCCGTAACCAATTGCTGCGATCAAGGGACCGTAGATGACGAGATTTAGCACGCTCGTGGGATCGATACCGGTCGCATCTACGAAGGGACTGATAATTGCGCAAACGAGGCCGGACACAAGAAACAACGGGATAGCAATGACCGGCGCCAGTAGATAATGGCGCAGGGGTGCCTTGCCATGAGCCGAGCCCAGCAGCATCCCTGCAAGGCCCAGCGCATAGACGAGCTCCATTTGAGTAAATGCACTCATCAGCGGGTGCGAAGGTTCTGACATGTTGCGCTCCTTACAACTCCAAGTCGTAGTCGAGTGTGGGACGGGGTCTTTCATCTGCATCATCCGAGGCGGCGGGCTCGGATCGAGGATCGTGGTCGGGTGTCGGAACTGTTTGCGCCGGATCCGAGAATTGCTGAGCATTGCGTGCGGCGAGCCAGGCCCGCGCGGAGTCTTCGGCTGTCGGGCCCGGGCCTTGGCTCTGGCGGTATTCCAGCCATGCCTTGGCGGAATCCAAGGCGGTGGGCGTAGGTTCCTTTGACGGAGTGCGCTGCTGCTCGGTCTGGTGGCGATATTCACGCTGTTTGCGGTTTTCTTCCGCTGCGTGACTGCGTCGATACTCGCGTCGAATGCGATTCAACTCATTTGAGTGAATTCTTCGGTATTCTCGCTGATTGCGATTGATCTCTTCTGTGTGCCCCGCTCGGTAGTTGCGGCGTTGTTGTCTGTAGCGCTCTGGGTCTTTTGCGTACGATTTTCGGAATTGCTGCCGCGCTAACTCTCTTCTTCGGGCTTCCCGAACGGGGTCTTGTCGCTCAATTTCCCGGCGCGCCACGTATTGCCGGCGCCGCACTTCGTTCCGTTGCGACTTCGTCAGCGTGGTCCAACTGGGTCGTTTGGGCTGCGCGTCCTTTCGTTTGAAGTCGTCGACCGCGCGTGACTTGAGCTGTCGTCTCTGCCGTTCGACGACCCTGGCCTCTTCGGCACCGCCCTTTTGGCGTGCGTCCATTCGTTCGCGGTGCCGCGCGCGGATCTCATCGCCCGCCTGACTGGGGCCGTACTTACGCTCAGCAAAGAAGACCTTGTCCGGAATTGGGGGTCTCGGAGATCGTTGCAGGCCCTGCTCTGCCAGACTTCTGTGGTCGACGCGAAGGTTGAGGCCTGCACGGTGCAGTGAGTCGTTTGTAACTTCCGCCCAGCGTGCGCGAAGGTCTACGTATTCCTCGCGGGAAGGGCCCAAGCCACGTTGATGACGTTCTCTGCCGCCCAACTCCAATCTGGTGCGAGCCCCGACCCCTTCCGGTGAGACTTCCCTGGTTGTCATCAGGAGGTGGGCGTGATGGTTGCGCCGATCAGCACCCGGGCGCGGCTCGTGGATGGCTACGTCGACGGCGCAGCGGTATTTGTTCGCCAGTTCGGTTGCGAATGTGCGGACGAGAGCGACGCGTTGGTCTGGTGCAAGTTCCTGGGGTACGAGAACTAACCATTCCCTCGCGACACGGGAGTTATGGCGAGTGCCCGCATACTCCATCGCATTCCAGAGTATGGCGCGGTCCTGGCTCCAGGCCATGTCGGCCCGGCCGGCGAGGTCGGAGGGCAACACAACCTCCTTGTAGGTGACGTCGCGGCGATCCGTGTAGTCGTAGATGGCACCGGTTCTGTCGTCTTTGATGCGCTCGCCGGAGCGATATGCAGCCGCTCTGGTGGCAAGGGATCCTTTGCCCCTGGAGATGTGCGAGGACCTGAGGAAGTAGGTCGCCATCGAGCGGTCGCGTCCATACGGTGCTGCAGGCGTTGGGGATTGTGGGGGAGGTTGGTGTGGGGCTCAAGGAGTGTGTAGCACCCGAACTGCTGCTCCCTTAACCAGAGAAATCCAAGGCGGAGAAATTGGGGATTAACGGCAATAATGCGGTGTGTCGGTCGCTGACGGATACCCCCGAATAGCATTCTCTATGCGGAATGCTTCATTTAGTGTCACCCATCGCATAGCAATTGACGGCTGCATGCCGCCGTTGGCCTGCAAAGCATTGACGCTCGCCCTCTACGCAAGGGCGGCGAACCGCGCTGCGAGTTCGCGCTCCTGGCTTGCGAATCGCTGTGCATCGCGAGACTGGAGCTTGCGCAGGTTGAGCAGTTTCCATTGCACTGCAGGAAGTTGTTGTAGGTTCGCGAAAGGCACCTGATTCCATTCAGGTTTCGCGCGTGCCACTGACAACAGAAAATCGCGGTGTGCCGTGGTCAGATTGCGTGGCAGCTGCGCGATCAAGTGCTCTTGAGTTCGCTGGAGCAGCGACAACGATGATTCGTCGTTTGTCAGGCCCATGAACTCGTTTGTAAAAGCAGGTTCCAGGGGAACTCTCCTGGGAAAAAGGACTTCGTGGATCGGCCGGTTGTGGCCGGCGAGATAGGCAACAAAGCAATCGACGAAGGAAGATTGCCAGCCGAAAGTCTCGAGCATTTTTGCTACATCGAACATGTCCCGAGGATGCTGCCGATCCATCGCAGCGACTAGCTTGCCGCCGTACAACTCGGAAGTGTCGAGGACAGGCAACGTGATATCAGTCGTGAAGAGCTCTTGCGCAATCGGGCTGAGTGGGCGTTGCTGCACGGGCAGTACAGTGCCTCGAAAGACGAAGTTGACCTCGACCTTCACTTGCAGCCCGTTTCCCTCGACGAACAGTTTGACGTCATCACCGCCTTTAGCAGTTGGTAGGGTGGCGCGAAACCCCAACGTTGAAATTGCGGACTTCGCTGCCTTGAGATTCGCTCCGATCACCCGCAATGCGTCCTCACGATTGAGCGTGTGATCAGTAAATACGACGTCGATGTCGACGGATAGCCGCGGCATGTCATGGAGAAATAGATTGAGCGCCGTGCCGCCTTTCATTGCAAAGTGCGGCGATCGAAAGACCGCTGGAGCGATCGCGAGCAGAAGGCGGACGGTGTCAACATAGTCCTGATTCACGGTCTTCGCAGGTCCAGACGCTCACCGGTTTTCGCGACAGCTACCCAGCGCTTTCCGCCACCAATGCGGTGACTGTGGCGCTTGGCCGTATCTGCCCAGGACAGATCAAGGTCCCTTGCGAGCAGCTCGGCCAGGCGGACGACCTTGATTCTCGAGGTGTGTGCAAGCAGCTTGTCCAACGTCTTCTCGCGCAAGGTGCGCAAACTTTCGACGAGTTGTCGTGCCTCCTGAAGCGTCTGAGTTTTGCCGACATCGCTGAGTAGCTCTAGAAGCGCCCGTTCGGGTACCGACACCAGGATTTCCGGACGCCCGTTCGGGAGCGGCTGTAGCCCAAACCCCTTCTGAATATCCGCATCGAAGAGCTGCGTGGCCTGATAACGAGCACTGAACCGCTCTGTGAACCACTGCGGAAGGCGGCGCGTTGGCTGATCGCCCCAGAGCGACAGAATTTCTCGGAAACTGACGTTCTGCCGGATGCCGCGCCACGCAAGCGCCGTCTTGCCACCGACGTGAAGGCCGGGTATCTGGCCGGCGAGATAGCTCAAGCAGCCGTCACGAGTTAGCGTGTCGCCGGGCAGCATATAGACACCACGGCCAAGGTGAGTGAGCCAACCACTGCGCCCCAGTGCTGATGCTCTGAATTCGCTGACCCCGTGTTCTCGCAAAACTGCGGTGGTTAGCGGCTCGCCGCGCGGCAGCTTGGCAAGGGTGTTCTTGAATGAAAAATTGTGCGTATTTGACGCCATAAGGCAACTATAAGCGCCAAAATATGCGTAAACAAGGTGAGATTGCATAAATAAATGTGAATAGTTGGCCTTAAAGGTCAGCTATTTGTCGAAACTCATTCACCGACGCCTCACCGGGGGCAGTAGACCTGACGGTCTGGTCACGGCGGCCCCGGAGCGCATCGCAGCCAATTGCCACCTAAGCTCGGCGATCTCCGTCCGCACGCCCATGAAATCGGCCTTTGTGGCGAGATAAGGATTGGCCGCCAGAATGGCACTCACCTGTGAGTTCAATTTGGAAACGTCCGCTGCAAGATTGGTCAATCGACTCAGGATGTCTTCCATATGGCCTCCAGTTGGCGCATCCACTGATTTTAATTTGAGCATTATCTAACATTCGTGCCAACTAACCGACCTTCTACGCGCACACCAACACCAGTGTCAATATTCAACTCACTGTATCAAGTGGGATATTTCTCCGTAGCACCGTTTGCCAGAGGCGTGCGATAACAACGCAATTAAACTCCGCACCTGAGACCTCCAACACGAACGCTGATGATGATGTGGTTGAGCGCTTAATTTTTACTCCACCGATTGCCGTGCGGCAATGCCACTGTCTGTGCGCACGATTCTTGGAATCACACCCCATCTATCTCGACACCGCTCGTCTGCTGACACAGGTTGCACCGCTGGTGCTTGCCGCTGACACGTTCGCTTTGAAAGGCGGCACAGCAATCAACCTGTTCGTGCGCGATAAGCGGTGACCGCCGTGCAGCCGATCTGATGGAAACGCAGATACCTCTGGCGCTATCATCGGAGCCAGTAGCCTTCAAGACGGTACCGACATCGCCGGGCTGTCGATGAAGGGGAATCTGAACGTCCCAGTTAACAATCACGCCGAGCCTTCCAACATTGTGTCGAATGAGATCAGATCCTTCGCGTCGGTGGTTGTGGTGATTGACAGCGGACATACGCAGGGTGTTTCGATCGACCAGCTTGCGGACTACGTGGCCATGGTCGGGTTGGCGGAGACCGAGCACAATATGGATGTCAGTTCCGCGCCAACCGTTTTGCGTCTTTTTTTAGCTTCCGATCGACTCGCCCCCTCGGGCTTGAGCGCATGGGATGCAGCATTTCTGCGGGCTCTCTACCGCACAGACCAGCGGACCGTGCTCCAGCGCTACTGGATCATGCAGAGCATGGTCCAAGATATTTCTCCCTGAACCCACTGAGTGGGGCGCGTCCAAGCGTCGTGTGTCGTCAAGAACGGTGTTACGAGATCCGCGTGAAATCCATGTACCAGTTGGTTTCCCAGTTCTTGCCGGCGTCCGAGGAAGTCGCCTGCTCCCAGTGTGCCGATGTCGCAGTAATATTTGACCAGGTATACCGGGTTCGAATGAGCTTCCCATTCAGAATGCCGTCGGCATAGAACGTGCCGATCCCGGCCTCGAACCGGCCCTTCACCGGCGGATCGAGAGCGGCATGCGGGTCCCGGCCGTCCATCCACCAAATTGCCCACTGGGCGGTCTTGGGGTCGAAGGCACGCAGTCCTACACCGGTGGCCGTGCCTTCGGGCCTCTTGAATACATGCTCTTCGACGTTGCTGGCACCGGACATGAGCAGTCGAGTGGTACACGTCCCTTCAAATTCAAACCAGTCGCCCGTCGCGCGCTTGACGCGATGGTGAACACTCCAACTGCCGACCTCAAAATCGAAGGCATGCATGCCGCTCCAAACTCCGCGAGGCGGATCTGGCTTCGACGCATCTGCGCTTTGTGCGGCTGACACCATTCCCAGCAAGGCGATGAAGAGCACCGCGCGCAGTCCACTGAAATCGCCGGTTGTCGAGGTCATTACACGATTTCCTCGTTTGAGTGACTGGAACAGTCGTCATCAGAGCCACATGCTCGACCCGCGGTCCTTCATGGCAGGTTCTTTAGTTTGTCGGATATCGTCGAGAGCCACGTCCGCTGTTTTGAAGCGGCCACTTCGAGACGGGGCAATGTCGGTGTTACCAAACAGTTCTCCTCACCAGTCAAGGCCACCGGGATGTTCCCGCGGGATGGCTCTATATTGATTATGCATGTCGTGAATGATTATCATCCATGCCATGAAGACCCTTCCAAGGCTGGTCAGCGCGGCCCTTTCTGAGCGCATGCGGGTAATGCCGGCGGTCGTCGTCACCGGTGCGCGTCAGACCGGGAAGAGCACCCTGGCCGAGCAGCTCGTCCCTGGTGCCAGACGCTATGCCACCCTTGATGACTTAGACGTACTCGATGCCGCCCGGCGCGATCCGGAGGTGCTGGTAGGTGGCCCGGGTCCCGTAACACTCGGCGAAGTGCAGCGCGAGCCGGCGTTACTACGCGCGGTAAAGCGCGCCATTGATCGCGATAGAACTCCTGGGCGATTTCTCCTCACGGGCTCGGCCAACCTTCTGTTGATGCGACAAGTCTCCGAATCATTAGCTGGCAGAGCAAGCTATCTCACGCTTTGGCCCATGACCCGACGCGAGCAGCGTGGCCTCGGACGATGTGGACGCTGGGAAGAGTTGTTCACCACGCCCGATGCCGGATGGCGCGACCTGTTGGGCGATGAAAAGGAGAGCGCGGAAGACTGGCGCATGCTGGCTCGCCGCGGTGGATTTCCAACGCCAGCGTTGCAGCTCACCAGCACTTCCGATCGACGGATCTGGTTCGATGGATATGTCCGGACATATCTCGAGCGCGATTTGCAGGACCTGGCTTCGATCAGCGCCCTGCCCGATTTTCGTCGTCTCATGCGCGCGGCCTGCCTTCGCATGGGTCAGCTTGTGAATCAGACTGAGCTCGGTCGCGATGTGGCGCTGCCTCAGCCGACCGTACACCGCTGGCTAAACCTACTGGAAACATCCTACCTCCTGGTGCGCCTACCTGCTTATGCCGTAAATCGCACCAAGCGCCTCATCAAGGCGCCCAAGATTTACTGGGGTGACACCGGTGTTGCGATGCACCTGGCCGAAACAGAAGAGCCGGGTGGTGCGCATCTGGAAAATCTCGTGCTGCATGATTTACTCGCCTGGCGCGACGCACGTATCGAACACGCGGAGCTCGGCTACTGGCGCACGTCGATCGGTGAGGAAGTGGATTTTGTAATCGAAGCCGGCGGCAAACTGTTACCGATCGAAGTGAAGTCGACGGCTCGCCCACGACTAGGCGATGCCACACATCTACGGACGTTTCGAGCCGAGTACGGCAAGAAGGCGCGCGCCGGACTGCTGCTACACACTGGCAACACAATTGAATGGTTAGCACCGGATGTGCTTGCCGCACCTTGGTGGAGAGTTTTGTAAATGGCTGGCTGACCACTATATGCGGGCGGGTTGGCTCACGCGTCGGATGCGGGGAGCCTATGGCCGCCCCAACGATACCCTCGCTCTGCATCCCAGTCTCCTCTTGCTACAACGGAAGCTGGATGGGTTACATGCTTTCGCCGTGCGTATGATCGACGACCCACTGGAACGTCTTGTTCAGAACTGCCGGATCGTAGCGATCGTCATCGAACAGGTATTGGGTATCCGGAATGACCGCGATACTGAACCGGTGGCCATCTCCGTAACGATCCGACCCCGGCGGAAACGCATTGATCGAGGTCTGCGCTGTTGCCAGCAGGGCGTGAAACAGTAGCGCGATGGCCGCCAACCAGCGGCTTAAAGAACGAAACATGAAACCTCCCGCAATCAGAATGTTCGGCGCGGCCAACGGATTGCGGTGGCCGCGGTCGCATGCTGCTCGAGACATGTTTCAACTTTGTAACGGTGTTGTGATTTGTGTAGCTGCTGCCTGCCACGAATATCGGAGCCTGCGAGCCAGCTGCGCTGCAGGCATAGCCGTCACGACGATAGTCGCAAACCCTGGGGGGGGCGGATACATCGGAAAGTGGGCTCAACCCAACGAATGGCCTGTGTCTTTACCGCATCCGCTCAACCGCCTCCCGTGTCGTGAGCAGATCATGCGCGAGGAACCGGTAATTCATGAGCGCCGCCTGATAACCGTCGCCCCATTCCGGATGCCTAGGCCCCGCGGTCGCATCCTTCACCACCGCGACCTTGAAACCTTGCTCAAGGAGCTCTCGCAAGTGCGACTCGACGCACATGTTGGCCAACATTCCGCCCAGTATGACCTTATTCATACCTCTCTTTCGCAACTGTAGGACCAGATCGTTGGTCTGCGGGCCCCATACTTTGTGTGGACTCACGACGACCGTCCGCCCGTCTTCGATATAAGGCTTGAAGCGATCGAGCCAATCGGCACCCGAGCCTGCGAAGCCTTCCAGAGTCAGCGGTCCGCGTCGAGCGAAGCTATGAGTTTTGAACTCGCCGGTCTCGAGTGGTCCGTTGAACTTCCAATCGTGGTCGGTAGGATAAAAATAATGCGGGGAGATGAACACGGGGTAACCGTGCGACTTGGCGGCCCGCAAAATCTGCTCGATGTTTTCTACAGTTTTATTCTCCACCACGCTCGCGCCGACGACACTCCAATTTGCGCCCTTCTCACTCAGCACGTCGTTCTGGGGGTCAATGAGCACAACGGCTGTGTCCGTGTTTTTGAAATCGACCGGGACCCTCCTGAGATCTGCTTCCGCCTCGCTGGAACTACTCGGCATGGCTGCAAGTGTGGTGGCTGTAGAGATGGCACCCATCAACACGGTGCGACGCGATGTGACCTCGTTCATGCCGGGACCCTGCGATTCAGGAAGTTGCGGATCAGCGGTACTACTTCGTCCGCCTTGTCTTCGAGCACGAAATGGCCGCTGTCGATGAGATGGAACTCCACTTTCGGGAGGTCGCGTTTGTAGGGATGCGCTCCATCGGCGGGAAAGATCTTGTCGTTCTTGCCCCAAACAATCAGTGTGGGCGGCTGGTGCTTGCGGAAGTAAGCCTGCACGGCCGGATAGAGCGGGAGGTTGGTGCGGTAGTCGTAGAAGAGGTCCATCTGGATTTCTGCGTTGCCCGGCCGATCCAGCAATGCCTGATCCTGGAGCCAATTGTCGGGAGAAATTCGGCTGAGGTCACTGACACCATCGGTGTACTGGAATTTTGTCGTCTCGGGCGCAACCAACACGTAAAGCGCCTTGCGGTGCTCCTGCGAGTGATCGGACCAATAGGCTTTGATTGGATTCCAGAATTCCTTCAGACCCTCCTCGTACGCATTGCCGTTTTGCACGATCAGGGCGGTGATGCGCTCGGGATGCCCGAGGGCGAGGCGCCAGCCTACGGGCGCGCCGTAATCCATAACGTACATTGCGTAGCGGGTGACGCCGAGCTGGTTGAGAAGACCGTCGACCAACTGTCCGAAGCGATCGAAGGTGTAGGAAAAGGTTGCCCGGTCGGGCATATCGCTTTGCCCGTAGCCGGGGTAATCAGGGGCAATGACGTGATAACGGTCGGCGAGCTCCGGGATCAGATTTCGGAACATGTGCGAGGAGGTCGGGAAACCGTGCAGCAACAGGACCGTCGGGGCGGTCGGCGACCCTGCTTCCCGATAGAAGATCTTGATGCCGTCAACTGTCTTGGTCCGGTAATGAGTTACGGGTGGCGCCTTATCAGTCATCACTGCCTTCGCCGCACGCACCGGTTGAAAGGCGGCGCCGGCAGCCAGTGAGGTCAGTGCTATAGAGAAGCGCCGACGGTCCAGAGCCCCGGGTCGATTCAAAGAATTTTCACCCACCATATGAGCCTCCGAGTTCAAAGTTGCTGGGCCACGGCACGGGTCAGCCCTGGATGAATGCCAGTAGGTCGGCGTTGATAGTTGCGGCATGCGTAGTGGGCATGCCGTGAGGGAAACCCTTGTAGGTTTTCAAGACGCCGTTTTTCAGCAGCTTCGCTGAGAGCGCCCCGGCGTCAGCGTAGGGGACGATCTGGTCGTCTTCACTGTGCATCACCAGCACCGGTACGCTGATCTTCTTGAGGTCGGCGGTGAAATCAGTCTGAGAAAACGCGACGATGCCATCGTAATGGGCTTTCGCTCCGCCCATCATGCCCTGCCGCCACCAGTTCCAGACTATGGCCTCGGAGGGCTTCGCACCCGACCGGTTGTAGTTGTAGAAAGGTCCGGCCGCGACGGCGCGATAGAATTCCGATCGATTGGTCGCTAGCTGCGCCTGGAAGTCGTCAAACACCTCCTTAGGCAGGCCACCAGGATTTGCCGTGGTCTTGAGCATCAGCGGCGGCACCGCGCTGATGATCGCGGCCTTCGCCACTCGCTGCTCACCATGGCGTGCGAGGTATCGCACTACTTCGCCACCGCCAGTCGAATGGCCGACGTGAATTGCATTTTCGAGATTGAGATGCGCGGTCACAGCAGCAAGGTCGTCGGCATAATGATCCATGTCGTGACCCTCGCCGACTTGCGCAGACCGGCCGTGACCGCGTCGATCATGAGCGATGACTCGATAGCCTTTGTCGAGGAAGAACAGCAACTGCGCGTCCCAGTCATCCGCCGAGAGCGGCCAACCGTGACTAAAGACGATCGGCTGACCCTGACCCCAATCCTTGTAGAAGATTTCCACGCCGTCTTGGGTTGTGACTGTATTCATGGTGCAAACTCCGTGGAGGCCAGTCTTGATCCGGTTTCACAACGCCAACTCAACGTTTCACGTTAGTTGCGGCCGCTGTGCTCGGCAATGGTGCAAATCCCGGTGCAGCTAGAAGGGCCGTTATTTGCAGTTCCCTCAACAGACATCAGCGTAACGCGTTGCTGTGCAACCGGGCAGTCGGTATTCTTGAGAAGATACTTCCCGAACTTTGATGAGATGGGAGGGACGCAGATGGACCGCCTAGAGGCGATGTCGGTGATCATCGCCGTCACCGAGACGGGTAGCATCTCAGCTGCCTCACGTCGGCTGAAGGCGCCCGTAGCTACAGTCAGCCGCAAGGTGGCCGAGCTCGAATCGCGGCTCAAAGCCCAATTGTTTCAACGGACCTCGCGGCGGATAACACTGACCGATGCCGGGCGGTCCTACATTGATGCCTGCAGGCGCATCATTGAGCAGGTCGATGACGCCGAGAGGGCGGTCTCCGGCGAATACCGTCTTCCTAAAGGTGAGCTGACGGTGACGGCACCTTGGGGCCTCGGCCACACGCATGTTCTCCCGCTTGCAGTGAATTTCCTCGAGGCCTATCCCGAAATTTCGTTGCGGCTTTTGATGACGGACCGTGTTGTTGATACAACCGAGGAGAATATCGACATCGCTATCCGCGTCGCCGTCCTCCCGGACAGCAACATGGTGGCGACCCGCATAGGCTCGATACGCATCGTCGTGTGCGGGAGCCCGTCATACCTGAAGACACACGGGGAACCAAAGGAGCTCAGCGACCTGGCAGGGCACGATTGCATCACTATCGACGACTACACAACGCCCTCGATCTGGAAGTTTGTGCGCGGCAGGCGCACGCAGGTCGCACCGATCAAATCGCGTTTGTGCGTCAACACTTCTGAGGCTGCGGTCCTTGCAGCCATCGAGGGAGCCGGATTGGCGCGGGTGATGTCGTATAAGATGGATGCTGCGAAGCTCGCCGGAAAACTCGCCATCGTGTTGGAAGAGTTCGAACCGGAACCACTTCCTGTCCATATCATCTTCGCACCGCGCAGGCCGATGCCGCTCAAACTGCGCGCCTTTCTCAACTGGATGACGCCGCGTCTGAAAGACCGGCTCGTCCTGGCTTGAGCGGTTGGTTTCGCTCGAATTTGAGTTATTTCAAGCTGGCGCGGGTCAGGAATTGTGAGTTGCTCGTGCACTGGCGAAGCCCGACAGACGCTACGGCCTTTGTAGCAGTAGGCCCCGCGGACTTGCGTTTGTCAGCGACTTCGAAGGCGCAGGTACCGCGAATTGCTCGGGTCCATGCAACCTATCCCTGTTGTTTATGAGTAGCGAACTGCCATGTGTTTCCCCAGTGATCGCGCACCATCGCGCGTCGATCCCCGTATGGCATTTCGGCAGGCGGCTCCAATGACATCGCACCGGCTGCTATTGCACGCTCGTAAGTGGTGTCAGCGTTTGCGACATAAACATAGAGAAAGGCAGGCATGGCAGCACGCAAGCCACCGCCGTCACTAATCATTACTATGGAGTCACCGATTCTAATTTCGGCCGGTGCGCCAGTTCGAAATTCGCCTGTTGCGTCAAAGACCGTGCGGAGAAACTCAATCAGGGACTGCGGATCACAGACCACAATCCGGGGTGTAACCGTATGCCATCCGTTCGGCTGATACTTCGGCATGTTGAAGGCTTGCGAACTGCTTTCGGAAAGGATTTTGACGTGAGTTTCGGATCTGCGCAATGGGTAGTCATCGGACAGTCATAGCGCCATGCCACCGTCGATAGTGAGACTGGAGCCGGTCATGTAGCCTGACTCCTTGCGGGCGAGGTAGGCGACCAGGCCGGCAATCTCGTCTGGATCTCCAGCGCGCTTTAGCGGAATGAGCGGCTTGATCGCCTCGATATGATCGACCGTCATGTCCGTTATCGTTGGCCCGGGTTGAATGTTGTTGACTGTAATGCCACGGCTGGCCAGGTCAACGGCAATCCCTTTCACCATGACGGCAACCGCGGCCTTCGTCATTGAGTAAACGCTCGAGCCTGGATGTCCGCTTCGCACTGCTGTGTTGCTGCCGATCGTAATGATCCGACCGCCGTCAGTGAGATGGGCCGCCGCGGCCTGGATGGCGAGAAAGACTCCACGCACGTTGATGTTGAGTATCCGGTCGAGATCTTCCACGTTCACTGTCAAGACGTCACCAAGTAGCAAGATGCCAGCATTGACAACTGCAATATCCAGCTTCCCGAAATGATGCACGGCCTGCGCAACGGCTGCTTTGATAGCAGCCGGATCCGCGCTGTCAGCCTTGATTGCAAGGCCTGTCCGCCCGACAGCCTCGATAGCTGCAACCGTCTCGGCGGCTCGCTCGAGCCTCGACACGTAGGTCACTGTTACGTCGGCGCCCTCTCTTGCCAGACGTCTCGCCGCAGCTGCGCCAATGCCTCGCGAGCCGCCAAACACAATGGCAATCTTTCCCGTAAGTCCGCGATCCTCGTTCACCGGCATCTCCGTTATTGACTGATCAGTCCATAAATGACCGTGCGCCATCCGCGCCAGGCTTTCGTTTGCCTAGCGGGATCGAAAGCGGTCGATAGCAAATCGGGCCAGAGCGCGCAGACTCTTGGCGTCGCCCCCCGCACGGGCGCGGAGCTGAATGCCTTGCATCGCCATCTGCAAAAAGGCGGCAGCTTCGCGGGCGTCGATGGCGAGGTCGACTTCTCCGCATGCCTGCCCCTCTCGGATGCGTTCAACCAAGCGCCTGAAAAGCCTTGGACCCACTTTGCTCCGCAGCATCACTAGCTCCGGATCAGCAGCCCCAAATTCACAGACAGCGCTGACGCCCATGCACCCGAGCGCACGTACGCTGTCATCCATGGAAATGAGGCCCAGCAAAAGTGCCTCGATACCGCCTAGCGGTGATGCACTGCCGTTCAGACGCTCCAAGTGGCCCGCGTTGGTTTCCCTTTGATACCGCTCCAGCGCTTCAAGGTAGAGCTTTCGTTTGTCACCGAACGCGTTATAGAGGCTCTGTCGTCCGATGTTCATGGCATCGAGCAGGTCCTCGGTGGAAGTCGAGGCGTAACCTTTCGCCCAGAAGACGCGCGTAGCGCGGCCCAGTGCTTCGTCTCGATCGAACTCCCTGGGCCTGACCATAGCTCGAGGATATTTGTTATGGACTGGTCTGTCAATAATGATTCGCCGCGAAGCGGACGCCGGTGCCTCACGACAAGCCAACTAGCCAATTACAGATGAGCTAGCCGCTTTCCCTTGTGTGGATGCGGCGCAAGGTCCGTTGACTACGCTGCCAGCGCGGCGCTCAATCGGCGGAGCAGGCATTCCGCTGTTGGGCTCTTGCCGATAAAGAGAATCGACTGTTCCGCAGCGCTCGTCGGCCTGGAGGTTCATCCGGTCGATCGCCTCGCTGTTACTCCAACCGATGTTCGGGTGCGTCGAACAAAAATCACGGTCCGAAGGCTCACGGCACTTCGAATAGCGATACAGGGCTCGGCGATATCGCAAGCCGGTCTCTTGATCCTGCTTCACTTCGGCACCCAGAGCACAACTGGCACCGGCGCGAAAGTGAAATGTCAGCATCGTGCCGGAGTCGTCGCCCTGTCGGCCCTGAAGTTCCACCATGAAGACACCGTCCGTAGCCTGCACTAAGACAGCTTTGGGTAGCGCCGCCTGGATATTTGCCGGGGTCAGGCAGGTGAAGGCAGGTAACCCTCCGAAAGACAACACCGCGTCAGTTTTATCGCGAAGCCGCCGGGATTCTGTGCATTGCAGACTGTGGAAGATTCTGTAGTCAAATGTGGGGTCGCCGCTCACTGCTGCGAGATTGATCATGAAGGCAGGGATTGAAATGTGGCCAGCGCCGGAGGGAAGTGTGTGAAACCAGGAATTGTCCGACACGGATACCGTGGTCACCTGAGTCGTTGCTTTCGTGCCGTCGCGACAGTCCGGAAAGGGCAGCGGGACATCCCGCGCCGATTCCTTAAAGCTGAATCCCAAAGTCGCGGCGGTCACCCTGGTGTCAAATAGTTGACCGGCGAGCGCTAAGTCTCGGAGGCGACCTAAAAAGACCGCCTGCACCGAACTCGCATCCGCGGTAGTGTCCGCGCGACCGATCTCTGGCGCACAGCAACCCTGCATAAAAATGCCGGCAAGCACGAGCGATTGAATCTGCTTCCTCAAGAGCGCTGCCGAGGGGTGGTGTCGGGCGAGCGGTTTACTTTAGTCCAGTGACGGCTCGTAAACCAGAAGCGGTCCGTCGGTCGAGGCGATCGGGAGAAAGTCGATCCGCGTTCGACGCCGGGCGCCCGGATCTGGAGGGTAGGACGAGGGGTTCGATCGGACGGATCGAATCCGCGGCGGGGACGTGGTGGAGTTAGCCTCTACGCGCAGGATTCAGTTTAGTCAGTCGCGGTCGTTGCCAGTTCGTTGCTGTTCTCACTCGCAGGTGCCCGAGTCTCGATTCTCTGGGGCGATCCGGTCTGACGGAGCGGTCGCAGAGGTCGAGACGTCCGTATTCGTTTGAATTCTCTGATCGCAGTCGTTTGGCGTAGACGTGACTGGTCTGTGGTGGACGGGCCGGCAGTCGATCCAGGCGCAGCATGCCTACATCCATGATGTGATTCCGGCAGATTCTCCAGGATTCAGCGAACAGGATCGGCGTTATTACGGAATCCTCGAGAACAGCACGTTGAAGGTTGACCGGATCACTGGCTGTCATGGCTCAAAACAGTCCGAGCCCTGTCCTAGCGAGCAGTGTACCGCTACTATTGAGACAACTTGGGGACCCGGATGGCCGGAAATGCGGATCAAACAGCTTCATTGGGCCGATCGGCCGTATATCGTGAGCTCTTTGCTTGCGCTCCTCCTGGTACCAACCACGGAAGCCCAAGCGGCGAATCCGATGGACGCGCTGCAGTTCTACGTCGGTAAGTGGTCCTGTCTCGAGCGCAAGGCGAACGAGCCTCCGTTGTCGAGCACGTTCACGTTTGCCGTTCAGTCAAACCTCATGCGCCAATGGATTGTCCGACCTAAACAAGGCTCGATGTAAGCCCCATATGTGGTCAATTCGACGTTTGCATACGACCCTGCGCGACATCGGTACGTACAAACTGAGATGGACAGTGATGCAACCTGGTACGTTTCTGTCGCCGAAGCATGGCAAGGCAACACCATCCGTTGGGTCGACCTGGCGACATCTACTAAGCCTTCCCGCTGGGAGATGACTCGAATCGATAACACAACCTTTACCGTCAAAAGCTTTGCGAAGGTTAGCGACGAGACGCCGAACTACACCGCCAGCTGCAAGCGCGACTAGCAGATAGGAGCAAACTGGAGCCTACCTTTCGACCTCGAAGATCGACGGCCGCTTCAGTACTTTTGACCGGCCGTTTTTTCGGGACATCGATTGCTCGCTTAGGGTCGAAACCGGGCGCCCGACCTATACCGCAATGCTCGTGCCGATTGACGCAGGTGGCGGACGCCGAATGGCTGCCACTGGGCTGAGGTCCTTTGAGCGTCGTTTCGATCCAGATGGTGTGTTTGGTTCGGCGATTCCGTTGCCCGACTGAAACTGAGCTCGTTGCGCAGCGGAGAAGGCAGCCCGGCCAAAGTGACCGGGCCGCCTATTTCGTGCGGCCACCGCCGCACCATTGATTGCTCTTGCTATCGGGAGATCATGAACTCCTGAGCTGTCAACGGCCGGTTGACGACCCGGACGTCGCCCAGCCATCCGTAGAACGCAGGGCCAACAACACGGCCGTACTGCGTCGCTCCCACCATCCAGAACTCCCCGGTGGATTGCAGCCCAACCGAGACGTCGTGAGAATTCCGTACGTCTTCGGAGCCATTGATATAGAGCTTGGTCGTCTTGCCGTCGTTTACCAGCGCAACATGGAACCAAGTTAGGGTTGGAGTACGGAAGCTCCAGTTGGTCACCAGGTCGGGCTGCGTGAACGGTTGAATCGCCCATTGGAACTCGTTGCTCGGAGAGACGCTGAGAGTCACCACCGGGTTTTGCGGGTCGCCTGCTGTGGTGATTCCCAAATCTCCCTGGGTTCCCTGGCGCGCGAGCACACCCATCCAGGGGTCTCCGCCGCAGCAGTCTTCGGGAAAGCGCACGAATGCTTCGAACGTATAGCCGTTCTTGAACTTTTCCGCGTTCAGCGGCGCATTGTCGGCAGTTCGCAGGTAGGCACCGCGCTGAGCGGCGTTGCCGTTGATGAAGAGGCTGGCTCGGCTGGGCTGCGCAGGGTGGAACTCCTGTGTATAGACCATGTCAGTTGCCGAACCGCTCGGTAGAGTGACCCGGGTCAGGTCATTGCCGTGGCCCGAGAGATCATGCACAGCAATGCCTCCCTGTTGTACTGGCGCGCCGTTCTGGCCTTCGAACCGCCAGTAGGCCAGCGTCCCCGGAATGACCTCCTTAGCGGCCGTGACGGGTGGCAGCACTTTGACCGGTGGCAGTGGCTTGAACCGGTCCCTCAAGTTGACCTTCATGGTGAATTGATTCGCCGAATCGTTCAGGGCGACCTCGCCCGCACCCATCGGAGAACGCGCCCCGGGCGGTATGGACAGCCAGTACGGCGAGAACGTACGCACCTGTATGGTTCCCGCGTCGAGATCGAAATCATACAAGCGCATCATCGCGCTACCGCCGAAGAAACGGTCCTGGTAGTTGGTGATGTGCATGTACACCTCACGACCGGCCAGGTTCTTGAGAACTGCCCGTGCGGGTGGCCAGAAGTGCCCGTTGAGCGTCAGGAAGATCTGGTCGTGTGACTTGATCAAACGCTCCCAAACGGTCTGGCCATATTCCGACAGCACAGCCGCGTCGCTGCGTGGGTCGCCAGTGGACGTAACGAGCTCATGGGTCGTAATGATCGTCGGAACGTTTTGGAACTCTTTCAGTTTCGATTCGGCCCACGCGACGGTGGCATCCGATGCACGCCAGTCGAGTGACAGAAGCAGGAAACGCTGACCACCGCCTACGAACGTGTGGCAGGTGTTGTACCCGTCAGGCGTTGCGCCACAATAGGAACGCTGATTCGCCACGCGGCTTGGCCCGAAGTAGTCCAAGTAAGGTGAAGGACCGCGTACGTTGTCGTACAGATTACCGTTGATGTCATGATTACCAGCAGCGTAGCCGTATTGGATTGCGTTGCTGTCCAGGATCTTGAATGACTCGCTCGCCTTGGCGAACTCACTCGCCAGTCCGTTGTTGACGATGTCGCCGAGCTGGACGGTGAAGGCGATGTTTTCGTCGCGCGTATGGTCGACGACCCACTGGAACGTCTTGTTCAGAACAGCCGGATCGTAGCGATCGTCATCGAAGAGGTACTGGGTATCCGGAATGACCGCGATACTGAACCGGTGGCCATCTCCGTAACGATCCGACCCCGGGGGAAACGCATTGATCGAGGTCTGCGCTGTTGCCAGCAGGGCGTGAAACAGTAGCGCGATGGCCGCCAACCAGCGGCTCGAAGAACGAAACATGAAACCTCCCGCAATCAGAATGTTCGGCGCGGCCAACGGATTGCGGTGGCCGCGGTCGCATGCTGCTCGAGACATGTTTCAACTTTGTAACGGTGTTGTGATTTGTTTAGCCGCGGCTTGCCACGAATATCAGGAGCCTCCGAGCCGGCTGCGGTGCAGGAATAGCCGTCACGACGATAGTCGCAATTCACTTCCACCTGGCTGACAGAAGCGGGGCCGCAAAGCGGCCAGACAGGTGGGATAAGATCGCTCAATCTGTTTGGGAAGTGTCATGCAGATCAGAGAATATCGACCCAGCGATGCCACAGGATTGGCGACCATTTTTTATCGCTCAGTCCGTGAGGTGGCCTCTCGCTGTTACAGCCACGCCCAGGTAGAGGCATGGGCCCCTGTGCTCGTCGACCCGAGTGTCTGGCACAGAAACCGGACTGCTGGAGGTCGTATTACGATTGTGGCTGTGGATGTTGCGGATAATCCGATCGCCTATGGGGATATGGAGACCAATGGTCACCTCGACCATCTTTACTCCAGCCCTGAAGCGGTGGGAAAAGGGGCCGCATCAGCGATCTACAACAGGCTCGAGCTGCATGCCAGGCAGTCAGGATTGACTCGGTTGTATGTCGAGGCGAGCGAACACGCTCTATCCTTCTTTGAGCGTAAAGGCTATATCAAGATTCGAAGGAATGAATTCGCTCTGCGTGGAGTACCGATCCACAATTACTCAATGGAAAAACTTCTGTAATCAGTCGATCAGGAGGCAGTGCCAGATACTCCCTATCGATTCGTAATAATGCCAAGAAGGATCTTGCCGGTATCGCCGGATGGGCAATACGTCGCAGTGAGCGAGACTTTCAGCACTACTACCTGGCATTTCAGATGATCACCGCGCTTGTGACAGCGCCCTCCGAAATTCACGCCCGGCCCCCATCGGCAATCCGATGACCGTAGGCGGCATATATCTCCAGAAGCCGCTCGTAGGTGATTCCATCGCGCGATTCCTGCGCGAGGGGATGCCCGGAGGGCTCCAGCTCTATCCAGGGGCGCTGGCGCCCCGCCTGTGGGTGTACTCGGCACTTTAAGTTGAACGTGTCGGAGTAGCCTTTCAGACGGTTTGAGAACCAACCGAACCAAGGACCCAGCTCCCCTTGTTCGCCGCTATCGAAGGTCTCCCGGTAGATCTCAAAGTTCTTTTTGGATAGGGTCGACCAGACACCGAAGCCGAAGGATTCCCCCGGCGCCCCAATCAATGGCACCTCGAGAACGCAGCGCACGAAGTAGTGCTCGCTATTCAAAACACAGAAGTCCTCGGTCAGGCAGTGCGTCGCGTCGTTGGCGACAGAGTTGGGGCTGTATTCTTCGGAGTCTGGCCAGGCGTCCGGCTTCGCGCATCCAAGATCGAACAAGCCACGATGTGTTTCGCCACAGGAGGTGCATTCCCAGGCTCGATTCCGGAGTTGGTTCCAGCGAGGATCAACGGCTTCGTTAATTGCGATTTTCCGGCTTTCTCCCCACCCATCTAGTGTACAAACTTCGCGATCGTGAACGCCAGCGCCCCTGTGGCCAACGTCGTTGCGATGATCCACTTGATGATCGCAGTCTCAACCGCCGCCACTGACGCCCTCACATCTGCCACTGATGCTCTGACATCTGCCACCGACGCACTGAGTTCTGCCCTGACATCCATGAGATCAGCTTTCGTGGCCAGATGAGGGATGACTGCCAGAATGGCGCTCACCTGAGATTTCAATTCGTGAAAGCTCGTCTCTAAGTTACCTAGTCGCTTCAGGATATCTTCCACATTGCCTCCGCCATCTCCAGGACTATCGGCTGAGCTCGAATCAGTGGCACGACGGGCTGATATAACATGGCCGCCCATTCAAGCACTCACCGAGTTTTTACGACACTGCATGGCTCGATTTCCGCGTTAGACCTTTGCGAACTTCTACGCCGACACCCATGAGAGCGCAACATTCAATTAGCTGTTTTTTCTGGAATTTTTCTTATCGGCAGCGTGCTCCAACCGTCTGGGTATGACGGGTTCAATACCGTATGCGCGCAGCATCGGAGTGCGCCTTCAGATGGCGACTTATCGTGAGGCGTCCGTTTGGACCGGTCACGCAGCGGTCGGTATATTAGTCAGCCGAGCCTCAATGAGAGAGAGCTGGTGCCTATGAATCCGTGGCTGACCATTCCGCTTGACGACTATGAAGGGCATATGGGGTCTCCGGACGTTGATCAGAGTTCATTGTTGTCGGAACTCTTCCGTGCAGCTCTCATCCGACATCGACCGCACTCGCTGGCCGTGCTCGGATGTGCAGGGGGAAACGGGTTCGATCAAATAGATCCGTCAACGACGGAGCGGATTTTCGCCATAGATATCAATCCGGGTTACACAGCTGAGGTATCCGCCAGGTATCAATCACGGCTCCCGGGTCTTCAAGCTCTGACAATCGATATACAGACGACCGCACTCCCTGCAATGGCAATCGATCTCGTTCACGCCGGGCTGGTACTCGAGTATGTTGATGTCCCCTGCATCATTCCCAAGATTGCTGCCATGGTGGTGCCGGGGGGAACACTTCACGCTGTTCTGCAACTGCCCTCGAACAACATGCCGTCGGTAAGCACCACAAGATTCACCAGTCTCCAGCGGCTGACCCCGTCGATGCGACTGGTCTCACCCGATGATCTCATAAAGCTCGCTCTCGGAGCGAACCTGGGCCTGCAAGGTAAGGAAATCGTTCAGTCAAGCGCCGGCAAGATGTTCGCCGTACTAACTTTTGAGCGTAACTAACGCACAGCGGGGCGAGCCACCCCGAGCGGCATAGTGAAGGGGGGTCTGCGGTGTCGGCTTGCGTTCAAGGCCGATTTTCGATCGCAGTATTTTTTCTCATGCCGATTTGAGCACACGTCCCGGCCAGAGGCGCAAGCAGTCGACGCCGCAGACCCCCTTCACTAGGACGCGCCCAACCCGTGGGACTATTCCCGCCGCCGAAGGCGTATAATTAGGGAAAAAGGGCCTTCAGGCCGTCGAAATCTAAGTTGAATCCTAACCTCGCGGATCAGTCATGTTGGATATTGTGGCAATCGCTATTATTGTCTCGTGGAGTATTCAGGCGATCGGCACGGTGATCTATCTGTTTCAGTTCGGCCGGCTTCTCAATCGCCTGAAGGCGTCTCATTTGGGTGTCTGGGAGTCTCTCGGTAGTTTGTCTCTGCTGCTGCATAACACGCCGAGCAACAATTGGCTGGTGCTCCGCTGGTTATGGACGAAGGGATACTCAGAGTTGAACGATCCGGATGTCGAGCGCCGCGCCGGTGTCGTGAGAGCGTTTCTGGTGGGGCTGATCGGAAATTTCATATTGCTTGTGCTGCTCTTTTTCTTGAGTTTCGCCCTCTACAGTCCTCTAACCAATTGATTAGTTCTTAGTCTCGGGTCACGTCGCCCCAAGAGAGGCAACTAGGGGCGAGCCACCTAGGACGCGCCCAACGAGTGGCACCCCTCCCCCGCCGAAGGCGGAGAAATGATAGCCGGAGGCACCTTTGGGCGCGGGTGCCGGCTAGCTGCGCGACCCGATTAGCCGGTTGACTCAGGCACTCGAACGACACAGTAATTAGGATCTTTCGCCTGCCTCCACAGCGTCGGTATGATTTCCCGATACGCCGCCGCGAGGCTCCTGTAAGGGGCCGGAGTGAAGGGCTTCACCAAAGCATGTAACTCAGGCAACGCATGGTAGGGCACCATCGGAAACAAGTGGTGCTCCAGGTGATAATTCATATTCCAGTAAATGAACCGAGATACCGGATTCATGTACACCGTCCGGCTGTTCAGCCGATGGTCGAGAACATCCTCAGCGAGCCCGGCGTGTTGTGTCAGGCCGAATATCAGGGTCATAAATCCGCCGTAGAAGGTCGGTAGTCCCACCAACATCGCAGGCAGGACGCTGTGGAGCGCAACACAAGCTACAGCGACGACGCAAAAGAGGGTGAGCCAGATACGCGCGACCCAGTAGACCTCGGGCCACCAGCGTTCGGCAATGAAACTTCGCTCCTCGGCACTCAGGCGACCCGTAGCGTGGAGCAAGATATGTCCGAGCGCCTTTACTCCGCCCTTGATGGCAAACAGATTGAGGGCCAGTCCCAGAAAGGCGGGTGGCCGCATGCAGGCGATCTCGGGGTCGCGACCTACGATGAGGGTGTCGGCGTGGTGACGGCTGTGGCTCGATCGCCAGACGCGAGGCTCGCGCAGCATCATGAAACACGCGATTTGATAGACAACGTCATTCATCCAACGGGTTTTGAACGCAGTGCCGTGGCCGCACTCGTGCCAACGCGAATCACCCGCGGATCCGTACAACACTCCGTAGACCGCGAACGGGAAAATCGCGAGCCAGGTTCCCCACAGCCAGATACCGGCAGAGCCTGACAGGATCAGCGCAGCAATCCAGATCGCCGTGTCGCGCAATGCGGGGCCGTCGCGCTTTTTCATCAACTCACCGAGGCGTTTGCGGGAGATGGGCGGGCTGTACCAGACGGCATTGGTCAGCCCTGCGTCCACTGCTCGTTGCGCCTCTGGCCCCAGCAAACCGTAGTCGCGCCCCCGCGAAGTTGAGTTGGTCACTTCACCTCCGCGAACCGTTCGGCTTCCGCGAGATTCGTGGCAGTGATCAGCGTAGGACGCAGCGAGGCCGACTGCACAGCGCCTCGGCCACGAAGTGCGGCAACGGCCTGGTCGAGAGCAGCGCGAACTTGTTTCGCCGGGCTCTGTTCGATTGTTGCGGACATCTCGCCCGCCTTGATCCGCGAGAGCGCTTCAGGGGTAGCGTCAAACCCGAGGACCTTTATGGCACCTTTGGCGATTCCAGCCGCACGGATAGCCTCGAGCGCTCCCATCGCCATGTCATCGTTCAGGCAGATGATGACCTGCGGGAGGTTAGGACCCAAGGCCGTCAGGATGTTCTGGGTGACCGTGAGCGCCTGGTCACGCGAGCTGTTCCCGGTTTGTTCGGCAACAATCTGAAACGCCGTGCCCCCGGAGGTGAGTCCGGAGTGCACTCCTTCGGAACGATCGATCTGGGAGCTGCTGCCCGGGTCGTTGGTGATGAGAACCGCCTTCGCACCCTGCGGAAAGTTTTGCACAACCCACTGCCCCAACAAGCGCCCGCCTTCCACATTGTCAGCGCCGACATAAGGCACCGGCTTCTGTGTGCCCTCGAGGCGGCGGTCAACAGCGATGACGGTGACGCCAGCAGACTGAAGTGTGTCGACAGCGGCGGCGAGCGCTCTGCTGTCATTCGGCGCCACGATGACCGCTCTTGCACCCCGCGCATCCGCCGCGCGCAAGTCCGCAGTTTGTTTGGCTGAATCGCCTTGACCGTCGACGATGACAACAGACAGTCCTTCCGACTGGGCGGCCTGTTCGAAATAGCGCCCCATCATCACCATGTAGGGCGCGGAGAGGTTGCTGATGCTCACGACCACTTCGTCTGCACTACTGCGCTTTTGGCAGGCTGCCAGTCCGAATGCCGCCAGAGAGATGACCAGTGCGGTGGCCAGGACGGTGATTGATCTCAGCTTCGATATCGTTGCCGTGCGCATGCTGCTCCGCTTCCCCCTGATATCCTTTTGATCACCTATATGATAGCTTGTTAAAGTTTTGCGTTATAGGCCATTTCTCGTGGGTGCTTAGGGGTATGGGGTGGAATCACGAGGAATTACGCTTGATATCGTTGCGATCGGGAAATCCTGTGTAGACCTGTACGGGGAGCAGATTGGGGGGCGGCTCGAAGACATGGGCTCCTTCGCGAAGTTCGTCGGAGGCGGGCCGACCAACACGGCCATAGGACTCGCGCGGCTGGGCTTGCGGCCAGGGTTGATGACGGCCGTCGGAAACGATCCCTTCGGACGCTTCATCCGGGAAGAGCTCGTTCGAGAAGGAGTCGACATCAGGGGCATCAAGACCGATGCCAAACGGCTCACTGCGCTTGTCATTGTGGGTATCCGCTCGAAAGTGGATTTTCCGCAGCTTTCCTATCGCGAGAACTGCGCCGACATGGCGCTTTCGGTGTTTGACGTCAACCTGGAGCTCTTCCGTTCAACACGGGCGGTGCTGATCAATGGCACTCACCTGTCCACGCCGCCAGTCGCCGATGCCAGTAAACGCGCAGCAGAGATCGTTCGGGCCGCCGGAGGCCGTGTTGTACTGGACATCGATGGTCATCCAGAAAGTCTGAAACAGGTGCTTCCGATCTGTGACCTGGTTGTGGGTACACAGGAAGAGATTCACATTCTCGGCGGCAGCACTGACACGTTGTCAGCAGTGCGAACCATTCGTTCGTACACACGAGCATTGATTGTCATGAAGCGCGGTGCCGACGGATGCACCTGTTATGAAGGCGCCAATCCCGGCGAAGAGTTTCATAGGCCTGCATTCGAGGTTGATGCGATCAACACGCTGGGCGCCGGAGATGCCTTCATGGCAGGCTTCCTGAGCGGCTGGCTCAAAGGTGCTCCGTTAGAGAAATGCTGTGAACTCGCGAATGCGTGCGGCGCGCTCGTTGTGTCCCGCCACGGCTGCGCGCCAGCCATGCCGAGCTCAGAGGAGCTGCAGCAATTTCTTACCGACCGGCGCACTCCTCTTCGTCCGCGCGCGAGCCGATTCCTGGAGGATCTGCACTGGTCGACTACGCGTCAGCAGGGTGAGCGAGCGGAGCTCATGGTGCTCGCGATAGATCATCGCAGCCAACTCGAGCAACTGGCCGATGAGCTCGGCGTGTCTCATTCGAAAATTGAGGGATTCAAATCGCTGGGATTGCAGGCGGTTGATCGGGTAGCCGACGGTGACCCCTCGTTCGGCATTTTGTTGGACGGCCAGTTTGCGCACCGGGGGCTCGAGGAGGCAGGCGACCTGCCCTACTGGGTCGGGCGTCCCGTTGAACAACCGGGATCGTGCCCGGTTGCGTTTATCGGTGGCAGCGATGTGGCCGTTGAGCTGCGGAAGTGGCCGCTTCGACAGGTAGTCAAGTGTCTGATCCAGGATCCTCGGGGGCAGGCGGAAGCCATTGGGGAACGCCAGGAGCAGCAACTGTTGCGATTGTTTGATGCCTGCCGCAATACCCGCCACGAGCTGCTGATTGAAATCGTCAGGGCCAGGCAGGCGAATATCGAGCTGCGTACTGCGACCCTCATGGAGCGGTTGTATACCATCGGGGTGCGGCCCGACTGGTGGAAGCTGGAGCCGTCGGCTGACAGCGCAACGTGGGCCGACATCCAGCGGGTGATTTCCGAGTTTGACCCTCACTGCCGCGGCGTGGTGGTCCTGGGGCTGGCGGCCACGGAGCGGCAAGTGCTGAAGTCCTTTGCCGCATCAGCTGCCTTTCCCATCATCAAGGGTTTCGCAGTCGGACGTACGATCTGGTGGGAAGCGGCCCGCAAATGGCTGTCCGGGTCCATCGAAGATGAGGACGCCGTGACGCTGATCTCCGACCGATTCGCGACACTGGCGCGCGGCTGGCGATCGGCCCGAAACAGCTTGCTGATGACGGCGGAGGGTGAATGACGAACCAACCGACCGCGTTGTTGGAAGCCCGGGGCATCACGAAATCATTCCCGGGGGTTCGGGCGCTGGAGGGTGTCAGCCTGCAAGTTGGGCCGGGCGAGGTGCACGCCCTGCTCGGCGAAAACGGTGCCGGAAAATCGACGCTGTTGAAGATTCTGTCGGGCGCACAATCGCCCGATGCCGGCGAGATTCGTCTCAACGGCACGTCGCTCGATGTTGCGCAAACGCCGCTCGAGCGACAGCAAGCCGGCATCGTGACGATCTACCAGGAGTTCAATCTGCTGCCCGAGATGTCGGTGGCGGAGAACATGTTTGTGGGGCGCGAGCCGGTGCGCTTCGGTTGGGTCGACTGGTCGAGCCTTTATGGGCAGGCGAGCCGCATCCTCGACAATCTGGGACTGCAGATAGACCCACGAGCGGCCGTGCGGACACTGACTGTCGGCGAGCAACAGATGGTGGAGATCGCCCGGGCAATGACCTTTGCGGCGAAGCTGATCATCATGGATGAGCCGACCGCCGCGCTCAGTGTTCGGGAAGTCGACACTCTTCACCGGATCGTTCGCGAGCTGCGAGGCCGTGGAGTCAGCATCGTCTACGTGACTCACAGGTTGAACGAAGTGAGTGTGTTGTGCGATCGATTCACTGTGCTTCGCGACGGTCGATGGGTTGCTGAGGGGCGGGTCTGCGATCACTCGACTGAGGATCTCGTGCGATTGATGGTCGGTCGGAACGTGGAGCTTCTCAGGCACCGCCGCCACAAGGCTCCGAGCGATGAGGCACTCCGTGTTGAGGGCATCAGCTCCCAACCTCGCGCACGCACTCGTGCTGCAGTGCTGACCGACATTTGCATGAATGTCCGCTCGGGAGAGATTCTCGGTCTCGCCGGCCTGATGGGCGCCGGACGCACCGATTTCGCTCGCATCCTGTTCGGCGCTGAGCACTGCAGCGCCGGAGCTCTGTGGCTGCAGAAGGATCGAGTCGAAATTCCGCGCTCGCCGGCGGAGGCGATCCACCGCGGCATCACGCTTCTGCCCGAACATCGCAAGCGCGATGGATGCTTTCTGGAGCAATCCATCCGGCAGAATATGACGTTGCCGAGTCTCGCAAACCTCACTCGCTGGAGGTGGTTCGTCAGCGACCGCCGCGAGATGCACTTCGTGGAGCGATATCGGAAGTCGCTCGGCATCGCCATGGCGAGCGATCTGACTCCGATCGGACATCTATCAGGCGGTAACCAACAGAAGGTACTGCTCGCGCGCTGCCTCGCGCTCGCCCCCAAAGTACTGATCCTGGACGAGCCCACGCGCGGAATCGACATTGGCGCGAAATCGGAGGTGCATGAGCTGATCCGGCAGACGGCGGATGCAGGAGTGGCGCTGGTGGTTATTTCGTCGGAGCTGCTCGAGCTTCTGGCCATCAGTGATCGGATCGCAGTGTTCCGTGAGGGGCACCTGGTTGCGGAAGTCGATGGCGAAAGCGCCACCGAACAACAGGTGATGTCACTCATGGCTGTCGGGACGGCGGCTTGAATGGCGGCGTCCGCAGCCAGACCGCGAACCTCTGCTACTACCCTGCTGCAGCGCTACGGTACGGCGTTCGTTCTGTTGCTGTTGGCCATTGTGTTCACCTCGCAGAACAGTCGCTTTCTGTCATTCCGCAATCTGGGCTACATCCTGACCGATGTGTCGATCTGCGGGATCGTGGCGGTGGGCATGACGTTCGTCATCATTTCCGCAGGTGTCGACCTGGCCGTGGGCTCGGTCCTGGGATTTGCCGCGATGGGCGCTGCCTGGCTGGTGCGGTTTTCAGGACTCGATCTGCATCCCTCCTGGCTGTTTGCCCTGACAACGGCCCTGGGACTCGGTGCGGCCGCAGGTTACATCCACGGAAGGATTACAACTACGTTGAATGTTCCGCCGTTCATCACGACCCTGGGAGGGCTGTCGGCCTGGCGCGGCGCGACGTTGCTCATCAATCACGGCGGCCCAATTCACGATTTCGATGAAGGGTACCGCTGGTGGGGCAATGGCTCGATCCTCGGAATGCCCGTGCCGGTGGTGATATTTGCAGTTATTGCAGCCGTCGGCTGGGTGGTTCAACGGTACACCCGCTATGGCCGCCACATCTATGCCGTGGGCGGAAATGCCGAAGCAGCTCGTCTATCCGGGCTCGATGTCAAAGCACTCACCCGCAGTGTGTATGTCATCGTTGGTACTCTGGCAGGGCTCGCCGGATTTCTGCTTTCTGCGCGGCTCGGCTCCTCGGAGGCTACTGCCGGCACCGGCTATGAGCTTCGCGTTATTGCGTCCGTGGTGATCGGCGGGGCCAGCCTGTCGGGCGGCACTGGCGGTGTCGGCGGAACCATCATGGGCGCACTGCTGATTGGTGTGCTGAGCAACGGACTGGTCATGATAGGAGTCAACTCCTACTATCAGGAAATCGTCATCGGACTGATCATTGTGCTGGCCGTCGCTCTGGACTCCTTCGCCAGGCGCCGCGGGTGAGTCAACTCTACTCGTGATAGACGACGGACCGTCCACCATCGATCATGATAGTCGCGGCGTTGATAAAGGGAGCCTCATCTGAGCCGAGGAAGACCGCGGTCATCGCGACTTCCTCCGGACGGCCTATCCGTCCAGGGGGATGCAGCGCACAGGCCCGTCGTCGCTCGGACTCCGGATCCGGGAAACTCGCCCAATGGTCGAGTACGAGTTGGGTCTCTATATAGCCAGGCGCTATGGCATTGACGCGGATTCCCTTGGCCGCATATTCGATCGCCAGCGCACGCACCAATCCTATGACAGCGTGTTTGGCAACCGGATAGGGGAAGCATCCAGGGATGATGTTGAAGCTATGAACTGAAGCAACTGCGATGACGGAACCGGCACGTTGCTCCAACATTGCCGGCAAGACGGCGCGGGCACTGTTCCAGACGCCATCGAGGTCTACCGAGAAGCAGCGCCTCCATTCCTCGGTCGTCATTGCCAAGGGCTCGGAGAAGACATTGATGCCCGCGTTGGCTACGAGGATGTCAACTCGGTTGTGCTGACGTAAAACTCGTCCGGCGAGGTCGGCAACAGAGGTAGGGTCGGTAACATCTGTCTGTATCGCAATGGCCGAGCCGCCCTTGTTGCGTATGCCGGCAGCTACATCTTCAGCGACCTGCGCATCCTTATCGGCGATGACTACGTGCGCGCCCTCCCGGGCATAAGCCTCAACAGTAGCCTTGCCAATGCCCCGGCCACCACCGGTGATGATCGCGATCTTGTCGCGAAGCCGCATTACCACCCTACAATAGTGCCATCCGGCAAAACCGCGTTCTGTGAATGCATGACTTCCTGTTTGAACGGGTGCGCGGCACAGACACGCTCGTCCACTTCCACGCCGAGGCCGGGTGCTTCCGGGATCTGCCAGTGCCCTTCCACCATACGAATAGGCCCGCGAACCACCTCGTCATACCAGGGCACCGCGCCGACCATCTCTTCCTGAATGACATGATTGGGGGTCGAGATCGCGAAGTGCAGAGCCGCGACACCCGCAATGGGTCCCAGGGGATTGTGGGGAGCAACGCCGGCGGAGGCGGCTTCTGCCATCGCGGCGATCTTCTTTGCCTCCAGCAGTCCGCCGCAATGACAGATGTCCGGTTGTACAATGTTGACGGCACGCGAGCGCAGAAGCTCATCAAACTCGTGGCGGTCCACGAGCCGCTCGCCCGAAGCGATCGGCACGCGGCTTTTTGCAGAGACCTCCTTGAGGGCCAGGAAGTCGCCGGGAGGAATAGGTTCCTCGACAAACATCGGCGAGCCCGGTGCGATGGCATCGATGTAGGCCAGTGCTGCACTGGCTGAAGCCGGACGACCGTGGAAGTCCACCATGATCTCGATATCGGGGCCCACGGCTTCGCGCAGGGATTGCATCATCCGTGCTGCGTGGTCGATGTCTTTGATCGTGGCCGTATAGTTGGTGTAGGGAATAAATACGGTTTTGAGTGCCTGGTAACCAGCCGCGACGACTGCTTTCGCCCGGGCGGTGAGCTGATCGATCTGCATCGATTCGTACACCGCGCGCATGTCCCCCATGCCGAGATGGGTGTAAACCTTGACTCGGTCGCGGACCTTCCCGCCCAGCAGACGCCAGACCGGCAAACCCACCGATTTGCCGAAGATGTCCCATAGGGCGATCTCGATTCCTGAGATCGCCGAGGTTCCGATCACACCGAGGCGCCAAAAGCTGTGCTGGGTCATCCCGCGAACCAACTGCTCGATATCGCGGGGATCCCTACCGAGAATCAGCGGCTCGAGATCCTTGATCGCACCATCGACGCCGCGGGTCTTCCACTCCAGCGTCGCCTCGCCCCAGCCATACAGCCCGTCTACATCAGTATCGACTCGAACAAAAATCCAGTTACGCAGCTCTGCGTTCACGATCCGTGTGGACACACCCGTTATTCGCATCAATAGTTACCGCGGACAATCAGAGAATAGCGACGATCGGTGATGAAGTAGGAGGCCGGCCCGAGCAGGCCCGTGGACGTAAACTGCTGCTGCGTCTTTGTCACAGTATCCGTCAGATTGACGCCCTGAACGCCGATCTTGATGTGCTGCGTAATGTTGTAGAACGCCGAAGCATCGAGCTGCCCGGTCGCCGTCTGATAAACGGGGAAATAGGGGTAGATCTCATCCACCGCCGTTTCCAGGAATCGCGACCGCCAGTTGTACGCGACACGCACCGACACCGGCCCCTTCTCGTAGAAGGCTGCGACATTGGCGTTGTGCTTGGAGAGTCCTTCAAACGGCAGGTTGCCCCTGCCCGTCGACGGAGTCGACGTCGGCGCGTCGGATACATTCGACAGCAGTGAATTCGGCAGACCCTGGCTGTCTATGAACGTGTAGGTGGTCGCGAGGCCCAGACCACTCAACAGGCCGGGAAGGAAGTCGAACTGCTGCTGGTAGCCGAACTCGACACCATTGATTTTACCCGTACCGGAATAATTGGCCGGCTGCGTCACGTAGGCGGTCTGTGTGACCCCGTTGTTGGTGTAGCTCTGAGGCAGCACGCTCTGATAGAAAAAGTCATGGACGCGTTTCTGGAAGTAGTCCACCGTCAGGGAACCTACGCGCGCAAAGTACCATTCCACGCCCAGGTCAAACTGGGTCGAAATGGCCGGCTTCAGATAGGGATTGCCCGCGGCTGCCGTCACAGGCAGATCCCCCGTACTGTCCGTGAGAGTGACGTAGTTGCGCAGGAATCCGAAGTCCGGCCGCTGCATCTGCTTCGAAGCGGCTGCCCGCAGTTGCACATTGTCCGTCGGGCTAACGACGAGATTGAAGCTCGGCAGCCAGTTGTTGAAAGAATGTTTGGCCGTATTGGAAAAAGAGCCTGAATCACTGAAGGCGACCAGACTGTTGTAGTAGTCCTGGCCGCGTCCGCAGATCGGCGGAGGCGTAGCCCCGGTCTGACAGATCTGCGCGTACGTGCCACCGAGCGTGTTGGACGGGAACTGCACGGACCCCACCGCAGTGTCTTCGGTTCGGACGTACCGCAGGCCAATGTTGCCGTGCACCCGGACCTGCCCCACGATCGGATCCTTGGACCCGAAGTTGAGCATCACATACGCTGCGCCGACCTTTTCACCGGAGTCATCGATCTCACCCGGCAGGTAAGGTGTTCCGGGAATCACGCCGGCCCGGTCGGCGAGCGGCGTCCAGCCGCCGGGGAACCCGCCGTTCTGCGAGATCCAGACCTGCTCCAGGTTCTTGAAGTACGCCGACGTCTGCGCATACGTACTCAGTTGTTGTCCCGAGTAGAACCAGCCCGGGGGAGCGCTCGTCTTGCCCCGGAAGAAGTCATTGAAGTTGAAGAGCTGATTCTGGCTCTGGCCTGCCTGATCCAGATAAACCGCGTTACCGGTTCCGTCCCATACCTCGCTCACATATCCCCAGTTGTAGGACGTGTATTTGACCGTCTGCTCGCGATCGGAGTAGCGCGCGCCGGTCTTGATTGCCGTCAGGAAAGGAACATCGTTGTCGATGTCGTAGGTGAGGTCACCTTTGAAGGCCCACTCATGACCCTCGCTTTCGTCTACGTGGTCCATCGCGGCGCGAGTGAAGTAATTGGCCGGGTCTGCGAAATACTGACTGTTGGTCTCACCCGCAATTCGAGCGTTGGGGGATGCGTTGTTCAACGGCTTGGTAGGAATGACCGACGGCAGGTTGCCCGTGAGATCCAACTGCTCATCCGCGAACGTGTCCGTGTATGAAGTAAAGTCGAAATCCCAACTGCTCGTGCGGATGTACTGGCCATCTACTGTGGCCGTGATCCGCGAGGTCGGCGTCCATTTGAATCCCAGGGAGGCATCATTGGTGACCGCCCGCTCGTACCGATCGCGGCGGGACAGGTTCATCTGCATGCCACCGGTGGGGGTGGGCGAGTTGGCCTGCCCGGAAGTGGCCGTGCGCCAACCCGTTCCCGGCAGAGTGATGTAGCCCTTTTCGAAGACATTGTTGGCGTTGTACTGGTAGTCGGCAAACCCCGCCGGACAAACCGCCGCGGCGGCCGCATTGGGTTGGCAGCCCGCCGGATAGGTGTTGTATTCGGAGGAGCCGCTCTCCGTCTCGAAGGTATGCTCGGTCCAGGAGCGGGTCGCCTGCGTGCGCAGGAACTGTCCGGTGAGCTGCATCGTCTTGTCCGGACTTTCCCACTGGGCCGCGAGGTCTGCGCCGATACGCTTGCGATTGGTGTCCTGTGTACGAAAGCTGCCACCGATGGGCGCGTATGCGACATCCTGACCTGGCAACTGATTGCGCAGCACGCCATTGACGGTTTGTCCGTCACGAGTCTGGAAATTGGTCGCCTGAAGGCCATCGGAACGGACCTTGAGATCGGAATAGGACAGATCCGCGAGCACGCCGAAATCGCCCAGGCCGGTTTCCCAGGTGTTGCTGATGAGGCCGGAGGCTACCGGTGTCGTCTTCTTCGCGAAGTCGCTGTAGTTGGCTTCAGCGTCGACTGCGAAGTGAAAGCCCTTGTGATCGAGGGGCTTGAGCGTGTTGAGATTGACGGTGCCTCCCAAACCACCCTCGATCATGTCGGCGGTCGGTTCCTTGAACACCTCGATCGAGCTGAGCAACTCGGAGGGGAAGTCGGCGAGGTTGATGGTGCGCCCAAAGCCCGCGGTGAACGTATCACGGCCGTTCACTTGAGTCTGAATCTGGCTCAAACCGCGGATCTGGATCGTGGTGCCTTCCGCGGAAAAGTGATCCGGGTCATTGCCGCCTTCAAACTTGCTGATCGAAACGCCGGGTATGCGCTGCAACGACTCAACGACAGAGCGATCAGGCAACGCGCCGATATCTTCCGAGGTAATGGCGTCCACGACGGTCGGCGCAAGTTGCTTGATTGTTTGCGCGTTCGCCAGCGATGCCCGGATGCCCGTTACAACCACTTCCTGCAGCTCAGCCGGTTCGGCCGGCGCGGCTTTCTTGTCGTCGGACGATTGGCCGTAGGTTGTAGTGGCCAATATCAATGCCACCGCCGCCGATACGGTCGTTTGGATCTGCTTCGAACCCATGTCTGCCCCCCTCTGCTGAACAGGCGACCGCGTCTCGCTATATCTTAGGCGGTGCCCGACGTGAGATAGAGCTTATTCCAACCTATATGATAGCGCTACCTTTTTTTGGACTTGGGCCCAGCGGAGCTCGAATCGCGGGCAATCAGGAGGTCCCAGGGGCCGATCTCAACGGCCTGGCCCGCCGCCAGCGACCGACCGGACAGGAGGTCTTCGGCGGCCGGGCCGGGGTAGGTCAATCTCGCGGGCTGGCTGGCGAAATTCATCAGGAAATGCAGAGCCCTGCCCTCAGAATCGATGGCCGTTCGGGTCCTGACCGCTACGGGAATGGATGAGGACGAGTCTGCGACTCCGCTCGTCCGCAACACATCGCGCACCACGGCGAATTGAAGCTCGTCACTCAGCGCGGTGCCCTCGTAGGTAAGCGATCCTTTGCCATAGTCATTTCGCGTAATTGCGGCCCACCGGCCGACAACCGGATCGTCGTACCAGGCCAGCGCCTTGGCAGTACCGAGTTGCAGGAACTCGGCCCAGTCGCTCACCCGGTTATGCTCGGCTGCCTGATAGGGATCGCCACGCAGCCGCAGCGGCTGCGCGAGGCTCGAAAACTCCTGATAGGTGAAGCCTGCGGCGGCCGCCAGGGGACCGGGCGAGCGCTGCCAGCGCACGGCTGAGTTTTCATTCGTAAAACCGCTCTTGAATGTCATGAGCACGTGACCGCCTGCCTTCACGTAGCTCGCCAGCTGCCCGAGCAAGGGGTCGCCGGCAACATACAGACTGGGAACGACCACGAGCCGGTAGCGGGAGAAATCGACTTTCGGATCATCCGCGGACAGGAAGTCCACGCCGACATCTGCCTGATAGAGCGCCCGATGGAGTTGTTTCACAGTGCTGCCGTAGCCGCTCGTTTGCTCCGGACGCCAATCCCCGCCGGCGCTCTTTTTGTAGGGCATGAAGTTGAGCGCGTTACTCGAGTCGGCGCTGTACAGAATGGCCACCTCGTTGTGTACCTGGAGGTTGGCGATCGCCGGACCCAAGCGCTGCAGCTCTGCGCCCGTCCTGGCGATCTCCTGGTAGGCGCGCCCTGGCTCGAGATCGTGCCCCAACACTCCCTTCCAGTAGGTTTCCAATCCAGCATGCAGTGAGGTCCAGTGCCAATAGAGCAACATGTTGGCGCCACTTGCCACGTTTGCGTACACATCCAGCCGCAACTGACCGTCGTAGGGAGGGAACTGCCCGGATGAATTCCAACCAATAGTCTGGGCGCTCGTTTCAGTGACGAAGTAGTTGAGGTGTTTGAGCGAACGCGCGTAGTCGCCCTGCATGGCCTGCCACTGCCCATCCATACGCTCCTGGGTCTCGTGATAGACGTTGATGCCCACTACATCGAGCTGCGGAGCAATGGCAAACTCATCGACATCCGTGCGCATCGCACTTGCGAAATCATGCAGGACGATCTGATCCGCCCGGGCAAAACTGCGCACGAGCGATCCCTGCCAGGCCAGATAAGCGGTGACCCGCGACCTTTGGAATCGCGCCCATTCCAACTTGTAACTGGGGCTCACCGTGAAGTCCGGGCGTGGCATATCCGACCAATCGTGGATCGCCTGGCCCCAATAGTTGAGAAACCACGCACGGTCCAGGGCCTCCGTAGTCGCGAACTTCGCCTGCAGATGCCGGACGAAACCGGCGAAGACGCCGGGATTGGCAGCGCCGTTGGGCCCGGTTTCATTGTCGAGCTGCCAGCCGATGACGGTTGGATTGTTACGGTAATGACTCACCAGCTCGCGGATCATTCGCTCTGCGTAGCGGCGGAACACCGGATCATCGAAATTCATGTTCTGCCGCATACCGTAGCCGACCGCGCCGCCACCCAACGGTTGGGCATAGAGCTCCGGATGGGCGCTTGCGAGCCACGGAGGCATCGAATAAGTGGGTGTGCCGAGAATCACGCGGATCCCGGCCTTGCCGAGCGCGGCCACTGTGCGATCCATCCACGCGAAATCAAAGTGTCCGTCCGCAGGTTCGAACGATCCCCAGCTCGATTCGCCCATGCGGACCACGTTGATGCCCGCGCTCTTCATCAGGCTGACATCGGTTTGCACACGGCCGGCACCGAGCTCGGATGGTAGGTACTCGCTGTAGTAGGAAGCGCCGTACAGAATTTGTGTGACCTGCGACGGCGGCGCAGCGGCCGAGGTGGCGGTGGTCACCATCGTCAGCGCGAGGAGGAATGCGGCCGGACGTGCCATCAGGAAACAGCCAGCGGCGCCTGTCTCCCGGCCAGGAAGTCCACGTGGCGGGGCATCAGCGTTGCGGCCCGAAGATTGACCGCCCGGACGTCGGCGAGGCGGCTCAAGGTTTCATCGTCATTCAGCAGGTCCACGACCGGGTGGTAACCGGCTGCCAGAATTCCCTGCCCCACCATGACAGCCAACCAACTCGTCTCGGTGAACAACTCATCCCGGTCGCGAAGGATGCGCCCGTTGCTGCGGAACAGACCCAACTTGCGCGCGAGCCCGGCCGGCGGCGGCAGGTTGCGACAATCATTCCAGAACGGGGTGTCGGTGCGCTCGGTCGCTTTGTAGTGGAGGACCAGGAAGTCGCGGATGTGCTCGTATTCCTGGATGGTCTGGCGATTGTATTCGTCGATCTCGGCCTGCTCGAAGCTCATCGACGGAAACAGTGTCAGCAGCCGCGCGATAGCCGACTGCACCAGGTGAATGCTGGTGGACTCCAACGGCTCCAGGAAACCACTCGCCAGCCCCATCGAAACGACGTTTCCAATCCAGGGACGGCGCCGGTGGCCGCCCGTAAATCGCAACACGCGCGGCTCAGCTAATGCCTCTCCATCGAGATTGCGCAATACAGTTGCTGCTGCTTCGTCGTCGGAGATGTAACGGCTCGAATAGACATATCCGTTACCGGTGCGGTGTTGGAGTGGAATCCTCCACTGCCATCCTGCCTCGCGCGCGGTCGATCGGGTATAAGGGATCGGGTCCTCAACCCGAGCACACGGAACGGCGACAGCGCGATCGCAGGGTAGCCAACTCGTCCAATCTTCATACCCCGAGTGCAGCGTCTGCTCTATGAGCAAGCCCCGGAAACCGGATGCGTCGATGAACAAATCGCCGTCTACGATGCGACCGTCGCTCAGCTTGACGGCCTTTACGAGCTGCCGCTCGGGGTGCAGGTCTACTGTTGAAATCCGACCTTCGGTGCGGATGACACCCCGAGCTTCGGACCACTGGCGCAGGTAGCGCGCGTAGAGAGAAGCATCGAACTGGAAGGCGTAGGAGATTTTCGATAACGGCGAGCGGGTTTCTTGCGGCAACGGACGCAGGAAGCGTCCTTGCCGCGCAGCCACGGCGGCGATCGAGTAGTCATCGAGCGGGGCGGTATCGCCCAACATCTGACCCTTCAGCCAGAAATGTTGAAAGTCCACACCCAGCATAGGCAGACCGTAGGAGCCGAACGGGTGAATGTAACGATGGCCGAGGCGGCGCCAGTCAACGAACTCGATGCCGAGTTTGTAGGTGCCCTGGGTGGCGCGCACAAACTCGTTCTCGTCGAGCTCCAGCAGCGCATTGAAGTGCAGGAGCTGGGGGATAGTCGCCTCTCCCACGCCGACCGTACCGATCTCTTCTGACTCCACCAACTCGATGCGAATGCCAGCAGGGCCCAATACCTTCGAAAAAGCGGCTGCGGTCATCCATCCCGCCGTTCCGCCGCCAACCACGACGATCTTCGCAATGCGACCGTTGGGATTGACGGTGCGCTGGGGGATCATGACACGATGGTTGCAACGTGGGCATTGCCGCTGACGGGATCTGACAACTGGCCGGTCGGACCCCGCGCTACGAGCCGATATTCGACGGTTGATGCGTTCCCACCGAAGGGACCTAACGCCACGCTGAATACACCACGTCCCTCGTGACGCGCGGCCTGGGAACGCCATTCGCGTTCGACACCAGACCTGACCTGCAAGCTCAACTCCGGTGCGCTCGGGAATCCAACCGCGAGGGCATACAGGCGAAGCGTTTCACCCGGACGCAGAATGGAGGGCCTGGTCGGTAGAAAGATGCGGGCACCCGGCGCTGCTTCTGGGGCAATAGCATCCGCGTAGGCCGCCTCGATGGCGGGCGGCAGGTCGGTTACAAACTCTGCAAGTGACAGCCGCAGGCGCTCGAGAGCAATGCGCACCACCTTGTTCTGCATGGAGGCGAGTTGGCCGAGATCGTTGCGAGTGGCTACGACCGCCTGGAATTTCAGCAGCGCGGAGCGGACCTGGGGCGCGAGGGTCGTCCAGAGCGGCAAGCCTTCGGTGCGTACAATCTGCTCCGCGGCGGCGATGTTGCCGCCTTTTCGCTGCTCCGCCGCCTTCAGTAACACAGCGTTTAACGCGTGAGCATTTTGATAGGCGTCGCAGTACGGAACCATGAACCCCACAAATCCGGCGAGGTAGGCCAGGCGTTCGCGTTCCATGGGGGTCGTCGCGGCCACGGCGAGCGAGGCGAACTGATCGGCGGTCGATCTCTGCTTGACCAACATCGCCGGATCCGGCTCGTTTTCCCAGTATTTGAAGCCTTGCTGATAATCTGCCGTGAGCTCGATGTGTTTGGTGAAGCCTGCCGCATCCTTGCGGCCTGTGTTGGTCGAGGCGATCGCATGCCCCATGTCGCAATCGACTAACAGACGGGCCAGCCGTGGGCCTCGTGACCCGCCAGCTTGTGAACGGGCATAGTGCGAATAATGGTCTTTGGCTGTCAGAGCGCCGCTCCAGGCGGCACGGGCGAAGTAGGTCGCCGTCGGGTCAACGATGCGATGACGCCAATGGATACCCATCATTCCCTGGCACTCGTATTGTTTCGCGCGTTGCAGATCGTCCTGCAGCCGTGACGCGCGGAACTGAGGAAACCACATGGAGGGATCGTCTTCGAGCCAGGGAATCGGCCAGCGCTCGCGGTCCCCAAGAGCTGCGAACTCCTCCGCAACGGGATCCCACCCAAGTGAATTTCCCAGCGCCGAGAAAATAACATCCCCGGGCAGCGATCGGTGCAGGTGAGCGAAGTGCCGCGTGAAGCCGCCCCAGCCCGCCGCAACGAGGCGCTTTGCGGGTGCGTGACGCCTGAGGAAATCATGCGCCTGCAGAAAGGCCGTGGGTGAGATCGGTACATCCTTGCCGCGGCTCTGCCAGTTGGATGTTTCGTCTTCCCACAGCCACACGTAGTCCACACTCGGATATCGTTCGAGCAGATCCGCCAGACGGGTTTCCAAAAGTCTTTTGGCAGTGCGAGATTCGGGGAAACCGGCAGGATGAGTCAGCGCTTCCGGAGGCAGTGCGTCCGAGATCGCGGCGGGAACCTTGTATGGCTCAAAACCTACGCCGGTGCGGATGCCTAAATCGCGGGCGAAATTCAGGCCATCGCGCAGCAAGGCGGTGGTCCGTTCCGCGATCTCCCAGTTGTCAGCTGACAGTCGCGCCGCATCCGAGCCGAAGGTTTCTCTGTCGAAATACTCGGCCGAGCCCATGCGATACGTGGAAGTGCGCTGAGGAAGATAGCCCCAACCCCGCATGGCGGTGGTTTCCAACACCGCCTGCTGGCCTACGCCGGCAAAATCGACCGACAGGTAGGATTCGGTCGGCTGCTCGTTGTCTGTGTAGACGTGCATTCCGAATGTGTTGAAACGCATCCGCAGCATGGCCGCGAAATACGCACGGAAATCTTCCTGATTGTAGATGCTGATGCAGTTGAGGAAGTCGGGCCAGGGCAGCAGGCCGCGAGTGGTCAGGAGCGGCTTCGCCCGCCACGTTTCGTTTCTGACGGGAAGTAACCAACCGCGGGGGCGATCGATCGGCGCCACCGCGCCATCGATGCCGAACAGCATGCCCTGACGTTCCAACAGCTCAAAAACGGAATACAGCAAGCCTTGCTCATCGCCGGCGCGGAGGACAGTGGCGTTCCCCTCCGAAGCGATCTCGAACGATTCCGGCACTGAAATGGACTGATCGATCCGCAGCACAATGGCTCCGGCGCCTTTCGAAAGCTCCCGCGTTTCGCGCACCTCGGGTGCCAGGCCAAGCGCAACACAGCCTGCCTGCAACTCCCTCACTGCAAGACGAGTCTTGACGGTATCCGGGCAATCTCGGCGGACCCACAGAGTTGAGTCCTCGGCGCGGGCCGTACCCATCGTCAGTACGCCCGCCATCGCCGCGCCGGCTTTCAACACGGTTCTCCGATCGATAATCGTTCGCCCCTCGTGTTCGCGGTCAGTTGACGCCGGCAGCAACCAGCGCTTTGACCGATTCATCGAAGTGAGCGGACATCGCGGCTCGTGCCGCAGTCACATCCTGTTTCTGGATGGCATCGGCGACCGCTTCGTGACAGGCAATCATGGCTGTCTGCTCTTCCGGCTCCGTACGGCTCTTCCAACCAACCGGCCAAGTCTGGCGGGTAACAGGCGTAAACGCCTTGATCATGATTGAAAGCAACGGGTTTTGGGTCGCGTCCGCGATAGCTTCATGGAGTGCGATGTCGTGCTCGCTCATCGTCTTCGGATCATTGAGTGCAGCGCGCATGGCCGCCGCATGGGCAACAATCTGTTGAGCCTGCTCCGGCGTCCGCCGAACGGCTGCCAGGGCCGCAGCCCTCACCTCCAGTGGGCGCCGTACAGCCAATACCTGCTGTACGGTGACGTGTTTCGTGTAGACAACATGGTCGAATAACATTCCGACTACGTTCTCGTCGGGCACCGAGACGCGGGGCGCACGCCCGTTGGTAATTTCCACGATGCCCAACGCCGCGAGGTAACGATTCGCCTCGCGAACGACGATCCGCGAGACCTGTAATTTCGCCACCATGGCGCTTTCGGAGGGCAGCAGGTCGCCCTTGCGCAGGCCGTTGGCACGAATCTCATCGACAATGGCCTGGACCGCGCGGCCCACCAGGCCTTCGGCGCTGATTTTGCTCGCGGCCATGCCTACGTCGGCCGCCACCTTTATAACCTGATTTTTCACAGTCCTTCTCCTGCCTACCATCCGCCGTTCACATCGAGCATGTGTCCGCTGATCATGCGTGATCCATCACCCGCCAGGAATAAAGCCGCATCGGCGACGTCCTGCGGCTGGATGCGGCCCGGCAGGCATTGCCGCTTCAACACCCAATCGTTGTATTCCGAAAAGCGCGCACCGAACACGCGCATCTCCGCTTCCGACACTACTGCGCCGGGAGAAATCGCATTCACACGCACGCCGTAGGGACCGAGCTCGCGTGCCAGCGAGCGTGTCAGACCGAGCACTGCACCCTTTGAGGCGACATAGGGGACGTAGCCCTCCCACTCACCGCCCAGTGTCACTGAGCAGAAGTTGATGATGGATCCGGATTTCCTGGCCTTCATGCCAGGTGCCACCGCCTGCGTCAATGCGAAGGCTGCGCCGGCATTCACCCGCATCTGCTCATCGTATTCGGCGATCGAGAAGGACTCGAACGGACGGTTGATGATGAGGGCCGCGTTGTTGACCAGTACGGCAATCCCACCCACTTCCTCATCCAGTGCAACTACTTCTGAGCGTGCACGCTCCGGATCTCTCAGATCCACGCCAACGTATCGCACGGTCTCGCGACCCTCGCGATTGAGTTGCTCCACGAACTGGCTCGCGCCAGGGTGCTCCGGCAGATCGAGCAGCAGGAGGTTGAAACCAGACGAGACAAACGCACGCGCCTGCGCGCGGCCGAGTGAGCCCAGACCGCCTGTCAAAAGAACGGTTTTAGCGGCCACGGTTCACGGGGCTCCATGAGACATTCTGCTTCTGCGCGACGAGCATAGCAGACCGCAATCCTATATTATAGGTCCATGAGAGGGGGATACGCTCTGTTCCTGTTGGTCGCAACCCTCGGCGCCCGCGCAGAGGCAGCCACGCTCGCGCATTACGAGGTCGCTGAGAACGGTCGGGCCTGGGTTGACGAGATATCGGGTGAGCGAACGCCCGTGACGGGACTCGCTTCAGAGAGGCCCGGGCCTACCGGAATGGCGCTGCAGTTTGACGGCCTGTCAACGACGGTTACGCCCAAGAGTATTTCGCAACTCACTGAGTCGGGCCGGCCCTGGAGCGTGACGTGTTGGCTCAAACTCGATGCGTTGCCTTGGAATGAGGCGCCGATCATCGACCAAGCGACGGCATCGGGCCGACTGTTTTTCGGGGTCGATGCGTGGGGGCATCTGGTGGCAGAACTGCGGCCGGCAGGACAGACGCCACTGCGCCTGGTGTCGAAAGCCCGGATTCCGCTACGACAGTGGACATCAATCGCACTTTCCTATACCCGCGACGCACCGAGCTTTGCCGTCAATGGAAAGACTGTTGCCGGTGATGTGAGTACACCGGAGGCAAACCCACAGATGGGATCTGAAGAGTCCCTGTTGGTTGGTCATACGCGTACCGCGAAGCTCCCCTACCCTTCCAACGCCATTCACCCGCTTTTGCCGATTGAATTCTCGCTCGAGGGGGCGCTCGCGGATCTGACCGTGCGCGATCACAACCTGACCTCAGCCGAGTTGAAAAAGCTCACGATCGGGATCGATCAGTCCCTGTTGCAGCCGACACCCGCTGCCTCGCTGCCCCGATTCACCGGCGGCGCCGGAACTTTCGGCGCGTTCCATACAACGTTGCAATATGAACCGACGTGGGATGCGGCCCGGCGCGTCGCGCCCGCAAGCGATGTGATCGTTCGCTTCCCGCAAGCGCCGATTCAACTCGTGTTCTGGCAGGGTGCCAACTACATCCCGGCCTGGGTGACGGAGAACGGGCGCTGGTACAGCGATGAGTTCATGGAAATCTATGGCAAACCCCGCTGTCCGGACGGCGAGGATTGCGAGCCGATGTCGGACAAGCAGGTTCGCTATTCGCACGTGGAAATCCTGGAAAGCACGCCGGCCCGAGCGGTCATTCACTGGCGCTACGCGCTGTCGGAAGTTGAAAATCAAAAGCTGGCGGATGCCCCGACACCGGCCGACTGGGGTGCCTGGGCGGACGAATACTGGACTGTGTATCCGGATGCAACCGCGGTTCGCCGCCAGGTGTTGTGGACGGATCACCCGGGTCGCGAGTCGAGTGAGTTCCAGGAATCCATCATCCTGATTCCCGCCGGGGAAACGCCCGAAGACAATCTGAACCTGGATGCGCTGACACTGGCCAATCTCAACGGGGAGTCGCGCACATACACATGGCCTGCCCGCACCGCCACTGACTTTGCAAAACCCCGCGGCGTGGAGCGGTTTGAGGGCATCCATGCGCCGATGATCCAGTGGGTCAATCTGCGCTCCCAGTGGAAGCCGTTCCAGGTGGCCGGCGCGGGACCGGCGCGATTCGAAGGCATCAACTGGGAACCGTCGATGTCTGCTTTTGAATGGTGGAATCACTGGCCGGTGGCCCAGATCCGCTCGAGTGGGCGCCCCGCGCTGACAGCGGATCGCCCCAGCCATACGTCAATCTCGCATATCTATTGGCCGCTTGCGTCTGAAGATGAGCGGCGAATGACCCGGCTCCTGTTGACCGGGTTGACGTTGGATCGCGCCGGAGAACTGGCTCCCCGGGCGCGCGCCTGGCTGCAACCTCCTCCGGCCCGAGTGAGTGGTGCTACCGCCGCACGATTCGAAGCCAGCGAAAGAGCGTATGTCATCGAAGGCACATCCGAAAACACCGTACGGATCGACATTGAGGCTGATCGCGATCATCCGGCGGTCAACCCGGCTTTTGTAGTCACCCGCTGGAAGGGAGGAGCTCATGTCGAGGTGCAGGGCGACCCGAAGGCGAGCCAGGGTGCGCAAGTTGGATTGGTCGATCGGCTCGAAGGGCGCGAGCTCATCGTCTATCTGCCTTTGACCGCATCAGCTCCAGTTTCCATTGTACTGACGCGAACCGAATGAATGTCCCGCGGATAAAAGTCGTCGTAGTCGGCGGTGGCACCGCCGGCTGGATGACTGCATCCGCCCTGGCACACATCCTGCCTTCAATCTGCTCTGTGGTGCTCGTTGAATCCGAGGCCATCGGCATCGTCGGCGTGGGTGAAGCGACTCTGCCTCACATCCGGGCTTTCAACGAGCGGCTCGGAATCGACGAGCGTGACTTTCTGCGGGCCACTTTCGCGACCTACAAGCTGGGCATCGAGTTTGTTGATTGGGCGCGGATCGGCGATCGCTACATGCATCCGTTCGGTAGCTCAGGTCGTGGCGTCGGTGGCGTGGGTTTTCACCACTTCTGGAACCGCGCCCGGCAGCTCGGACTGGATGCGGGCCACTATGGCGACTATTCGATTTCGGTCGCCATGGGCCGGCGGAATCGATTTGCGCCGCCGGCGCCGGCCTCGAGCGGTGATGGGCTGGGCGCGTACAACTACGCTTATCAGTTTGATGCGAGTTGCTTTGCGGCGTACTTGCGGCGGATCGCGGAGAAGTCAGGAGTCAGCCGGATCGAAGGGCGCATCGTCACTGTGAGTCAGGACGGGACGAGCGGTGACATCCGCGCCGTCAAGCTGGAGGATAGACGCGAAGTTACGGGCGACCTCTTTATTGATGCATCCGGGTTTCGCTCGCTTCTACTCGGGGAAACACTGGGCGAGCCTTTCGATGACTGGTCGCACTGGCTCCCCTGCGACCGTGCCGTTGCAATGCCCTGTGCGACAACAGGGCCGTTGTCTCCTTTCACTTCAGCGATTGCCATGGAAGCGGGCTGGCGCTGGCGTATTCCGCTTCAACACCGCACCGGCAACGGCTATGTCCACTCGAGTGCCTTCGTCGATGAACAAACGGCGATGGACCGCCTCGTTGCCGCTGTTGAAGGACCTGCTCTCGCGAGCCCGCGTACCTTGCGATTCAAGGCGGGGCGCCGGCAGCGTTCATGGGTACGCAACTGCATCGCGATCGGGTTATCCAGCGGCTTTCTCGAGCCGCTCGAGTCCACCAGCATTTATCTCATCCAGGTTGCCATCACCGCCTTGCTCGAGCTGTTTCCGCAGCAGGCCATTTCAAAAGAAGTGCGCGACGAATTCAACGATCTCATGGGTGTTGAATATGATCGGGTGCGCGATTTTCTGATCCTGCACTATCACGCGACCGAACGGCGTGACACGCCCTTCTGGAACTATGTGGGCAACATGCCCATCCCGGACAGCCTCGCCGAGAAGATCGCACTCTTTGAGGCGCGAGGCCGGGTCGAGCCCTATGCTCGCGGCCTGTTTCTCGAACCCAGTTGGCTCGCGGTCTATCTCGGACAGAACGTGGTGCCCCGCGACTACGATCGCCGTGCCGATGGAATGCCGGCCGCGGGTCTCGTTGCGGCACTGGCCCGGATGCGCGACGAGATCTCGGTGGCTGTCGAACGGATGCCGCATCACGCGGACAGCCTGCAATGAGCGCGGAACGTTACTCGGTGTTGGTCATCGGATCGGGTGTCACTGCTCTGATGGCGGCGGTGTCCCTTGCCCGCAGGCTACCGGACGTCCAGGTGGTTCGGCTCGACACTGGCATCACCGATCCGGTGGATGACCTGATCGGGGCGTGTCGGCCATCGATTCGCACGTTTCACGCAGCACTGGGAATTGATGAAGCAGATGTAATTTCGCGTACTCGTGCGAGTTATCGCCTCGGCACTGCGCTGTCCGGCTGGGCAGATCGTGAAGTCTTTCGTGGCCACGGGATGTATGGAGAGCCACTGTCCGGAGTCGCTTTCCATCACCTTTGGCTACGTGCAGCTCCTGTTGAGCCGTATGAATCGTTTTCCATCAACGCGTCCCTGGCTGCGCGTGGACGCTTTGCCCCACCCTCGTCGGTTCCCGGATCACCGATGGCGGGATTGGATTATGGACTGCAGCTCGACCTTCCAGCCTATGGACAGGCCCTGCGGTCGTTGGGGCGCGTGGCGGGAGTTGAGGAGGTTCAGGGAGCGATCGCCAGCGTTCAGAGGACCGAAGACGGTTGCGGCATCCGCGCGTTGAAGCTCACCGACGGACGCTACCTGACAGCAGACTTGTATGTCGATGCGGATGGGCGGGGCGCAATAGTGCGACAGTCATTGACGTCGAAGTGGGTTGACTGGAGTAATGCACTTCTTGTTGATCGTCTGTGCGTTGTCCGCAAAGAGGCGCCGGCTCACCTCGTTCAGGACATCGTGATCGCTTCTGAGAGCGGGTGGCGGTACGAGTCTGCTGCGGCGCAGGCGTGGGGATATTCGTCGGCGCATCTCAATGGCCAGAATGGAGCGATTGCGTTCAGACAGGGACGGTTGGAGGATCCCTGGCGTGGTAACTGCATTGCGATTGGCTCTGCCGCGGTGAGCCTCGAGCCGTCGGCCGCAACGGGTCTGCACACTGTTTGCCGGCATATCGAACGGCTCATTGGCTGTTGGCCGGGTCATGCTTCCCAGGCGACTGAGGCTGAGATCGCTTTCTACAACCGGCGGACGGCGATGGAAGCGGATCGGATGAGGGACTTCATACAACTTCCTTATTTGCTGAATGAGCGGCCGGAGCCCTTCTGGCGCGCAGCCGCCGCAGGCCCGGTGTCCGCGGAGCTGACGCGAGATCTTGCTTTGTTTCGCGAACGCGGCCGCCTGGCAACACACGACGAGGACGGATTCGAGCGGGACGAATGGATTGCAAGTCTGATCGGCTTCGGGATCCGTCCGCGTCACCTCGACGCCCTGGCTCAGGAGCTGCCTATGACACGAATTCAACAGCGGCTCGAGGCCATCCGACTGTGAGCTCCAATCGCATTGAACGCATCGTCATCGTAGGTGGCGGCACGGCCGGTTGGATGGCCGCAGCCGCGCTCAGCCGATTTCTCGCGCATGGCGATACCCGCATCTGTCTGGTTGAGTCCGAGGAAATCGGGACGATTGGTGTAGGCGAGGCGACGATTCCCCCGATACGCACATTCAATGGGTTGTTGGGAATCGATGAGGCCGCCTTCCTGAGGGCAACCCAGGGTACGTACAAACTCGGTATTGAATTTGTTGACTGGGGACGAGCGGGGCAGCGCTATTTCCATCCGTTCGGGCGCTACGGCCGCGATATTGCCGGTATCGACTTTCATCAGCTCTATCTTCGGGAGCGAACGCGACGGGCGATTCCGAAGATCGAGGACTTTTGTGTCAGCGCCGCGGCCGCACGGGCCGGACGCTTCGATCGACCTCAATCGGATCCCGCGCATCCGGAGCGCGATTTCAACTACGCCTACCATTTCGACGCGTCTTTGTACGCCGGATACCTACGCAAGTATGCGGAGCATCTTGGGGTCCAGCGCTTCGAAGGCCGGGTCGAACATGTTGTTCTGGATCCGGAAAGTGGATTTGTTCGGGCGGTGGACCTCACGGGTCAGCGGCGGATCGAAGGTGAGTTGTTCATTGATGCATCCGGATTTCGGGGACTTCTGATAGAGCAGGCGCTGACGACAGGTTACGAGGAGTGGCAGCACTGGCTGCCGTGCGACCGTGCGATCGCGGTTCCATGCGCAAGTGCAGGCCCGCCTGAGCCATTTACGCGCTCTACGGCGCGCGCCGCCGGATGGCAGTGGCGCATACCGTTACAGCATCGCATCGGCAATGGTCATGTCTACGCGAGCGCCTTCATGGAGGACGAGCAGGCGGAGCGGGTCCTGATGGAAAACCTGCCGGCGTCGGCATTGGCTCCTCCGCGCCATCTGAAGTTTGTAACTGGAAGACGCAAGCTCGCCTGGAACCGGAATGTGGTGGCACTTGGATTGTCGGCGGGGTTCGTCGAGCCCCTCGAATCCACGAGCATCCATCTCATCCAACTGGGCATAGCCAAGCTGCTGGCTCTTTTTCCCGATCGGCGCTTCGAGCCGGTGGAACGAGATGAATACAACCGCGCCATGCAGACGACATTCGAGGCTGTGCGGGACTTCGTCATCCTTCACTACAAGCTGACATCTCGTCCCGGTACAGCGTTCTGGTCGTACTGCAGCAGCATGAGCATTCCCGACAGCCTCGAACGGAAGTTGGCGCTGTTTCGAGGGCGCGGGCGCAACCTGCGCAGCGACGGGGAGTTGTTCGGGCTCACCAGCTGGGTCGCTGTCATGTTGGGACAGGGTGTCTGGCCGGAGGATTACGACCCTGCCGCGGATGCATTCGATGAAGCCAAGATCAGCACGCTCATCGACAATGTGCAACAGTCGATACAGCAGACTGTCCTCGGCTTTCCAGCTCACATGGACTTTATCCAGCGCAGTGGAGGCGCCGCTGCGGCATGAGCCCAACACTGCCGGAGCCACAGCCGATACGAGAGATCGCGGGAGTCGATCGTTCGCGCTTTCTGAATGAGCTGCGCCCGGCGGGCGAACCCTTTGTTGTTCGCAGACTTACCGACCAGTGGCCGGCGGTACGCCATGCTCGGGAATCGGACGAGGCGCTCGTCTGTTATTTATGTCGCTTCGCGACCGCGGAGCCCGTAGATATGGTGGTCGGACGACCCGAGATTGAGGGACGTTTCTCTTACACCGATGACGTGTCGGGCCTGAACTTTGTGAGGGGCCGTTCGCCCATGCGAGCCTTTCTCGAGCGGCTGCTGCGGGATCGAGGCGCGGCCGAGCCGTTCGCCATGGCGATGCAGTCCGCGATCATTCCCGCGGTGTTGGCCGGATTTGACCTCGAGAATCCGCTGGACCTGCCACCCGTTGCAGTCGCCCCGCGGATCTGGGTCGGCAATGCGATTTGTGTAGCGACGCATGCGGATCCGAGTGAGAACATTGCGGTCAACGTGGCCGGGCGGCGCCGCTTTACTCTGTTTCCGCCCGAAGCCATGGCCGATCTGTATATCGGTCCGGTTGAGTTTACCCCGGCGGGGCCGCTGACCAGCCTGGTCCACCTGACCCGGCCTGACCTCGCACGATTTCCGCGTTTTGCCGAGGCAATGCGCCAGGCCCAACAAGTTGAGCTCGCGCCCGGTGACGCCCTGTACATCCCGTTTCACTGGTGGCATCACGTCCAGTCGCTGGATGCAGTCAATGTGCTGGTCAACTACTGGTGGACCGATACAACTGGCCTGCAACTGCCGAGTCCGCTGAGTACGAGCCTGTTGGCAATGCTGACTCTACGCACTCTTCCACCTCAGCAGCAGCGCGCGTTTATCGCGATGTTGCGCAACTACGTGCTGGCGGAGGGTGGCGATCCGGGCGCGCACATTCCGAGTCGAGCGCGCGGCATTCTCGGTTCACCGGGCGCTAAGGAGGTTGACGGGTTTCGGCGCGCACTGGTGGAAGCAATCACGGGCAATCTGCACCAGCACCTGTGACTGCGCCCAACGGTCTGACTCTTCTTTTCCGTTGCGCTGCTGCGCGTAATAGATCCGGGAGGACAACAGCTCGGGTGCGAAGCGGAACCGGCTCTCGCCGTCTTCTCTTTGCAGGAATGACTCAAACACCTTCGTCCACACGGTGCGGAAGTGTTGAACGAAAAGGAGTTGCCCCGACTGCTCGAGGCTCCCAACGTCGACCTGCATCACACAGGGATTTCCGATCCGGCCGTGCATGAAGCTCGTGCGCTCGATGACCGGCTCGATGAAAGCGACTTTCGCATCGAAGTCGCCATAGACAAATTCGAGTCCTGTGTACCAGTTGGAAAAATCCATGTTGAAGCGCAGCTCCGGGAACCGGCGGATGAAGCTCACAGTGCGCCAGGTGTCCTGGAAGATCGTGGCGCGATGAGTTTCCACGTAGAGGGGCAACGAGTATCGGATCGAGGCTTCGAGCACCGCCTCGATGAGGCGCGATGCCTGAGCTTCTTCCTCATTGCCCCAACCCACATGAAGAGTGAGGCATTCGAGGTCTGCAGCGCGTGCCTGAGCTGCGAGCCGCGCCGCGTCAGGTGGCTCATTGACTCGCCCACTGCCGCATACACGTAGCCCGATGGTTCGGGCAGCATCGACGAGGGGTGTGGCCAACGGCTCGATAAACTGTACGCCGTCATAGCCGGCTTCGTGGATCGCTTTGAGCCAACCCTGCGGTGGCTGAGTGAGCCCCTCCAGGGCGAGCCAATTCATGTACGTTGATAGGGGCACGCCGATCAGCGGCCGGACAACCGGCGGGCGCTCAGGTCCTCGCTATCTTCCAACCACGCAGCATTGTCACCATCCCCGGAGAATCGTTTGATTCCGGCTTCGCGGATGGCGCTGTCCGGTACTTTTGCCAGAGGCGTGTAACGAGGGTGGTGACTCTCCTTGTACGGGTCGTTGGCCTTCGCGTTGTAACAGCAGATCATCGACCAACGGGGGTTATCCGAGCGGTTCTGGTCAGATCGATGCAGCATGTTGGCGTGAAAAAACAGGATGTCGCCGGGGGACATCTCCATGTGAACGAGCTCGTATCGCTCCAGTATTCGCTCCACGCGCTCTGTATCAGCGCCCGCCTGATCGCCCGTCAGCGTGTGCTCGATGCGTCCAAGTGTGTGGGAGCCGCGGATGACCTGCAGACAGCCATTCTCACGTGTTGCCGGATCTACCGCGATGTAGGCGCTGGTGAGATTGGGGGATAACACGCCATTCTGGTACCAGTAGCCATAGTCCTGGTGCCACGTCCAGGCGCCTCCGACCCGGGCATCCTTCATGATCATCTTGGAATGATAGTGGTACGCCTCATCGCCCAGGATCTTCTCGGCCGATTCGACGATCGATTTGGAGCGGGCGATCATTCCATAGAGCGTGTCCGTCGGATGATTCCAGAGCGACAGTCGGATCAGGCCGCCCTCCCCGTCGCCTTTCTGGAACGATTTCTGATCGAGCACGCGATCTTCGCGGGCCGCTCGCGACAGTAGACCGATTTCAACCGGATCGAGCATTCCGGGAATGAGCACGTATCCGTCGCGGCTATATTCCGCAACAGCGCGGTCCGATATCACACCTTTGGCCATGTTGATTCCTCCAACTGCTTCAAGGCTCCAGGACCTGGCTGCCGGTGACCTCGAACTGACCTCTGAGACCCGGGGCACCCGTGTCGGGCTGACCACCGCCGATCCAGAGCCGATATTGCGCCGGCGCGATTTTCAGGCGACCGTCGTCGCCAGCGAGAGCTAGATCGCGCGGTGATAAATTGAAGCGCACTGTGGTTGTCTGTCCCGGCGCCAGCTCCACGCGCTCGTAGCCTTTCAACGAGCGCAGTGGTGCGCCTTTGATTCCGGGCACGGATAGATAGAGTTGAACTACTTCGGCAGCGGCCACGGGTCCCGTATTGCGTACTGACACAGCAAGCGCCTGTGTTGATCCCGCTTTTAGTTTTGCGGCGCTGATGTGTAGATCGGAATACGAGAAGGTCGTGTAGCTCAGGCCGTGACCAAAGGGATATTCGGGCTGACCCGCGAAGTAGCGGTACGTGCGTCCCTGCATCGAATAATCCGCAAAGGGAGGTAACTGGCTCGTCGATGCATAGAAGGTCACCGGGAGGCGGCCGGATGGACTCACGGCACCACTCAACACCTCACCGATGGCCTGCCCGCCGCGTTCGCCGCCGTACCACGCTTGAACGATCGCTCGGGCGCCTTTCCCGAGCTTACCGAGGCCGATCGCCGAACCACTCTCCAGTACGATGACCACGGGCTTGCCAGTAGCTTCCAACGCAGTCAGCAACTGGGTCTGGCTGTCAGGAAGCGCAAGCGTCGTACGGTCTCCGCCGTCGAATCCAGGGATGTGCACAGGCATCTCTTCGCCCTCCAGCCACGGGACGAGGCCGACGAATGCCACGACCACATCGGCGGACCGAGCCCGCAGAAGTGCTTCGTCCAGCAGAGTCTGATCCGGGGCTTTCCAGGCAAGCGTGACGCCCGCCGAAAAGCGGGGTGACTGATGCGTGTACTCAAACAGGAAGCGTCGCGGTTTCGTATCCGCAAAATGCAGCGTGACGTTAGAGCGGGGCTTCCCGAAGTCTTCGCAGGTCGAGCTGGCCCGGAATTCTTGGGCGCCTTCGACCTTCAGGGTGTAGTTTTCGTGGTCCTCGCTCGGGTCGCAGCGCCGGTCCGCTATCTCAAAGCGGTAATCACCGGGAGCGGGCGGCGCCAGCGTGCCGGTCCAGCGAACGGAGAAGCTGTTGGGATTGACACCCGGGTGCGGCGCCGCGGCATTCCAATCAAAGTCGATCTGGCGGTCAGTCCGAGTCGCAACCGGCGCGCCGGCGAAACCAACTCCATTGAACAACTCCGCTTTCAGTCCGGCTCCAAACACCGTACGTGGGACGGGAAGGGCAATGTCAGTTACAAAGGGTGCCCCTTGCGCGTAGACGATCCGATCTGCGCCGAATGCAGCCTCCATGCCGTCCAGCGGCAGGACGGGCGCGGTTGGGGTTCCCTTATAGTTGCCTTCGAGCGCGATCAGTGAAGTTGCGCTCGGGCCGATCACCGCGATGCGGCTGGATTTCTTCAGCGGGAGGGTGCCGTCGTTCGCGAGCAATACGATTGATTCACGCGCTGCCCGCAACGCCAGCTCGCGGTGGGCCGGTGAGTGATTTTCGCTGACGGGGATGGATGAAAAAGGGACCTGCTCGCGAGGGTCGAACAGGCCCAGACGCATACGGGCGGTGAGCAACCGCGCGATGGATTTGTCCAGCTCGCTTTCCGGGATCACGTGTTGCCGGACCGCTTGCGCGAGGTCCAGATACTCGTCCCGAAATGCACAAGCGGTATCCGTCCCTGCCCTGACAGCAGCCGCGGCACCCTCCACATTGTTTTTTGTGAAATGATGCCCCCGGGTGATGTCATCAATGGCGCCGCAGTCGGAAGTGACAAAGCCATCGAATTGCCAGTCGCCGCGTAATGTTTTGTTCAACAGATCCGGATTGGCGCACGCGGGCTTGCCACCGATTGCGTTGTAGGAACACATGAGAGAATGCGCATGGCCTTCGACCACGGTCCGGCGAAAAGCAGGCAGATAAGTCTCGTGCAGGTCGCGCGGTGACGGATCCACATTGAAACCGTGACGCAGCGGCTCCGGGCCGCTGTGAACGGCGAAGTGCTTCGGGGTGGCGATCGCCTGTAAGTAGTGCGGATCATTACCCTGGATGCCACGAACAAACTCGGTAGCCAGTGTGCCTGTCAGGAACGGATCCTCGCCGAGGGTTTCCTGACCACGACCCCAGCGAGGGTCGCGGAAGATATTGATATTGGGGGCCCAGAAGGTCAGGCCGAAGTAGCGGTCGTGGTTGCCTTCGCGCTGTGCCTGGTTGTATCTCGCACGCCCTTCCACGCCGATAGTTTTACCCTCGGACAGGAGCAGCTCCTTGTCCCAGGTGGCGGCCATGCCGATGGCTTGCGGGAAAATGGTGGCTTCACCGCCGCGCGCCACACCATGCAGGGCTTCGTTCCAATACTCGTACGATGGGATGCCCAGACGCGGGATTGCCGGCGCGGCGTTTTGCATCTGGTGGACTTTTTCGTCCAAGGTCATTTGGCCGACGAGATCTGCGGCGCGAGGGTCAATCGTCTCAGCTGTCTGTGTGTTGCGCTCAAACGCAAAGGAAGTCAGACCGAGCTCGTCGCCTCTGGCAACCAGGAAGACGTCATGGAGGCCTTGCACCGGTATCTCGAGATCAGTACGGCTTTGAGCACCGTGCGTGTTCAGTGTTCCAACCCTCTGCCCCGTGGGACTGTCCAGTCGGATCTCGAGGGTGGATGGAGACTTGCTCTGTATCAGCTCTGCATGGAATGCACGCGCAGTTCCTGCGAAGTCCATGCGGTTGAACCGCAGCCAACTTCCGTCGCTCATCCTCATTCGATATTCGCCGGACTCACCCGGCTCGGCAGTCACGCCATGGCTTTCGTGGAATTCGGCCGCTTCGCGCCGCGGCGCGAATGCATCTAGGCTGAGAACACTCCTGCCCGGCGTTCCGGCCCCCGCATCGGTTGCGGGGTCGATCGTTTGCAGGGAACCATCACTGTTCACCGTGAGACGAGTCACTGCGACCTGGCGATGATGGTCATCGAACGGCGGCTTTTCTTCGTGAGCCACGTGGTACGCCAGGTAGAGCTGCCCCCGGAACGAGCAGACTCCCTGTTGAGTGGATTCCTGGCCGGTGAAGGCGCGATTCAACAGGCGCTTAGGAGGCCCGTCAAAGGGACCCCAGATGCTGTCGGCAGTTACATACTCGACGTAGGAGCCCTTCGGATCGCAGCCCGGTCCCTTGTCTTCCTTGTAGGCGACGTACGTGAAATACCATTTGCCCTGGGCGTGGAACAGAAATGGGCTCTCGTAATATTCGAGGTTGCCGCAAGCGTCCTTCTCCCGCACCTTCAAACGCCGAGGGGCCGCGGCCAGCTCGACCCGATTCGCCTGCAGCGGAGCAAGCCAGGCCTCGTGCTTTTCGGTATCGCCTGCGCCGAATATCAGATACGGTGAGCCATCTTCCGCGGTGATGACGGTAGGGCTCAGTCCCAACAACGGCGATCCATCGACATTCTTCATCGGACCGCCATAGACATCCTTGTAGGGGCCCTCCACATGGTCAGCGGTGAAGACACCTATGTTGTACTTGCCGTAGTTCCGTTCGCTGCCCGAGTTGATTCGAAAGGGAGCGTAGGCGTAGAAACGGTCGTTCGCCGGAATACCCGCATCGCCATCCCACAATGCGGCTCCCGCATTCCAGCTCACATCACGACCTGTCAGGATCGACCCGTGGTCCACCCAGTGATCGAAGTCCTGCGTGGTGAGCGCGTGAAACGCGAACATCCCCCGATAAAATGTGTTGGGACGTTGAAATTGGACGGTGAAAGGGTCCTGCGTGGTGAACAAATAGAAGGTATCGCCGATCTGACGGCAGGTGGGATCGGAGTTGAACAGGTAGCCGGGTGTAACCAGCTTGTGCGCAAACGCGGACGTTGCGAACACTGAGGCAGCCAACAGTGCCAGATACCGGAACGCGCGCATCAAAACACCATTTCCACTGCCCGTCGGGGATAGATCGTGTCGACTTTGGCGTAGTTGGAAGGTCTGCCTGCGACCCCGGGCCGGCAACTGAACAATGCACCCGACAGCGGCGCTTCCAGGAGCTCTGCGTTACTTAGGCCGATCCGGGCCGAAGTGATATACAAAGTGTCCAATGCGCGTCCACCAAAGCACAGCGAGGTGACGCGCGGAACCGGCAACCAGACGACCCGCTCGACATTTCCGTCGGGGTCGTAGCGTGTAATGCGCCATCCGTCCCAATGTGCGCTCCACACATAGCCATCCGAATCCACGGTCAACCCGTCTGGAACTCCCTGGTCCGCTGGGACCGTGGCGAAGACCTCGCGTCGTCCAAGGGTTCCTGTCTGCATGTGGAAGGGGAATCTCCAGATCAGGCCGCGTTTGGAATCGGTGTAGTAGAAAACCGTACCGTCAGGGCTCCAGTCGAGCCCGTTGGAAACTCCAACTCCATCCAACACCCGGGTGACAACGAGATCCTGGTCGATCCGGTACAGCGCACCTGTAAATTGCCCCTCCGTATCATCCATCGTGCCGATCCATACTCGCCCGAGGGGATCGACCTTACCGTCATTGGTGCGATTTCCGGGCCGGCCGGCTTCGATGGGAGTCAGTACGCGTGGGGCTGCACCTCGATATTCCGCAAGCACGAGGCCCCTCGTCGTTGCGCATAGAAGTCGCTGGGTGTCGGTCAGAAACACCGCGGACAGTCCACCGAATACCGAGCGGACCCGCGAACGTCCCTTCTCACGGAAGGACAGCAGGTCGTCTGTTTTGATGTTCACAAAGTGCAATGTCTGAGATCTCGGGTCCCAGACCGGGCCCTCTCCGAGGCTCGTCTGGGCCCCCCATGCGCAGCGCACAGTCGTCTGGAAATGCCTCAAAGGTCTCGCGCCCACTTCGTTTACCGTTATCGATTAAACAGAGGTCGTGCTATCCTATCATATAGGTACTCGAATAGGAGCAGGCCCCTGCAAGCCGTAGTGTGTTTAGAGCCTGGCAAGCTGGTTGCGCAGGACCGGCCGGAGCCGGTACGAGCTGCCGATGAGGTGCTGGTCAGGGTCCGCCGCGTCGGCGTTTGCGGTACCGATTACCACATCTTCAGAGGCAAGCAGCCCTACCTGTCCTACCCTCGGCTCATCGGCCACGAGTTTTCCGGGGAAGTGATCGAGGCCCCCGGCGGATCAGGACTGAATCCCGGTGATCGGGTAGCGGTGATGCCCTATTTGTCCTGCGGGGTCTGTGTGGCCTGCAGGCAGGGAAAGACGAACTGTTGCACCCGCCTGGAGGTGTTGGGTGTGCATCGCGACGGCGCTCTGACCGAGTATGTCAGCATTCCTGCTGCCTTCGTCGTGAACACCAACAGCCTGGATTTCGACGAAGCGGCCATGATCGAATTTCTGTCAATTGGCGCGCATGCCGTGCGCCGCGCAGGCGTCATGAGCGAGGAGCGCGTGCTGGTGGTGGGTGCCGGGCCGATCGGATTGGCTGCTACGGCTTTCGCTAAGTTGCGAGGCGCTCGAGTCACGATTGTGGACTCGCGCGCGGATCGGCTCGAATTTGCTCGTACGGTGTTATCGGCCGACCACACGATTGTTCTGAATGAGCAGATCCGCACCACCCTGGCTGACCTCACGCAGGGAGAATTCTTCGACATCGTGTTTGACGCGACCGGGAACCCACAGGCCATGGAGACAGGTTTCTCGTACGTGGCGCATGGGGGTCGATACGCGCTGATCTCGGTTGTGACCGCGGACATTCGTTTTTCGGATCCGGACTTCCACAAGCGGGAAACAACGTTGCTGGCCTGTCGCAACGCCACTCTCGAGGATTTTTCAACTGTTGCGGAGGCCATCCGATCCGGTCAATTGCCGGCAAAATCCTTCGCTACCCACCGTGCGGTGTTGGCTGAGGTGCCCGACCGGCTGCCGTTGTGGGCGGAGCCCGCCAGTGGTGTGATCAAGGCGTTGGTGGAAATCTGAGTGCAGCTGCCGAATTTTGGGATGGGTTGCAGCGGCCTGGGTAACCTCTATCGATCGATGAGTGATACCGAGGCCCACGCGGCCGTGTCCGCGGCACTCGCCGCCGGTGTACGGTATTTCGATACGGCTCCGTTTTATGGATTTGGATTGTCTGAGCAGCGGCTGGGTGCAGCATTGGGATCAGGCGCGGCGCCGGATGTCGTGATCTCAACTAAGGTGGGTCGGATACTGGTGCCCGCCTCGGCAAGTGGGATACGGGAGGGATTTGTTGACGCCCTGGCCTTCGCGCCCGTGTACGACTACTCCTTCGAAGGGATCATGCGCTCGCATGCAGCTAGTCTCGAGCGGTTGGGTCGCGCACGTGTGAATATCCTGTTGGCTCATGACTTGGGAGTGCAGACTCACGGTGACCATTCTGCAGGAGTGACCGCGGCCTTCCTCGAAGGCGGCTACCGAGCAATGCGGCAGTTGCGTGATGCCGGGCAGATTGATGCCATCGGCATCGGTGTAAACGAAGCCGGCATCTGCGAAGAACTGCTCGATGCAGTTGAGTTGGATGTGATTCTGCTGGCGGGCCGGTATACGCTGCTCGAACAAGGTGCGCGCCCTCTCCTGGACCGCTGCGCCAGGATGGGAGTTCGGGTCATCATTGGTGGACCTTTCAACAGCGGTCTGCTCGTTGAGGAAGCGAATCCGCATTACAACTATGGCGCGGCGCCTCCCGATATCATCGCCAGAGTGCGCGCGATACGTGCGGTCTGCGAGCGATTTGATGTGCCGCTACCGGCTGCTGCCCTGCAGTTTCCTGCGGCCCATCCGGCCGTGAGCTGTGTGCTGCCTGGACTCGCCAGCGCACAACAGGTTGATCAGGCTCTGAAGTGGCGGGATCAACCCGTTCCTGCGGAGCTTTGGGATGCCCTGCGCTCGGCCGGGCTGCTAGTGTAGCCACGCATACAGGGCGCATACGGTCAGTAACAGGTAAAGAGAAATGAGGCGCGGATCGGTGCCTCCTTTTAATGGGCCCCTGAGGAATTCGGAAGGGCGATCCCAGACAGTTCCTGCGATCCGCTGGGGGTCCATGGCCGGGGTGAGCAGGCTGACGGTGACAAAGAGGCCGACACAGATCGCAGTCAGGATCGGACCGACCAACATGAAAGGAATACCCAGACCCCGGTCCGGATCGGAAATCAGGCCGGTAAATGGCACACCGGACGGCAGTTGCAGGAGCCTGTGACCGACTGAAGGCAAGTCGAGCACGAAGTAGGTGATCCCGAGCAGAGTGCCGAAATAGAAAGTGGTCATGGCACCCTGCCGGTTGCCGCGCTTCCACAGTACTCCCAGGACAAACAGGGTGGTGACGGCCGGTGCGAAGGTCATCGGAATCTTGTTGATTGCCTCGAAGATCGTGCCGAACTGATCCCCCTGGGTCGACCAGAGAATGGCCAGCACCATGATGCCTGCGGTGGCGAAGCGGCCGATCAACACCAGGCGCCCTTGGGACATCTGCGGTCGCAAACGTCCCACAATGTCCAGCGACACGAGCGTGGCACAGCTGTTGAGAGCCGCAGCCATGCAACTCATGAGCGCGGCGGCCATTCCGGCTGCGAGTAGTCCTTTCACACCTGGAGGAATGAGGAGCACGATGAGCGCCGGCAACATGCGGTTGTAGTCAGGCCCGCCGCCACCTGGCATGTCGGGGAGCTGCAACGCGCCATGCTTCCACAGGACATAGCCCGCTACTCCGGGCAGTACCATCAGAAAGACCGGGGTGATCTTCAGGAAGCCCGCGAACAACGCGCCATTCTGTCCGGAAGGCAGGTCTTTCGCCCCGAGCACTCGCTGGACATGAGTCTGATCGGCGCACCAGTACCAGATACCCAGAATCGGATAGCCGAGCAGAACGCTCAGCCAGGAATAGCCGTTGAGATGTCCCTGGGCATCGTGGATGGGTTTCAACATGCTGAGCTGCTCGGGACCGACGGCGTTGGTGAGGCTTGCCCAATCGGAGATCCCGTACGGCATCAACGCCCTGAGCGAAAGAACGGTGACCAGTACAGCTCCGCCCAGCAGGAGGCAGACCTGAACGCTTTCCGTCAACATGACTGCACGCAGTCCGCCAACCGCGGTGTAGATGACTGTAAAAAGCGAGAGTGTGATGATTGTCAGCAGCGGTGGAACACCCAGAAAGCTCTCGAACAATTGCGCTGCTGCGTAGAGACTGATGCCGATGTGAATGAGCAACGCGCCGAGCAGGCCGACGATGGCGAGGCAGGTGCGGGCCTGCGGGCCATAACGGCGCTCCATGAATTCCGGCAGAGTCTGGATATGAGAACGGATATAGAACGGTGTGAACAGGAGCGCGAGGACAATCAGGGTGATGCACGCCATCCACTCGAAGTTCCCGATGACGAGGCCGTCACGAGCGCCTCCGGCCGCCAGGCCGACGAGATGCAGCGTCGATATGTTTGAAGTAAAGACGGCCGCGCCGACGGTAAACCATCCAAGTGATCGGCCGGCGAGGAAGTATTGTTGGGTGCCGGCGTTGCGCCGGTAACCGACGACGATACCGAATACGGTAATGCCGACGAGGTAGGCACACATCACGACGATGTCGATCGACGACAGTTGCATCAGATCGACTCAATCCTGCCAAAGGCGTTGGATGGCCTCGAGGCTCTGCTGCTTGGTCTCGGGAAGGTATTTGCGGACGAAGAAGAATCCCGCCAGGCAGACGCCGGCGTAGAACCAGAAGGTTCCCGCTGTGCCGATGGATGCATTCAACATCGGAAACGAATAGGTCAGGACGAAACAGGCAGCCCATAGTGAGGCGCTACAGACAGCCATCAGTGTGCCGCGCACGGATGTGGGGAAGATCTCCGACAGAATGACCCATGTGATGGGAGCGAGCGTCATGGCGTAAGCGGCGATGGCGGCCACAATGAGACCCAACAGAAGCACACCGCCCTGATGCGAGTGATAGCACCAACCGATGAGAACGTAGATGAGCGCGAGCGAGCCGCATCCAAACAGCATCAAGGCTCGCCGGCCCAGGCGCTCCACGGTTGCGATGGCGACAAATGTGAATACACACATTGTCACCCCCGTGATGACGATGTTGAACAAGATTGCGGACAGGGCGTATCCGGCTGCCGAGAAAACCTCCTGGGCGTAATTGAAGATTACGTTGATGCCGCACCACTGCTGCAGCACTGCGAGGGTGACGCCGATTGTCAGGACCGGGCCCACTCTGGGCTTCTTCCTGGGCTGGGAGGGAAGCGAATCGGACGCCAAGCGCATCTGACTGATGACTTCGCTTGCATACTCGGAACCACCGAGGTTGGTGAGAACAGCGCGAGCGCGATCCCACTGCCCTTTCGCTGCGAGCCAGCGAGGAGTTTCCGGGATGAAGAACAGTCCAACGAGGAAGACGGTGGCCGGGATCACCGCCGCTTCAAACATTCTGCGCCAGCCGTAGAGCTCGTTCCAGGTGCCCTGCAGGTCGGCGAGCGTCGCATGCGGCGAGAGGGGATCGGCGATGAGCCAGTTGACGATCTGGGCTGCGAGAATGCCGAGGACGATAGTCAACTCATTCAGACACACGAGCTTGCCGCGGATCTGCGCGGGAGCCACTTCGGCGATGTAGATCGGGGACAGGACGGATGCCATCCCAATGGCGATGCCTCCGGCAATCCGCCACGCGATGAAATCATTCAGACTCGCTGCCGAGCCGGTGCCAATCGCCGAGGCCGTGAAGACCAGTGCGGCTACCAGAAGTGTGCGTTGGCGGCCGAGCCTCTCACTGAGCGGCCCCGACCCGATGGCACCGAGCAGGCAACCCACGAGCGCACAGCTCATCACCCAGGCTTGCATCTGCGGCAGGGCGATTCCGAAATGGGCTTCGTATAAGGGTTTGGCGCCGCCTATGACGACCCAGTCATAGCCGAAGAGAAATCCGCCGAGGGCGGAGGTGAGCGCGGCAGCCCACAGCTGCCAGGACCCGAAGGCCTTCTGCGTCTGCGCCGGCAGGGCAGACAGCTTGGCACTGCCTTCTTGCATGGACACCCCTCTATTACAGTATCGGTCATCCTGTATTATAGGTAAGGCGATGGCAAGCTTTTAGGCAGCGCCGCCGACGTAGACACATTAACTAGTGTTGTATTGCCGAATTTTAATGTGATTCGCGAACTATTCTATTAACGCGATTCGTGTTAAAAATCTGACCGCGTGTCTGCGGATCAGGGTTTATGAACTACGACGAATTTCAGCGGCAGCTGGGGAAGGCGGGTCTCACTGCCAGGGCATTTGCTGAGTTGGTCGGGATGAACCGGAACTCGGTGACCAACTGCTCGAGAAAGGGCGAGGTGCCGTCGCACCTGGCCGTCATTGTCACATTAATGGGTGAAATGGCCGAGCATCGACTCGACTTCAGAGACGCCCTGGCCCGTATTGTGATTGAGCCTAAGAAACCCCGCGGTGGTGGCGCGAAAGGCCGATTCGGGGGCAGTAAGCAGAATGACTTGTTTGTGCGGCCGCGTGACACCGCGGAGTGATTTGTTTATCGCAAAAATCAACAGCGCGGCCGCGTCTGAAAAGACTCAGCAGCAATCGCTAGCGAGGATCCTCGGTCGGATCAATCGTTCTGTCAGCTCGCAGCAGCGACCGGATCTGTCCTCCTTTGTTAACTGGAAAGGCAATGCAGAGGCGCCCATCCATCGGTGGTTGCGGTATCGGGAAGCCTATTCGCCCAACCTGATCAGCAAACTCGGGCTCGGTCACCACATTCTGGATCCGTTTTGCGGATGCGGCTCCATCCTCATCGGGGCCGCGCAGAACGGCAACCAGTCCGTGGGTATTGATGTCAACCCGATGGCGATCTTCGCCACGAAGGTCAAACTAACACCGTTGTCGCCTGCGCAATTGCGCACGGTGGCAGAATTTATTGCGGGCCTCAGAGCGGGTGTTGATGCGGCGCCGCTGTGGCCACTGCCGGAGCTTTCCATCGCCTCCAAGGTGTTCGAGCCCATCGTGCTCGACACTCTGCTCAGATCGCGGTCCCTGATCGAAACAACCTTCGCCCACGACCCGGATAGCCGGAATTTCGTGCGCCTGGCCTGGATCGCCATCCTCGAGACGGTGGGCAGCTATTTCAAGGAAGGCAATGGCATCAAGTATCGGAACAAGAAGCGGCTGAAGACCGGCTACACGCGCCGGCCCGAGGGCGAATGGCAGTTTGAACGCTTCGGCCACGACCAGAAGGCGTTCACAATCGAGGCCCTCTGCTCTCACCTGCGGATGATGTTGGAAGATGCCGGTCGCTGGAAAACAGGCGCATGGCGGAACCAGACAGCCATGGAGGGCAGCGTCCTGGGCATGGACGAGCTGTTGGCGGGCAGAACATTCGACTCGATCGTATTCAGTCCTCCGTATGCCAATCGCTTCGATTACTTTGAATCCATGAAAGTTGAATTGTGGTTCGGCGGCTTTGTGGATTCATACGAGTCGATCAACCGCTTTCGCAAGGCCTCGCTGCGCTCGCACCTCGGGGCGGATCTCGGCCGCGCGCATCAGCCGGTGGCCGACCTGGAACCCCTGATCGCGCTGATGGACCAGGATGCGAGCAGTTGGCGGATGGGCGTGCCGAGCCTGCTGCGCGGTTATTTCGATGACATGCGAACGACTCTGAGGCATTGCCGGAGCCTGCTCAAAGAGGGCAAGTGCTTCATTGTGGTCGGCAATTCGGCCTTCGCGGGCGTCATCATCCCAACCGATGTCATTTTGGCGAAACTGGGATTGGAGTGCGGATTCAACGACGCTGAAATCCTGGTCACCCGCCATTTGACAGTCGCCCCACAGCAGCGCAATAAGCTGGCCACTCTCGAAGACACCATGCGCGAAAGCGTCGTAGTTCTTTCGTAGCCGCAGAGGTATCCGTGACGTTAGAGCAAGCCGATCCTTTCGATGCGCTGCCCAATGGGCGCAACACCGGCGGGCCGGCCACGCTGTTTCGAGAAGTACCCTCCTTCCCACACCTGGATGCCATCAGCAACGGTGAATTGTTTTCATTGAGCCTGAGCAACCGGTTGCCGTCCCTGACCCATGGACTGCATCGCTTTCCGGCCAAGTACATTCCGCGGATACCCGCCTGGGCCATCAGCGAATTTTCAGGAAAGCGGGGCGTGGTGCTCGATCCCTTCTGCGGATCGGGAACGACACTCGTTGAGGCGCTGCAGAGATCACATGACGCGATTGGGGTCGATTGCGATCCCCTGGCTTGCATGATCTCGAGAGCGAAGACGACGTCTGTCAGCGCAACGCGAGTACGGCAGTTGGGAGCCGCGCTGCAGCGGATCTGGCGTGCGCCGGCAGCAACGCTGGTTCCCCCAATGCCGGATTTGACCAATTTCGGCCACTGGTTTTCCGCTCGAAACTGGGCGGATCTGCAGTCGCTCCTCGCGGGGATTCGCCGCCTCGATACATCTGATGAAGAGCTGAATTTTCTTTTGTGTGTGTTCAGCTCGATCCTGCGTTGGGTTTCGAATGCAGATGACCAGACCCAGAAGACCTACGTGTCCGGCACGCTCAAGAAGAGCCCGCCGGAGGTTGCATCCACTTTCAACCGAGCCCTGGAAAAGGCGATCGTCGGGCTCGAGGAACTTGCCGAAGTACGGCGCTCATCCGCGCGAGCGACGATCATCCAGGGCGACGCCGCAGATATTCAGCTTCCGCGCTCTTCCGTAGATCTCATTGTAACGAGCCCGCCGTATCTCGATTCTGTCGACTACATGTACAACTTCATGCTGGAGTATTTTTGGTTGGGCCCGCATTTCGGCGTAGAGGATCGGCGGACCTTCAATCAAATGCGCAGAGGGGTCATCGGCGCCAAGAATCCCGCGGGCGTGCAGCCCCCGCCGCTGCCGCATTCCCTGAACGATTTGATTGATGAGCAGGAAATCATCCAACATCGTGTCGCAGCGACCCGGGCTTACGTTGATAACATGGCGCGACATTTTGAGTCCGCGGCGCAGGTGCTGAAGCCCAATGGCTATTACTACCTGATCATCGGCAATAGCCAATCCCAGAAGGGAGTATTGCCCATTCACGATTCGCTCATTCGACTGGCGGTGGACGCTGAATTCGCCTTTGAGAAGGCCTTTGCGTACCGTATTCGCCGGCACTACATGAAGTTTCCGCGCGGCGGTCGCGGCGGCATCATCACAATGGACTGGGTGATTGCGCTGAAGAACGTTGGCAAGCGCACATCCTATCCAGACCGTTTGCCCCTGCCCGATTTCACTTTAGGGGATGATGAAGTTGCGAACTGAAATAGCTGCGGCTAGGACGACTTCGCCAGCCGACGCTCCCAATGTGGCGGATCGCCAAACGCCTTGCGTAGATGCGCTATGAATAATCGCGCTTTTACATCATGCGAGCGACCGGGCAGGCGCACGGCGTGCACCGCTGATTTGAACTTGACGGGCGGCTGTATTTGCCCAAACAGCACGACCAACTGACCGGTAGCGACGGCATCGCTGACCAACCAACTCGCCAGGTGCACGATGCCGATGCCAGCAATCGCGGCCTGCACGAGCGAGCCTGTGTCGTCCGTACGGAATGTCCCGCGAACAGGCAACGTCAAATCGCGGTTGAATCCGGCGAAACACCACAGCCCTCGGGGAGCCAGTGAAGACGACAGCGTGAGGCAGTTGTGTTGTAACAGGTCGTTCGGTGTCGCGGGCCGACTGTGTTTCTCCAGATATTCGGGGCTCGCGCACACGAATCGACTGAAAGGGGCGAGCTGGGTGGACACCAGCCGGCTGCTCGGCAGCGCACCCATTCTGATGGCCAGGTCCATTCGCCGCGCAGTCAAATCCAGCACGTCATCAGCGAGGTGAAGATCCACTTCCATCGCGGGATATTGCCTCAGAAAGCTGATCACGGCCGGCACCACGTGCCGACGGCCGAATACGGAAGGCGCTGTGACTGTCAGAATTCCCTTCGCCTCGGCGCGCAGCATCGACATGCTCTCGCGTGTCTCCGACCACTCCAACAGAATCGCACGCGCCCGGGGAAGCAACTGTTCGCCGTCGTCGGTGAGCAGCACCCGCCGCGAGCTTCGACTGAATAACTTCCCGCCCAGCTCCGCTTCCAATGAGTCGATTCGCCGCGTTACCGATGACACGGCGACGCCCTCCTTCTTGGCAACCTTCGCGAAGCTGCCCGCTTCCGCGACAGCCACAAACGTCGGCAGAAAATCCAGCATCTGATCCTCTGTTGCGTAAAACGCAATGATGGTTTGCATGGTGGCTGATTGTTCGCCGGGCTGCAATCTACTGAAATGCTCACACAGCCTGACGAGGCCCCTAACGAGAAACTCATGAACCTGACTATTCGCTTTCACAGCGGCAAAACCAGCCCCTTTCCAGCAGCGCCTTTACTGAGTACCGTGCTCGGATCAATCGCACTCAGCCTTGGTTCAATCGCCGGCGCTGAGACGCCACCAGGTGTCGTTCTTCAAGGCGCCGCCATCTACTCGTTCACCGTGGGCGATATCCGGATTACCGCACTCTCGGACGGCACCGTCCCTCAGGATCTACACAACCTCTTGCGCGATACCACGAATGAGAAGACAGACGCATTGTTGAAGGCAGGTTTCCTCGCGAATCCGGTCGAGGCGTCTATCAACGCCTTCCTGTTCAAGCTCGACGGGAAGGTCATACTCGTGGACACAGGATCAGGCCAACTATTTCCGCCAGGTTACGGGGGCAAGCTAACCGACAGCCTTGCGGCTGCCGGCGTGAAGCCTGAACAGATCACTGACGTTCTGCTCACGCATGCGCATGACGACCACATGGGCGGTCTGATGCGAGATGGACATCTGGCTTTTCCCAACGCCACGATCCATCTCGGGAAACCCGACGTCGACTTCTTCTTGCACAGGGAGAACTCCGCGAGGTCACACTATGACATGAAGTATTTCGATGAATTCTTCACCGCGGTCAAACCGTATGTTGATGCCGGTAAGGTAAAGACGTTTGAAGGCACGTCTCAGATCTTCCATGGCATCACCGCGACGGTCCATCCGGGCCATACACCAGGCAGTGCGTTCTACACCGTGGAGAGCAAGGGCCAGAAGATTGTCTTTGTGGGGGACATCATTCACGTGGGTGCGGTTCAATTTCCGCAGCCGAAGATCACCATCACTTACGATGTTGATCGCAAGGAGGCTGCGGAGGTTCGCGCTGCTGCCTTCGCGGACTTCGCCCGGGATAGGACGCTCATTGCCATTCCCCACATTTCCTTCCCCGGAGTGGGGCACATTCGGGCTGGTTATGAGTGGGTCCCCATTGCCTACGGGAACCGATAGTCAATGCACGAACTTCGCAACGGTGAATGCCAATCCGACTGACGTTAACACCGTTGCGATAATCCATTTGAGGAACGCGGTCTCGCGCGCAGCCATTTCGGCTTTTATTGCGCCGAACCCGGCCGCCATTTCGGACCTCACCGAACCTAACCCGGCCGCCAGTTCGGCCCTTACTTCGGAAAGGCCTGATTTCATTTCGCCGCGAAGTTCGTTCATTTCGCCGCGCAGGTCGGCTACGGCCGTCCTGACATCCATGACGTCGGCCTTTGTGGCCAGGTGAGGAACGATAGCCAGAATGCCACGTACCTCCGATTTCAATTCCGAGACGTCCGATTCGACGTTTCCCAATCTCTTCAGGATATCTTCCACATGGCCTCCGCCGCTGCCAGAACCGATGGCCGGACTCGAGTGTGTGCTGCGAGCGTTGTACACGACGAGGCTGCGCATTTAGACATTCACTGACTTTCGTGGATACGGCACGACTCAACTTCCTTGCCCAACTCTGGCGACCTTTTACGCCCGCCACGATGCCAGTGTCAACTTACAACTCGCTGTTTTACGGGATCATTTTCCAGAAATATCGTCCGCAGGAGCGTGTGATCAAGACGCCTGGATCGCCCTACATGGAGCCTTCAAACACGACTTCCGATGGCGTAGTGGTTGAGCACGTGCGATCGTGCGTAGGGCCTATACGCAGAGAGCGAGGGGATTGATAGGCGCAATACGTGCAGCAGCTCATTCACCGGAATGAGCTGCGCACGTAAGGAGGCGGAGGAATACGGTCAGCGGCCAGAAGGCCGCTGACCCAAACAATACTAGCTAGCGATGGTAGTGATAGCCGCCACGGTATCCCCACCCGGCGTGCGCGTAGCCGTGATACCCGTATCGCCACCCACCATATCCCCAACCATAGGGCCCGGGATAACCAACTCGTGGATAGCCGACAACCACGCGTGGCCCGTAGTACGCAGGAACCACGACCCGGGGGGCAACCACTACTGGGGCTGGTATTCCAATACCGACGTAAACCCCTGCCTCAGCTTTGGGGGTGTACAGCGTAGCGGACGCGCCGATCAGGCCAGTCACCACGAGTGCAGCTGCAAGTCGCATGATCCTCTCCAATTTCTGCCGTCACTCTGCAAAACGCGGCGGCCAGATCGGCGTTGACGGCATTGGAGACCCCCTTCGTTGCGCGCATTTCAGCGGATCGTTGCTGCCGGACGCGAACTCTGATCTCCATCCGTACGGCTCTTTCAAGAATGGGTGGGTGCACCACTAACCCTGCCCTCCCAAGACAAATAGACGATCGTGGACGTCCTCAAACAAGAAGACCAACGCCTATTCAACCGGAAGCTGGTTCTTTTAGTTCATGTCGTGGCGGCATTTTTCACCGCGGTGTTGTACCTGAATCAGCTCGATTTTACGCGGTTACACTATTGGAATCGCGGCGCCAGCATGACTGTCGTTTTTGCCGGCGCGCCGGCTCTGCTGCCCTACCTCATTTCCGGGGTTCACTCGTGGCGAACGGCCACCTACAACCGGCTTCGCGTCGCTGCATTTCTCGTCATACTGGTCCTCGGCGCGGGTGCGGCGTGCAGCGCCATTGTCGGCGCATTGGGCTCGTCCCTGGATCGGTCAGATCTCTATCGGTTATTCGTAATTCAGGCGGCTGTGTATTTCTTTTCAGCCGAGTTTCTGTTCGACGTGGACTGAAGATCATGATGGATCGATACGTTCGCGAGGTAAAACTCCGCCGGGAGAAGGTGAGCTCGTTCGACGCGTACCCGTTCAGTCTTCCTGTGGTTCGTCATCTCGAGGCGCTTGATTTGCACCCCGCCGTGACGTTCCTGGTAGGAGAGAACGGCAGTGGCAAATCGACGCTGCTCGAAGCGCTCGCTGTCGCGTGGGGATTCAATCCAGAGGGCGGCACCAAGAACTTTCGATTTGGAACACGTGCCTCCCATTCGGTGCTGCACGAGTATCTACGACTCGTCAAAGGCGTGCGGCGGCCTCGCGATGGGTTCTTCCTGCGGGCTGAAAGCCTGTTCAACGTGGCGACGGAGATTGAGCGTCTCGACGAAGATCCCGATGCGGGCCCGCCCATCATTAACTCATATGGGTACCGATCGCTGCACGAACAGTCTCATGGGGAGTCCTTTTTCGCCATCATGATGCATCGCTTCGGCGGGCACGGCTTCTACGTTCTCGACGAACCGGAAGCCGCGCTATCGCCGACGCGACAACTTGCAATGATTTCCCGGATACACCAACTCGTCCGGTTGAAATCGCAGTTTGTGATAGCCACGCACTCGCCCCTCCTGATGGCGTACCCCCACTCCTGGATTTACCGGATTGGCGCCGACGGTTTGGAGCGAGTCTCCCTGGAAGAGACCGAGCACTACATCGTCGCCAAGCGGTTCTTGAACGACCCCAAAGGACAACTCGAGAGGCTGTTCGACGAGTAGCCTGGCATTCTCCTGTGCGGCTCAGTCCTGCACAGCGCAATCTCCCGACTCACGCGCCCAAGCGCGGTTACAGCTGACTACAACACCATGAACCGCCTGCGTTCCGAAATGTTTGGCGGCCGGTGCTCCCAATACCAGCGTGATGTTTGAGAATTCAACGTGCGCGCCTCCGGTGACACAGATCGTCAGCGGCGACGGCGTGAGTTGAGTTGTTCCGGGTGTTACCTCGAAGGGCGCAGGCTGGCCATTTCCGGTGATGTGTACCAATCCGGTGACAACGAAACCGGTGGTGGTGAGTGGCGCAGGCGCCAGCGACGAAGGGCAGCCTTTCGGATCATAAGAGATCGTCGCGTGCGTCATGCTGAAATGGTGCGTATGAGGACCGAGCGCGCCCGGATCTACCTGCCCGGACTGGCTCGCGAATTGGGCCGTTTCCATGGACATTTCGGCCGTAAATTCGGCAGTCCCACGGAATTCATTCAGCTCGAGGTGCCATTTGCCGTGCATCTCGTACGGGCCGCCGCTGACGCCGGAGGGTGTGTAGTCGTTGATGAGGCCGCGGAAGCTCGATGGCACGGGTTCTTCGTGTGCCGCAGCAGAGCCGGCCAGGCCTGCGAGCACCACGACTGAGAGCGTACTCAATGCGGTGAAAACCAGTTTTGCGCGCATGGATGTCTCCTGTTTCTTGCTTTTTAGTTGCGGATGGCTGTTGATTGCAGCGGGGCTAGATCCCCCTACCTGGCCTAACGCAAACGCCGCCCCCGACCCGCCAGATTTCGGTAATTGACGGTCTGCGTCGTAGACTTCCGGCTGCCATGAACTGGAGCAAACCCAGGTACGCGCAAATCTCGAAGCTCCTGGACGAGGCTCTGGAGCTCGACCCGGGGGTGCGCAGCGCCTGGCTCGAGGCGCTCGAGCGGCGCGATCCTGAGATTGCCATTGAGTTGCGCGAGCTTCTCGAGCCGGCGCCTGATTCGGTTGCCGAGAGAATCCTCACCGCCGCGGGCGCGCTCGCAAACCAACTCTCCGCTCTGCCCGAAACCGAACCGAGCCTCGCCGGCCGCCGGTTCGGCCCCTACTGCGTCCGCTCTCTCATCGGGCACGGCGGCATGGCGACCGTTTGGCTCGCGGAACGCGTCGACGGGCAATTTGCGCGCCGCGTGGCATTGAAGCTCGCGCAACAGGCCTTCATGACGCGGGGGCTGACGGAGCGTCTGTTGAGGGAGCGCGCAATTCTGGCAAGCCTCGACCACCCCAACATCGCCCGCCTCTACGACACCGGCGTTTCAGAAGACGGTCAGCCGTACCTGGCGCTCGAGTATGTTGCAGGGGTGCCCATTACGACTTACTGCGACAATCAGCAACTGTCCGTTCAAGGGCGCCTGGACCTTTTCGATCAGGTTCTGGGTGCGGTTCACTATGCGCATGCGCATCTCGTCATTCATCGCGACCTCAAACCATCCAACATTCTCGTGACGGCCGAGGGGCGCGTCTGCCTGCTCGATTTCGGCATTGCCAAACTGTTCACCGCGGAGACCGCACAGGAAACCGAGCTCACGCAGCTCACAGGGCGAGCAATGTCCCTCGCCTATGCGGCTCCTGAGCAGATTGCGGGCGCGCCGATCAGCATCGCAGCGGACATCTATTCACTGGGTGTCATGTTGTATGAGCTGCTGGTTGGACAGCGGCCCTACAAGCTGCCGCGGCACTCGCGCGGGGCCCTGGAGGAAGCGATTCTGTGGACTGATCCCACCTCACTGACTCGCGCACCGTTGGATGACGCTGCCGCAACCGTTCGATCTACGTCAATGAAAAGGCTCGCCAGGACGGTGCGTGGCGATCTCAACACGATCGTCCTCAAGGCTTTGCACAAGTCCCCCCGGGATCGTTATGCGACCGTCGACGCATTGCGCGAAGACCTACGGAGGTGGAGGGTCGGTGAGCCCGTTCTCGCGCAACCCAACAGTCTGCTCTATCGCACGCGGAAGTTCGTGCGGCGACATTGGGTCGCGGTCGCTGTCAGTGCGGCCTTTGCGCTCACGTTGCTCGCCGGTCTTGCGGCGACGACATACGAGGTCGGGGTCGCGGAACGACAGCGCGACATCGCTATAAACGCTCAACTGAGCTCACTCACGCAGGCGGCGGCTGCGCGGCTCAAGGAGGGCGATGTTGCCGGGGCATCCGGCATCGCGGTCGAAATACTGAAACGCTGGGGTATTGCTCGCGCTGCAAGCGTCGGCGCACTCACGGTGTTTCAGGAAGCTCGTGCCGCTGACCTGCAGATTCTCGCTCTCGACGGGCGCGCGATATCCAGGACGGCGGGGGTTGATTTCTCTCCCGACGGGAGTCAGTTCCTCACGGGTGACGGTGATGACACGGCCAAGATCTGGGACGTGGCGACCGGGCATCTGGCACTCAGCTTACACAGCAAAGGCGTTCAGCTTTATGCCGGGGTGTATTCCGCGGACGGCCAGCGCGTCGTGACGGTGTCCAACGACAATATCCCGAGAATCTGGGAAGCCGCTACGGGTCGACAGATACTCGCGCTCGAAGGCCACACTGACCAAACGTGGAGCGCCGAATTTTCGCCTGATGGAAAACGAGTTGTTACGACGTCGTGGGATCGCACCGCCCGGATCTGGGATTCCATGACCGGTCAGGAACTGCTGAAACTTCGCCACAGCGATAAGGTGTTTAACGCTCGATTCTCACCAGATGGCACTCGTGTGATCACCGGCTCTCACGACGGCGTCGCGCGCATTTGGGATGCAGTCCGCGGGCGAGAAATACTTCAACTGATGGGTCACAGCGAAGCTGTTGACGCAGTGACATTTTCACCGGATAGCCACCGGGTCGTGACCGCAGCCGGAGACGGAAGTGTTCGGCTGTGGGATGCGGCGACTGGCGGATTGATCAGTTCGCTGATGGGTCACCTCGATGCAGTAGAGGATGCTGTATTCTCGCGCGACGGCCGAAGGCTGGTAACGGCATCGGCCGACCACACAGCCCGAATCTGGGATGCCAATTACGCGCAGCAGACGGGCATCATGATACATCCGGCGGAGGTGTTTGATGCGGCCTTCTCACCCGATGGCCGTTACGTGGCGACGACCTCTTCGGATGGGACGGTGCGTCTATGGGCAGCGTCACCCGGACCCGAGCATGTGTTGGTCTTCGAACACCCGGAGCAGGTTTGCTCCGCGGCATTCTCACCCGACGGGCGCCGAATCCTGACGGCGTCGTTCGACAAAACTGCTGTCATCTGGGACGCGATGAGTGGGCTTCGCTTGATGACATTGCGCGGACATGAGGACCGGTTGTGGTGGGCTGCGTTTTCATACGACGGCAGGCGCATTGTCACCGGCTCGCGTGACAGAACCGCCCGAGTTTGGGATGCCAGCACCGGTGCTCAACTGCTCGTGCTGAGAGGTCACACAGATGGCATCGCTGGCGCGGCTTTCTCGCCCGACGGAAACTTCGTTGTAACAGCCTCGCATGACCACACTGTGCGGATTTGGGATGCGAAGGCGGGCCAGTTGGTTCGTGAGATCAAAGGCCACGGCGCGGAGGTCCTCACTGCGGTGTTCTCGCCGGATTCCCGTCGGGTCCTGACCGGATCAGTCGACGAGACTGCGCGAATCTGGGACGCTGGAAGCGGTCGTGAACTGCTGCGATTGCAAGGCCACACGGGTCCCGTGGGAGCGGCCGTGTTCTCGCCGGATGGTCGACTCGTGGTTACAGCGTCCGATGATAAGACCGCGCGCGTTTGGGATGCCGCACGGGGTCGAGAGTTGATGCGCCTCAGTGGAAATGAAGGCGCCGTGGCCGGTGTCGGATTTTCGTCGGACAGTCGGCGAATTGTGACCTCTGCAAGTGATGGGACAGTGCGTTTATGGGATGCCGTCAGCGGTGATCTGCTCACAATCTACGCAGGTCACCATGGAGGAGTGAGATCCGCCACGTTCTCGCCCGATGGGCGCCTGATCGTGACTGCCTCTAACGACAACACCGCTCGCGTTTGGGATGCACGCACCCCATCCCTGAAGCAACAGATAGAGTGGACCGAGGCGGCTCAATTCGACCCACTGTCGAGCGCGGACAGGGCCGCATTGGGTTTGAGCGCCCGTCAGGCTGCGACGGCACGCTCTCAGGAGCCCAACACCTTGGCCAGGTTGGGTGAGCAGGCCTATGACAACGCCTATGGTGCTAAAACGCCGGCGCAGAGAAATACGTATCTGCTGGAAGCTTTTCGCCTGTTCACGCTGGCAGCCGCGCAGGCTGAGGGCGAGCATTGGCCAGACGATTCCTTTAGAGAATGGCGCCACCGCCGCGCTTCGCTGGCTCGTCTGCTCGCGCGTGCCGGCATGATGCAGGAGGTCGCAGACACTTTCGCGGCCGTCGTGGAGCGCAAGACGCCGCAGTCACAGAATCTTTGGCAACGACTCACGACTCAATGAGCGGTCAGGTCGCTTTATCAGCCAGCAGATCTTCGCCATCGATCAATCGCCGCAGGAGCAGTCGTGCCTTCTCCCAGTCGCGCTGCACCGTGCGGTCGGATACATCACGCATCCCGGCAATTTCAATAAACGAGAAGCCGCAGAAGAACTTGAGATCAACCAGCTGCGCGAGCTCAGGATCGTGTTTTGACAACGCATCGATGGCGTCGCCCAGTGACTCGAGGTCGGAAACATCGGCCACCAGGGCCGGTGTGGAGGTCTCGAGTGTTGTGATCTCAAAGCCGCCGCCGCGCTTGATTGCCTCGCGATGTCGGAACATGTCGATGACGAGATTGCGCATGACCCGAGCCGCGTAAGGCAGGAAATCGGCCTCGGCTTCGAGGGTTTCGCCACGACGTTGTTGTAACTTGAGATAGGCCTCGTGCAGAACGGTCGTGGGACTGAGGGATGCGTTTGCGCCGGCGCGCCGCAACTCGCGCTTCGCGATATCCCGCAGCTCAGCGTAGAGACTCGCGAACTGCGCGTCCCGCATGGTTTCATCGGATAGCGCCATGCGGTCACTATAGCTCCAGATCCGGAACGCGGCTCGGCACCCGACGCAAGTAATTGATTGTTAAGGCGACCGGACTACCTTCCAAGGTTTACCCCGATCGCGCCGTCTAAGGATTCGACAGGCCCCAAAGAAGAGATCGAATGGACGAGCCAATCACAGGTCTCATACGGCGAGCGCAGGGCGGAGACGTCGCCTCCTTCTCGGAATTGCTGGATCTGCACTACGGCACGATCTACCGCATTGCCTGGAAGTGGTGCGGGCACCGTACAAATGCGGAAGACATCACCCAGCAGTCCTGCATCAAGCTGGCGAGCAGCCTGGCGCAATACCGATTCCAGGCTGCGTTCACCAGTTGGTTGTACCAGTTGGTGATCAGTTGCGCCCGGGACTGGCAACGGACGCAACGGCGCCACGAGCACGATTCTCTGCCGGAAGAAGAGCCGCCTGCCGGCCCGGCGGGACGGCCTGAGGACTATATCTACCTGGTGCAGTTGCTGGACCAGCTCGACGAGATCGGGGAAGGGATGAAGGAGACTGCACTGCTGGTGCATGGCGAGGGACTGAGCCACGCGGAGGCGGGCCAGATACTGGGCGTCTCCGAATCAACTATTTCCTGGCGGATCCACGCGATTCGCAAGCACATGAACACGGCCGAGGTTCTGATGGGCGGTGGCGTATGAACGCACAGTCGTTTGAAAATCAATTGCGTCAGGCCACTGCGCCGACACCGGACGCTGCGGCACAACTTCGTGCCAGGATCGCCGCGCTGGCTGAATTTCAGCGGGTGCACGCAGCGGCGAACCAACCGATGCCCCCGGAATCAGGGTTGGCCGGGTTGCGGCGCCTGTTCTCGAATCGCGGATCACGCAAGGTGTTGTTGGGCGGCTTTGCAACTGCCTGTGTAGTCGTCATCGCTGTTTCGACGTTCTTCCTGGTGCCTCCGGGTCAACGGCAGGTGTTGGTTCCGCCACCGGCTGCGCAGGAGCCCATTCGAACTTCGCAGCCTGCCGCGACGCCCGAAGAAAAGACGCCTGAGGTCGTGACTTCGCCCGAACCCGCTAAAGAGGTGAACGTGCCCATTGCGCGGGCTGCACACTCTCAGAAGTCCAAGCCCGCCCGACCGACGAAGCCGTCACCGGATACAGCGCCCCTCGAACCAATTGCACCGCCTGTCGTAGACGAGGTTGTTGTTGAGCGGCGAGCGTATGCGCCCGCTATCTCGACACCGAGCCCGATCGCATCGACTGCGCAGCCAGCCGCGAGTCCGAGCCCGGACGTGGCGCTCCAGGAGGTAGTCACTACGGGAGCGCGCAGGCAGTCCTGGTTTAACCGGATGTTTTCCCGCAATTCACCGGCGCCGAACCCGCAGTCTTTCCAATCGATTACGGAAGGTCGGGACAAGTTCGAGCACTTCGAAGTCAACCCGGTGAAGCAGGTGTCGGCGGAGCCTGTTTCCACTTTCTCAGCGGATGTGGACACGGCTTCCTACAGCTTCGTGCGCCGGGAGTTGAATCAAGGCCATCTGCCGCAGGTTGACTCGGTGCGGGTCGAGGAGATGATCAACTACTTCGACTACACCTGGCCTGCGTCTGAGTCCAGGGATCAGCCATTCAAGCCAACCGTGACGGTCAGTGACTCACCCTGGGGTAACGGCAAGAAGCTGATTCACATCGGCATCAAGGGCTACGAGTTGCCGGTCAAGCAGCAACCGGACGTGAATCTCGTGCTGCTGCTGGATGTCAGCGGGTCGATGGATCAACCGGACAAACTTCCCTTGGCGCAGAAGTCCATGGCCTTGCTGCTCGACACTCTGAGGCCAACAGACACTGTGGCGATCGTGGTGTATGCGGGAGCGGCAGGCGAAGTGCTGCCTCCCACTCAGATCAAGGATAAAGAGACCATCCTGCAGGCGCTCAACTCACTTCAGCCGGGTGGCTCGACTGCCGGTGCGGAAGGAATCAAGCTGGCGTACGCCCTGGCGGAACGGAGCTTCCGCAAGAACGGAGTCAACCGGATCCTGTTGGCGACGGATGGTGATTTCAACGTAGGCATCACCAACACCAATGAGCTCAAGGGCTTGGTTGAGCGCGAGCGGGAGAAGGGAGTATTCCTGTCATTCCTCGGGTTTGGCGAGGGCAACTACCGCGATGACATGGGCCAGATTCTCGCTCAGAACGGCAACGGTGTCGCTGCGTACATCGACACGCTGAACGAAGCCAGGAAGGTACTCGTGCAGGAGTCGACGGCTTCGCTGTTCACGATTGCGAAGGACGTCAAATTCCAGGTGGAATTCAATCCTGCGACCGTGGCGGAATACCGGCTCGTCGGCTATGAGACCCGCGCGCTCAATCGCGAGGATTTCAACAACGACAAGGTCGACGCCGGCGATGTGGGATCAGGTCACGCAGTGACGGCGATCTACGAGATCACACCGGTAGGCTCGAAGGAAAAGTCGGTTGATGATCTGCGCTACGCGGAAGAAACGAAGAACCCGCAGCCCGAGGGCAAATCGAACGAATACGGCTACCTCAGGATCCGTTACAAGCTGCCGAACGGCTTGCGCTCGCGATTGATCGAACAGCCGATCCTGGTCGACGCCGGAGTGCCCGAAGGGCTCAAAGACAACGTGCAGTTCTCAACTGCGGTGGCGGGTTTCGGGCAGCTTCTGCGCGGGGGCAAGTACACGGGGTCGCTGAAGTATGAAGATGTGATCCGCGAAGCCCGCGGCGCTCTGGGCGATGATCCGTATGGCTACCGCGCTGAGTTCCTGACACTGGTTCACAAAGCCAAGGCGGCGGGCGGAATGAAGGCGGAGTGAGGCTCATTTCATCGCCCGGCAAAGTTGCTGTTACCCAATTTGGGTACTATCATACCCAAAATGGGTATCCACTCGAATTCAATTCGCACGAAACGGCCGCTCGGTAACCGAAAAGCGGCTACGCACCAGTGATCGGCCGGCAGCCTCGCTGACGCGCTCTTTACTTCGACACAGCAACGGCTGTTCGCACTCCTCTTTGGTCAGCCGGATCGGAGCTTTTTCCTGGCAGAGTTGATTGGACTGGCTCGATCAGGAAGGGGTGCGGTTCAGCGGGAGGTGGCCCGCCTCGCCGAGGCAGGCCTGGTCCTCACAACTGCCGTTGGCAACCAAAAACATTTCCGCGCAAACCGCGCCGCATCGATCTTCAGCGACTTGCGAGCGATAGTTCTGAAGACCGTTGGACTTGCCGAGCCTATCAAGACCGCCCTCGCATCCACTCCTGAGCAAATCGAGCTTGCGCTGATCTATGGCTCATCTGCCAAGCAGTCCGATCATGCCTCCAGCGATGTAGACCTTCTGATCGTATCCGAGAGATTGTCGCTCGAACAGTTATACGCGCTGTTGTCCGCGGCGGAGCAGTTGATCTGCAGAAAAATCAGCCCGACGCTGCTGACGCCTGATGAGTTCCGACAGCGTCGTCATGACAATAGTCCGTTTCTGACCAACCTGCTCTCCGGCCAACATATCGTTTTGGTCGGAGACATCAATGGGGCCGGCCTATCGCATGTAGATCAGGTGTGCTCTACAACCTTCTCGCGCGGCACGGCCTCGATCGGCGGGCCCTCGCTGACGGATCCCGCTTCCAGGAGATCCTCGAAGAGTGCCCGGTAGTGAACAACCGCTTTGCGCAGATCTTCCGTGCTGGCTTCGCCGCGAGAAGCGCGTAACGCAATAGCCTGCGCGGCTCGATAGTTGTCCACGACCGCTGGATGATGGACGGAGATGTCCGCAGCTCGACGCTCAAAGTCACCCATCGGATAACCACGCTTCGTCATCAGCTCTCTAACCAAGCGGTCGGCCTCGCCCACTACGCCGGTGGGGTTGTCGACGAAGTTGCTCTGCAGGAGAGTCCATTCCTGTGCGAAGCGGGACGCCTCGGTCTGAGATAGAGGAACGAGCTTCAATCGTTCGACACGGGCCTCGCGCGCGCTCAGCTCAGCTTCTGCTTTGTCGCGATCACCGACCGTCTTGACCACGCGGCTGTATTCCGGACCGAAGCGCTTCTGCAGATGGTCGGACTGGGCTTTGCGTCGCGCGCGCACGACGAGAATGACTACTCCGATAACGGCGAGCAGAAGAACTGCTCCGACAAGAATTGCCTGAGGATCGTTCGCGTTCACGGCTGTCGCCTCGTGAGTTGATTTGGGTTAGGTAAAAAACGCACGGCCGGGACCGCTGTTCCGCGGAACGGCTGCCTGAACCGGACGTTTAATTCACATGAATAGGCCGGAAATCCCGCAGGTCGACTCTTTCCGGACCCTCCCTGGCCTGCTCCATCAATTGACCACGCAACTCTCAACACTGCTGCGCCAGGAGCTGACGTTAGCCAGAACCGAACTGTACCAGTTGCTCACGCGACTCCTGTCGAGCGTGGGGACGATGATGGTCGGCTTTGCATTGCTATATGCGGCCTTGTGGCTGCTACTGGTAGCCGCGGTCGTGGGATTGGCAACGATCATGCCGGTATGGCTGGCAGCGCTGGGATTGGGCGCGGCAGTCTTCGTAGTCGGGCTCGTGCTGGTGCAGCGGGGGCGGCGGCTCCTGAAGACAGCTCACATCACCCCGTCCCATCTGCCGCAGTCGTTGCGCAAGGATAAGGACATGCTGTTGAGAAGGACTCCGCAGTGAATCCTCCAGGCCTGATAGAGATCGAGCGTCAGATCGATGCCACGCGGCATGCGCTCGACCGGACCATTCGGGCTTTGCAGTCTGAGCTGTCGCCGCGACACCAGATCGAGGCAGCGTGGCGGACCACGAGGCAGCGCACCGGGCGGTCGCTACGGGCGGGTGCAAATTGGGCAACCGCAAACCCGGCGGCCATCGCGTTGGGAGCGCTGATATTAGTGGCGACCGCGACGGCTTTGACGGTCGCAAACCAACATCGACGGCGACCAATCCGACGTCGCATCAGCGGCCGGCCGGGTCGCTCGCTCTAGTACTCAAACTGATAAGCCAAGCCGAGGCTGCTGCCCGGGTCATTCTCCGGTGTAACACCCTGCGCGGTCGTGGTGCCGTTGCCCAAACTGGCCTGCAGCTTCAGGTGTTTAGTCAGGTCCACATCGACATCCACCTTGCTCGCCCCGGTGGTGCTTTCCTTTACGCCAACATACACCCGGCTCGACACGTAACGCCCTGCTTCAACACTGGGGCCGGTGCTCGTCTGACTGGAAGCAGACGATCCTGAAGCGCTGGAGCCACCGCCCACCGACAAACGATCCAATCCCAACGCCTTCTGGATCTTCGCGACCGGGTTCAAGCTGGAACCACCCCCGCCGGCGCGCAAGCTCGCCAAAGCAGCGCCGGTTTGAACGAGCTGCAGCGCCGTGAGTTGCGCGGCCGGCTCGCCGAACAACAGTCGCGCCAGGATTTCATCCTGAGGCAGCTCGGGCGTGCTGGTGAGCTCGATCTGAGGTGCGTCCGCCAGACCGGTAATGTGGACCACAGCCGTCACTTCAGCCGCTTTGGTCTGGGCCGTGAAGTCCAATGACGGATCGAGCTTCTTCTGCAAGCCCATGCCGTTGAAGGTCACATTGCCCTGCGTAAATGTCAGCTTGCTGTTGGCCAGCGTGAAGAAGCCCCGCTGCAGCTCAAAACCACCATTGACTACGGGTACCTCCGTCGTACCCCGGACTTTCAAATCGCCGCCCATCTCGGCGTCCAGTCCTCGGCCGCTGATGAGGATCCGATTGGGAGCATCGATGTCGAGGTGGAGGTTGATCACAACGGGCTTTTCTGGCGCCGCGGCGGGCTTGGCGCCGTCTCGTTCGACGTCTAACACCGCCACGTCGGGTGGCATGCCGCCGGGAATACTGATGTTGGCACGATTCAGGTGAACTCTGCCGCTGACGTCCATCTGCTCCTTCGCAGTCCCCGTCACCTTGATGTCCGCATCGAGATTGGCAGTCACGATGTTGCTGGCGACTGGTTGCGCGTCCTTGGCAGTCACACTGATGTCGACGGGAATCCTGGGCTGCAGGATACCGACCGTTCCCTGGATGTTGATATTTCCAGGAGCGGCCTTAGCGGTCAACCGCTCGATCTTCAACACGCCACCCTGGTCGCCGCTCAGCCGGCCGGTGATGTCGGTCAGACTGACACCTTGGGTGTAATCTCGGACACTGCCGTTGGCCAGATCTACCGTGCCGGCGATCTGCGGGTCTGCAGTGGTGCCTTTCACCGTAGTGTTGATTGCTACGGTGCCGGCGACGTGTCGGCCCTTCGCCTCGAGGATGGGATTCGCCAATGCAAGGTCGAGACTACCGGCTAGTTTGAGGTCAGCCACGCCGCCGGCTGACAGCGGTGCTCGACCAGCTACTTCGAGCCTCGAGTTGCTGCCTGCGGTGAGCTGGGCGCTGACATCGGCTGTGGTGCCTTTCAGGTCGGCATCCGCCCGCAAGTCTGCGGCCGGCAATCCCTGGGTGACGGCGCTTTTTGCCTGCATGCCCAGCGCCTGGAAGTGGATCTTACCGGTCGGTGCGGAGGTGGTTCCTTGGACGTTCGCCTCCGCATCGACAGTGCCGCTCGCCAGCGTGTCAGGCAGGAAAGCGTTCACCAACGCAGGTTTGATCTGCCTGACTGCCGCATGCAGATCGAGGGTCGGTGACACTTGACCGTCAACCTCGATGCGCGCGTCCTGGATACCGAGCCGCAGTTGCTCAATCTTCAGACCGTCGGCGAAGACAATCCTGGCAGGATTCAGAAGGGTCAGGTCCTGGTCGTGCCACGTGGCCTTCAGGCTGGCGAGCTGCAGCTCCTTGGCCGTCAGATTGACAGTCGTCGTCGTATTGATGCGTGCGGGCTGACCGGCGACGGCCGGAGAGTCGCCGTCGATCGTGACTTTCAGCGCATCCATCGGGCCGTCGGCATTGACGCGTGCGTTGGCGGTCACGCCGCCCGCAACCACATTCTGGGCTTCCAACGCCAACTGAGCCGAAGGTTTGCCGCGCTGGGATACCAAAGCCATGTGCCCATTGATCGCACCCGAGAGCGTGCTGCCCACCAAAGTGTTGAAATCACTCAACTGTCCGATGCGCAGCGAGGCTTTGCCGCGAGCGTCCGCAACCGATTTGCCCGTCGTCACGTCACCATCCATGTGCGCGCTTTTCCAGTCGGCCCGATGAATCATTGCATGGTAGCCGCCGCTACCTGCCGGCTGAACTTCGACGTTGACTCGCAGAGGCGCTCCATCCAGCTCGCCACCGGCTTCGAGCATGCCTTCGGGCGTCGCCGGCAAGCCACTTGCCTGGACTCGAGCGGTCACGGTACCGCGGGGCGAGCCATGCACCGAGAGGCTCGTAGTCAGACGAGTGTCGGTAGTCAACTGTTGACGCGGGCCCTCCAGACTTCCGTTGGCCTTCAAGTTGCCCACGAGGGCCGCAGATACGCGGTGCAGGTCGGGCAGGCCCAGGTTGTATCGCACATTGATCCGTTGATCGCCGCTCCTGGCGGCCCGGGCCGCGGCGCTCAAGGAGATGGCACGCGCGGTGAGTTGCAGATCCTTCACCGAGAACTGCTGATCAGTCATTTCGGCGGCCACCTGTAGCCGTGTGAGGCCGCCACGCACGAGCCCAGCCCATGCGGCGGAACCCGCGTCCAAGTGGCTCTTGAGGTCGGCGGTGAGCTGGGTCAACGACGGCGAATAGTCAACATGTGCGCCCAGGTCAGCATCGCCACGCAGCGGCGCACCGCTCAAGGGCGCGAAAGGTTTCAAGTCAGGAACACGCAAAGTCAGGTCGGCACTCCGGGTCCCCGCGGTGATGGCTTTTGTGTTCAGTACAAAGAGACGATGGTTGGCCGTGAGCTGCAGCGGGCGCTGGGGATCGTCGAGACGCACGGAAGCGTCCAGCGTCAACCGGGAATCCGCAAACAGCTTCGGGGCAGGCCCCGGGATCTGCAGCCCGTCAATGCCAGCCTGTAGTGCCACCGAGCCCTGATCGCCCTTAACCTGCGCATCCAGCGCTGCGAGTCGGGCTCCGCCAGGCGCTTCCAACTGCTCAATGACGAGGCGACCGTCCGCCGCGGGCTTGGTGAAGGGACCGTGAATCTGACCTTGCAGATTGACCCGCTGCCAACTCAACCCCTCCATCGGCGACATGGCCGGCGCCGTCAACGAATATTGGAGATCAGCTGTACTGCCCACCAGGTCAATGCGACCGTTCGCCCGAGCCTGCAGCGGGCCCGCGTCCACCGACAATCGCAGATCTTCAGCGTTGCGAGGACCTTGCAACTCAACCAGCACGTTGAGCGCACCCAGACCAGGAACCTTGATCAGGTTCTCCAACGGCCCGTTGGCGGGCTCCTGCAACTTCACAGTGGCATTCATGGAGCGGGGGTCGAAATGAGCAGTTACCTCGTAGTCCCCGTTGCCCCCGGTTCGCCGGGCGACGATATGGGCGTCCACGTCCTGCAGCGAACGCAGATGAGCATTGCCTTTGACTGTCAGAGAGGTCGGATCACCCGCCAGTGATTTTCCCAGCTCCAATGCACCCACAGAAAGATCTCTGAGGTCCGTCTCAGGGATGGATGATGACGAAGAGCTGGGCTTTTCCTCCTTGTCAGGAACGGGCGACCGTTCGACGTGAAGTAAGGCGACATGCAGCGAATCAACATTGACGTGACGTGCCAGTAAGGCACCGGGTGACCAGCGCAGGGAGATGTGGTCGGCCCAAAGCCACAACCCTTGCGAGTCACGTAGCTCGAGGCGATCCAGATCCAACGCGGCGGGAAATGACCCGTGGATTCCGACGAGGCGCACTTTGCCGTCTGTCACCTCGGACAGCTTGCGCACGATGTAGGCACGGCCTGCTTCGGTGTTGGGGACAATGAGCACCGTGCCCACCAGCAGCACGAGCATCCCCAGGAGCGCCGCCCCCGTCCATACTGCAATGCGTACAGGGCGCGAAATTGCCATCAGAACGCCTGCCCGAGGCCGATATAGACCTCAAACGAGTCGTCCGGATTGGCCACCGTCGGCCCGGACCGCTTCTGGAGGGGAATCGCAAAATCCACGCGCAGGGGACCCAACGCCGTGTAGTACCGGACCCCGGCGCCAACACCGACCTTCAATTCACCCTTGAGAGGATTGAGGTTTTGACTGACATTGCCCGCATCGACGAACGCTGCAAAACCCAACGCCGCCCCGATGCGTTGGCGATATTCGATGGTGCCGGCATTGATGGCGGTGCCACCGATCGGGTTTCCGTCGTTAAACACCGGCCCAACCGACTGATAGCGATAACCCCGAATGGTGCCGCTGCCACCCGCATAGAACCGCTGATCCGGCGGCAGGCTGAACTGTGAAGCGCCGGCGGCGAGGCCACCGAGCGCACGCAGGGCCAACACGCTGCGCCCGGGATCCTGCACGAGACCGAGCTTCTCCAGATCGAAATACGTTGAAGCGGACAATTGAGTGACGACGAATCGGGCGCTCGGACGACCCAATGAAAACGTCGGCGTCAGCAGCAATGTAGCTCGAACTCCTTTGATAGCATCCGTCAGCGGGGAAGCCTGGCCCGTCGTGTTGTACGTGGCGCTCAGGGGCAACCCCAACAACGTATAGTGATAAGTACAACGAGGCTCTGGAGTTTTATCTCCGGGCGGCACCGTATTCGGCGGGCAGCCGAGCGCCGCACTTTGCACCAGATCCGGTGGCGACTCCTGCTCAATCTGCTCACGCTCGGCGGTAAACCCGGCACTCACGCTCCAGATCTGAGACAGTTTTCTGATGACCGACACACCGGTCGTCACGGCTGTCTGATCGTAGGCATCGAGCGATTGCCGCAGCGCACCCAGCTGCACCTGCAGTGTCTGATCGCGGGTTTTCCAATCCGGCAGGGAGTATTTGCCGTTGAGGTCATACCCGATGCCATCGGAGGCCGTGCCGCCCAGGTCGATGACATTGGCCGACAAGGCGAGAGAATCCGCATTGCCGGTGATCTCCCGCTGCAACCAGTTGACGCCGGCGCTCACGCCCAGGTCGCTGGAGTAGGCCCCGGTCAGGCCGACAGCATGGCCCTTGCGTTCCCGAAATTTGAAGGTCAGCGGAATGCGCCCGTCGGGATCCGGCTTCGGGGGAAGCTCGACAGTGACCTGAGTGAATACGCCGACGCCCAGAAGATCGCGCCGGGCCTTTTCTATCTCGGACGCCTTGTACTGCTCCCCTGAGTGAATCAACAAGCGCTTGCGCACATGAGATTCGTTGATGGTCTTCAGACCCGCCAGATGGATATCGCCGAGTCGATAGCGCTCACCGGGCGTTACATGGATGGACACATTCAATACGCGCTCGGAGGAATTTTCCTTGGCGTGAGGCGGATCGACTTTCGCGTAGGCGTAGCCGTCATCAGCCAATGTCTGGCGCACCCGATCGGCAGCCGCCAACACGTCCGCCGCAACAGCCGGAGCGCCAGGCGATAATTGCAGCGATTTCCGCGCGTTCTCCGGCACATCGCCGGTCAGCTCGACATTTCCGAGGTGATATTGAGGCCCCAGGGTGAATGAGACTTCGACGCTGGCTTCGTCCTTGGCCGATTTGCTGGTAAGCTCCTCGCCCAAGCGCGGATCATCCAACGGCAGCGAGTCGATCTTGATGGCGACGCTGCCCTGGTAGTAGCCAACACTTTCCAGGACGGTCTTCAGGCGGCCGATATCGTTCTGGGCGCGACCCATCAGGCCGAACGGCCCCACCGGCGCGCTCTTGCGCAAGCTCAGTAATTCGGAAGTGCTCTGGAGTGCATCATTCAAGGCACTGTCCCGGGTGTCGGCCAGTTTCACTTTGTAGGGCTGGGGATCGGCGCTACGCGCAACGGAGCCGATGAGAAGCAGCAGGAGGAGGCCACAGGCCCCCGATTTGCCGCGCCTCATACATCGATTGCCATGCTGAGTCAAACGTCCTGCAGCACTCGATGTTCCGCGCGAAAGTAAGGCTCTGCGCCAGCCTCAGTTGGAAATCAGGGCAAGCCCAAGCTAGGGAGTGAGCGGGCCTCCGGAGACCGGATCAATCGCCATTGAATAGCCTTCAAATGAGCCACCGTACGTGGTGAACGCACCACTGACGCGCAGCGAACTGCCCGACTGGGCGATTGAATAAACCCGGTCATTCGCTCCCGGCTCCTGCGTGAAAGTGGTATCCAAGACGCCGGAGACGGCATCGAGCCTGGCAAAGTTGTTCGAGTTGTGGGCGGTGAAGTCGCCACCGATGTACAGTGATGTTCCCGACAGCATCAGATCAAACACGAGCGGCGTCGAGCTTCCATTTGGCGCCACGCCCCCTGCGCTGATGAATGTCATGTCCGGCGCGCCCGTGGTCGCGTCGAACTTTCCGACACCGTAGAGACCCATATTGTTAGGGCCACCCGGAACGGGGAGAGTACCCCCGCCGACGTACAGACTATTACCCACCGGCAGGATGACATTGAAGTCGATTTCGGAATACGGAAGAACGAATACCATCCCGGTGTAGGTCACGAAGTGTGTATCCAACGCGCCGCTGGTTGAGTCGAGCTTCGAGAGGATGAAGGTCGGCGTGCCGCGGTACGCGGTGTAGGTGCCGGAGACATAGATCGAGCCGCCTGACAGGGCCAACGCTGAAACGCTCGCGGTATTATAAGCTCCCGAACCCGCACCCGGAGTACCGGTAAAACCCGTCGGCTGATTGAACGTCGTGTCGACATCCCCTGTCAGGGCATCAATCTTCGCGAGCGCCACGAGTGGCAGGCCCCGGTAGTACTGGAATACGCCGCCCACGAACAGAGAATTTCCCGACAGCGCCAGGGTCTCAACGCTGCCTGTCACGCCCGGGTCTTGATTCAACTCGCCCTCAAACCCGGCTCCCCTGGAGAACTGGGAATCCGCCATTCCGGTTACGGGATCCACCTTGGCGAGCACTGGAGCGTGTACGCCACCGAATGTGGAGAACCCACCCGCAACATACAATGACGATCCGCTCGAGATGATTTTCGTCACCGCATTCTCGGCGCCACCGGCGGATAGGAACTTCCTGTCAGCCACCCCGGTCGTCGGATCGAACTTCGCAACGTTCTGAGCCGGGATGCCGCCGTAAGTAACCATCGTTCCGGCGAGATACAGCGTGTCACCCGAAGCAAGGACTTTAGTCGGCCCGCCACCGGCAAATGACTCACCGTCGCCAAATGAGGTGTCCAGATTCCCCGTCGTCGCGTCGAGCTTGGCAACGCCACCCGGTACGTCCTGATCGCCGAATTTCGACACTCCGGCGATGTAGAGGGAGTTGCCACTCAGCGCCAGCGAACGGATGGTCGAGCTTGCTGTCGTGTCGGCGCGATTGAAGGTGGGATCCGCCTTGCCGGTGTTCGCGTCGAGCTTGGCGATGTGACCGGGGATCGCCGCCACCGATAATCCTCCCACATACAAGCTGGAGCCCGACACCGCCAACGCGAAGACTTGCTGTTGGATGTTGCTCACATTGGCCTGGAATACCTGATCCGTAGCCCCCGTCGCTGCATCGAGCTTGATGACCGCAGCAGGGTAGTTGCCGCCGATGTAGACCGAGGCTCCTGACAGCACCATGCAGACAATGGTGTCGTACTCGCTCAAGGACGTATGGAAGGTCGGGTCAATGTTGCCGGTGCGGGTATTGAGCTTCAGCGGAACTGAGTTGGTTGTGTTCGTGCCGCGATAGCTCGAAAAGGGTCCGTACACATAGAGCGCGTCCGCGGAGGCGGCAAGCTCGCTGACCTCATTGTTGAACCCGATTGACTGAGTGAATGTCGGGTCGAGATTGCCGGTGGCGAGGTCGAGCCTGGCCAGGCCGAAGGCGGGCTGTCCGCGATAGGAGGCGAAATCACCGCCGACAAACAGGCTGGTGCCGTCCGTCGCCAGGGAGAACACGGTGGCCTTTTTCGGCAGGCCAACGGAGGCCGGTGACACGAAACCATCAAAGCCGGTGGCCTGGGTGAACTGCGGATCGAGAGCACAAGTCGTGGCATCCAGCTTGACCAAGGCATGCGCGGGACGACCCTGATAGTGTGTGAATGGCCCGCCTACGTATAGAGAGTTGCCGACGACGAGCATGACGGCGGTGTCGGCGTCAAAACCTGAAGCAACATCACAGCGCAGGTTGAGTTTTCCCGAAGTCGGATCCAGCGCGGCCATGCGGGCGGTGACGTGGGGATGAACCGCGCTGAAAATTCCACCCGCATAGGTTCCGGAAGCATCGGAAGCCATGCTGAGAATCTGCCCGTTGGTAAGAGCCTCCACCAGGCGGATCCGAACATTGGAAGTGACGCCGTGCGCGTCTGTTACCTGCACGTCGTCGTACCCGAGCTTTGTGCCGGCGGTATAGACACCGTTTTCGTCGACTGTTCCAGTACCGGAGGTCACCGAATAAGTGAGCGGACTGGTTCCACCGGACACCGGGATCGGATAGGTCTGGCCTGAGCTCGCCGTCAATGTGAAAGAAGGGGCTCCGGCGACCAAACCGGAGTTGATATTGACCAGCAGACTGGCCTTGCTACCCAGTGAGTCGGTCACGGAGACCGTGGCCGAACCGGTCGTCGCCGGCGCTGTGTAGATGTTGGTCGTCGTGTCAAAGCTGCCGTCCCCTGACACGAGGGCGAGCGTGTAGGGCCCGGTCCCGCCAGACACGGACAGTTTCAGAGTGGAGCCTACTGCCACAGTTGCAGGAGAGGGTGTCAGCGCAAGCGCAGGGTTGACTGTCACTGCCGCAGTAGCGGTATGTCCAGCGTGATCGGAAACCTGGACTGTTGCAGCCCCAGCCGTCGAGCCGGCCGTATAAACACCACTGTTCGTATCAATCGATCCAGCACCGGATGCGACGGCATACGTGTACGGCGCTTCTCCGCCGGATGCTGTAAAGGTATGTGACATTCCCGGATCGAGCACGACGCTCGTCGGGGTTATCGCCAATGGAACGCTGGAAGGTGGTGGGGTGGTTGCTTGCCCTCCACCCCCTCCACCGCACGCAGCCAACATGGCAGTCGCAAGGACTATCGACAGGAATTTTCGCAACATAGGATCGGACACCGCGCTACGGATCGAGCAGCGCTCCTGAAGTCACATCCACTGGAAACAGGAAGTACGCCGGATTGCCTCGATACCACGACGCGGCCTGACTTCCCACATAGAGTCGCGTTCCGGCGATCGTCAGGGAACTGACATCGCCGCCACAGGATGGCAGGCTGATCAGCGTATCGCATACACCCGAAGTCGTCGTGAACACCGGGTCGGGCGCCGCAGTGGTCGTGTCGAGCTTCGCGAGATTCTCCGCAGTCGCTGTGTGGAGCGTGGCGAATACGCCGCCGATATATAAGGATGACCCGGACGAGGTCATTGCATAGATACGGCCATTGGGACCCTGTCCTGTCGGTTGCGAGAATGCCGAATCGGCGCTGCCCGTAGTTGCATCCAGCTTGAACAGGCTCGGCAAACCACCCACCACGGAGAAATCACTGCCGCCAACGTACAAAGACGGCCCCGCAAGAGCCAGCGAGTACACCTGTGACGGCGACGATGCACCGACAGTCTGTCCAAACGCCGCATCCAGGACGCCCGTGGTCGAATCGACTTTCCCGACATTGGTGACCGGCGGATTGTTAGGGTCACCAAAGGCGCCGCCGATATAGATTGAGGACCCGGAAGCGGCCAGTGCGTACACTGAGCCGTCGGTTATGGGTGCGAAGGTAGAATCCCGGTGACCCGTCGCCGGACTGATTTTCACTACCGGTCCCGTGATCTGCCCGTCGTAGGCGTAGAATTGACCGCCGACATAAATGGCACCTCCAAACGGAAGTATCGCGCGAACCGCGAGACGAGAATTCGACGGCGCAAAGGCCGAGTCGACCGCGCCGCTCGCCGGATTGATCTTGCCGAGTCCGCCCCGGCTGAATCCGTGCAGTGTCGTGTAGTTGCCGCCTACATACAGGGAGCCATTCGTCAGCGCGAGCGAGTAGACAGGCCCATCCGCGCCGCCCAGCGCAGTGAAGGCCGAATCAAACACATCGCTGCCGATATCCAGCTTCGCGAGATGTCGCAGCGGCATGCCCCGATAGGTACTGAATTGTCCACCGGCCACGACATTGGAACCGGAGAAGGCAATGCTCGCGGGAACGCCGTTGACACCTGTAGACTTCGTGAACGTGGTATCGAGCGCCGCGTTCGCCAGGCTGATCTTGGCAAGCCCATAGGCAGGCACTCCCCGGTAGTGCTGAAAATCGCCGCCTACGTAGAGCCATCCTCCGGACACGGCAACTGCGGAGACGCCTCCATCAAAGTCACCCGGCTGTGCAAATCCGGAGTCGATCGAACCCGTCGCCGCATCCATCTTCGCCAGCGTCAGAATTGCACCGGGCGATCCAACAGCCGAAAATCCCACGAAGAGGGAGGATCCCGACAAGACGGCCTTCCCCACCAATCCATAGCTCGACAGATGCGGAGCGAACGTCGCATCTGCAACGCCGGTCGTCGCATCCAGCTTCACGAGGGATGCGGCAAGTGAGCCGTAGTGTTTGAACCAGCCGCCGACATACAGGGTGTTGCCTGACGCGACGATGGTGCCAACGACTTCGTCAGGGTGCGCTCCTTGACCCCAGGATGGATCGACGTTCCCCGTCGTCGCATCAACCTTGGCGAGATGAGGCACCGCCGCGCCATCGTAGTCAGTCGCTGAACCGCCCACAAAGAGTGAATTTCCGACGAGAGCGAGCGAGGTCACAGCCCCGCTTCCGGAAGTCTGTGAGAACTGCGGATCCAGCGTTCCATCCTTCGCGCTGATCTTGATTACGGCACGCACCGCCGTTCCGCGATAGCCATTAAAGGCGCCCGCGGCATACAGAGAATCGCCCGACAGCAACAGCGCACTCACCTCACCGTAGCCATCGAGTCCCCCGTCAGTGAGACCCGGCGGGTTGAAGGTCGGATCGAGCTGGCAGGTCGTGGGATCTATCTTGGCCAAACCACCCACCTGCGTGCCGCGATACTGGGCGAACTCCCCGCCCACGTAGATCGCTGTGGGAGTGGTTAGAACCACACTGACATGCCCGTCCAAAAATCCAGACTGCAGATCACAGGCGAGCGGCTGATCACCCGTCGTGCTGTCAGCTATGAGGAGTCGCGGTGCAGATTGCGGATTACCGGCGGTGAAATCGCCGCCGAGAAACAAATTCGTGCCGTCTGACACAGACGTCGAGACCCCGCCGTTTACTCGAATACGCAGTGATCTGACGGCTGCCTGTGTTGTATATCCGAGGCCGTCCGTCACCTGAATGGTCGCGGTGCCACTCGTGTTCGCGGCCGTGTAGAGGCCGTCCTGGCTCACGGATCCAGGCCCTGAAACCAGGGAGTACTGGTACGGGGGTGCTCCTCCAACACCCGCGAATGGATAGGTCTGCCCGGCCCCGGCCGTGACCGTAATGGAAGTTGGGGTCACCAATAACTGCGGGTTGTTGACGATCGTGACTTGGGCCGTTGCTCCCAGCGCGTCACTGACTCGAACAACGCTGGTACCGGCTTCTACTGGAGCGGTGTACGCGCCTGAGGATGCGTCGACCTTTCCCGTGCCTGAGACGATGGAGAAGCTGTAAGGGGTCTGTCCTCCGCCAGCTATCAGTGTCTGGGATGTGTTGCCGTCAACCGTAGTTGCCGGAGCTGCCAATGTGAGTGGCGGGTTGATTGTGACACTGGCGTCGGCATGCTGAGCCGACGCATCGGTCACACGGATAACCGTGGAGCCGGCCGAGGCCGGCGCAGTATATGCACCGGAGGTCGCGTCAATCGATCCGCCGCCCGATGCGATTGAAAAGGAGTATGGCTTGGACCCGCCCGCGCCCGAGAACGTCTTCGCCATGCCGGGATCGAGTGACACCTGGGTGGGGGCTATCGTGAGGGGTGTATTTCCGCCACCACCGGCGCCGCCGCCGCCATCACCACCGCCATCGCCACCACCTCCGCCTCCGCAGGCTGCCAGTGCGAGGCATATGAGACCCACGAGTCTTTTCATCGGCGGAGACTCCGTCCGACCCAGCGCCGCTCGATGCCGCCTCTCGCTCGCGTCTTTGTCAGTACCAGCAAACAACAACTCCTCTCGATTGGCTCGCGCCCCAACAGCACGAGCACCAGCATCAACAGCATGTAGGGCTCGATAGCGCCACCGCCTCCGCCGCCTTTGTCACCGCCGGTATCCGCGCCGTCGCCGGAACCGCCGGAGCCCGTGCCGCCGGACCCGCCCGAGCCGCTGCCGCCCGAACCACCACTGCCTGAGCCGCCGCCGCTCGACCCCGAGCCTCCGCCCGTCCCGGACCCACCGCCGCCCCCGTTTCCAACAGGCTCAGTGACCGTCACCGAAACGGTGGCCGCCGCCGCACCGGCATATTGCTGAACGTCACTGGCCACATAGGTAAGGCTGTCAGGCCCAACATAGCCGGCCGTCGCTGTGTACTGGATGGCACCCGTACCGGGTACCACGGTTGCCGTTCCATGCGATGGCTGCTGAACAATCTGCGTGCTGGCCGGATCCATGGTGCCATCCGAATCGACATCATTCGCCAGTACATCAATCGTCAGAGCCACATCCGATGGGGTAGTGGCCGTATCAGCATTGAGAACGGGCTGAGCGTTATCGAGCGACCAGAGCTCCAACCCGTGGCTCCCATCACTTCCATCGAACAGAAGATGTTGCCCGAACACGCCTGCCGTGACGTTGAGACCGTAGGGAATCGGATTCGCGGGCAGGTTGTCGATACGGACCGTTCCTGCGGTGGTGCCATCCGTCCGCCAGTATTCGTAGACAATCTGGCCTGGATCCGGCCGTTGAATCGTGAAATACATCAGTCCATTGAAGTTGATAAAGCTCACGGGCGAGCCGTCGGCGCTACCGGAAACGGTGTCAACGAGCATATGGGTACCCGCAGGCGTGCCATCGGTGACCCATGGCTCGATGCCCGTGCCGGCACTCTTGCCCTGGAAAATGACTTTGTTGCCCAGGGGAGCCCAGCTCGGCGGAGTTGTATTGCCAACTTCGGCCAACGCAGTGCGCTGACCGGTTGTTTGATCAACACTGTACGCCGTACATATATTCGAGCTGTTGCAAACGATATAGAACACGTAGTTACCGGCCACTACCGGTTGGTATGGCCCGTAGTAACCGGCATCCGAGCTCGCGGGTACGACAAACGGACCGGTTCCGGCAGGCGTTCCGTCTGAGCGGTAGATTCCATTTCCGGAGCCGGCGTTCGCAACAAAGTACAAATAGCCGTTGGCAACCACCGGTTTGCTGGTGATCACCAGTGGAGAGGTGGATACCTGAGTCGTCCCTGCCGCGGTACCGTCCGTCTTCCAGAGCCCGATATCTCCATCAGGCGGGGTTTCGGCAAGAAAGAAGACGGATCCGTTCATCTGCGCAACAACACAGACATCCGAGCCGGTGTAATTCCGGGACCATCGAAACGTGCCGATGTAAGTCGTACCCGCGACCGTGCCGTCTGTCCGCCAGAGCGCTCCATCGAGGGAGAACATGCGCGCACCGAAATAGGCGTAGCCGCCCATGGTAACAAACACGCCACACTCGGCAGGATACGAGCTGTTGGGGATACTCGAGTCAACACCCTGGTTGATGTCGGCGAGCATCATAGTCCCGGCAGCCGTGCCGTCGGTCACCCAGGGTTCGGTGCCGTGCGCGCCGTCGTTTCCGGCAAATATGACCCGTCCGTTCAGTACTTGCGCGGGGATACCGCCGCCGAATAACGACTCCGCCGCAACCACGCTCGACACCATTTTCGTACCAGATGCGGTGCCATCCGTCCGCCACAGCGCGGCACCGTGCACTCCGTCATCGGCGCGCATCAATGCAAACGCCGGCAATTGCGCAAACACGAAAGGTATCGAATCACCATTCCTGACGGATGGAGCGATATCGCGTAGTACGTGAGTACCCGCAGCCGTCCCATCCGAAACCCACGGCTCCTGGCCGACGCCGGGCGTTGTATTGATGAACAGCGACTTGCCATTCAAAGGTGTGAGCGGTTGAGCCGCTGTGACATCGAGCTGAGTAACAACCGACAGCGCCCCTGATTGCCCGTCCAGTCGCCGTAGAGTGGCACGAGATCCGGAGACGGCACCGGCGGCACCGGTAGTATTGAGGATGTAGGTCGCCTTGGCGTCGCCTGTTGCCATTACCAACCCGTCGGAGTAGCTCCCCGGACTGAAGGTACCCAGCTTGCGCGTACCGCCTGGCGTTGCATTCGTTACCCAGGTTTCGTAGTTGTTGGGCGACGTGGCGATTGCGTAAACCAGATTATTTGTTGTGACGTAACTTTGCGCGATTACAACACCGGCGCTCGGCGGGTTGGATGTATTCAGTGCCAGTGTTCCGCTTTCAGTGCCGTCCGTCGCCCAGATATCGGCGAAGGCGGTGGCGGTTTTCGCGGTGAACACAGCGTGGCCGGCAAAGCTCGCCATGAAAGTGAGGGGCTGCAGGCTGACGCTGGCTTTGAGCTGTCGGGTGCCGGCCGAGGTTGCGTCGGTCACCCAAAGTTGCGCAACCGGGGGGCTGCCCGGAGCGGTGACTCTCAAAATTGCCTTCGAGCCGAGCGACTGCAGGCCGTCAATGGCCAGGGTATTGCCGGCGGTCGGGAAAGAATTGGTGACGCGGGTAGCTGTATTTCCATCGGTGAGCCACAGCTCGCCGCCCGGCCCCTGGGTCGTGCCCACGAACAACACACCAATGCTGAGCGCCACAAACTGGTTGGGGCTGTAGGAGCCCGGTGCGGTGCCGATGTCCGCAATCTTTCGGGTCCCCCCAGCCGTCCCGTCGGTCTTCCACGGGTTGCCGTTGAAACCAAAGTAGTAGTCCCCGCCGTAGGTGGCTCCTGTCCAAAAGTAGGAGCCATCGGAGCCGGGCGTCAGATCGAGGATGAGGTGTGTGCCAGCGGCGGTACCGTCCGACACCCAGAGCTCATTGCCATGAACCTGGTCATCAACCTGGAAAATCACAGCTCCATTCGGCAGAAAGGCCAGCAGCGCCGGAGTGGTAAAGGAGGGGACGGTGAATCCGCTCAACATCAGTGTGCCCGCCGCCGTTCCGTCCGAGCGCCACAACTGCTGACCGTGGGTCGTATCGCTACCCCAGAAGTAGGCGAGCCCTGTAGAGCTGAATCCGAAGCAGTGGATATAGGCCTGGCCACCTGACGGACCCATCTGCAACACCTGGGTAGTGCCGGCCGATGTGCCATCGCTCTTCCACAGACCCACCATCGAGTTTGCATCGGTGGCCTGGAAGTAGGCGGTATCCCCCTGGGTGCAGGCAGCCGTGGGCGCCGAATCCAGGGCGACGGGCACGCTGTTTAAGTCAACAACCAGTCGCGCCGGCAGGAATGTGGGTGCGGATGCGGATAACGAGAGACACACGCCGGCGAGCAACACGCCGGCAACGGCACTGAAAGACCTCATGATTCCCTGGGTGCTCGCCAGTTACCATAACCGGCTGGAGCTTCTAGTTATTGTGCGCCCGCACAATGATCTCACTTTTCATAGGGAACCCACAAACTCTTGTCAGCCCAGGCCTGCGGCAATTCGCAACTGATGTAAATCAACTCATTGGCCACGGCGGTGGCCCAGGGAATGGCATGGCGAAGCGAGAGGCCTTCGTGCCTCTCAATCAGCGCGAGCGCCCGATCCGAGATCGCCTCGCTGATCGCCAGCCGCTCAAACGTCCGCAGAAACTCCCGCGTCTCGAGTGAAAGAGCCGGAGGGGCGGCGGCCATAACCTCCACCCAGGTAGTCACAGTAATCGCCCGGTGGGGGAAACGTTTGAACGCACTCGCCGCCTGTTTGGCACCGCGCAGGTAATCCGTCACCACGGTGGTGTCGAAAACCGCGCTCACGCCTCATCCTCGTCTGCGACACGCCTCGTCTTGCCACCCGTCTTCCATAGACCAAAGCCACGCTCGCTGTCACCGATCGACTCGCTGAGAAAACTTTGGAGGGCACGACGCACTCCTTCCGCTCGCGATATACCGAGCGAGCGGCACCGGGAGTCGAGGTCTCTGAGTTGGGATGTCGGCAGATCGACTATGGTTCGAGGCATGGCCGGGTTCTCGGTTGGAGGCTAGGTCTTCGGTTGGAGGCTAGGTCTTCGGTTGGAGGCTGGTTTTCAGTTGGAGAAAGGCGGGCTCCCGGAATTTGGCTTCCAGGAACTGACCGTTCGCAAGCAGGGCTTCGACGTCGTCGTGGGCGACGTTGGCGACCACCTCCTTCATCCGATCATCGAGAATCGTGAGCTGCTCGGTCAGCAGGTCGCGGGCAGTCTTTCCCGACTCGAGTACGCGTGTTGCACGGAAGGCAGGCGGCAGAGCAACATAGTTGGCCAACGTCTCAGGGAGGTATCGCAAAACTGTTTCGCGCACAGTGAACAGATTGTCGTTGAATCCGCCGGCATCCGCGAGCTTCGGCAGCACCTCCGTAATGGATCTGCGGATGCTTTCGAGCCGGCCGGTCATAGCCGGCTGCAGATGCGGGGCCGAATCCCTCACGATCCTGTCCAGACGCTCAACCAGGTCCTCGAATGACAGCGACTGCGCAAGGCCCGTGTCGAGAATATGCGGGGCGGGAGTGGCCAGGTAGCCCGCCGCATACAGACCTGCGGTGATGAGCAACCAACCCTGGTTGATGACACCCAGAAACAGCAGCACCGGCCCGATGAGCGCAGCGCAGCACGCGACGATGTTTCGCGTGCTGTACAGATAAAGCAGTGCACGGATGCCGAAAGGCAAATCACTCACTGATAGCCCCGAATCTCCTTGAAGACGCTGCCGAGACTGGTGTTCCGTCCGTCGAAGGCACGTCCGCCTGTCAGGCGCGCAATCTCTTCCAGCTCCTCCGAAGAAGCCTCGCCGAACAGGATGGGAAACGTTCGCACATCCAGGCCATTGGCGCGTCGCTCCTGGAGCCGGCTGCGGAACTCATCGTAAGACATGCCCTTGTTGTTCTCCCCGTCAGTCAACAGCACAACTGTGACCACGCGGTCAGGAGCACGGGCCAATTCCTGGGCGGCCAGCGTGTAGGCGGTATCCAAGGCTGAATAGATTGCCGTTCCACCGTTGACTGACAATGCATGAGTGTAGTCGCGAAGGGCCTGATAGGTCTGCGCTTCGGCCTGCGCGGCCTCGAATGAGAATTGCGCCGGCTCGTGCGGAACGCTCGAAAAGGGCACGAGGACGACGCGCTCGCGCCGCTGGAATCTCACAAACCGTGCAGTCACGCTGTTCCCTTCAGATCCCGTGAGGATCCCCAGCGCATGCTCCACCTGGTCGATCCGGGTGCCCCGCATGGAGCCACTGACATCGAGGAGGTAGATCGACGTTGCTGGCCGCCGCAGCTCCGATTGATACGCCGCGAGCACTGCATCAATCACCTCGAGCCGATTCGGAAAGGAGAGCTCCGCAACGGCATCCCCCGGCAGCTTTGGGGAGCGCGTTACATTAGGATCTGACGGGCGCAAATACATCCGCGCGACCGGCCCTGCTTGAAAAGAGTCGGAGCGAAGCGCGGCAACCAGCCGCTCATACGCCGCACGCTTCGCTTCACTCAGAAGCATCAGTGGGTAATCGGCGGAGATGACCCCGTCTCGGGGATATATCACAGTGAGAGGTTCCTGCAGCCCCGGCTGCTCGTTCAGCCGTAGCAACACCGCCTCGTAATTCACCAACCCATCCAAGCGGGCCTGCCCCTGCACATAGGCATCTGCCAGCCATCCGGAGCTTCCCGCCGTCAACTTCTGCCCTGTCAGAAACGTCGTCAGTTTTTCCCGGTCGACTTCATCAACGGAGAGATCGTCTGTTTTATGAGCGATGGCCGAGGCCACCGCGAACAACGCGCTCATCCCGGTATTTGAGCTCGTGGGGTTGGTCATCCCGAAGACAAACTTGTGATTCTTCACCGCCTGAACAATGTCTGTCCAGGTCGGCGACTGCTTGTCCCAGCCCAGCTCGCGCGCCTTGGAAGCCTTTACACCCAGCGCGACACGGGAATAGAACAGCTTCTCGCGAGCGAGCGGCTTCCGTGTAAGCGCCAACATCGGGTACGCGCCGTTGGGAGGCAGGATCGCATCGAACGGCTCGCCGCCGTTGATGCGATCCACCATGTCGAGCGTACCGCTATACACTAACTGTACATTGAGCCCGCTCTTGCGCGCAGCGTCCTCGATATCCGGCGCGAGGTCCTTCAATTCCGAGCCGGCCAGGATCCGCAGATCCGGCGGTTTCGAGACGGGCACGGGGCTGGAATCGGGTTGCTTCGAACACCCACCCAGCAGGGCGAGCAGCCCTAATAAAGCGATCCCTCGACGCAGGAAGTTGACCATGACAGTTACAACTTGACGGCGCCGAGGTCCGTGCCGCTGTCCGTCAGGGCCGCCGTTGACTGCTGCTGCCGGACCTTGTCCAGATAGGTGCGAGCCTTGGTGACTTCCGTGGTCAGCGCATCCACGGTTTTCTGCATGGAATCCAGCGAGCGGCTCTTGAACGTCGCGATGGCGTCCATGGTTTGATACACGTTCTGGAAGGCACGGCGCAGCTTGTCGACCTCGATCGTGCTGGAGGCCGCCTGCTCATGAATCTGACCCGTCTGCTTCTTCAGCATCTCACTGGTCGTTTCGATCATGTTGCCGGTCGTGCTGTTGAGAGCGGAAATCTGGTCCAGCACCAGCTTCTGATTGATCAAGGCCTGCGCAACCATCACAGCCGTGCGTAGCGCCGCAACCGTCGTGGTGGTTGCTCGATCGACTCCCTTGATGAGCTCGAAGTTGTTCTTGCGCAGCAGGTCGAGTGCCAGGTAGCCCTGGATGTTCACGGCCATCTGTGTCAGCAGATCCGTGACTTTTTGTCGGGTGTAGAACAACAACTCTTCGCGCACGACCCGCGCTCTCTCAGCGTCGGTCGCATCGAGCGCCCGCGCCTTGGTATCCAGCGCCTTGTCGAGGTTCTTGCCGAGATAGATGTATTTCTCCAGCCGCTCCATCAACGTCCACAGATTTACCTTCTCCTGCTCAATCGCGGCGTTATCGCGCATGAGCTCGTCCTTGCCGCGGCGCAGGGACTCGACGATGGCATTGATGTGGGTCTGCGAGGACTGGTACTCGTCAAAGTACTGCACCAGCCGGTTGCCGAACGGAATCAGGCCGAGGAGCTTGCGCGGCGCAAACAGATCTCCCTGGCGTGCGGGATCGAGCTTCTCCACCGTGTTGCGCAGGTCGATCAGGGATTTGGAGATATCGGAGCCCGAATCAAACAGGCCGCTCTTCATGCCCCGTACCGGGCGCTCGAGCATCCGGTTGGAGACATTCGATGACAGCTCGACGTCCTTGTTACCCATGGTATGGACGCGATCCAGGCATTCCTTGAACTTCGGATCCTGCTCATCCAGGGAGGAAACTGCGTCCACGAAGGCGCGGACCTGTGAATCGAGCTCGGCGGTGTCCTCGGGTCGTAGTTTGACGCGACCGGAGGCCGACTCCGGTGCCACTGCCGCAACGGGTTGGGGCGGTGTCAGCTCGAGATCCCCGGGCGGCTGAAGTGGGTCGACATTGGCTTCAGGCATGGCAGTTCCTCAGTGATATTTCTGCTCGATTGCGCCGATCATCTTTTCGAGCCATTCATAACTCGGGGGGTCTACAACATCGACAATCACGCCGGGCGTATGGATGCCGTGCTCCTGCCAGACCTCCGGCCCCTTCACATCGCCGCCCGTGCGAAAGCCGTACTGGTGCGCGAGCGACTGCAGCTCGGGATCCCGCTCGAGCAACTCTCCCAACTGCCGGCCCTTCTCATTGAAAGGGATGAGCACGTGCTTCGAGAACACGGTGGGAGTGGGATACAGAATGACCATGTCATCCTTCACCCTGTCAGGATGAGCGAGCCAGAACGCAACCAACTGCGCCTCATAGGACACCAGCATCGGCGTCTTGCCCATGCCGAGCGCCAGGTAGTCTTCGAACGGTGCGGCGGAAGAGCTTTCCTGGAATCCCTGCCGGGTGAACAGCTCGGTCATGAAAGGCAGTACCCGATCCACCTCGTCCTGGCTCTCGATGACGGCCTGACCGTTCTCGAGATAGCTCGCCAGTGACAGGTACATGGCGGCGCTATTGGACGTCCGCACGTCAGTCGAGTTGAGCAGGACCGCCTTGTTGGTCGCAAACGAAGTATTACCGGGCACATCCTTCCAACGCGCCTGGCGCTTCATCAGGTCGAGCAGCGCCGGCATGTCGGTCACGAAGTAGTTGCCATCGCGCTCGGTGACGATGTGATCAGCCACGAGTATCTGCGCGATCGGGCGCCAACTCGCGATCACTATGGGCGTGTAGAAAGGCGAGAAGGTTTGCGGGGATTTCGCTTTCGCCTGCAGCGCCGCGGCTGCCGGAGCCCCGGAGGGGAACCCGAAATCGAAGTGCTGCGGATCGAAACGCTGGGCGATCTCGCGCGAGCCGGCCTTTTCAACATTGACGGTGATGTGCCGGGCCGCCAGGACCGCCTGCACTTTGGGGTCGGCGAACAGGGCTTCCTTTTCCGACCCGATCAGTCCATGAAGGCTGATCTGCCGGCTCGCCTCCAACTGCTTCTGTTCCGCCGCATCCTGCTCGGCACGAACGTTGGAATGCGAGTACCAGATGCCACCGCCGATTGCGCCGATGAGCAATGCCGCGAACGCCGGCCCGATGAGCTTGCGAAGATCCATGGCACGAGCATGATAACGTCATCATATGACGTTATCATTACACGAAACAATAACTGCATGATTTTTAAGTTAAAATAGTGGCCGTGACCCAGCTTCTATTATTTGGATTCGGCTACACCGGCGAACGATTCTGCCGCCGCCAGCTCTCCAGGGGCTGGGAAGTCCGAGCGGTTGTCCGTTCTGAAGAAGCGCGTCGGAGTGTCGAAGCCGCGGGCGCCGTCCCGATTGATCCCGATCATGCTCAACAGGCAGCCGCTCAGGCCGATGCGATCCTGGTCCTGGCACCCCCCACAGACAGCGGCTGCCCCGGCCTCGACGCGCTGGGCCTGTGCAGGCTGCAAGGCCCCGCCCTTTCGAAGCGTCAACGCTGGATAGCGTACGCTTCATCAACTGCGGTCTACGGCGATCAAAAGGGTGCATGGACCTATGAGAACTCACCGCTGAATGCCGCATCCCCTACGGGATTGCGCAGGCTCAACGCAGAACGTGCCTGGACCAACACGTGTGCGGCCGCAGGTTTACCGCTGGTCATTTTTCGCCTGGCAGGCATCTACGGCCCCGGTCGTTCGGCATTGGATCGCGTCCGCGAAGGCCGCGCGCGCCGAATCGAGAAGAACAACCACGCGCTGTCGCGGATCCACGTAGACGACATCGTTACGCTGCTCGAAGCATCCCTGCAAAATCCGAATCAACATCCCGTCTATAACGTCTGCGACGACGAGCCCGCCCCTACATCTGACGTTGTCACGTACGCGGCCGGACTATTGGGAGTTGAACCACCCGCCCCGGAACCCTTCGAGTCAGCCGTGATGTCCAGCGCAGCCGAGCGCTATTTCCTGGAGAGCCGGCGCATCTCCAATGCGCTGGCCAAAGCATCGTTGGGCTGGCGCCCGCAGTACCCTTCCTACCGCGAGGGCCTTGCAGCCATTGTGCAGATGCGCTGAATCACGTGACCCGCGTCACGGAATCACCGCCCTCCGCCGCGTCGGATTGCACCTCTTTATGAACCAGACCCACTTCACATAACGGGGTGTCAATCACAGGTATTCTTCTGTCAAATCGGGATACCCACGTGATTGAAAATATCCGCAACGGCTCCACTGAGCTCGCCATCATCGTCCGGGCGAGTTACGTGCGTGAAGGCATCACCTTCCTCACACCCAACGACTATTCCCAACAGCTCGGCTATATGAATCGCCGCGCGGGCTACCGGATCGCGGCGCACATTCACAACTCCGTGCCCCGTGCAGTCACGTTCACGCGCGAGGTCCTGGTCATCAAGTCAGGCAAGCTGCGCGTGGATTTCTATTGCGAGAACGGCAAGTACGTGGAGAGCCGGATCCTGAACGCCGGGGACGTGATCCTGCTCGCAGCCGGCGGCCATGGCTTTGAGATGTTGGAAGACTCCGAGATCATCGAAGTCAAGCAGGGCCCCTACGCCGGCGACCAGGACAAGACCCTCCTCGAGCCGGTTGAGGCCAGTCGGATCCGCCTTCCCGCCTGAGCCATGCAGCGCACCGACTTCATCGCGGTCAATGAGCCGTTGCTGGACGGCAATGAGAAGAAATACCTGACCGAATGTATTGACACGGGTTGGATCTCCTCCGAGGGCCCGTTTGTCGAGAAGTTCGAGCTGGCATTTTCCAGCCGCGTCAGCCGCAAGTGGGGCATCGCCGTCTGCAACGGGACCGCCGCGCTGGATGCCGCAATCGAGGCACTCGGCATCGGGCCCGGCGACGAAGTCATATTGCCCGCGTTCACAATCATTTCCTGCATCGGCCAACTGATCCGCTGCGGCGCACGACCGGTGCTCGTCGACAGCGACGCCCGTACCTGGAACATGGACGTGCAGCAGATTGAGGCAAAGATTACTCCCCGTACGAAAGCCATCATGGTGGTGCACACGTACGGCCTGCCCGTGGACATGGATCCTGTTCTCGATGTTGCAAAGCGTCACGGCCTGTTTGTACTGGAAGACGCGGCCGAAGCGCATGGGCAGACCTATCGAGGCCGTCCTTGCGGCAGCCTGGGTGATATCAGCACGTTCAGCTTTTATCCCAACAAGCTCGTGACCACCGGCGAAGGCGGCATGATCGTCACCAACGACGACGCGCTCGCTGCAACCTGCTACAGCCTGCGGAATCTTTGTTTTCAGGCTCAGAGACGCTTCGTACACGAGCGCCTGGGCTGGAACCTGCGGATGACCAACCTGCAGGCCGCCCTGGGTGTTGCACAGCTCGAGCGCATCGACGAATTCGCGGCGCGTAAGCGAGCCATGGGCAAACGCTACACGGAGCTTCTGTCAGGCATCCGGGGCCTGCAGCTTCCCGTGGCACAGACTGACTATGCCGAGAATATCTACTGGGTTTACGGCCTGGTGTTGAGCGACGAGGTGGCTTTCGATGCCGCCGTTGCCATGAAGCAACTGGCTGCGCTGGGAATCGGCTGCCGGCCCTTTTTCTGCCCTATGAACCAACAACCGGTCCTGCTCGAACGCGGCCTGTTCCATGGCGAGTCCTTTCCGGTTGCGGAGCGGATGTATCGCAAGGGGTTCTATATCCCCAGCGGTCTGGCACTGACGGACGCGCAGATGACACGAGTGGCCGAGGCGGTCGGCTCAATTCTCAAATGACCGAAGTCTTCGACGCCTACGCGGCCTACTACGACCTTCTCTATCGCGATAAGGACTATCCGGCAGAAGCCCGATACGTCCAATCCCTCCTGCGCCGACATGGCGTGAGCGACGGATCTATTCTCGAGCTGGGTTGCGGAACGGGCAAACACGCTGAACAGTTGGGACAACTCGGATTTTCTATCCATGGACTCGACTTGAGTCCGTCGATGGTGGCGCGCGCCAGAAAGCGGACTCCTGCGGAGCTTGCGTCACGACTGCAATTTGACGTGGGTGATGCGCGCTCAACGCGCCTCAACCGGAAGTTCGACGCTGCCATCTCCCTGTTTCATGTTGCCAGCTATCAAACCAGGAACGAAGATCTCCTCGGGATGTTCGCCACAGCCGCTACGCACCTGAAGAGCGGCGGAATATTTGTGTTCGACTTCTGGTACGGCCCGGGAGTCCTCACCGATCCCCCGGTGGAGCGGGTTAAATACCTCGAGGACGGTGTCATCCAGGTTACCCGGACGGCAAAGCCGACCCTGCGACCGAATGAGAACATCGTCGACGTTCACTACGAAGTCCTGGTGAAACAAAACCGCAACGGAATGGTCGCGGACATCGAGGAAACTCACAGCATGCGCTATCTGTTCCTCCCGGAGGTCAGATTGATGCTGCAGTCGGCCGGTATGGAATTGTTGCAGGCGGAACGTTGGATGTCACAGGAAGAGCTGGATCGCGGAAGTTGGCAGGCCGTGGTGATAGCACAGCGTCAATGAGCTACCGCAATCTCATCTTCCTGCACATTCCCAAAGCCGCCGGAACGACACTGCATTCGATTCTGGAGAATCACTACCCTCCGGAAAACACCCACAGCATTTATGACCCGGATGAGGCTGCCAGGGAGTTTGCAGCGTGGCCGCTCGAGAAGCGTGAGCCGATTCGCCTCCTGAAAGGCCACCTCGCGTTTGGCCTCCACGAGCTCCTCGTAGGCGAAACAACTTATATCACCGTGCTGCGCGACCCGGTCGACCGGATCGCCTCTCACTACTACTATGCGAAGCGCTATCCGACTCACTATCTCCACAAGGAGATTACCGGGCGGAATATGAGCTTGCAGGACTACGCCGCCGCCCGGTTGTCGGATGAGCTCGACAACGGCCAGGTGCGGATGCTGGCAGGTGTCGTCAACGCAAAGGCGGTCCCCATCGGAGAGTGTGGCCCCGATCTCCTGAGCCGGGCGAAGCAAAATATTGAACGCCATTTCTCGGTGACGGGACTGGCCGAACGCTTTGATGAGAGTCTGGCCCTGATGGCCATTCAGCTGGGCTGGGATTGGACGCCGTCGTATCAGAAACTCAATGTAGCGCCGGAAAGAGGCGGGTGCGATGCGCAGACCCGGGAGGTCATCGAGCGCGCCAATCCATTGGATTGCGAGCTCTACGCATGGGCCCGGTCGCGCTTTGATAATCTGCTGGACCAACACCAGGGCGAAGTTGCCGCGGTGGTCCGACGAATCCGCGGCGAGACCCACCCGCGCAAGACACCGAGACCCGCAATGAAGGTTTTGTTTGTAGGCAATCCATCCGACCGTCCCACGGACGGCGGCAGCGCTTCGTTTCAGAAAACCGTGCTCGCCGGCCTGCAGCGGATGAGCAGCGCGCACGAGTGCTCGTATGTTCAGCCGACACCGGGCAAGGGTGTCGTGCAATCCTGGATAGCCGAGAGGAAAATCGACTTTGTATGGTTTCTGTCACCCTACTATGAGCCCGTGGATGTGCCTTTCGCCGCCACGGTGTGGGACCTGGGACATCGTGAAATGCCCTATTTCCCTGAGCTGTCACTCAGCGGGTGGAAATTCGATGAGCGCGAAGGCTTTTACAGCCACCTGCTGCCGCGCGCGAGCATCGTTGTCATCGGCAATGGGGTCGGGGCCCGTTGCGTCAACGAGTTCTACCGGGTTCGGCCGGACAACATCTGTGAGATTCCGCTTCCGGTCGACACCAGCTCATTGCAAGGGGTGACCCGAGATCCGAGCCTGCTGCAGCCGTACGGGCTCACGCCAGGGGAATATCTGTTCTATCCCGCTCAGTTCTGGCCACACAAGAATCACATCACCCTCGTGGACGCACTGGCGATTCTGCACGCTGCCGGCGCGCACCTGAAGCTGATGTTCACCGGCAGCGACAAGGGCAACCGCGCCTATGTCGAAGAGTATGTAGCCGCACGCGGTTTGCAGAATTCCGTGGTGTTTGGCGGGTTCGTGGAGACTCCGGTACTCCACCAACTCTACCTGAATGCGTACGCGATGACCTTTGCGTCGACTCTGGGTCCCGACAACCTGCCGCCGCTCGAGGCGATGGCACTCGGCTGCCCGGTCGTCAGTGCCGCTTTCAACGGCGCACGTGAACAGATGGGCAATGCCGCGTTGTTCTTTGATCCGCTGGACGCCAATGACGCAGTCGCCGGGATCGCGGCGCTGTCAGACCCCAAATTGCGGGAACAGATCGTCGCCAACGGCCACGAGTTGGTTAAAACACGCAGCTCGGATGTGTATGTGGCGAAGATCAACCAGGCGTTGGATGTGTTTGCCAGGAAGCGCAGACTCTGGGGCCCGAGCAACTCCTACCGCCACACCTGACGGCTCATCAGCCGATGCGAATGTGATCCGGGGCCAGATCGGCCTGATACCGCTCGTACATCTGCAGGTAAGCCTGCTCGAGATTTCGGGCGAACCGCTCGGTATCGAACAGACTCAGGGTCATGCGGTTGGCATTGAGCCGCTGCGTGAGGGCCGCCAGCCGCGCCCGGTCTGCCGCCAGACTCACCGCCATTTCTTCATACTCTGACAGCGAATTCGTGACCAACTCCGGCAGGTCGGCAGCGTGCAGCAGACTCGCCGCCACCCGCGCGCAAAACGATTCGCCGGCGTAAGTCAGCATGGGCAGACCCGCCCACAGAGCATCACTGGCGGTGGTATGTCCATTACACGGGAATGTGTCGATCAACAGGTCGGCCAGCCAATGCCGCCCGAGGTGCTCCGGCAACGGGGCTCGACGGGTGAAGATCAGCCGCTGCGGATCGATTCCAGCACTCCTCGCCGCTTCGCGCAGATTGTCCGATGCGGTGTCATTCTCATTCAGCAACCACAACACGCTGCCCTCTACCCGCTGCAGTATCCGCATCCAGCAAGCGAACACAGCCGGGGTGATCTTGTAGACGTTGTTGAAGCTGCAGAATACGAAGGCATCCGCCGGCAACCCGACATCCGCCCGCGCGATCTCGGAGCGACCGGTGGGACGGTTGCGGCCGTTCACCTGGTAGCTGCCCGGCAGGTACACGACTTTCTCGGTGAACTGCTCGCGGGCCTGCTCGGGTATCACGATTTCATCGGCAATGATGTAGTCGATGAAGGGCGCGCCCATGGTGCCGGGATAGCCCAGGTAGGCCACCTGAATCGGGGCTGCCCGATGCGCAAAGATCCCCGCCCGCTGATGCAGCGTGAATCCCTTGAGATCGACGGCAATATCAATGCCCAGCTCCCGCGCCAATTGGGCAATCTCCTCATCCGTCTTCGCGTGTACGTCGATGAACTGGTCGAACGCCTGTGTCAGCTGCTCTGTTATGTTGTCGCGGGCTACCAGTCCGAAGTTGAAGGCTATGATCTCGAATCGCTCGCGATCGTGACCCTCAAACAACCCGCCCGCCAGCAATACGGTCGCGTGGCCATAGAAGTCGGCGGAGAAATAACCAATGCGAATCTTGGATCCGCGGGGGCGCTTTGCAATAGCCGGAAGAGCTGACTCTTTCGGACAGGCCTCGCGAACCCAGATCTGCGCGGCACGCAGTTGCAGCTCCGGAGAATCGAACATGGTCACCACCACAAACGACGGTGCTGCGTTCTTTCCCTGCCGGATGCCGGACGCCACTTCTTCCATCTGGGAATCGAAGTCGCTCCAGTCACAGACCCGCATCTTGGACTGCAGGCAGATTCCACGCAGCCAGGGCTGGTCCGGATCCGCCTTCAGGGCCCGCAGGTAGCTGGGCAAAGCATCGTCAAACAGTTGCAACTCGTGGAGAACCTGCGCGTGCCGGTAGTGATCCACGGGCAGATCGGGATTGATTTCAAATGCTCGTTGATATCCGCTGCGGGCCTGCTCCATGAGCCCGATTGCCCGCAACACGTTCCCGCGGCTGTAGTGAACCTGGGCGTTGTTCGGATTGATGGCAATCGCACGGTCGAAATCGGCGAGCGCGTCCTGGTTTCGACCCAGGAGTTGCAGCGTCACTCCGCGGCTGTTGTAGGCCTCGTCATAGTTCGGATCGATCGACAGCGCGCGCTCGAAGCTCTGCAACGCCTCATCGTATCGATGCAACTCGCGCAGCGCGTTTCCCTGATTGTGCAAGGCTTCCGTATAGTCCGCCTTGATCGCCAGCGCTTTCGCATAGCTCTCGAGAGCGTTTTCGGGGCGCTTGAGCTCCTGGAGCGCAACGCCACGATTGTTGAATGCAGTCGGATAGTCCGGACGCAGGGCGATCGCCTTGTCGTGGCTCGCCACAGCCTCTTCCAGGCGCTTCAGCTCCCGGAGCACCACTCCGCGATTGTTGTAAGCCGCGGCATAGGTCGGATTGAATTTGATCGCCTGATCGTAGCTGCTGAGCGCATCGGGCATCCGGTCGAGGTCCTGCAGGACCAGACCGCGGTTGTAATGCGCTTCGGCATAGTTCGGCTTCAGCTGGATCGCCCGATTGTAACTGCGCAGCGCTTCCTGCTGTCGGCCGAGGTCACGGAGCGCATTGCCGTAGTTGTTGTGTATCGAAGGATCGTCGCGCCGCAGTCCAGCCGCCCGTCCGAAGAGCTCCGCGGCTTCCGGTAAGCGTTGGGTCTGGGCAGCCATGATTCCCAGGAGATTCAGCGCATCGAAGTTGTTCGCCTGCGCGGCGAGCACCATCCGGCAGACCTGCTCCGCCTTGTCCCAGTCGCGCGCGGAGTACAGCGCCAATGCCTGTTGCATGGCCTGCAGCAAAGCAGGCTGTAGTTTCGCAGCGGCCATGCTACAAAATACTCAGGCCCAGTGCGTTCATGAGCGCCGTCTCATTGGAAGGCCCGCGGAATTCCGCCTGCTCGCCCGGATGACTGTGATAATGCCCGATGACATCCGCCAGTCGCACCGCCTTCTTCTTCAGCAGTTGCGTCACGAGCGTCCACCAACACATGTCGCCGATGACTTTCACAATGGTGCCGTCGGGGAATCGCCACGGGTACCGTGGGGCTCCAACATGCGCATCCATCCGCCACAGGGTGGCTGGTCCTAATGTGCCGCGCTCACCGGTACCACTGCCCAGACGCGTACGCGTGCCGGTCGGTGGCGGCCACTGAGTGGCAAATGGCAACTCGTTGGCTGGAAAGCACCGCGACACGGCATCGGTTTCCTGTTGGGAGTAGCAGATCTTCCAATCGCCCCCGACGAGCGCCGCGCCTTCGCGAATCAAAGCGTTTTCCAATTGCTCAACGGCATCTGTCGCCAGCCGGTCATCGAGATTCAGGTTCATGACAAACGGCGTACCCACCATGGCCAGTCCTACATTCCAGGCCTGGTAGATGCTCATGTTTTCGTGCACGACCACTTTGCGCCCCGCCAGCGATGCGGGCGGCTCGTCGCGACCATCAAAGATATAAATGGGCTCGATCGGAACCGTCTGCCTGGACAGGTTCTCTGCATGACCTTCGAGCAGTCGGTGGCGATGGGGATCGCCATGCCAGACCGCGCAAATCACACTGGTGCGCGCCAGTCGTTTGTAGTCGGCTCGTTTGAAGACGAGATCGTTCTCCAACGTGGCAAACAGCTCGTAGCCGCGCCCGGTCAAAAACTGGGTGATCCTGCCGTCGGCATCCCGGGTCCTGAGGGAGATCAGGCTGATGTTGAAGCGGGCGAAGTCGATCTCGGACAACAGGTCCCACTCGCGGCCCGGCGCATCGATCGAACAGTAATCGACCTGAAGCAGCGACTGCTTCTCGAGCACAAGGGCCACGCTTGCCGAAGGCTCCAGACGCACGCCGCGCCAGTCCATGAACCGTTCAAAGAAAAGTGAGTTGTTGGCGGTCTCGTCGGCTGTTGCACCTGCGTCGACGAACACTCCGCCGCGCTTGCCGCGGAAGAAGTTCTCGAACAGCAATTGATCCAGGCCGGACCGGGAGAAGAACTTCACGGACGCCCCTTTGACTTAATGTGGCAAAGGGTACACGTCCGGGTCCGGCCCGGACCCGAACTCGTGTCTCAGATTTGACATGTGCCCGGCCTAGGGTAGCCAAAGCAATCTGGAGACCCCCATGCCTCTGCCTCGCATCGCACGTTCCCTGGCGCTCGTTCTTTCCGCTCTCGCCGGGCTCCCTGCGGTGGCCACGGAATCAGGCCCCGAGGTGAAAGTGCTCGAGACGTACACGGCACCGACGAAACCTAGACAGAAGAGCGCCGAGGTGTACGCCCGCTTTGTGAATGTCGAAACGGATGATCGACTTGCAGGTGCCGATTCGCCGGTCTGCGACCGCGTTGACCTCGTCGCCGGGGACGGCACGAAGCTCCAGTATGGAGACTTCCAATTCAAAGAGGATGTCGAGATAGGCTTTCGGGAGGGCGCCCCGCACCTGCGACTGGTCGGATTGAGGCGGCCGCTCGTGCGCGGCGAGTCGTTCGTGGTAACGCTTCATTTCGAAGCCGACGGCCCGCTTACGCTCAACGTGCGCGTCCAGTGAGCGCACTCAGGAGTGCAATTTGGCGAGGATAATCGCGACACGACTCCAGGACCAGAACGCCGCCAGACTCCCTATGACATACAACGAGGCCATCCGCGCTCTAGGTAGCCAGGCGGCATCGCGCGGCAATAGACAGTAAATTCCGTAGCAAGCTGCAACCGTCAGCAGCTGCCCCATCTCGACGCCCACGTTGAATGTTAACAATGCGATCGGCAGATGCGCCTGAGGCAGTCCGATCTCCTTGAGCGCGCCGGCGAAGCCGAGCCCGTGCACCAACCCGAACAAGAACGCCAAGACGGCGGGAAAACGTCTCGCGAGTGTTTCCCGGGGGTTGATCGCCTCGTTGGCGACAAGGACGATCGAGAGCGCAATGCTGGCTTCGACCGGCGGCGGACGCAGCGTGAGTATCCCGAGGGCGGCACTGGCGAGCGTGAGACTATGTGCACACGTGAACGCGGTAATCGTCCAAACGAGCTTACGCCGGAAGCCAACGAGAAACAGGAGACCCAGGACGAACGCCAAGTGGTCGTAGCCAGTGAGAATGTGTTCGACACCCAACACCGTGTAAGCCCGAGCGATCTCACCCATGCCGCGTTTGTCGTCCGCCGAGCCGTACAGCTGCACGGAAGGCGTGTTTCCCGTCAGTGTGTAGACGCGTGTCTGACCGTTCAGCCAGTCGACCTTGACCATGACCGCGGAGTAGCGCTTGCCGACGCCGCTGACGGTGAACGGCCCCGCGAGACCGCCCGGTCCACAATGAAGCGCCTTATCCTCCGCGTGGCACCCCTCTGGCCACTGGGGCACCAGATCCAACTCTACCGCACGGGCATCGCTGGTCGCGGTCCAGCTCCACGTAAACTCGCCCGGCGCGCTCTCACGCAACTCCATCTCCGCCATCGTCATCTCGTGCGCGGCGAGCGGCGTGCCGAGAAGGGCGAGCCAAATCGCGATGAGCCACGGACCGAAGCTTTTCATCGGGCCACCGGCTCGTAGCGGATGTTGTACTTCTTCCACAGCTCGCGCACCGCGGCGGTGCGCTGGTCGCTCGCGTTGGCATCTTTCCAATCCGCGAGAATTGTGGCGTACTTTTGCGCAAAATCCGCCGGGACACCGGGACGCACTTCGGTCACGCGGATCGCGCGCCAACCGTCGCGGGTCTGCAGTGCCGTCCAACTGTTCAAAGGCAGCGCCGGTAACGACTTGGCAAACTCGGCGCCATACGCCTGATCGATTGTCGACACCGGCCGCGCCTTGAATACCCGCAGCCCGGCCTGCGCATCGCCCGGAGTACCCGCATTGAGCGCTTTCACGAAGGAGCGCACCCTGTCCTCGCCGTTGGCGTCGCTCAAGGCTGCCTCCTCGAAGGAGATGCGCGGCACCTCGTCGTATTTGTCGCGGTGCTGCTCGAACCAGGCTCTGAGGACGTTCTCGGCCGGCATCTGAACTTTGACCGTGGTCTCGATCACACCCATCGACTTGAAGATGATGCGATCACGCAGCATCTGATCGCCCCGGTCGAGGCCGTTCGCGAGTCCTTCGCGATACAGCACCTCGTTATCCAGCCAAACTTTCTGCAGGGACTTCAATTCCTCGGGCGTCGGCGGCCGATTGCGCGACCCGGCAAAGATCTCTACGAGCTCCTTGTTGACGTCCGCCGAGACAACAATCGTATGCGGATCATCCGCGCGAGTGACCAGAATATGATCGAGCACGAACAGCAGCCCGCCCAGCACCACAAAGTGCAACAAAGGCTCGGACAGCCAGGAGCGTGAGCGGCGATGGGATAGGCGATCGCCAAACAGGGTTTGGACCGGGGAAACACTTGCCATCGACTTCGAACCTCAGTGCAAAAGGGGCGCCACACTTACGCGTGGCGCCCCATACGGGCCTAAGTTAACTCACTTCTCGTAGCGTCTTAGTTCACACCAGCGACCAGTGTCGAAGTCGCAACTTCAACATAGATCGGGTTGCTGTAGAACCACAGATCAGACCAGGCAGCCACGTCAAACGCAACCATCTTGGTGCCAGCCGGTACCAAGACGCCGTTGAGGGTCGTCGCGGCCGCGAGGGTCGGCAGATGGTTCGGGCAACCGTTGATCTTCGGCTGATCGTAGTTGTAGGTCGTCGTACCCGTCGGCACATTGGTTCCAACGACCGTGCAAGGGATGCTCAGGTTGTTGGTGTTCGGCACGGTGTTAGTGAACGAATCCGCCAACGGGCTTCCGTTCGCGTCGGTCTCGTACGGCACACCGGCTGGCAGGTCAGTACCACGCAGACGGACGTACTGCGACTGAGTCGTCGCCGGGATTCGATACGACATCGACAGGTACTGCGTGCCATCGGCTGTGTTTGTAACTGGTGTCCAGCCCGCCGATCCGTTAAAGGTCTTCAGGATGTGCGTCGAGGTGTTCTTCGCACCCGCCGGCACCACGGACAAACCGCCCGCAACCACATTACCGGACAGACTCATCCAGTTCGTGTTGGCCGGCCACTGACCGCTGTAGTTCGGCGAAGACGGATCGACATAGCCGGTGACATTGCCACCGATCAGGTCGACATGGTCGAGCACCGGTGCATTGAGCGGCTGGCTGACGCCGATCTGCGCGAGCGACGGATTATTGAAGCTGTACGGCGAGTAGTTCGTTCCAGCCGGATCGCGAACGACGACAGCGACGACGATGTCAGCACCCGGACGCACTTGAAGTTTCTGGCCCATCGTGGCGCAACCAGCAGTGCCGGTAATATCGGTGCCCTTGAACGCCGCGTTTCGAGCGAGTTGTTCGACGGAGGCATTCGTTTTCGCGCCGAAGCCCGGGTAGGAAGAACACGCAACGAACGAGAGGCGGTCGATCAGCTGACCATTCACGCTAAAGGAGTTACCTGTGCGAAGACCGTCCACCACAGCCTGCGGCCGGATAGTGTCAGTGCCGTTGCGAACCATCGTGTAGGTGCGCTGGTACTCACCCGGAAAGAAGTCGGCGTTCGAACGGACGTCGTCATTGCTGAAACTGCCGCGCGAGTGGTAATCCGAGCTCGCGAAGAACCACCAATTGCGGCCCTCACCCAGCAGAGCGTCCCAAACGCCGCCAACGTAACCGGCGTAAACACCTGTGCCGCCGAAGGTTGTACCGCCCGCAGAGTCGAGCTTGGTACCCGGTGCGACCGGTGCGTAGGCAGAGACTGGCCACGCGCTTGCGCCTGAGTTGGTGTTGCGCAACTGGTTGTAGTCACCGCGGCCCGCGGAGGCCTGGTGACCCGCCTGGCTGTCGAAGCCAAAGGCAACGCCGGGAGCCGTGTTGTTGAAGTCGCGCAAGTGCTCGATGTTGTAGCCGTTGTTGCCATTCGCGTTGAACGGCCCGAAGCGCTCGAGGTGCGTGGGAATCCAGTAGCTGCCGGCGGGTGCATTCGCGAGCATCCACTTGATGGCTTCGAGCGAGATATGGTGACCGCTGAAGCCGCTGTTGGCCCCGGTAAGATTGACGAGCTTGGCGCCGCCCGCGTTCCACAGCGAGTCCGACGAGCTGTTGCTGCCCGGGACCGAGCAATCCCAGTTCTGGATCGGCCCGCTGGCCGGATTGTTCAGACCCGATGCGTTGCCGCGGCTGAGGTCGGTAAGTGCCACATCGAAGCAATAAGTCCACTGGGCCAGCGCGTTCGCGTTGCCGTAAGTGTTAGGGATACGCGGACCGGTGATCGGCAGCGGGGTGCCGCTATTGAGCGAAGGACCGGCGCTAGGACCGTAAACGGTCGACGGCATCTGCCCGTTGATGATGGTCGTGGAAATGTGCTCGTGGCCGGGAGCGTTCATTTCTATCCCGACGAACAACGGCAAGTTGTGAATGTTGGCAAGATACTCGACCGTCGGGTACTCATACTGCTGGTAGGCCTGCCAGCGCCACATGTAGCCGGGGCCGACGCCGGTCGGCTGGTCACCATAGACCTTCGCATTGGTGACGGTGTTGGTCCACGTCGTGTTCGGATCCATTCCCGAGACGAACGGCGTCGCGGGTGAGTAAGCGTCGAGCGTCGCATCTTCGGTCAGCGTGCAGTTACGCGTGCCGCCTGAGTTGCCATGGTTTGAATATACGTACCAATCGAGACCCCAAGGGGTGTTGGCCGCGCTGTTGCCTTTGTCGGTCGACTTCTTTACTTGCTTCTGCACCGAGGCCGAGCCGTCAGCGCAGGTCGTGTGATTGTGGAAATCGCCGGCAACGTACGTGCCCGGCGTAACGGCGCTGGCCGCTTGCGGTGCGACGCTGGCGGCGGCAGCGGCGATTGCCGTAGCCACTGCGAGCGCAATCTTCGAGTTAGTCATGAGTCATTTGCTCCAGAATTAGGGGTTGGCTCAGGCCGCGCGACGACGCGCGCCAAAAAGTCCGAGTCCGGCGCTACCGAACATCAGCAGCAGACCCGCGGCGGGTAGCGGAACGGGGGTAACGCCGATGCTCGTGTACAGCGCTTGTCCCTCGTTGCTGCCGAATTCCACGGATTTGGCAATGCCCGCGAAGTTCAGCAGGGTGGTCGTCCACGCGCAGGCCCCGCTGACGCAACCGTCATCGTTCGAGCCGAGCGTGAACGTCTGCTCCGTGCCCGTGCCATCCAACCCCGACCAGATGCTGACGGTGGTCGCTCCCAAGGATGAGTAGCTGAGCCCGAGTCCGCCGCTGAAGCCGCTGGCGACGTTCATTACCCCCGCAACGTCACCCGGATTCACATAAATGGCATTATTGCCCGGTCCGCCGGTGAAGTACGTGAAGTTGGCGTCATTGGTGAGATCCAATACCGACGGAGCGAAGCTCACACCGTAGTTGGTGCCCGACGCACCAGCAGAGTCGGTCCCGCCGTTGTAGAAGTTGTTGACCGACGCGGTGCTCGTCGCGCCGCTGAAGTCGAGATTAATCGTCGATGCCGAGGCCCCAGCCGCCGAGAGCAGCCCCGCAGCGAGTGCGGAGGCGAGCGTGAGTTTATGCATGATGGTGATCCCTGAAATTGATGAATGCTTGGAGTTGTCTAAAATCGAATCGGCACCGGGTCGGTGCACGGAAATTCGCGCAGAGTAAATCGCTCCAGGCATAGACAAATCAAGTTAACTTGTTATGACATTTCATGAACTCGAGGCCGGATTTACAAAAATGAAATATGGCGGAAACAAACATCGTGGCGGCCCTCGGGCGCCGTAGAAACGAGAGTAGATTTCAACGTGTTGTCGGCTGGTTGGCGGCTCGTTGTCCGCTCGTTGTATGCACTTTGTAGTCGGTACGCCGTGCCGGGAAACGGGACGCGCACGTGATACGATTTCGCGCCAACATAGATGCAGAGCATCTCGAGCTATCAAAGGAAATCCTGTCGATGCCGGACGAAGTCATTCCTCTGTTCCCGACGCCGGTATACCGCTCGCGGAGCATCCTCGAAGCTCGGCTCGTGACAGCACTCATCGCACACTTCACCGCGCTGGCCACGGATCCCAACAAGTCGTCCGGCAATCTGGCGCACACGAGAATATTGCAGCCCGGCGAGAGCCCGCTGTTCGTGGAAGTGGCGGCCTGCATCACGCCCAAGCTCGCGGAGTTTGGCCTGCAGCTCTTTGGCGAGCGCCTCCATTGGATGTTGAAGGAAATGTGGGTCAACGTGCTGGACACCGGCGGCCACCAGTCGGTGCACAACCACGCCAACAGCTTCATCTCCGGCGTCGTGTACCTCACCCCGACGCACCCGGACTCGCAGACCGTCTTTATGAAGGCTTTGGGCGGTACGGACTTCAAGTTCAAGAACGATCACGCGCGCGTGCAGGCGGGGCCCTACAACTCCGACAAGTGGATCAGCCCGACGCCTTCTCCCGGTGACATGATCCTGTTTCCGAGCTACCTGCTGCACTCGGTGCCGCCGAACCCGGGACAGCGGCGGATCACGCTCGCCTTCAACGCGATACCCGCGCAGCTCGACTCGTGGGGTTACATGGTGCGCTTCAGCGGCTGATGACCTTGATTTCCTCCACTGCCGCGCGCAACCGTCTCGCGACCGCGCTGATGGTGGCTTCGGGCTTTGCTGGTCTCGGCTACCAGATCATTTGGACGCAGGAGTTTGCCCTGTGTCTCGGCACCGAGTCCGCATCAGTGTTGGCGGTCGTGGCCGCGTTCTTCGCCGGCCTTGCGTTGGGAGCACTCGCGTTCGGTTCCCGCATCGAGGCAAGCGCGCGTCCGCAGCTCTGGTATGCCGCGGCGGAGGCGCTGACGGCGACGTGGGGCTTGCTGCTCGCCGTAACGATGGCGCCGGTAGGCGGCATCGTGTTGCGGGTGATCGGCACTAACCCGTCACCCGTCTGGCAGTGGAGCGTCGCTTTTGTTAGCACGTTCGTGATTCTGCTGCCGGCCACCGCCGCGATGGGCGTGACGCTGCCCGCGATGGAGCGCGCCGTTGCCGCGCAGGCACGAGAGGGACGCTCGATCGCAGGGTTGTACGCGGCGAACACTGCAGGCGCCGTGATCGGCGTGCTGACGATTGCGCTGTGGCTGATCCCGAGCTTCGGCCTACTACGGGCCTCCTGCGTTTGCGCCGTATTCAACTTGGTGGCTGCGATCATTGCAGGGCGCGTCTGGGATGTGCCGGCGCCCAACACGACAAAACAGCCGGTGGTGGGAGCAACTGCGGCACTGTGGCGCCTTGCAATAACCGGCTTTCTCGGGATCGGCTTCGAGATTCTCGTCGTGCGTGTGCTGAGCCAGGTGACCGAGGATACGGTGTACACGTTCGCGCTGCTGCTTGCGCTGTATCTCGTCGGCACTGCGCTTGGCGCTTTTGCCTACTTGCACGGGCGCTCGGGCAATGTCTTGCGGTTGCGCAACTTGCTGCTGGTGGTGCTGGGCCTTGCCTGCCTGCTTTCTACCGGACTCCTTTATGGTAGCGAGCACCTGAGGGACTGGTTGCTGCAATGGAGCGGCGGCGGATTCCGGCCGGCGCTCGCGGCCGAGGGCGCGCTCGCATTGATGGCCTTTGCGCTGCCAACACTGGTGATGGGCGCGCTGTTCAGCCACTTGTGCAATGAAGCGCAGAGGGCGGGGGTCCCATTCGGCCGGGCCCTCGGAATCAACACGCTCGGCGCCGCAATCGCACCCGTTGTTTTCGCGCTCCTCGTTGTACCTTCACTGGGTCCGAAGCTTGCCCTGCTCGCAGTCTGCAGCGGCTACGTGCTTCTCGGAGCCGGCGAGGCGCGGCGCTCACCCTGGCCGTGGTTAGCCCTCGCAGGTTGTGCGGCATTCGCCAGTCTCGCGCCCCCGCTTGCATTCATTGAGTTGCCGGAAGGAGCGCGGGTTATCAGCTACCGAGACGGCGTCACCGCTGCGGTCAGCGTCATCGAGGACGCGGACGGCGTGTCGCGCTTACGCATTAACAACCGGCAACAGGAAGGCGCCAGCGGCAGCCGGCGGGTCGATGGTCGGCAAGCGGTGCTACCGATGCTACTGCACCCGGCGCCGCGACGAGCACTGTTTCTTGGCGTTGGTGCCGGCAACACCTCGGCCACCGCCGCGGAGGAACCGGGCGTTGAGGTCGACGCCGTCGAACTGCTGCCCGAGGTCATCGAGGCGGCGCAACTCTTCACGAGCGCCTTCCCGCCGGAGGTTCGCGCCCACCTGCACTTCATCGCGGCCGATGCGCGGCGGTACGTCAAGACGGCGGAGCGCCAATACGACGTTATCGTTGCCGATAACTTCCATCCCGCACGCAGCGGCACGGGTGCGCTCTATACAGTCGAGCACTTCGCCGCCGTGCGCTCGCGATTGTCGACGGGGGGACTGTTCTGTCAGTGGTTGCCGCTACATCAACTTGATATTGCGTCGCTGGAAAGCGTCGTTCGTTCGTTCCTCGTTGTGTACCCGCACGGCTATGCAATTCTCGCAAGCAACAGCCTCTCAACGCCGACCGTCGGACTGATTGGCTTTGCCGATGATCGCCGTTTCGATCGCGCGCAAGTGACAGCTCGCCTGGCTGCCTACGGCACGCCGCAGCGACGAGCCGAGTTCGGCGTCGAAGACGACCTCGCGCTGCTGGGTGTGTTCATTTCCGGACCCGCGGCTTTGACCCGGTTCGCCGCGGATGCACCCGCCAACACCGACGATCACCCCGTCGTCGCCTACGGCGCGCCGCACCTGACCTATGCCCCGGACTCGACACCCGTGGAGCGTTTGATGGCGCTCCTGAGCGCGGTCTCCCTGACGCCAGGCGAACTCGTGAACGCCGATGGCGATGACGCTTGGGCGAACCGCCTCGGCGCGTACTGGGCGGCACGCAACCAATTCATCGACAGCGGCCGTGCAGTCCGCCTGAGTGCCGATCCGTCGGCCATGTTGGATCAGGTGCAAGAGCCTCTGCTGGCCGTATTGAAGATCAGCCCTGACTTCCGGCCAGCTTACGATCCTCTACTGCGCCTGGCCGAGGCCGTGGCAACCAGCGATGCAGATCGCGGGCGCCTGTTACTTGGCGAGCTTGCCGGCCTTCAGCCCGCAAGGGCCGACGCGGCCCGTGCTCTTGCCAATGTTGGACAATAGGAGTCCTCAGGTGGCGTGGGCAATGACCCCGCCGCGAGTAAATTCAAAGTGCACGAGCCACTTCCGGGCGGCGATGGTGTCCGCCGGAGCGAACTTCCACCGCATGGCTGCCTCAGTGCACAAACGAGCAAAGTACTTGCTCGCCCGGCTTCCAACCGGCACCGCGTGGACGATCCTGCCCTCAGGGTCGACTGTGACACGGATGGCAAACAACATCCGGCCATGGATGGTTGCGAGCGCCTTCTCGGGGACGTCGGGAATCTCTTCATGCACTGCTGAGCGCGGGTCGGACTGCTCGGTTGCCACCTCGGGCGCCTGGACCTGCGCCGGCTCTTCGATCTGCATGGGCGCGGGCGCCGCAGGGACGGCAGCTGCAGCCACTGAGATCGCTGCTGGCTGAGTGGGCGCCTGCCGACTCAGCAGAACCGCTCCAACCCAACCGGCGGCTAGCACGCCGGCAACAATCATCGCTGCACGCACCAGAAAGGTCCCTCGCTTGGGTGGCTGTTTCATTACCACCGTCGGCTCAACAATCGGCTCGTTTGCCGCGGCCAGGCCACTGGGCCCTGCCGCTGGGAAGCCAACACCTGGGCTCGTGGCCGAACTGGTGCCGGCGCTCGTGCCAACACCTCGGCTCGTGCCTGGGTTCGTGCCAGCGCTGGTGCCGCGGCTCGTGCCGAGGTTGGTGCTGGCGCCGATGCCGCGGCTCGTGCCGAGGTTGGTGCTGGCGCCGATGCCGAGGCTCGTGGCCGAAGCCACCGGCGGCGTCATCGCAAGTCCAGGGCTCGTGCCCGCGGCCGGTGGCATTGTCATCGCAGGTTGAGGGCTCGCGCCCGAAATCACCGGCACGGTGATCGCCGGTTCGGGTCGGCCGGCGGACGCTACCTGCACTTCACTTCGTGGAAACACAACCGGCGGCTCCTGCACCACCGGCAGGTCATTCACCACCGGGCCTGCAGCGAAAGCAAACGCCGGGAGCAATGAGCGCTCGGAGGCGAGATACACCGGCCACATCGGATTGATTTCGGCATCCAACTGCTCGACAGTCGGCCGGCGCGCCGGATTCCGATTCAAACAGCGCAGCACGACACCCACCAACGCAGCAGGCAGTGACTTCGGCAATACCGGGCCGCCCATCTTGTCAGGCCAGACGGGCCGCTTCTGTGTCAGTGCCTCGACAATCAGCACGCCGAGACTCCACACATCACCGGCCGCCGAATAGCTGCCGTCCCGGGACTCCGGCGGGTCAAACTCCGAGGTCGGCGCGAGACTGGCCGAGGATTCTCCGGCCGGCCTGACAGCGTCACTCGCCAGCTTGAGCCGCTCCTTGAACATGAGCAGGTTCGAGGGCTTGAGACCCCCCTGCACCAGCTGCCTGCGGTGCAGAAAGGACAGGCCTTCCAGCACGGGCCGCATCAGCTTCTTGAATTCCTCTATTTCCAGGACCCGCTGCGCCAGGATCTGGGCCAGCGTCTGTTCGGCATACTCTGTAACAACATACAGGAAGGTGAGACCCCCGAGCTGGCAACTGCCGGTATCCAGCAGCCGCACCAGGCACGGGTGCGACAGGCGCGAGGCGATCGACCACTGCGACAGTTGCGCCTCCTTCAACGTTGGAATGGCGGGCACCAACTTCAACAGCGCTTCGGGAATGGCTTTTGACTTATGCTCGGTCAGAAAGACCGCGCTGTGCCCCGAATTGCGGACTGAGCGGCGCAACGGGAAGACCCCGTTGACTACCTCGTGCTCCCACCGCTCCCAATTCTCACTCATCCTCGCACTTCCAGGACACAAACTTCAGCACGACTTTACACGGCCGTGGCAGCGCGTAAATATGTCTGCGTTGATAGACGCGCCTTAGGTCTAACAACTCACGTATCCAGGTGGATACGTGAGCTCTTCGGCACACCCTGGATCAGAAACTCCATCTGGTCGCCCAGAATCTTTCTGTTTCCCAGGATGAATGCCTCGTGGCGGTTGGGAATGTACGGCACATAGTGCAGCTTCATGCCTGCTTCCTGCGGTGTCCGGTTGGACTTGTGGTGGTTGCACGCCTTGCAGGCGGTCACCAGGTTCATCCACGAGTCAGCACCACCCCTGGACTTCGGCAGAATGTGCTCCATGTCGAGCTGTTCAAACGCAAACCGCTGCGCACAATACGCGCAGACGTAACGGTCCCTGGCCAACAGCATCTGCTTGGTGAGCGTCGGCACGCGGCTAAACTGCCGGACCATGAAGTTCCGGCCCTTGATCGCAATGATGGAGCTCGCGCGAATGACCGACTGCACGCCGGTTGCCCGCTGGGTTCCACCCCGCAACACAAACTCATGGGCGCCGATTTCCCACGCCACCATGTTGGTCGCGTAGTAAAGCGCAGCGCAGCGCGCGTTGATCCACCGGTGCGGAGCGCCGGCGGCGTCGAGCGCAAGAATATGCGGACTCATCGTTCTCCTCCTTCCGGCCGAGCCAGCGGCGGGGGGATGAGACACTGTGGGTTGGTTTGGGCCGGTTCTGAGAGGTTTCTCAGTCGGCTCTCAGGTCCCCGAGGGTGGCTCATCCGGCTTGCGCCTTCAGAGCCTGGGGCCCTAAAGGCAGCTATCTATCGCGTATAAACCCTGGATTGCGGGGCAACGGGCAGCCGCCCGCGATGCGATGTTTGTCGCATAGCAGATAGGACATGGCTGTTCCGAGGTACGAGTTCATTGGCAAAAGCATAGCACGCCGGTTTCCATGTACAAACACTTTCTAACTTTCTGAGCGACGGTGCACGTGGACCGGCGGTGTCGGATCCCCCGTCAGCTTCTTCCGCACGAAGTCGATGTGCTCACGCAGGATGTATACCTGCTCAGCATGGGACCCCGGCATCCGCCGTGAAATCACCAGGTGCTCAATGGTCGCGAGCCGGTCGAGCAGCTCCTTCCGACGCTCCTCCGACAAGGTTCCCAATGTCTGCCGCTCGAGCTCCATCAGCTCGCCGTACCGATGATGGATGCGGGAGTCGATCCGCCAGCGATACAGCAACGGCAGATAGCGCAGGCTCGGGACGATGATCACAAACAACGGCACGATGACAATCAACAATCGGCTGACCAGGCTCGCCAGCCAGAACGGAAGGTAGCGGTAGATAAAACTCCGATCGCCTTCTTTGTAATACCGCGCCGCCTCCGAGCTGATCGGAAACGTGTGAATCGAGGGATTGGGGAACTGACCTGCCGTCTGCAGCAGGGAGGCGCGACCGTGCACCTGGGTAGCCGCCTCAATCAACAGGTCGGTCAATGCGGGATGCAGGTTGGAATGGGCCACCAACTCAACCGCAGGGGCCAGCAGGCTCATGTTCTCAGGCGGCAGGTTCGCGCCGAGGTCGAATGCCCCCGCGGGCAACGTGAGCTTGCTCAGATAAGCAAACCGCCGCACGTACGCATCCGCCTGAGGAAACTCGAACAGACGGATCCCGTCCGTATGAATCATCTCGCGTAAAGTCGCCGCCGAGGCGGAATCCCCGGTCAGAAAAATCGCATCCACCTGTTTGCGCACCAGCGCCGTTCGCGCCGCCTCACCTTCCAGGCTCGTCAGGGTCGTGAGGCCGCCCGGCTCGATCCCATTCGCTTTCAACAGGGCCAGCGCCAGGAAGCGCGTCCCACTGCCCTCCGGGCCGATGGCGATCCGCTGTGAAGTCAGCTCGGACAAGCGCTGCAGCGGTTTCGGGCTGCGATAGAAAATCAACAGGGGCTGATAGAACATCCCGCCGAGTGACTCGAGGTCATCATCGTTGTCAGGGTTGGTGGTCACTCCTGACTGCACCAGCGCGATATCCACGTGGGATTTCGGGTCGGTCATACGCTGCAGATTCTCGAGCGATCCCTGCGACGGCACGACATTCAGCTTGATGCCGCTTCGGGCCAGGATCCTGGCGTAGCGCTGGGCAATCGATTCGAAGTTGCTGCCTTTGGGTCCGCTCGTAATGGTCAGCGTATGCGGCGGGGCTGAATGAACGAAATGCAACAGCGCCCAGACGAGACCCACGCAGACCAGCACCAGTGGCACGACGGTCTGTGCAAAGGCCCACCAGGAGACGTTTCCGTGCCTGGAGGGAAGGAGGTTCTTGAGTTCCATGGCGGAACATAATGCACGAGATCAGTACTTCGTGACGAATGACATCAAGTGATAAATCGTTGCGAAATACAGCAGGACCAGCGCTGAGAACGCGAGAACCCCGGTCCAGATCCGGGCCCCCACCGGCCGGGGGTTCGTGAACGCGACCCACCCGGACCAGAGCATCGCCGCCGCGCCCCCGACGTAAACAATGACGGAAAGCGTGTACATCCCCAGTAGAACAGGATCGAGAGACGGCCCCAGATTGGCCAGATCCTTTGCTCCGACAGTCAACAACAGCAGCCACGCCACCGTCATGGTTGCGAGGGCCGCGGCGGCGATACGGGAAACCCGATGGCCCCGCAGGGCGAGTCCTGTAACGGGTAATTGAACGTGATGACGCCGGCGCGAGATCGCGGCGACCGGCCAGAAGAGCCCGGTGAGCAGCACCGCCGCAAACGCAACCAAGAGCGCCGGCAACATCCAGGCGGGGGATCGCCACGCGGGAGTGGGATCAAACACCATGAACGGCGATATCTCGTCCATGCTGAAGCGGACGACCCGGCCATCAACTACCTTTGCCGCGAGCCGCCGTCCTGTCGTGAGGCTCCGCCACACAAACGGCGCAATCTCCTGATAGTGCACCGGGATCTGATTCGCCCCTTTCATCAGGGATACGGTGATCGTGCCATCCTCGGCGACGTCCACTTTGGGAGGCGCGAAGATTTGAATCAGGCTCATGAATGAGCGATCCGGCCGGCGCGAATCGTCGTAGTAGCCGGCAATCAGTCGCGCATGAGCGGCTGCCACGTCCTTGGGCACTGAGCCAACAGGCCAGGGGCCGGGAAAGTAGCGATCCACAAACTGGTCGAACAAGGCCTGCCGCAGGTGACCCACCGCGCCTTCGTGTCCCTGGCTGTTGAAAGACATGAACAGCCCGACATGATCATCGAGGAACAAGTGCAGGTAGCTGTGCATCCATTGCGTATCGCCGCCGTGACTGATGACGCGGTGGCCGTTGTAGTCCTGCTCGTAGAAGCCCAACAGCATGCGATTCAACGGCGGCACCATGGTGGTCGCGCTCGTGTGCATCTGCTCAGCGGTCCTGGCTTCCAGGATTCGTTTGCCGTTGAATTCGCCGTCCTGCAGATGAGCGATCATGAATTTCGCCATGTCGGTTGCGGTCGCGGCAAGACTGCCCGCGGGCGCCGGCAGCACATATTCATACGGTTTTGGCGGCTCACTCGCGACCTTGTAGCCGTTGCCTGCCAACTCGAGCAGCTCAGGCGGCAGGGGCTGCCGGAAGCTCGCATGAGTCATGCCGAGCGGCTCGAAGATATTCTTTTCAATGTAACTGTCGAAGCTCTGACCTGACACGCGCTGTACGAGATAACCCGCCAGCGCAGTCGCATAGTTTGAATAGGCAGGCGTTGATCCCGCTGCGAAAATCCGTGTTGGAGTCGCGCTGCGCACGTAGTCGCCGAGCGGCACAATCGCCTTGATCTCAGGCGTGATCAACGACTTGATCTGCTCCTCGAAACCCGGCGTATGCGTCATGATGTTACGCAAAGTGATCGGTCCATCCGCCCGATCCGGGATATGAAAATCGAGGTAGGTGTTGACATCGCGATCGAGGTCGAGCTTGCCCTGCTCCACCATCTGCATCACCGCGGTCCAGGTGAAGAGCTTGGACACCGAGCCGGGACGAAATAGAGTCTTGTCAGCATCGACGGGCTTGTGGGCCGCGACATCGGAGTAACCGTAACCCTTCGCGAAGAGGATCTCACCGTCTTTGACTACGGCCACTGCTCCACCGGCGATGTCTCCAGTATCGAGCGCGTATGGCACGAAGCCATCGAGCCATGCTTCGAGATCGACCTTGTCCAGGGTACGTGCCTGGGTGGATGGGTTCGGGATGACGTCGGCGGCCATTGCACCCGCCGATAACAGCAGAAGTCCGACCGTGAGCAGTGAGGCGAGCTTCATGGGATCCCCTGTCCTGTCCCGTATCCGGGTAGTTTCTATATTGAGGCAATTAGCTTGCCTAATATGAGAACAAGTCTCTTTGCTAAGTGCAAGTCCGCCGCCCCGAGAAGCGGCCAACGGAGGGATCAGCACGATGACTGTTATCACCCGATGCCTGGCGGTTCTGGCTCTCGTCCTCGGCTTTTCATCCGTTCACGCCGAACCGACAACGGCCGACATTGACCGCCTCGCCACGCGGACATTGAAGGAATTCTCCGTACCGGGAATCGCCATCGGAGTCATCAAGGACGGCCGGGTGGTGCTCGCAAAAGGCTACGGAGTGCGCGAGACAGGCGGCACTGCCGCAGTTGATGCAAACACGCTGTTTGCTATCGGCTCCAACACGAAGGCGTTCACGACGGCGGCGCTGGCGATCCTGGTCGATGAGGGGAAGATCGGCTGGGACGACCGGGTCATCGACTATCTACCCGACTTTCGGATGTGGGACCCCTATGTCACCCGCGAATTCAGGATCCGCGACCTCCTGACCCATCGCAGTGGGCTGGGCATCGGAGCGGGCGACCTGATGTTTGTCACTCCAACCGACTTCACCCGGAATGACCTTCTTCATGCGTTGCGTTACCTGAAACCCGCCAGCAGCTTTCGCACACAGTTTGCATACGACAACCTGCTCTATGTGATCGCCGGCCAGATCATTCCGGCTGTTACGGGGCAGTCGTGGGAAGATTTCGTAACGGCGCGGATCTTGAAGCCGCTGCACATGGAGGGTTGCGCGGTCGATGACACCCGACTGACCGACCGCAGCAACATTGCTCAGCCCCATGCCATCGTGGACGGCAAGCTGACCCAAATACCGCCGTTGAGCATCCCGTTGGTCGCCCCAGCCGGCGCAATCAACTGCAACGTGACCGGGATGTTGAAGTGGGTGAGCACGCAACTCGCGCGGGGTAAATCACCTGACGGCGTGCAAGTGTTCAGCGCGGCGCGCAGCGCAGAGATGTGGACCCCACAGACCATTCTGCCCACGGGCTCGAGCGATCGCCTGGCTCTCACTCGAACTCACTTCGCCAGCTACGGCCTGGGGTGGTCGCTGGAGGACATTGACGGCTATGAGCGTGTTTCACACAACGGTGGACTGCCGGGAATGGTCACGCATGTCACTCTCATTCCCGAGCTCAACCTCGGTGTCGTGGTCCTGACGAACCAACAGCAGGCGGCAGCTCTCGAGGCCGTCTCGATGCAGATCATCGAAGCCTATACCAACGCACCCAGGCGCGACTGGGTAGCCACATCCAAAGCCAGCCTGGCGAAACGCGAACAGCGCATGAAGGATGCGGATACCGCCAGCGCCCCTGCGCAAACCTGGAAGCCGACAGATCTGAACGCCTATGTCGGCACCTTCGAGGATTCATGGCGCGGCGAAGCAACCATCGCTCAGCAAGGCGGTTCGTTGAACCTGACTTTCAGCCACACCCACGCGCTGTCAGGCCCCATGGAGCCCGCAGGTTTGAACTTGTTTATTGTTCGCTGGAAGGACCGCTCGCTGAATGCCGACGCGTATGTGCGTTTCTCAACCGATTATTCGGGCAAGGTGTCCGGATTCACCATGCAGACGGTGTCGGCCGCGACCGATTTCAGCTTCGACTTCCAGGACCTGGAATTCGCCAAATTGCCCTGATCGACTAAGCCTCGACGGACTCACTCTCCGCGAGGCTCATCAGCTCACTGGCGAGATTGACGTCTTCGCTCGAACAGACCGCCAACACCAGGGCGGAGTCACAGTCCTTGGCAACATAGGCGTGCCCCATGGAGCTGTCGAGGTAAATGCCCTGGCCGGCTTTGAGCGTTACAGACGTGTAGAACTGCAAGTGGACCTCGATTGTCCCCTCGAGCACATACACGAACTCCTCGCCCGCGTGCTTCAGCGGCTCTTCGAAGTCGTCAATACTCTTGGCCCGGATCCGAGCGAGCAGCGGCACCATGCGCTTCTCGCGCAGGTCGGCGCACAAATATTCGTAGTCATACGTCGGCGTTGAAATCTGAACCGAGTTGCCCTTGCCGGTCATACTGCGGCGCGCTGTGACGACCCGCTGCTGCGGCTCCGAGGATCGCTCCTCCGCCTGGCCGAGAAACTCGGTCAACGTCATGCCGAGACGCGAGGTGAATTGCTGCAGCTTGTCGTAGGTCAGGGAGAGTTTGTCGGCTTCCACCTTGGCCAACGTGGACAGTGGAATGCCGACCTTCGTGCTCATCTGGCGCAGCGTCCAGTCATTTTTCTGCCGCACCAGCCGGATCAGGGCTCCCAGCGTATTTTTCTCGGTGGCCATCGTCTACCGTTCCACGGACATCTGCCTGGCCTGAATTCTCCCCCGAAGATCTGCTGCTGTCTATGATAAGAGATTGGTTTCTCTAGTGAGGAGGCTCCGGGCGGGCACCCTCATGAGCCTCATGTTGCGGGGCTGCATGCTCGGGGGCTGGGTGCGGAGGTGGGGCTGAATGGGGTTGCACCGGGTGCTCCGGAGCTGCGTGCTGAGGAGCCGCACTCCCCGGCCCAGGGTGATCCGCTCGATGGTCCGCGCCCGCGTGCTCGGGCCCAGCGCGATGATCTGCCTCAGTTCGATCAGGACCAGGATGATCCGCTCGGTGGTCCGCATCCGCGCGATCGGGACCGCGATGATCGGCTGCATGGTCCACGTTAGGTCGATCAGTCCTTGGATGATCGGCTCGATGATCGACGTCAGCGCGACCAGGCGCATGTTGATCGTCGCGGTGGTCGTCGCGCGAAGGCTCATGCTCAGGCGCACGCGGCGCAGCGCTACCCAGCCGCATAGAACGATCCCCTGGCGGGCCGCCGTGCGGCCTGTCCCTGCTCACCACTTCACGCGGTGGCGGGCCCGAATGCGGTCGCGGCCCAGGCGGTGGCCGGTGCTCCACGACCCGATGCGTCCACTGATCCCGTTCCCGGAACCAGGGCCGATCATGGTAGTAGCGTCCCCAGTACGCATCGACACCAAACGTCACAACGGGAATGGAGAAGGACGGCGCGTACGTATAGAAGGGAACGTATCCACCTTCATATTCATATGTGATGTCAGGTGAATACATCCACCCGCGGTTGCCCTCGAACGTGACGTCACACCAACTCCAGTCATCGAGGCAACCCATGACCTGGATGGGTGAATCGGCGTCGAGCTGTGCCACTTCGGGATACGAGTCGTCCGGACCCGCGCGAACGCTGGCGGGCTCGGTAGTTACGGCGTTTTCCGCCATCGCGGCACAGGATATTGAGAACAGAATCGCGCCCACGGCGAGGCGTAAATGACGGGAAGTCATGCTGGCCACCCTCCAATTGATCCCCTAGTGAACACTAACGGATGGCCGACAGTGGCGGTTCCCAAGGAGCCTAGGCGCGTCCGTCGCGGGATCCCTACTTCCGGGACCCCGCGACGACGCCAATCCATCAGTCGATCGCCGCGGCGCTCGGCATTTCCCCGGTGTAGTACAACAGCACATCCGCCTTGAACGTGCCGTCAGCCTGCGGCACACCGTATACCTTCACAGGCGCGCCAGCCGACAAGCCAGCGGTCATCGACGCCAAACCTGCGCTGGTAGTGACATCAATCGAGCTCACTGTCACAACACCGCCAGTGCGATCCACCTGATACACCAACGAAGCTGAACCAGACGCAGTACTGACATCAATCGTCGCCGGTGTCGTACCACCCGCAACGCTCATCGTGAACGAGCCACTGGCATAACCGGTCGCGACAGCACCGATGGGTAGCGGTGTCGGAACCATAATCGCCTGGCGGGCAGACCATCCCTGCGGGTTGGCCGCATCGCCCCAGATCGCAGTAGACGCACCCCACGCCGAAACCATGCCGGTCGTGCCACCGAAGTTGACACCAGCGGTGGTTGCGGCGACAAACTCAGACACAGCGTTGGCACCGCTCGTCACCACGGTCGGATAGGCAAAATCCCACCACTTGAATCCGGCGATGGCATTACCGTTCGCATCCTTTCCATTGGCGGTCGCCGCGGCAATGTATGGCAACGTGACACTGTAATCGTCAGTCACAGTGGCAAACTTCCGCGTGTACGTGAAACCTGTTGTGTCAGCGGCCGATATCTTCCCATCGTATGCCGCCGTCTCAATATCCACGCTCTGCGCAACGAGCCGAGTGGCCAACGGATCCACCAGGCTCACGTGGACCTTGAATCCCCGGGCGAGATTGTGGCTAGTAAGAAACGCCGGTCCGCTGCCAATTGGGGTAGCGTCCGCCAACGCCGACTGCGGAGCGCGGAAGTAGAACTGCGTGCCAGAGTCAACAACGACCGGAACGGACGAACCAGACTCGGTGGCCACGCGGAAGAAGTTGTTGGCAGCATCCACATGCAGCACATGACCCTCAGGGCTGAGCCAGACACTATTGAAGCTCGAGCTGGCCCAAACGCGGGTTGCGACCAGAGTACCGTCAGGCTGATACCGCGCGGCAACACGCACGAACTTACCAACCAGCACGCTCTCACTGGAGAAGCTCTTGAGAGTCACGCTCGTCTTGGCGTCGACGTCATAGAACAGTGTGCCGTTTGTGGCATCAGCGAGAATCTGAAGCGACTGGCTCGTAGCCACGCCCGTCTCAGGGCTCACCACCGGCAACGTGGGCAACTCCTTCGTCATCGTGAGTGAGGACCCGTCAGTAGATACTGCCGTCACTGATCCGTAGGAGTGTCGCAGTACCAGGCGGGTCAGGTCATCGACGCGATGACGATGTACGGGCCCATTGAAGTTGACAGCCCAGCGCGTGTCCGCGCTGCCTGGAGGCGTATGCCCGACGATGAATGCTGGGTGGCCGAGATCAAACTCCAGATCGAGCGCATTGGTTTGCGACGTGCTCACGACGAGCGGTGAGTCGAAGCTGATCTTGATGGGAACCGTCAGGTTCGGCGCACTGCCCTGCGTCCCCTGAATGTGAATGTTGCCCGGATCTATCGTCGCTCCGGCCGTCGCACCAAATCCGGTTTCCGGATCGGCGGCGACAGTGAGAACCACATCACCCTGGTTGCCGGCAACCGTGACGGTCGCACCGGTGTAGGTGCCGACCGGAATGCTGATATTCCCGAGTATTTCACCGAGCTGATCCAACTCCTCGAGATTGATCATGGGAGCCGGCGTGGGCGCCGTATAAACCGTGACGGGGCTCCCACCACCCTGCGGGAGCAACGCAATACTCAACACCTCGACACCAATTGTCGCCCAATCCTCCGACGAAGCATCACTGACAACAACCGGCACGTTGGCTGTTTGCGACACGTTAGATGATGTTGCAGTGCTGCCGACTCCGCCGGAGCCGCCACCGCCGCACGCAACGAGCGATCCGGTGAGGGAGGCGGCAATAATCAACTTGACTGTTTGATTGAGCATGACCGAAGTTCCTGCGCTGTTGGTAACACCCACAGCGCACGCACCAACACCCGGTTGACGCTCCCGGGAACAGAAATTCACGCACTGTCTGAATGCCGCGACATCCGCCGCGGGTTATGTCCAGTCCATCCGCGCGGGCGAAAAACGACCGAATGATCGTCGGCTACCCGGCTTGCGCTTGGCCGGGCGCCCGCTTCGTTGGCCTGAACTTCTTCCTCGATACCTTCGTGTTATTGCGCCTTGCGCGCCGCTATGGGAGGGTCGCGCATGGAACCTGACCCTAGAAAAGCGCTGGATTCGCACTGGCAGGCATCAGCCGCAGGGGACGCGGACGCGGAGCACGCCATCTACCACGATGACGCCGTTTGCGAATATCCACAGTCAGGCGAGCGCATCCTGGGCCGTGCCAACCTGCAGGCTTTGCGCACTCACCACCCTGGCAAGCCATCGGGGTTCCACGTCCGGCGCATCACCGGTAGCGGTGAGATCTGGGTCACGGAATACACAATCAACTACCAGGGCCGATCTGCGTTCACCGTGAGCATCATGGAGTTCCGGAACGGCAAGGTCGCTCACGAAACCCAGTATTTTGCGGATCCTTTTGAAGCCCCGCAGTGGCGCCGCCAGTGGGTTCAGTCCTGAGCCGGCCCAACCCCCTACCCCGAACGGTTCAACACACGTTTATATAGATTCCTTAATATTCCCTCGCCCAATTCGGGGCCTCGAGTGGAATAGGGAATGAAGCGAATTGCCATCACAGCACTGGTTGCGTGCTTCACGGTCACGGGTTGCATGACCTATGACCCGTATACGGGCGAGAAGAAAGTCAGCGACACGACCAAGGGCGCAGGCATCGGCGCGGCAACGGGTGCGGTCATTGGCCTCCTCACCGGCGGTAACGCTGCGGCACATCGTAAGAACGCGCTGATCGCGGCCGGCGTTGGTGCGCTGGCGGGCGGCGCCATCGGCAACTACATGGATCGCCAGCAGGCAGAGCTGCGCCACGATCTGCAGGGAACCGGCGTGAGCGTGACCCGCATGGGCGACAACATCACGCTGAACATGCCGGGCAACATTACCTTCAAGACCAACAGCGCGGATCTCGACCCCTCGTTCTACAAGGTGCTCAACTCTGTCAACATTGTTGTGAAGAAGTACAACAAGACGGTTGTCGAAGTGGCCGGGCACACGGACAACACCGGTGGCGCTGAATACAACCAGCAGCTCTCCGAGCGTCGCGCCAACTCCGTCGCGCAGTACCTCGAGAGCCAGGGCCTGGCCAATAATCGCGTGGTTACAGTAGGTGCCGGAGAAACCCACCCGGTCTCCGACAATTCAACCGTCGAGGGCCGCGCGGCCAATCGCCGGGTCGAGCTGACCCTGACACCGCTCACTGCTTCGTAAGACAGTTTCTCGAGAAAGGCCTTGCAGCCTGCAGGGCCCGGTAGACAATACCGGGCCTTCGCCCTACAGTAGGCCCAAGACCAACAAAGAGGCGCTTTCATGCAACTCAGCAAACGTCTCACGGCGGAATTCATCGGCACGCTCTGGTTGGTTCTCGGTGGTTGCGGCAGCGCGGTATTGGCCGCCGCCTTTCCAGCGCTCGGCATCGGATTTGTCGGGGTCTCCTTCGCTTTTGGTCTCACGGTCCTGACCATGGCGTACGCAATTGGTCACGTTTCCGGGTGTCACCTCAACCCCGCGGTATCTCTGGGGCTATGGGCCGGAGGACGATTCCCGGCGACCGAGCTCATTCCGTACATGATTACCCAGGTGTTGGGCGCAATCGCCGGTGCCGGGATCCTCTATCTCATTGCGAGCGGAAAAGCGGGTTTCGACCTGGCGGGCGGTTTCGCTTCGAACGGGTACGCTGAGCATTCACCAGGCGGTTACACCCTGCTGGCCGCCCTCGTGACCGAATTTGTCATGACCTTCGGGTTTCTGTTTGTGATCCTGGGGTCCACTCATGGCAGTGCTCCCAAAGGCTTTGCGCCGATTGCCATCGGCTTGTGTCTCACACTCATTCACCTCATCAGCATTCCGGTCACCAACACGTCGGTGAATCCCGCGCGCAGCACAGGCCCGGCCGTGTTCGTGGGCGGCTGGGCGCTCTCGCAACTGTGGCTGTTCTGGGTAGCACCCCTGCTGGGAGCAGCGGTCGCCGGCGTTGTATATCGCTGGGTGGGAGGGGACGAGCCCAAGCCCATCCCCGTCACGGGCAACGGCTGATCAGTAGTCCAGTTTAGGATACCAATCCTTTCCGCGACCCTCCGGCACTGAATCCAATATCGTCCAGATCGGCATGAGGTCCGGCGCCCCGCGCGGATCCTGTCCCGGGTCCGACTGATCGAATCCCATCTCCCCGCTCCAGAAGTGGCGGATCTGGCCGTCCCGCCGTGTAAAAACGTTGAACCCCGGGATATCGGAAGCATCCGGCGCGATCGCGTGGTAATCGCGGCTGAACTCCCCGCTCGGATCCGAATACAACTTCAGATCCCGCCAGCCGCGCTCCTTCTTGAACGCAACCAACTTCTCGATGGGCGAGCGAGCGATCACGGCCAGACCCACACGCTGCTCGATATCCCGTGCTTCACCATTCCACGCCCCCAGAAGCAACGTACACATCGGACACGGTCGCTCCCGCTGCGGTCCATACATGTAGCTGTAGACCACGAGGGACTGCTTGCCACCGAAGAGGTCAGCGAGCGAGACCGTGCTCCCGCCTTCAGCGATGAACTGATAGTTCTTCGGCACCTCGCCCCCCGGCGGCAGCGCGCGCCGCTGCTCGGCGACCCGCTCAATGTGCCGCCTGAGCTCGATCTCTTCCGCCAGCAAGGCTTGCCGTGCCCGCCGGTACTCCGCCGACTCGCCCGGAAACTGAGTCGTGTTCTTCTGCGCCAACGTCACCGCGGATACCAGGTCAGCCATTGCGTATCTCCTTGATTTGGATGCCAGCCCCACTCCAAGGACGCGCGGCGAGAAGCGAATCCGACACCGACCGCATCCTTTTTCCACGCCCGCTCGTCTTAGTGGCACCTTCAGCCACTGAGTACCGCAAATGATTCTGCACACAGTTCCCGGCTCCCCCAATGGCCGCCGCGTCGAGGCCGTGATCTCCCACTTAGGATTGTCGGTCGAGCTTCGCCACTACGACTTCTTCGCGGGCGAGCTGAAACACCCCGGCTACCTCGCACTCAACGCCAATGCCAAGGCGCCCACCCTCCAGGATGGCGACTTCATCCTGTGGGAGACCACGGCGATCATGCAGTACCTATGTGAAAAAGCGGGCGACACCGAACTGTTCCCCCGCAGCCCGCGCATCCGCGCCGACATTACCCGCTGGCAATGCTGGGAGGGTCTGTACTTCAATGCGGCGTTGGGAACCTTGGCTTTCGAGAACGTAGCCAAGGCCAAGCGCAATCTCGGACCTCCGGACGCTGTGCTGGTGGAGCAGGCTCAAATCACCTTGCAGCGTTTTGCACCGGTGCTCGAAGCGCACCTGAAGGACAAAACCTATATGGTCACCGACCACATCACCCTGGCGGACTACTCCATGGCCACGTTCGGGTCGTACGCGAAGAAGGTCCCGTTCGACTTCTCGCCGTTCCGTAACACGCTGCAGTACTTCGAGCGAATGGAGCAACTCGAGCACTGGCCCGCGACGGTCACGCAACCGAAAGCGGCATGACCGAAACGCAACCCAGCCAAACGCCGTTGCCACAGCTCCAGGAGGCCCGGAAGGACTTTCTGGCGCTGGTGGCAACGCTGCGCCCCGACCTGCACCGCTATTGCTCGCGGATGGTAGGCTCGGTCATCGATGGCGAAGACGTGGTCCAGGAAACGCTGGCGCGCGGATATTACGAGCTCTCCGCGCTGCAGAATCCTCCGGCCTTACGCTCCTGGTTGTTCAGGATTGCCCACAATCGCGCACTCGACCACCTGCGCAGGCGACGCCCTACCGAGCCACTCGATACCCAGGAGGACACAGCCGACATTGATTCAGATCCCAACAATCTCGTGCCGCGCGAGCAGGCCATCACGCTGGCCATGGCACGATTCCTTCAGTTGGCTCCCAGTCAACGCAGCTGTGTGATCCTGAAGGATGTGTTGGATTATTCTCTGGAGGATATTTCGACCAGCCTCGACCTCAGTATCGCGGCAGTGAAGGCAGCATTGCATCGGGGTCGCACCCGACTACGCACCCTCCCGGCGCCGGTTGAAATCGACACAGAAGTATCCCCTACCGTCCACCGCTACGCCCAACTCTTCAACGCCCGCAACTGGGACGCGGTGCGCGACATGCTCATAGACGACGTCAAACTCGAGGTACTGGATGCCACGAGCCGCAAAGGAAGAAATGAAGTCGGCGTCTACTTCACCCGCTACGCCAACGTGCCGGGCTGGCAGATGGTTCCAGCGATACTGGATGGCCGCGAGGGCCTCGCTGTCCTGCCGACAGGCAGCTTCGTCGAATTGACCATCCAGGCAGATCGAATCGCGATGATCCGCGATTACTTCCACATCCCCTACCTGACGGCAGAATGTCAGCCGAAAATCGCCTGTTAGTTCGTCCCTACCTGATACAGCGTCTGAATGGCCGCGAAATGCTTGTCATGCAGCGACCGATCGAACAACGACCAATCTTTCGCCGCTTCCATCGCCGCAACCGTCGAAGGTAGCTTCTCGCGGTATGCGTTGAGACCCGCGGCGGCATCGTCGAACCGCCCCTCTTCAACAGCGCGTGCAACCTCCCGCAGCGAAAGCACCATTCCTTTCGTGGCCACGCGCGCCTTGCTCCGCTGCTCGAGCCCACCGCTCACCGAGGTGTCCTTCGGCTCAGGGAATTTTTCGGTCAGCTCACGCCATTCCCGATCCAACGTGTCCACAACGAGAATCGCCGCCGCAGCGTCATGTTGAGGAATGGCGGTATCCAAAGCGGTGGCGAAATCAGTGCATTCCTTGATGCGTGTCGGCACATCATCCGCTGTCGTACCCCGATCCCCGTCACCGATCGCCTTCAGATACGCGGTCAAATCGGCCTGATCGCGAGCCGACAGGCCCAAAGAGAAGGTCCGGTTGAAATGATCGACCACCTGCTCGTAGGTGTCGAACCGGCCATCGTGAAAATAGGGCGCGTTGAAGTTGGCATTGCGCAGGGTCGGCGTTTTGTACAAACCGCCCGAGCCCACATCGTGCTGGCGATGATCCACAAACGCCTCGGCCGGCTGATGGCAACCGGAGCAGCTCAACCCGGGATCCTGCCTGAAAGGGCGATTGAACAACCGCTCGCCGCGCTTCTCGGCGCCACTCAGGGTGCCAACCAGCTTGCCGCCCGCACCCAAACGGGCGTTCGGCACAAAATCGATATCTTGAACATAGGCCACGAGCGCATCCAGTGTTTGCGGGGACGGCTCGGCGCCTGCGAATTCGTTGACCACGACGTTGCGTACGAAATCGCGCAGCGAGTTGGTTCGGCCATCGTGGCCGTAAGGAGCCAACAGATGGGCGCCGCGCAGACTCGGAATCGTCAGCGGATCCAACACACTGTCGTCGGTCTTGGGATTGAACACACGGCTGGTGGTATCGAAATTGCCGTGCCGGGTGGACAGGCCCGGAATGTAGAACTGCGAGTTGGCGGCCCCGTTCACATGACAGGTGCCGCAACTGATACCGGCCTGCCGGGCAGCGCCTCCCAACAGCTTCGGTGAGCTGAAGGCAACATCGCCCAGCACAACCATGTACGACTTGTGACCGCCCGCGGCTTCCGACCTGAAAACTTCGCGCGGTCGATCAAACGTTGCATCACCGAGATCTGTGCCCATCGGCAGCAGGCCGCTGGCCGGTTGAGCACAGATCCCGAGGGAGGGCAGCCATGCCAGCACGACTGCGCAAGACAGGACTACCCTCCCGATCGTCATCTAACTTACCGCCTGGCCGTGCCGGTCAGCGGATCGAGAATCAACGGCCGCTTGTTTTCCGGGTTGCCGTCGAAGTCGAACATGCTCAGCACGGAGCCGGCCACGCGGTCAAAGGAGGCTGCACCGGCGGCCGGTGTCTGCTCTTCGATGTACTCCAGGCCCCAGTTCTGCTCAATGAAGCGCAGGCTGGAGGTCTGGTCGGTCGTGGTGTGGTCGACGTAGTTCTGCTTCGCCCACGGTGAGACCACCAGGAACGGCAGACGCGGACCGTAGCCGCAGCGAGCTGACAAACCGCCGCCAGTCGTGCTCGGGGATCCGCAGATGCCCGAGGTCGGAATGGCATTGGAGTTGGCAGGAGCCGTGGAGGTCGACAACGGAATCGTCGGAATGAACGAGTCATTCGCGTTCGTGTTGTCATCATCCACACCGCTTGCGTTCGCTGAGGCGTTCACAATCGGTCCGTTAACGTGATCGTACCAGCCGTCCGAGTCGTCGTACTGAATGAACACGGCCGTGTCCTTCCATTCCGGCGACTGTTGCAGGGCGTTGAGCACCTGAACGAGGAACACCTGCTCAGTCAGTGGATCGGAGTTACCCGGATGCGCGTCCTGATACTTCGCCGCCTTCAGATACGAGACAGCCGGCAGATTGTTGGCAGCCAGCGCCTTGTAGAAATCGGTGAGGTCGTAGTTGTGGTTAGCCTGTCCGTTGTGACCGATTTCAGCAGCATTCTTCGGCGGAAGATGGTGCGGGTTGCGCGTGGATGCGTAGTACTGGAACGGCGCATGGTGCGGCGAGTAGTCGGCCGTCGCCACGTGAATATCCGCGCCCGGGTTGATTGTGGGATTCGGCACAGTCAACAGAACCTTGCCGTTCTCACTGTACTGATGGGTGATGTGCGAGGCCGCGCACTGAGCGGGAGTCTTGGTCGAACCGTCGGAGTTCACCACCGCGGGGGCAGTAGCAGCGAAGCCGCCTTCAAACCAGCCCCAGGTGACACCCTTCAGATTCAACAGGTCGCCTACGTTGCGGCCTTCCATCTCCACCGTGCCCTTGCCGCTGGCGGTACCACCGGCATCCGCGCCGCAGTCATCCAGAGCAGGATCCGGATCGCCCGTCACGGTGACCGGCTTGAAGCCTGAGACTTTGCCGCCCGCGAACGCAGTGGCGAGGTGACCATTGCCCGTCTGCCCGGAGACCAGGTTGATTGCGCCGACCGTGGAGGGCCCGAAGTTCGTGTCGAACGAGTTGTCGTTCATTGAGAACCGCTGAGCGTAGTTCCACAGCGCTGTCACGGTGTTGCCGTCGAAGTAGTTCAGGACGGTGGAGCCGTCTGTGGCGCAACCTTCGCTGACACGTGAGGTCGCCTGCACGAACTTGTCGAGCAAGCCGCCGTCAGCCGCTTTCTGCTCGGCCGTGTAGTCGTGGTTGAACGAGCAGGTGTAGGCATCCTCACGACCCAAACGCTTCGGATTGAAGAGGTTCGGGTTGTGGGTGAGCAGCCCGCCGCTCAGGCCATTGACGGCCGGAGTGTCCGGGGCGGCCTTGAACAGGGGCAGCTCGGTGTTCTTGGCGTTCGGGTAGGTGGCGAAGTAGTGATCAAAGCTTTCGTTCTCACCAAAAATGATGACGACGTGCTTGATCGGTGTCTTGGTTGGGGCGGCGTTATTGCCACCACCACCGCCGCGGTTCGCGGCTTCGATGTCAGCCAGGGCCGGCGCGGCAAAGCCGGCCGCCATGACGGCGGTTGCCACAAACGCGGCAACGATAGATTTGGAATGACCGTAGTTCACAATCCCCTCCCCACGAGAGTTGGTGCGGGTCGCGCGAGCCGACCCGGTAAAAGCGTTGGTAACGAGAGCGGCATGGAAAGTTATTTGCGCCGCTGCGTGCGTTGTAGGCGTCGCGCATTGCAGTTCTGTTGCAGACGATCGTCTGACAGTTCCTGGACGCAGTCTCTTGACAATTATTTGGATTCAGCTGTCACACAACCGTCACAAAGCACGGTTAGTTATGTGCGACATGAAGAACGCACTCAAACTCGGCTGTGCCGGATTGCTGCTGTCCGTTGCGATGTCGGCGGAGTCGACCGCGCCGGTGTCATTGGATTCCGCGGCCGAACGCTATCGCCCTGAATTGGCTGCCGCAGTTGAGCAATCGCTGACAGGCGCGCAGACGATGCGCGAGCGCATCGTTGCCAAGGACCTCGAAGGGGCGAAGAAGGCCTGGATTGCCTCCAGGGTCGGCTGGGAGCGCTCTGAAGTCTTTACGAGCGGCTTCACGTCGGAGTTGGATTCCGCGATCGATGCGTGGCCGAGCGCGGTCGCCGGCTTCCATTACATCGAAGCTCGCCTGTTCGGGGCTCAGCAGATGGATGTGCTGCCGGCCACGGACGCATTGATTTTCCACCTCTCCAACCTGTGCATGATGGTCAAGGCCACGCCTCTGAGCGGCCAGGGAATGTTGGAGGGAACGGCCAAGCTCGCTTATGAGATCGGCGAGAGCAAGGCCGACGGCGGCGAGTCACGCTTCAGCGGTACATCCCTCGATGACATGCGCAATAATGCGGACGGGATTGCGGCCGCTTACAAGCTGGTCTTCGAACCAGAGCTCACGGTCCGCGACCCGGCGCTGGCGACCGCCACAAGTGCCCGGATCAAGCAGCTCCAGGAAGAGCTGCGGCCGACGAACCTGGCGGAGGTCGATTCGGACAAAGTCCGTGCAACCAGCGAAGACCTGGTTCTATCGCTGCAGAAAGCGGCTACGGCGCTGGGCCTGGAAAGACCCTCGCTCTCAGACCTGGCCCAGCAGTAATAGCCTTTCACCCAGCGACGTGCGCGACCCGCCAAGTACTCGGCACGCGCGCCGCTCGCATTCGGCGCGCCCCCCGGCCTCTCCGGCGGTCGCGCACCTTGCTATTCAACTCTTATCGCACAGCTCCACGTCGCCGCTCATCGTCTTCAGGCGGATCCGCGCTTCATCGCCATCGGTGCCGCGTGAACCGTTCAAGCGGCGACCCGGCCCGTACTTGCTGACGCGCTCGGATTCGACGCCCATGCAGTTCCTGATATCACCACTGAACGTGTTGACCTGGTACTCCAGGCCCGCCTCGGGCTTGGCGCGCACCGTCAGATCGCCGCTGACGGTCTCCGCGTCAATGTTGGCCCCTTTAACGAGCTTGCCTTCGAAGCCGATATCACCCGAAGTGGACCGCAGACGGATGCTTCGCGACGGCTCCATTTTCAAAGTCATGTCACCACTGACAGTGGTCGCTTCCAGGTCGCCGCCTGCACGATCCACGTGAATGTTGCCACTGATGCTCGTGATGTGGAGCTGGGCGCCGGCAGCGCCCTCCTTGCCTTTGCCGCGCACCGCGACATCGCCGCTGACGGTCTTGATCTCCGCATCCCGCCCGAACACATCCGTCCTGATGTTGCCGCTGATGGTCTTTACCATCGACTCGCCTTCCACATCCACCACCACGACATCGGCGCTGACACCGGAAATATCCAACTCACTGTCGCGCGGAATCTTGATCCGCAGATCCGCCGAGGCGCTGCGGAAGGAATGGTTCGGCACCCGCACCTTGATTACGGTGTGGCCGTGATCCGTGTTGAAATCGACCTTCTCGACGCCTTCGCCGATGTCGCCGCGAACCTCGACTTCCGGGTTGTCCCAGCCCTGCACATCGATCCTGCCCGCGATATTGGAGATCTCCACCATGCCATGCGGTTGCACCGCCAGTCGCTGATTGAATATCTCTGCCGCGTGCGCCAGTCCGGTCACGGCGCACGCCCCGCAGACAAACAACACACGCATGAACATGATCAGATCCCCTCGCCGGAGCTGCCGGCCTCGTGCACGGCGGTCAGCACGCGCATCTCATCCTGATAGGTATTGACGAGCAACTCCTGCAGTAATGCATTGCTCGGATCCTTCCCGAGCTCTCTTTCCAGGTCGCGCTTCGAATCGTTGATGGCCTGGAGGCTGGACAACACCTTGGCCCGCGATTCCGGCGGCAACTGCGCCAACCGGGTCTCGAGGTCCTTCACCAGCTGCGCGCGCTGATTGATGTACTTCGGCCCCATCACGTAGGCCGCGTGGAACGCCCCCGGCTCATCGACCGGTACGTTCGCAGCCGTCACCGCCGGCGTCACGCCGCTCGACACTGGCAACATAACCCGGCCGATCCAGACCCCTACCGCCAATGCAACAATAACAGCCGCGGTCGCCAGGTAGCGTAACCGATGTGACGGCGCCTTCACCGGGGTCTGGCGGGGAGCCGTGATCTCGGCCTCGATGCCCTTCCACAAATCCCGGGGCGGGGCGATCTCGCGTGGCAGATCGCGCAGCGAGCCTGCCATTCTTGGAGTAGAACCAGTGCGTTTGTCGTTGCTGCTCATATCAACCTACTCCCACGCCCAACCGGTCACGCAGCAGCCCGCGTGCGCGGTGCAGTTGCGCCTTGCAGGTGCCTTCGGCTACGCCGAGCATCTCAGCAGCTTCCGAGTGTGAATAACCATAAATCGCATACAACACCAGAACGTCCCGCGCTCCATCCGGTAAACCATCGATCGCCGTCTCGATCTCGTTGACCTCGAGCGGCGTTTCCAAGGTCCACTCGCTCTCTACCGACTCATCCTCGCCCGCGGGCGCCAGGCTGTCCCAGTCGACCATCATCGGTGAGGCCTTGCGCCGCTTCCCCAGGACCACGTTCACCGCTATCCGATGCAACCACGTCGCCATCGAGCTGCGATCCTGGAACCGCTCCAGGGCACGCCACGCATTGATGAACGCCTCCTGGGTGCAATCCTCAGCCATGGCCGCATCCCGGGTCATCCGCAGGCACAGGCCGTAAACCCGGCTGGCGTGCTCGCGATAGAGCCTCTCGAAGGCGCGGGTGTCCCCGGACCGGGCACGCTGAATCAGCGCACCTTCCCAATCGACCGGTGATTCCTGCCGCCCTGCCTCGTTCATTCGTAGGGTTAGAGGCTAACCCGGGCAGAAGCGTTTAAACCGCCAAGGATGTAAGACGGAGCATCAACCGCCGGAGGGGTCCGGCTCGGGCGAGGCCGCCGCGGGCGGGGTGCTGCGGCTGGCGTACCAATTGATCGCGTACTGCAGAAGCTGGGCATTGGTCGCCAGGTTGAGCTTGCGCTTCAAGCTCTGCCGGTGGGTCTCCACCGTCTTCACCGACAACCCCAGGGCCTCGGCCGCCTCCCGCGAGGACAACCCCCGCCCGATGAGGCTCAAAACCTGCAGCTCCCGGTTGCTGAGCCGGTCGATGGGATCCGCTCCCGAGCCGGCCATCCCATTGAAGCCTTCGCTGCGGCCGAGATTGCCGGCCAGCGACTCGCTCAGGTACGTCTCGCCTACGAGCACCTTGCGCAGGGCAATCAGCAGCTGGTCGGAGGCCGCCTGCTTCATTATGTAACCACTGGCACCGGCGGCCAGCAGCCGCTCGGCGTAAATCAACTCATCGTGCATCGACAGAACGAGCATCGGCAGCTCGGGCCGCTGTGCATGCACATCCCGCACGAGCTCGAGCCCATCGCCCTGAGCCAGCGATATGTCAACAATCACGACATCCGGTGCCAGAGCACGGATTGCCGCGCGCGCCTCGCGCTCTGTCTGAACCTCACCGCACACCACGAGATCCGGCTCCGGCTCGATCATCCGCCTGAGGCCCTGCCGCACAATCGGATGGTCATCCACGATGAGCACGCGCCGCTGAGCGGTGACAGCGAAAGAATTAGGCACGCGTGGAGGGACTTTCATGACCGGCTAGCCGCCCGAGATCTTGGACATTGGACCTGAGTCACCCGATCGATCAATGCGGCGGTGGTCCCGGAACACGGGGCATGGACTCACGCTCAGGCCGGCTTGCGTCCTGGCTGCCATCCAGCGGGCACGAGCACCGTACCGAGGCACCGCCGTTCGTTCCTGACTCGAGTATGAGATCACCACCCAGCATTTGCGCACGATAGCGCATGATCTTCAATCCCAGGCCTCCGTAGGCCTCCGCTGTGACCTGCTCGAAACCGCGGCCGTTGTCGTCCACCCGCAGATGCAACTCACCCCCCGAGGTCTCCAGGCTGATGGTGACATCACTGGCCCGGCTGTGACGAATGACATTAGTCAGAGCTTCCTGAACGATTCGATACACGTGGGTGGCGGAAGTTTCACTCAGGCGCACCGGCTCGGCGAGGTTGGCGTTGAAATCAACATGGACTCCATAGCGTTCACTGGCGCGCGCGGCCAGTGTTTGCAGGGCCGCGGCCAGTCCGCCCCGCTCGCCGCTCACCGGCGAGAGGCCGCGAGCGAGTGAGCGAGTGCTTTCGATGGCGTTATTGACGAGCCCGATGACTTCCTCCACTTCGAGGCGCGCGCCCGAGCCTTCCTTGCGCAACTGCGCGGCCACCCCTCTGAGCATCAACGCAATGCCCGTCAGGTCCTGGCCGAGCCCGTCGTGCAGATCATTGCCGATGCGCTGCTGCTCGCGGTTGGAAATCTCGATGATTTCCCGCTCCAGCCGCTTGCGCTCGGTTACATCATTCAACACCGCGAGCCAGCGTTCGGTTCCACTGATGCGCAACGGAGTGATGACACAGGTAGCCACGAACCGTGAGCCGTCCTTGCGCTGGCATTCAAACTCCACGGGCGCGACTTCGCCGCTCTCGCCATTGTCGCGCAACGTGCGCTCGAAGCGCTTGCGCTGCAGCGCAGGCATGCTGAACAGCGGATCGATGGCCCGCCCCAGCAGCTCGAGCGCTCCGTAGCCGAACATCTTATCGAAAGTCGCGTTGGTGAGGGTGATCAGATGAGTTGTCGAGTCGATCAGCACCACGCCTTCGCGCATGGTCTCCAGGATCCGCGCCTGCGTGCGCAGCGCATCCTGCTGGGCGTGCCGCTCCGTCACCTCGGTGATGTTCACGACGGCCCCGAAGATGCGGCCGTCGGCCTGCACCGCGCGGGCGCGCAATTCCAGGTACCGCGGTCCCCGCTTCGGGTCGATGATGACCTGATCGAAGTCGCGCGGCTCGCCCGTGTTCATGACATGCTCGAATATCTCATGCATGTAAGCACGGTCGGCCGGGGGCGCAAAATCCTCTACTGGGGCACCGATCCAGCCGTCGGGCGGGACGCCGTGCATGGCACGATTCAGAAACACACATTGGCGCTGCCGGTCGAACAAAGCCAGCCAGTCGGCCGAGCTGGCGGCGACCGTCTGCAACGTCATCTGAGACTCGCGCAGGGCAATCTCGGCGCGCTTCCTTTCGGTTACGTCCGTCACGGCAACAGTTAGCGACCGAATCACGCCGCTGTCAATCACCGGAACGACACGGTGCTCGTGGTGTGACCAAGTGTTGTTGGAATTCGGATGGCGCAGCTCGAAGCGGGCCGGCTCGCCTGTCGCCAGCACACTGCGATACAGTTCCTCCACGTAACTGCGGTGGCCGTCCGGAATGAATTCCAGGAGACTGCGGCCGACCACCGTCTCGCTCCGGTGCTCACCAAACTGCCGGTTCATGAACCGCACGCGCAGCGACTCATCCACGAGGAACAGCCAGTCCGGTGTGTTCTCCGTGACCGCGCGCAATACCGCTTCGGACTCCCGCACAGCCTGCTCGGCCAGCTTGCGGGTGGTGATGTCATAGGCGGATCCGAGGACACCGGTGACAGCGCCCGTCTGCGGATCCTTTACCGGCAGCGTACTAACATATAACCACTTGCGCTCGCCGTTGATCGTATGAATGCGGGTCTCGCCCGCCTGCGGCTCGCCGCGCAGGATGCGGACATGACGCGCCGCAACGACCGCCTTGTACTCCTCGTCGATCAAAGAGTCCCAGCGGCCTTGTTGGTCGTCCAGCGAGCAGCCGAAGATGGCCTGCATGCCATCGCTGGCCCACACGGGCTCAGGCACCCCTTCCGCGTTGTACCGGTACTCAAACACATAACCGGGCGCCATCGAGGCGACGGTCCGATAACGAAATTCGCTCTGCCGCAAGGCCTCCTGCGTCTGCACACGGTCCGTGATCTCCACGAGGAAACCAACCATCCGCGTGGCCCGGCCATTGGCATCCCGTTCAGGCACGCGCCCGCGATCGAGCACCCAACGCCAAGTACCGTCCTCGTGGCGCAGGCGATATTCGGCTTCGTAGAGCTCCTTACGACCCGCGATCACGTCCTGGACCTCGGACTCCACCCGCGCCGCATCCTCCGGATGTATGCGCTTGTTCCAGAAGGCCCAGGTGCGATCGCCCGATTTGGGAACCACACCCAGGATGCGGTAGTAGGGCTCGGCGTGGCGGGCCTCGCCGTTCGCCAGGTCCCAGTCCCACATGCCACCGCGCGCGCTTTCGAGCGCTGTCTCGAGGCGGCGTTGACTGCGGATGTATTCGAGCTCCGCTTCCTTGCGCTCCTCGATGTCCATGCAGACGCCGACCATGCGCAGGGCAACGCCGTTGGCATCGCGATCGACGACGCGGCCCCGCTCAAACAACCAGCGCCAGCGGCCTTTCCGGTCCCGAATGCGATATTCCGCATCGTAGTAATCGGCTTTGCCGGCGACGTGATCGCTGAAGCGAGTGGCAGCCGCAGTGACATCGTCCGCGTGGATGTTGGCATCCCAGCGGGCGACATGGTCCATGCCTTCACAGGCATGCAGGTCCAGCCGATCACACCAATCGCTGTACCAGCGTGTGCGCTCGGTGCGGAAATCCAACTCCCACAGGCCCATCCCGGCGCCCCAGACAGCGGTTTCCAACCGCGCCTCGCTGGAGCGCAACTCGCGCTCCGCGCGCTTCTGCGCATCGATGTCGAGTGACACGCCGATGGCGGAAGTGGCCTTGCCCTCAAAATCCCAGGCCACCGCACGGCCCCGGGTGAGCATCCACTTCCACTCGCCACTGGCGGTGCGAATGCGATATTCGGCTTCGATGGAGGTGCTCTGGCCGCTCAGGTGCTTGCGAATCTGAAGCTGCACCGCAGGCCGGTCGTCAGCATGGATGCGCGAGGCCCAGGGGTTCGGAACGCTTTCCCACTGCTCGCGGGTGTAGCCGGTCATCGCAAACCACAACGGGCTCATGACGGCGATGTCCGTTGCGACGTGCCACTGCCAGAAAGCCGCGCGTGCGCCCCAGAGAGCTGTTGCCAGCCGAGCCTCGTTTTCCTGGAGCGCGACTTCCGCGCGCTTCCGATCATCGATCTCGAGGCAGATTCCGGATACGCGAGCGGGCAAACCATCGCTGCCGGTGGCAACGACGCGGCCCCGCTGCAGCAACCAGATCCAGACGGTCTCGCCGACCAGCACGCGATACTCGAGATCGAAACGCTCCACTTTTCCGAGGCGCGTGGCCTCGAGCCGGCGGCGGAACTCGGCAACGTCATCAGGGTGAACACGACGCGCCCAGCTCTCGAAAGAATCAGGTCCTACACAAGCATCGAGTCGTAAGGCGGCGCACCACGCCGGATCAACGGTAAAAGCGCGACTATGGATGTCCCATTGCCAGGTCCCGACCTGCGGGGACTGGGTATCGCTTACCAAAGAGCCGGCCTTGGCTTCGGTGTCGTGGGGAACTACAGCATTCATTGCAGACATCATTGTCGCCTACGGACCCATCCCGGTAACCAGATGCGCGTCGCGCGTTTCGCGCGCACGGATCAGAATCGTAGTTTGCTCATGCTGCGTTGCGACGCCTCACAAAGAACAAATTCAATGCGAATCTGCACCGACTGCGCCTGTATCTCAAGATTTATGAGCGTATACGCTGGGGTTGCTGAGGACAGCTTTTACATAGTGGATTCGTCAACGACACAGGAGGTCTCCCCATGAGCGAGCGCACACAGCTGAGTCCGACGGTAGCGGACTATTCACAGTGGCAGGCGCAGGATTACTTCAAAACCTATTACAGCGAGGTCGTGCTACCCGATGAGCAGGTAGTGCTGGCCTACCAGATCGAAACACTGAAACGCATCGAACATCCATTTGGCCGCGGCCTCGAGTACGGCTGCGGGCCAACGCTGCACCGCGCGATCGCGGCGGCACGGTATGCGTTCAGAATCGATATGGCCGACTGGCTGCCTGACAACCTCACACAGGTGCGCGAGTGGGTCAACTCGACGAGCGCCAACTCCGACTGGAACCGGTTCACCGATTACATCTTAACCTGCGAAAACAGGGCCTCGCAGCCTGCACAGGCTGAGGTGAATGATGTCAGCCGGATCCAGCGGCGCGAGGAGCAGACTCGCAAAGTCATCCGCGACCTGCGCGTCAGCGATGCGCGTTGGCGGCATCCGCTCGGGGCTGAAAAACAGGGCTTTTACGACCTGCTGGTGTCAGGATTCTGTCTGGATGCGGTCTCCAGCGACCAGCGCGTCTGGCATCGGTGCATGTCGAACGTGCTGTCGACTCTGCACGAAGGCGGCCTGTTGATTCTGCATGCCCTGTATCGATGCAAAGCCTACAAGGTCGGCGAGCGGATGTTTCCCGGCGCCGACCTCTCCGCGGACGATCTCGTCGACTCCCTGCTCGCCAACGGCTTCAACCGTTCGAGCATCGATGTCCACGTGATCCCCTGCCCCGACAATGCTCAGTACGGCTACGCCGGGATCCTGGTCGCCTCCGCACGCAAGGGCTGACCGAGGGGGATAGGTCCCGGCTGTCACGCCGGGGCCTGTCTCGGGAACGCGACACATTTAATTGGAACTTTGTGTGCGTTAAAACGCTCCCCTATTACAGAGTACAAAGGAAGGGAAGGAGTGTTCGTGAAAGCCTCTAAAAACTGGGTGTGGCAGCCCCCCACCGAAACCATCGAGTCCATTGCCTCCGTGCTCCGCGCTCACTGGGCTGCGGCGAAATCGCAACAACTATCCGTATTCTGGCCTGTGCAGGCTGCGAGGCCTGTGCAGGCTGCAAGGCCGAAGGCCGCCAGTTGGCGCACTCAGCTCACCAACGCACGAGCGGCGGCAGACTCATCAGATACGCTTCCGGATCTGCATCCGTGCTGAAGCCGAACTTGGTGCCCCGGTCGTAAACGAGATTGAATTCGACATAACGTCCCCGCTTCAGCAGCAGCTTGTCACGCGCCTCGTCATCGAACGGGGTGTGTTCGCGCCGTGCGACGATTGTTGGATAGACGCCTAGAAAGGCTTCGCCAACGGCTTTGACAAAGGCAAAGTCCGCCGCCACGTCCGCGCTCGCCAACTCATCAAAGAAAATTCCGCCCACACCCCGGGGTTCCTGCCGATGCGGCAGGTAGAAGTAACGATCACACCAGGCCTTGTACTCGGCGTACGCATCCGGCCGATAGGTATCGCAGGCCGCTTTCAGCGCCGCGTGGAAATCATTCGTGTCCTCGGCCATCGGAAACGTAGGCGTCAGATCCGATCCACCGCCGAACCAGCCGCGACTCGTGCGCAAATAGCGAAGGTTCATGTGCACGGCAGGGACATATGGGTTCGTCATATGTGCCACGAGCGAAATGCCGCACGCCGTGAAGCGCCCTTCCGATTCTTCCGAGCCCGGCACCTGGCCGCGCGCCTGTGGCGAAAATACACCCCACACGTGGCTGAAATTGACACCGACCTTCTCGAAGACCTTGCCGCGCAGGAGGCGCGATTCACCGCCCCCCTGCAGGCGATGGCCCTCGGGCTTGCTCCACTGGCGCTGCTCAAAGCGGGTGTCCGTTTCAAACTGCTCGAAAGCCGCGCAGATGCGGCTCTGCAGGTCGCGGAAATACTCACCCGCGGGTGCGGCCATATCGGTAGCTGCGGGTGCAGTCGTTGCCGACGGGGTCGTTGGTGACGCTGTCATTTTGACTGCAGTCCTTTGGCGCTGCTTTCGTGGACGTAATCTACGAGACGGGCCACTGCGTCCGGATTGGTCTCCGGCCAGATTCCGTGCCCTAGATTGAATACATGGCCGCGGGCCGCGCGGCCCTCCTGCAACACGATGTCAATGCTGCGTTTGAGCTCTTCGGGCGGCGCAAACAACGCCGCCGGATCGAGGTTGCCCTGCACTGACTTGCCGGGCCCGAGGATCCGGGCGCATTCGCTCAAGGGTGAGCGCCAGTCCACTCCAATCACATCCACATCCAGATCCGCCACGCTCTGCATGAGCGCTGAGCCCTGATTGACGTAGTAGATCAACGGCACGTCGGTTTTCTTGCGCAACGTCGCCATGGTCCGGCGCACGGCCCGCAAGGCAAAGCGGTTGAATTCACGCGGTGCCAACAGGCCGGCCCAGGATTCAAACAACATGAGGGCCTGGGCGCCTGCGGCTGCCTGGGCGCCGAGGTAGGCGGCCATTGCATCACCCAGGTGGTCGAGCAGGCGCTCGGCTGACTCGGGCTGCGAATACAGAAACGAGCGGGCCACCCCGAATTCCTTCGAGGGCTTGCCGCTGACCAGATAACACAACAGCGTGAACGGCCCGCCCGCGAAGCCGATCAGCGGCGCGCCGCGGGGCAGCTCCGGCCGGATGAGTTTGATTGAGTCCAGAACAAAGGGCAGGTCGCGCTCCGGCACGAGCGGCGGCAGGGCATCGATCTGTGCGTCGGTGCGAATTGGATTGCGCACCACAGGGCCCGGGTCGAAGTACAGATCGATCCCCATCCCCTGCAAGGGCGTCATGATGTCACTGAACAGGATCGCCGCATCGAGCTCAAACCGCCGTAGCGGTTGCAGCGTCACCTCAGCGGCCAACTCGGCTTTGCGAGTCAGCGACTCGAAGTCGACCTTGGCGCGCAGCTCGCGATATTCGGGCAAATAGCGTCCCGCCTGGCGCATCACCCAGACGGGTGTGTGGGACACGGCTTGCCCACGGCAGGCGGCCAGGAAAGTGGATTGAGTTGCGGCCTTGCTCATCGGTGCCACCCGCCACGCGCAATCGCGTTCGGCACCCACTTCGTTGAATTGGTAGCGGCCACCGCTGCACTCGGCGTCGAGAGTGTTGACGCGCTCATTTCGCCAACCAATCCGCCATCTGCGGCGCGAAGTACGTGATGATCAGGTCGGCGCCGGCTCGCTTGATGCCGGTGAGCGTTTCCAACGCCGCGGCCTTCTCATCGATCCACCCGCGCTCGGCGGCAGCCTTGATCAGGCTGAATTCTCCGGACACCTGGTACGCAACGACCGGCACGTGCACCGAGTCGCGGACCTGCCGGATGATGTCGAGGTACGCCCCCGCCGGTTTCACCATCACCATATCGGCGCCTTCCTCGACGTCGAGGAGCACTTCTCGGAGGGCCTCGCGAGAGTTTGCCGAGTCCATCTGATACGAGCGGCGATCGCCAAACGCCGGCGCCGATTCGGCTGCCTCGCGAAACGGTCCGTAGAATGACGACGCATATTTGGCCGCATATGAAACAATCGGCGTCCCCGAGTGACCTTCCCGATCGAGCAGATTGCGCATCACCAGGATGCGCCCATCCATCATGTCGCTAGGCGCGACGGCATCAGCGCCCGCGCGCGCGTAGTTCAACGCCACCTGCGCCAGCGTCTCCACTGACGTGTCATTTTCGATCTGCCCCTTCGCCGTAACGTGTCCACAGTGACCGTGGTCCGTCGACCCACACAGGCAAACATCCGCCCAGACGATGAGGTTCGGGCACGCGTCCTTGATCGCGGAGATCGCCTGCGCCGCCAGCCCCTTCGGATCCAGCGCAGCGCTAGCCTTCGCGTCCTTCTGAGCAGGTGCCGCGAACAACAGCACCGATGGGATCCCGGCAGCCGCGACCGTGCGTGCCTCTTTGACGGCCTCGTCCACTGACAGCTGGGAAATGCCCGGCATGCTGCTGATCGGGTTCTTCACCCCACGGCCCGGGACGACGAACAACGGATAGATCAGCGAGTCGAGCGTCAGCCGCGTCTCGCGGACCATGCGCCGCCAGGCGTCTGACTGCCGCGTCCGCCGCGGTCTCTGCAACGGATATCCCATGATCAATCCCTCGTCTGCAATGAGCGAAAAGTGGCTTCAGCGAGGCCGCGCAAGTTGGCGGCCTCGGCCATGATGGGCGTACAGCCGTGCTCTTCGAGCGCACGCGCTGTGGTTGGACCGATGGCAACGACCTTCGCGGTCTTCAGCAACCGGTCGAAATGTTCTTTGCCGAGCGAATGCTCGAGCTCGATGACGGCCGACGGGCTGGCGAAGGTGACGGCGCCCACGCCATCGCGTTCGATCCACGAGCGACAGGCTTCAACATCCAGCGAAGCCGGCTCGGTGCGATACGCTTCCACTTGCGTAACGGTGGCACCCAACTGAGTCAACCCGACCGCTATTGTAGGCAACGCGCGCGAGCTCGCCGGAAAGAGCACCTTCGTACCCTGCATGGGCTTCGTCGCAAACTCCGACACCAACGCGGCGGCATTGGCATCCTCCGGCAGCAAATCCACCGGCCATCCGCGCTGCCTCAACACCTGCCCCGTCGCTTGCCCCACCGCAGCAACGCGCACATTCGCGGGCGGCGTCGCAACCCGTTCGATAACAGCCGCGACCGCATGACGGCTGGCAAACACAATCCAATCAAAGTCACCGATGCTCTCGAGCGCCTCTTCCAGCGCGCCCGTCTCAGCGACCGCAACGCTCACTGCCGGCCACAACAGCACAGGCAGCCCCAACTCACGCAGTTGTGTGCTGAGCGGCCCATCCTCGCCCTCCGCACGCGTGACAACAACATGCTTGGCAGGCCCCTCCTGCCGCGGGTCCACCGCACTGGCCTTGGCGTTCGCCAGATCGACCGAACGCGCGCGCTTGCCAACACCATCTACTGGCCTCTGCCGCTCATCTGCGGCCGCCGTGCCCGCGGCGTTGGTCTGTCGATCCCGCAACGCCGACGCAATTTCTCGCGTGTCCTCGTTCACTCGGCCTAGCCTCCCGTCGCCAGACTGCGCGCGGTGCGCTCGTTAGCCATCAGGCTGGCGGCGCCCTGGGACAACAGATCATCGGCCACCTGCTGACCGAGCTGCGTCGCATTCTCCAGCGAGGCGGAAATCTGCGATTTCGCCTGAATGCTCTTCTTCCCATCGAGCGAACACACCACTGCGTACAATCGCAACGTGTCGCCCTCTAGCGTACCAATGGCGCCCAGCGGGGCCTGACATCCGCCCTCGAGCCTGCGCAGCAGCGCGCGCTCAGCCGTCGTCGCCAACCTCGACGCTCGGTTGTCGAGCGCCCGCAGCCAGCGACCCGCCTCCGCATCCCCGGTCCGCATACAAACACCAATGGCGCCCTGCGAAACGGCCGGCGGAAACTCGTCCATCGGCAGCAACTCGGAAATGTGCTGATCCAACTCCAGGCGCCGCAGTCCGGCGGCGGCCAGGATGATGGCGTCGTAATCGCCCTTCTTCATGCGCTCAATACGCGTCGGCACATTGCCGCGCAGCTCCAACAACTCAATATCCGGCCGCAATCGCGCAATAAACGCCCGCCGTCGCAGACTGCTCGTACCCACCCGAGCACCCCGTGGCAACTCCATCAACCGCGCCCCGGACCGGCTGAGCACAGCATCCCTCGGATCTTCGCGCTCCAGCGCAGCCGCCAGCTCAATCCCCGGATCCAACAGCGTCGACAAGTCCTTGAGACTGTGAACCGCAATGTCAATCTCGTTGTTGAGCTGGGCCTTGTCGATCTCTTTAGTGAAGAAGGCGCGGCCACCGATCTGCCACAAAGGCACATCCGTGCGCACATCCCCTTCAGTCTTGATGCGAACCAACTCCACCGCCGGCGCCCCCGGCTGTGAATTGATCAGCGCCTCGACATGGTGGGCTTGCCACAACGCAAGAGCCGAGCCCCGTGTACCAATCCTCAAAGTCATGGTTCGCCCTCCACCATGAACCGATATCCCACGCCCCAAACGGTCAGAAAATGCTTCGGGTTGGCCGGGTCGCGCTCAAAGCGCTTGCGCAGCCGCAAAATGAAGTTATCCACCGTCCTGGTCGAGGGAAACACGTCATAACCCCAAACTTTTTCCAGCAGATCCTCACGCGAGACAATCTCGCCGGGATGCTCCGCCAGCACTTTCAAAATCATCGCTTCCTTCTCAGTCAACTCCTGCGCAATCCCATTCCAGGAACGGGCCCGAAATGCCCGGAAATCCACTTCGTTACCGGCAAACTGCAACACCGCGCTGGCAGGAGTGGCGGATGCATTCCGATACCAATCCCAACGCCGCAGAATCGCGCGAACGCGAAGCAGAAACTCCTGCAGGTGAAACGGCTTGGCCATGTAGTCATCGCCACCCGCTTCCAGGCCCGTCACCCGATCCGCCGGATCGCCGCGCGCAGTCAGAAACAACACCGGCGTACTGTCACCCCGCTGACGCAGCGTTCGGCACACAGTGAATCCATCAACTCGCGGCAACATCACATCCAGCACAATCAACCCACACTGCTCGGCTGCGAGCCAGTCGAGTGCCAGTTGACCATCCGTGGCCGTATAAACGTCGTGCCCTTCGGCGCGCAGGTTGTCCACGATCCCCGCGGCGAGGAGCGAGTCATCCTCGACGACGAGGATGCGATTGAAAAACTGAGAGGGCGTGTTCACATGGGCTCCGCTGGCGCCACCGGCCAGGTCAGCACGAACTGCGCGCCCTGACCCACACCCGCGCTGTGCGCGCTGACACGGCCGCCCGCGAGTTGCATCAGGCGCCTGACGATATAAAGGCCGAGGCCGGTTCCGAAGTAGCTGCTGCCACCACCCGGATGCAGGCGCGTGAACTTCTCAAAGAGCCGCGCACCGTCCGCCGGCCGAAACCCAACGCCTGTGTCTTTCACTGACAACTCGATCTCACCGTCCAGACGCCGCGCCGTCAAAGAAATGGTTCCGCCACCTACCGGCGTAACTGCAGCGATCGCATTCTCCAACAAGTTGCGCACTACCACGTCCATGGCCAGCGGATCAGCCATCACATACATCTCACGCGCAATGTCAGAGGAGATGTTGATCTTCTCTTTCAACGCCCGCACATCGAGGTGGGAAATCACGCGATCCACCGCACCGCTCAGCTCGATAGGCTCGATCTTCAGATCGATGCGCCCTCGCTCGAGGCGATTGCTTTCCAGGATCTGCGTGACCATGGCCGTCATGCGACTCAGGTCAGCCAGCATGCGATCAATGAGCGTGCGCGACTGCTCGGGCGACAACGTCCGAATCGCCATCGTCTCGAGCGACAACTGCAGGCTCGCGAGTGGCGTCTTGAACTGATGAGAAACCAACGCAAGAAAGTTGTCCTGCTCCTGCCGGACCCGAGCTTCGGCTCGCAGCGCGCGGAAAATCACGCCGTTGCACAGTGCCAGCGCCAACAGGAAGAATCCGCCTTCCCACGCGTACTGATTGATCCGACGATGCTCCTCGGTTGTGAGTACCTCATCGACTTCCGGCGACAGTGATGCATGGTTACCGTTGATGGCGATGCCTGGCAGCATCGACTGCACTTTTTCCGGAGGCGTCCCGGAGTCCAACAGGGCCTGGGCAGCGAGAATCTGCTGGCTGTACAAGGCGCGCGAATCACGCACCTTTTCGATCGCGTACGAACGCTGATCAAACAGCCACCAGCCCACCTGCACCGCCGCCACCACCACCAGGGCGAGCGCGGTTACCTGAAAGACGCGAGTTGCTTTCATTTGAGGGTTGCGAGCGACTCCCGCAGCGCGCGGGTCAGCAGTTCAATGTCCGCGTTGGTGTGGGCCAGCGACAGGAAGCAGCCTTCATAGGCTGACGGTGGCAGATAAACGCCACGATCCAACATTGCGTGGAACAGCGCGCTGTATCGCTGCACCGCCTGGGGGCTCATGGACTCGGCCGTGCGAGGTGCGGCCGCGTCGTGGAATGACATCCAGAACAGCGAACCCGCGCGCACGAAATGAATGGGGAACGGGGCTTCCTTCGTAACCGGAAGCAGCGAGCGCTCAACCTGTGCGCCGATCTGTTCAAGGCGTTCCCAACCTGACTCCTTGATCATGATGTCGAGAGTTGTGATGCCTGCGGCCATTGCCACAGGATTACCTGAAAGAGTGCCTGCCTGGTACGTGTCACCGAGCGGTGCCAGGCGTTTCATGATCTCGCGGCTAGCACCAAAGCCACCCACTGGCATACCGCCGCCGATCACTTTGCCGAAGGTCGCCATGTCGGGAACGATGCCTACCAACTCCGCGACGCCGCCGCGGGCGAGTCGGAAGCCGGAAATGACTTCGTCGAATATCAGCAGGGAGCCGTGCTTCCGGGTGAGATCGCGGAGCTTCTGGAGGAACTCGCGGCGCTGTAGCAGCAAGCCGTGGTTGGCGGGCACTGGCTCGATGATGACGGCTGCAATGCGCGAGCCTTCGCGAGAGAACAAGTCGTCTGCGGCGGCTTCGTCGTCCAGCGGCAGAACGCGCGTGCAGGCGGTGAACGCTTCAGGTACGCCGGCTGAGGAAGGTGTGCCAAACGTTGCCAGGCCTGACCCTGCGGCTACGAGCAGGTGGTCAGCGTGGCCGTGGTAACAGCCGGAGAATTTCACTATCAGGTCGCGGCTGGTGAACGCGCGGGCGACTCTGATTGCGCTCATGACGGCTTCGGTGCCTGAGGACACGAAGCGGACCTGCTCCAGCCCCGGGTAGGATGCGACGATCCTCTCAGCCAACTCAACCTCACCGGCACAAGGCGCCCCGAAGGTTGTTCCGCTGCGAGCCATCTCGGTGATGGCCGAGACAACAGCCGGATGCGCGTGCCCCAGAATCAGCGCACCCCACGAGTTGACGAGGTCGAGGTACTGATGCCCATCGGCGTCGATGAGATGCTGTCCTTCGCCGCGCTCAACAAAGAGGGGTGTGCCACCCACAGCCTTGAATGCGCGCACGGGCGAATTGACACCACCAGGAATAACCTTCGTGGCGCGTTCGTATAATTGTTCGGAACGGGGGTGTTTGGTCACAGTGTTACTCTTGAATGGCCGACGCGACGGACGCGCCGGCGCGTTAATTTAGTCTTTCGCCCAGGAAGTGCGTATGGGCGCCGCGTGGGCAAGCACAGCCTCCGCGTCGGACGGCTCGGCATCGGGCCTCCACCGGCGGTCGTCGGCACTCAGCTCGTCCTCATCGAGGCGAACTTGATGGCCCGTCGCGTCGATTGCGTCGGGGTCTGCAGTCCAACTGGTGTCGCCCTTGGGTGAGCGACGCAGCTTGGCCTCGCGGAAAAAGGCATCTACGGCGTCGGTGCTCGCGTGCGCTGCGGCGGCGCGCATTCCTGCCAGTGGCAGATGCGCCAGCCGGCGGGCGACCGTTGACGCGAAACGCTGCAACAAATCGCGTTGGCTGGGATCGAGAGTGCTGAACTCGTCAGCCAGCGCTCGCTCGGCCTCTTCAGCGGCGATTTGCTCGAACGCACCTCGCAGGTCAGCGAGCTTCCGGCCGATGGCGCGCGTCGCGAGATCACTGCGCAGGCGATTCAAGCGCTCATCAATAGCGGCCCGCACCGGCGCCAACCGCATCAACTGCGACAGCCGGCGCTCCTGCGCGGCCTGAATCAGGTCATCCATTCCAACTCGGGCAATCCCAGCGGCCTTGGTCGCCTCGGGGTCCGCGTTAGGCGGCACGCCGAAATCCAAGAGCAACGGCGCGCGAGCACCCGCGGCTGCGGCAATTTTTGGCAGCGAATTCCCATCCAGCACCGGCTCACTGCCACCGGCAGCCAAAACCAGCGCGCCAACCTCGGAAGGCGACTCGCGAAACTGATCCAACTGCACAGCCCGACCACTGACGGTCGCGGCGTATTCCTCCGCCGTCTGCAAAGTCCGATTGACGACGAGGAGTGGAATTCCAGCCCGGTGAAGGATCATCCCGCAGCGCTTGGTCATGGGTGATACGCCCACCAGCGCCACCGTTGCGGGCTTGCCATTGAACTGCCGGATGATTCGATCCGCCGCCAGGTCGGCGAGCGATGGAGTGCGCACGTTGGCTTCCAGCTTGTGCACACGATGAGCCATGCTCAGAGCTTCTCGAAGCAGCTTGTCCAAGGTTGGACCGCACACGTGGGCTTCGCGAGCGGCTTCCCAAGCCAGGCGGATCTGGGCTGCGATTTCCTGCTCACCGGCCTGTGCTGAATCCAGGCCGCAGGTCACCAGGAACAGGTGCTCTACCGCGGCTTCACCGGTCCACGCGCGGAGAATGCGGGTGGCCTCGCCACCGACCGGCTCGCGGCCAATGAGTGCACGGAACACGTCGCGGCGAGCGTCGCCGGCTGATGCCCCGTCGGGCATGGCGAAGAGGACCTCGACGCGGTTGCAGGTACCGACGTAGAAGACCTCCGAGACGCCCAAGGCGTCCCGCAGGGCGGGCAGGCGAGCCGCTACCTCGGTCTTAGGAACCGAAAACCGAGCGACCTCGTCGACACCTACGTGCCGATAGGAGAGACCCACCACGCCAATCTGGTGCATGGGGGAAGGAGACCACGGCCACCAAGACCGTGTGTCACTGAACAGTCACGGCGCCCGGACGCACCGCACATGCTTGGTCGCGGGTCGAACGAAAGTCGGGCACCGCACACGCCTGACCGCGGACCCAACGAAGGCGGGCACCGCACACGCTTGGCCGCGGATCCAACGAAGGCCGGGCACCGCACACGCTTGGCCGCGGGTTCAACGAAGGTCGGGCACCGCACACGCCTGACCGCGGACACCCAACGAAGGCGGGCACCGCCCACGCCTGACCGCGGGGGCCCAACGAAGATGGGACACCTCATCCGCGCCGGCGGGACGGCGCAAATGAAATCAGCGTCGGCTGTTGCGGATCAGGCTCATCACCAGGATGCCGGCCAGGAAGCCTGCACCGAGAGCCCATGCGCTAGCGCGATAAGGTTGGGCCTCAACGCTCTGCTGCAGATCGTCGATCCGGGAGCTGGCCCAGTCACGCGCCTGTTGGGCGCGCGCACGCGCGGCCTGTGCTGCAGCGTCCTTCGCGGCACGCAGGTGGTCCTTGACCTGGTCCGCATCCCCGCCCGCCCCGTGATCGCCATTCTTCGAGTTCATGCTGAGTTCTCCAACCCTATCCAGTTTGAAGCAGTGTGCCCTTCAACGATGCCACACGTTCAAAGTTCCGGCGGAAGCGCTTTAGCTCTCGTCCTGCCAGGCAAACCCATCCCGGCTGACCAGCGCACTGGACGCCGCAGGCCCCCAGCTTCCGGCCACGTACGACTTGATCTTCTCATCATGCCGCGCCCAACCCTCGCGGATCGGGTCAATCCAGCGCCAGGCAGCATCGAGCTCGTCGCGCCGCATGAACAAGGTCAGGTTCCCCTTCACCACGTCCATGAGCAGACGCTCATACGCGTCCACGGGCTTTTCCTTGAACGACCCCGCGAGGTCGAGCGCCAGGTTCACCGGCTTCAACCGCATGGTCTCGCCTGGCTGCTTGGCCAGCACGGTGAGCGTAATGCTCTCCTGCGGCTGCAGCCGGATCACCAGCTTGTTGGGCGAGCGGTCACTGCTCGGCCCCTCGAAAATCGAGTGGGGCACATCCTCGAGGGTGATCACAATCTCAGTGAGCCGCTCCGACAGCCGCTTGCCGGTGCGCAGGTAGAAAGGCACCCCCGCCCACCGCCACGTATCAATCTCAGCCTTCAGCGCGACAAATGTCTCCGTCGTGGTGTCGGCAGGCACGCCGGCCTCATCCAGGTACCCCGGCACCGTCTGACCATTCACAGCGCCCGCCCGGTACTGCGCACGCACCGTCTTGGCCTGCACTTCCCGATCAGCGATCGGCCGCAGCGCCCGCAGCACTTTCAGCTTCTCATCGCGCATCGCATTCGGTTCACTGCTGGCCGGAGGCTCCATCGCGAGAATGCAAACGAGTTGGAGCAAATGGCTCTGCACCATGTCGCGCAGCGCCCCGGTCTGATCATAAAACTGCCCCCGACCCTCCACACCCAACTGTTCGGCGACCGTGATCTGCACGTGCCGAATCTGTCCGCGCCGCCAAAGCGGCTCAAACAAGGTATTGCCGAAGCGCAGCGCAATCAGGTTCTGCACTGTCTCCTTGCCCAGATAATGATCGATGCGATAAATCTGGTACTCGCGGAAAATCGCACCAACACTCTCGTTGATGGCCTCGGCGGAAGCGCGATCCTGACCCAACGGCTTTTCCAGCACCACGCGCGTCTTGGGCGTAACCAGGCCGGCCGCGGCCAGATTCGTACATACGTGCGTAAACAGACTCGGTGCCGTTGACAGGAAAATGACTCGCACCACCTCGTCGCGGCCCGCGAGCAAGCTCGCCAGCTTCTTGAAATCCTGAGGCTGCGTCGCATCCACCGGCACGTAATCCACGAGGGCCGTGAATGACTTCCAGCGCTCAGGCGTAAACTCTTCCGGGCGAAGGTACTTGCGACACGTCTCTTCAATCTGAGCAAGGTACACTTCGCGGGTCTGGGCGGTCCTGGCCACCCCCACAATCCGAGCACCCGCGCCGATGTGGCCTGCGAGATGCCTGCGATACAGTGCGGGGACGAGCTTGCGCAGGGCAAGATCGCCGGTTGCACCGAAGAGCAGCATGTCGAACGAGGCCCCGCCAGATGAACCGTTTGACTGGGCCTTCGTCATGGGCTCTGCTTTCTCCACTCTTTCAAACCTCCGAACAATTCCATATAAGCTCGCACACTATCCGCAGCATTCCGTTACGACAGTGGAAATTTTTTCATGCCGACGTCAACCGCACGACTGAACCCGATCGTAGTCCAAGTCACCGAACGCGTCCGAGATCGCAGTCGCAAGGAGCGAAGTGAATATCTCGCACGTATGCAGGCTGAAACGGCTTCGAACAGCACACGCTCGAAACTGTCCTGCGGCAACCTGGCACATGGTTTCGCGGCGGCGAACCCTGCCGACAAGGACGTGCTGAAGCAACTGCGGTGGCCGAATCTTGCCATAGTCACGGCCTACAATGACATGTTGTCGGCACACCAACCTTTTGAAGGCTACCCCGGCCTGATTCGCGCGGCAGCCCGCGAAGCCGGCGCCACTGCGCAGGTTGCAGGTGGCGTACCGGCAATGTGCGACGGCGTTACCCAGGGCCAGTCCGGAATGGAATTGTCGCTGTTCAGCCGCGATGTCATCGCCATGTCAACGGGCATTGCGCTGTCGCATGGCATGTTCGACGGCGCGCTGTGCCTGGGTGTTTGCGACAAGATTGTGCCGGGCCTCGTCATGGGAGCACTGGCGTTCGGCCATCTGCCTACGATCTTCGTCCCGGCCGGTCCCATGACATCCGGCCTGCCCAACAAGGAGAAATCGCGCATCCGCCAGTTGTTCGCGGAAGGCAAAGCCACACGCGATGCACTGCTACAGTGCGAAGCGGACAGTTACCACTCCGCGGGAACATGCACGTTCTACGGAACGGCCAACAGCAACCAGATGTTGATGGAAGTGATGGGGTTGCACGTGCCGGGGGCCGCCTTCGTCAATCCCAACACGCCGCTGCGCGACATGTTGACGGCCGCGGCAACCCGCCGGGCCGCCAAAATCACTTCGCTCTCGAGTGAGTACACTCCGATGGCGTTTGTGATCAACGAAGAGGCCATCGTGAATGCCATCGTGGGTCTGCTTGCGACCGGTGGCTCAACGAACCATACATTGCATCTCGTTGCGATGGCGCGGGCCGCCGGCATCACCATCGACTGGAATGACTTCAGCGAGTTGTCCGATGTCGTTCCCTTGTTGGCGCGCATCTATCCCAATGGCAGCGCCGACGTGAATCATTTTCATGCCGCAGGCGGTATGGGCTTCCTGATTCGGGAGCTGTTGCAGGCCGGGTTGATGCATGAGGATGTGCAGACCGTGGCCGGCAGGGGCCTGAGCGCCTATACACAGGAGCCGTGGCTCTCATCTGATGGTCTCGCCTGGCGGGACGCGCCGGCGGAGAGCGGCGATCTGCATGTGTTGCGACCTGCCAGCAACCCGTTCAGTCACGATGGAGGTTTGAAGCTCCTGCGCGGTAATCTCGGGCGCTCAGTCATCAAAGTATCCGCCGTAACGAGCGAACACCGGGTCGTCGAGGCACCGGCGCGCGTGTTTGATTCTCAGGATGCAGTGCTCGAAGCATTCAAGGCCGGTGAGCTGACACGGGATGTCATCGTGGTGGTCCGCTTCCAGGGACCCCGGGCCAATGGCATGCCGGAGCTTCATCAACTGACACCGGCGCTCAGCTCGCTTCAAAGCAAAGGGTTCAAGGTGGCCCTGGTGACTGACGGACGCATGTCAGGGGCTTCCGGCACCGTCCCGGCCGCCATTCACGTGAGTCCTGAATGCCTCAGCGGTGGACCGCTGGGCAAAGTGCGGGATGGCGACATCCTGCGACTCGATAGTGTCGCCGGAACACTGGATGCTCACGTTCCGTCCGCGATTTGGGACACGAGAACCAACGCCGATGCCGACTTGAGCGGCAACCAACATGGCGTTGGCCGGGAGCTGTTCCGATTGTTCCGGACGAACGCAGCGGAAGCCGAGCACGGCGGCGGCGTCTGCGTCCCCTAGCCTTCCATATCGTGCTCGATCGCGGCCAGTGTTTGCGGTGACTTCCGTTTGAGCACCGCAAACCAGACTGCACCGAGCAGCATGTAGCCAAAGAACAGGAACGGCAGAGTGTTGTAAGGGTAGGCAGGTACCGGATAAACGCTGCCGAAGATGACGAACAGCATCAGCGCCGTGCCGATGGCGCCGATGAGGACGTGCCGCAATTTCATCTCACCGCCGCGCCGTAGATCCATTGGCGCAACGATGCAGATCGCCAGGTAGACGACTACGAACCCGAAGCTCGCGAACGTTCCGCTACACCCATAAGCGTCCAACAGCCCAATCGGCGTCAGGGCAACTGATATAGCGCCGAGTAATACACCACAAAAAACGATGGCACAGTGGGGCGTGTGGTGAACGTGGTGCACCCGCCCCATCACGCCATGCAGAAACTGGTACTTGCCCATGGAGAACAACAGGCGAGCCGCGGCATTGATACTCGCCAGCGCGCAAGCAAACACACTGATCATGGCCGCGATATACACCGCAATGGCAGCGGACCCGAGGCCGGCCCGGGCGGCAACATCTCCGAAGGGCGATGAGCTGCGGCCCATTGCGGCGGTGTCGTGACCCATACCGAACACCATGAAGTAGGCGGTCACCGTAAAGAAGATTCCGGCGAATGCCGCGCAACCCATGACGGCAATCGGGATATCCCGGCGCGGATTGGCCGTCTCCTTGGCCAACGTGGCCGCACTCTCAAAACCCACGAAGCTGAAGATGACAAAGGGCAGCGCCGAGAACATCGCACCATATTTGAACGTTGAGATCGCCAGTTGGGGCGGATCAACCACTGTCCCCTGCGCGCGGACGAACAGAAAGGTGATGGCAATGATGATGCCGACTGAGATCACTTCGAGAACCAAACCCACGCGGGATGACAGACGGATGTCCCGGTACGCCGCATAGGTGACCAACGCGATGAAGACCAGCATCGCGGCTGATAACGGCACGACACCTGCCTTGGCTCCCAGGGCCTGAATCAGGTCACCCAGCAGGATGGCGAACGAGAGGGAAACGGCGATCGCCGTGAACAGATAGGCGCTGATCATGGCCCAACCGGCCAACGCTCCCGCGAACGGCCCGAAGGTTCGGCCCACGTAGACGAAGTACGAGCCTGCCTCCCGATGGCGCGCGGCGAGGACTCCGACACTCGCCGCAACAATGACGACGCCGAGGGTGCCAATGAAATACGAGAGCCAGCAGCCGATGCCGGCGAGGCCCGCCACCACCGTGATGTTCAATACGGGAGTCAGCGTTGGCGAGATGGCAGCCAGCGACTGCCCGATCGTCTCAATCAACCCCAAGGCATTGGAACGAAGGCGATGGTCGGGCTTCCCGTCCACGACGCCGTCGCTGGTCACACTCATCGATGGCCCCCGCATGAGCTATGCTTTTACAGATGATTTACCTGATTTTCCGGGCGGTGTCGCTGGAAAATCGCTCATGCACCTTCTGGGGACAGGCATGCACCGGATTTTTCTGGCGATGACGCTTTCGACTTTGGCGAGCGCTGGCTTCGCTCAAACACCGCCTTTGCTCCCGGGAGTCACGGTCGCGGCACTCGCCAATGAGGTGAGCGGCGAGACCGCGAAGCGCAATCTCGAGGGGTTGGCCCGTTTGCATCGCCAGCGCGGCTCGCAGGGCTTCCACGCCGCCGCGGAGTTGATTGCCGAACGCGCCCGCACGTATGGCTTGAGCCACGTGGAGATCCTGCGATTTCCGGCCGATGGCCGGATTTTCTACGGGACGCAGCGATCGCGGCTCGCGTGGGATGCGCAGGAAGGCGAGCTGTCCGAAATCAAGGACGGCACTGAAATCAAAATGGCCAGCTACGCCGCCGAACCGATTGTGTTGGCCGAAGACAGTGAGTCAGCCGATGTCACGGCAGACCTGGTGGACGTCGGCGACGGCACGAATGAAAGTGACTACGCCGGCAAAGAGGTGTCAGGCAAGCTCGTTCTGGTCGCAAGCCCGGCGGGCATGGCGCAGGATCTCGCCATCGGCAAGCTCAAAGCCGCGGGAATCATCAGCTACGCACAGAATCAGAAAACCGCGTGGCTGGGTGACAACGACAACCTGATCCGGTGGGGACACCTGGAGTCGTTCTCCTCGAATCCCACTTTCGCGTTCCAGGTGTCGCTGCGGACTGCGCGGACTCTCAAAGACCGGTTGCTCCATGGCGAGCAGATCCGCCTGCATGCCAGAGTGAAGGCGGGCCAACACGCTGCGGCTTACGAAGTGGTGACGGCGACAATTGACGGCGCGTCCGATGCGGAGTCGCAGATCGCATTCTCGTGTCATCTCGACCATCAACGGCCAGGAGCGAACGACAATGCCAGCGGCTGTGTCACCATCCTCGAGGTTGCGCGGACCCTGCAGAAGTTGATCGCCGAAGGCAAACTCGCCCGTCCCGCGCGGACCCTTCGCTTCATCTGGCCGCCTGAAGTCGAGGGCACCACAACCCTGCTGAATGCAAGGCCGGATCTCGCCCAACACATCAAAGCGGTGATTCACATGGACATGGTCGGTGGAGGCCTGGACACCAAGAGCGTGTTTCATGTCACACGCGGGCCGTTGAGTTTGCCTTCGTTTGTGCATGATGTTGCGTGGGCGTTCGCAAGCTGGGTCAATGACCAGTCGTATGGGTTCGCGGCCGGCGGCAAGGCCGACTATCCGTTGATTGCACCGGAAGGAGGCAAGGAGCCTCTGCGGGCGGAATATTCCGCCTACACCATGGGCAGCGATCATGACGTGTACCAGGACTCGTCGTTCGGCATTCCGTCGATTTATTTCAATGACTGGCCCGATCGCTATATCCACACCAACTTCGATACGGCTGCCAACATCGATCCCACGAAGCTCAAACGGGTCGCTTTCATCGGGGCCGCCAGCGGCTATTTCCTGGCCAATTTGTCCGCTACGGATCTGCCGGCCACGCGCCACGCCGTGGCGATTGGCAAACTGCTCAGAGCTGCGCATGCAATGCAGCGCGGCCAGGACGCGGCTGTGCTCAATCAATATGAGGCTGCCATTGACACGCAGCTCGGGCGTGAGGATGTCTTTGCTCGCGCGCTCCCGGCGAGCTCGAAGACGCATGAGTTCCAACGCCGCCCCGAGCCGCGCGGCGCAATGATGGTGTTCGGCTACGACTACTTCGCCGACCACGCCAAAGGCGCCGGTATTCCCACACCGAAGCTATTGAGCTACGAGGGCGCCTGGGGCTCAGGCGAAGAGTACGCGTACGAGACACTCAACTTCGCCAACGGAACTCGCTCCGTTCGCCAGATCACCGATGCCCTGACGATCGAGTACGGCGCCGTTCCCCAGGAGTTGGTCCTGGAGTATCTACAAGCGTTGGAGAAAATTGGCGTCCTGCAACGACGCTAAACACGGTTCTTGTCGATCTTCACCAGCACCGTATATTCCGGGTCCACGAGTTGGATTACGGGCGCGCGAGCGTTCTGGGACACGAACTGGTAGGCATCCAACTCGGACATCCCTGACTTTTCCCGCACCCAGCCGATCATGGCTTTGAAGGCGACGCGGGCGGCGTCTTCCAGTGGGCGCGCGGCACCGACAAACATCACCTCGCGGTCGTTTTCGATGCGCGGGATGGGTGTCTTGACGCCCTTGATCAGGGTCACGACCACATCGACATTCATCGCGCCCTCAATCGCGGCGCCGATGATCTCGCCGTCACCCATTGCGTAGTGGCCATCGCCGAATGACAGGAGTCCACCGGGCATGTTCACGCCCAGGTAGACGGTATTTCCCGCCCGCACCTCCGGGCAGTCCATGTTTCCTCCAAACGTGTCAGGGACGATGGTCGAGCGGACTTCACCGCCCGCCGGCGCTACCCCGAGGCATCCGAGGAACGGCGCCAAGGGCACTTCCCATGTGTGTTTGCCATCTGTTGATTTCGTCCGCGCCACACCGCGCTTTGTGTCCACGTCATAGCGCCAGGTTGTTTCTGCCAGATCGGGGCCTAGCATGGCGGTGCGATCGTTGCCGACCATGATTCCGAAGCCGGGGATGAATGTGGAGATGGCGTAGTCGCGGGCGGGCTCCAGTTTCAGGATTTTGATCGCCAAGGTATCCCCTGGCTGCGCGCCCTCCACATAGAAGGGACCTGTCTGTGGATTGTCGTGTCCTGGGACCGTGACCTTGGATACGAGGTCCGCCGGCGTTTTGATCGCGCCATCGAAGCAGTCTTCGGTCCAGGTGATGATGCGGGTACCCGACTGGATCCGGTGGCGAGGAGCGACACCTCCAAAGGTGTACGCCAGCTCGTTGTGTTTGGGCACCCAGCGGAGAACAGGACCATCGGCGGTTGCGCTCGCCGCCGCGGCGGGAGCGGCGGCAGACGCGCTCGTGCGCAGCACGCTCCGCACAGCCACCGCGCCAACGATTCCCAACGACGACTGAGTGATAAAGCTCCGGCGGGTACTCATTGCGTTGCTTCCTTTGCTTTCGCATCGCTGACCATCTTCCGCACATCCGCGAGGAGGGCCTTGGCGTCGTAGATGATTCCATCATGGATGGTCCACCGCACACCCCCAACCCGCTCCACCTTTCCGGTCGCATCGTTGAGACGCTGGGCGCCGGTGCCATAGAGCACCTTGAAGTTTGCCAGCGGATTCTCACTCACAATCACCAGGTCGGCATTCTTCCCGGTCTCGACCGATCCAATCTTATCCGCCATCCCCAGCACCTCAGCGCCTGACAGGGTGGCGGAACGCACCACTTCCAGCGGATGGAATCCCGCCTCCTGTAACAATTCCAGCTCGCGAACCCACGCGAAACCAAACAGCTTGTAGATGAAGCCGGCATCATCCCCGACTGCAACACGACCCCCCGCGTTCTTGTAATCGTTGATGAACGCCATCCACTTCTGATAATTCTGCTTCCAGGCGATCTCATCGGCCGTCGTCCAATGAAACCAGTAGGCGCCGTGCGCTTCACGATCGGCTGAATACCAGCGCATCAACTGCGGCAGCGTGTATTCTTCGTGCCACTCGGCCCGCTGCTCCCGCATCAGGTCACGACTCGCCTCATAAATCGTGAACGTGGGCACGATCGTAAAATCCCGGCTCCGCAACGTATCCAACACATACTTCCAACGTTCGCTGCCGCGCGGCGCCGCCTGGGCCCACAACCTGCCCGCCTGCCCGAACCGATCCGACTCATCGCTGTAGTTGTAGTCGACCGGGTAGTCCTGGACGGTGCGATCGACAAACAGCGCCTCAGGCAGCCCATACCAGTGCTCCATGCTCGTGAGCCCCCACGCCGAGGTGTCGAGCACGTTCATCCGGGACACGGCGAGTTGCGCGTGATGGCACATGCTGCGCAGGTTTTTGACCTTGGCCTCCGCGAGAGCGGCCTGCATCACATCAGGCGGCGAGCCGAGGAACTTGATGCCATCCGCGCCCGCTGCGGCCACCGCATCAACCCATTTGCGCGCCTCCGCGGCGTTGTGCACCCCGCCGGGAACGTCCTGATCCGTTGGAAAGCCTGCGTAGGCGGCGATCCGCGGTGCAACGATCTCGTGAGCAGCACTGCGGCGTCGCTCGTTCATCGTCCAGCGCAGTCCGTTGAAGGAGCCCGCCTCGCGGACGGTGGTAATACCGTGCCCCATCCAGAGTTTGTACACGTACTCGGCGGGGGGCACCGTTCCAACCAGCCCCTGGTGTGAGTCCGCTATGTGGGCATGTGCGTTGATGAAGCCCGGCAATACGTACATGCCGGTAGCGTCGATCTCATGATCCCCTTTCGCGGGCCGTGCGTTGTCTCGAATGGGGACCTTGGGGAATCCGACGCTCGCGATGCGGGCGATTCGGTCGTTCTCGATCACGATATCCACAGGCCCCACCGGCGGAGCGCCCGTCCCATCGATCAGCGTCGCGCCGCGAATGATCAGGCGCTTGTAGGGGCCGCTGCCTTCCCCGGGGCGCCGATTCGGCGCCGGCGCAGGTGCCTTGACCGCCTCGGTCGCGCCGGCCTCGTACATCTCCTCGCCCGGCGCGGGGTGAGACGGCTCCGCTGCGATGGCGGCAAAGGAAATCCAGGTCGCCAGCACGGCGACCCGCGTAATGGTCTTCTTTTTCATAGCTCCCCAGTCTATTTGCGCCCCCTCTGGCGTCCCTCATAGAATAGACGTCCACGGCAGCGGCGGGTGTAGCTCAATGGTAGAGCTCTTGGTTCCCAACCAAGTGACGAGGGTTCGATTCCCTTCACCCGCTCCATCTCTACGTCTGCTAGGTTCCACCGAGTTCTGCCGAGTGCAGTAACTCGTTGAACCACAAAAACTTTGCGCTTTTCCTCGTCCACTGACATCCACAGAATTCCACCCACAGCCAGCGCCTTTTAGTCCTTTTTGGTCCGTTTTTGGCGATCGTGATTGATGCGTTCTTGGACGACGGACGAAGCGTCTTAGCGCTCGGGCAATCTTTTACGCCTCGAGCTCGAGTTGGCGTAGCCACTCAACAAGCCCCTCGTCCTGAATCTGGTAGCATCCATATTCCAGTTTCAATACGAGCTCCTCTTTCTGTAGACGAAGGAGCGCGTTTCTCGGTGTGTCTAGTGGAGCTGGCTTCCCCAAACCTAACTCCTTTCCCAATTGCTTACGCGCAGAGAGCGAATGAAGATCGGTCGTACCTTGCGCGAGCGCTCTCAGAACTGCCTGGTCGGCAGGCAGCAATTGGCCCCATATGGCGCTGTACCCTGAATTGTCGAACACGTGGGTGAGCGTATCTTCAAGCGCGGCACGCGATCCCAACTCCGCATAAGCGAGATAGCGCTGCAAATAGCGACGAAAGAACTCTGGCGTGCGCTTCAGAGCCTCGAACGCGCGCAGTGCTTCTCGTTCAGACAGCGCGTATCTCGATAGCTGATTTACTTTACGCGTCATAGCGGCTACGAACTCCGCACCTAGTCGATCGAACGGCTCGATCGGTGCCCAGTTATAGAAAGGTTCGGTGGCACGACCAAACATCCGCCGCAGAGAACTCTCGGAGCTGCCCGCAAAGATCACTTTAATTGTTTGCTTGCGAGTGTCCAAAGCCGCTCGCAGCGAGTGGGCCAGATCCGAATGCTCGGATGAGGCAAGCACTTGGGCTTCGTCCAGTGTCAGCAGGAGCTTCTGTTTGGTACGGTCGAAACTGCGTAACAAATCCGACAGCGCCAATGCGCCAGTTTCCGGATCGCCAGCGAGCTCAGCTTCAAGTGACCCTTCGGCGATGCCCGAAAACTTTGCTGAAGCCTTGACCTTCTTTAGTGGCGTTTTCAGCTTCTTGATCATCGCGGTGAAGCCGCGCGGCGAGGTGGCGCGCGCTATTGCACTGATTAAGGCGGCACGCGGGTGCTCACGCGCATCCCACAGATTTAGATATGCGGTGAGAAGCCCTGACTTTTGAGCGGCCGGAATCAAGTCCTGCTCAAGAAACTCACTCTTGCCCATTCGGCGAGGCGCAAAGAGGGCTTGGGCTGATATGAGTCCAATCTGAAAGGTCTTCAGATATCTGTGCGCTAAATCCGGCCGCGCGAAGTGCCAAGGATCTGGTTTGCCAATTGACATAGTTAGCAAAAGATAGCACGAGGTCTACTAGCTCGTAAAATACGTACTAGGAACTGCTAACTGCTTGGAGATTGTGCCGCTTCTGCATGTGATGTTAGACGTGACGTTGCCACGTTGTTACGACGCGGCGAATGCGACGCCTAGGAGGCACGCTGATACCGACTTCTCCTCGTTGAGTCGACCCGGACGACGCGCTGCCGCACAAAACCACCATGTGATCATGGGGCCGCTTTCAGGAGGGCCGTGAACTGGTCCACCGGGACAGGCTTGCTGAAATAGAAACCCTGGGCTCCCTGACACCCGTGCTTCTGCAGGAACGTGAGTTGTGGGAGCGTCTCGACGCCCTCTGCGATTGTGTCGATGCCCAGACTGTTGGCGAGATTGATGATGGCCTTGACGATCGCCTGGTCGTCCGCGTCGTCGGCGACGTCGCGCACGAAGGACTGGTCGATCTTCAGCTTGTGAACGCGGAAGCGTTTGAGATAGCTCAGCGAGGAATAACCGGTACCGAAGTCATCGATTGAGATGCGCACCCCCAGGTCGTGAAGCTCATTCATGATCGCGACGGCAGCCAGGGGATCGTCCATGGCAACGCCCTCGGTCAATTCGAGCTCCAGCGACTGGGGCGCGAGCCCGGTCTCGTTGAGAATCTTGCCAATGAGGCCCGGCAGGTTGGGATGGCGGAACTGGGCCGACGAAATGTTGACCGCCAGGGAGAAGGCCGTGATGCCGGTCGACAGCCAGTCGCGCAGTTGGGTTGCAGCCGTCCGCAGCACCCACGTGCCGATCTGGACGATCTGTCCGCTGTCCTCAATGATGGGAATGAACTCCGCGGGAGACACATGTCCCAGATCGGGATTGTGCCAACGAAGAAGTGCCTCGGCACCCGTAATACGGTTATCTGACAGCGATATCAGGGGTTGGTAGTGGAGCTGCAACTCGTTACGCTCGATGGCGTGCCGTAACGCACTCTCCAACACCTGGTTGCGTACAGCGCGAGCCTGCATTTCTTCCGTGAAGAATACGTATTGATTGCGACCGGCGTGCTTCGCTCGATGCATAGCGGTATCGGCCGATTTGATCAGAGCGTCGAAATCGGTTCCGTGGGCGGGAAACATTGCAACGCCTATGGTTGGTGTGACCACCAATTCCAGCTCGCGTATGCGGAAGGGTGCCGAGAGGACATCGAGCAATCGCTGCGCCATCCGGGTTGCCTGGGTCGTCTTCGCGCCGAGCAGGACCATGACGAAGGTGTCGCCGCTGACCCGAGCAACTGTGTCGTCCTCGCGCGCCAGAGAATGAATGCGTTTCCCAATCTCTATCAGCAACGCGTCGCCGATCGTTTGACCGAAGGTATCGTTGACGTTCTTGAACTTATCGATGTCCAGAATGAGAACGGCCAGGGACTGCCGCTCGCTTTCCGCAAGCGCGATGTTTTTTGACATGCGCTCGTTCAGCAGCGTTCGGTTCGGTAGCCCGGTCAGCGTGTCATAGTGCGCAAGCCGCCGGATACGTTCCTCGGCGTTCTTCCTGTCCGTAATGTCCATACGCACGCCGAGCATACGGACAGCCCGTCCTTCGCGGTCGCGTTGTACTGTTTTGCCCCGTACGCTCATCCATCGGTACGCGCCTTCGGAGGATCGCAAGCGCGCTTCATATTCATAGAGGTGCGGGGCTCCGCTCAGGGCGGCTTCAATGGATGCGCGCACTCGGGCGCGGTCATCCGGATGAACGCGCTCCAGCCAGATCTGACGATCACCCAATTTGGATTCGGGTGTGTAGCCCAGAACGGTGTAGTACTCCCGCGAGGCGTACCACCGGTCGTGTCTGATGTCCCAGTCCCAGATCGCTATCTGAGTCGCCTGGAGCGCAATACTGAGCCGGGTCTTCATGAGCTTCGCCGCTTTCTCGGCTCGGTAGCGAGCGGTGATGTCACGTGTAATGCCCAGAACACCCATGATCTTGCCGTCCGGACCGCGCATCGGCGCTTTGATGGTCTCGAACAACCCTCGGTAGCCGTCCCTCGCGAAAGTGAGCCATTCCTCGTTGGCGCGTGGTCCGTCAGCCTCCATGGCCTTTCGATCGTTCTCACGGAAAGAGTCCGCTAACAGCGGATCGAGCAAGTCATAATCGGTACGACCGACGATGTCAGATTCGGCGGCGTTGAAGTACCGTTCGACCTGGCGGTTGCAACTGACGAAAACGCCATTGGCGTCTTTCAGCCAGACCGGATCCGGAATGGCATCGAGCAGGGCCTTCAGTTGATCCTTCGCCGTCTTGATGTCGGCGGTACGTCGGCTGACCAACAATTCGAGCTCACTGCGCCGGGCTCTTTGTGCCAGCAGGAGGTGCGCCAGGTAAGCAGACAGGAGGGCGACGATCAATCCAACAGCCGATTTGAGGGTTACACCGAGCGCATCGCCCCAGCCGCGATCCGGCTCGACACTCAGTGTCCAGGTGCCGTTAGGGACCTGGACACTCGTCTCGATCGGATCGACGAGCAAGCCGCTGAAGGAGGCTTGTATGATCTGCCTCGTGCCGGTCTGCGGGTTCCTTCTCCAAAGCTCATAATGGTAACCCTCGGCGCTCAGCTGCGAGAGATGCGCGGGCTGAAGAGCGTCGGGTAGACGCATGACGACTTCCGTGAATCCCCAAAATCGGGGCCCGCCGCCGACGTCTTCCAGGAACACGGGCAATCGGCCAGCCAGCGCCTGCCCTCCCTGCACCAGCTCGAAGGGGCCGGCCAAGGTGAGTTGGCCACTGGCACGGGTGATCGTGGCTTCCGTTCGCTGACTCGGAAACTTCAGCAAGTCCAGGCCGAGCGCCTTCTCGTTGCCCGACAACGGTGCGACCTGTTGGATCACTCCGTTGGGGGCCAGCAGTAACTCGGAGGCTCCGGGGTAATGCGGCAGTAATCGTGCGGCCACCCTGTCAAAGTCAGGAACGTCACCGCGAGCGACCTCGACGAGCGCCGCGAGGGCGTAACTCGCCGACAGGGCTCGCGTAATGTAGGTCTCGAGTTGGCGTGCGTAGTCTCCGACATGACTTGCAACCAGCGCACGCTCATGCTGGCGTCGGGCGCTTTCCGATTGCACTACCGTGATTGCGGCGATCAATGCCGTCACTACAAACACCGCCGTGCTCAACAGTCGAGGAGGGAGCATCCGCGGAGCCATGAGCATCCATCAAGCCGGGCTGTGTCTGAAGTATATGCCTATGAAGGGCAGAAGCAGTGGCCGAGAATGTGGTGCGCCGCACAATGCCGGGCCGGAAACACTCCGACCCAACCAAACATCGTGCCAACGCCGGTTTGAATCAGGTGCCGGGGACGACCAGGTACTTTGCGCCTGTCGCGAACCGGGTGTACGCCCTGATGACATCGGGCGAGAGAACATCCGCCAGGGAAATTTCCGCGGTGTAGTGGCTGGCAAAAGTCGTATTAAGCTCCCGGGCGACTCTGGCCCGGAGAGCGCCCACCTCGGAAGGATCGAGCTTGGACAGGAACCACATCACCAGCCAGCCGCCCACGCCCCAGGCCATGCCGAGATCACCCTCAATGATCCGCGGGCCTGGATCGAGTGCGCCATAGATATAGACCTGCTTATGCAACGGTGAGCCATAACGGCTGTAGGTAGTTAGACCCCGTCGGCAAACTTGCTCCATCGCGCCCAAGATCGTGGCTGCCATGCGGCCACCGCCAATGGCGTCGAACGCAAGTGTGGCGCCCGTCGCTGCGATCGCCTCGACCAAAGTGGTCCTGAAATCCTCGGTACTGCTGTCTACCACGTGGGTCGCACCCTGTGCCCGCAGCAGTTCAACCTGAGCCTGACTGCGGACCACGCTCACCAACGGGATGTTTTCAGCCAGACAGAGTCGATTGAGCATCTGCCCCACGTTCGACGCCGCGGCGGTATGGACCAACCCAGTGTGGCTCTCGCGGCGCAGGGTGGTGATCATGCCGAGTACGGTAAGCGGGTTGACGAAGGCCGATGCCCCGGACCTTGCCGCCGTTCCCTCGGGCAGGACAAGGCAATCTCGCGCCTTCACTTTCTTGTAGGTCGAGTAACTACCTCCTAACGGTGCGATTGCCACCGTGCGACCGAGTAGTGCCTGCGCGGACCCTCCAGCCTGCACAACCACTCCCGCGCCCTCGTTCCCCATCGGCATGGGGCGGTCGAGCCGAGCCGTCAGGCCGGGCAAGCGCGCCTTTGGAACATCCGCCTCTATCCGGTCGCCGACGACTTTGAGGGTCGACAGGTCTGCCGCGCCGAGCAGGTTGAGTATGTCGGATGGATTGAGTGGCGCGGCTTCAATACGGACGACCACCTCATCGTCTGCTATCTCTCCGATCGGAACTTGCTCGATCGACAGTTGCAGCCGACCTTCGGAGGTGACGAGGGAGCGCAGCTCACGTGCGAAGCATTGTGACAATCGTTGCTCCTCCCAACCCGGTGTTATGAGCGAGGGCATTGCGGACATTCGGGACTTGCCGGCGATCGGCTGAGCCACGCAATTGTTGGACCAGTTCATAGGTCTGCGCAAGTCCCGTCGCCCCCAGAGGGTGCCCCTTGGCGAGCAATCCCCCTGACGGGTTCACAACGTGCCTGCCGCCGTAGGTATTGTCACCGTCGGCAGCATATTTTGCGAAGCCGCCCTCGGCGCACAAGCCGAGCGCCTCACTGAAAACCACCTCTGCAGTGGTGAAGCAGTCGTGCAGCTCGACGACCTGAATGTCTTCAGGGCCGACGCCGGCCTGCTGGTAAACCTGCTCGGCTGCTTTTCGAGTCATGTCAGCGCCGACCAGTCCGATCAGATTCTCGAAGGTGGCGCTCGTATCCGTGGTCATTGCCTGGCCGGCCACTTCCACCACGCCTTTGAGCGAGTGCCGCTTTGCATACTCGCTCGACACTACCACTGCGGCCGCTGCTCCACAGGTCGGGGCACAAGCCTGGTAACGGGTCAACATTCCAAAAAGAGCAGGTGAAGTCAGCACCTCCTCCGTGGTCAGAGCCGCTCGGAACACTGCATGCGGGTTGTTGGCTGCATGCCTTCTGGCTTTGACGCTGACACCCGCGAATGTTTCCGCCGGCGTACCGTATTTCCGGTGATGCTCGAGTCCGGCGGCGCCGAAGAATCTCGGAGCGTCCAACGACCCCTGCGTATCCTGTTGCAACAGCTCGCCCAACCGGGTTGTCAGTCGATCCAGGGTTCGCTTGCGGTCCTCGAACACCAGGCCGAGCTTGCCGGGAATCATCTGCTCGAAACCCAGAGCGAGCGCCACATCGGCCGTGCCGGCGGCAATGGCCTGACAGGCCAGATAAAGAGCGGTGGAGCCGCTGGAGCAGTTGTTGTTGACATTGATGATCGGAATTCCAGTCAGACCCACGTTGTACAACGCTGACTGGGCTGCTGTTGAGTCGGCATAAACATAGCCGACGTGCGCCACTTCAATGTCCTCGTACGGGACGTTGGCGTCCTGCAGTGCTGCGCGAGCCGCGGCCTCGCCCATCTGATCCCAGGAATCACTTTTGCCTGGCTTGCTGAATGGGACCATCCCCACGCCGGCGATCAGAGGCTTGTATCCGTGGTTCATGGGGAGCACCTTTTCAGAGGGGAGTTTGGGTTGGCCAGGAGCCCGCGGTCATTGGAATGGCCCAAACCTGGGCGCGGGCAAACATCGATTGCGCATCCTCGAGGGAGTCGGCGGTGAAGAAGCACACCGACTGCCAGGAACGCGCGAGAGTTGGGTCGCCTAATGATTTCTGCAGTTCGAGACGCGCGCGAAAGAGCGCCGTGCCTGCAAAGCTCTCAGCGCCATCCACGGGCGAGAGTGCCGCATACAGCCGCCCGGGGGCTGCGGAATGCCCCGGGGCGGACAGCCATTGGCCGGACTCGTCGTTCACGGTAAAGAGCGAGACGCATTGCCAGACGTCCGGTGAGGTGTAGGGATCCGCGGCCATCAGGTCTGAGGCCGCTCCGAGGCTCGCAGACTCGAGGATAAACACACTCGCAACCAGCCTGTCGCCCTCAGAGACAACGGCGCCATCCGCTGTCGCCAACGGTGCTGCCACCCGGATGCCCTGCATCACCGACCCGAGATGTTGCATGTGAGGAGCGAAGCGTCCTCTTCGTCCCTCGCGCGCAAGCGGGGAATCCTGACAGAATGCAAGGATCAACATGTCAGAAGAGAGCGAAGCAGCTTGGCGGCGGTAGGGATCAGGTCCGGACCTGCGAAATGATGGACCATGCCGGATATGCGAGCCTTCCTCACCGGAACACCGGCCTCTTCCAGTCGGCGTGCGTAAGCCTCCCCTTCATCTCTTACCGGATCGAACTCGATGGTCACAATCACGGCGGGTGGCAGACCGCTCAGATCTTTCGCCAGCAGCGGGGAGATGAGCGGGTCGTCGAGGTCGGCGTTCGGCGCATATTGTTGATAGGCCCAGATGAGCTGCCGCCGGGTGAGGACGTAGCCGTCCGCGAGCTCATTCATGGACTTCGTGTTGCAATGGGCGTCAACCAGGGGCATCAAAAGAACCTGGAACGCGAGTTGCGGTGTTTTCGCATCCCGCACTTTCAGGGTCAGGGCGGCAGCGATGTTGGTCCCACTGCTTTCGCCCGCCACGCCAATCCGTGCAGGATCGCCCCCGAGCCGGGCCGCATTCGCGACTGTCCACAGCAAAGCGGCGTGAGCATCCTCGAGCGGCTTCGGAAACTGCGTTTCGGGAGACAGTCGCTGATCAACGGCGACGATAATGCAGCCGCTCGCTTTCACGAATGCACGGCGCCCGGCATCGAACATGTCCAGTGTGCCGCGTACAAAGGATCCGCCGTGTACCCAGACCAACACAGGAAACGGACCCGCGCCCTCCGGGACATAGATGCGCAACCCCATCTTCTCTCCGTCACCACCCGGGATGTCCAGGTTCTCGACTTTCCCGATCTGCAGCGGTGGCCCTGTGGTGATCAGGTTGGCAGCGGCTTCCCTGAACTGCGCTATCGGAATGTCATTGGGCTGCGGTGCTGAAGCCATCTTGTCGAGAAACGCACGGGCTTGCTCATGGAGTGGCATCTATGCGTCCCTTGACCACAACGCGCGTCTTCCACTCGTGTGGCTTCACTGGTCTCGAAGTACGAGAGGCCGCGCGGCGCGCGTTGAGTGCCGTCCGACCCCGATCTGTCATGTCAGCTTCGGTCCACATCGGACCGCTCTGCAGGGTCACATCGACACTCGTAACTCCCTCGACCTGGCATACACGATCCTCAGCGACCTTCATGATCCCCGCGATCATGGTGCACATGGCTGACGTGGCACGCATGCCAATGTTGACTCGACCCGCCTCATCAGCGCTGAGCGCTGTGATCATTCCCATATCAACTACGCTGAGTGGCGATCCTGCTGTAACGCTGCAGGGATCTATGACGTCCTCGAGCGCGGCCTGTACGCGTTCTTCGAGGCGGTTCATACCGCCACCGCCAGCCCTGTCTCCTGCAGATGTCTTTTCCAATTGGAATAGATCGGCTGGATGCCGGTGCGCGCCCGCTCTTTGGAGAACTCGTCGTTGGCGATCCGCTTCCTGGCGGCCTCGATGTCGATACCGAGGATGCGGGCATAGTTGCCGCCGAGGATGTTGGCAAGGTCCTGTTTGGTGATCTGCGGGATACCCCAGCGCGAGAGCGTGGCGTCCTGGAATTTGAAGTTGCGCAGCTTCTCGAGAATCGGCTGTGAATGAAACACCATGTTGCCGTCGGAGAAGATGACCTTGCCGGAGCCCGCCCAGTACATGAACTGCCCCATCAGCTCCTCGAACATGCCCGGCGCCTTGTAGGCGAAAGCGGAGGTGATCTCGAGGTTGCCGTACACGTTGGGATAGCGGGCCATCGCCATGCAGGTCTCTTCAGTGAAGGCATAGCCGGCATGGATGATCTCGAAGGCGAGATCGGGAAAGGCATCCGCGGCGCTATCGATGTCATCCACTTTGAAAGGATTCAGCGGTACGGCACCGAGCGGCGCAGCTTTGTGGATGGCGACAATCTTGATCCCGCGCTTCTGAGCACGCTCAAACAACGGGAAGGCCAGCTTGGGATCATCCATGCGCCAGCTGCGGATGGGATCAATCTGGGCCGGGTAGAGCTTGAGGCCCACCGCTTCCGGGAGCTCATCCAACTGCTCGTCGAGCTCCCGCATGCACACGTCGAGGCCCATGGTGGGATCCACTCCCACATAGCCGACGAAACGCTGCGGCCAGCGGCGCACTGCCTCGACCATCTTGTGACGAGCACACAGGCCGTCGTTGAAATAAGAGTCGAGTCGCAGCGTATGGGTCGCGGCCATGTCGCAATCGCTTTCCAGGAACAGCGTTCGCGCCACCACCTCCATCGGCCAGTCGGAGGTCTGCTCCTGGGCACTCAGGCCGTATCCGGGCTGCCAGTCGCGGTGGAGTATCAGTAGCAGATCGCGCAATGATTGTGCGTGGCGATTTTTATGGGTGTTCTCATCTGTGAGGTTATATGCGTGAGACACCGCGTTGAAAACGAACATACCGTCGATCATGTCTGATTCCCCTCTTGGACAGTAATGGTCACGGAGCGACTTTGGCTCGCAGACTCCGTAGCTGTTTGGACAATGCCTGCGCTTCCGCCTTCAACGCAGCCGCGAGCTTGGGCTGCCTGTCAGGTTGCAGGCGGCTCGCGACCGCGCCAATGGACAGCGCGCCGACCGGTTGGTCGCGCTCATCGAGCACGGCGACGGCCAAGCCGTAGGATTCCGGATAAACCCAACCAGGGTTGACCGAGTACCCCTTCGCCCGCGCGGCTTTCACGAGTTGGCGTATTGTTTCGAGTGAATAGTGCTCGTAGCTCTCGAGCGCACGGCGGTTGACCGCGAGAATTCTCTCCATCTGCACATCGTCCATGGCCGCAAGAATGACCGGCCCGAACGAGCCGACTCCAATCGGATAACGGATACCGACCTGCATTACGTGGGTGCGGATGGGATGTGATCCCTCCTCGCGATGGACGCAAACGATGTCGTTGCCGCTCACGAGACACAGGAATGAGCTGTCTTCCGAGAGCTGTGCCAGGCGCCGCAGGCCCGGCATGGCGAGCTGGTGCAGACCGAAGCGCGGCGCCGCCAGAATCCCCAGGGCATAGAGCTGCTCGCCGAGGAAATAACATTTGACCTCGTCATTGCGCTGTACCAGCCCCTCGCGCGTGAGAACCGCAAGCATTCGATGCACCGTCGCCTTGGTCAGCCCGCTGACCGTGACCACCTGTGACAGCGTCGCCCCCTGCGGCGCTCCAGCTACTGCTCTGAGCACAGTCATCGCCCGCTCGATGCTCTGAGCCCCGTTGACCTTCTTCACCCTGCCTGGCGCCATGCTTTCCACCAGTTCCACCATATGCAACCAAACACTACTCCGCACCGGCACTCAATTGCAAACTATGATTTTTGCCGGGATTTTATTTACTGATAGTGTTCCACCATGTGGACTCTGTGTTGACGTAGACCGCCATGCATGATCGGATCGAAGCGTTGAGGGGCGCATCGGGAAGAAAGGGGGCACGATGGTACTGTTATATTTTCTGTTGGGACTGACATCCTGTTTGTTGTTGGCACAGCGTGCAGAGGCCGATGAGAACGGGCAGTTGGAGGAAATCACCGTTACCGCGCAGCGCCGTGCCGAGCGTCAGCAGGACGTACCGATCGCCGACACTGCAATCACATTTTCGGAAGCACAGAAGCGCGGGATCGTAGATACGACGTCGCTGGCGATGGCAGTGCCTGGATTGGTCATCAATCACACGGCGAACGAGGGCAATATCTTCATCCGCGGCGTGGGCACCAACCTGTTCGGGCCGGCGAGCGAGCAGACGGTGGCGGTGTACGTGGACGGCGTCTACATGCCCTCTCCGGAAGCCAATCTGTTCTCGTTCAACAACATCGACCGGATCGAAGTGCTGAAGGGACCGCAGGGCACTCTGTTCGGCCGCAACACCACGGGCGGCGTCGTTCAGATCATCACACGCGATCCGAGTCAGACTCCGGGAGGCAATCTCAGCCTCGGCTATGCGAATTACGACACTGTGTCGGCTCAGGGGTACGTGACCGGCGGTCTCGTTGAAGGCCTCGCGGCCGATCTCGCCGTCATGTACGACAACCAGGGCAAGGGTTGGGGAAACAACTTCACCACGGGCATGCAGAACGGAATCATGGCGAAGAACAACTACGCGCTGCGCACCAAGTGGAAATACACGCCGTCGGATTCCACGACCGTCAAGTTGCTGGTCGACTACTCCAGGCAGTACAGCAAGTTCGACTATCAGCTGGTGCCGGGAATCGTGAGCCCGGTCGATGGAGTGTCAACCTATCCGGGGCCGTACAACGCCCTGGGTGGTCTGCGCGATTATGAGCTCGAGAAGGCCAAGGGGGTTTCCTTACAGGTCGAGCAGGACGCGGGCGTGGTCCGCATCGTCAACATCCTGGCGTACCGGCACACGGAGGTCGGGTATTTTCTGGATCAGGACGACACACCGGTGGTTGCCGCCGATCTGAAGCTGCCTTCGCTTGCCCATAACTGGTCCGAAGAGTTGCAGATATACAGCCCGGAGAAGTCGTATGTGAAGTGGATGCTGGGTGGCTTCTACTACGACGCGTTCGCGGGTTACACACCTGTTGATATCGATGACGCTGCGGTCGTCATTTACGATCATCAGCTGACGCGCTCCAAGGCCGGATTTGGACAAGCGACCGTGCCTCTGATCGCCGACACCAACCTGACACTCGGCGCGCGCTACACCGCCGAGGACCAGAGCTTCATCGGCACTACCTTCGTCGGCGGCGCCAATCTCGGAACCTTCACCTCGCAGCAGACGTTCTCCAAGACAACCTGGCGTGCCGCCCTGGATCATCACTTCGACCCCAACATCATGGGATACATCTCCGCCAACCGCGGCTTCAAAAGCGGCGGCTACAACCTGATTACCGTAGCCGGAACCAATTCCTTTCTGCCTGAAGTGCTGGATGCCTACGAAGTGGGTCTCAAGAGCGAGTGGCTCGACCGGCGCTTGCGCGTGAACGCCGCGGCGTTCTGGTACAACTACAAGAATATCCAGATCGAGGTGCCGGTGCAGGGAGGCACCACCACCGTCAATGGACCCAAGGCGCGGCTCAAGGGCATCGAGGCGGAAATCGAGGCCAAACCCACCAACGAGCTGACCCTGACAGGCGGCATCACGTACCTGGACGGCAAATACATCGACTATCCCGAGGCGCTGTCGATCGGACCGTTGGGCGACTCAGGTGTAGTCAGTGCAACCGGGAATCGCACGGTGTCCTCTCCAAAGGTGACCGGCAACGTCTCGGCCAGCTATGCGATTGCGCTGCCGGTCGGCCACATCGAGCCGAGCGTCAGCGCCAGTTATAACGATGGGTTCTTTTTCTACGCGGACAACCGGCTGGAGCAGCCCTCCTACTGGCTGCTGAATACTTCGCTCACCTGGTATTCGGCTGACGAGAACTGGAGCGTTCAGGCCTGGGGCAAGAACCTGAACGATGCTGTCTATTACGCGGGCCGCTCCGAGCAGGGCGGTTTGGGTGATGCTCAACGCCAGGCGGCGCCGCGCACCTATGGCGTGACCCTTCGGGTCAAGTTCTGATCGGAGACGGCTACGCGCATGCCTGCCAGTACAGCCCGAAAGTGTTCGACGCTGCACACTTTCACCGGTCGGGATGTTCCGTGGTTGCTGGACCAACAGGGCCAGGTGCGACCCGGAAAGACCTTTCTCGTTTGGGAGCCTTACGAAGGGGAAACACGGAGATGGACCTTCGCCGAGTTCAATGAGGCAACCAAGGCGTTCGCGGCTGGATTTGCCGCGAACGGTGTCGAGCCGGGTGACTTCGTCACCATTCACATGGAGAACTGTCCGGAGTTCCTGTTGGCGCTCTTCGCCTGCGCGCGAATCGGTGCGATAGCGGTCACGACGAATACCGGGTCCACGGCTGAGGAGCTGTCGTATTTTCTGACCGACAGTCGATCGAGCTTTCTGTTGACACAGCCGAAGTTTGTACCGCTGCTGCAGAACGTGCGGACTGACAGCCTGAAGTGGATTGCATGCACCGGGGCAGCACCACCACCGCACTGGAAGTCCTTCGACGAATTGCGCGGTGACCCGGCCGCGTGCGTGGTTCGCGTGGCTGAGCCCATGCGACCGAGTCACGTTCAATACACCTCTGGGACAACTTCTCGACCAAAAGGTGTCGTCTGGACACATGCCAACGCACTCTGGGGAGCCAAGGTCACCAGCAGCCACGCACGCCTGGTTGATACTGATGTCGTACCGATCTTCTTTCCGTTGTTTCACGCGAATGCGTTGGCTTACACATTGCTTCCGACCCTGTGGACCGGAGGCACCGCGGTTCTGACTCCCAAGTTCTCCGCCAGCCGGTTCTGGGATGTCTGCGTGAGGAATGGTTGCACCTGGGCGAACATGGTGATGTTCACCCTGCGTGCGATAGAGGATCAGCCTATTCCGGCCGGACACCGGTTTCGCTTCTGGGCGCTGCTCGCGCAGACACCCGCAGTACGCGAGAGGTGGAACATCGCATCCATCAGTTGGTATGGGATGACCGAGACCATCACGCAGAACGTCCATTCGCTGTTTGATTTTGACGCGCCGGCCGGAGCCATCGGTCACCCGGCCCATGAATACGAGATCGCAGTCCGGGACAGCGAGGGGCAGGAAAGCAGCCAGGGACGACTATGGATTCGCGGGATTCCCGGCTATTCGATGTTTCTCGAGTACCTCAATAAGCCGGAGGCCACGAAGGCCTGCTTCGACAGCGACGGATGGTTCGATACCGGCGATACCGTTCGCGTCGATGCGCTGGGCCATCTGCATTTCGTCAACCGTGCCAGAGACATGCTGCGCGTCGGAGAGGAGAACGTTGCGGCGTCAGAAATAGAGGCCGTCATCAATCGCGTCAACGGCGTGGTCGAATGTGCAGTGATTGGCAAACCCGACGACATGCTGGATGAGGTGCCGGTCGCTTTTGTCGTGGCTCGCGAACCTTCAGAGGCTCTTTCAAAGGAGATATTGGCGCTCTGTGGTGAGGTGCTGTCCCGATTCAAGCGGCCGAGGGAGATCTACTTCATTGATGAGTTGCCCAAGGGCCTGCTGGATAAGACCTTGAAGCGCGAGCTGCGGGAGCGACTGAAGCGCTAACGTAATGCGTTTGGGTGATTGCCGGGGTCACCCGGCGTGGCCATAATTTGCGGCCATGCCCAAAATCCTCTTGTTTCGTGTCGCGCCCGATTTGAGCGCGAGGCTCGTAGCGGAGCTTTCCCGCGCCGGATACGACGTCGTGACGTCGGAAAATGCGGACGTTCGTACCGTCCTCCAGCATCAGCCTGATCTGATCCTGCTGCAGACGGACGTCCGAACTCTCGACTGCTGTGGTCTTCTCACACTACTCAAAGGGAATGACGCCACCGCGCCCGTGAAGATCATCCTGCTCGCGGACGGCGGGGCGCTGGAACGAAGCCGCGCGCTCGATCTGGGAGCGGATGACGTACTGAGCATTCCTTTCGAGCCCGCAGAGCTCTCGGCCCGAATCCGGGCGGAGCTGCGAGAGAAGGCGCCGGATGATCGGTTGCGCCAGGAGGTGGCCGAAGCCCAGCGGCGCGAGCACGAAGCGGAAGCGGCATTGGCCACCGTGGTTGCGCAGAAGGAAAGCGGTAAAAAGCGCTGGATTGTTCTAGCAATTTTGGCCACCGTCGTGTTGGTAGGTTTAGGTATTGCGGCTCGAAACTCCCAGGTCACCCGCAAGTCCAACGCGAGCGTGGCCCTGCAGTTGGAGAGCTTGCGCTCGCAGATACTCACCCAGGACCAGTTGCTGGAGCGGGTGCAAAAGAGCCGTGAGTTGGACAACCAGGAACTGACGGCTTCGGTCGGCAAGCAATTGGAAGCCTTGCGCGCCGAGAGCGCCGAGCTGCGCAAGCAGATCTCCAACTCGAGCGGATCCTCCCTGGCCGATCTCGACAGCCGGCTCAAGCAGACTGACTCCCGGATCGGGAAGCTGGAAACCGAATCACGCATCGCGGAAGCCATCGTCCGGGATTATTCCAACAGCGTGTGTTTGATCTACGCCATCGTCGGGTTCCATGACCGCACCGACGGCGCGCGCCTCAAATTTGCCGGCATTGACTCCAACGGCAAACCAGAGGTCGATGAGAAGGGAAATGTCATCGTCACCACCGAGGGCGGCACCCGACCGGTGCAATTGCATGTGTTTGGCAGCGGCTTTCTGGTCGACACCGGTGGCCGCATCCTCACCAATCACCACGTACTCGAACCGTGGTGGCACAACACGGAAGCCATCCCGGTCCCCACCGACAAATTCAAACCGGTGGTCGAGTCGATCTGGGCCTATTTTCCAGGTTACGACCACCCCTTGCCGCTGAGCGTGCAGCACGTGAGCGAAGACTTCGACCTGGGACTGGCGGCAGTGGATCTGCCGGCCAACGCACCGCGACCGGTCAACCTCGAGCAACAGGCCGCGAACTCAGGCAGCCCCGTTGTTCTGATCGGCTATCCCACCGGAGTCGAAGGGATCCTGGCGCGTATCGATGAGCGGACTCTCAAACAGATCGCACAGACGGTTGGCAACGATACGGAAGGGCTCGTGCAGGAGCTGGGAAGACGGAAACTGATTCGGCCGCTGGTGACACAGGGCCACCTCGGTGTCGTCGGACCCGATCGCCTGGTCTACGACGCACAAACCACTCACGGCGGCTCAGGTGGCCCGGTCTTCAACGCCAACGGCAAGGTCATTGGCGTGAACTTTGCGATTCTGTCGGACTTCTCCGGCTCGAACTTCGCGGTGCCCATTGCGCGGGCCGCCCGGATTGTCTCCAAGCCGTAACTCTCATTACATCCGGTGTAATTGCCGGTCCGAGGGCCAACCCCAAGAATTCGACCCTACTTGCACACATTGGAAGGTCGAATCCATGCACACTTTTCCTGTTCACACCCTCGATTCCGCGCCCGAGCAGTCCAAGCCGTCTCTGCAGGCGCTGCAGGGAGCCTTTGGCATGATCCCCAACATCGCCGGGGCGATGTCCACGTCGCCCGTGCTCATCGGTGGCCTCGTCGCGCTGTTCCAGAAGGTTCACGGCGGCAGCTTCTCCGAAGAGCAGATCCAGGTTCTCCTCCTGACTAACGCGGTGACGAATTCATGTGCCTGGGCCGTCGCATTCCATACTGCGTTGGCACTGAAGGAAGGAGTCGACGCCGCCGACGTCGAGGCGATCCGTAAGCGGCAGGCTCCCCGGAACCCGAAGAATCTGGCCCTGTCCACGTTGGCGCAGACCCTGATCGAGAAACGCGGGCGGCTCAACGACCAGGACGTCGCGCAGTTTCTGCATGCCGGTTTCGATGAGGCCCGACTGCTGGAAGCGATCACCGTGGTTGCCGCATCCACCATCACCAACTACACGGGCAATGTCACCAACCCACCGGTGGAAGCTGCTTTCGCGAAATACACCTGGAGTGCCTGAGGCAGATGCCGAACAAGAGCGCGTTGGGTGATCTGTTGAAACAGTGGCGCGGCCTTCGAGGCCGCAGCCAACTCGATATCTCCGTTGACACAGGGATCTCGCAGCGACAGATCAGCTTCATCGAGAGCGGCCGCAGCGTCCCGACCCGGACCACGCTGATAGGTATCGCACAGGTCCTGGAGATTCCGTTACGCGAGCGCAATGCGCTGCTGCTGGCCGCGGGTTATGCCCCGGTCTATTCGGACGCGGCGTGGAATTCAGACGAGATGAAAACCATTGGTAAAGCGCTCACTCGCATGCTGACCCAACATGAGCCCTACCCGGCACTCGTCATGGACCGCTATTGGAATGTTGTCCTGACAAACGAGGCAGCGCCCCGATTCTTCAACTGCTTCATCGACCTGTCGCGGCATCCCGCGCCGCGCAACCTGTTGCATCTGATGTTCGATCCGCAGGGGATGCGACCTTTCATCGCCAACTGGGAGGTCCTGGCAAAAACGCTGCTGCAACGCGTGCAGCGTGAGGCGGTGGGTCACGTTGTCGATCAGAAAACCAAGGACCTGGTGGCCGATCTGCTCGCGTACCCGGACGTGCAGTCCGATTGGAAGGGGGCTGAGATGCCGTTACCCATGATCCCGATCAGCTTCGCCAAGGACGGCGCGATCCTGAACTATTTCTCTCTGATCACAACAGTCGGAACTCCGCAGACCATTGCCGCCCAGGAACTTCGCGTCGAATGCATGTACCCCGCCGATGATGAGACGGAAGCCCTTCACGCAAAGCTGTTGGGACACTGAGTGGACGCGAACCAGCGCCCGGCGGCGCGAGATGCTTCGTTTGCGTCGGGCTCGCCATCTGCTGCCCACGCTACTACTCCGTCCGGCCTCACCAATACGGCGCTCAATCCCAGAGTGTCTTTGGCACTTGAAGCCAGATACGTGATACCCATGCGCCCTGCCACTGCTCGCAGCGGTGCGCGCAAATCAAAGTCCAGCAACACGCCACTACCCCGCCTGAGTAGTGCCGCGAGCCTCGTCCCGTCCGTCAGTTCGAAATCCGGCACACTGCGGCCCGCCAGCGGATGATTTTCGCCAAGATCGTAGCGTAGGGACGCATTCCAAACGCGCTCGGCAAAGTACGTCGCGCCATCGCGCGTGTGCATGAGGTCGCTGATGATCGCCTCCAGGGCGCGGGACTGGGCGCTTGGTTTCATGATCGAGACTTGGGCGCGTGACCAATCCAACACCGCGGCACCGATCGGATGCCGCTCAGTTGTGTAGGTATCGAGCAGCCCAGCCGGTGCTTCGCCTCGAAGGGTAGCGGCCAGCTTCCATCCGAGGTTCATGGCATCTCCCAGGCCCAGGTTCAAACCTTGGCCACCGAGAGGCGAGTGGATGTGTGCTGCGTCTCCGGCCAATAACACGCGGCCTTTCTTGTAGGTTGTCGCCTGCTGCGCACGATCTGTCCAACTGGTCACAGCATGCAATGCGGTCAAGGTGACGTCGGTATTCGATACGCGCCGTAGCACCGATTGCACGTGCTCCAGTGTAATCGGCTCGGTTCGATGAAATGATCCGCCATCAAATTCAGCCATGGCGAGGAAGCCGGGCTGCGGAAGGAAATAGACACCTGTCGGTGTCACACTACGTTCGGCACGGAGTTTCTCCGGGTCCGCGATCTCCACCAGGGTGGAGTACCCGGTGAGATCCGGCTCGGTGCCCACGAATTCAAATCCGCCCACCTTACGCACAATGCTGCGCCCGCCGTCACAACCGACGAGCCATTGCGCCCGGAACAACCCGTCGGAGGTCTCAACAGTCACTGCATCGGCCGATTGCCCGAAACTTCGAACCTCTACCCCCCTCACTATCTCAACGCCCACGGCGCGAGCGCGAACGGCAAGAGCGCTTTCGATACACTGCATTTCACCAGCGCTGTTGGTATCCGCAGGGCTCGGCAGTCGATAACTCCATTTCGAAGTATCAACGTCGCGGTAGTCAAATCCGACACCCGCGAAGTGGCCCGCCTCACGAGGCACTACAGCCCCAATCGCGCTCAGCAATTCACGGCGGTATAGAGCCTCGATCGTCGGTATCGTGAGCCCACGCACGCCAAAGGGCTTGCGTTTCAGCGGGGACAGTGGACTTACCTCGCGCTCCAACACCAATACGGACAGCCCGCGAAGGCCGAGCTCGCATGCGAGGAACAGCCCTACCGGCCCTGCGCCCACAATCACCACGCCATAGAACGAAAGAGTCTGCTCATCCATTCCCCGCATACTCGGCTTTCTACCTCGATCGATCCAATGATATATATGCAGCATGCCCATGCACCAAATCGATTTAACCCGGCTCGATCTCAACCTGCTGGTCGTGTTCGAGGCGCTTTTTCAGGAGCGTCATGTAGGCCGCGCCGCCAAACGGATGGCGCTGTCACAGTCAGCAACGAGCCATGCCCTCGGGCGACTGCGACAGCTATTCGATGATCCGCTCTTTGTTAGAAATCCACGTGGAGTTGAACCCACGCTGCGGGGTCGCGAATTGGCCGAACCGATTGCCGGCGCATTGGCACAAATCCGCTCCCTGATGACACCGACCCGGGAGCTCGTTCCCGCGAAGCTGCACCGCACCTTTCGAATTGCGGTTCATGACTATGCCATGGCAGTGGCGATTGCGCCGCTCGTTGCCGCGCTGCGATCCCAGGCTCCCGGCGTGGATCTCAGATGCGTGAGTATCCACCCCGAAAAGGTGATCGACGCCCTCGATCGGGGCGAGTTGGATTGCGCGCTCGGGGGCTTTTATGGAATCCAGGCCGCCCGCGTTTCGAGGACCGTTCTGTTTTCCGATCGCTTCGTCGGCCTCGCCCGTCGCGGGCATCCAGGCCTGCGGAATCGAAAAATGAGCCTCACCACCTTCGTGAACACCCCTCAGGTGTTGATAGCTCCAGGCGGAGAGGGTCGCGGTGAAATTGACGAAGCATTGCTGCGCACCGGGCGTGAGCGCCGGGTCGCCGTCACGGCCCCCAATTTTCTATCGGTCCCCTGGCTCGTCGCCGGCACGGATCTGCTTGGTGTTCTTCCCGGGAAGCTGGCTCACCAACTCCTATCGAGCCTTCGGCTGTCGGTATTTGAGCTGCCAGTCGCCGTAGAGCCGGTGACATGCAGCTTTCTTGCCCTGGCGCCCGTTGCCAGACAGCCCGATATGGCGTGGCTACTCGATCGCATACTGCGCGTATGCGCGCCCGATTAGTGCGACCGGTCGGTGAATGGTTTGTAGGCGCTGCGCGGATACGCGATACCGTGTTTCACCACCAGGATGACGTTTCGCAGATTGCGAATGTCCTGAAGCGGATCGGCTCCCAACACGACGAAGTTGGCTGCGTGGCCCGCGGCGAGAGTACCGACGGACGCTTGTTCACCAATTGTTCGCGCGCCTACGATCGTGGCGGCGCGCAACGCGTCCGCATTTGTCATGCCGACGTCACGTACTAAACGCTCGATCTCTGCAAGCAAGGCGCTGTTTGGGTCTTTCCAGTCGGCATCATCATCTGTACCGGCAGAAATGGGAATCCCGCGCTCGTAGGCCTCACGCGCAATGCGCACCGCCACCGAAGACGGCCACTTCGGCATGGGATAACGGAATCCGACATCGACTGTGGCATCCAGAATTGTGCCCCGAGCCTTCATGTTCGACAGCACCGAGCTCACGGCCGGTGTCATTTTCCAAGCGCCGAGATCAGTCTGCCTGGCCTGCTGAAACGCTTCCGGAAACGGGCTGATCGACTCAAAGCCGATGAAATCCGCGTGGCTCATGACGTCGACTCCAGCCTCGACGACCTGACTCGGGCGGGCTGGGAAGATCGCGGCATGCGACCAGACCAACATGCCCTGGCGATGGGCCTCAGTCGTGATCGCCGCCACCAGCGATGCCGGCAAGTCTGCATACAGCTTGATCGCTGTCGCCCCAGTGCCCTTCGCCCGTGCCACAGCCAGCCTCAAATCCGTCTCCGCAGTGATAGCCTGCATCCAGGGAGCTTTTCCGGGCTCAATTCCGCGCGACGCGTCGTGCGTGCGCGGGTCTGCAAAGAACGACGGACCCGCCATCAAGGCGGCATAGTAAATGTCCGGAGAGACGATTTCGTCCGCACCGGCCTCGCGCTGGAGCTCGGCGAGCAACCTGACATCACCAGCCATATCGCGAACCATGGTGACGCCGCTGTATAACTCGCGGCGCAGATACGCGCGCCCCTGGTCTGGAACGGCCAGAGTGGCGAGATGCACGTGTGAATTGATCAGGCCGGGAATTATGTACTTGCCATTGAGCTGCACGGTGCGGGCACCAGGAGGAATTGCCGCAGCGCCTGCTCGCCCGATGGTGACTATATTTCCGTCCCGTACAATGACGGCGGCCCCGGATTCGAACCCAGTTCCGGACTCGTTCAGTACGGAGGCCCCGACATACACAACCGCCGGCGCACGTTCTTCACTGACTGCTACATGACCCCGGAAGAGGAAGCAGCCAATCAGGGCGAAGATGACGGGTAGGCGCGTTTGCATATTGCGATCACTTGTTGCCGGAACCAACGCTGAGCGGCGTCGGCGTCCGTTCTAGGATGCCACATGGCGGAAATGGGAAAGTCGGGAATCCGAAGCGGAATGTCAAACGTGCGAACGCCCAGCCGGGGAGCCTCGTCTTTTACTGAAAAGGGGATGTCCGATTCGGGCGACGCCCACATACCGGTCCCGAAAGAGCAATTGAGTGCGTACCTCCGGCCCGGAGATCGCGCGCCGGCCGATCTCGAGATCGATCTGTCCTTCCCTGAGACCGAAGGGTTCGGTGTCGTGCTTGGGCACGCTTGCTCGAGTTGCGTCTGGTGCCTTGGGTGCGGCTGGTCGATAATGTGCGCATGCCATCCCTATTGCTGATTGCCGCCTCTCGGGGCCTCGGTCTCGCCATGGCCGACGAGTTCCTGAAAAAACACTGGAACGTCGTTGGTACCGTACGGGCAGGTTCAAATCAAACGAAGTTGCACGCTCTCGCCGACCAACACCCGGGACAGCTCGAAATTGCAACCCTGGACATCACCGAGCCCGCGCAGATCGCGGCTTTGCGGCAGCGCCTGTCGGGCAGAGCCTTTCAAATGCTCTTTGTGAATGCCGGTATTTCGAATAATCCGGAGGAAACCATTGGCGAGGTGACGACCGAGGAATTCGTGCGCGTGATGATCACGAATGCCCTGAGTCCCATGCGGGTCGTTGAGTCTTTACAGGATCTCGTCACCGCGGACGGCCTGATTGGAGTGATGTCTTCAGGGCAAGGCAGCGTCACAAACAACGTGAACGGCATGAGAGAGGTCTATCGCGGCAGCAAGGCTGCTTTAAATCAATTCATGCGCAGCTTCGCTGCCCGTCAGGCCAACACGCCGCGTGCCATGGTCTTGATGGCGCCCGGTTGGGTTCGTACCGACCTGGGAGGGCCCGATGCGCGTCTGACCATAGAGGAAAGCGTTCCAAACCTGGTGAATGTGCTGCTCAACAAGCAGGGCAACCCGGGTCTCGAGTACCTCGACTATCTAGGCCGCACCGTTCCCTGGTGATCGGGTCAATCACTCGCCACGCCGCGTGCAAAGCCGAGTGCATACCCGAGATCCATGCGCACCCCGATCGAGAAAGCGAATAGATTCCCGGGCACCGTCCGGGTGTTCGTGATCGTCGAGTTGTCAGGATGAATCAGGTATTGGAGGCTCGACATCAACTCAATGCCGCGCGTGACATGGAATGTGTACGTCAGATCGTAGTCGAACTGATGTGCCGCATTCATACCACTGCCGCCGGCCTTGATCCGCGCATCGCGCAGGAAATAACGCTCGTTGGGAGTGAGCTCGAACTCGGACACCTGCAGAGCGACGGTGTCATGCGCGCGGCCCGTGAACGGAGCAGTCCACACCGCCCCGCCATAGATCTGCTGGCGCATGATCTCGGCCTGCTCCAACAGCTGGACGGCACCCGCGAACAGGTTGAGACTCTCACTCTTATCGGGGTCCGGACGCCAGACTACGCGATCCGCCATGACGTAAACACCGTAACGATCGGTGCCATCCACTCGCGCCGTGCCGCCATGTAAGGCGCGCGACTGGCCCTTGGTGTTGTAATACGGGTCATTGAGCGGCGCCGTGCTGACATACGCGCCGCCCTTCAGCTCGAATGGATAGGCGGTTGTGCGCGGGTTTGAGTCGACCCACGCCACCTCAAACGGCACTGTAAACCCGGTTGCATCCGCCGTGGACCAATGCAAGCCGTTGCTGGGCTGAACCGTGGGATTCACTTCGAACACACCGGCTTCCACATAGGTGTGGGGAGTCGGACGATACTTGACGTTGCTGCCCCAGGTGGCGGAAGGCAGCAGACTCAAGCCCGACTCGGCCACGAGTATGCGCGGCTCACCGCACAGGTTGGCGGAGATGAACTGGCAATTGGTCACGAGGTGGCCGTAGTAGTTCGTGGACCCCAGGCGACCCAGGAAAATATCCAGCCGGTCATTGAACAGCCGCTGCTCGTAGGCGAACAGGCCGAGGTGCCAGCGGGGAAAGGCGTTCTTGTAAATGTACTGTTGCTTGGTGAACGTGCCGGTGAAATCCTGGTTGAGCGCATCGCCGTAGTCCCGGTAGACGACGAAATGAAAGTAGCCGCCGGGCACGCCTGCCAGCTTTCCCAGGTTCAGGTCCAGGCCCGCGTTGAACTGACCCACGTTGGTGTGGCCTTCCTTGACGCCACCGGACGGATTGCGGGCATACTGATCAATCAGTGAGCCGCGAAAGTTGATACCGCGATCCTCGAGCCAGTTGGCCAGTGGCGCCGAGAAGGCAGGCGGTGGTTCACTATCCGCGCGTTCCGTCGTACTCGTGGCGGAGTCTGAGAGCGGCACACGGTTGTAAGTTGAGGCCCCCGCATCAGGGTCCTGAGCGCCGGCGGCCCACGAGTCAGACGCCAATAACAGCCCTATGATCCATAGTCCACGCCATTTCATGAGCAAAATTCCCCCGTAGCGCGAGCCCCCTGCGGCAGCTCGCACAATCTGCACATAACGGTCTTTGTCTGATCAGTTATCCCGGTAGCCGGCGGCCAGCTCCGTCTCGAGTCGGGACCGGTCGACCGCCTTTTCCCAACTGGCAATCACCAGGGTCGCCACGCAATTGCCGGCGATGTTGGTGAATACAAAGGCCGCCGACAGGATCCGATGGATACCCAGGATGAGCGCGATGCTCGCCACAGGAATGGTTCTCGTGGCAGCCAGTGTCATCGTCAACACGGCAATCGCCGAACCCGAGACGCCTGCGCCTCCCTTGGAGGTAATGAGCAATACGGCCAACAGCGCGAGCTGTTGCTCCCAACCGAGCGCAGTACCGGTCGCCTGCGCGAGAAATACGCTGACCGCCGCGAAGTAAAGACAGGTGCCGTCGTGATTGAAGCTGTAGCCGGTGGGCAGGACGATACCCACCACGGACTCATCGACCCCGAGCCGCGTGAGCTTTTGGGTGAGCTGCGGGAACACGCTCTCGGAAGAGCTCGTTCCGAGCACCAACACCAGCTCTTCACGGATGTAGCGCATCAATCTGAGAAGATTGAAGCCCGCGGCGCAGGCAATGGGCGCCAGCACCAGAGCGAAAAACAGGACACAGGTGAGGAAGAACTCACCAACCAGCGCCGCCAGGGGCAGCAACGTGGCCAGACCGAACTGTGCGACGGTGAAGGCAATCGCCCCGAAGGCCGCAATGGGGGCGATCAGCATCGCCTTGCGGATGATCCAAAATGAAGATTTGGCCACCACATCGATCACCTGGAGAACCGGCCGCGCCGTCTCGCCGAGACTCGCGAGCCCGCATGCAAACAACACCGAGAACACCAACACCTGGAGGATGTTTCCCTGGGCGAATGCGTTGAGCGCCGAGGTGGGCACCAGGTCGATCAGGAACTCGCCCCAGCCGACGGGTGCGGGGGCAGCTTCACGCGCGTGGCTTTGCAACACGGCGGGATCGATATGCATGCCCACGCCGGGCCGCAGGATGTTGATAGTCACCAGCCCGATGATCAGGGCGATGCTGGTAACGACTTCGAAGTAGATCAGCGCTTTGAGGGCAATCCGCCCTACCTTGCGCAAGTCGCGCACGCTGGCAATGCCATGCGTGACCGTACAAAAAATGATCAGGCCGACCACCATCTGGATGAGGCGGATGAAAACATCGCCCAGCGGTTTGAGCTCTTTACCGACCTGCGGCCAGATTGCGCCGACAGCAACGCCCAACGCCATGCCAACCACAACCTGGAACGTAAGATCCTGGTAGATCGGACGCGGCCGTGGCCGGGCCGCCGATGTGTCTGGGACGGGTGACTTGCTCATGCCTGCTGCGACAGCATATCTCAAGCGGGCGATCCCCCGAGCAGGTCCGCAGCCGGTCCGAACACCTCATCCAGCGTGAGCCGGCGCGGTAACAGTCGTTGCTCCAGGCACGCCTCGATGATCCACAGCAAGGGCTCATTCAGCGCCTCGAAACCCAGTCGCAGCGGATTGGGAGTGCCTTCGGACACGGCGTTGAGCCCATGAGCCTGGGCGAGCAATCTGTATGCCGCCGACACGGCGCCGGGATCGCGGCGACTCACCTCGCGACTCACCACCATCACGTGATTGATCGGCATGAAGCGATGCCGCTCCCACCACAGCAGGTCCCTGGTGGCCGCATCGGGAATCACAGCCGCAAACTCATCGCCTTTTGGCAGATCGTTGCCGAGGATGGCGGCATCTATGTCACCATCGCGCAGCATGTCCAGCAGACTCTTCTGCTTTCCTACGCACTCGACGAACGGCGGATCCTCGTACCCTGCAACATGCGAGGGTTGCTGGGTAATCCATCGCATGCTCGGAGTCGATAGTCCGTAGTCTTCATTCAAGTGGGCACGCACCCACATGCCTGTTGTCTGTGTGTAGGCCCGCACTCCGATGCGCTTGCCAGCAAGCTCGCCGGCCAACGGTACCCCACGCGGCGGATAGGCGATCAAACAGCGCCGTTGAAAGCGCGAAGCGACCACAACAGGCAGCACGATGATAGGCCTGTTGTATGCAACAGCCTGTAGGCAGCTCACAATTGCCAGCTCGCACAGATCATACGGCTGTTGCAGGATCATGGGCGTAAAGGCGTCGTGCACGGGTTGCACGTCGATGAAATCGAGGTGTACCCGCGGGCTGGAAATGATCCCCTGCCTGAGAGGCTCGGCCATGGACGGCGCCGCGAGTACAGTACGAAACGTCGTCCGTGCGCTCATGGCCGGGTCACCGCGAGTCCGGGGTAAACAATTTGCGCGGTTCCGCTGAAGATCAGGGCCTGATCCGGTGGCGACAACAGGCTGAGCCCCGACTGTGCGCAAGGCAACAACTCGCGCAGCGAGCCTTCGGCGGCCGGAAAATTCGAGCCCCAGGCAATCCGGTTTGCACCGAATACAGCCACCAGCTTCTGCAGGAATTGCGCAGGCTGGGATTTGCCGGTCGCTGCGCCGGCCAGCGTACGGTTGGTGAGCTTGAGATACACACCGGGAAACGACGCCATCTCAAACAGCGGCGCGGCGGCTCGATAGGGCGCGCCATCCGACAGATCGGGCCGCGCGCAGTGATCCAGCAACACACGCACTTTTGGAAAGCGCTCCAGCAATCGGCGCAAGGTCGGAAGTCCGGCCATTGTCATCTGCAGGCAGATGGGAATCCGCAGTTCCTCGGCGTGCGCCCAGGCGTCGAGGGAATCCTCGTGGCCGAGCCAGTCAGACTGCCCCGGCATGGTGCTGCCCGTTGTAAAAAGCCTGAATCCCGAAAGACCGGCTGCTTGCCAACGATCAATCTGCTTTACAGCGTCAGTCGCCAGGGCGTCGATGGAATAAACGCCGACGAACCGGTCCGGATGTTCCCGCACGGCATCGGCAACATATCGATTGTCATGTCCGTAGACCGTGGAAGCCTGCACCAGCACGGCCTTCGCGATTCCAGCCGCGTCCATGCCACGCAGTACGCCCACGACATCAACGGGTCTGAGGCGCGACCATTCAGACTGGTGGCCGCCGATCGGCGCCGTTGGATAGGCACCCTGGTCGGCCGCGATCGCATGCAGATGGGTATCAATGATTTTCATTGGGCTCGTCTGGATCCCCCGGACCAGTGGCTCATGACGGGATCATTTGACTGCCGGGCGCACGGACGGGCAATTTCGATTTATGATCGCCCCATAAGATTTGGTTATTGATTACACATGAGCAATGCGCTGAATCTCAATTTGCGCCACCTGGAAGCGTTGGCTGAAATCGGTCGGGCAGGCAGCATGAGCGCCGGGGCACGCCGGGTGAATCTCTCGCAACCTGCGCTGGCACAAGCGGTTGGCAAGCTGGAACGCATGATCGGACAGCCCCTGTTTGATCGGCAGCCCGGTGGCATGATCCCCACAGCGGCCGGCCACACGCTGGTCATGCGGATCGAGCGTGCTTTCAATTATTTAATTCATGGCGTACGACTGGTACGCCGTTCTGCCAGGCTCGCGCCCATCGGTCACATCGAACGCCGGGTAACAATGGCACAGCTGCGGTCACTGATCGCAGTGGAGAGCACGAGCAGCTATGCGATGGCCGCGCTGCAGATCGGATTGTCTCAACCTGCCGTACATCGGGCCGTACGGGATCTGCAGGAAGTCCTCGGAACTCAACTGTTGGTGCGGGTGGGCCGCTCGGTACGGCCGACAGACAACGCAAGTCGCTTTGTACGCTTTGTACGCCTGATGCTTTCGGAGCTGCGCACCGGGCTCGATGAGGTGCGGGCGGCAACCGCGGGCGCAGGCGCAGGCGGCCGCATCGAGTTGGGAACATTGCCCATGGCCCGTGCAGTGTTCCTGCCCGAGTTGCTGAACCAGTTCATGACCACTCACCCGGCCGCTTCAGTGCGAGTGATCGAGGCGCCTTACGGCGACCTGTTGAACTCGCTCCGGCAAGGTGACATCGATGTATTTATCGGCGGCGCGTTGCGCGATCCGGCGCCCACCAACGATATCGTGCAGGAAGTGTTGTTTGACGATGAGGCGGTCATCGTGGGGAATGCGCAGCACCCGCTGCGCGGCAGAAAGAATCTGTCGTCAGCCGACCTGCTGCGCTTTCCCTGGATCGTTCCATCGCACGGGGTACCGATGCGCAGCAACTGGGAGCGCATGTTCCGCAGCCAGGGAGTGGAGCCGCCGCAAGTGCGGATCGAATGCGGCTCCATGCTGATCACGCGCGGATTGATGCTGAATGGGCGGTGGCTCACCCTGATGTCGCGCGATCAGATCCAACTCGAGCGCGAGGCGGGCGTGCTGGCCGAGATCGAAGCCCCCGGCGAGATCCTGCGCCGACGCATCGTGCTCACGAGGCGCCATGACTGGCACCCGACACCGCTGCAAGCGCACCTGGTTGATATGGCACATCGGCTCGCCGAACGCAGAAAGACCGGCAAAAGCTGAGCATCACTGCAGCCAGCCGCGGTAACGTACAATGGATCCCAACAGCGGATGGCTGATGTCGACGTGAAATCGAAACCGGCCCTGGTCTTCGCATTCGAAGCTGTCTGAACGGGGCCCCAGCCACAGGGGCAACGGGATGCCGAACAGCGACCAGCGGCGCATTACGAACCGAAGCTTTTCGCCATCGACGACCAACGCCTGCGCGAATTCACAGGGCCCGATCTTCTCGCACAATAACCGCTCCGACCGGCCCTGCCCGTGGCGCATCGTACTGGCGAAAATGCGGCGGCCGAAGGTTCGTAGCCAGCGTTCCTGCCCGTTCTGTGTGATGAATCTGACGGACACGGGCACATCGTCACCGGCGGCCGGTAACCGAAACAGGGAAGCGATGCAGTTGGACAGCCATCCAGGGCCGCGCTCAACGACGCACCGGCCGCTCACCTCGCTCTCCGACGAGAACGTGTGCAATTGCTTGATCGCGGCGGGCAGGCCGTGCCAGGCATCTCCCAACAGGCGTTCGAACAGTGGTGCGGCGATTGTGCGGGTTTCGTCGCGCGAGCCGACGTATATGGCGCGCTTTGCAAACAGTGCCTGGTAGTCTGAAAGCTCGAGATCGTGGACCGCTGCGCGGGCACCTGGCGCCGGCGGATGGCCATCCAACATTTTGCGGATCACTGCCTCAATTGCCATGCTGGGAATGTACGGACCGTCGTCCCCCTCAGCCAACAAATGCCATGATCGCTCGACTTCGCGTTGCCGGCCGTCGAGCCCATTCACAGTCACGAACATTCCGCCCCGATGCTCGCCCCATCGCAGTCGATTCACCAAGCCGGACATGAGACCCGCGAGCGGTAAAAGCGACGGGAAAAGACGCCAGCGCACGAGCCACGCACAGGCAATCAGTGCACGATGCAGGATCTGCGGCACAGGGCCGGCTCCCACCCACACCTCATCTGCCTCGGGCCATAATTTCGGCAGAGCGCGCAGATCCGGAACATCCACCAGCGAAAACAGAGTATTCCTCAACGGGAGCTTCCCGGGCGGCGCGATCGTGAATCGGATGCTCTCGGTGAACGGATGAGCGACTACTGACTGTCCTCCACGACGCAACGCCACCGATTTGCCTGCGTAGCTGGCAATTGCGCGAATTACATTTGTTCCAACACCTGCGTATGGAGAAGGCGCGATTCCCGCGCGGATGGTTGCAACACGCGTCATGCCAACTGACAAGTGGCGGACCAGAGCGGCAGTCAGTACAGGAAAGCTCGAAACCCCGGACAGAACACTGACGCCCGCCGAGCGGGCCGCGGCATCGAATGCTGACACCCCATCGACAAATTCGGCGCCGTCGGCAAGATCGAGGTACTGCACGTGCTGTGCAATGCACGCTTCTATGAGCTGGTAGCGTCGTTCGCCGTAAGACTGGAACGGCCCACTGGCGTCCACCAACACATTCGGCGCCCACTTCCGAAGCTGCTCCCGTACGTCGCCATCCCGATCAAATTCGGTTGCGACGAGCCGCGCCTGTGCAGTTCGGGGCGAACAGAATTCGACGGCTCGTTGAGTGGATCGACCGGCGACAATGAGGACGAGCCGGGCATCATCGGACAGCAAATCGACGAGTCGGCCACCGAACGTACCGTAACCCCCGACGATCAGAACCTTCAGCGGACTCATGATCCAGGTCAAACACCTCGGTGGCTCGTGTCTGAGTCTAGCGTAGACCGCAGTCGCCAGCGACCTTCGCGAGATGTCGCAGGCCGCGGGTCATGTGTCCTTCGAGAGCGCCCTCGTCCATCCCGAGCGATCTGGCCGCTTCACGCTGTGAGAGGCCTTCGAGGCGACGTAGCCAGATCACTGATCGCGTTCTTTCAGGAAGAGCGTCGAACGCCCGTGTGAGGCGCTGAAGCTCCTGGCTCGCCGCCAGTCGTCGCTCCGGGGTCAGCTCATCGACGGGTGAGCTCTGCTCGTCCGCATCCGGAACACTATTGACGGGATCGGCCTGCCTGCGACGGATCCTATCGATGACGAGATTTCGAGCCGTCGTAAATAGAAACGCCTTCGGAGGCCGCGAGCGCGATTTGCTGGCGCTCTCGTACAGGCGAAAGTAGGTCTCCTGGCGCAGGTCCGGAACTTCATTCGCCGATCGGCACATGCGTCTCAGATACCGCGTCAAGGCCGGTTGATGCGGAAGAATGTCGCTCACAAACCAGGCTTGCAAATCGGAGTGCATGGCAACAGTGCGTCGCTTCTGTGGTTTCAGCACGAGGGAGCTTGGACCAGAAACGGCTCATACCAACAGCCCCGGAGGAGTCGCCGGCGAGGCTCTAAAGGCTCGAATGATTGAATCTTTTGATCCGCGCTACAGCCGCTTCCACCCGAACAGCCTGGCATCTACGGACCAGGCACCAGGGCCGAGCAGCGCCAGGGCAACGCCGAGGACGCCCACGCTGATCGCAATCCGGTCGGGATGATGCGTGAATGCATCGTACAACGCGCTCGCTGCAATCAACGCTCCAGCGATCGGAGTCCACAGGCCGATGATGATCAGGATGCCCAGTGCAATCGACACGCTGATAAACACTGCTGCGTAGGCCGCAACCCCGTCCTGAAGTACGGAGATGTTATGTCCCACGATTGTTCCACCCGCGAGCAAGCGTAACAGCAGCAATCCGATGCCGGGGGGACCGCTCGCGAAGGTGAAGAACAGTCGGCGCACAACGCTGACCAGTTTGAGTCGAGCGAAAGCCGGGCGATAGTATCGAACGGATCGAGTTTGCGGTCCGTTCGGACCCGCTATAACTCGATGATGCCGCGCTTCAGTGCAATCATGGCGGCATGGGTGCGATCCTTGGCGCCCAGCTTCGAGAGGATATTGCGGATCTGACCTTTGATGGTTCCTTCGGTGGTCGTCAACAAAGTGGCGATTTCCTTATTGGCATGCCCATCGGCAATCAGGCGCAGAACGCGCACCTCGCCCGGAGTCAGCGCCTCGTCGGTCACATGCTCTACGAGTTGGAAAGACGCTTCTGACGAGAGCGCTTTCTTGCCGGCGTGGACCGCGCGTATCGCATCCACCAGTTCCTTGTACAAGCTGTTCTTCATCAGATAGCCGCGTGCGCCAGCCTTCAGCGCACGAAGTACCTGAACATCGCCCACGTAGGTCGTGAGTACGATAATTCTCGCGTCCGCGAATTCACTCCGGATGGCGGTGATTGCATCAAACCCGCTCATCTGCGGCATCTGCAGATCCATCAAGGTTACATCGGGCCGATGGGTCCGGAACCGTTGCAGCGCCTCGCGCCCATTCGAAGCCTCGGCCACCAGGCTCATGTCCGCCTCCGTGTCCAGAAGCGCGGCAATTCCCTGGCGGACAACATGATGGTCGTCTACGACGAGAATCCGGATGGGAGCCGTTTCATCATTCATGACTGAGTCGGCTCCCGGGGTGCAAACCATTTATGAAAGAACCACCGCCGCTGAGAAGCCATTCCGGCGTACACCCGGGATCCGGGAATATACAAGTCAATTTCGGTTCCCGAGGACGGGGCAGTCCAGACGGTCAGCTTGCCGCCCAGCAGGTTGGCACGCTCGCGCATGCCATGTATTCCGAAATGCCCTTCCGCGACCGGATCCTCCAGAAGTGGCGCATCAATCCCTTTACCGTTGTCACGTACCCGCACCCGCAGTTCCCGGGCTTCGTAGTAGAAATCCACTTCGATGCGCGTCGCGCTCGAATGGCGAAATGCATTCCGCAGGGACTCGCCCGCGATGCGATAGATTTCATCGCGTGCAAGCGGGCGCAGCGCCGTTGGCGTACCTGAAATTTCAACTCGAAATTCAACGGGCGGGGCCGCCATGTTTTGCGCGATCAGCTCTTCGCCGAGCGTCTTGATAGCCGCCGCCAGATCGTCTGCTTCCGCCGCGAACGACCGCAAGCCCTGCACCGCATTCCTGCCCTCGGTGATCGCTTCGAACGCACCCTCTATAGCGGTTCCCAGCCTGCGTCGGGCATCTTCGGGCCGCGCGGGTAACAGTTGATAGGCTGCCCGGAACTGCAGTAAAAGCCCCTGGAAAGTCTGCAGGAGCGTGTCATGCAGGTCACGCGCAATCCGCGTACGCTCGCCCATGCGCTCAGCAAAGCGAATTTCCAGATTTTGCGACAGTTGACGCATGCGATAGGCATAGATTCCAACTGCAATCGCCAGGCCCAGCACGATCACCAGGGCGCGAAATTCCCAGGTAGCCCACCACGGCCGATCAATCTGGATGCGCACTGCTGCACCGGGCTCACTCCAGGGCCCTCGATTGGTCGCACCTTGAACCCGAAACGTGTAGGAACCCGGCGGCAGTGTCGTGTAGCTCGCGATGCGGCGGTCACTGCCCACTTCGTGCCAATCCCGGTCCAGCCCCTCGAGCCGATAGCGATAGCGGTTCGTCGCCGGACTGCGGAAGGCGAGCGCGGCAAACTCGATCGCGAAACTCGTATCCTGGCTCGACAAGTGAACGTCCCGGGCATAGCCAATTGCCTCCTGGAGGGGCGAGCTCCGACCCGCCTCCACCGGAACGCCTCCGACTTCGAGTTGTGTCAGGACAGTCGGAGGCATGAACGAGTCGTCCCGCAGGGCGGCCGGGTCCAGCTCGACAGCTCCGGCAAAACCTCCGAAGTACAGCAGGCCATGTGAATTGCGGAAGCAGGCGCTCCATCCGGTGAAATCCCGGCCGGGCAGTCCGTCCTGAATGGAGTAGTTGCGGAACCGGCCCGATGCCTGCAGATACCGCGAGAGGCCCTCAGTCGTGCTGACCCAGACATTGTGCTCAAAGTCCTCCAGCAGGCAGGAGATCGCGCCACTGGGGAGGCCATCGCGCTCCGTGTAGTGTCGGATCGAGTGGGCCGAAGGGTCAAACCGATACAGCCCCTGCTGACTGGCTGCCCAGACTTCACCGTTGGAAGCGGCGAGGACCCCATAACCCTGGGCCGCGAACCCGGCCTCGAAGGCGAGGAACGATTGCGTGGCGGGATCAAAGTGCAGGAGGCCGCCGGCCCCACTGATCCAAAGAGTGTGTTTGCCGTCTTCCATGAGCGAAACGTACAGGGCCGAGCCCCAGGGCGACTTGGTCCGAAACGTGCGGAAGTGGTCGGTCGCGGGATCGTAACGATTCAGGCCATCGGCCGTGGTGGCCCAGACAGCTCCCGTGTGGTCCACCAACAGGTGAGTCACGGTGTCATTACTGAGACTCGAAGAGTCTGTGGAGTCGTGGCGATAGAGTTTCATCCGCCCGGATTGCGGGTCGAGCTTCCCGAGACCCTGGCCGGAGGTTCCGACCCACAATGCGCCGGACGTATCCTCCACTACCGACAGGACATCGCTGTTTGCGGTCGGTCCCGGAAGCTCCAATCGAGTGAATGCGCGTGTTGCTTTGTCATAGCAGTTGAGGGCACCGGTCGTACCGACCCACAGAGTGCCCTTTCGGTCTTCATACAACACGTTCACGAGCCGCTCGCCGAGATTATTCGGATTGCCGACGTCGAACGGCAGTGGACGGAAGGCCGGAGCCTCAGGTGTAAAGTAGTTCGGTTCGGTTGCGCCCAATCCCACCCACAGGGTGCCTTCGCGATCCTGCATCAAAGTGGTGGTGCGATTCTCCGCCAGACTCTCGGAATTGAAGGGATCATTTCGATAGCGCGTGGCGCGCAACCGGTTGCGATCGAGTTTCAGCAGACCGTCAGATTGTGTTCCGATCCAGAGCTGACCGTTCGCATCTTCAATCATTGAGCTGACGCCGGTCAGCTTGTCCGGTACCGGGACTCCCGCCGCGAACGAGTAACGAGTGAGTACGGCGGAATCGCGGTCGAGAACGGCGAGCCCTTCCGCGGAGGACCGAATTACCCACAGAGTTCCGCTTTTATCTTCGAATGTCGACAGCTCGCGCGGCTCGCGTATCGGGACGTGCATTCTGACGCTCCCGGAAGCGACATCAAACGCGTCCAAACCCTCACCGGTCGCCACCCAAAGCGTGCCCTTTCGATCAAACCGACTCGATTTGACATCATCACTACTGAGGCTCGTCGGGTCACCCGCGCGGTGGTGAAAGCCGAGAGTGCGGGAGGTTTTGACGTCTACCCGATAAAGCCCCAATCCCGTCGAGATCCAGAACCGACCGTCGCGGTCCTCGGCGATATCCCGTGGCGTATCGACCTGCTTTTCCATGAGTTGGGCAGAGCTCGGCACGTCCAGGTGATGGTGAATGAACGTCTCCGAGGCCGGATCATAGCGATCGAAAATGAGGGAGGTTGCCGCCCACAGCCCTCCGGTGCGATCCGTAAAAAGCGTGCGCACATACGACTGCGCCAACGTGCGCGGATCGTCATCCAGATGTTTGAACTGGCGGAAACTGTAACCGTCATATCGGTTCAGTCCGTACTGGGTCGCGAACCAGATGAAACCGCGTTGGTCTTGAACGATTTTCGAGACGCGTGTTTGCGAGACTCCCTGCGCACGAGTGAGCTTGGAGAAACGCACGTCATTCCCGTCGGCCACCTGGATGCGAACGATCTCAGGATCGACGGTGACCTGCCTGACCGCCTCCCCTGCGGCGCTGAGCGGGAACAACACCAAGGCAAGCGCGAGCGTGAGGCGCACGCGTCTCCTGTTTCCATTGAGGCAAGTCTGCATGTCCGGGAGCCTCCGGGAAATTTAGCGCGTTCCCGCAGGAATTGTCCAACTGCTTCGTAGTTATGAGGAGAGAGGTTCTTTTTGGGGAACCGGCTGGAGGGATTCGACTAATGTATTCGATTCCGGTGGCGGCGGGGGTCGGCCTGCGACCGCAACATCACGACTGGGTCATCCAACACCGGCCCAGGACAGCCTGGTTCGAGGTGCAACCCGAGGCGTTCATCGGCAACGGTCCGCTGCGTTCGGATCTGGAGATGATCAGCCGTCACTATCCGCTGTCATTGCATGGGGTGGGACTCTCGATCGGCTCCGTGCATTTGCCGGAGCACGACCATCTGCAGCAGCTTCGCGAGTTGGTCCTGCGATTTGAGCCGGACCTGGTGTCTGATCACTTGTCCTGGAGCAATGTAGCGGGCATGCATCTTCCCGATCTTCTGCCGCTACCGTACACGGACGAGGCTCTGCACGCTGTCGTCCGGAACGTGCATCGGGTGCAGGAAGTACTCAAGCGGGAGATCCTTCTGGAGAATCCTGCAAAATATGCCGCCGGCCCGAAGACGAGGCTGCGCGAAGCCGAATTTCTCTCTGAAGTGGTCCTGCGCACCGGCTGCGGAGTGCTTCTCGATATCAACAATCTGCACGAACGCGCGGTCAATGAAGGGAACTGTCCGATATCGGAGTTGGAGGCCTTCCTTGCCACCCTGCCGCTCGAGAGTTTCGGAGAGATTCATCTTGGCTCCTCGGCCTGCCCCGAGGTCTGGTCTCTGTATCAAAGGGCTATTGGGCGGCTGGGCGTTGTTCCAACACTGATTGAGTGGGATACCGGGATCGCGGATTTTGCCCTGCTCCAGGCAGAGGCGGCCGTCGCGCAGGCGCTCATGGATCAGTACTCTCCCCAGGGAGGCGCCTTTGCAGTCGCTGTTTGATTACCAGGCTCAATTCGCAACGCACCTGCTCAGATTGAATTCTGACGGGCCGCTCGACGAGACGGGCTTTGAGGAATTTGACGTCGTTCGGCTCCGGGCTCACCGCGATACAATTTTCCGCTCCCTCACGCGTGCGTTGCAGTCAACATTCGGAACGATTCATCGCCTGATCGGCACTGCGTCCTTCGAGAAGGCCGCTGTCGGATATATCCGTGAGTTTCCACCCGAGAGTGCCATCCTTTTCCAGTATGGGCGCAGCTTCCCCCAGTTCCTGTCGCTGGCCCTCCCCGAGCACCCCTGCCTGCAGGACGTGGCCCGCTTCGACACTCTGATCGAACAGGTTGGGAGGCAGATCTCTACGGAAATGGGGAGTCGGATCTGCGTAGCCCATTCGACTCGGCTGCGACTGCCCAGGTCGCTGCGGTGCGCGCGCTTTGAATATGCCGTCGATTCGATCCGAGCTGCGACTGCGGCGGGCACCACAGACCTCGAGAGTGATCTGCTGCTGCCGTCCAGCCGCAACCTGGTGATCTGGCGCACCTCGGCAGGCGTTGCAATCGAGTGCTTCAGTGGGCCGACCTTTTTGTTTCTGGAAGCGCTTACCCTGGGTTGTTGTACCGATGAGGCGATTGCGCGCGCAATCGACACGAGCTCGCTCGAAGTCGCCGTGGCAGCCATCGAGCAGGAGGTACTCAACAGCCCGTTAGTTGCCTGGAGTCACTCATATGCACAATCCTGATCATTTCGACACAGTCATTCTCGGGAGCGGCCAGGGCGGCAAACTCCTCGCCTGGCAACTGGCTCAGTCAGGGCGGCAGGTCGCGGTTGTCGAACGGCGTTGGGTCGGCGGCTCCTGTCCCGCGGTTGCCTGTTTGCCCAGCAAGAACGAGCTATGGGGCGCTCACGTCGCGCATCTGACGCGCAATGCGGCTCACTTCGGAACCCGGACCGGCTCGGTGAGCACCGACATGGCGCGAATTCTGGCGCGCAAACAGGAGATGGTTGCCCGCGAGAATGCATTTCATCTGCACGCCTATGAGACGAGCGGCGCGCGTCTCATCATGGGCAGCGGGCGGTTTATTGACGCGAAGACCCTCGAGGTCGAGCTCAACTCGGGCGGCACCCGTACGGTGACGGGTGACCGGGTCGTCATCAACGTGGGAACTCATGCCGCAATTCCGAATATCCCGGGACTGCGCGATGCCCGGGCGCTGACTCACATCGAGGCGTTGGAGTTGGACTACGTTCCCGCGCATCTCATCATCATGGGCGGCGGCTATGTGGCGATAGAGATGGCACAGGCATTTCATCGATTCGACAGCCGGGTCACGGTGGTGGAAGCAGGTCCCCGAATCATGGGCCGGGAGGACCCGGACGTGGCGAGCGAGCTCGCCCGGATTCTCACGCAAGAGGGCATCGAGATTGTCCCGAATACGACTGCCATAGCGGTGCAGGGAATCTCCGGGGATGGAGTGCGGCTGACGGTCAGGTCGAGCTCGGGCTCGCAGGAGATCGAAGGCAGTGACCTGCTGGTGGCCGTGGGTCGCGTACCCAACACCGCCGGCATTGGGCTCGACGCGGCCGGAGTGAAACTCAATGAGCCCGGCTATATACAGGTGGACGATCGGCTGCAGACCAGTGTGCCGGGCGTGTGGGCGATCGGCGAATGCGCGGGCACTCCGCAGTTTACGCATGCCTCGGTTCATGACTTCAAGATCGTGAGTGCGAACATGAGCGGCGAGAACCGCAGCACCCGGGGTCGGTTGATTCCTTATGTGCTGTTTACGGAGCCGCCGCTCGCTCATGTAGGACTCACAGAGCAGGAGGCTCGCAAGCAAGGCATCTCGTATCGGATAGCCCGGTTGCCCATGAGCCGCGTCCTGAGAACCGAGGCGACCGAGGAAACCGCGGGTTTCATGAAGGCGCTGATCAGCAGTACAGATGACCAGATCATCGGATTCACCATGCTCGGATCCGAAGCGGGCGAGGTCATGGCTGCCGTGCAGACCGCCATGTTGGCCAAACTGCCTCATCAGGCGCTGCGCGACGCTGCCATTGCACACCTGACGTACGCCGAGGGTCTGGGTCCTCTGTTTGCGAGTGTTGAGCCGCTCGGGTCCTGGGGGGGCTGAAGGAGCCTGATCGTCTACCTGCGGCCGGAGCCGCCGCGTCAAACGGTAGCGTAAGTCGGGTTCGGTGCCAGCCGCCAGATGGCATGGCACTTCTGTGCGGCGAGCCAGGGCGGACAGTCTCGCGCGTCGACGACGAGATCGTTTTGCTTCAACGGACGATAGAGAGTTGGATCTGAGGTCTGGAACAGACCGACAGTCGGAACCTGCGTTGCGCTGGCAAGGTGCATCGGGCCCGTGTCAGCCGAAATAAACATGCGAGTGGTGGCGATAGCCGCCGTCAAATCTCGAACCGACTTTAAATGCAAGGCGGTGAAGCGCACATCGGTGGGTTTTGCGGACGGCGCCGGCAGAAACTCGACCGGCACCGCGTTGGGCTCCAACTCCAGGAACGCTTTCCAGAAGGCCAGCCACCAGTCACGTTGCAGCGGCTTGGAGCCCGTGCCGTGCGCAAAAAAGCCAAACGTGTGCCTGGCAGAGCTGGCGGGAGCGTTCCGGCGCTGCAGCGCTTTCACAATCGCTGCGCGACCCGCCTCGATTTCAGTCGGCTGCAGGTGCAGCGCGAGGCGAATGTCTTCTGCATTGAAGGCTACGCCGAGAACGTTGCATAACAAGTACACCGGCACGGCTCCCTGATGCATCCGCTCAGGGAATTCCGCAATTGCGTGCGTTAACGGCGCCCACTGCGAGCGATTCAGGTAGCCAATGCGATTCCGGGCCCGACATAGACTCAACACAATCCGGCCGCCGGTGGATTCCGGTATCGGATCAATCACAACGTCGTAGTGTGTCGCACGCATCCGGCGAACGGCCGACAGGTACCGCCAGACCATGTCCACACCCTTGTGCGGAAACGCGATGATCTGCCGGACTCCGGGCTTCTTTTTGAGAAGGCCCTCCGCCTGTGGAAAGCTCATCGCCAGGTCAATGACCGCGCCCGGGAACATAGCGTGGATCCGATCAATCAGCGGCGTGAGAAACACCGCATTTCCCAGGCGACCGTTGATGCGGCAGACCAACACACTGGCGACGACTCCGGGATTCAACCGCGTCGCATAGTCGCGCGGGCCCCTCATTCGGGCAATGCAACGGCCCAACAGGAGGCGCGAATTGCGTCGCAGGCTCTTGACCAGAGCGCGGATGTACAACAGTCCTCGCATGCCCCTGCAACCGCGGCGAAAGATATATGAATATGCATAACCGCGCGGCGCTGCGAATGCAAGCCAGCAAACCCGAATTGTTGTAACGAAATGTGTAGTTGGAGCGGCGGCAGGGGCTCCGCCGCTCCCACAATTGCTCGGCTCTCTAGTGCTCCGAGTACATCTTCATTGCATCATTGCGCAGCGCGAGTTGGCTCGCGCTGCGGCTGTAGAACATGTGTCCACCAGCGTATTCACGCACGCGCACGCGGCTCTGATTTCCCATAATGGGCATCTGGTCGGCAATCAGAACAGAGGCCATGAAGGGGCAGGAGAGGTCGCTGTAACCGTGCACGATCAGGACATTCAACTTGGGGTCGACCGCTACGGACTCGCGCAGCTCCTTCACGGAGCCGTGCAGAATGCCCTGGCCGTCCTCGCCACGTTCGTGCTCCTCGCCGTCATTCCACAACTGATTGACTTCGTAGCTGAGCGCGTTGTAGCGAGCGGTATATTTCCAGCCCACCGTATGGGTAATGAAATCAACAACGGCCGTGGTGGTAGGGGCAATGATGCTGTCCAGGATGGGGTCATTGTTGAGTTGCGTTGGTGCAAACGGGAACGGATCGTAGCTGGTCACGTTGGAGTCGTATCGACTGCCGAGCTTGCCTTCGGCCCGGAACACTTCCCGCAGGTAGGCCTGCGTCTCCAGGCGACCTCCGGAACGGCGCACAAAGGTCGGATCGAGGCCTGACAGGTCCGTTACACGCTTGACGATCCGTTCCAGCGCCTGAGGGTCGGCGTGTCCCTTCAACAGGTCCGCCACATACTCACCGCGTGTGTATTCGACAACTTCAGCCATCTTCGCGTCGTTGAGCTTTCCCTGACGTTCGAGGTTGGCGGCGACGATGCTCGGCAAGGTTAGCATCCAGGGTAACGGGGACAGCTCCTGGTCCAGCGAGGCGCCCGGATCGAGATAAGGCGAAACGAGCACCACCCCGTTCATGGCAACGCCGAGCCGGGTCTGCAGATAATATGTAATGCGCGGTCCGCGGAAGCCGCCATAGCTTTCACCGACCAGGTACTTACGCGACTGCAGCCGCTCGTTCTTGTTCAACCAGTCGAAGATCACCTGCGAGAGGTATTCGATGTCGGCCTTCGGGTTGTAGAAGCGCTTCTTGGCCTCGTCGCCCTTCACGCGCGAGTGGCTGAAGCCGGTGCCGACCGGATCAATGAAGACCAGGTCCGTGAAATCCAGCCACGTTCCCGGATTGTCGCGAGGCGTCGCGGCATCGGAGGGACTGTCACCCTCGGCGCCGAACTGCACGCGCTTCGGACCGATTGCGCCGAGATTCAGATACACGGAGGACGCACCCGGACCGCCGTTCAACGCGAACGTCACGGGCCGATTGGCGCCGGGCACCGTGTAGGCAATGAACATGACATCGGCGACCGTCTTGCCCTTCTCATCGAGCACGGGGATGGAACCGACGGTCGCGTCGTAATTGACCGTACGACCCCCCACCTGGACGCTCTGCTTTGCAGTCTTGTCCTGTGGGAAGGGGGGCAACTTGAACTCATCATCGGCCGGGGCTTCTTTCGGCCCTTTGCCGTCTTCCTTGGCGGCCGGCGCATCACTTTTATCTTTGGCCGGCAACTGCGGCGGGGTCATCAATCCAAACACCAGCAGCACCGCTGCTGACCAGGACAAGAGGCTCAATCGCATGGCTGTTCCCTTTGCGTGTGAACAGCCACGCATTAAGCCTCACGTTTAACGCGCGTTCAACAGCCTCAGAACATCGTCGGTCGAACCGGACTCGCCCAGGCGCGGAAACACAGTTTCGACGCTATGGCGATGGTTCTCAGTAACGCGATCTGCCATCGCATCCACCGCGAACGACACGTTGTATCCGGCGTCGTAGAGGCTCCGCGCAGTCGACTCCACGCCGATGCTCGTCGCAATCCCAGTCAGAACGACTTGAGTAGCGCCGCTTTTGCGCAGGTAACTGTCGAGATCCGTGTTGATGAACGCGCCGAAAGCGTGCTTGGTTACGAGGTGATCGCCCGGCTGCCGCTGCAACTCCGGGACGATCTCTGCGAAGTCAGCAGGAAATGCTGCGAAATTCGGCCGTGGTGTGTCGGTCCGCCCGGGGGCCGCACCTGCCACGTTGACGAGAACCACGGGCAGCTTTTTTTCGCGGAAGGCGCGAGCCAGGCGCGCGGAGCGGCTGATGACATCCCCTGCGGCCTGGGGTGCCATTGCAGCGATACCTTTCTGCAGGTCGATGATCACGAGAGCCGTCACGTCATCCAGCTTGGTCAGGGGCATGATTCCTCCAGTCGGGTTCGTTCGATCAAACAGCGTCACGCTCCGCCAGGCGCCGAATGATTTCCTCGGCCGCGAACAACGTCTGTTGGTCGCTCGCGTCGAGTTGGGAAATCGCGTGCAGGAGCCACGCTCTCTTGGCATCAACCGTGCGTTTCAGCTCGGCTGCACCTTTGGGAGTGAGCTCGATCATCATCTGCCGGCCGTCGGTGGGATGCGGTTTGCGTTCCACAAATCCCATCTCCTCGAGAGCGGCGACGGTGGTTCCCATCGACTGCGGCTTGACGCTCTCGGCGCGTGCCAGATCGGCAATAGTGGCAGGGCCGGAGGCTGCGATGCGCTTCATGACGCTCGTCTGGGACCAGGACACTTCCTGTACACCACCCGCGGCGCGCACGCGCCTCACGAGGAGGCCGATCGCCTGAACGAGGTCGGCCGTCGCCGTTTCCAGGGATTTCTTTACCATGCCTGCAGTCTAGCAACTAACAAGACAAACTTGCAAGTTTAACTGTCTATTATTTTGACAAGCTGATCTCAGCGCGGGCTATGGCGGGGCGGACATCGCGCTGATAGCTCCAGGGTACGCTGGCAAGGTGTTGCAACAAAGCGCGTACGAATCGATCCTGTCGCTTACGAGCTTCCGGCACCGGCACCCCATGATTGAGTATTGCGAAGTACACGGTGCCACGATCACTCGTTGGGATGGCACCCACCAGGGCGCTGGCACCGTAGTCACCGTACGTCCCGGTTTTTCCAACAACCCGCCCCGCTTCATCCGGTCCGTCGAGGCGACGATGCAACGTGCCGTCGTCGATTCCAGCCACCGGCAGGATATCTGTCAGCCCATGTCCGGACTTCTTCAACTCCGCTTCGAGCGCGCGCAGCAGCTTGACCGCTGCCCGGGGGCTCAGGCGATTGATCGGATCTGTGCCGGCACCATCTCCCAGGGTGATTTCGGATTGCATTGCCGCGGGTACGGCGCTGCGCGCCAACGCTTCGACCGCGGCTGCGCCGCCGGCCGCATCCGCCAGCGGTTTGAAAATGTTGTTTGAATAGTCATTCAGCGATTTCGCCAGCGGCAACAGGGGCTGGGATCGATGAATGAGCAAAGGCCGCACCCCCGCTGAAACGGGCGTGGCGTCCGCACCGCCGAGAAAGCGGATTCCCGTCGGCAACAACTTCTCGGGCGCCGGCCCGGTGGGACTCTCGAGCTCAAACGCGCGGACCGCAGCCAGCGCACCCGGAGAAACAGACCCGGCGAGTGCACGCCGCAACTTCGAACCGTCCTCGTCGCTCAGCCAGTCAAAAGTCATGTACCCCTGGAGCCTCAGGTCGCCCGTCACCTGCGTAACACCCGCCTCGCGCAGACGGTCCGCCACCAACAGCGCATTCTCGTCGACGAATGCGGGATCCCCGTTGCTCTCGACCAGCAGATTGCCATGCAAAGTTCCTTCCGAAACGGCGCCCTGCGCCGAGAAGGTCGTGATGAACCGATAGTCAGGTCCCAACTTCCGCAACAGCGCGAGCGTGGTAGGGACCTTTGAGACGGAAGCGGGATGCACCGGCTTTTGCGCCTCCTGCGCGAGCAGCGAAGTGCCGTTCGCCGCCTCGACATACACGCCCTGGCCGGCACCCAGAATGGACCGTGCCTCGGCTGCCAAGCTGGACGCATCGGCACTCGCCGCTGTCTGACAAGCAAGCAGAAGGGGAATCAAAAGCACATGACGCACAGTGAGCATCCTGAGGACCGCCGATGAGGCGCCCATGATGCCACCATCGCCGCGCCGTAGCGGACACATGCCACCCTCCGCCGCCGCCGGATCACGCGCCACCATGCAAGCCTGGAGCGCGCATATCCCCGCCGGCAGGCGCCGCTATCGGGTGCCAGTGGGCGCCACCGGCCAGCTTGCGAGCACCAGCGCCCCGCCGAGCGTGGATTCCGCAATGCGCACCTCGCCTCCATGCCATTCGATGGTACGCTTCACGATCGCAAGACCCAGCCCGTAACCGACCTTCTTGCCGGCGGCCGGATTGAGTTGCACAAAAGACTGCAACACCCGGCTGCGCTGCGCTTCCGGAATGCCCGGCCCGTCATCCTCCACTCGCAGTTCGTTCCAGCCATCGCGTATGGCAAACACGACGTTGATTCGACTCGCGGCGTATCGGCCCGCGTTGTACAGGAGGTTGCGTAGTACCGACTCAAACAGGTGGATGTCACAAATAACGTGCAGCGCATCAGCCTGCACGGTCGATGTAATTGTAATTCCGGCGCGAATGCTGCTGCGCACCGACTCGACGATCGCCGGGATCAGGGTCGTGAGGTTGTTCCCGGAAAGATTGAGCGCCAGGTCCGCCCGCTCCAGGATCGCATAGCCGAGAGTCGCCTTGACGAGGCCATCGATGGCATCGATATCCGTCTTGATGTTGGAGAGTGTGCCGCGCAACTCCTCGACGCTCGCAGCCGTGTGTGACAGCTCAATCTCAAACTGCATGCGCGACAAAGGTGTCTTGATCTCGTGAGAGACCGCATTTGACATGTCCTGATGGGAGGCAATCAGGCCGTCGATTCGAGCCGCCATCCTGCGAAACGTCTGCGCCAGCGGATAGATCTGTGAGTGTTGTTTGATCGGGGCGGCAAATTGCCAGTTGCGGTTGCCGTACTGCGCCGCTGCCTTCTCCAGCGTGCGCAGGTCCCGGGTCAACGGCCAGATCCAGAACATGAGCACGAGGGCAATCAGCGCGTAAAACAGGATAGTGACACCCCAGTCCAGCGGGCCGCGGCGGGTTTCAGGCTCATGCGAGCGGAGCGCGAGCACGTGATCGTCGTCGATGCGTTCCAACACCCAGGAGTCCCCTTGCGCGGAACGCATATAGGCATTCTCGCCGCGGCTCAGCTTCTGCAGGTTGTCGGCGCCTGCGATCTCATTGGTTGCGAAGACTTCAACGTCGACACCGGTGCGAGCCGCAACGCCGGCGATCAGACTCCGCCAATCTTGCGGAGGTGCCTCATGAAGTCGGTCCGCCAGAACGGCCATCACGGCGGCGACTGGCCGATCTTCCGCTGCGTCCGGTTTGCTGTAGATCTGGAACAGCCGATCCTGACCCCAGCTCACCACAGCCAGAGTGACAACAACGAGCAGATAGAGTCCGAGGAAATGCCGCGCCACGGCTCACCAGGCGTCCGGCACAAACAGATATCCCTGTCCCCAGATTGTCTTGATGCGCTGCGGATTCTCGGCATCGTCGTCGAGCTTCCTGCGCAGGCGCGAGATCCGGATGTCCAACATCCGGTCCAACCCGTCGTAGTCGCGATTGTAGAGGCTCTTGAACAGCCGCTCGCGCGATTGAATCTCCCCGGAATGGCTCGCCAGAAACACCAATAGATCAAACTCATTGCGCGACAACGCAATATCCCGACCGTCCCACTTGACCGCACGCGAGACTATGTTGATCAACAGTCGGCCGAAGCTGAGGGACTTGCCCGCGGCGAGCGTCACCGGCGGCTTGCTTCTGCGCAGCAGCGCACCGACCCTCGCCAACAATACCCGCGGTTCCACGGGTTTGATGACGTAGTCGTCCGCGCCCAACTCCAGACCCAACACGTGGTCGATGTCGTTGTCACGAGCCGTGAGAATCAGGATCGGAGCTGTGTAGGCAGGGCGCAATCGCTTGCAAATGGAGAGGCCGTCTTCGCCGGGCAGCCCGAGGTCGAGAATGACGAGATCGGGATTGTCGCTCTGCACGCGCTCAACCACTTCATCGCCCCGACTGACGATGGTCATGTTGAAGCCGTGATTCGCGAGGTAACGACTCACCAGCTCGGCGAGCCGCAGGTCATCCTCTACGAGCAGAATCGAATGTTGGGGTTCCGTGCTCATGCGCGGCAGGGGTCAGTTGAAGATGTTCCAGGGCTGACGGCGCCGATGGCGATACTGAATCGCTTCCCGGATGACACGCAGCACCTCGGAAGCCAGCACGTGATTGAGGGAAACATCGCGCAACTGAAACACCACATCGTCGGTGAAAACGAGATCGATCGTATACGTGCCGGCCTTGTAGTGCTCCCAGCAGTGGTGCACTTCCTGGCGCGCCAGGATGACCAGGCAGAGCGATTCGTCATGGCTCGAATGCCACTGGGCGCGTACGGGTGTCGCGCATTGCTTGTCATTGCCGGCGAGAGTGCAGATGCGAGGGCTGATTTCCAGCCTGATGTCGGCATCCGCCGGGCCACTGTCCGGCAGCGCCGCCCCGGCGAACGACAAGCCGGCCACCGCGACGAGCGTCGCCCACGCGCGGCGAACCGCCGCGATCCTTCCCCGCCCATCCATCCGCTGGTGCATGGCCCCAGTCTACTGATGAAATGAATAAGTGGCTCCTACGAATGCAGTGGTGACGTAGTGCCGGTCGACGACGGGACTGTCCGAGATGGCGTTTCCCAGGCGCTCGACGTGCACGAACGCATCGAGCTTCCACTTGCGACTCAGGGGCCGGGAATACCCCAGTTTTACGAATGGATTCAAGACCCAGCCCGCCTGGTACAGGCCGGGGTAACCATAATAATAATTGACCGTGGACGCGCTCTTCCACGTGAGACCGACGCGGGTGCTCAGGGTGCCACCCAGGGCGCGCCCGATTGGCATACCGAGCGCCGCACGCAGCTCTTCGCCGTGGGTATGGCCGGTGATCTCGTGCAGAAAATCGACCTGGCCGGTGAGCCTGCCGTGTTTGAATGTCCATTCGGGTCCCGCGAGATAGGTCACCTTGCGGGCGGGCTGGGGCAGCTGCTGAGCACTCGCAGGCAGCTGCTGCAGGGCCGGATTCGGCTTACCCGCGGAGCCGCTGCTCCCGGCAAAGGACATGGGAGAGAAGACAAAGAAATTCTGCAGGTCGCTGCGATAGAAAAAGACGCGATCGTAACCAGGGCTCGCGACGAGACTCAGGGTGTTCGATTCGCCGTCGAACAGCGTTACCCCGGGATCGAGGTTGTCAATGAAGAACCGCTTGCCGTAGTAGCTGAACTGAGGAACCAGGACCAGCGGAATGTCCTGACCGTGTACCAGCGGGTTCGTGCGGACGCCCGCGCCCAGAGCGATGCTGAAGCTCCAACTGCCGACAGCCACGCACTCGTTGGTGGGCGCGGTGCATTCGGACGCGGCGAATGTCGCGGTTGTGGCCAGCAGGCAGATGATCGCCGCAGCGGCTGCCTCCACTCTCCTTCTGGCCACGAGGTCACTCTCCCGATCGTCACTAACGGATACTCAGGGAATGGTCGCAGAACCCACCCGGGCGCGCCATCCGACTCTGTAGCTGTTTGTAGTGATCTGTATCGGTGCAGCCTGGATGAGTGAACTAACTCGCGGCAGGCGTGGGACCTTTCGCGATTTTACGGCGTTTGCGGCGCTTCAGGACCCAGGCGGCAATGCCGCCCGCTGCCGAGGTCCCGCCGGATGCCAACCAGGCCGCTGTTCCGATGCACAGGGGACACATCAGTGACACTCCTTTTGGCCGGGATCCTTTGCCGGGGCGTCCGCCGGGTACCGCAGCTTGGGCATCCAACCGGCCGGCCCCTCGGGGAGCAGATCGAACATATGCCAGATAGTGCAGAAATCGTCGCCCGGACTCCAGGTCACATCGGACACCCGCAGAATCCGGCCGCCCTTGCGCTTGAACACGGACATGCCCGGGCGCCATCGGGTAGCCATGCGATACCCCATGTCCTGCGCGAAAGTGTTGGGAAACACCCAGCCGCGGCTCGCGGCAAACTTCTGTTGGACTTCGGGGGCATCCGGGCTCGACACCACGAACGCCGCCCGACTCGTTACATGTTGGTGTATGCCGTTATAACCGTCCGCCCACAGTGTGCAGCCGGGACATGACACGCCCATGTTGTGCACGACCATGAGGTCCTCGTGGTCGCCAAACAACTCTGACAGTGTCACTTTCCCGTCGAGCACGCGGAACTCGTAGTCCGCAACTTCCTGCGGCTCGACTTCGGACTGAACCTGGCGCATCTGCCGGCGGATATCCGCAATCTGTTGGCGGAAATCGCTCAACGTCTGTGCAGCGGCGGCGTACTTCATGGTCAGGCCCCGTATTGATCGCGTAATCTGACCCAGGACATCGGCTGCGGGAGCCCTTGCTCGTCGCGGCCCTTCGGCACCAGGTCCAGGAGTTGAAACGCGACGTTCATCGGGTCGATGCCACGAGCGTATGTGGAATAGGTGTGAAAGATCGTTTCGGTCGCGTCCTTGAAGAACACGCTGAAGCCTGGCTTGTCGGACATGCGATCAGGATAGCGCTCGTAGTTGTACGTAGCAGTGCCTCGGTCCATGTCTTCGTCCCGGAAGGAGGCTTGGTAATCGTAGTTGAAATCGCCGTTGGCGCCGGATACCCACTTGAACGTCCAGCCCATACGGTTGGCAAAGCCTTGCAACTTGGATACCGAGGCGCGTGAGATCGCCACAAACGAAACGTCACGCTGTTCCAGATGAGGAATGGTGCCGTTGAAGTTATCAGCCCAGAAGGAGCAGCCGCGGCACGCAGCCTCCGAATCCGGGGCAAACATCAGGTGGTAGACGACCAACTGGCTCTTTCCGACAAACAGGTCATTCAGCGTGACCTTGCCGGTGGGGCCGTCAAACACATAATTCTTTTCAACACGCTCCCAGGGCAGCTCGCGCCGCTCCCGGCTGAGCTCCTCGCGCAGGCGCGTGAATTCCTTCTCCTTCGCCAGGAAACGGCGTCGGGCTTCGATCCATTCATTGCGTGGTAGAACCTGATGATCCGTCATAGAGCCTCCGGTTGCTGGGGGGTTCGATCACTTAGGACGTTTGGAGCGAGTGCGTTTCGACTTGGGAGCCTTGGGCCGGGCCGCTTTTTCTTCATCAATCTGCGCCAGGGTCGCCGCCAGGAGGTCAAACTGGCCTTGCCAGTACTTGGCATAGCGGTTGAGCCACACGGACGCTTCCATGAGCGGCCCCGCTTCCAGCGAGCAGCGATTGATCCGGCCACTGCGCTCCTGCTGCACGAGCCCCGCCCGCACCAGCACCTGGATGTGACGCGAGACTCCCTGCAACGATATGTTGAATTGCGAGGCGAGCTCGGTCACGAGCAGGGCCTGGCCATCCAGCAATTGCAGGATGCGGCGGCGAATGGGGTCGCTGAGGGCGGCAAAGACCTGGTCCAGGTGCACGTCTTCGACCGCTGCAACAGCGGATTCGCTGGTTTCGCCGTCCTCGCTGACTACGCGGAAGGCTGAGCTCATATTCACCATGGTTGATTAATATCAACGATTTCGTTGATAGTCAACCGGTTCGTTGAGCATTGCCGCGTGCGCCGACGACCTCGGCGCAGACGCCTACGGTCTCAGCCGAACAGGTGCTCCAGCGAGGTGGCGAAGCTGAGCCACCATTGCGTGCCGGAAATCGGCACTACGGCAAACGTTTCGAGGAGCACGAAGAAGCCACCGTAGATGTAGACCTTGTGCGGACGGCCTCGCGTCCGCCAGTCATACACCATCGCTACGATGATCAGGAGGAATGCAACTAACGCGGGTGGAACCGCGACGAAGGGAGGTGGCGGCCCGTCGTCTGCCGCTCCGGGTGGTGCAAGCAGTGTTAAAAACACGCGCGCGATTGCGGGCGTCATCATGCTTGCCATCAACACATACATCAGCCGTTTGTGCACTTCCGGCTTGCGGATGTTTGCGATGGCGGCGGCGAACAGCCCAATCATCATGGGTAGTGCGAGGATCGCAACGGCGGAGAACCGCTTGCCGGCATCGCCTACGCCGTGTGCATCCTCCAGCTTCAGGAGTGTCACTCTTGTGGCGATGATGGAGCACACCATGACGCTGAAAAGCGCTATGCCAAACAAACCCCAGGACCTGTGGGACAGCGTCCGTCCGGATGCAATCAACCAGGTCTGCACGAAGTAGAAGAGTGTCCAGGAGAAGAGAAGGAAACCGTGTACGTGGAGGATGGGTGGCGCATGGAAGGTACCGCTGGCCAGGCGTGCCCAATAGGTTGGCGTGAAACCGCCAAAGGCTATCAGGACAAATACACCCGCCATCCACACATAAAAGCGGCGAGCATCGGGACGGACGGCAACGCCGTCAGCAAGAGCAGTTTCCACCGGCAGACCCCTGAATTCTAGTTTGGGGCTCATATTGCCTGCAGCCGGGACTTTTGGCTAATGGGCGGTTGCGGATGCGACGAGTGGCTAGATCCACTTGAAGCCTTTGGCCAAGACCAATAGCAGGCTCGCCGCGAGTCCGATGTACAGACTCAGCGCCCAGATTTTGGCTGACGAGAGATCCCGTTGTAGAGCATCGAACCTGGCGTACACGCCGTCGAATTTTGCGTACACGCCGTCGAATTTTGCGTACACGCCGTCGAATTTTGCGTACACGCCATCGAACTTGGCGTTCGTGCGCTCTTCGAGACTATCGAAGCGGGTCTGTACGCGCTCTTCAAAACCGCGCATCCGGTCATCCATGCGCCGTATATCGACCTTGATATCCGCCACATCTTTTTTGATGTATTCAACGTCCGATTCCAGCCGCGCCACTCGCACCGGAAGTTGACTCAACTCATCCATGGCGCCCCTCGCGGAGGGCGGATCGCTCTCGGATTCTAACAGCAGCACGGAACCCATATCTCACCATGACCTCGCTTTGATTCAACTGGAAACCAACAGCACGGTGATGATTGTGCGCGCCGGCATCTTGCGAAACAACAGTTTGCGCAGGTTTTTCACGCCAATAGTGGAGTGAAGGACGCCCGTGAAAACGGGCGTCTTTATGTGGGAAAAGCGGCGTTATAGGGACGTGGTGGCTATGCGTGCAACTTCGGCTAGCACATTCTCACGCTGTTTCTGACGTGTGCCTTTACGGTAGTAAAGCGCAGCGACGATGATCGGCGAACGGTTGGGCGGCCTGATGATCCCCACGTCGTTTGTCTGGTCATCCCAGGTGCCGGTCTTGTGAGCGATCCGCCAGCCAGCCGGTATCCCCGCCGGAAGGCGATGCTCACCCACCTTCGCATCGAGCATCCACCCCTCGAGGCGAGACTGTGAGTCAGGAGACAGGACTTTGCCCAGCACCACTGAGTTGAGCAGCCCCACCATGCTCGTTGCCGTGGTCGTATCGTGCACTTCCCCCGGAAGCACGACATTCAAGGCCGGCTCGATATTGTCCAGCCGCGTGACCTGATCGCCGGTCGAACGGATAAACGCAGTGACAGCCGCCGGGCCGCCCAGAACTTTCAACACCATGTTGGCGGCAGTGTTGTCGCTCCACTGCACAGCAGCGGCGCACGCCTCACCTAGCGTCAGCGCACCGTCCTTCACATGCTCCCTGGCAACAGGCGCATATTCCAGCAAATCACTTGCGCCAAACTCGATCCGTCGATCCAGATGCTCCGTACCTTCATCAACCCGTTTGAGAATGGCGCCGGCGGCGAGAAACTTGAAAACACTACACATGCCAAATCGCTCGCCACTGCGATGTTGGATACGCTTGCCACTGCCCGTATCCCACGCCTCAACGCCGAGCCGCCCACCCTCGCGCTTCTCCAGCGCTGCAAGGCGCTTGGCGGCGTCGCCAGCCGCATGCCGTTCAGCGCCGGCCGCGCGATCTTCGGCGGGAGCGCTCGCGGGCGAACCAACACTGATGCTCTTAGCAGAGGCGGCACCAGCGACCTGGCTCTCGGCAGGCGTATCTGCCGCACCAACTTCCGGACCTATGCCGGTCTTGGTCCCTGCACCTGCAACGGCTCCAAGCGCAGCTCGCCCACCGCACACGATCGCCGCCGCCCCGATTAACAATCCACGTCGACTCAATTGATCACTCATAGTTCGCTTCCTGGAAAAACCACACGCACGCCGACCGTATGGCATCCCTATGGCGCCACGATGGAGGAATTCAGGCAAATAATGGCGAAACGAACTACAGCGCGGCGAATGCCCGCGCGTCTTCTCCCCAGGCAGGAGCTCTTCGCAATGCTTCAGGCACTTCTTCAGGCTGCGCCACAACCTCCCACATCTGAGCGTGGCGCTCATCCATGAAGTGCTCCGCGATAGCGTGTTCGAGCACCTCCAGGAGCGGATTGAAGAATCCTCGGGTGTTCACCAGCAGGATGGGATTCAGGTACAGCCCGAGCCGCTTCAGCGTGATCGCCTCGAGCAACTCCTCCAGGGTGCCGGACCCGCCGGGCAAAGCAATCGCCGCCTGGCTGCGAGTCAGCATCAAGTGTTTGCGGATACGCATGTCCTCGACGAGCTCGAGCTCAGTCAGGCCTGGGTGCCCCCATTCGAGGTCCGCCATGAACCGCGGCAGAATGCCGAGGACGCGCCCACCCCGGCTCAAGGCGCCATCAGCCAGCGCGCCCATTGAGCCCCGGGCGCCGCCGCCGTACACGATCCCGAGTCCCTCAGTCGCCAGAACCTCGCCCAATCTGAAGGCAGCTTCGCGGTATTCAGGATGCGCCGTCCGGCTGGAAGCGCAATAAACGCACACCGCACGTGACGACGATGATTCAGCACTCGTGCTCATGCGAACATCATCTCACGATGTCGAGAACCTCGCGAATCAACGCAGGCCCACGATAAATCAGACCGGTATACAACTGCAGCAGATCGGCGCCGGCACCGCGGGTGTCAGCTGCCTGCTGCGCGGAAAGAATCCCACCAACGCCGATGATCGGAAAATCGGGACCGACAGCCGCGCGCAGTGACCGCAACACGGCGACACTGCGCGTATGCAAGGGCTGCCCACTGAGCCCACCCGTCTCACTCGCGGCCGCGGATTTCAATCCCTTGGGGCGCGAGATCGTGGTGTTGGTGGCCACAACTGCGTCAACCGGCATTTCGCGCAGCGCGTGCCCAATACTCAACACCTGCTCATCAGTGAGATCAGGCGACAGCTTCACCAGCAGGGGAACGCGCTTGGAGTGAACAGGCTGCAGTTGTTCCCGCAGATTGGCCAGCTCGAGCAACAAAGGTCGCAACGCGCCGAGGTCTTGCAACCCTCGCAGGCCGGGCGTGTTCGGTGATGAGACGTTGATGGTTATGTAGTCGGCTACGCCGTATACAGTGCGCAGGCAGCTCGCGTAATCCTGGGCGGATTTCTCCAGCGGCGTATCGAAGTTCTTGCCGATGTTGACTCCGCAGATTCCCGCATAGCGACGCGATTCGAGACGGCGGGCAGCCGCTGCGGCCCCTTCGTTGTTGAACCCCAGGCGATTGATCAGTGCCTCGTCGGGTACCAGCCGGAAGAGATTGGGCCGGGGGTTGCCCGCCTGCGGGCGGGGAGTGACAGTGCCGACTTCAATGAAGCCAAATCCCAGCCGCCCCAACGAGTCGACGTCGTAGGCGTTCTTGTCAAACCCGGCAGCCAGCCCAACGCGGTTCGGAAATCGCAGGCCCATGAGCGTGACCCCGGGAGTACTACCAGCCAGGTACGGTGCCAGCTCATCGCGCGCAAACCGATTCCGCAACCGCAACGCCGCCAGCGCAACAGCCTGCGCGCGATGCGGATCCATACCAAACAACCAGGGCCGAATCAGCCCATATAACCAACGATCGGAGCTGCTCAGGTCTTCATCGCCTTTGCCGCCGCAAGATCAAACGGCAACTTGCGCAACTTGATCCCCGTCGCCGCGCGAACCGCGTTGGCCACCGCCGGCGCAATCGGCGGCGTGCCCGGCTCGCCGACGCCCGATGGCGGGTTCATCGACGGAACAATGTGAATTTCAATCACCCGCGGCATCTCATTGATCCGCAACACGCGATACTGATGGAAATTGCTCTGATCCACCCGGCCGTCAGTCAGTGAAATCTTGCCGTAGAGTGCTGCCGACAATCCGTAACCGATACCGCTCTGCATCTGGGCCCGAACGACATCCGGGGTAACAGCGATTCCACAGTCCACCGCAGTAACGACCCGATCAACCTTGACCGATCCATCAGTGACGGTGACTTCAACAATGTGCGCGACCACGGAGCCAAAAGACTCGTGAACCGCAACGCCGCGCCCACGGAATGACCCGTTGGCAGTCTTTCCTGTTGGGAAAGGCTTGTCCCACCCCGCCTTCTCGGCCGCGAGCTTCAACACCGCGGCACTGCGAGGATGCTTCTCCAACAGTGACACGCGATAGGCAACCGGATCCTGGCCTGCCGCAGCAGCCAGCTCGTCAGCCACCACTTCCTTCACAAAGGCCGTGTGCGTGTGCCCTACCGAGCGCCACCACAAAATCGGCACGCCCACCTTCGCCGGCGTCCAGGTTACGTGAGCATTCTCGACTTCATACTGCTCGGTGGTCCCACCCTCAACGGCCGTAGGATCCACGCCATCCTTCATCATGGCGGCAAACGGAGTCCCCGCCATGATCGATTGGTTCACGATATGCTGTTCAACAGCCACCAACTTGCCGCCCTGGCTCAATCCAGCACGCACGTGGTGATAGGTAGCCGGCCGATACCGACCGCCGGTGATGTCATCTTCACGAGTCCAGATCAATTTGACAGGATTGCCGGTCCCCATTGCCTTTGCGATGCTCACCGCTTCGACAATGTAGTCAGACTCAGGGTTGGCTCGGCGCCCGAACGTACCGCCCGCCGCGAGTGTATAGATGGTCACCTGGTCTGGACGAAGGCCGGCAGCCTGCGCCGCGTTCGCCTGGTCGATGGTCTGAAACTGACACCCCGCCCAGATCTCACACTTGCCCGGACTGAGCTTCGCGGCCGCCGTCAGCGGCTCCATGGGCGCATGCGCCAGGTAGGGAAATTCAAACTCGAAGTCGAGGACCCTGGCCGCCTTCTGCAAGGCGGCCTCGGCATCGCCCTTCTTCTCGACTTTGACGGCATCCGCCCCACCACTGATCCGGCGATACTCTTTGAACAGCGCATCCGTCCCGCGCTTCTCCGCGCCGGACTCATCCCAAACAACCTGCAAGGCGGCGCGGCCCTTTTTGGCGGACCATGTATCACGGGCAACAACAGCGACGCCGCGGGGAATCTGTACTACGTCGACAACACCGGGGATCGCTTTGGCAGCCGCGGCGTCAATCGATTGAACCTTCGCGCCAAAACGCGGCGGCCGCAGAACCATTGCGGTCATCATGTCCGGCAGCATCACGTCGATGGCAAACATCTGTGTGCCGGTCGACTTCGAATGACTGTCGAGGCGCGGCAGGCGCTTCTCGGTGCCGATCAGCTTGAACTGACTCGGATCCTTGAGCTTCACGTCCTTCGGAATCGGCAGCTTGCCGGCATCCGATGCCAACTCTCCAAAGCTCGCATGCTTGCCGGAGCCATGCGCGACGACGCCGTCGCTGACCGTGATCTCGGCGGCAGGCACTTTCCAACGATTCGCAGCCGCCTGAACCAACATCGCGCGGGCAAACGCGCCTGCGTGCCGAAGCTGATCCCACGAGTTGGCCATCGAGGTCGAGCCGCCGGTACCCTGCACGTTGCCCTTCGGCCCGAACGCGAAGTTACCGTACGTCGGCACCTGCGCCGGTGAGCTTTCCGCCCGCATCTGGCTCCACGACGCATCCAACTCTTCGGCCACCACGGCGGGCAAGCCGGTCCAGACACCCTGACCCGCCTCAACATGCTTGCAGATGACGGTGACGGTATTGTCAGGATCAATGCGCACGAATGGCGTGGAATAGTCACCCGGTGTGCCTTCGATACCTAACACTGTCAGTCCACCGTTCTTGGCAATCGCAGGAGCGACGACACCGAGCGTCAGTCCCGAGCCGGCGATGGTGGTGAACTTGAGGAAGTCGCGGCGACTGACATTGCGAACCAGACGCGCCAGCGGCGGCCACGCAGCCAGTGAGTCTTCTATGTTTGGCAAATGCATTGCGGTGCCTCCTCAGGTCTTGGCAGGCAGTGTTTCAGCCGCTTTGTGAATCGCTGCGCGGATGCGCACATAGGTTGCGCACCGGCAGATATTCCCGGACATGGCTGCATCGATGTCCGCATCGGTCGGCTTCGGATTCGCCGCGAGCAGGGCCGATGCGGACATGATCTGGCCGCTCTGGCAATAACCGCATTGCGGGACATCGAGACCGACCCAGGCTGCCTGGACTGCCTTACCCGCGGGGCCCGCGAGACCCTCGATGGTGGTGACGCTCTTGCCCGCCGCGGCCGAGACCGGGGTGACACAGGACCGCGTCGGCTGGCCATCAATGTGCACCGTGCAAGCGCCGCACAGGGCCATTCCGCACCCAAACTTCGTTCCCGTGAGCTTCAGATGATCACGGACAGCCCACAGCAGCGGCATGTCGGGATCGACATCCAGCTCCTGGGTCTGATTGTTCACTGTCAGTTTGATGGCCATCGGCGGCCCTCCGAATGAGTCTGAGCGTGCAACATTATCGCTTGTACCGATCGAACCAGGCCAGGATCGCGCTGGCCTTGGCGGCGGATTGCGACGGACGCGCGGCGAGGCCGCCATGGGATGCGCCCGGCACTTTGACCAGCGCCGTGGGCACACCGCGAAGCTGAAGCGCCTCGTAGTACTGTTCCGAATCGCTTACCGGCGTACGGTAATCCTCGCCGCCCACAACCACCAGTGTAGGCGTAGTTACGTTGCCGACCAATGAAAGCGGCGAGTGCTTCCAGTAGGTTTCAGGGTCTTCCCACGGCAGCTTACCGAACCAGTATTTGGGGACATAGGTTGCGATATCCGTGGTCAACGTGAAGCTGCCCCAATTGATCACCGGCTTTTGGGTCGCAGCCGCCTTGAAGCGGTGTGTCTTGCCGACGATCCAGGCCGTCAATACCCCGCCTCCCGACCCGCCCGTCACAAAAAGCTGATCCGGATTCACGGAGCCCGTGGCGATAGCCGCATCGACTGCACTCATGAGGTCGTCATAGTCATGACTGGGATAGTCGTGCAGGATGAAGTTGGCGAATTCCTCGCCATACGAAGTTGAGCCTCGCGGGTTGGTGTACAACACCATGTACCCTGCCGCGGCGTACAACTGATCATCCGAGGAAAACACCGGACCGTAGCTCGCGTACGGACCGCCGTGGATCTCCAGAATCAGCGGATACTTTGCGGCGGGATCAAAGTGCGGCGGCTTCACCAGCCAGGCCCCGATCGGCAGCTTGTCCACGGACGAGCTGACTTGCAGCGGCTCGACTTTTCCCAACTGTTTGACGGCAAACAGGTCGTCGTTGAGTCGAGTCAGGCGGGTTACCCGCGAGCCACGCGCAACCGACAGATCCGGCGGATGATCAGGCGCCCCACTCGTGAACGCCACGACGCCGTTGGCGGACACACTGAACTGGCCTCCCGAGTAGGGACGATCCAATTGCGAGCCGGCCAGTCCGTCCGCCAACTGTTGCAAATGCCCGTCGAGCGTGAGACGAGCCACGCGCGTCACTGCCTTGTCGGTGTACTGGATGAACAGGCTGCGGCCGTCAGATGCCCATTGCGCATCATCGACTGAGCGATCCAACGAGTCGCTGATGGAATGGTCATTGCGACCATCCCGATCCATTACATGCACGCGGACGTTCTGATACCCGAGGAAGCGATCATCAAAGGCAAGATAGGCATTCTTCTTGCCGTCCGGTGCGACACGCGGTGACTTGTCCGGTCCCACTCGGTTGGTCAGGGCAGTCACGACCCCATCTGCAACAGAAACCTGGTAGATCTGAGTTGTGACGGCGTCGCGCTGCCACCCTTCAGTTCGATTGCCGCTCAACAGGACATTCCTGCCATCCGGCGTCCACGCCACAGGGCCTTCCTCATTGAAGGAACCGAAAGTGAGTTGGCGGGGATAGCCGCCTTCCGCTGAGACCACAAACGCATGCGAATATCCCGGCTTCAAATAACCCGCGCCGTCGGCGCGATATTTGACATCGGTGATGACAGTCAGAGGCTCGGCCCACGTAGCGCCTTCGGGTCGTGGCGGCGGCGAGCCCAGGTTGGTTTTCTCATCGGGGGTCATCATGACGAACCCGATGTTGCGACCGTCCGGGGACCACTCGAGATCTTCGGGCATCTCGGTCAAATCGGTGATGCGCGCTGCCTGCTCCGTCTGCATCCAGCGAACAAACAACTGGGGTCGCCCCCCGTCACTCGCGATGTATGCGAGGCGCTTTCCATCAGGTGACCAGCGCGGGGATGAGCTCGATCCAGGACCGGTTGCGAGCGGTGTCTGCACTCCGGTGTCAGTGTCGGCGAGCCAGATCGAGCGGCGGGGACGGTCGGTCATGATGTCGTACGACATCCGGACGTACGCGACTACGTGACCATCGGGGCGGATTTGCGGATCGGTGACGCATTGAAGGCTGAAGATATCTTTGCCTTCGAACACACGTGAAGGTGAACCAGCGGGCACGGCGCCCGCACTGCTTGCAACCGCAAGCGCAACTAGGGCATGGACGAGACGCATGGAGACTCCCTGAGAGCTCGCAACGAGCATCCCAGGAGTATAACTGCGCCAGGAGCCTGTCTAGGTGGCTGCCTCCGCCATGACCTGTCCGAAGCGCCGTTGCCGACTATGGTAGTACGCGAGAGCCGCATGAAATCCCGCGGCATCGAAGTCAGGCCACATGCAATCGGCGAAATAAAGCTCGGCATAGGCCGATTGCCACAACAGGAAATCGCTGAGCCGCTTCTCCGCGCCTGTGCGGATGAGCAGATCCACGGCACCGGCCGGCGCTGAATGGTCTACGTGATCCAGCAACTCCTGAAACCGTGCAGCGTCGACGGTTTTCAGTTCGTCATTGGTCTGCAGGGCGGCAAGGCGACTTGCTTCGAGGATGCTGTGCTGAGACGAGTAGTCGACAGCAATGCGCAGGAGCATGCCCGTGCAGTCGGCGGTGAGCTGCTCACTCTGCTCAATAGCGCGAACCAGGCTCGGCGTGAGGCGATCGCGGCGGCCGATGAAGTTGATCCGGATCGACTGCTCGATACAGCGCCGTGTCTCGGTCGTGATGTATCGGCGCAGCAGGCCCATCAGCGCCGTGACTTCTGTGCCCGGTCGGCGCCAGTTGTCGGACGAGAACGCATAAAGAGTGATCACGCGCATTCCGGCGCGGGCCGCGGTCTCGACAATTTCGTTGACCGTCTTGGCTCCCTCAATGTGACCGGCGGTACGCGGCAGACCGCGACGCTGAGCCCAGCGGCCGTTGCCGTCCATGATGATGCCAACGTGCAGATTGTGCATTGACAAGTACTTTGTTTTACAGAGTTATTAGACGTAATAAAGGGTTTTAAGCGAGCCTCGGCGGCCAACAGTATTCACGCCTTGCGCGTCGCCTTGATGACAGCCTCGATGTGCTCGAGATAGCGGTGCAGTGCTTTGCGGCCCACCTGCGTGAGCCGGTACTCGGACCTGGGCCGGCGGCCCTCGAAGGACTTGGAACAGTCGATGTAGCCGGCTTCTTCCAACTTACGGGCATGCGCGCTCAGGTTGCCGTCGCTGACTTGAAACAGTGCCTTCAGCTCATTGAACGTAAGGTGCTCGTTGACGGCGAGCGCACTCATGATCCCTAAGCGCACACGCTCGTAGACCAACCGATCGAACCTGGCATCCTCGGGCGTGTTGGCTGGAATCGGCACACCCACCGGCTTGTGAGCCGCAGTGACTGGCTCGTCGCGAGTCACGGGCGGAGGTTTGTGGGTTGCAGCTTTACTCGACACGTTCTATCCGTCCAATCAGGATGCCGAAAACCAGGTGCAGCGAGCCGAAGCCCACGCCGAGTGCCACGTTGTGCCAGCGCGGCGGAATCTGAAACGCCACCATTCCGCACACCACAAACAAGGCACCCATCGTTGCAACCCAGCGCATGATCGCCGCGTTGGTCATCAGGCTCGCCGACAACACGGCGCAGCCATACAACACGAGCCACGTGCCCGGAATCAGGGCACTCAGCCCCTCGTCCCGCAGTACCACGGTCAACACCGCGCCCGCCAACAGCGACGGACACAGTGACAATACAAATTTGCGCGCGGGACCCCGGTAGAGCATGCCTCCAGCCGGTTGCTGCGAGTGTCGCGCGACGAACAACACGCCGCTCGCGGCGGCGGCCACCGCGGCAATCAACCACACATCGAGCCAATACCCCGTGAGACTGGGAATCGATGCGACCAGGGCCGCCACGATGCCCACCACACCCATCGCAATTCCAGCGATCCCGGGAACCGCGAACGCACCGGCCGCTTCAATCGAGGCACGGATATAGTTGAGAGTTCCGAGAGCGTGACTGTCGATAGCAACAGTATTGTTCGATCTTGGGTTGCCCACATCTGCCCCGCACGTTTACCGCCGACTCTAGGGTGCCGCTGCTGCACCGTCAAGTACTTTGCGTTACGGAGTGAATGGTGCGACGGCATCCCACTTGCGGCCGCGTCAGCGGATGCCCGCCGCCTGCGTTCCCAGGAGAGTGATGCCCGCGCATTTGACAATTCGCGCCCAAAGGAAAGCCACTGGCATGGAACCGAGCCCTACAACCGGCCTTGCAGTAGTCCTCACCCTGGCGGCCGTCGGCGTATCCGCGACAGCGTCTGCGGCCCCGACGCTGACCCACCAGGACATGCTCTGGCTCGACCGCGTCACCTACGGCCCCACCATGGCCGTGGTCGACCAGTACCTCAAACTCGGCCGCCGCCGCTTCCTCGAGCAACAGTTGCATCCAACCGATCTGCGTTTGCCCGCTGCGATCAACACGCAGATCACGGCCCTCGACGTCTCTCACACCGACCCGGCGATCATCCTTCCCGTCGTCGCTCAGGAGCAGCAGCGAATCAATGCGCTTCCCGACGAAGGAGCCAAACAGGCAGAGCGCAAAGCGCTCAACGACAAAGGCAATCGTCTCGCCTACGAGGCGGCACGCCGCGAAATCCTGCGAGCGTTGTATTCACCCGCCCAACTCCAGGAACAACTCGACTGGTTCTGGTTGAACCACTTCAGCGTGTTCCAATATAAAGCGAACGATGCGTGGTTGGTCGGTGACTATGCTGAGAACGCCATCCGCCCCCATGCTCTCGGGCATTTCCGCGATCTCGTCCTTGCAACGCTTACCCATCCAGCGATGTTGCAGTATCTGGATAACGCTCAGAACGCTGCGGGACACATCAACGAGAATTACGCCCGCGAACTGATGGAGTTGCACACCCTCGGGGTCGGCTCCGGTTACACGCAACAGGATATCCAAGAGCTCGCGCGGGTGTTGACCGGTGTCGGTGTCAACATGTCGGGGAATGAGCCCAAGCTCAAACCCGAATGGCAGAAGTTATATCGCCATGAGAGGGCGTTCGAGTTCAATCCCGCGCGTCACGACTTCGGCGGCAAGACTCTGCTGGGCAAGCACATCGATGGCGGTGGGTTTGACGAAGTGGAACAGGCAGTAGACCTGCTGGTCTCACAGCCCGCTTGCGCTCAGTTCGTTTCGCGCAAGCTGGCGGTCTATTTTGTATCTGACGATCCACCCCGCTCACTCACGGATCGCATGGCGAAGACCTTCCAGAAGACTCATGGCGACATTGCCGAAGTGCTGGATACTCTCTTCAAATCAAGAGAGTTCGAAGCATCGCTGGGTGCCAAATTCAAAGACCCGATGCATTACGTGATCTCCACCATGCGACTCGCCTATGACGGCAAGCCGGTCATGAACACGCACCCCGTCGTGAACTGGCTCAACGCGCTCGGCGAGCCGTTGTTTGGGCGCCAGACGCCGGACGGCTACCCACTGACAGAGAGTGGCTGGGCCAGCTCAGGCCAAATCAGCCGTCGCTTTGAAATTGCGCGAGCCATCGGAAGTGGCAATGGCGGGCTGTTTGAACCCGAAGACGGCAGCCCACCGACCTCAACCGGATTCCCACAGCTTTCCGGCCATCTGTATTTCACAGCTGTTGAGCCGTATCTGTCGACACACGCTCGCACTGCTTTGGACCGTGCAGGCTCCCAGGTCGAGTGGAACACGTTTCTGCTCGCCTCACCTGATTTCAACTACCGCTGAGGTCACCTATGAGACGTCGTGACTTCGTACAGAGGATGGCTCTGGCCGCGCCAGCACTTACAGTCAGTGGACGGCTGTTTGCCGCCCCGCCGGGATCACCGCGCTTTCTGTTGGTCTTCCTACGTGGCGGATACGATTGCGCCAATGTCGTCATCCCGTACTCCAGCTCTTACTATTATGAATCACGACCCAACATTGCGGTCGCTAAGCCAACGGGGCCGGACGCTACGGATGGTGCTGTTGCACTCGATGCTGACTGGGCACTTACCCCGGTTCTTCGGACCTCTATCGCGCCTTTGTATAAGAGCCGACAGGCGCTGTTTATTCCGTTCGCCGGCACTGACGATCTGTCGCGCAGCCATTTCGAGACGCAGGACAGCATCGAGCTGGGTCAGCCATTGCAGGGAAGCCATGACCTGCGGTCCGGCTTTCTGTCTCGGCTCGCTGGAGTGCTGAAGGGCGCCGATCCCATTGCATTCACCGATTCCCTGCCCGTGTGCTTCCGCGGTGATACCGACATTCCCAATATTTCGCTGAAGGGTGTTGGCAAGCCGGTCTTCGACCCGCGCCAGGCGTCAATCCTGTCGGACATGTACTCCGGCCACCCCTTGCAGTCCAAGGTGATCGATGGATTGGAGTTGCGCCAGGAAGTCGGTCGCGCCCTGGAAATGGAAATGAAGGAAGCCAGCCGCGATGCCATCAGCCCGAAAGGCTTCGAGTTGGAAGCACGCCGCATCGGTCGGCTCATGCGCGATCAATATCGAATCGGCTTTATTGATGTCGGCGGTTGGGACACCCACGTCAACGAAGGTGCGGCACAAGGCGCGCTGGCCAACAACGTCGAAAGCCTGGGTCGTGGGCTTGCGGCAATGTCCCAGGAGTTGGGCGGCGAGTGGCGCAACACCGTTGTCGCTGTTGTGTCGGAGTTCGGCCGCACCTTCCGGGAGAACGGCAACAAAGGAACGGATCACGGTCATGGCTCCGTCCACTGGCTACTTGGCGGAAGTATCAACGGGGGACGGATGGCGGGAGAACAGGCACGCATCGAAAAAGCCTCTCTGTTTCAGGATCGCGATTACCCTGTGCTCAATGAATATCGGGCCGTATTGGGTGGACTATTCGCGGCTCTTTGGGGACTGTCGGCTGACCGAGTACAACGAGTATTCCCAGGCTCGACGCCGGTCAACCTGCAGCTCGTATAACAAACCAGCCTGATATTTCAAGATCGCTACAGCCGTGAGCGGCTCAGTCTCGATTTGGCGCTGAAGTTCCCGCACTACGAAGCGCGCACTCGAGCCATTCGGACGTGGATGTGGGTGAGCTTGCGGCAGAGGAGATGGCCGTCCTGAACAGCGCCACCCTGACTCAGCCGTGAAAGTCCTTTGGGTCCCGGCCGCGAATCAGTGGCCGGTCGGGTTTCCTTTCATGCCATCCCGCTGCATCTGCTCGACCTCATCCTGACTGGTGCTGGCCACTGATTCCAACTGCTCGGCAGTGTTGCAGACCTTGCGCTGGAAATGAGTGCCCAATACGGGTTCCTTGCGACAGAAGACCACTTCATCGCCATGAGCTTCCGGCTTGTAGCCAGCGGCGCGAAGTTGTTTCAGGCGGGCCTCCGCCGCCGAGTCACCGACGATGAGCCGAACGGGCTTCGTGCCGTCGGCACTCGTTGCGGTTGCCGTGGTGTTGCGGTCTGCGGGCAGTTCGGCCGGTGTCGGTGTGATCGTGGCGCTCGAATCGGCGCTCGGAGACGCAGGCGCTGGAGTCGTGGGTTTGGCCGCCGCTTCTGCCACCGGAGGGTCGGCTCCGAACGCCTGAGACAGGGCACCCACGGAAAGTGCCGCGAAGACAGCGATGATGATGCGCATGAGTCGTTCATCCTCGAGTGATTGGTGCAAGCCCTGCCCCGACCGCTGGCACGAATCAGTTGCCATGTGGGGCGTCCGCAATGCAATTATTTAATAGCCAACCTTGCCTATTTTGCAAATGGCACTGAACAGAAGAAGGGTACCCCGCACTGCACACCAAAGGGTGGACACCCCGCTGCTGTCCGCGGTTGGGCAATCGCTGTCCTGGCACGCAGTGACCATGCCTCCGGGGGCTGCGGGAACGCCCGCAGCGCAAGGGGTTCATTGCGGAGGTGGTCGAGGCCACAATTGGTGATCAAGCGTCTGGGTCGGCGCCCTCATTTAGATGGCGCGCGTACGACTCTTGATACGCGAGGAAGATATTCTGGAGACCGTCGCGTCTGTATCGCGCTTTGTCAAATTCGTCGAGCAGGTCGAACAGAGTGTCAATGGCGCGCCGCTCGGCTGCCGGATCTGCGTGTACAGCATCCTGCGGAGACGTTGCGCTCGGGAATGTCACATCGAGTACGAGCGCTGACCAGAAGAGATTGAAGCCCGACCCTAAGCGCACTGCGAGCCACTCCCGGAAGCCTACCAGGACCCCGCCTTCGCACGCGTAGTCGTACCCCAGAACGAATGCAACAACTTCTGCGTAGGTTTGCCCCGGAACGAACATTCCTGTGCATTTGCGGAGTTTGGCAAAAACTTCCTGGTGTTGCATGCTCGGAATCCGAAGTCGATTTACCGGAGTTGTATCCGGAAATAATTTCACTAACATTGCGATTGTACTTCAACAGCACGCAGGGAGTGTCAGGTTCCTGCGCCACGAGGCGCGGACCCGGAGCATACGGACCTGGACCGGCCTGACGGACGACAGGATCCGGAAGTTGTAGTGTTCAGTTTGCAGCCGATTTAACAATTTCTTCTGGAGCTGTCCGGCCAGTCCCGGGGGGCACCGGCGAAGTACAATTCCCCCTGGCCCTGACTGCCATTTTTCGAGGGGACGATACGGGATTCTCAAACCGGCTCATCCGGGTTGGCCGTGCGGACATTGATCGGCTTGCTACAGTAGCGGGGGCCGTCGGGGCCCTGGTTATTGCAGCCGATGATCCGTTGACGCCGGCCGAATGTCAGGAGATTGCGCTCGCCCGCGATCGCGGTTGCCGGATGTTCATGTGCCTGGGACGCAGCGCTGAAACAAATCACGACGGGCTCGATGATTTTCTTCTCGGGCAGCCGCCTGGTGATGTGGCAATGACCACTTTTCATCGGAACGATGAGCCTTTGGAAGATGTTGCTTCCATGCTCGTGGTCTATATGCGTGATCAAGGAGGCTCGGTCGTTGTGATTGTGGATATCACCCACGAGCTCACGGACAACCTGGTATCGCAAATCGAGGCTATCGCAGTATGAACAGGGCAAAGGACGGCAGTGGCAGTGATATATCGAGGATGATATGTCACAAAAAATAAGAGCCGGTGGCGCGATCCTGCTCTTCGCTTTGAGCGCCTGTGCCTCGGACTATGTCAGCAAACCGCTCTCTCAGCTTTTCGATGGCAGCGCCGGGGCGGCACACGTCAGGGTTGAAGGGCGAATGGATACCTCGGTGATTAACGCCTATTCGTTGCAGGACGGGAATAGTTCGCGCCGTGGAAACAACTGCGTCGGGCTCATTTTGAGCGACCCTGACCGACGGCGCGCCCAATCGCTCGACGGCCAGTTGATTGAAGTGCGCGGCTCCGTAATGGGAACAGGCGATCTCAACACTGCACTTCCGAGTGGGTATGGAGAAATAAACGGACGTGCATGGTCAGGATCGGTTTGCGACGGGCGGTCCGTGATTTACGTGAAGAATATCAGGGTGTTATTGCCGCAGAACTGAGCCCGTTTCACGGGGCGAGGCCGAAGCCCCGCCGCCGCTCGCATCTCGAAACCGACCAACCTCGAGCTCGTCTAGTACGCGCCCTTCAACACACCGCCATCCACCCGCAGCGCGGCGCCGTTCGTAGCCGCGGCCAACGGACTCGCGACAAAAGCGACAAACGCACCGACTTCTTCCGGCGTGATGAACCGCTTCAACAGCGAAGTGGGACGAACGTGTTGGAAGAACTCTTTCTGGACCTGTTCGACCGACATCTTGTTCGCCTGGGCCATCTGGTCCACGAATTCGGTGACGCCGCGGGATTGCGTCGGTCCCGGCAACACGCTGTTGCATGTGATGCGGGTGCCGGCCAGTGTCTCGGCGATGCCGCGGGCGACGGAGATCTGGGCCGACTTCGTCATTCCATAATGAATCATCTCCGCGGGAATCTGGATGCCGCTTTCACTGGAGATGAAAATGATCCGGCCCCAATCGCGGCGACGCATGCCGGGAAGGAATGCACGCGCCAGTCGCACGCCCGACAGCACGTTTACATCAAAGAAACGGCGCCAGTCGTCGTCGGGAATTTCTTCGAAGGGCTTGGGCTCGAAGATGCCGAGATTATTGACCAGAATGTCAACGTCAGGATATTTCCGCACGAGATCTGCTGCTTTGGCGGCGTCGCTGAGGTCGCCGGCAAATCCCACGGCCCCGTGGCCAATCTTCGATGCGGCCTCGGTGACGGCGGATTGTGTGCGTCCATTGACGATGACGCGGGCGCCTTCCTTGGCCAGCGCTTCGGCAATCGCATAGCCGATGCCGGCGGTGCTCCCGGAAACGACCGCCAGCTTGTCTTTCAATTGAAGGTCCATCGAAATTCTCCCGTCTGCTCTAAACTAGGCATTCTGGGAGTGCGTCCATGAATGCTCAAGACCTCATAGTTGGTATAACTTCGTTATTCATTGTCGGGATGATCTGGCTGCGGACGCGGATGCAATACACCCGTCGCGGCGCCGGTCCGTTGCAACTCGCGCCGGCCGGACGCGTTTATTTTGGTGCAGCCATTGGGATGCTCATCATTGGCTGGTTTGCCGCGCCCCTCATCGGAGAGGCGTTCTGGCCGAATACGGGCGCCACCCCGACGCTCATGCGCGTGGTGTGGTGCCTTGCGACGTACTACATCTTCATTGTGATCCACCGCGTCCTGAAGTCACGGGGCACCGAGGTCTTCACCCGGGCGGCATAGGAGCCTGTCTGACTAATGGGCGCCGTCGCGAGGGCGGCCCCCAGCGAGCAGATTTGGGCGATCCTTTCACGCGCATAGTCGACACTATGTAAGTGAAAGGATCGCCCAAAGATGCCGCTGCGGGCCGGCCGCAGCAGGCGAACATTAGTCAGACAGGCTCCTGATCACTCCTCCACAATCCAACCCCGACGGCGGGCAGCATTCAGGAACTCGCGAGCGTCCACCGCGAAACTGTCGTCCTTTGACCTGGGGAGCACGCGCGCGATGATCTGCTCACGGGTCAGTGTGCCGTCACACAAGGCCAAAATCGCGGCAGCGCTTTCATTGAGCTGCACAACCCCCGCGGGCCCAGCCAGAAAATGGCCGTCCCCCGCAGGGTCCTTTTGCAGTTGACGTCCCGAAGCGAGCCGAACCCTGCCCGTCCGGGACAACGCTTTGTCCTTCATTCTCTGGCCCGTGCAAAGTCCGGGCCAGAGCTTCAGAGGGAGGGTTGACGAGTGGGATCAGCCGCCGTGGGCCAGTGGAATAGCGTGACGCTTCATTCTGCGGTACAGGGTGTTGCGACTCATCCCGAGTTGGGCCGCCACGCGCGTCATGTTCCCGTGGCATTCAGCGATAACCCGTACCAATGCCGCCCGCTCGGCCGCCTTCAACGGGTTCACAGGGCAACTCGACTCCGCCGCGGCCGCCACCGGCATCATCGCAGGCCCGATGTTGGATTCTGACTCGCGGATTTCACGCGGCAGATCGATCCCCCGAACGACACCACCCTCGCAGATCGCGAGCGCCGTCCGAATGACATTGCGCAACTCGCGGATGTTGCCCGGCCAGGGATAGGCAACCAGCCGCTGCAAGGCATCCATCTCGATCGCCGCCGGCCGGCCATTACCGGTTTCAGCGGCCAGTGCGTGATGAATCACGCGCTCCTTGTCAGCCCGGTCGCGCAGCGCCGGCAGCTCGAGCGTGATGCCGTTGAGACGGTAGTAGAGATCCTCGCGGAAGGTGCCGTTGGCAATCATCTCGCGCAGGTTGCGGTGAGAGGCGGCGATGACGTGCAGATCGACCTTGATGGCCGTCTCGCTGCCGAGCGGCATAATCTCCTGCTCCTCCAACACGCGCAGCAACCGCGTCTGCAATGTCAACGGCATATCGCCGATTTCATCGAGAAACAGCGTGCCGCCTGCGGACTGCAGGATCTTGCCCCGCATGCCCTCCTTGCGGGCCCCGGTGAACGCACCCGGCTTGTAACCAAACAGCTCGCTCTCGATCAGCGTCTCGGGAATCGCCGCGCAGTTCACGGCCACAAAGGGCCGATCCGCGCGCCGGCTGACGAGATGCATAGCGTGCGCGAAGGCTTCCTTGCCGGAGCCTGTCGGCCCTTGGATGAGCACCGAAACGCCCGAATCGGCAATCCGATAGGCGCTGCGCACATTGCGCAACATCTGCGGGTCTTCCCCCGCCAGGTCCTCCAGTGTCAACGCATGTTGAGATGGTTTGTAGCTGGCCGGAGCAACATCGCGCTCCGACGCAATCGAGCGCACCGCCGGCGCCGCGACCCGCTGTACCCGGAATGCGCCCTTCAACATGGCGTTGGATTTTTCGTGGAGGATCGTGCCATCGCTGTCGGTTAGCAACAGTACACAACCCGATTCGCAGATCCGCTCATACAGACGGTCCATCTCCATGGCCGCCGCCGCAATCAACTGTTCGCTGCGCCCCCTGCCAATGAGACTATCAGTACGACCCTCGGGCCCGACTTCAGCGAAGCCGTGACCGGTCCGCAGAAGCTCGTCTGAGCGCCTGATACCCGTTGCGTTTGCCATACGTTTTCCCCCTCACACAGTCACTGTTCTGCCGCAGGCGTGCCGTTACAGTGTCACGATAGAGAAACACGTCGCGTCAATCACTGCAAGTCATCTTTAGGCCGCGTACACCGCAGCAATTCGCTTGCCGCCCCACTAGACAATGGCCGCGGCGTTCCATAAGCGTGACAACCCTGTATCAAACACACCTCCAAATGGAACACGTTGGGGCCCATCTCGGAGCTTCTGTTGCGTGAAGGACACGCGTATGACGCGCGTTTTGCAGGCTGGCACGGGGGTTGCACTCGACTGCACGCCGTCGTCGCGGAGTCTGAGTATGCAGCGCGTAACGCGACGCAAAAACAGGTGAGCGCGCACCGCACCGCCGGACAACTCGAAGGAACGCTCCCATGAAACAGCAACATGTTCGTTTCGCAATCGCAGCAGCGCTGGCATCGATATGTGCACCCGCCGCACACGCTATCGATGTCACTGCAGGCGATTGGAAACTCAGCTTCGACGGCAACGTCAATGCTGACTACATCTATTCCAACTGCGCATCGCTCGATAGCGCCAAGACAATTGGCGGTGGCTTGACCTGCGTGGCGCCCGGCGACGGGCAGCGATCGTCTTCATCGGTGAGCAACGGCCTGCTCCCTGCTGCTTTGAGCATCAGCGCCGCGACGACGCAGGCCGGCTACGATATTGCCGTCACATTCGGCCTCTATCCCGGAATCAGCACCAACGATGGCGGCAGCCCGAACCTCGGCACCACATCGACAACTCGCAACACCGCCCTTGGCACCGCCGGACTGGACGTTCGTCAGGTTTTCCTGACATTCGGCAATGCGGACATGGGCACCGTGCTCGCCGGCCGCAACATCGGCTTGTTCGGGGCAGATGCGATTCTCAATGACATGACGCTGCTCGGCGTGGGCGCCAACGGCAGCAACGCCGCTCCGACCAACACGTCGCTCGGCTCGATCGGCTACGGCTACATCTACACGGACTGGCTCGCCCAGATCAACTACACCACGCCGGACCTGAATGGCGTGAAGGTCACAGTCGGCATCTTCGATCCGCTGGAGTCGTTGACGGATGGTACGGGCCCGCAGCCCAAGGCGACACCCGGCTTCCACGGCAAGATCGCCTTCAAGAATGGCGGCCCGCTGTACCTGTCAGCCTCCTTCCTGTACGAGAAGCAGGAGTTTCAGCGCGCCGATGCCCTCGGCAACCTGATCTCCGGCCAGAAGGTGTCCTATGACGGCGCCGGCTTCGACTTCGGCGGCAAGTATGACATCCCCGGCGGAATCCAGATCGCGGCCTGGGCGTACTACGCCAAGGGACTCGGCACCACCGGTTTGTTCATCAACGGTGCGGATTCCGATCCCGCCAGCGCCGGCTATGGCGAGAACCGCAAATCTTACGGCGGCCTCGCTCAGGTCACCTACAAGATCCCGGATACCAACTACAAGTTGGGCTTCAACTACGGCACGAGCCGCCTGAGCCGTGCCGACGGCGAGGTCAACCCCACGTTGGTACATCTCAACGACAAGTTCACTCTCGGCGTCTACGACCAACTGACCCCGAACCTGATGCTGCTGGCGGAAGGTACGTCCATGTGGTCACGCAACCAGGTTGGCGACGAGAACAAGGCCTGGGTAGCAAACGTCGGCGCATTCGTTTCGTTCTGATCGCGCAACTTCGAGCGCGCTGACCCGTAACACGGTTGGCGCGCCCCTTTTTTATTGGCGGAAATTGCAGGAAGCAATTTCCGCGGTAGGCATCGGCACTGACTGCGTTTGGACGCCGGATTATGACGACGCCCGCAGCGGCACCACGTATATCGGCGTGCTGGTCGGTTGACCCGTAGGCGAGCCGCCCAACTGCTCCACCGTAATCGCCACCTGTGCCGAGTTGGCCAGCGCCTGCTTCTGCACGTCAGTCAGGTTGCGCTGCGCCGTGCCGCCGGCGGGCATCAAACCCAGTGAAACAGGCTTGCCTCCGGTAGGCAGCGCCCACAACTCGAAGTCACGATCCGCGGCGTGGGCTGGAACCTGCCCTGTGTGCAGGATCAATCGGCCACTGTCGCGGTAGACGTCCACTTCCCAAAGCTGTGCGCCCGCCGGCGAGGCAATCATCGCCACCGCAGTCAACCTGCCGGGCTCGGTGCTGCGCCAATACAGCACGGCTGACAGACCGACGACGAGCAACAAGCTCGCCGCGATGGCCCAGGGCCGCCCACGGCGCTTCTGATCACGACGCGATAGATTCAACCGGGCCCGAATGCCCTGCCACACGTGCGGCGGCGGCCGGATGGGCCTGAGACCCTTCGCGAGCGGCATCAGATTGTCTTCCCAGAAGCGGCAGCGTTCGTCGACGCCCGGTGTGTTTGCCCGCCACTTCTCAAATCGGCGGCGTGCCTGCCCGCGCAATGTGCCCAGCACGTACTGCGCTGCCAGCAAGTCGATAACTTCGGGATGGTCCTGCGGTCGCATGTCAGGACTCCAGACACTTGCGCAAACTTTGCAGCCCGCGCCGAATCCAACTCTTGACCGTCCCCAGGGGATTGCCCGTCAGCCGCGAAATATCCTCGTGTGAGTTACCCCCGACATAGGCGAGCTCCAGGCAATTGCGCTGCTGATCGTTGAGCAGGCCCAGGCAGCGTTCCAACAGGCCCGTGGCCGGCATCCACGAGCTCGATTCTTCTTTCTCATCAGCCGGCTCAGCCCGCTCCGGGAGGTCAGGCACGAGAACGGGAGCCGACCGCTCGTGACGCAGGAGGTCGATGGCTCTATAGCGGGCTATGGACATCATCCAGGCCATCGCGCGTCCGCGCGAAGCCTGGAACTGCCCAGCGCGCTGCCAAATGCTGACGAACACGTCCTGCAGTGCTTCCTCCGCCACCGAACGGCGCCGAAGGATGCGCGTCAGAGCGGCAAACAGCAGCGGCGAGGCGAGCTCATACAAGCGTTCCAGCGCGCTTGGATCTGCTGCAGCGCAGCGGTCGAGCAACCCCTGGAGTTGCTCGTCGAGCTGAGTTTCAGTATCCATCGCCCCATACTACGACCGAAGCGATGGAATGGATGCAGTCGTTAGTGCGTCGAATCTATGAACGAATCCACGTCGCCTTTCATCTTTTTGATGGAGCCCGGGTTTACATACATCATGTGCCCGGCCTCGTAGTACTTCATCTGGATCCGCGACGACGTTCCCGGCGGCAAGCCGAGGTGCGCCATCATGTACTCGGTAGCTGAAAACGGCGTCGCCAGATCGTAGTACCCGTTCAGTACCAGCACCTTCAGGTTCGCGTCCTGAACCAACGCCTGCGCCAGGTCGACACCCGAGTTGACGATAGGCTGCTCGCCCGCCGCATCAATGGGTTTGTGGGTCCACTTCCAACGCTCGCCGATCGAGAAGTTCGTCGCCCGGTAGGTGCGTCCCTGGCCGAACTTCAGATCAACGTGGTACCAGTCCTGGAAGGCGGCGGTGAACGCCGCACTGATGGCCGCCGACTGCGGGTCGTAGTCAGCATATTTCTCCAGCGGATCCTGGGTGGGCCCCGCGAAACGCCCGTCCAGCCGGCCCACTGTCAAACGTCGCGACTTCAACAACTCGTGGGCGAAGGCCACCTCGGAAATGCGAAGGTTCGCCGCCTTCACATACTCCGGGCTCAGGCCGGTGTACTCGTGCACCTGCTTCGCGACCGCATCCCGTTCCTCGTCACTCAGGGAATCGCCCTTCAACAGGGCAGCCGTGAAGGGCCCGGTGGCGTAACGTCGCACTTCCGCAAGGAAAGGCTCGAGAGCCGCCGGCTGCCCGGGGATCATGTGGTGATACCAACCTACGGCCGCATAGGCCGGGAGGTATGCAGCGTAGGGTCGCTCGTTCCCCGGTAACTCCGCAAAAATCGCTTCGATGTCGGTTGCGACTGAAACGAGCACGAGGCCGTTGAACGCCAGCGAGCGCCGGGAACGCAGCCAGTCGACAATCGCGGCCGCGCGCGTCGTCCCATAACTCTCGCCAAACAGGTACTTCGGCGAATTCCAGCGATTGTTGTCACTGACATACTGGGCAATGAAGCGGCTGACGGAATCAATGTCCGGATCCACTCCCCAGAAGTCCTCGTCCTTCTTGTCGCACACGGCGCGACTCAGGCCCGTGCCGACCGGGTCGATCATGACGAGGTCGGCCTTGTCGAGCACACCGAATTCGTTGTCCACGGTCTTATACGGAGCCGGCGGAGTTGGTGTCGGATCCGCAACCACCACCCGCTTCGGACCCAACACACCCATGTGCAGCCAGAGCGACGAGGACCCGGGTCCGCCGTTGAAGGCGAACAGAACCGGCCGCTGCGCGAGGTCCTTGGTGTCGCGCCGCGTGTACGCGACGTAGCCCATGTTGGCAATCGGCTTGTCCTCGTCATCGCGGATGACGAGGGTCCCGGCGGTTGCCGTGTAATCGAAGCTCTTACCGCCTGCACTGAGATGGTGCTGGGTCACCGAGCTTTCCGCCTTGGGCTCCCGTTTCCATTCCTCTTTCTTGTCCCCTTTCACATCCATCTGGCAGGCCTCCAACAAGGAGGCCGGTTTCTCGTCCGCCTGGACGACGCCGGCGAGACACACCATCGAAAGCGCAAGTGCAATTTTTTTCATCGCCGACGTATACCACAGCGCAGCAGATCGCTTAATCGGGCGCGACGAACCGAGGGTCGCGTGCGCCGGGTTGCGCCGTCGGGGTACAATCGTGGCATGCCGCACATGACACCCGACCAGGTAACCGAATACGACCCCGAAGAGGTCAAAGAGCTGCTCGACGCCGGCCGCATTTTGCTGGTCGACGTCCGCGAACCGGCGGAGTACGCCGCCGAGCGCATCCCCGGTGCCCTGTTGTACCCCTTGTCCACGTTTGACGTGACCCAGCTACCGCCCGATGAGTCGCGCCAGGTTGTGTTTTCGTGCGCGGCCGGTGGCCGTTCGCTGACTGCCGCACGGCAGCGGCTGGCCCAGGGTCAGCCGGCAGCACACATGGCCGGTGGCATCTCCGAGTGGAAGGCCGTGGGACTGCCCACCATCCGCATCGATCCGCGAACCGGCCGACCGATGTAATTGTCGCAGGCGGCTCCGGCCCGCCTGTCGAGCGAGCATGGCTGAGATCGAACATCCCCGTTCCATCCGCTCTTTTGTGATGCGCGGTGGTCGGATCACGGAGGCCCAACAGCGGGCGCTGGACCTCCTGTGGCCGCAGTACGGCATTTCCTTTGCAGCGGCGCCTCTCGACCTGGACACGGCCTTTGGTCGGTCAGCCCCCGTCACCCTCGAGATCGGCTTCGGCAACGGCGACAACCTCGCCGACCAGGCGGCCGCGCACCCCGAGCGCAACTTCCTGGGCGTCGAAGTGCATCGTCCCGGCGTGGGACGCCTGTTGTTGAGCCTCGAAGACCGGCAGCTTCGCAATGCAAAACTCATCTGCCACGATGCCGTCGAAGTTCTGACACATCAGGTGCCTCCACAGAGTTTGTCCGAGGTCGTCATCCTGTTTCCGGATCCCTGGCACAAGAAACGCCATCACAAGCGGCGCTTGGTCCAGGCGCCGTTCGTCGAGTTGGTCACTGATCGCCTGGTGTTCGGTGGCGTACTGCGCTTTGCCTCCGACTGGCAACCCTATGCGGATGCTGTGCTGGAGGTGCTCAACGCCAATCCGCGTTTGCGCAACACCGCAACCGGCGGTGGATTCATTCCAAGGCCGGGCGAACGCAATCCCACCCGGTTCGAAAGGCGCGGCGAAAGGTTGGGACACGATGTTTGGGACATTGCGTTCGAGCGTCGCTAACTCGCGCACTGCACGCTTGAAAGCCCCCCGCGCAAGGCGCAACATCGACTCACCCTCTGGCCCACCGAAGTTGTAGTCATGGCAGCTCCCAGCCCCAATATCGGCGAGTGGTATCGACACACCGGCGGCGACTCGTTTGAAGTCGTCGCGTTCGATGAGGACGACGGCACCATTGAGATCCAGTACTTCGACGGCACTGTCGAGGAGATGGATACCGAGGACTGGGACAGTGAGTGGGCCGACCGGGCCCTGGAGAAAGCAGAGCCTCCGGAGGACTGGACGGGCTCCGTCGATGTTGAGTCAACGGATGATTCGGCTACCGGCAGTGACATCTCCGGCGACGAGAGCACCCTGCGGGCCGGCGCGCTCGATGGGATCGATCTATTCGAGTAGGGCCGACTGGGCCAACATCACGTAGCCGTCGCTGACCTCGAGCGGCAGCGTTTGCAGTGATTGGCCCGCACACGGGCCCACCACACAGTAGCCTGTCAGCTTCTCAAACAGCGCGCCGTGCGACGCACACAGAATCAGTGCGCCATCCATTGTCAGGAATTGATTGGGTTTGAAATTCAACGGATGGCGCGCATGCGGGCAACTGTTGACGTAGCCCCGAACCTGATCATGGATCCGGACTACAAATCCGCGCAGCGGCCAGTCGCCCGCTCCGATTGAGAAGCCGCGCGAACCGGACTCGCCCAGGTCATCCAGGCGACAGATGACCCGCTCGACATCGATCTGGCGCGACTCACTCATACCCGCTGCTCATCCAGCGCGTTGAGCCGGTCCCGGGTGAGCCACACGATGGTGAGACCGGGGATGGCCAACACAAAGCTGACGACGAAGTAGACAGCCCAACCGCCATGGTCGGCCACCCAGCCGGCCGGATAACCCAGCCCGTAGCGAGGCAATAATGCGATCGCCGACATCAGGGCGTATTGGAACGCACTGTATCTGACATCACACAACGCCATGATCAGGGCCACGACCGCTATGTTGCCCATCGCGGCGGCCACGTGCTCGATCAACACGGCAGCGATCATGAGCGGATAGCTCTTCCCGAGCAGTGCCAGCACGCAGTACATGAGGTTGGTTACCGCCTGGGAGATGCCAAACATCAACATCGAACGCAGCAGGCCGAGCCGCGCCATCAGGACGCCGCCTACGACTGCCCCGATCAACGCCCCAGCCACGAACAGCGGCTTGACGATGGTAGCGACGTCCGTCTTGGAAAAGCCGGTGTCCAGCATGAACGGCGTAAAGAATTTGTTGGCGAACGCATCGCCGATCTTGAAGACGGCAACCACACACAACAGCGCGGCGGCTCCGGGTCCGGCCAACAGCTCTTTCAGGGGAATCACGACCGTTTCCCGCAATGACCGGGGTGGTTGTTGGACGGCCGGCGGCTCCGGAGCGAGCCACGTGGAAATACAGAACAGCAGCATGACCCCGGCCAGGATCAGGAACGCCGGGCGCCAGCCGAAGTAGTCGGCAATGACCAGCGCCACCGCGGAAGCAAACCACGCCGCAGTCCGATAGCCGAGATTGGTAGCCGTAGCCGCGAGCCCGCGCTCCGCGGGCAATGACACATCCGACCGATAGGCATCGATACCTATGTCCTGGGTAGCCGACAGAAACACGATGCTCGCGGCACAAATAGCCACGGGTGTGAGTGCGGCGGCCGGGTTCTGCACCGCCAGCAAAGCGATTGCCACGGCCAGCAGCAGTTGGGTGAGCAGGATCCAGCCGCGACGGCGGCCGAGAAACGGCAGCGGATATCGATCCACAAAGGGCGCCCACAGGAATTTCAGCAGATAGGGCAGGGAGACGTAGGACATCCAGCCGATGATCGTATTGGTGACGTGGGAGTCCTTCAGCCAGGCCTGCAGCGCGCTTTCGGTGAGCTGATTCGGATAACCCGAGGCCGCCCCCATCGCCATGATGATCAGCATCTTCGGACTGGCCAGGATCTGCCGTAAGGACGGCTTCTCAGCTACGCTCAAATCTTTCCCCGGATCAAAGACATCGCGGGGCATACTGGCACGACACTCGTTGACAGTACAAAGCTACCGGTGGCACCGTCGCGGACTGCGCGTCCCGCGCCATCACACTTTTGCAGCCCATACCGGAACATGCAGGACTATCAGCTCAGATTCATCGACCTGGCCCTGTCGCGGGACGCGCTGCGCTTCGGCAACTTCAAGCTGAAGTCGGGGCGTGAGAGCCCGTACTTCTTCAACGCGGGACTGTTCAGTGACGGCGAGGCGGCGGCCGTGCTCGGCCAGTGCTACGCCGCGGCCATCCTGCGTTCGGGCATCGAGTTCGACATGATTTTCGGACCTGCCTACAAAGGCATTCCGCTCGCGACGGCGCTGGTGATTGCGTTATCTACACATCACGGCCGCAACGTGCCCTACGCGTTCAATCGCAAGGAGGCAAAGGATCACGGCGAAGGCGGCACCGTGGTCGGCAGCCCTCTGCGCGGCCGCGTGATGGTGGTCGACGATGTGATTACGGCCGGCACGGCAGTGCGCGAATCGCTCGAAATCATACGCAACGCCGGCGCGCAGCCGGTGGCAGTCGCGTTGGCTCTCGACCGTCAGGAGCGCGGCCAGGGCAACTCTTCCGCGGTGCAGGAGATTGAAAGTCAGCACGGCTTGAGTTGTGTGAGCGTCGTCACACTCGCCGACCTGATCGAGACCCTCGCCAACCCACCGGACGGCCAGGCGCGTATTTCTGCCGAACAGCTCACATCACTGCGGGACTATCGACAACGTTATGGTGTGAGCTGAGACTTGGGCCGCCAAGCTGTCTGAGTCAGAATAGTAGAGTTGATGTTCCAAACTGGCGGGGGGTCTTCGATGTCTGTGCGGTTGCGGCCGGGTGTACTCGGAATGCTGATTGCATTCGTCGGGTGGGTGCCTGTCGCGCTGGCCGCCACCACCGGCAACACGGTGACCTACAAGTGGACTGACGACCAGGGGATCGTGCACTACGGCGATAGTGTTCCGCCGCAATATGCGCAGAAGGAGCGATCGGTTCTGAACGCCCGGGGCGTCGAAATGCGCAAGCTCGATGCCCAGAAGTCGCCGGAACAGTTAGCCGCCGAAGCACGTACAGAGGGAGACGTCATAAAGCAGAAGCAGCACGACGCCTTCCTGATGACTACCTATGCCTCGGTGAAGGACATTGAGGCACTGCGGGATCTACGCCTGGACCAGTTGCACGGACAGCGGATCGCGGCAGAGCTGTATGTAGACAGCCTGCACTCCCGATTGAGCGCGCTGCAGGATCGAGCGAAAAACTTCAAGCCGTACAACCCCCGGCCGGCCGCGCACAAGATGCCGGATGACGTGGCGGAAGACCTGGTGCACACGCTCAACGAGCTGCGCACCCAGAACAATGCGCTGGTTGCGAAAACCGAGGAAGAGACGACGTTGAAGGCTCAGTTCCAGGCAGACATCGAGCGCTACCAGGAGCTGCGCCACCCCGCCGCCCGATGACAGGCTCCTAGTGGCTGCCGGAGTGCCCGAAACCGCCACCGCCGCGGTCCGTTGCGGTGAAGTCGTCCACCACTTCGAGCTCAACCTGCACAACCGGTACCACGACCAGTTGCGCAATCCGCTCCCCAGGTCGGATCGTGAACGGCTCACGACCGCGATTCCAACACGACACCTGCAGTTGGCCCTGGTAATCCGAGTCAATCAGGCCCACCAGGTTGCCGAGCACCACCCCGTGTTTGTGCCCCAATCCGGAGCGCGGTAAGACCACGGCGGCCAGCCCCGGGTCTTCGAGATAAATAGCGAGTCCTGTTGGAATCAACTCAGCCTTGCCGGGCTCGAGCAACAGATCCTGGTCGATACAGGCTCGCAGATCCAGCCCGGCCGAGCCGTTGGTTGCGTAAGCCGGCAGGGGAAACTCGCGGCCAACACGCGGATCCAGTATGCGCACCTTCAGCGGGTGACGCTTCGCGCCTTTGGTCCCGGTCACGCGAGAGCCGAGCCGCGTTGCGCCAGGCCGCTCTTACCGGCAGCGTACGATTCCGCGATGAGGGCCACCAACTGCCGGGCCAGGATGACCTTGGGCGCATTACCCAACTCGCGGCGGGCGTTCCGCCACAACACGAGCAACGCGTTGTTCTCACAATCAAACGCCTTGTCGTGACCCACTTCGTTGGCCGCGATCATGTCCAGGTTCTTTTTCATCAGCTTGCCGCGCGCATGGTGCTCGACCGATTCGGTCTCCGCGGCGAATCCTACAACAAACGGCCGGTCGGGCAGAGCCGCGACCGTGGCGAGCACATCCGCAGTGCGCTCCATGCTCAGGTCCAGATGGTCCGATGTTTTCTTGATTTTCTGCTCGGCAGGCGTTGCGGGGCGATAGTCGGCAACAGCAGCGGTTGATATGAAGATATCCGCGCCGGCCACTTCTCCCAGGACTGCGTTGAGCATGTCGGCGGCGCTCTCCACGTCGATCCGGCGTATGCCCGGAGGCGTCGGCAGACTGACAGGCCCGCTCACGAGCACCACTTCCGCACCGGCTTCACGCGCCGCCTGCGCAACCGCAAATCCCATCTTTCCCGAGCTGCGATTGCTGATGAAGCGCACCGGGTCGATCCTTTCACGAGTCGGTCCAGCCGTAATCAACACGCGGCGCCCCTGCAGCGGACCACCACGTATCAACAACATACGGGCGCGATCAACCAACTCGAGTGGCTCCAGCATGCGACCGGCGCCAACCTCGCCACACGCCTGGTCTCCCTCGCCGGGTCCCAACACCTGAATATTGCGCTGCTGCAGAGTCGACACGTTGGCGCGTGTTGCCGCATTGGCCCACATCACCCGATTCATTGCCGGCGCAACCGCGATTGGAGATTCGGTTGCCAGACACAAAGTGGTGAGCAGATCGTCGGCCTGGCCGGTGGCCAGGCGAGCCAGGAAATCGGCACTGGCCGGAGCGATGAGCACCAACTCCGCCCAACGCGCGAGCTCGATGTGTCCCATGGCGGCTTCGGCGGCCGCATCCCAGAGGTCCGTGCGCACCGTTCGCCCGGACACTGCCTGAAACGTCGCGGCGGTCACAAACTCGCGCGCAGCCGCGGTCATTACCACCTGAACTTCCGCCCCCTGCTCGCGCAGCCGGCGCACGAGATCAGGGCTCTTGTAGGCGGCGATTCCGCCGGTCACTCCGAGCAATATGCGTTTGCCTTGCATCAAAGGTCCTGTGAAGGGCTCCCCGGTCCGCGGTTCACCCAATTGCAATGAATTATCCGGCGACACTCCCCGGCGGCGCAAACAACCGGTCGGAATAATGCCAGTTCGGGTTGCTCAGTTTGCCTGCACAATAACCTAAAATCCGGTTTACTCAATAACCTTAATATTGGTTGACGCCATTCCCTAAAAATGGGAGAAAAAGCCATGGCATCTCCCTCTGAAAATCTCGCGGTCTCACTTTCCCTGCTGAAAGATCTTCAGGATCAGGGGCGCCATGCCATTCGTTCCAGCGACCTCCCCCGGATTCACCGGGAGCGCCTGAGCCGCTCCGGTTTCCTGCATGAGGTCATGAAAGGCTGGTACGTCCCTGCACGCCCTGATGAAGCTCCAGGTGAAAGCACAGCCTGGTACACATCGTTCTGGGGATTCTGCGCCGACTACCTCGATGAGCGGTTTGGGTCCGATTGGTGCCTGAGCCCTGAGCAGTCGCTTGCCGTGCACACGGGAGATTGGACCGTCCCCAAGCAGTTGCTCGTGCGCTCCCCGAAGGGCGCCAATAAGCCAACCCAGCTGCCCCATGGAACATCGATTTTCGATGCGCGGCTGAAACTGCCGCCTCCGCAGGATGTGGAAACACGCGACGGCCTTCGGATGATGACGCTCGAAGCGGCTCTGATTGCCGCCGGACCGGGCGAATACACGGCCCGCCCAGCCCAGATGCGTGCCGCCCTGGCGATGGTGCGGGACGCATCGGATGTCCTGACCGGACTGCTGGAGGGCGGCCACAGCAAAGTGGCAGGTCGATTGGCAGCGGCGTTTCGCAGCATCGGTCGCGAGCAGATCGCGGCGCGCATCGTCGAGACCATGCGCGCCGCGAACTACACAGTTCAGGAGACCAATCCGTTCGACGACGCTCCGGTGATTTTTGCCGCCCGGGAGACCTCTCCTTACGTCAACAGGCTGCGAATGATGTGGGCCGCCATGCGGGACCCGGTCATCGAGGTCTTCCCTGCTTCGCCGGGCCTGCCGAGGGACCCGGGTGCATACCTGAAACGGGTGGACGATCTCTACGTCAATGATGCCTATAACTCGCTTTCAATCGAAGGCTACAAGGTGAGCGCCGCGCTCATCGAGCGCGTGCGCGCCGGAAGTTGGAATCCGGAGAACGATGATGACGACCGCCAGAATCGCAACGCGCTGGCCGCGCGCGGCTACTGGCAGGCATTCCAAGCGGTGAAACGGAGCCTGGAATCCGTGTTGAGGAGCGAGAATCCCGGCGCGGTTGTCGACCGGGATCACGCGATCTGGTATCGCGAGTTATTCGGTCCGAGCATTACGGCGGGCATCCTTCAGGCCGCCGATCTCGCCGGATATCGGAACGGTCCTGTGTTTATCCGCCGCTCCATGCATGTGCCGCCGAGTCGGGATGCGGTGCGAGAGCTCATGCCCGCTTTCTTCGAGCTCCTGACCAACGAGTCTGAACCGGCTGTCCGCGTCGTACTGGGACACTTCGTGTTTGTTTACATCCATCCCTACATGGACGGGAATGGCCGCATGGGGCGTTTCCTCATGAACACCATGATGGCCGCTGGCGGTTATCCTTGGACGATCATTCCTGTAGATCGCCGTGATGACTATATGGCGGCGCTCGAAGCCGCGAGCGTCGGGCAGAATATCGAGCCATTTGCCCAATTTCTAGCTGGACTCCTTCGCGCTTCACAACAGCGGAGCCGTTGATGTCGTTGTGGCTTTCGCCGCACTGACGAATCCTTCCGAAGTCAGATCCCAACCAATCTCCCCAATCAGCTAAATAACGTGGGGCGGTTCATTGAGGCGATTGAGCTGTGGGATCGGGCCTTGGAGCTGATCGACAGGTCGGCAGTTGCCCACCGCAATCGCGTGTGAAGCAATGATGTCCTACGGACACAGCCACTGTTGTGGACAGCCGAAAGATGGAAGGAGCGCTGACGGCCAACATCTCGGAATCGACAAATCCGCTACGGCGCTCTGCAGTCCTGAAGGTCGCGTCTGTGACACGGGTTGAGATATTCTCGGTCGAGCGACAGATAACAACACGGGCTGCGCAAGCGAAAAGGCTTGATGCAAAGCAACACCTGCCCTTTAAAAGAACGAGAAATTCGACAGGCTTCAGCAAGGAAGTCTTGCTCACGAAAATAACGGGGAGTTTTATGACAGCGGGTTTGGCACTGAAAAGAATATCTCTTGCGTTGCCGTTTCTGGCACCGCTCCTCTCATCAACGGCGATGGCCGCTGACAGGCTGTGCAATCTCTCCAAAACAAATCATAGCTGCACGATTGTGATCGACAGGCGAAAACCCATCGCCCCATCGACCATCCAGATGTACTCTCGCGAGGCGCTCACTGTCGTCGTAAAGAACCCGCTCGCCTACGAGCGCTACTTTCTGGACTACTCGACGGGTGCGGCCAGCATCGCGCCGGATGCTGCCTCCAGTATCGTCCAGGGGCTGATTTCACCTCTAGGATCCATTTCGATTGGGCATCTCGCTTCCGCCCTGACAGAGCACCTTGACACCTCGGCTCCCAAGACCGTCAAGCCCTGCGCCAGCCCTTATGTCACCGGGCCAACCAAGCCTGCTCAAAATGAGTTGTACAAAGCCGTCGGCCCGGTTCGGGATTGCCTTGCCGAGTTCTTGAAGGATGCCCGCGACAAGTACCAACAGCTCGAGCGGTACGTTGCACCCGACTCAATCACTCCGGACTCAAATGACCAGGCTGATCTGGATCCCGTGACGAGAGAGGCCATCAAGACCCAGATCGATAACACGCTGCACAAGGAACTCCCCGTGTCGGTGACCATCAGCCGCCTTGTCGGCGATGACCTCTACACCGGAAAGACCAAGCCCCCTGCGCCCGTGAAACCCGTGATGCCAGCGGGACCCACCGATGCTCAATCGATTGCGGAGCTAACCAATCTTCAAAAAGCCGCCGATGGGGTCGCTGCCGATCTGGCGTCCTTTAGCCAGCGGCTGGATGATCTCGCGACGTTCAGTAACAAGAGCGCCGCCTGCTCATCCTTTACCGGCTCTCAGGAAGATAAGGGCGCATGTGTCGCGCTGCAGTCTAGATCGGACGACCCCACAGTCTATCGAAACATGGTGTACCGAACGGTCACCTACTCCCTTGATTCGCTCAATCTGGTCTCTAACTCACAGGAATCGGCTCCCGACCCCGGCAAGAAGCGCGCGCTTGCCAGCGTCGCCATCGTGTTTGCCGACACCTCACATGCGCAGTCCAGTGGATTTTTCTCCGCGTACCGATGGGAGGCATCCGCAGGCGTGCTTATCTCGACCCTTTCCAACCGGTCGTATTCCGTACAGCCCACCTACAACACAGACCTCACGGTTCACGATAATACCATCCACGAGGACAACGCCCGGCCAACGGCAGTTCCCTTCGCCGCAGCGAACTATCGTCTGACGGATGACCTCGGCTGGAGCCGTTGGAAATCGAACATCTACCTGACGATGGCGATTGGTGTAAATCCCAACACCAAGACAGCGGATTTCGCGCTCGGTCCGTCAATTGCCTGGCGCGCCTTTATGCGTAGCGCATTCGCGCACTTCGGCCACGAGGTTAAATTGACCCAGGGGTTTACGAAAAACGAGAGTCTGGGCGCGACCTTCAGCGGCTCTGTCCCAACGGACACGAAGTGGACGACGGCGTTCGCAATTGCTGTCAGCGTTCGCGTCCCGCCGCTCACTGGCCGTTGAACGCGGCAGTTCCCGATGCGTGAGAGGTTTGTGCGAGGTGCTACGCGGCCCAGAGCGGCAATCATCCTGTTTTGCTCGCTTGCAGATCAGTCAACGCCACAAGCGGAGTACCTTATGCCAACCTGCTCCTATTGCGGCCATGATGTCGGACCCAATGCGCAGTCCTGCCCGAATTGCGGGGAGGGCGGGGAGAATTGGAAGGAATACAGCGGCCCTTCCGTATACAGCGATCCCAAATATGCCGAACGCGATCGAAAGCGGATGCGGACTGAGGCTGCCTGGAGCGACCTGTTCAGTCCGCTTCTGTGGCTCTTCGTCGCCGGGTTCTTCTATGTCCTCGTGAGACTTGGCCTTCCTGTTGTTGTAGGAATTGCCGCATTCCTGTTTTCGAGCCTGGGCAAAGTCAAATGGGATGCGGTCAACACTGTGTCGGTTGTTGCCGCCTGGATCGCCTCAATATCAACATTGATCTACGCGGTCAAAGAGAACAAAAGTGAAATCGATAAATACCTCAAAGAACTGCCAGAGAACGCGGCGCTCGTGGTCGTCAGCATTGCGAAGGTCGCCGCTGTAATTCTTGCTCTTTACCTTCTGTTCTTGCTGGGCGGCAAGCTTTTCCTTCAGTAGTATCGATCACCGGCATTCCACGGAATGCCGGCGAGAAGCCGCAGCAAATCTCTCTGTCGGGCGTACGGTAGTCGAGCCTCTGGTGAAGGCGACTGTTGTAACTTTCGAAGTAGCCTCGCAGGCGTTCTCGTGCCTCCGGGCCCGGGCGGTCACCCGTTTATCCATGTGGGTGCCCGGGACAAGGGTCGCCGAACCACCAATCGGTCTCTGCGAACGTGATCTCCCTCCCGGGGCCCGGCGTGCCGGGGTGAGCGATCAGCGATCCATCGGGTGCGAAAGCGCGGGCGAGGGTGCCCTCGTCGTTCAACATGAGGTTGGGGCCATTCCAACGGCCCTTCAGGCGCAGCTCGGGTGGGCCGTGTTGAGATGAAAACGCGCCGCGGATATAGGTGCTGAGCGTGAATGGTTTGTTGTTCATGTCGCTCCAGACGGTCAACGGAGCACCGCCGGTGAGTTTCACCTGGTAGTTCCGGCCGGAGGGCGTGCAAATAAATCCACCACCGCGCACTGAGGTTGAGGGAAGGATGCGGGAACCTCCGCGGGAGGGATAGAACGAGACGAAGATCCGGTAAGTACCGCCGGGTCCCTCAATCTGGCCCGCTCCAGTCCACTGGGGCAGCAGGCGAAAATGGCCGCCCACCGTGAAAATCCACGGATTGGTGATTGCAGCGACACCCATTGCGAGCGCTGCGAGAAATACCGCTAGAAAGATGAACTGCCCCAGACAACCTGTGCGTTTGCGGGGTGTCGCCATCGCTCTAGGCTCGTGGTTCGATCCGTCGTAAATGTCGGGCGGCGGAGATCCAGGCACCCATCCAACCTAACACGATGCCGGTGGCCAGAAGGACGCCGACGTCGTCGATCGGCGGGCCCTGCAGGGCGAAGTGGCTGCCGTAGACCTGCGCCAGGTTGGCGATCGGGCGGCCGAGGACGACGACTGCGATCTCGACGATGAGCAAGGCCAGGAGTGCCCCGGTCAGGCCATACAACACGCCGGTGTAGAGGAAGGGACGGCGGACGAAGGCGTTGGAGCCGCCCACGAGCTTGGTCACTTCGATTTCGGCGCGGCGGTTCAGGATCTCGAGGCGGATCGTGTTGCCTATGACGGCGAGAACACCGGCGCCCAGCAACACGGCGGCGATCCCCAATAAGTTTCGAAGCACATCGAGGATCGCGTTGAAGCGCATCACCCAGTCCGTGTCGACCTGCACCAGGTCCACTTCCGGCCATGCGGTGAAGTAGCGGCGCAGTGATTCCACCGAGGCGGCAGTTTGCGCACCAGCACGGGGTTGGACGTGCAAAACGTGCGGTAGCGGATTTTCCTTCAGCGCATCCAGTGCGGATCCAAATCCGGAGTAGGTTCGAAACTCCTCCATGGCCTTGTCGGAGCTGATGAGCTCCACCTTCTCAACATCCGGCCGCTCGCGCGCGTTGCGCTCGAGTTGTTGCGCCTTGGCGAGCGGCACGTCGGTCTTCAAATAGACCGAGATGTCGATCGCGTTGGAGAATCCGCCGGTCGCGGCCTCGGCGTTCAGTACCAGCAATCGAAGCGATGTGGGCAGGGCAAGCGCCAGGGCAATGACCAATACCGTGAGGCCGGTTGAGAAAGGCGTACGCGCGAGCCGGCCCAGTGAGCCGACCAGTGCATGCACGTGCCTGGATCCGCTCATGCTCATCTCACCGCGATGAAACTGGGCAGCTGACCGCCCGCGTCCCCATGAATCTGGCCGTTTTCAATCACGAGCTCGCGCGCACCGAACTCGCGCACGATGTGCAGGTCATGCGTGGCGACCACCACAGTGACGCCAACATCCGAAAAACGCCGGAACAGTTTCATGATTTCCACAGCCAGGTCGGGATCGAGGTTGCCGGTAGGCTCGTCGGCGATCAGGAGCGGAGGTTTGCTGACAACGGCACGCGCAATGCCCACACGCTGCTGCTCGCCGACAGACAGCTCCATCGGCGAAAACCGCTCCTTGCCGAGAAGCCCAACCTGATCGAGTGCCGCCCGCACTCGCTTGTCCATGTCTTTGAAGGGAACGCCCGCAACAACCAGTGGCAGCGCAACGTTATCAAACACCGGCCGGTCGGCCAGCAGCTTGTGATCCTGGAATACGACACCGATGTGACGTCGGAAAGCCGGCACGTGTCGTGCCTTCAGCGTGCTCGTGTTCTTGCCTCCAACGACGACCGTCCCTCGTGTTGGCCGCTCCAGGCAGGCAATCAACTTGAGCACCGTGCTCTTCCCGGCACCGGATTTTCCGGTCAGAAACACCATCTCGCCGGTGTGAACCTCAAAGGTGCAGTTGCTCAGGGCCTCGCGCCCATTCGGATAGCGCTTGTTGACCCGATCGAAGACGATCACTGCTTCGGACCTTCCACCAGAGCGGTCGCAAAGGCGAGAGCATCGAACTCGCCGAAGTCCTCGGCTTGCTCGCCGATGCCAATGAATCGAATCGGCAGCTTCAGGCGCCGTGCAATGGCGACCACAATGCCCCCTTTCGCAGTCCCATCGAGCTTCGTGAGAACCAAACCCGTGACGCCCACCGCTTCATTGAACTGAATCGCCTGCGAGAGTGCGTTCTGACCCTGGTTGGCATCGAGCACGAGCAATACCTCATGCGGAGCCGTCGGGTCCACGCGCTGGATGACTCTCTTGACCTTCTTCAGCTCTTCCATGAGGTGTGATTGGCTGTGCAGGCGCCCCGCTGTGTCAGCTAGGAGAATATCCGTGCGACGGGACTTTGCGGACTGAAGTGCGTCGAACACGACAGCGCCCGGATCGGCGCCCGCTTGTTGGGATGCGAATTCAGATCCGCTCCGCTCAGCCCACACGTTCAATTGTTCAATCGCCGCGGCGCGGAATGTATCACCGGCTGCAAGCATCACGGTGTAATCGGCATCAGTGAGACGGCGCGCGAGCTTTCCGATGCTCGTCGTCTTGCCTGACCCGTTCACGCCGACCACGAGAATCACGTACGGACTGCGCGACCGATCGATCACCAGAGGCTGCGCGCAAGGCGCGAGTATGTCGACGATCGCATCCCGTAGCGCCGTGATCAGGGCGGCAACGTCCTGCAGCTCGTTTCTGGCGACGCGCTTCTGAAGATCCGAAAGGATGGACTCCGTCGCTTCCACGCCGACATCGGCCAACAGGAGACGGCTCTCCAGCTCTTCGAGGATCTGCGCATCGATCTTGCGACCCCGGAACAGGTCGGCCAGGTCGTAGGTGAGCCAGGAGTTCCCGCGATTCAGCTTGGCGCGCAGGCGGCTGAAGAAACCCTGTTTCTCTTCTGGTTTCGCGGGGTTAGCCGGCTCTTTGGCCGGCTCGGTCGGTTTTCGTCGGAATAGCATGCGCCGTATTGTAACGGGCCTGTGCAGGCTGCGAGGCCTATGCAAGCCGCGAGGCCTATGCAAGCCGCGAGGCCTATGCAAGCCGCGAGGCCTGTGCAAGCCGCGAGGCCTGTGCAAGCCGCGAGGCCACCATCTATGGCTGAATCACCGGGGGATTGAGGACGAGCACGGCGGTGCCGGGCGGCGCCGCAGGAAACCCCGGAAACGAAAGCTGTGGAATCGGTGGTACGGGCGCGCCGGCGAACGTGATGGCTTCCGCCTGCATCTCCGTGGTGACCGCCAAGCTGGCTGTCGGGTCGATGATGGACCCGTGGTCACCGACTATAAAATTCACGTATGAACGGAAACCGCCGGGGTTCGTCACTGGTCCGGGCAGCGATGGTGCCTTGACCCGGGAAAGCGTCGCTGCGTCGATCAGGCGTTGTGTGGCTGAGTTCGGCACCACCTGGTCAGGTGGGCTCAAAGGGCTGCCCACGATCTGCATGAGATGAATGGGATGCTGGCTCGCCGCCGCGGCGATGTAATTCACCGGGTCCCCCGAATCCACCACCGTCTGCGTATCGCGCAGGGACTGCTCGAACGCAGTCGTGCCTTGCATCAACCCCTGTGCGGAAAGGCCCGCAACGATCCGCGGCCCAAACGTGGGCGAGTCGCGAAGCAGATTCGCGAGCCCCCCGCCCGGCATCGCCAGTGTCGCGGTGCTGACCTCCGTCTTCGAAGCGACTCCCAGGTAAACACCGCCGACGATAGCTCCCAGCGAATGGCCGAGGAAGTGAATACGGGTTGGGTCAATGTCCCCCGTGGTCCCGTTGCTGAGACTCAAGTTGGGAAGGGAGCGAGTAAGGGTGATCAGGTCCGCCGCCCCTTCGCGCAAGTTGTCACGCGTGGTCAACACGCTGGTGAGATTGATGAAGCTCGCGCCTGAGGAATCAATCTGGCCGTCCGGACCCGCGGCACCCGTTGTGTTGTTCAACACATCGAGATCGAATGTGCGCTCAATGGAGCCGGTGGCCGGCAGCGACAGGCCCGAATACAGCGGATTGGCCCCGGAGGCGTACAAGGGTGAAGTTGGATCAGTCAGGCCGTGCAACGGCAGGTCGATGGCCACCACCATGAAGCCGCTGTCGGCAAACGAGTCCGCAACCGCCAGCATGTCCGTTCGATTGCGCAGGATGCCATGCCCGAAAATCAACACCGGCCAGCCGCCCACGGGCTTGATCCCCTGCGGCACGGAATTCGCGTTGGGAACAGTCACCAGTATCGGTACCTGCAAGGTCTCCGTTGGGACCGGCGCAGGGTTGAATCGGGTCAGGAAGCGGCGGCTGGGGTCCAATGGCGAAGGATTTCCCTGCCAATAACCTGTCAGCGGTTCCGTACGGCTCAGATAGTATGGAATGCTCAGTGTGCCAACGTAGATTGTGGCGTGGCCTGACAGGCGCGGATTCGCTTGGGCGGTCGTCAAGCCGGTGCTGTGAACTTTGATCGGTTGGGCGGTGGCGGTTTGCTCGATGACATTCAGCGAGTCGCCAATCGACTGAGTTGAGAAGCTGAATGACAACACCACATCGGCGGGGTTGAGTCCGACACCCTTCGCAATCTGCAGATGTGCACCCGTCAATTGACAGATGCTCTGGAGCGACGCGTCAGTAATGGCTGTACACGTCGGTAACGCCGCTTGGATACTCGCGTAGTCCCGGTCGGCCGTGGTTGCGTGACCGCTGGCGTCTGTTATCGCCTTCGTCAGGAAGACCAAATAGCCGTTGTTGGTTGTGCCGGTACTGGGGACGAGGGGGTGTGTCGGCCGGATTTCCAGAATCGTGTTACCCACGCCCGATTCGGTACCGAGTCCGACGGTGTAGTCGATTCCGAATACCAGCGGTTGGACGATCCCGGTGGTTGCTTTGGTCGTATTGTCGATCGCGACCTGCAGGACGATGACGGATTGCGCCGTGAAGGAGGCCGGGTTGAGGGCTCCACCAAAGCGCGCCCGGATGACGGCCGTCGTCGAGAAACCATCCAGGGCGTTGATGGCCGACTGATTCGGCAGCAAGGCATTCTCAGGCTGGACGTTCAGTGTGCCGTCAGTGGAGCCGGCGAAATACAGATCGGTCGGATACGGGAGGATGCCCTGCAGCGGTTGAAAGAGGGCGGCAGTCGAGATCCGCGGCGCAATGGCAGCAACGGTCGGCTTGGCGTTTCCGCTGGTCGCGTCGGCGGTGCCGACTGCTCCTTGCCCTCCTGAGCAGGCGCTGATGACGAGCGCCATTGCCAGGCTGGCAGCCCTCATTAGTCTGTCCATAACCTCCCTCTCGCCTCAACCTAGGTTACGCTGCGCTGGAGAAGGGTGGCAAGCCGCTGCTCCGCCGGAATGGATGTGAAAAAGACTGTAACCAATCGTGCGGCTCAGTCCCGCGTTCTGCGAATCATCGGGGGTATTTGGCGGGGGCGACGATTACGGTTTCCACCTCAGGAAGAAATCCGTCCGACACCGGATCGCGTCCGGGAGACACTGTTCAACTGGTTGGGTCCGCGCCTGGTGGGAGCACGATGTCTCGACCTGTTTGCGGGCAGTGGGGCGTTGGGACTCGAGGCTCTGTCGCGCGGAGCGGCACAGGTGACATTTGTTGAGCGTGACAGTGTCGCCGTGCGGGAGTTGCGTGCGCGGCTGACTGAATGGGGAGCGGTCGGTGGGCAGGTGGAGCACATGGACGCAGTGCGCTTTCTCGGTGGTCCTGCACAGCCGTTTGAGATTGTGTTCCTGGATCCTCCGTTTGCCTCAGGCCTGCTGCCGCAGGTGGCCGCCCTGCTGGAGGATGAGCACTGGCTCAGCGCACATGCCCTGGTTTATGTAGAAACGGATGCCGACGCCGGACTCCCTGCGCTGCCCCCCGCGTGGCAGGTAACGAAAACAAAGCAGGCCGGGGCGGTGGGGTATCATCTACTGACGAGGGGAGTAGTCCGCGCATGAAACGCAATGCGATGTATCCGGGCACGTTCGATCCCATAACGAACGGCCATCACGACCTGGTTCGCCGGGCGGCGAGCATTTTTGACCGGGTTGTGGTCGCGATTGCGGCTAATCCGAACAAGGCACCCATGTTTCCCCTGGAGGAACGTGTCGACATGGCACGCCGGGTGTTGCACGACCTTCCCAATGTCGAAGTGGTGGGTTATTCGGGTCTCACGGTGGTGTTCGCGCGCGACAACGATCTGTCGGTGGTGGTGCGCGGCCTGCGCGCCGTGTCCGACTTCGAGTTCGAGTTCCAGCTCGCCAACATGAGTCGCCACCTGGACCGCGAGATCGAGTCTGTGTTCCTCACCCCGCAGGAGCAGTTCACGTTCATCTCATCAACACTGGTCCGGGAGATTGCCGTTCTGGGGGGTAACGTGGCTGAATTCGTGCATCCGATCGTCGAAGCGGAACTGAAAAAACAGCGGCGCGTTTGAAGCCGATGAAAAGCGCAATGCCACCGGGGCTCGAAGGGACTTGGGCGCCGATCGCGGCCAGTGTGTCCGGCAAGGAGTTGCTCGTCGCGGAGCTGCGGGTCAAATACCTCATCCTCGACGGACACGACTACAACATTGTTGATCGCAGCAACCAGGTGGTCGACCGGGGCGAGTACCTGGTGAACGACAGCGCCCGCCCATGGACAATCGATATCGTCGGTCGCGACGGCCCCAACGCGGGCCGCAGCATGCTGGCGATCTTTGAGCTGACGGGTGACCGGCTCACGGTGTGCTACAACCTCGACAGTGGCAACCGGCCGGGCGAGCCGCAGGCGGAAAGCGGACAAATGATGCTCAGCATCACCTACGAGAGAGCAACCAGCCTCCTGTCCTGATCCGCGTTACTTCTGACAGGTCGGGCAGTAGTACGTGGATCGCTGTCCCTGTGTGAGCTGTCGAACCGGCGTGGTACACGTGCGGCAAGGTTGTTTGTTGCGCTCGTAGACGAACAGCTTCTGGCGGAAATACCCGGGCTGGCCATCGGCCCCGACGTAATCGCGCAGCGTCGTGCCGCCTACCTTGATCGCCATCGACAGGACGGATTTCACCGCCTTGACCAGGCGGGTGACTTCCTGTCGAGTCAGGTTGCATGCCTGCCGTTTGGGCCGCACTTTGGCCTTGAAGAGGGCTTCACTCGCATAGATGTTGCCCACACCCACCACCAGTTGGCTGTTCATCAGCAACTGTTTGATGGCAACCTTGCGGCGGCGGGTCACACGCCACAGGTAGTCAGCATTGAAAGCCGCCTCCAAAGGTTCTGGAGCGAGCTTGGCCAACAACGGATGTTGTTCAGGATCCCCGGTGATGTAATGCAGGCTGCCGAAGCGCCGCGGGTCGTTGAATCGCAGGGTGTTGCCGGAGGAGAGGATGATGTCGAAGTGATCGTGCGGCAGGAGCGGCACATCCGCCGGCAATACGCGCAGGCTTCCTGACATGCCCAGGTGCAACATCAGCGTGCCGGAATCGAGCTCGAGCAGCAGGTACTTGGCCCGTCGTTTCGCATGTCGGATGAACTGTCCCGCAACCAGGTCGGGCAGGTCTTCCTGCACTTTCCAACGCAGCCGCTTCTCGTAGAGCCGCATCTCCACGATCCCGCGACCCACGACGTGCGGCTCGACTCCACGGCGGGTCGTCTCGACTTCGGGTAGCTCGGGCATGGGTGGGATTGTTGGGCCGGTCGCACAAATAAAAAAGCCCGGCGAGGCCGGGCTTTCTATTCGATGCGAGACGGGATTACTTGATCTTGGTCTCTTTGTACGGCACGTGCTTGCGCGCAACGGGGTCGAACTTCTTGATTTCCATCTTGTCCGGATGGAGGCGCTTGTTCTTGGTGGTCACATAGAAGTGGCCGGTGTCGGCGGTGGAGAGCAGCTTTACTTTCTCGCGCATGGGGGTCTCCTGGCCTTACAGCTTCACGCCATTGGCGCGAAATTCAGCGAGCACGGACTCGATGCCCTTCTTCTCAATCGTACGCAGGCCGGCGGCCGAAATGCGTAGCGACACCCAGCGCTTCTCGGTCTCGACCCAGAAACGTTGTGTGTGCAGGTTGGGCAGGAAGCGACGACGCTTCTTATTGTTCGCGTGAGAGACGCGATTTCCGACTGCCGGCCGCTTGCCGGTGATCTCGCAGACGCGGGACATACGAATCAACCTCGAGAATTCAGTGACTTGGAGTCGACGGAGCGGCCCAGACGCAGCACTGCGGGCAGGGCTGGCGACCGCACGGAGTCGGGCTTTATACCAGCCTCAGTATCCCGGGACAAGATCCGTCTACAACAGGCCGTGCTCGGAGAAGGAATAGCATCGACCGTCCCCGATGACGAAGTGGTCCAGCAGCCGCACCTCGATGAGGGACAAGGCGTCCCGCAGGCGCCGGGTGACCCTCTCGTCCGCCGGGCTGGGCTCTATCGAGCCTGACGGGTGGTTGTGTGCGACGAGGATCGAGGCGGCGTTATAAAGAAGCGTCTGGCGGACGATCTCCCGGGAATAGACATTGGCTCCATCGATTGTTCCGCGAAAAATCTCCTCAAATCCCAGCATTCGATGGCGATTGTCGAGGAAAATGCAGCAAAAGACCTCGTGGGGGCGGTCCCGCAGTTGCGCGAGCAGAAACTTACGCGTCGCCTCGGGTGTGGCGAGGGTCGGCGTCTCCCGAAGAGACTCCTGCATGGCGCGGCGCGAGATTTCGAGCGCAGCCTGGAGCATGGCGTACCGGGCTGGACCAATGCCTCGGCGGTTCTCCATTCGCTGGCGGTCGGCGCTCAGCATCTCCCGCAGCGAGCCAAAGTCCTCGATCAGGGAACGGGCAATATCGACCGCTGAGCGTCCCTTGGTCCCGGAACCGAGCAGCAGAGCGATGAGCTCGCCATCCGAGAGCGCTTGTGCGCCCCGCTCGAGGAGCTTTTCGCGGGGGCGCTCGGATTCGGGCCAGAAGCGGATGCCGGGGCGATCGCCCGGGGTCGCCCGAGTGCGGCGACGGGGCATGAGCCGGGGGCGCTTTGTCGAAAACACGGGCGGTTTGATTACGATCGGATTCGAGGTTTGCAGGGACATGCGTATGGGTTCCTTTCGACGCGGGACATGGAACATGCAGTTTGTGGGCAGTGGCGGTCGGGAGACAGGGGGACAAAGGTGGAGGTATTGGCAGAAATACTTGCTGCGGGGGCCCCTGATGCGCGGGCTCTTTGTTGTCGCCGTAGCGATGCTGCTTCCAGCATGCATTCCGGTGTCACATTGGCACTACTTCGCACCCAAGGTCACCGGTACCGTCACAATCGGCGGTCTCCCCGTAGACGGCGCCGAGCTGGTGTTATCGGACGGTCATAAGACGACTACCGCTTCCACAGACAGCACCGGTCATTTCAACATCGGCCCGCTGCGAACTCGCGAAGCCACTACCTGGCTGATCGGTGATCCGCTCTACGGCTACTCACTCGATATCCGAGTAGCAGATTCCCAGTACCGAGGCCTAACCGCATTCAGGTCAGGGTATGCGCCCGCCGAACTCGAGGTCACCTGCGACATCTCAAAACCTTCCGTAGTCTGCACGCCTCGTTGATTTACGGACACGGAGGAATCGAGTATTCATTCGTGTGATGCCTGAAAGTCCACGGTGGAATCGCATTGCGCACCTTCCAGAGTCCGAGACGTTTATCTCTGGCTTCAGACTCAAACGTACACCACTGCCGATCGGGACCCTTGATGTAGTGGCGGTACACCCACGCCTCTCCCCGCGACACCATCTCCGCATTGACGTTGGTTTGCCCCACGAAAACCTTGGCGACCATTCGCGAGTAGCGATCCTGGTTGATCGGCTCGAGACTCACCTGCTTGCGCTCGACCATCCAGCGCAGCGTGCTGGCTGATTCGTATCCACCCGGCTGGTTGTGCTCAGGCGCATCAATCCCATACAGCCGAACCCGAATGACTCCCGAGCTCAACTGAACCACAATCGTATCCCCGTCAACGACCCGCGTGACGGTTCCGACCAGGACAGTATGCGGATAACGAGCTGCTCCACAGAGCAGAAAGACCAGAAGCAGGATAAGGGTGCGCATGAGGCAATCATAACAAGGTGTATATCCTCGATGCGGGCCGACACGGCGCTAAGCAGATTATCTTAGCGCGCATCAGTGGGGACTGACACGTCATTGATAGGCCTCCTTTGGCCGAACTGTGCCACGGAAGGTTTGGCACACGAAGACTGTGTAGGCGAGCACGGACGGCACCAACACCGTCTTTCCCACCAGCATGACCGTTCACGACTTGGAGGGACGCTGCGCCCCGACGTGGGATGCAGACCCACAGCGGGCTCGAAATAAGAGGGGCCCGAAATAAGTTTTTGCGCGAAAACACTAGAAATCCAGCCTTCCTTTCGGAGCTTCCGCGCTGTACCGTGTGCACTCCGAAAAGCGATTCGAGCATGTGGAGGTAGTTCCATTGACTTTATCAGCCGCAACCAAAATGGTTAGATTCATGCTGCAGCAACTCCTAAAGCGGGTTCGGCCACCGAAGAGACGCGGGCGCATGAGGATGACGCTGACGAAATCCGGAGTAGTAAAATACGACGTTGATTCAATCCTCCGAAGCAAGGCCGGTCAGAAATTGTTAGCCGATTCGGAAGCCTTGAGCCGAACGCTCCGATTGAAACGAGCCGCAGAATAGTCAGGTCGTGCGAAATCAATTTGCGGCTGGGAGAGCACGATAATGAAAATGCCCGATGCCGACGTACCTCTTTCGAATCAGCGCGATCAACTCTCTGGGTGCTGAGCGACGCAGAAGCTGACGCAGATTCTCAAGACCGAGGAAAATCGTGCCGCCGCCAATTACTCTGCAGCAGATGTCGAAGCGACAGCTTGAATATGGGGTCGATGAGATCCTTGCAGGGGACGACTCGAACGCGGACTCTGCTCGGAGTCCGCTAACAACATCGCTGAATGACCAGGAGAAACGTCGCAGAGATCGGAGGCATGAAAGAGCAATATCGTACGCGACAATGCTGCATTACGGCATGCTGGATGAAGCGGTATCTTGCTAAGGCCTCGTTGCAAGTATCGGGGCACTCGGAGATAGTAGGAACGAACAACTCTAACAACTAGCCAATTAACTAACGCGAAGTCCCTAACAGAACGGACTCACAGGGGTAACAAGGAATGGGCCGCTATCGAGCTCTCTGGAAGACATTAAAATGGTACGAGCGGGTAACTCTTCGCTTAGCTGCATTGATTCTCGCAGCTGCGGCAGTTGCCTGGTTTTTCGGTAGTGAAACCCTGGAATGGGCGGTTCACGTATCGGAGCCAGCGTTTATAGCGATTGGAGCTCTTTCCGTTATCTTAGTGTGGGCCCAGGTTCGATCCGCCAGTGTGTTGGAACGGGAACAGAACATATGGAAGCGCGTGCTATGTATGCATGAGCACTTCAATGACGTCCCAAGGCCCGAAAGGGCTGAATCGGTACGCAGATATCTTCTTGAAATCGGAGTGACGAACCCACCCTCAGCCTATCGCCCCCTGACGTCCCAGCAGTCCGACGTGATTGTTAGCGACACAGGTAATGAACACCGAGCTCCGGCCAAGGTTCTGATCACCTTATATTTGAACGATTGGGAGAGCTTTTGCGGCGCGATCGCGATAGGCGCAGTGGACGAGGATTATGCCCGGGATATGGAAGGAACGCGCCTGATCGACGCTTTTTTTGGCTACAGGGAGGTAATTAACAGATTTAGAGCTGCTTATGAGGGTGACTCAAAATCGAGCAACGGATCAACTGCCGCAGAGCCATTCGCACATAAGCTATACATCGAGCTTCAGGAAACCGCGCTCAAATGGCACCTTTCCAGATGTGCGGAATTAAAGGCTCAGGAGAAGCGCTTAGCGGCCGTTAACCAAGAGGCAGACGCGAAGCGAGCTGAAGCAAAGCGGCAGGAGCGGATTTTTCCGAAAGCCAGGGACCGAGATCACGGTGACTTTTGACACCCCGGCGGTCATTGATTTTAAGACGGCCGGAACCCACAATCCTGTTACGGATTGATTCACAGTATCGAAGGAGAATCTGTCATGTTGTTAATTGAGAAAGGCGGCTGGTAGGTCCCTTCGTTGAGGGATCACGGAGCGGTCCACACATTTGTTTGCTAAGTCCGATTGAATACCTTGACGATTGAGCGCTCGCCTCGTTCAGCGAGCGCCTTTTGTACGCCACAAACGGGGGCGCCCGACTCGCACAAACCTCCGATTAATCATTTAGTTAGAGACGGCCCCGACAGCCAACCAAGCTGCACGTTGCGTTGGACAGCTCAAATTCTTTCCCAATTTTGACCTGACGAACCTGGTCGATTGGATTAGCGTATTCTTGTGTGCCGGGATATGCGACCACCCGCGCTTTCTAAAGAATAACTTTCCAGCCAGTTCATGAAGGGCGTCCGAATTTGACCCCGGGGCTGCCGCGCGAACGAGCGTAGCGCCCAAGGCTCACGAACAGCCGGCCGTCTTTAAAGACGATGCGGGCATCTGCGCGCTTTCCAACATCTGGCCGTGACTATTTGAGCCCCATCTAGGCTTCGATCCTAATGATAGCCCTCGCCCGGCTGAACTTTGCCGCGGAAGGTGTGGTACACGAAGAATGTGTAGCCGAGGACGAAAGGCACCAACACGGTCGTTCCCACCAGCATGAATGTTTGTGACTTGGGAGACGCGGCGGCGTCCCAGAGGGTGATGGAGGGCGGGGCCAGGTAGGGCAGAGTTGAGATCGCGAGGCCGACGAACGAGATCACGAACAATCCGACTGCGGCGTTGAAAGCGACCGTGGGGTGGCGGCCGTTGAGGCCCCGCCAGCAGGAGACCGCCAGGGCAGCAGTAATCAGAGGCACAGGGGATAGGTAGGCGATGTGCCAACCGCTGAACCAACGCTGCGCCACGCGCTCGAACTGCAGCGGTGTCCAGATGCTGACCACGACAATGAAAGCAATCAGCGTCAGCAGCAAAGGCCTGGCGTAGCGGCGCGCGGTTTTCTCGACATCGCCCGTTGTCTTCATCACGAGCCAGCACGAACCGATCAGGGCGTAGCCAACGACCAGGCCAAATCCGCACATCACGCTGAACGGGCTCAACCAATCGAGCGAGCCACCCGCGAACTGGCCATGTTCGACGTGGAAGCCGTTGAGGATGCCGCCCACCATTGTGCCTTGGGCAAAGGCAGCCACGGTGGAGCCACCCGCAAAAGCAATATCCCACTTGCGATGATGCGGTTTCGCGACCCAGCGAAATTCAAACGCCACGCCACGGAAGACCAATGCCAACAGCATCGCAATCAAAGGAACATACAACGCAGGCGTGATGATGGAGTACGCCAACGGAAATGCCACGAGGAGCCACACGCCGCCCAGCACCAACCAGGTCTCGTTGCCATCCCAGAACGGCGCCACCGAATTCATCATCTGGTCGCGTTCGATCTCTGCGGGGAAGTAGGGGAATAAAATACCCACCCCGAGATCGAACCCGTCCAGGATCACGTACATCGCCACCGCGAGGCCGACTACACCGGTGCTGATGACGGGCAACCAAAACGCGTATGTGGCGGTCATTCGTGTGCCCCCAACGACAGCGGCCGGTTGGGCAATGCTTCGGGCGCAGGTGCCGGCTTCGGCCCTGCAAGTACGAGTCTGCGGATGTAGTAAATGCCGACAGAAAAGACGACCGTATAAACGAGGACGAACGCAACAAGCGATGTCGCAACAGTTGCCGCCGAAACAGACGACAACGCATTTTCGGTCCGCGTGATCCCATAGGCGACATACGGCTGCCGCCCCGACTCAGTGGTAATCCAGCCCGCCAATATGGCAATGAACCCGATCGGCCAGGAGTAAGTGGCCGCCTGTAGATACCAGCGAGTCGTAAACAACGTCCCGCGCTTCCAGAGGAAAGCGCCCGTCAAACCCAGGGCAACCAGCAAAACACCAATGCCGACCATGATGCGAAAGGCAAAGAAGACCGGCAGCACTGGCGGGCGGTCCTGCTTGGGAAAGTCCTTGAGACCGGCATAGCGTCCATTCAGATCGTGCTTCAGGATCAGCCCGCCTAACCGCGGGATCGCAATCTCGGCGAGGTTCCTCTCCCCCTCCTGATCCGGAATACCGAACAGCACGAGGGCGGCGGGCCCGGTGTTTTCCCAGTGGCCCTCCATGGCGGCGATCTTTGCGGGTTGATGCTCCAGGGTGTTCAGGCCGTGCTGATCGCCGAAGAACATTTGCGCGGGTCCCAGGATAGCCACCATCCCGATGCCCATCCTGAGCATGGTGCGTGCTTCTTCCTGAAACTTGCCTTGGAGCGTGTATCGAGCGCCAGCGGCCAGCACGACGACGGAGGTCGTCAGATAGGCGGCGGTCATCATATGAGTGAAGCGGTACGGGAAGCTGGGATTGAAGATCACCTGAAACCAATCCACTGGGATGGCGATACCGTTCACCACGGTGTGCCCCGCGGGCGTCTGCATCCAGCTATTCGCCGCGAGGATCCAGAAGCCGGAGATCATCGTCCCCACTGCCACGAGCACGGCAGAGGTTACGTGCAGCCACGGCTTCACCCGCGTCCACCCGAACAACATGATCCCCAGGAAGGTCGACTCGAGGAAGAACGCCGTCAGAACTTCGTAGCCAATCAGCGGTCCAATCACGTTGCCGGTTGCCAGGGAATAGCGGCTCCAGTTCGTACCTAGCTCGTACGAGAGCGGGATACCGGATACCACCCCCATCGCGAACGACACTGCGAATATCTTGGTCCAGAACCGGGCTATTCGAAGGTAGTGGTCACTGCCACTGCGACGCCAAAGCACGAGCAGGGTGGCCACGAAGGCGGAGGACCCGATCGAGAACGCCGGAAAGATGATGTGGACGCTGATGGTGAACCCGAACTGGATTCGGGCGAGCAGCAGAGCGTGTGGATCCATCGCTGACTCTCAGGCTGCCGGGGGCAGCGGCGACTTAACCTAATGCTGCACAGTCTAGTCCGGAACTCTTCGGCTGGCGGGCCCTTTCGCTCCTTCGAGGGAGGCGCCGGTAGCCCTTCTTAGTTCGCCGCTAAGCTCTTGTTCTGGAAGGCGATAGCCTACACTAGTGTCCCTCGGCAAAGGGAACTTTTTTAGCGGTTTAGCACTCCAATTGCCCGAGTGCTAAAGTATGGACCCAACCAGGGAGATTCAATGACCACAGGTACAGCAATCGTCGCCCGGAATAGTGATCTGGCTCTTGCCGGTCCGCTCGGCAGCCTCGACGCTTATTTGGACCGGGTCAGCCGTATTCCCGTTCTCAGTCGGGAAGAAGAGAAGGAGCTGGCCGAGCGCTTTCGAGGTCAGGAAGACCTGGGCGCCGCCCGTGAGCTCGTCCTCTCGCATCTTCGATTTGTCGTTCACATTGCCCGCGGCTACAGCGGGTATGGGTTGCCCATTGGAGACCTCATCCAGGAAGGCAACGTTGGCCTGATGAAGGCCGTGAAGCGCTTCGACCCGAGCGTCAACGTGCGTCTCGTGTCGTTCGCCGTCCATTGGATCCGTGCGGAGATCCATGAGTACGTGCTGCGCAACTGGCGTCTGGTGAAGATCGCCACCACGAAGGCTCAACGCAAGCTGTTCTTCAACCTGCGTCGGTTGAAGAAGAACCTGACGTGGCTGACTGCGGAAGAGACCGCCGCTGTTGCTCGCGACCTGGGTGTCACCCCAAGTGAAGTGAGCGAGATGGAGAAGCGTCTCGCCGCGCGCGACATGTCGTTCGATCCGACGCCTGAGTCCGATGACGAGGAAGTCTACAGTCCCGCATCGTATCTGCCGGCCGCGGATGCAGATCCGGCCGAAAGCGTAGAAGACGCTGAGTGGGAATCTGACTCATCCAATCGCCTGCAAGCGGCGCTCGGTCGGTTGGACGATCGCAGCCGGGACATCCTGCAGAAGCGTTGGATGGCCGACGATAAGGCCACGCTTCACGAGTTGGCGGACAAGTACGGCGTCTCGGCCGAGCGCATCCGTCAGATCGAAGCCAACGCCCTGGGCAAGCTCCGGGGCTACATGGGTGAGTCTGCTGCTGCATAACAGCAGAGGCTCTCTCTGAAGAGTTAGACCGCTCTAGTTCTTTCTGCCGCCAAGGGGGCAGTCAACAAACCCAACACACTGACAGGTGTCGGGTTTTTTCTTTTGCGCGCCCGGCTTTCGCATTCCTTTCCTTGCTGCCACGCTTGAGGCATTTATGCCACAGTGGGAACTTTCACAATATACTGCCGTTCTCAGTACTGTGTGATGTCCACACATGCTTCGTTGCTACACCGCAACAGTGGTGTAAGACATCGTAACAACAAGAGGTAATGAGAAGTGCGGACGATGAAGAGAGCTCTGTTGATGTGCGCCGTTGCTATCCCGGCCGTGGTTGTATCAACCATGGCGGCGGCAGTCCCCGGTGACGAGTGGTACATCACTCCTCAGGTAGGAGGTATCTCGCCCGACCACCAGCGTGATCTCAGACACAACGACTGGCTGTATGGCGTCGCGCTCGGGCGCGAGATGGGACCTTTCATTAATATGGAGTTGAATTTCAACGGAGCGCGCGTCAACGACGGCCGCGGTACCGGCCACCTCGACACGTACGGGTATTCAGTGGACGTGTTGGGAATCCTCAACCGAAACGGCTTGTTCTCACCCTACCTGACTGCGGGTGTGGGCGCAGAGAGCAACGTGCAGGTACCCGGCAACCCGCTGACGAATCAGACCAAGCTGATGACGCAGGCCGGCGTGGGCACGTACATCAACCTGTGGCGGAGCGCCGACGGCACGAGTGCCTTCTCGCTGCGCCCGGAAGTGAAGGCACGCTGGGATGATCCGGGTAAGGGCGATCACCTGGTCGACTACATCGCCATGTTGGGATTCCAATACTCGTTCGGCGGTAGCAAAACCCCGGCTCCCACTCCGCCACCACCGCCTCCGCCACCGCCGGCGGAAACGTCACCGGCACCTGCGCCCGTTGCAGCACCTGCAACGCCGCCGGACAGCGACCATGACGGCGTACCGGACAACATTGACCAGTGTCCGAATACACCAGCCGGAGTTCAGGTTGACGCAGTGGGTTGTCCGCTGAAGGGATCGATCACACTGGAAGGTGTCAACTTTGAGCACGACTCAGCGGCGCTGACGGTGGCTTCGAACGCGCCGTTGGACGCGGTGGCTGACGGCCTCAAGAAGCATCCGCGACTGAAGGTTGAGATCCAGGGTCACACCGACAGCACCGGCGCGCTGGCATACAACATGAAGTTGTCGCAGAAGCGTGCGGACTCGGTCAGGGACTACCTGGTCCACAGCGGAGCCAACCCGGATCAGCTCGTAACCAAGGGCTACGGACCGACGCAGCCGGTTGCGAACAACAAGACCGCGGAAGGCCGAGCAAAGAACCGCCGTGTGGTGATGTTTGTCGTCAGCAACCCTGGCGACGTGAAGGTGGAAGGCGCCGGCACGACCCAGGAGAGCCCCGCCACAGCGACACCGCAGTAACGTAACGGCGTTCGCGCGGTAGCAGCCCGGGGCCAGGACGGCTTCGGGCTGCGACTTGCAGCCGCATCCTCTCGAGCGTAGCGTGGCGGTATGCGGACCGTCACGGACTGGCTGGGGGAATACGGCGCGAGCCACGAGAATCCAACCAACGAGCTATTGCACTGGATCTGCGTGCCGTTGATTGTGCTGACCGTGTTTGGGCTCCTGTGGTCAGTGCCGGTACCCATCCTGTTTTGGAGCATTTCGCCCTGGGTCAATTGGGCGACTGTCGCAGCGTTTGCGGCGCTGCTGTATTACCTGGGGTTGTCTCCCGCGCTCACAGTGGGAGCTTTCATCGCATTCACGGTGTTACTGCTGATCACGCAGTGGCTGACAACATTGCCGTGGCCACTGTGGCTGACATCGGTCAGCATCTTCGTAGTTGCCTGGTTCGGTCAGTTCATCGGCCATGCCATTGAAGGCAAGCGCCCGTCGTTCTTCAAGGACCTGCAATTCCTGCTGATAGGCCCGTTGTGGCTGTTAGCCGCGGCGTATCGGAAGATTGGCCTGCGCTACTGAGGATCGCTACCCGGGATACCACCAACCGCCGCTACACGCACGGCTTCGGTGACACGCTCGTGGACCGTCTTATCCAGCGGATCCGGCACCAACTCATCCGGGCCCGCCAGCGATGCAATGGCATTCGCAGCAGCCATCAACATCGCATCCGTGAAATGATTCACGCGCGCGCTGAGTACCCCTTTGAACAACCCCGGGAACGCCAGCACGTTGTTGATGCCCTTGCCGTCGGCCGCAAACGCAGCGCCGCGCTCCCTTGCAACCAGCGGCTCGATCTCCGGGTCCGGATTCGACAACGCCAGGATGATCTGGCCCGGCCGCACCCACTCAGGTTTGATCAGTCCTTTGACACCGGTGGTGGCAATAACAATATCCGCCCGAGCCATGATGTCCTGAAGCGAGGCACCCTGACCGCCCAACGCCTCGATTCGTGCAATCGCATCTGGACTGCGATCCGCACCGAGCACGTGTGCGACGCCATACGCGCGCAACATGCGCACGATGCCGGTACCCGCGGCACCGAGCCCGATCTGCCCAATAACACTATCCCGCAAATTTCGCCCCACCTTCCGGGCAGCATTGATCAGCGCCGCCAACGCAACAACCGCCGTCCCATGCTGATCGTCATGCAACACCGGCTTAGCCACACGTTCACGCAGCTTCCGCTCGATCTCAAAACACTCGGGCGCCGCAATGTCCTCGAGCTGAATGGCACCGAAGGACTGCTCTATGGCCGCCACCGCATCGACCACGCGATCCGGCTGTGTTTCGGACAGCAGGATGGGCACACCGCTGAGACCGACCAGATCCGCAAACAACGCAGCCTTACCCTCCATCACGGGTAATCCGGCCAACGCGCCAATGTTGCCCAACCCCAATATCGCGGTCCCGTTGGTTACGATCGCGACCGTGTTATCCAGGTTGGTGAATTCGTGAGCCGCCGCCGGATCGGCCTTGATTGCGAGACAGACACGGGCAACTCCAGGCGTATACACATCCCTGAGCACCTGTAGCGTGTTGATAGGCAGGCTGGCAACAGTCTTGATCTTGCCGCCGCGGTGGCGATTGAAGACACGATCCGACTTCCCGAGGAAGCGCGCGATCGGCAACTGGTCGATGCGATCGTAGAGATCGCGACTGGCCGCTTCGTCGATCTCCAGGGTGATTTCCCAAACCGTTCGGCCCTGGCTGCGCCGCACCGCACTCAGGTGCTCGATGATGAGACCTGCCTCGGCAATCACCATGAGGACCTTGGCGAGGCTGCCAGGTTGATGAACGGTTTCGACAATCAGGATTTCCGGAATCTTCACGAGGCGGCCCGCACCTTCAGCGCAAACCTCGATGATACGATGGCGCACGATTCGATTGAGAGGGGGAGAATCACGTGGCCGATCTGGATCCCATAGATCTGTTCGACGTTCGCAGCGCACTCACGGAAGAAGAGCGCATGGTGCAGGATTCCGTGGCACGGCTGGTGGACGAGAAAGTCCTGCCGATCATCCAGAAGTGCTTCGAAGAGCATCATTTCCCGCGTGAGCTCGTTCCCGAGCTGGCTGCCCTGGGATTGCTCGGCTCTTCCATCGAAGGCTATGGGTGCGCGGGGCTGAACGGGATCTCCTATGGCCTGATTTGCCAGCAGCTCGAGCGCGGCGACTCCGGCATCCGCAGCTTCGTCTCCGTGCAGTCCTCCCTGTGCATGTATCCGATCTACGCCTTCGGCTCCGAGGAGCAGAAGCAGCGCTATCTGCCCCGCATGGCGAAGGGGGAGCTGATTGGTTGCTTCGGTCTCACCGAGCCCCATGGGGGGTCGGATCCTTCGAACATGAAGACTCATGCCAAGCGCTCAGGTCAGGACTGGGTGCTCAATGGCGCGAAGATGTGGATTACCAACGGGGCCATCGCCGACCTCGCGGTCGTGTGGGCGATGACCGAGGAAGGCATCCGCGGGTTCATTGTGGACAAGGGTGCGCCGGGGTTTGCCGCTACGGAGATCGAGCACAAGTTCTCACTCCGCGCCTCCGTCACGGCGGGGCTGTTCTTCGACAACGTCCGGGTGCCTGAGGAGAACGTGCTGCCGGGGGTGGTGGGGCTCAAAGGGCCGCTGTCCTGCCTGACCCAGGCGCGCTATGGCATCGCCTGGGGGGTGATCGGGGCGGCCCAGGCCTGTTTGGCGCAGATGCTGGACTACACGCACGAGCGGGTGCTGTTCGGCCGCACGCTGGCCCACAACCAGACCATCCAGGTGCGCCTGGCCGAGATGGCCCGGCAGATCACCACCGCGCAGTTGCTGGCGCTGCAGTTGGGGCGCTTGAAGGACGCAGGGGTGATGACCCCGGCGCAGGTGTCCCTGGCCAAGTGGAACAACTGCCGCATGGCGCTCGACATCGCCCGCGATGCCCGCGACATGTTGGGTGGGGCGGGCATCAGCGCCGAGTATGTGCCCATCCGCCACATGCTCAACCTCGAGAGTGTCATCACCTACGAGGGCACCGAGACCATCCATCAGTTGACCATCGGACGTGCGTTGACGGGCGTCAACGCGTTCTAACACCGCGCCCGCACAGTTGACACGTGACGATGCGGGGGTGACGCGCTCGGCGCGGACGCCCGCGCAGGGAAAGACCTCGCTACGCGATTGACGCTGGCCATGCGAGTGCCTGCGCAGGGAAAGCCTGCGCTATGCGATTGGCGCCGGCACCCGACATCGCAGCGACTCAACTCACGACCCCCAGCGCCAACAGGACCAGCAAACCCAACACGTTAAAAAACCACTCTTTCCGACTCAATCCCAGCGCATTCATGATCCGTCTCCATCTCACCGATGGAGCTATTTCGCCGCAGGCGCCGCGCAACCACGGGGCGGAAAAGTGTCATCCCGCCCCGGAATTGTGGCGAAAAATGGCAGCCCGCCCTCGCCACATGAATGCTGCATGAATGCCGCACAACCGGAGGCAAGTCACACCCCGCGCCATGTACGGCGCACCCTCCGCGCGGTAGCCTATGGCTATGAAACGCACCGTCGCCATCGTCGAAGACGAGCCTGCAATCCGTGACAACTACGCCGCCGCGTTCACCCGCGAAGGCTATGTGGTTCGGACATATCCCAACCGCTCACAGGCCATGACGGCTTTCGCGGCGCGGTTGCCCGACCTCGCTGTCATCGACATCTCTCTGGAAGATGAGCCGGAAGGCGGCTACGAGTTGTGCCGCCAGCTCCGCGCACTCTCAGCGGAGCTACCCATCATCTTCCTCACGGCGCGCGACAGCGAGCTCGATGCCGTGTCCGGTCTACGACTCGGTGCGGACGACTTTCTGACGAAGGATTTGAGCCTCGCGCATCTCATTGCGCGCGTGAATGCCCTGTTTCGCCGGGTTGAGGCGCTACGACGCCCCACTGAAGCAACGCAGATTATCCGCCGGGGCTCGCTGACCCTGGATTCCGAGAAAATGCAGGTGGAATGGAACGGCCAGGTCGTACTCCTCTCGCTCACGGAGTTCTGGATCGTGTACGCGCTCGCACGCCATCCGGGCCACGTCAAAAATCGTCAACAACTGATGGATGCCGCCAACGTCGTGCTGGATGACAACACCATCACGTCGCACGTCAAACGCATCCGCCGCAAATTCCAGACCATTGATCCAAAATTCGACGGTGTGCAGACCGTGTACGGCATGGGATATCGATGGGTTGACTGAACAATCCACCGGTTCATGTCGATACGCCTAAAACTGCTGCTCCTCGGACTCGCAACGCTGGTTCTCCCGTGGGCCGGTTGTCGATATGCGCGGGAAATGGAAACCGCGCTGCGCGAAGGCGAACAGAGCTCCCTGCTGTCGGTCGCCCAATCCATCGCGGCCTCCCTTCAGGGCCGGACTGATCTGCTTTATCGGCGTCCGCCACCGACGCCAACCACAGATGAGACGCCGACTAACGAAGGCGCGGCAGCCAAAACCGACGACAAACCCAGTCCGTACGATGTGCGTCCCGTACTGCTCCCATCACAGCCGTTCCTGGATGGCTACGTAGAAGAGTGGCCACAGAGCAAGGTGGCCTGGCATTACTACACCCACGGCCAACATCGCTTCGGCCTCATCTCCGGCGTGTTTGAACGAATGCTGTACGTGATGCTCGACGTCCAGGACGAGCACCTCGTGTATGACACTCCCGGTGGCAGCCCGCTGGATCCCAGCACGTTCGGTGATCGAATCTGGGTTGGCTTTGATGGGCCGGACGGCCGCCAGCAACAGGTCTTCATTGCCGCGACCGGCCCAGGGACGGTCACCGCTCGCCGCATCGAGACCGGAGAGTACGGCCAACTCACCGCGGTCACTGAAACGCGCATCCTGGGCGCACTGCAACCAACCAGCCAGGGGTATCGCCTGGAAATGCGGATCCCGCTGTCGATGTTGAATGAGCACTTTGGTGTGCTCATCGACGATCGCAATCAACGAGGCGCGGATCCGGTGAGCTACGGGACCCTGCGCAGCGACGATCTGCACACGGTCGGTCGACTGATTGTGGCGTCGCCGGAATTGACGCTGTATCTCAAGCAGTTCAACCAGGCAGGGGTGCGCATCGCAGTATCGGCGCCGGAAGGACGACTTCTGGCACAGGCGGATGCCCTGGCGGTCCCGAGCGCGCTCGCACCGGAACGTGGAATCCTTACCCAGTTCTACCGCCGCTTCGTCGACCGACCCGGCACACGGCGAATCATCGACTCCAAGGCTGATATCTATGACCGCGAGCACAAGCAGGTGATTGGCTCGCTTCAAGTGTCCCAGACCGAGGATCGGTGGCTGGTGCTGCGTGATCGTGCCCTGACGCACATGTTGAACCTGACGTTGATCATCAGCGCAGTCGCTGTGATTGCGACGTTCATCTTCGCGGCGTCGCTTGCTGTTCGGCTTTCGCGGTTGCGTACTGCGAGCGAATCGGCGCTGACTCGTGATGGCGTGGTAACGACGACCTTTCCAGAGACCGGCTCTTCCGATGAGCTGGGTGACGTCGCGAGAGGCTTCTCAACGCTCCTGCACCGGCTGAACGAATACACAGGGTACTTGCGTACGCTTGCTGGAAAACTCGCACACGAAATTCGTACGCCGCTGACGATCGTCCGGTCCTCGCTCGAAAATCTGGAGTCAGAGGGCGTGTCGTCTCCTGCCAAGGTATACCTCGACCGGGCGCGGCAGGGCAGCGAACGCCTCAATCGAATACTGATCGCCATGGGCGCTGCGACCCGTGTGGAAGAGGCAATCAGCAACGCAGAGCGCATGCGCTTCGACCTGGTCCCGGTGGTGAAGGCGGCTTCAGACTCGTATCGCATCGCATTCCCGCAGCGGGCCTTCGCGACGGAGACGCCGGATGAGCCAGTGGTCATCGACGGCGCGCCGGACCTGATCGTTCAGATGCTCGACAAACTCGTCGACAACGCCGTCGATTTCAGTCCAACCGGTGCGCAAATTGTTTTACGCGTGCGGCTGGAGCTGGAAGCGGCAGTGGTCGAAGTGGACAACCCCGGACCGCCGCTCGACCCCTCTATTCGCGACCGGCTGTTTGAGTCGCTGTGGCAGTCACGGACTGGCGACTCTGACGACAGCCGCCCCCACTTCGGGCTGGGACTTTACATAGTGCGGCTCATCGCGGAATTTCATAACGGAAGAGCTGAAGCCGGCAGTCTTCCTGGCGACACAGGAGCTCGCTTCACCGTTCATTTGGCGCGGTGACGCCCGGATACCGCCAGGTTGGCGCAAACCAATCTCGAAGTCAGTTAAATACGACATGGAAAGTTCACCTAAAGCGCGTAGACTTTAAAGCGTGATAAGGGCGCCTGGGCCGCGCAAGTGAGCGGATTCACTTGAGTTTCGGTTCCCTGGCACCGGGTTTGCTTTAAATTTCTGGCTGCGTCGCGCGTCCGGGTGATGCGTGGAGCGCACAACAGGAGGGACTGACAACAAGAAAGCTCGGGGAATCGACGCGGGCACGGGTAACGGCAATCACGAACTTGTTGGGGTTGTCAGAAACGGTCAGCGCGTGAATTGACACGCCAGCCATGTCATTAGAGGCCGGGACTTTGGTCCCAGCGTTTCAGCCGCAAAGCATAGATGCTCGTGACGACGCGACACGCCGGTGTGCAGACAGGGCGACTTTGAGTCGAATTTATGCCCGCACCCGGCCGGAGCTGACAGCGATCTACCGAGCCATTGTGGGAAGCACTTAAAGCCCCGCCGTATCACTACGACGGGGCTTTTTTATGGGCGGAGCAAACGTTGTCTGCTTCGCTCACCGGCGGCCGTTTGCTCAGGTGATGCCGAGGTAGCCCAATATTCCCTTCGCGGCTTCACGGCCTTCGAATACGGCTGTAACAACCAGGTCCGAGCCACGGACCATATCTCCACCCGCAAACACCTTCGGGTTGGTCGTCTGGAATTGCGCGGTAGCGCCTGCGGTCACCCGCACACGGCCGTTGTTATGCAACCGAATGTCATGTTGGTCAAACCACGTCGGGGGACTCGGCAGGAAGCCGAAAGCGATAATCACCGCGTCCGCCGGCAAAACCTGCTCTGAGCCCGGGATCGGCTCGGGCACGCGACGGCCGCGCGCATCCGGCTTACCGAGCCGCGTCTCAACCAGCTTCACACCTTCCACACTATCCGAGCCCACAATCTCGATGGGCTGCCGATTGAAGAGGAACTCCACGCCCTCTTCCTTGCTGTTCTTGTAGTCACGCCGCGATCCCGGCATGTTGTGCTCATCGCGCCGGTAGGTGCACGTCACGGACTCCGCGCCCTGCCGAATAGCGGTGCGATTGCAGTCCATTCCAGTGTCACCACCACCCAGCACCACAACACGCTTACCGCGCATGTTGACCAGGCGCTCCGCGCTTCCCGGAATCCGCAACTCGTGGTTGATATTGGAAATGAGATACGGAAGTGCCTCATGGACGCCAGGCAGATCCTCGCCGGGGAAGCCGCCCTTCACATAGCTATACGTCCCCATGCCGAGGAACACAGCGTCGTATTCGGCCAGCAGGCTCTCGAACGTAATGTCGGCCCCCACTTCGACTCCGAGCCGGAACTCGACACCCATGCCCTCCATGACTTCGCGGCGCTTCTCGACCACCTGCTTTTCGAGCTTGAACGGCGGGATGCCGAACGTCAGCAGACCGCCGATTCTCGTGTAGCGATCAAACACCACAGGTGTAACGCCGCTGCGAACCAGGATGTCCGCGCAACCCAAGCCCGCAGGTCCAGCGCCGACAATAGCGACGCGTTTACCCGTGGACTGGACGTTGGACATGTCCGGCTTCCAACCGCGCTTGAAAGCCTCGTCGGTGATGTATTTTTCAATGGACCCGATGGTGACCGCGCCCAACCCATCATTGAGCGTGCAAGCACCCTCGCACAACCGATCCTGCGGACAGATCCGCCCGCAAACCTCCGGCAGCGAGTTGGTCTTGTGCGACAGCTCCGCAGCTTCAAACAGGTTGCCTTCCTGGATGAGCTTCAGCCAGTTGGGGATGTAGTTGTGAACCGGGCATTTCCATTCGCAGAAGGGATTGCCACAGGCCAGGCAACGGCCCGCCTGCTGCCCCGCCCCCTGGGCGTCATACGGAGCATAGATCTCCGCGAAGGAGGCAATGCGCGTCTCGACCGGGAATTTCGCCGGATCGGTGCGTGGGATATCGAGGAATTGTAGATTTTTGTCTGCCATATCACGCTGCTCGGCGCAGATTCTCAATGAGCGAGTCGATGGAAGCCGCCTTCGGCTTCACCACCCAGAACTTGCCAATGTAAGTGCGCAGGTCATTCAGGATTTCATCCGCCCACGCGCTGCCGGTCTCCGCGCGGTGCTGCTCGAGCAACCCTTCCAGGTGCTGCAGATGCGATTGCATGGATTCCGCATGAATGCGGCTGATGTCGATCAGCTCATGGTTGTAGCGGTCCACGAAGTCGCGCTGCAGATCCAGAACATAAGCGAATCCGCCCGTAAACCCGGCGCCGAAGTTGACACCGGTCCGGCCGAGCACGCATACGACACCACCGGTCATATACTCGCAACAGTGATCGCCGGCGCCCTCAATGACGGCCGTGGCGCCGGAGTTGCGCACGGCAAAGCGTTCGCCCGCGATGCCCGCCGCAAACAGGTGTCCACCCGTAGCTCCATACAGACAGGTGTTACCCATGATGATGGTTTCGTTGTGTACGAATCGCGCCGCGCGCGAATGTTGCAACACAATCTTGCCACCTGCCATGCCCTTGCCGACGTAATCGTTCGCATCGCCTTCCAGGTGCAGGTGCAAGCCGCCGGCATTCCAGACTCCAAAGCTCTGACCGACGTTGCCTTTGAGGCGGACGGTCAGCGGCGAGTCCTCCATGCCGTAGTTTCCCCAACGTTTCGCAATCTCGCCGGAGATGCGCGCACCGATCGAGCGGTTGTAGTTGTGAACCTCGTACTTCCACTCGCCCCCCTGCTTGCCTTCGATCGACGGCAGCATGTCCTTCACCATGCGCTCAGCGAGCTCGCCCTTGTCGAACGGCGCGTTTGACGGAGTAACGCAGAACTGCGGCGCATCGCTGGCGATGCCGGCCACCGACAGGAGCGGCTTCAGATCCAACTTGCGCTGGCGCTCGGTCTGGCCTTCGAGGGTTTCCAGGAACTCGGTGCGTCCAATCAGGTCCTGCAGGCTGCGAACCCCCAGGGAGGCCAGGATTTCCCGCACCTCGCGGGCCACGAACTGGAAGTAATTCATCACCATTTCCGGCAGGCCGATGAAGAACTTCGCACGCAGCACATTGTGTTGGGTCGCGACTCCGGTCGCACAGTTGTTGAGATGACAGATGCGCAGGTACTTGCAGCCGAGAGCGACCATGGGCGCCGTCCCGAACCCAAAGCTTTCCGCGCCGAGAATGGCGGCTTTGACGACATCGAGGCCGGTTTTGAGCCCACCGTCGGTCTGCACGCGTACGAGATGACGCATGTCGTTCAACCGCAGTGTCTGATGAGTCTCGGCAAGACCCAACTCCCACGGCGTGCCGGCATATTTGATGGAGGACAGCGGGCTCGCGCCGGTGCCACCGTCATAGCCGGAGATGGTGATCAGGTCCGCGTAGGCTTTCGCCACACCCGCGGCGACCGTGCCCACGCCGGGCTCGGCAACGAGCTTCACCGACACCAGGGCCTGCGGATTCACCTGCTTGAGGTCGAATATGAGCTGCGCCAGGTCTTCGATGGAATAGATGTCATGGTGCGGCGGCGGCGAAATGAGCCCGACCCCCGGCCGCGCAAAACGCAGCGAGGCGATCATGTCATTCACCTTGTGCCCCGGCAGCTGGCCGCCCTCGCCGGGCTTGGCGCCCTGCGCCACCTTGATCTGCAACACTTCGGCGTTGATCAGATACTCGGGCGTGACTCCGAAACGGCCGGAGGCCACCTGCTTGATCTTCGAGTTGCGCTCGGTGCGATACCGCGCCGGGTCCTCACCACCTTCGCCCGAGTTGGAACGGGCACCCAATCGGTTCATGGCAATGGCCAGGGCTTCGTGCGCTTCGGGTGACAAAGCGCCGAGCGACATGCCGGCACTGTCGAATCGCGCCAATACTGCCTGGGCGGACTCGACCTCATCCACCGGGATTGCCGCAGCGGTGCTCTTCAATCCCAACAAATCACGCAGGGTCGAAGCCGGCCGCTCATTCACGTGCCGGGCAAACAGCTTGTACTGCTCATAGTCGCCGGACATGACGGCCGCCTGCAGCGTCGCCACCACATCCGGGTTGTACATGTGGTACTCGCCGCCATGCACGTACTTGAGCAGGCCGCCCTGGTCCATCAGCTCGCGAGGATTCCAGGCGCGCTGCGCCAGCTTCACGGTGTCCGATTCCAGATCGGTGAAGTCCGAACCCTGGATGCGACTGTCAGTGCCCGTGAAGCACATGTTCACCACTTCGTCGGACAGGCCCACGATTTCAAACAACTGCGAGCTGCGATAGCTGCCGATGGTCGAAATACCCATCTTCGACATGACCTTGAACAGGCCTTTACGGACTCCCGCCCGATAGCTGCGACCCAACTCGAGGCGGATGGCGAAATCGAGCTTCACGCGCCCCTTGCGCATCATCTCGAACAGCACCTGGTAGGCCATGTAGGGATACACAGCCGTCGCGCCGTAGCCGACCAGACAGGCGAAGTGATGCGAATCGCGCGCCGTACCGGTCTCGATGAGGAGGTTGCACTTGCAGCGCAACCCTTTGCGCACGAGGTGGTGATTGACGGCGCCCGTAACCAACAGCGCGTGTGCCGGGATCTTCCCTTGGACGAGATATCGATCCGACAGCAACAGGACGAGCTTGCCGTCACGAACGGCCTTCTCTGCCTGTTTGCACATGCGTTGGATTGCAGCCTTCAACCCTTCCTGGGACGGGTCGTACTGCAGGTCGATGAATTCGTGCGAAACCTCTTTCAGGCCGAGGATCTGACGCAGCTTGCGCTGGGACAGAATCGGCGAGCCCAACACGATCTGGCGTGCATGCTCAGGCGCGGGCACGAAGACGTTGCACTCGGGGCCGATCTGCGTCTGCAGCGACATTACGATCGATTCGCGCAATGGATCGATCGGCGGGTTGGTTACCTGCGCGAACTGCTGCCGGAAGTAGTCATAGAGCGAACGGACCTTGTGAGACAACACGGGCATTGGCGTGTCGTCGCCCATTGATCCGACAGCTTCACTTTCGTCTTCCGCCAGCACGCGAATGATTTCGTCGCGCTCTTCGGAGCTGACGTTGAACATCTTCTGATAGAGCGTGAGCGTCTCGCGATCCATCGGCTCCGCGGCTAACCGCGGATCGACGAGATCGCTCTCCAGGTACCGGACACCTTTCTTCAGCCAGTTCTTATACGGATGACGCGACTTGAGAATCTCGTCGATGTCGCGTGATTCCAGCAGGGTGGCGGTCTGCAGGTCCAGGGCGATCATGTCTCCCGGACCGAGCTTCCCTTTGCGGACCACGTCTTCGGGCGCGTAATCCCAAACACCGGTCTCCGACGCAATCGTCAGGAAGCGGTTCTTCGTGATGACGAATCGCGCGGGACGGAGTCCGTTCCGGTCGAGCGTGCACGCAGCGTAGCGACCGTCAGTCAGAACGATTCCCGCCGGCCCGTCCCATGGCTCCATGTGGACGGAGTAGTACTCGTAGAACGCACGCAGGTCAGGGTCGATCGAATCCAGGCCGTGCCAAGCCGGCGGCACCAGGAGCCGCATGGCATGCAGTGCATCCAGGCCGCCCATGAGCAGCACTTCGAGCATGTTGTCGAGGCTCTGCGAGTCAGAACCCGTCATCGAAACGAGGGGCTGTACGTCCGCCAGATTCGGGATCAGCGGAGAGCGGAACAGCGGTCCGCGGGCCAGCGCCCAATTCCGGTTGCCCTGAATCGTGTTGATCTCACCGTTGTGGGCGAGATATCGGTACGGGTGCGCGAGTCTCCACTGTGGCAGCGTGTTGGTAGAGAAACGCTGGTGGAAAACGGCTACCGACGCTTCGAGTCGCGGGTCCTGCAGGTCGCGATAGAACTGCGTCAGGTACTCCGGCATCACCATGCCTTTGAAGACAATGGTGGTTGCCGACAGGCTCGGGATATAGAAACCGGGATCGGTCTCGAGCGACTTCTCGGCGTGACGGCGCGCCATGTAGAGCTTGCGGTTGAACGAGGCCTCGTCCATATCCGGCAGCTCGCAGTTCACGTAGACCTGCTCAATGTGTGGCAGCGTCTTCAGCGCCATCGCACCACAGGCATCGCTGTCGATCGGAACCTTGCGCCAGCCGGCCAGCTCCAGGCCCTGGCGTACGAGCTGAGCCTCCAGGATTTCGCGGGCCGTCTGCGCCAGGCCCGGATCCCGACTCAGAAACACAAAGCCGGAAGCGAAGCGCTCCGTCAGCTCGATGCCCGCCTCTGCGGCGACCGCACGCAGAAAGGCTTCCGGTTTCTTGAGCAGCAGACCGCAGCCATCGCCCGTTTTGCCATCAGCAGCAATTGCACCACGATGGGTCAGGCGATTGAGGGAAATAATCGCCGTCTGGACCAGCCAGTGGCTCGGCTGGTCGTCGAGATTGGCAATCAGGCCAAAACCACAGCTATCGCGTTCGTAGGCGGCTTTATAGAGTCCCGTGTCGGTTGCGCTCATCGTCGTGCCTCGCATGCAATTTTTTAATTGCGAAATTCGCCGCCGAGACCTTCTTCGGCGGTCCCGGTGCGCTTTCAATCCAGAAATTTTGGCGGTCAGAAAGCCCGAGCCGGATCGGTCAATCCAGGGGCTGGCAGTCGAAGATCGCTCGGGTCTGAGGCTGGGAGTAACCCGCGCGGCGGTCGCCTGTCTACACCTACACTATGAGTCCGATAATACCCACCCTCACTCTGCAATCAATAGTGCCAAGCCTTCTAACCACCGAACGCCTGATTCTCAGGCAATGGCGGGAGTCGGACCGGGAGCCGTTCGCGCGACTCAACGCGGACCCGGTCGTGATGACGCACTTCCCCCACTGCCTCTCACGTGACGAAAGTGACGCCGCGGTCGCCCGCACGGAAAAGTTCATCGGGGAGCGAGGTTGGGGATTCTGGGCGGTCGAGGTTCGAGGCGGCGCACCGTTTATCGGCTTCGTCGGCTTGTCGATCCCGGGCTTCACCACGCACTTCACCCCCTGCGTTGAAATCGGTTGGCGACTCGCGCAGGAACACTGGGGCCACGGCTACGCGTCAGAAGCGGCGATCACTGCGCTGGGGTTCGGTTTTGAGAATTTGACGCTTCAACAAATCGTCGCGTTCACCGTTCCGCTGAACGAGCGCTCAATTGGTGTCATGAGGCGCATCGGCATGTCACGCGATCCCGCTGACGATTTCAATCACCCGAATCTCGCGCCAGGACACCCGCTGCAGCGGCACGTCCTGTACAGGTTGAACCGCTCGGAGTGGGACCGACGAAACCAGAGTTCGCATATTGGGTGAATCGACAGCACTCTTTGAACCAACATTGAGCTGTTTTGCGAATTGAGTGCGAGCAGACGTAGGCGGATAATTTCTTTATGCCGCGCACGTTCATCCGAAGCTTGAAGTTGAAGATTCGCTCTGAGTCGTACTCGTGGCTGTGTTCGGCAGCAACAGAAGTAAATCAGGTCTTTAACTTCTGTAATGCGACTTCGCATGCGGCTTCTAGCCGCACGGATCGCAAGCGCAAGTGGATGTCTGGCTTCGACTTGTGTGCTCTGACCGCCGGGGCAACCGAGTATTTCGACCGCATCGGTTCCGAAACCATCCAATGCGTTTGTCTCGAATATGCGAATAAGCGGATCGCTTCGAGCCGATCCAAGCTGCGCTGGCGAGTGAGCAAGGGCGTGCGACGGAGCCTCGGCTGGATACCTTTCAAGGAGAAGGGCTTAAAGCGAAAGGGAAGCCATTTGCGCTTTTGCGGGAAGACGTTTCGCGTCTTCGAAAGGGAGCGCTTAAAGGATGTTAAATGGAGAGCAGGCTGCTTCGCCCAAGATGCGATCGGGGACTGGTGGCTCTGCCTCAAGTTTGAGGCGCAAGAGGAGCAATCTATCGCGCCCAAAGAGGCTGTCGGGATCGATCTTGGCCTCAAAGATGTTGCGGTGACCAGCGACGGCGAGCGCTTCAGCTCTGGACGGTTTTTCCGAGAATCTCAGCACCGCTTGGCGGAACTGCAGAGGCGTGGACACCGGCGGCAAGCAAAGCGCCTCCATAGGAAGATCCGACGCCGGCGCGAGGACGCTTTCCATAAGTTCAGTCACCATATTGTGAGGACGTACCAAAAGGTCATCGTAGGCGATGTGAGCAGCACCAAATTGGCGAAGACAAGAATGGCAAAAGCCGTTTTCGACAGCGGTTGGGGCATGCTCAAACGGATGCTGCAGTACAAAGGCGAGCACGCGGGCAGGTCTGTAAAAGTCGTCAGTGAGAGAAACACCACGCGAGCCTGTTCTAGCTGTGGCGCTCTATCTGGGCCCAGTGGTCTAAGACACCTCGTTGTGAGGCAGTGGACGTGTGCGAACTGTGGTGAGTCGCACGATAGGGACGTAAATGCGGCCCGAAATATGCTCACTGTCGGGTCCAGGTGCCGGACCTCCGTACGCGGGAACGAGCAATCGCCTTCCGTGCATCTGGCTTGCCCGACATCCGAGCTTCGGATTCTGGCAACTGGATGCCCAGAAGGCGGCATGACCACCGGTTAATCCAACACGTGGCGGGACGTGTGAGCGCACCGTAAAAAATCGCCGAACTGATCGCATTCTTTTGTGGAACCTATTGCATCACGAGGCGTCGTACCTCAACATGCGCCCGCGTTGCGGTGTGTGGTACCAGCCGTGACGCCCAGCGATGGTCGTTCGGACCCCCCGGAGGTGTTTCACTCTCAATGACCAAGAAACGCACAGACTCCACTACCCGTCTTCAAAGCGTTAACCATTATCTCGAGAAGAATTTCCCCGACTTCTTCGCCGAGGCCCGTTTCCAGGTTGGGGATGACGATTACTTCCTCTACGCCCGCTTCGGGCAGTACCTGGCTCGAACCATCGAGCTGAACCGCGTTTCCCGCGACAAGATCAATCGTGGCTTCACCGTGTTGAATAAGATGGCACGGATGTCCGCGAAGAGTCCGCGCATCCGCGAGATGCTCGTCTCGGGTCCGCTCGAATACATCGTGGATGCTCCCAAGGCCCGCGCTCTAGCGCGCAAGCGCCTGTCGCCGACAGCGCAGGGCTATATGGAAAGCCTCTGCGAGTGAACGCTGCGCGGCGGCACGTCGCCTAAGCGACGGTGCTGCCAGCATACTTGCCGCCGGCCTGTTAGCTCGGCTCTCGAGGAGTGAGCCGAACCTTCAACCTTTGCGTGCGACGGATCACGTCCAGCGTAATCGGAACTCCGACAGGACAACGACTGAGCTGCAGGTGCAGCGCGTCGGTTCCATTCACCGCCGCATCGTTCACTGCGACAATCAAATCGCCAGAGTGCAGATCCGCCTTCGCTGCCGGGCCTTGCTCGTCGCGACTCATGATTTCGATTGCGCGCGTAACAGGCAGATCCAGCGCGCGCACCAATCGCGTGTCCAGCGCTCGGTCGCGAACGCTGACACCGAGGTAAGCGCGCCTAACACGACCCTGCGTCAGGATCTCGGTGAGAACCCACTGCGCAGTTCCGGCCGGCACTGCGAAGCCAATGCCTTGAGCCATCGCAATAATCGCGGTGTTCACGCCGACCACGCGCCCGCGGGCATCCACGAGCGGGCCGCCTGAGTTGCCTGGATTGAGCGCCGCCGTATGCTGAACGACACCTTCGATGAGCCTGCCGTGCCGACTTCGCAGCGAGCGGCCGAGCGCACTCACCACGCCCGCGGACACTGTTGACTCGAATCCGAACGGATTGCCCACCGCGACGACCAGTTGTCCGACACGGAGCGGCTGTGCAGTCGAGAGTCGCGCGTACGGAAGCGCACCAGCCTGAGCGCGCAGCACTGCTAGATCCGTCGACGGATCTTTGCCGACCACAACCGCAGGTACGCTGCGTCCGTCGATAAAAGCAACGCGCGCTTCCTGCGTGTTTTGGACCACGTGCTCATTGGTCAACACGTAACCGTCGGGGGTTACCACTACGCCGGACCCGGCACCGCCGCGAGCTCTAGCTTCTTCGCCGGCGCCGCCCACATAGATACTGACTACCGCCGCACCTACGTGCTCAACCGCACCAACGACCGCTTGCGAATAAGCGTCCAACGGTTCGTCGTCCTGCGTCCCTGGAACAGAATCATTTTCCTGCAACATAGACGCAGCGGTTGGGGCCTGCGTCCGATGATCTCAAGCGACCCTACCCATTTGGGGGACGCCCGCCGATGAGTGGGACGCTGCGCATCTGTGGACGCTGTCCATCTGGCTGACGCTAGAATCCATTCAATGGCTATCAACCTGAATCAATGTGCGGTGCTGCTCGGCGCCGCGGTGCTTGCGGTCTCTATTTTCAGATTCCTGAAACTGAGCTCGATCCTCGGATATGTCGCGGCCGGAATGGTGATCGGGCCTTGGGGCTTCCGCCTCGTCAAAGACGTTCCGAGCGTCATGAGCTTCTCGGAGTTCGGAATCGTCCTGCTGCTCTTCATCATCGGCCTGGAGCTGCAACCAACGCGCCTCTGGGTCATGCGGCGCATCGTTTTCGGCATGGGTTCTGCGCAGGTGGCTGTGTGCGCAGTACTGCTCGGATTGACTGGATGGCTGCTGGGCCTCCGACTCGCGCCCGCGCTGCTCGTGGGTTTTGGTCTCGCTTTGTCCTCAACGCCGCTGGTGCTGCAGTTGCTGGCGGAGCGAGCGCAACTCAAGAGTGCTCACGGGCGAGCTGCGTTCGGGATTCTGCTGTTTCAGGACCTCGCCGTTCTGCCCGTGCTGGCGGCACTCCCACTGATCGCGCCAACGGCCGTGAATACCGTCGGAAATGGAAACGGCCTTCTGACACTCGCCAGGTTGTTGGGCGTCATGGCGGCCATCGTGATAGGCGGAAGACTGTTATTGCGGCCAGCACTGCGCGTAGTCGCACGGATCAAGGTTACGGAGGTATTCACGGCCGCGGCGTTGCTTACCGTCATTGCCGTGGCGATTCTCGCGCGAGAAGTGGGACTGTCCATGTCACTGGGCGCCTTCCTCGCCGGCGTGCTGCTGGCCGACAGTGAATTTCGACACGAGCTGGAGGCGGATCTCGAGCCGTTCAAAGGCCTGCTGCTCGGCTTGTTCTTTGTCGCGGTCGGCATGGCCGCCAACCTCGGCCTGCTGGAATCCATGCCGCTGCGAGTGATTGCCGTCACCAGCGGATTTCTTGGGATCAAGCTCATCGCAACCACGCTGCTTGGCAAAGCATCGGGTCAGTCGACCGCATCATCCTGGCGTTTGGGTTTCACCTTGCCGGCGGGAGGCGAATTCGCTTTCGTGTTGTTCACGCTGGCGGCGCGCGAGCAAATCATCGACGACCAACTGGCGGATCTGTTGGTCCTATCAGTGACGCTGTCGATGATGATCGGGCCGCTGCTGCTCATTCTCTACGACGCCTTCCACAGTCGGTTCGACACGGAACCAGCGCGGCCCTTCGACGACATAGATGAAGGCGAAAACCGCGTCATCATTGCTGGCTTCGGCCGCTTCGGTCAGATCGTGGCGCGCGTGCTCACTGCGCGACGCATCAAGTTCACGGCGCTCGACTCCAATCAGACTCACGTCGATTTCGTGCGGAAATTTGGCAACAAGATTTACTACGGAGATGCGACACGTCTGGACCTGCTGCGCGCGGCTGGAGCTGAAAGCGCGTTAATCTTTGTCTTGGCAATTGACGACGTCGACGCTTCCGTTCGTACGGCGGCTCTCGTGAAAGAGCAGTTTCCTAAGATGAAGATCTTCGCGCGCGCGAGGAATCGCCAGCACGCATTTGCCTTAAAGGACGCGGGAGTCCGGTACATCATCCGCGAGACCTATGTGTCGAGCTTGGAGATGGCGACTTCTGTCCTGGAGATGCTCGGTGAGCCGCCTGCCACTGCGAAGGCATTGGTACGCAAATTCCGGCAACATGACGAGGCGACCTTTGATGCGCAGTACGCGGTCAAGGACGACGAGACCAAGTTCATCGCCACCACGAGTGCGGCTGCTAGCCAACTCGAACAGCTGTTTGAAGCGGACGTGGCCAAGACCCCATAAAGGCACCCGATGGATGACGCGCTGAGAATCCGAGAGTTCTGGTTTGGGAAATCGCTGACGGGTTCGCTGCCCGGTCAGGGCGAGTTGGCGTCGCAGGTGGTGGCGCTGAAACGCCGCGCCGAGCTGTGGTTTGAAAAGAATCCGCAGGTGATGGCCCAACAGGACGAGATGATCCGCTCGCAATTCCAGGAGGTCCTCGAGCGTGCGACCCGCGGCGAGCTGGACGGCTGGGCTGACAGCCCCCGCCGCCGCCTCAGCCTTGTCATCCTGCTCGATCAGTTTCCGCGGCAGATGTTCCGCGGTACGGCGCAGGCGTTTGCGTACGATCCGGCAGCGTTGGCGCTGACTCTGTCTGGAATGCAGTTGGCGGCTGACGGCGCGCTCAATCTCGTCGAACGGCTCTTCTTTTACATGCCGCTACAGCATGCGGAAGCAACGGAAGTGCAGGACGAGTCGGTGTCAGCGTACAAGCGCCTTGTCGCAGAGAGCCCGGCGGAGCTGAGGTCGACCTTCGAAGAGTCGCTGGGGTACGCAGAAGAGCATCGGCAGATCATTCGACAGTTCGGACGATTTCCCCACCGCAACAAGATCCTCGGCCGGGAAAGCACGCCTGAAGAGGCGGCCTATCTAAAGAAGACGGGCGAGACGTTCGGGCAGTGATGCTGGCGAAGGCTCGCGGGCGCACCATCCGCCTCGGGCGGCGCCAACGGCCTCGGGCGGCGGGATTGACCTGGGGCAGCCGTGCGAACGGCCGACCGCGGCAGCCATCACTCGTGAATCAGGCGCTCCAACTTTCTGACTTGGCGCTCGAGGTCGCCCCGTGACTCGATCAACTCCACAGCGAGCGCGGCGCCGGTGGCATTGACACCCAGATCACGTATCAACCGGCCGGCGATGCGAAGACGGGGCAACGCCGCGGCTGGCACCAGCCACTCAGCAGGCGTGGGGCCTCGCGACACCACCACGCCGAGCTCGACCAGCTCAACGACTTCCGTCATGTCGATGAAGCACAGGCGACACACCTCCCTCACCGCAATCCAATCCGCTTCGCCGAGCAGGCGCGCATCCGGCACGTTGTTCGGTGTCGCCATGGCTAAACCCCTAGATCCGTACGAGGATTGAAGTCCAACTTCTCCTTCATCTCCTCAAACACCGCCTTGGCTTCCGGCGTATCCGCCGGCGGCACAACCACCTTGAGCTGGATGTACTGGTCACCCGGTGTTTGACCCGGCAATCCGCGCCCGCGCAGACGCAGCTTCTGCCCTGACTGCGAATTCGGCGGTATGCGCATATCAACACCCCCGCCCAACGTCGGCACCGTCACGGTGGCACCGAGTGCGCTCTCCCAAGGAGTGATGGGGAGCGTAAGTGTTACGTCGCGGCCGTCCAACTGGAACAGTCGGTTCGGCTTCATGTGCACTTCGAGGTACAAATCGCCAGGCTTGCCGCCATTCGGCGAATGCTCGCCCTGACCAGCGAGGCGTATGAGTTGGCCCTCAGTGACTCCCGCCGGGATTGTGACCTTGACGGTGTGAGTCTTTAAATCCAACGTCCCATCCGGCTTCAGATCCGGCCGCTTGAGCTCGAGCGTACGAGTCGTGCCGGAATAAGCCTCCTCGAGATCGATGTCGACGCGGGCGTGGTGATCGCGCGCGGTCCGAGCGCCAGCGCCACCAAAACCAGCTCCGGCGCCACCGGAGAACCCTCGCGCTCCAAACAGAGACGAGAAGAAATCGCTGAATCCCTCAGCGTCTTCAAAAGCCTCCTCAGTCTGCGCGCCTCCAGCGCGTGCGCGTCCCTGGCGTGGTCCGCCACGGAACTCGAATCCACTGCCCCAATCCGGCGGCGGCCTGAACTGCTGGCCCTGCTTGTAGTCACTGCCGAGCTGATCGTACGCGGCACGCTTCTCGGGATCCTTCAGGACCTCATAGGCCTCCTGGACCTCCTTGAACTTCTTTTCCGCGTCCTTCTCTTTGCTGACGTCCGGGTGATATTTGCGCGCAAGGCGGCGATACGCCTTTTTGATTTCATCGGCGGTCGCGGTGCGGGCCATGCCCATTATTTGGTAGTAGTCGCGATATTCCATGAGTTCGTTACAGGCCTCAATTGAGCCGGTGAAATGGGGGCGCTATAGCGTTCAGGCAAGACGTTGAAAGCAGCTCGCCCAGACCCAAGTCTTCGCACCATGAACACGAACGCTGCTTCGGCGACGGATTCTATTCTCGTCGCGTGCCCCCAGTGCCACTCAGTAGTGCGCACTCCGTCGGCCCGCATGGGTGAGCACCCCAAGTGTCCGAAGTGCAAAGCGGAGCTTCTCGACGGCCACGTGATCACCCTAGACGACGCCTCGTTCGTGACTCATACGTCCAAGGGCAGCTTGCCCGTCCTCGTCGACTTCTGGGCGCCTTGGTGTGGTCCCTGCAAGATGATGGCGCCAGTGCTCGAGCAGACGGCTCAGCGCCGTGCCACGACGCTGCAGGTCGGCAAGGTCAATACCGACGTGCAGCAGGAGCTGGCGGGTCGCTTCGCCATCCGCAGCATCCCCACGCTGATCCTTTTCCAGGGAGGCCGGGCGATCGCGCGCCAGTCCGGTGCTGTTGACGGGACCTCCCTTAGCCGCTGGCTGGACGCCAATCTCTCTCAATAGTCCAGTCTGCCTCGATAGGTGAATGGGCCGCCGCCCCAAGGTCGGATAACCTCCGCATGAGGGTGTCGATTGAACGGATGCGACATTCGGCTCGAGCTGAATGAATGATTTCGATGGGATGACAGCGGTAGTACAGACCACGGCTTGAACTGCGCCGACTCGGTGCGCCAGGGTCACTCGATGCCCAAATCGATGCACGGCTGAACGGCCACTGCCCCCTTCAACCCGCCGAGGAAGTGTTTCACGGCCCCCTGAGCGCATCGCGACCGGGGCATAGATCTTGCACCACGCGCTTATGCTCGAGACATCCCCAATTCCGTCACCTGTCATACGACTGTCCCGCCCACCTCCCCTGAGGAACCTCCGGGCATTCTGCGTGGCTGCCCGTCACCGCAGCTTCAAGTTCGCGGCCGACGAGCTGTTCCTCACGCCGTCCGCGGTCAGTCACCAGATGAAAGAGCTGGAAGACTCACTCGGCGTACGGCTGTTCGAGCGCAAGACACGCGCGCTCGAGCTGACGACGGCGGGACACACACTGCTGGACGAAGTTGAGCCGCTGCTCGAAGCCCTGGACCGAAGTCTCGCTCAGATTGCTCGGCGCAATGGCCGAAACACGCTGCGGGTGTTGTTGCCGCCGTTCTTTGCCAGCGAGCTGTTTATCCCACGCCTCACGAGCTTCTGTGAGGCGCATCCGGAAATCGACATGCAGATCGACACGAAGGATCCGCGTCCGTCGATTCATCCGGCCACCGCTGATGTCTCCATTCTGTTGTCTGATCAGGTGCCGCAGGGACTGCGCACATCGCGTCTGTTTTCCTTGTCGTTGACGGCAGTGTGCGCCAAGGAGCATGCGCAGACCGTGGCACGCCTCGGCAGCGAAGTTTTCAAACAGATGTCGTTGATCGTGCACAAAACGCGGCCGTTCGCCTGGCAGAGCTGGGCGCAGGAAGTGGGCCTCGCGACTCCCGAGCCGAAGAACGTCATCGAGTTGGATACGATGTTCGCGGTGGTACGCGCGGCCGAGCGCGGCGTTGGTGTTGCGTTGGTTCCGTCGGTGCTGTGCGAGTCCTGGTTCCGCTCCGGCTCGCTGGTCCGCATTTTTTCTGTCGAACTCGAGACGAACGACACATACTTTCTGGTCAGCAGGCCCAAAGACTCGGAAAAACCGGAAGTCCGGGCCATCACCAACTGGGCGTTGGCACAGTTCAGCGGGCACGTGAGCGCGGATCACCCGTCAGCCTAATTCTTTTCGTTTGTCGCTCCTCGTCAGGTTTTCTATTGTGACATCACCCGAACCAACATCGGGTTGTGACACGGATCAAACTGACAGGAGATTGACATCATGCGTTCATCCAGCCGTAACAGTCGCGAGAAAGTAAGCGTCCTGGGATTGGCCGCCGCAGCCTCGTTGCTGCTCGGCTCTGCTGCGCAGGCCGGCGAACACAACTTCGTACTCACCGCGTACACCAATGGCCGGGGCGGACAAGCCCTCGTTACGGGTGACTACGAGGCCGCCGGCAAGGCTTTGAGTTACAAGCCCACTCTCTCCGCATTTGACACGAGCACCAACAGCAACAACCGCTGTGTCTCGCTCACCGTTACCAAACAGTGGGATGCGGCCAGAACCGCTTGCGACAAGGCCGTGCGCGATGCAGAGCGCGAAAAAGCCTCACTGCCGTCATTCGAGGCATGGGCCCAGAATGCGCAGGACAGCTACATTGCCGTCGCGTTGTCCAACCGCGCGGTGATGCACTGGATGGCGGACGAAAGTGCAGCTGCCGCGGCGGACCTGCAGCGCGCCGAACACCTCGCACCGAAGTCGGCCATCGTTCTGCGCAACAAATCGGCTCTCGAGTATTCACACCACGAGCTCGCCCGGGTCGATGTTGCTTCCAAGTGAGCGACGACTTCAGCCCAGCTCATCAATGGTTCGCGGCCAATCATCCTTGAGTAACCGCGATAAGGACCGGTCGGCGAGAATTCGCCCTCCGGTCTGACATTTCGGACAGTAGTTGGTCTCATTGTCGGCGTAGCGGATGCGTTGCACCGGAGCGCCGCAGGTGGGACAGGGTTTGCCGAAGCGGCCGTGTACGGCCATTTCGGGGCGGAATGCGGTGACCTGTTCCGGGAAGTCCTCGCCCGCATCGGTCCTGAGGCGTTCGATCCACTCAGGTAACACTTCTCGAATTGCGTCGTACAGGCGGCGCACCGCGGGTTCGTCGAGCTTCTGCGTCAGGGCGATGGGTGATAAAGCCGCGCGGTGCAGGATTTCGTCGGAGTAGGCGTTGCCGATGCCACTGAAAGTTTGCGGGTCCGTCAGAGAACGCTTGAGCGTGTGATTTTCGGCGAGCAGCCGGTTGCGAAACGCTTCGTACGGTGCCTCCAGGATTTCCAGGCCACCTGGATCCTGCTCGGACAGCTGCTGACTGCTGCCGAACACCCACAGTGATGCCCGGCGCTTCGAGCCGGCTTCCGTGAGCGTGAGTGTGCCTGTGTCAAACACGAAGTAGGCGAGCGCGGCGCGGCCCGTCTTCGTGGCTCCCGCAGGAAACCAATGCAACCGACCGGCGATCATCAGGTGCAACATCAGCCATTGATCACCCTCAAATCCGATCGCTACGCGCTTGCCAACACGCCGCAGGTCAACGACGCGACGTCCATACAATGAAGACAGCGGTGGGTCGAATGTGCGCAGCAGGAATGGATGAGTGATGCGGGTGGATTCCAGCTTCGCACCCAGGATGCGCTTGCGCAGCGCCTCAATGTAGACCGTGATATCGGGTAGTTCGGGCATCAGCTCCCGAATTCAAAGTCGGGTTGGATCAGCGGCATTTCAGTGATCGGACCGTAGCGACCTACCTGATCACGCAGCTCCGCGGCGTCGCCTATCAACACAATCGCTACCGCATTCGGTGACGGGAATGCCGTCTCAATCACCGCCTGCATCTGCGGCAACGTGACGCTCTGCAACTGCGCGCTGTAGTTTTCGATGTATCCGACGCCCAGACCGTACAGCTCGATTTCGCCCAGGGCGACGGTCCAGTCCATTGCCGTTTCAAAGTCCAGGGGGTACTGGCCCAGCACATAGGCGCGGGCAGAATCCAACATCTCGGCTGTGACGGCGCCGTGCTTCAGTTGCTCGAGAGTCTGCAGCGCCAGGTCGAGCGCTTTGCCCGTGTCCTGTGTCTGAGCGAAGGACCGGATTGCAAACTCCCCGGCGACGCTGCCGCGCGTGAAGCCCGATCGAGCGCCGTAGGACAGACCCGATTTGACGCGCAGCTCCATATTCAGGATGGAGGTAAACCGGCCACCGTACAGCGTGTTGACCAGATCCAGCGTGGCGCGATTCGGATAGTGGCGATCGACGCCCACGTTGCCGATCCAGAAATGGGTTTGCACGGAGCCCGGAGAATCCACGAGCAACACGCTGCGCTCTCGCACGCGGGTCGGCTGCGGGAGAACCACCGGGGGTCGATTCGACCTCGGCCAGTCCGAGAATGCTTTTGCGACGGCTTTCTTGAGCCACGTTGAGTCGACGTCGCCTGCCACGACCAATGTCAGTTGGTCGGCGCGGAAATAGGTGTGGTAGTAATCGACGATGTCCCTGAGTGTCAGACCCGCGAGTGATGACTCGCTCCCGATCACAGGACGGGCATACGGATGGCCCTGGAACAGGTACGCGCGGCCGTAGGTGCCGATCAATTCCGACGGATCGGAATCTTTGGCGGCCTTGATCAGCTCGATCTGGCGGTCGCGGAGATTTTCCAGCTCTTCGAGCTTGAACCGGGGGCGCAGGAGGGCGTCGGCCAACAGCTCCAACATGAGTTGTTGGTCGCGAGCCAGGAACTGGCCGCGGATGGCGATCGATTCAGGGCCGGCCGCGGCGTTGAAGGTACCGCCAACGCCCTCTACGGCGTCTACGAAGGCAAAGGCGTCACGCTTGCCGGCGCCTTTCTCCAGGAGCCCTGCAACCAGAGAGGCAACGCCTGATTTTCCCGGTGCCGCCGCGGACTCGCCACCCTTGAGGACGGCGTTGAATGAAACCAGAGGGATGTCATGGCGCGGCATGACTATCAGCGTCATGCCGTTCTGAAGAACGATGCGCTCATGGGCGGGGACTTTGACGCCGCCGACTTGCGCGTCGATTACGCTCGCTGGGCTAGCGCTCACGCCTCGTCCGCCTCGGCGTCCGTGCCCTCCTCTGGCACGAGCACGCCAACGGTCCGGCGTCGCTTGTCCAAAATCTCGCGGGCAACCGCCTGGATCTCCGCGCGGGTGACCCGATCGAACTGCGCCGGCGCATCAAACAGCTTGCGCCAGTCGCCGTGGAACACTTCGTACTCCCCGAGCAACTGTGCCTTGCCATCAAGGGTGGCCAACTTCTTCCAGAAACCCGCAGCAGTCATGTTCTTGGCGCGTGCCAACTCGACGTCGGTCACGCCCTGCTCGACGACGTTTGCCAGCTCTGCATCCACGACCGCCTGCACTTCGGCAGGATCGGTACCTTCCGGCAGTGTCAGGAACAGCCACAGCAGACCCGGGTCGAATCCTTCCTGCCAATGACCGCCCACTTCAATGGCGAGCTGACGCTCCTCCACCAACAGCCGATGCAACCGGGAAGAATCACCGTCCACGAGAATCGAAAGCAACAGGTTGACCGCGGGTCCCCGCACATCAGCCGCCGCGGGCGCCTTATATGCGATCTGCACCAACGGAGTCTGCGCCTTGCGCTTGATTACGAAGTGGCGCTCACCGAGCTGCTCGGGCTCTACCGCGCGAACTTCCTGCGGCGGCGCCTGGCGCGGAATGTGCTCGAAATAACGTCGCGCCAGCTCAAACACCCGCTCAGGAACCACATCGCCGGCAAACACCAGCGTCAGGTTGTTGGGCGCATAGTACGTCTTGAAGAACTTCTGCAGGTCTTCCATCCGCCAGGACTGAATGTCAGCGGGCCACCCGATGGTCGGAAACCGATAGGGGTGTGAAACGAACGCGGTCGCCTGGACCTGTTCGCTGAGCATGCCCTGGTTGTTGTCATCGACCCGAAGGCGCCGCTCAGACCACACGACACCGCGCTCGCTCTCGATCACGCCCGGTGCGAACGCCAAGTTGGCTACACGATCGGATTCGAGATCGAGCACCAGCTCGAGTGCGTTCCGCGGGAACCAGTCCTGGTAGACCGTGACGTCATCGCTGGTGAACGCGTTGTTGGCCCCACCCTGCGCCTCCATCAGGCGATCGAATTCACCCGGTTCACGGCGGGTGGTGCCATTGAACATCATGTGTTCGAAGAAATGGGCGAGCCCGGTGATGCCCGGGACCTCGTTGCGGCTACCTGCACGCACCCAGTTGTTCATCGCAACACTGGGAATGTTGTGCACCGGCCAGACGACGATCTGAAGTCCGTTGGCCAATGTCGTGGCGCGCACGAGCTCACGACCGGGCACGGGCGACACATCCGCCTCAACGGCGGCGGTCAGCGAGCCCACGGCGAGGAAATGCGAGCCAAAGCTTTTGTTCATAGGCCGAAGTCTACCGGTCCGATCGCGTGTAACGCGTTATCAAACGAAAGTCCGCCTTTTGCGTACTTCTGTGCCGCCCTCGGGGCGGACCTCTCTCAGCGCAAGAGAGGATGGGTACGAAAGGCGGGAGGTGCAAGAGACATCGGATCGGGCGGCGCAGTTCGAGACCGAGACAAAAAAAAGCGCCGCGAGCAGGGGAAGATGCATCGCGGCGCGCAGTTTAGCGAACACCGGGGAAGTTATTCGCCATTCAAGCCTTACACGGCATAGCTAAAGCAAGGGGTGTGCCAGGCGGGTTGCCTGTAGTAAAAACAATAACTTAGATGCCAAGTGTGAACCCGTTCCGGGTGACGAGATTTGTCACCTTCAGACGGAGCAGAACCCAGGTCTCACCCTGTTCGTCAGTGTGGCAAAACGGCGACGCAGGCTTGGCCATAGGTCTTCAGCTGAACGCAGATGGCGCGGGCGCGGTCTTCGTTGCCGACGGCCGCCTGGAGGCGATAGATGCGGCCAGAGGCGGTATCGGCGGGGACGACATGCTGCTGGAGCCCCTGCAATTGCGAAGCGTACTTGGCGCTCAGGGTCCGCCATTGGGTGGAAGCGCTGGCTTCGCTGCTGAAGGCGCCTAGCTGGATGCCGAAGCCGCCCTTGGCGCTCACCCCGGCCTGCTGGGGGGCTGACGGTCCATGAACGCCTAACGCTGTGTTTGCGCTGCCGCTCGGACTTGGAGCGGAGCCCACGCTCGAGCCAGGTCTGGCTGCTGCGGCCACGGCGGCGCTGGACGCTGGAGGGCCGACCGTGCGCGGCGGAGCCGCAGCATCGCCAGGTTGGGCCAGACCGTAGCTGCGCGCGCCAGTGCCTTGCGAGCCAGAAGTTGGCTTCGCAGACCCAGCTCCACTGGATGCACTGCCGGCAGATCCCGGCACCGCAGACCCAGCTCCACTGGATGCACTGCTGGCAGCTCCCGGCACCGCAGACCCAGCTCCACTGGATGCACTGCTGGCAGCTCCCCGCACCGCAGACCCAGCTCCACCGGATGCTCCGCTGGCAGATCCAGGTACCGCGGATCCGGGCACCGCCGGCGCGGCGCGCGGGCCGCCAACAGCCAGTCCCGCCCCTGCGGACGCGGCCGCCGAGCTTCCGCTAGATGCCACGCGAGTCCCACCGCTCGAGGACCCAGCCGTTCCGGTGACTTTGCTGGCGGCGTCGGTACCCGTCTGTTCCCCCAGCGAGAAATTCTGAATGCGGATGTTCGCCTCCTGCGCCCACTTCCCATTCGGATGCTGCGAAATAAATTCCCGATACGCATCAACCGTGTCGGCGCTGCCAGCACGTTGCCAATCTCGGTCTTCGCCAAGCTGAGCAACGCGCGTGCGCGCCTGCGTCACGAGCTCGCTCTCTGGATGCCGCTGTATAAATTGCCCGTAGCTGTCGATGGTGTCGGCCGCCTCCGCGGAGCGCCAATCCTGCTGCTCGCGGCTGCACCCCGAAGCCAGCAGCACCAAACACAAACCAATCGCAGCACTTCCTGCCCGGACTGTGATCATCGTCAGCACCTTCCCCTCGCGGCTACTGGATATTGTAACGACGCCCTGACCGAGCAGGGCGCCCACCGCGTACCCCGGAGCAATGATGAGCGATATGCCGAAGCGACGTCTGATTGATCAGCTCGGAAGCTCCCCGACATTTGTAGCGGAAGGGTGTCATCTGACCGGCGACGTCGAAACCGGTGGCCCACTCGTTGTCTGCGGTGCAATCCGCGGAGATGGGAAAGTAGGCGGAGCCCTGAGCATGGCTGCCAAGTCCCAGTGGGAAGGCGAAATTCACGCCCTCGCCGCCGTCATCGCCGGCCGCATCTCCGGCAAGTTGGTGGTGGAGAACAAACTGGAAGTCGGCGCCACCGCCGTCATCCACGCCGACATCATCGCCAAGAGCATCGCCATCGCCAAAGGCGCAGTCATTGACGGCGCAGTCACAGTGACCAGCGGCCAACCCGTCGTTCAATTCGAAGAGAAGCGCGGCTAGGGGCAGTCTCGCGGACGCGCGGCACCCTAAAACAACGCTGCCGCCCCCAACAGCAACCGAGCACCCGCCCGCCCGTTCCCAGCGCGCCACGCCACCAACTCTGCCACCGCCCTGACCACGCCGCATCGGCAAGCCCAGATGCCCCGCAACTCCGCGACCGCCCACCCCAGCCGCCCCTAGCGTTCCCGGCTCGCCACCACTGCCGCCAGCGCCACATCAGCGGCCGCGCGGCACCAACAATCCGTCGTCTGTCACCGTACAGCCTGTACGCCCCCACAGCGTACCCCAACAGCAACACCGATAAACCAACATGGCGCCACACGGCGACATAGAGCCTATTCAGCCGAACCCATCTACACTTGATCGACTTTCGTCTGCGCGTGTATTTCCAGTGAAAGCGATGCGGTTGTTACATCTGGTCGGTTATCGGGGCAACTCAGCGGAATTCCCTGAGAACACCCTGCCTGCTTTGCGCTCGGCCATTGCGCTGGGCGTCCGGTTCATCGAGCTCGACGTGCATCTGTCAGCGGACGGCGTGCCCATGGTTTGCAACGAGCAACAGCTCGCTCGCGTAACCGGCGCCGAAACCGACGACACCGACTTGTCAGGCGCTCAAATGCAGGCGCTCGATGTCAGCCAAACCAACATCTTCGGCGACAAATTCCTCGGTACGCTGATCCCGACATTGACGACGGCGCTGCGCCTCCTGGAAGGCCGCCCGGAAATCACCGTCTTCGTCGTACTGGGCCGCGCGAGCGTCGCCCGCTTCGGTCACGACCAGGTGATCTCGCAAGTCGTACGCGCGATGAGGCCATTCAGGTCACGTTGTGTGTTGGTCTCGAAGGACCTGGCCACCGTCCACACGGCACGCACTCGCGCCGACTACCCGGTCGGCTGGATCCTGAGCTCCTATGACGGCCACACCCAGATCAAGATCGAAGCATTCAAGCCGGAATACGTCTTTTGCGACCTCGAATTACTGCCTCCGGGCAAACATTTGTGGAAAGGCCCCTGGCGTTGGGCAATCTCCCACGTGGCGGATCTCAACACCGCATTGCAACTGGCAACCCGCGGCGCTGACTTCGTAGTAACCCGCAACGTGCGCAAGCTGGGCGAAGCCATGCGCGCTCACGCAGCCACACGTGCGGCACACATCGCCTCAATGACCACAGCAAACGCCGTCTCCCAAGGGCAAGGCATTTCGCGCGCAGAAGTAATCGCACACGTGACTCAGGCAAATGAGGAAGCAGTCGTCAGGCCGGAAATCAGCACACGAGCGAGCCCGCCGGTCCGCACAGACACAGCGCCGCGCGCTTCAGCAGAGGTCTATACGTTCGAGTTCGACATGGATATCGCAGTACCGGCCTAACGTCACCGAGCGGCGGCGTTCTCCAACACCGGCAGTTTCCCCTGTGGCGGCGCCGAAGCCGCCCCACTCTCAAACTCCTCGACAATCTTCTGCTCAACCCAACTCGGCCCCGACAGCCGCTCCAAAAAACCACAGTGACCGCCGTGTCGTGTCACAGTGAGTTGCAATGCTGCCGGGTTCGCAAGCCGCTGCAGGCTCTGCGCCGGAATAATCGGGTCGTCCAACGAAGTAATGATGCGCGAAGGCACTGTCAGACCCGCGAGATGGGGCCCCGTAATGGCATAGCCATTCAGGTAATCCTCGAGCGTCGGGAACTCAGTGAAGCGCTTCACCAGCTCCGCCGTCATGCGCCGCAGATCCGACATCTTGCCGAGCTCGCGGAAGTCATAAATCTTCGGCCAGGTTGCCTGTTTCTTGAGCAACGACCGCATCCACTTGCGCACAAAATAAAGCTGATACCCCGGAAACGACTCTTCCAGGGCCACTAACGTCTCCTCGGGATCGAGCACCGGAGAGACCGCGACTACCTTGGCGATGTCCAACCCAGCCTCGCCGGCCTGCGCAGCGGCGCGCAGCACGAAATTTCCACCCAGCGAAAACCCCGCCAGCCGCAACGCCTGCGCGGGATACAAATTCTGAATCGCCCGCAACGCTCCCACGACATCCGACAGCCGGCACGAGTGAAACAACTCCGGATTCAGGTGATGGGTCTCACCGTGATCGCGCATATTGAGGCGCAGGACCTCAAAACCCCGATCAAAGAGCAGTTGCGACAGTGAAAGGATGTACAGCGACTGGGCGCTGCCTTCCCATCCATGCAGGATGACGGCGGGACGGCCGGTGCTGTTGGGAGGACTGGAAACGAAACACTGCAGCCTCACCCCATCGCCGCAATCGAGAACCACCTCCCGTTCCGCAGCAACCATGGGAGCCGTGCGACGCTCAATGGATCGTCGCCGCGCGCCCGTGCTGGCCAGCATCGATTGAACGTGCCGGTTGCGTAGCCAGCGAGGTGGCAGAAACTCTTCGTCAGGTCGAAACGGCACGGGCGAAAACGGCTAATCCATCAATGAATACGGATTTCAACTCGGTTGTTGGCGCTGCCGGCGCGATTCCATTCGCCAGCCGTGAGTCCGGGCGAGACCGCCGGATACGGTGCAATGACGTTAGCGGGGTCACCCGTGGAAGGCTGCACAGCGAGCGCCCCATGGGAGGCACTACGAACTCCACCGGCGATATTTGCGAACTGCAGCGGAATGCGTTGAGCAGCGGGGAGCGATTCGTCCGACGGATTGCCGACGACATCGCATTTGGAAAATGGAGTCTCGTCCGGAGCAAGCGAATACCCATCGTTAACATTGCCCATGAGGCAGAAACGGCCCGCGAACGATTTGATATCCACGACCCCGCTGTGACTTTCCTTCACCAGCCGGTCGAACAGTTGCCGGATCAAATCGAGGCGTGGGCCCCCCAGCGCATCGGCACCATATGGCACCGATATCACCAACGGCTTGGCCTCCGTCGGGAGTGCACGCGGAGGTGATTGGCCGCCATTCCCGTTCGTGGGAGCAGCAGGGGCGGGCTTCAACCCCTCCCCTGAAGAAGATTCACCGTCCAGGGCCCCCATTTTCTTGCTGAGATTGGCGTCGGCCATGCTGTCAGCGGGAGCCGAGCCGGACGTATCGGCCTGCGCTGCAATCTGCCGGCGCAGCCCGTCAATTTCGCCTCCGAGGGCCCGGAGCTGTGAAGACTGCTGCCACCACAACGCGGTCGTGGCGAGCGCGATACCCAGCGCGATGCAGGCGACGATCCACGCAAATTGCACCGGCTGACGTGGCGGAGTCGATGGCTGAGCCTGGTCAACCGCAACCGAAGGAACAGGTGGAAGTGCTTCCAGCAGCAGAGCACGTACTTCCGCAGTGATCCGCTCCGTCTGCGTGTCGACGCCGGCAACGAGCGCCCGGCGAAGCTCCGCGAACTGCTCGCGCAGTGCCGACTCCGTGAGCACCTTGGGAAGCACGCCAGAGTCATTGGCAGCACTTTGATCAACCGGCGCCGGGGCGGCGCCGCCCGACGGTGCGTTGAGAGCGCGGAAACTGTTCTGGAACTCGGTACGCCGATCGGCCAGCAGGTGCAATTGATACAAAACCTTCGAGACGTCCGTCGGCTTGATCTGCTTCGGCAACACGCCCACTGCGCCGAGCGCACGGGCCTGTCCCAGGTACAGCTCTCCTTCCTGAGAGGTGTACATCATGATCGGGATCGTCGCCGTCAGCGGATTGTTCTTGATGGCCTGAACAGCCTGGAAGCCATCCATGCCCGGCATGAGGTGATCCATGAAGATCACGTCGGGTCGATGGCTGGCCAGATACTCTATGGCCGCTTCGGCGTTCTCCGCGTTGTCGACATCAATCTCGTATTTCTCGAGTATTCGAGCGAGAAAGAGACGAGCAGACTTGGAGTCGTCGACGATTAGCGCGCGCTTGGCCCCCATGCCTACTCCAACACCCGATTAACACGTACGTGTGTGTGTCAGAGAAAGTGTATCGCAGAATGGGCTCTCTTCCAGCGTTGTCGCACAGGTGCGACGAGGACCGCGTCACGCAATCGCGCGTTCGGCTCCAGGGGACACCCGCAAGGATTCATACAGGTCAGCCAGCCTGCGGGCCATGATGGCCGACGACCATGTGCGTGCGTAGCTTCGACCGCGCTCTGCAAGGTCGGTTCGAAGCGCTTCGTCCTGAAGCACACGTACAACGGCATCAGCGAACGGCTGCAACTTTTCCTCGACGACTAATGCGCCGCAACCGGACTTCAGTACCGAGCGAGTGCCCAGCTCCGCGGTGGATACGACCGGCGCGCCTTGTGCCATCGCCTCGAGGAGCACGAGGCCCTGAGTCTCGGTGCGCGATGCGAAGACGAAGACGTTCGCCGCGGCGTAGCAATCGAGTAGTCCGGTGTTGCGGTCGAGATAGCCGGCGAAGTGGACGTCTTTTTCGAGGCCGAGACGAACCACCAATTGCCGTAGGGGGTCACGAGCGGGACCTTCGCCCGCAATGACGAGCATCGCCTGGGGTACGACCTTGCGAACCTCGACAAACACCTTTACCAGAAACTCAATATTCTTCTCGTGCGCAACGCGCCCGACGTAAGTCACCAAAGGCCGCCCCACAGGAATCCGCTGCTCGGTTCTGAAGCGCTCCGGGATCCCCGGATTAAAACGATCAGCGGGCAACCCCGTGGGCAGCACGTGAATGGGCGTCGAGACTCCGTACTCCAGCAAGACGTCGCGCATGGGATCGGACGGTGCAATCAACGCCTGCACGTCCGCACATTGGGAGCGCGTAAATCTTCGCGCCAAATACCGCCCAATGCCGCGCGGCAGTACCGGCACGTAGTGGTGAAGGTATTCCTCGAAGAAGGTGTGGTACGTCGCAACACACGGCAGCCCGTTGTTACGAGCAAACCGCGCGGCAGCATAGTGGGCAACGAACGGCGTCTGGATGTGGACTAGGTCCACCTGACCACGAGGAATCGTCCTGAGTAGGCGGTTCAGCGCACCCCATCGCATGCGGCGATCTTCCGGGTCCTTGGGTATGCCGGAAGAAGCGACTCGCATGATGCCGGGTTCGTCCGGAGGGGCGCCCGATTGAACATAACCCGGGACGACCAAGAGAGTCTCGACGCCGCACGTCGCCAGGTCCTGGCGGAACGTGCGGATCGAAGTCGAGACGCCGTTGACTCGAGGGAAGTAAACGTCGGATACGAAGAGTACCCGCACAGCGTTAGCCGAGCGAAAGACCTAACTCAGCCAGTGACGCACCAATCGCCGCCCCGACCAGAACATCCGTGGGGTAGTGAAGCCCGAGGACCACACGCGAACCGGCGATCAGCGCAGCCAACGGCACGAGCACCCAGGACAACTCCGGGAAGTGGACCGACGCCTGCCAGGCAAACGACACTGCATGGAGTGTGTGGCCCGACGGGAAGCTGTACCGATCGAGCGGCGCACCGGCCAGGGCAATCGAGGAATGGGTAATGAACGGCCGCTCGCGGACGAAGACCTTCTTGAGCAGCTTGTACAGAATCACACCCAGGATGCCCGTACCCGCCATGATGACCGAGGGCTTCACAGCCGCCGGTCCGTACAGCAGAGGGAGGGTGAAAATCAGGACGTACCAGATGATCCCATCGCCCAGGCGACTGGCGATCTGGAACAACCGACAGGGGAACGGCAGCAACGCCCCCCGGTTCAGTTGCCGGCAAATTCCATATTCGACCGCGTCAAAGCGCGCGATCAAGGCATTAACGCTCGCCTTCATAGGTGCCTTCCGAGCCACGGCGATGCGACTGCGCATGGCTTCTTGACCCTAGCTTCGATCCCCAGCGCGTCAAGTCGATGACGGAAGTGTGAAAGTTTCATTGCGACAGGGACTTGGGTGTGATTTCGTTCACTCCACCTTACATAGTCCACGTCGGCACACTGATTTCTCGTGGCAAGCATGGTACGACAACGAATGAACCCACGGGAGCGACCCAAAAGAGAGAGCGCCCGTCGCCTGCCGTACTGGGTGGCGGCACTCGCCTGCTGCGCCGCTCACGACTGCGATGCCATCGATCGCGTCATCCTCGAAGTGGGACAACTCTCAACAGCCGGCGTTCAGGCGAAAAGTGCCACGATCAGTCTCGATGTGAGCTCTCAGCCAAAGGTCCGTGCCGAGGTCGGGCAACTGCATCTGGTACAGCCCAACACCACCTACAGTGACGTCGACATCAGCTGCATCGACCTCCTAATCAAAGAGCCGTTGTTCGCTTGTTACCACGGCAGCGTTGCGGCGCGCGGCGGACCGACTGGCCAGATAGCCATGAACACTGCGGCGACCTACGACACCTCAAACGGAGCAGTATCTGTCAGCGGCTCCGAGTTGAAGCTCGCCGGAGCGACGACCCGCTTCGCCGGGAAACTCCAATGGGGGACCTGGACGTTGAACGCCGAGGGTGAGGGGTTGGATCTGGTCGAGGCGGGCAAGCTGGCGCGGCCCTGGTTCCAACTGGCCCACGGCGACACGCTGACCGGTCACGTGCATTACGACGTTGCCGCCAGCGGGCAGTTGGGTGGCCGATGGCGGGCGCATCTGGAGGCCAACTCCACCGACCTCAACTTTTCGAATCAGGCCGGGACGACGGTGGCGCAGAATCTCACGGCCGCCTTCACCGCCAGTGCGGTGCAGGATGAAGGCAAGCTGACTTCCGACATCAAGCTGCAGAGCTCGGCGGGCCAGGCGCTGGCCGGGACGGTCCTGCTGGATTTCAGCAAGAACCCGTTGAGCCTGGTGGCTCATGTTGAGCCGGATGGCGCACGCCTGAATCTGCAGCGGATCCAACTCAACCAGACGGATCTCCTCGACGCGCAGGGATTCGCCCAAGTTAGCCGCAACGGCATCGAAGAGGCGCACTTCGACATCCAACGCCTCGAGTTTGCCGCCGCGTACCGCAGCTTCCTGCAACTGACATTGGCCACCACCGATTTCGGCGCCCTCAACGTGGGCGGCCGCGCCATGGGCGACATTGACATCGTCAACAACGACCTCACCTCCGTCAACGCGCACATCCAAAACGTCAGCATGGCCGACGCCACCGCCCGATTGTCGTTGGCCAACGCCAACGGCGAGCTCCACTGGTCCTCCGCCCCAACTGCGGCGCAATCTCAACTCAGTTGGAGCGCCAGCAGCCTCTACGGCCTCATCGGCGGCCCGGTGCAGATGAAATTCATCGCCCAGGGCACCCGCTTCGCCCTGGCCGACAACACCCGCTTCCCGATATTCGACGGCACCTTGGTCGCCCACAAGCTCGACATCCGCAACTTCGGCCCCGATGCCGAGTTGGAATTCGACGCGCACCTCGAACCCATCAGCATGCCCCTGCTGTCGAAGGCATTCGGCTGGCCCACCCTCAACGGCCAACTCGCCGGCAGAGTCCCGGGCGTTTCCTACAGAAACCACGTACTCACCGTGCAAGGCGACCTGAGCGCCAACGTCTTCGACGGTACCATCGTCGGTAGTCGCCTGAAGCTCAGCGACCCGCTCGGCCCCTGGCCGCGGCTCGATGCCGACGTGTCTGCCCGCCACCTCGACCTGGATCTGCTGACCCACACCTTCTCTATCGGCTCCATCTCGGGCCGTCTGGACGCGGACCTCAAAGGCCTGGAGCTGTTCAACTGGTCCCCCGTCGCTTTCGATGCCCGACTCCAAACGACACCGGGCGACAAATCCGACCACCGGATCAGCCAACGAGCCGTTACCAGCATTTCCAGCGTGGGTGGTGGAGGCGGCGGCGTCACAGCCGCACTGCAGTCAGGCGTTCTTCAGTTTTTTAAGACGTTCCACTACGACCGCATCGGCATTAGTTGTCAGCTGCGGGACGAGGTATGCCTCATGAATGGCCTGGAGCCCGCGAAAACCGGGTACTACCTCGTGAAGGGACGCGGACTGCCGCGTATCGATATCATTGGCAATGCCGGCAGGGTCGACTGGACACAACTCGTGTCACAGATTTCGGCCAGCATGCATTCACAGAACATCACCGTCCGTTGAGGAGACCGAGATGCGAAGGCTTTTACCGATCAAATTGCTGGCGCTGAGCTGCCTGTTGGCAGCCTGTGTCACAGTGAACGTCTACTTCCCCGCCGCCGCGGCGGAGCAGGCCGCCGACCGCATCATCGACACGGTGACCAGTCAGCAGCAGAAGAACAACGAGAACACCGCGCCGAAGACACCACCCAACTCCCGGCTGGCCCCGGCCGCGGGGCAACCCTTGTTGGCGGCCACATCAGGCGTGGCGGACCAACCCATGCCAACGGCAACCCCCGCGCGCCTGGACCAACCCGCTCCCACGACAACACCAGTTCGCGCTGATCAACCGGTGTTATTGGCAGCAGCCGGCGCCCTCCTCAACCTGCTCATCCCCGCCGCCGAAGCCCAGGGCAGCCCCAACCTGGACGTCTCCGGCCCGGAAATCCGCGCCGTCACCGGCTCCATGCAACAGCGTTTCGGTCAGCTGCAAAAGTATTTCCAATCAGGTGTGATCGGGCTCACCACGGACGGCCTGATTGCTGTGCGGGACCAAAACGCCGTGCCGCTCGCCGAGCGAGCCGTCGTAACCCGCCTCGTCACAGAAGATAATCGCGACCGCGAAACGCTGTACGCCGAGCTGGCGAAAGCCAACAAGCACCCCGAGTGGGAACCCGACATCCGCCGCACCTTCGCCCGCCGCTGGGTCGAGCGCGGCGCCCAGTCCGGCTGGTACTACCAGGACTCCGGCGGCAAGTGGGTACAAAAATAAGTTAGTTCAAGCGCGGCCGTGCTGAGCGAACCAGCGCTGCACGGCCGCGGCGAACCGCTCCGCCGAGCCGGCGGCATGCACGAAAAACAGCGACGGCTCCGCCATCTCCAGCTCGAGCACACACGGCGCTCCGCTGTCGTCGCGTATCAAATCAACGCGCGCGTAGAGCGGCGTGCCAAATGGCACCACGCTCACCACCTTCTGCGCCAACCGCAACTCATCCTTGCCCGGCTCGCGAGGTGTAATCGTCTCAGCCGCAAACAACCCCGAGGTTGCAGCACCGCCTCGCGGCAATAAGGGGCCTTTACGAATGGCATGGCTGAACTGACCCTCAAAAAACATCAGGGCCGTCTCACCATCCTTATCCACACGCCCCAGATAAGGCTGCACCAACACACTGCGCTTTGCATCCAGCAACCGCTTGGCATGCGCCACAGCCGCCGCAACATCACCCCGAAAATGCCGCTGCGTATCGCGGGACCCGGCCCCGACCGCCGGCTTCACAACCAACTCAGCCTGCGCATGCGTGTCCAGGAAGCGCTTCAGTGCGGCGGCAGGATCATCCCCAGGCTCAATAAACGTGCTCGGCACCACCGCCGCTCCGCCGGCCGCGAGATCAGCAAGGTAGTGTTTGTCAGTATTCCAACGAACGAGCGGCAACGGATTCAAAACACGAGTGACCTGCGAAGCCCGTTCCACCCAGGCGAGAAACTCACCGATGCGCTCGCAGTAATCCCAGGCAGACCGCAGCAAAGCCACGTCGAACGTCCCCCAATCAACCTTGGGGTCGTCCCACTCGGCAATCTCCACCTCACACCCGGCCTTCTGAAAGGCAAGGTGCAGCGGCGGCTCATCCTCATCCAACCCGCGCGCAGGTCGCGCGGTCACCAGCACAACCTTCAATCGCGCGTCCCCGCGCCGCGGTTCATCAGCATCACGGCAACAACAAACATCACTACCACAGCCGCCGCCATGAGCCCGAAAGCCATTCCCACATTCACGTCCGAGGTCCCCAGGAACCCATACCGGAACGCATTCACCATGTAGAGAATCGGATTGGCATACGAGAGCGAAACCGCCCAGGAAGGCAGCAGGCTGACCGAATAGAACACACCGCCGAAGTAGGTCAGCGGCGTCAACACAAACGCCGGAATGAAATTCACCTGGTCGAAGTTCTTGGCAAACAGCGCGTTGAGAAACCCGCCGAGCGAGAAGGTCAGCGATGTCAGGAACACCGCGCCGAGGATGATCAGAATGTGGTGTACGTGCAGGTGGGTGAACAACAGGGCAACCGCCGTCACCGCACTGCCGACCAGGGCGCCCCGGACCAGGCCGCCCGTACAGTACCCGAGCACAATCAGCCAGTTGGGTAGAGGCGAAACCAGCAACTCTTCAATGTGCTTGCCGAACTTCGCGCCGAAGAAAGACGACACGACGTTGCCGTACGAGTTGGTGATCACCTGCATCATGATCAGCCCGGGGGCGATGTACTGCATGTAGTCGTAGCCGCCCATGGCCCCGACTCGCTTGCCGATGAGCGAGCCGAAAATGACGAAATACAAAGTCGTCGTCACGGCCGACGGCACAATCGTCTGCCCCCAGATCCGGATGATCCGCCCGTACTCCCGGATCACAATCGTCTTGAATCCGACCCAACGGATGGCCGACATGCTCACCTGTGCAGGAGCCGCAGTGTTCACCGCCACATCCATCATTGTGCCGCCGCGGCAGGCGCGGCGCCTCGTTCCACCAGCCGCATGAAGATCTCCTCCAGGCGATTCACCTTGTTACGCATGCTCAGGACCTCGATGCGGGCCGCCGAGAGCTCGGCAAACACCTCGTTGAGGCTCTGGTCCTTCGTGATCTCAACCTCGAGCGTATGGTCATCAGCCAATACCACGGCAAGCGCACTGCGCAGCTGCGGCGCCTGCCCGAGGCGATTGCGCAGATTCAAAACAAACACTTCGGTGTTCAGACGCCGCAACAGGTTGCTCATCCGATCCCGCTCAACGATCCGCCCGCCATCGATGATCGCGATGTTCCGGCACAGCGTTTCGGCTTCCTCGAGGTAGTGAGTCGTCAGAATGATCGTCGTCCCCCGCTCGTTGATCTCGCGCAGGAAATCCCACATGGAGCGGCGGATCTCGATATCCACCCCCGCCGTGGGCTCGTCCAGAATCAACAGCCGCGGCTCGTGCATCAGCGCCCGGGCAATCATCAGGCGGCGCTTCATGCCGCCGGACAGGCCGCGCGACATGTTGTTCCGCTTCTCCCACAGCTGCAGCTGCTTCAGATATTTCTCGGCCCGCTCGCGCGCCACGGCGCGCGGAATCCCATAAAACCCGGCCTGATTGATGACAATCGTCAGCGGGGTCTCGAACATGTTGAAGTTCATTTCCTGCGGCACCACGCCGATGCAGGACTTGGCGACCTCCAGATCCCGGTCGATGTCGTGACCGAACACGGCGGCCGTACCGGCACTCTTGTTGACGAGCGAAGTGACGATGCCGATGAGCGTCGTCTTACCCGCGCCGTTGGGTCCCAGCAGCGCGAAGAAATCGCCCTGCTCGACATCGAGATCGACGCCCTTCAACGCCTGGACACCGTTCTTGTAGGTCTTGGTGAGACCTCGAACCGACAGTGCATTCATTGGACTGGATGTTGACATCACTTCGCAAAATACCGCTGCAGGTACTCTTCGTAAGTACCCTTGTCACTCGCCTCGATGGAGGCCTGCTTCGCCAACGACTCGGCTGCCTGGGACGCGAACTCCGCCAGTCGCTCCCCGTTGGGTGGATACAGTTCCAGGAAATAATCCTTATGGGCCTTGGACATCCGCAATGCCAGGTCGAAGAACGACTCATCCGTCGTCGTCAGCTCTTCCATCAGCCGCGCCGACGGAGTGAGTGCGACGTCGGCAACCTTCGCCGCCTGCACAGCCAGAGCCTGGGAATAAGGACGCGCCGGATCACCCAGGTCCAGCACTTCGCAGATGCCCGTCATCTGATCGAGCAACTCCTGGGCCCACACCTGCATGGACACATCGCGCCCGTCACGCGCCAACGTGAGCCCCGGCTCACGGCCGCGACGCGCCACGGTGATGTGATTCTGATCGAGCAATTCCTGTTCCGCATCACTGATCGGCGGGCTGTCCTTCATCAGGCACAGCGCCAGGAAGGCTTCGAGGAACCGCACCTTGTTCTGATTGACGCCCACCGGATCAAACGCACTCACATCCAGCGCGCGAACCTCAACATACTCGACACCCGCCCGCTGCAGCGCCTTGGTCGGCCGCTCGCCCGAGCGAGCCACGCGCTTCGGCCGGATGAAGCTGTAGTACTCGTTCTCAATCTGCAGGATGTTGGCATTGACCTGTTGATATTGGCCGCCGGCGTCCTTGATTCCCAACGCCTCATACGGCGGATGCACGGTCGAGATGGCACGTGACAGGTCGCGGATGTACTCATCCAGGCTGTTGACGGAGACACTCAATCCGGCCTGGTTGCGGTTCCGATAACCAACATCGCTCATGCGCAGGCTGGTGGCATACGGCTCATAAGCCGTGTTGGCAGTGAAATCCACCAACCCGGCGGTGCGCCCTTTCAGGAAGGACTTGCACACCACCGGCGACACACCAAACAGATACAGCACGATCCAACCGTAGCGCCGATAGTTGCGCAGCAGGTCGAAGTAGCTGGCGGAAGTGAAATCCTGGCCGCGTTCGCGCGACTCGCGGATATCCGCGTACGCCTCCCAGAACGGCAGCGGAAACGAATAGTTGAAATGCACGCCCGAGATGGCCTGCATCATCCGCCCATAGCGCAGGGACAAGCCGCGGCGATAAACCGTTTTCATGGTCCCGACATGGGATTTGCCGAATTGGGCGATGGGAATGTCCTCATCGCGCTTGATGGCACAGGGCATGCTGGTGGCCCACAGCAGCTCATCGCCCATCTGGCGGTAAACGAACTGGTGCAGGTCCAGCAGGTACTGCAGCAATTCCCAGCTGCGGGTAAATGCCGGCGTCACCAGCTCGATCAACGATTCGGAAAAGTCCGTCGTGATGTGTACATTCGTCAGCGCCGAGCCCAGGTCGCGCGGGTGCGGGGTCGTTGCCAGGACCCCGTCGGGCCGCACGCGTAATGATTCCTTCTCGACACCTTTACGTCCGCCCTGCAGGATCTGCGGCTGGCCGCCGTTGACGAGGGCGGACAGACGACGCTCAAAAACCCGATCGATGCCTGGCCTGCTCATGGTGCGGCTACCTTACAGCCGGGGCTGCGCACCAGACGTACTGATTCAGAGGGATTGACCTTGGCCAGCATGAGGTATTTGCCTGAAATTTTAGCGTGTTATACGAACGGGCCCGACAACGGCCCGGCATCTTGTGCCTGAAAGGAGCCCGAATCAATGATCGGCATCATCGGTGGCACCGGCCTGTATCAAATGGACGAATTGCAGGTCACCGCAGTTCGTGAAGTCACCACGCCGTTCGGCCCACCCTCCGCACCGATCGTGCTGGGAATGCTGCAAGGACGCAACGTAGCCTTCCTCGCCCGCCACGGGCTGCACCACGGTCTGTTGCCGAGTGAGATCAACTATCGGGGCAACATCTGGGCACTCAAGAGCCTGGGGGTGCGAACCATCCTGGGCGTATCAGCGGTCGGCAGCCTGCGCGAGGCCATCCGTCCCGGCGATCTGGCCCTGCCGTCGCAGTACCTCGATTTCACCAAGGGCCTGCGGGCATCGACCTTTTTCGGCCGCGGACTGGTGGGTCACGTTTCAATGGCCAACCCGACCTGCCGCTACACCACGACACTGGTTGCCAACGCGGCACGGGGGTTGGAGCTCACCCTCCACGAAGACAAGACCCATGCGGTGATCGAAGGGCCGCGGTTTGGAACCCGGGCGGAGAGCCATTTCCTGCGTAACAACGGCGCCGACCTGGTCGGCATGACCAGCGTTCCGGAAGTGTTCCTGGCCCTGGAGGCGCAGCTCGGCTACTGCACTATCGGCGTGGCAACCGACTATGACTGCTGGCTGGACGACTCCGCGCATCACGTGTCTGCCGTCGAAGTCGCCAAGTTGTTTCGTGGCAACCTCGAGCGCGTCCAACAGTTGCTGGCCCATGTTGTAGCGGAGTATCAGGACGATGACAGGCGGGACTGCCGTCACACGCTGGCTGGGGCAATCATGACTGCCCGGGAACGAATGACCGGCGAACAGCGGGCGTTAGTAAGCTTTTTGACCCAGTAGCTCGAGAGCCTGACTCGTCAGCGACAACCAGCTGGTGCCGGCCGTGGGCTCCTCCAGCTCCGCCGCGCCTTGCCGCAGGAGTGAGTCGGCCGGCAACGCCTCCAGCCGGCGCGCCGCGTATTCATAGCCCAGCGCAATCGCCTTCTCGAAGGCGGCCCAGTTGAGCATGTCGATCTCGGCCAGCGGCGGTTGCAACAGCAAGTCAGTCTTCTCGCGGTGCGCCGCCGTCACGGCACTGCTGTTCACCATGCCGGCGCGCCACAGGATCTGGAAGATGTTGGGTCGATTGCGCCGTACCCGCAGCCAACTCATGAGTTGCCAGGGCAAGGGCACGTCCACTTCTTCATTTTGTGTGGTAAAGGCTCGATCCGCACCGACGTCCACACCGATGACCGGGCCGCGGCCCAACTCGCGCATGGCATCCACCGGGAGGTTGTTCATCGTACCGCCGTCCACCAGGACTTCGCCCTTGTGGACGATCGGCGGCAGAACCCCCGGAATTGCCACGGAAGCACGCAGCCACAGCCACAGCAATCCGTGCCGGTGGACCATGGAATGGCCCGTGGTGAGATTGGATGAGACGCAAAAAAACGTCAGCGGCAGATCTTCGATGTCGATGTCGCCACAGTCCTTGCGCAGCGCGCGACTGACCTTGCGACCCGACACGAGCGAAACAAATGGCAGGGTGTAGTCGCGCAGCGGCTTGGCCTGCACAAACGCGGCGTGAAAGCGTTCTTTCAACTCCTCCACGCTCCAACACTGTGCCACGCCGGCCGCGAGGATCCCGCCCATGCTGGTGCCGCCGACGAGATCTATGGGTACGCGTGCTTCCCGGAGTGCCTTCACTACCCCGATATGCGCAAAACCCCGCGCCCCGCCGCCGGACAGAACCAAGCCAACACCGCGCCCGGTCAACATCCTGGCAACGCGGTGAACATCCGCGGGCCCCGTGATGTGATGGTGCGGAACTCCCGGCTGAACTGCCAACCAGCGACCGGCCGCACCGCGACGAATTTTCTCGTCATGCAGCAGGATCAACTCGGCCCGCTGCGGCGCCATGCTCGACTCACGCGCGCCTGCGAGCGCCTCCCAGCGTCCGGGTGTGCTTTCCGCGCGGGCCAATAACAAGAGTGCGTCGGCCTGGCGAACGCACAGGTTGCTCCAACGACCCGGCGTGGGATCTCCCACATACACCACGAAGTCGTTGACGCTTTCGATCTTGTGAAACCAGTGGCTGGTGTGGGATTCGGCGCGCACGCTCCAGACCAGCTCGGTGCGCCCGAAATGACTCAACGCTTTGACGAAGTCACTGGCGAAGCCACCGATGTCCACTTCGACACTCTGCGGGAGCAGTGTGAAGGTGCGCGCGCTATGGCGGGGTCCGCGTGCCCGGGACTGAGACTGTTCGAGACGATCGACCGTCAGGCGCGCGATTCGCAGCATCGCCTGCGGATGCTTGCCGAAGACTGCATTAAAAGAGTCGCTGGAGATTCGCGCGAGCTCGGTATCCCGCAGTGCAGCAACATTGGCCGAACGGGGCCGGCCCGAGATGAGACCCATCTCGCCCACCGTATCACCGGCAGGCACGCGCCCCATGAAACGGCGTCGATCCCGGTTATCAGGGGAGAAGACCCCCAGGCAACCGCTGAGCACGACAAACAGGGCATCAGAGGGCTCACCGGCTGCAAACAACGTCGAACCGCCGGGCAAGGACAGCCACTCGGCCGATTCGGCGATCTGCCTGATGATGAGCGGTTCCAGACCGGCAAAAAGCGGCAGCGCACTCAAGACCACGCCCAAGTCTGAGCGCCGCATCACAGTCTCTTCGGGAATGTCCCCCTGCATACCCAATCATGACGCGGCAGCAGGGGGCGACGTTAGTCGGGGAACGCGATTGTTAGACCGAAATCACGAAAGGATCAGCGTTCAACGATTGCGGTGACGCCCATGCCTCCCGCTGTGCACGCGGAAATCAAGCCACGCCTGGCGCCGGGGTCACTGGCCAGGATCTTGGCCAACGAACTGACAATACGGGTGCCGGTTGCCGCGAACGGGTGCCCGATCGCAATACTGCCGCCCTTCACATTGAGCTTGCTGCGATCAAGGGTCCCCAACGGGGCCGACAACCCCAGCACTTCCCGACAATACTCCGGCGACTCCCAGGCCTTCAGCGTGCTCAACACCTGACCGGCGAACGCTTCGTGAATCTCGTAGTAGTCGAAATCCTGCAGCGTGAGCCCGGCATCCTGCAACATGGCCGGCACCGCATGCGCCGGGGCCATCAACAGACCTTCATCGCCGCTCGCGAAATCAACCGCCCAGGCCTTGCCGAAAGTCAGGTACGCCAACACCGGCAGGTTGCGCTCACTCGCCCAGGATTCACTGGCCAGCAACACTGCACTCGCCCCATCGGTCAGCGGCGTGCTGTTGCCCGCCGTCATGGTCCCGCCCTGCAGATCAAAAGTCGGGCGCAGCTTGCCGAGCTTCTCCAGGCTGGTGTCCTGGCGGATGTTGTTGTCGATCTGCAAACCCGCAAAGTCGACGACGAGGTCGCTGTAGAAGCCGTCTTTCCAGGCCGCCGCGGCCTTCATGTGACTCTCGTAGGCGAGTTGATCCTGCTCCTCGCGTGTGATCTTCCAGCGCTTGACCATCAACTCCGTGCTCTGCCCCATCGACAGCCCGGTCCGCGGCTCGACCACCGCCGGCAACACCGGTTTGAAGTGATTGGGTCGCAGGCTCAGGAACGGCGCCAGCCGCTGCCAGGCCGAGCGCCCCCGGAAACTCTGCAGCAGAATCTGTTGATACGAGCGCGGATACACAATCGGTGCATCACTGATGGAATCCGTGCCCCCGGCAATCCCGGAGTCGATCTGTCCCAACGCGATCTTGTTGCCGATCATGATCGCGGCTTCGAGGCTGGTGCCGCAGGCACGCTGCAGATCAACGCCGGGTGTCTGCGGGTGCAGCCCCGCTGACAGCAACGACTCGCGCGTCAGGTTGTAATCTTTTGTGTGTTTAATGACCGCGCCGGCGGCCACATCTCCGAGACGGACACCGCCGAGGTTGAAGCGGTCAACCACCCCGCGAAACGCGGCGGTGAGCATGTCCTCGTTGCTGGCCTTGGCGTAAGCGCCATGGGCCCGTGCGAAGGGAATCCGAACGCCGCCGATGATGGCGACGCGTCTGACTGCTGAGCCGACGAGCATGAGCCTCCCCTCCCCCACGATAGGTTTAACTAGGCAATTCGGAGGATTATCAATCATTTCCAAGATGTGGGCACGTGAACAGCCTTCAAGCTTTTGCACCTGCAGCGGTCCGGGCTATCCTTCCCGCCCCCTCCGCAGGGGGATTGAACTCCTTCACAGGCAGCCCGAGATTGACGGGTCCCGAGCCGGCGAAAAGGCGCGCATCCATGCATTTAAAAGACCCCACCCTGCTGCGAACCCAGGCCTTCATCCAAGGCGAGTGGGTCAACGCGGCCAACCATGCCACTCACGAGGTTCATAACCCGGCCAACCGGGAGAAGCTGGGGACGGTACCCGACATGGGCGCCGCGGAGACCCGGCGCGCGATCAAAGCGGCTCATGAAGCGTTTCCGGCATGGGCGGCCAAGACTGCGAAAGAGCGTGGAACCATTCTGCGTAAATGGTTCGACCTGATGATGGCGAACCAGGATGACCTGGCCACCATCATGACGGCCGAGCAGGGCAAACCGCTCGCCGAGTCCAAAGGCGAGATTGCCTATGCCGCCTCCTTCATCGACTGGTTCGCGGAGGAAGGCAAGCGTCTCTACGGCGATGTGATTCCAACACATCAATCTGATAAGCGACTGGTGGTGTTGCGTCAGCCGATCGGCGTGGTTGCGGCCATTACGCCGTGGAACTTCCCGGCGGCCATGATCACCCGCAAGGCAGGTCCAGCGCTCGCTGCCGGCTGCACATTCGTCGCCAAGCCCGCGCATCAAACACCTTACTCCGCCCTCGCAATGGCCGAACTGGGGCGCCGCGCAGGCATCCCCGCCGGTGTGTTGAATATCGTCACGGGAATGGATGCCGTCGCCATCGGCGGCGAAATGACTTCCAACCCGAGCGTGCGCAAAATCACCTTCACCGGCTCGACCGGCGTCGGCAAGAAGCTCATGGCGCAGTCGGCCGGCACGCTGAAGAAACTGTCACTCGAGTTGGGCGGCAATGCGCCGTTCATCGTGTTTGATGACGCCGACCTCGATGCCGCGGTCGCCGGTGCCATCACCAGTAAATACCGTAATACGGGACAAACCTGTGTTTGTGCCAACCGGTTCCTGGTACAGGGCTCGGTGTACGACGCCTTCACCAGCAAGCTGGTGGATGCGGTCTCCCAACTGCGCGTGGGTGATGGATTGCAGGGCGCGACCGATCAGGGGCCGCTGATTGATGCGAAAGCACTGGCCAAGGTTGAACAGCACGTCGCGGATGCTGTTGCCAAGGGCGGTCAGATTGCGCACGGCGGCAAGCGCCACTCCCTCGGCGGAACCTTCTATCAGCCCACCATCGTTACGGGTGTTACCCGGGATATGCTCGTGGCGCGGGAGGAAACCTTCGGGCCGGTGGCTCCGCTGTTCCGTTTTGAGACAGAGGCGGACGCCATCCGCATGGCGAACGACACCGAATTCGGCCTCGCTTCCTATTTCTATACTCGGGACCTCGCCCGCTCCTGGCGCGTGGCGGAAGCCCTGGAATACGGCATCGTGGGACTCAACACCGGCCTGATTTCCAATGAAGTCGCCCCGTTCGGGGGCATCAAGGAATCCGGCATCGGCCGTGAGGGCTCCAAGTACGGCATCCTCGACTACACCGAGCTCAAGTACCTGTGCGTGGGAGGCCTCACCTGAGACTGTATGCTCACTTTTGGCGTACCTGACAGGCGACAGGTAGTGCGCAACGGGCGGCTTACGGTATCTTGATCTCATGCGCTATATAAGCTCACCCGACTTCCATCGGGACGGTGCCGAACGGATCGGCATATTGCTGGTCAACTCCGGCACTCCGGCCTCGCCGGCCCCGAAGGATGTGCGCAAGTTCCTCGCAGGTCTCCTCGGTGATCCGCGGGTAGTCGAATTACCGCGGGCGCTCTGGTTACCCATCCTTCACGGGCTGATCCTGCCGTTCAGGCCGCGCCGTTCGGCACGCAAGTACCGGAAGATCTGGAGCAAGGCGGGCTCGCCCTTGCTGGTCCTGTCCGAGAAGTTGCGCTCGGAGCTGATCGGAACGCTGGCGCAGCGGATGTTGGCGCCACTTTCCATTGAGCTGGGCATGATGTACGGCGGTGATCCGACCGTGCCGCAGGCGCTCACCAGACTGCGTGAGTCAGGTGCGCAGCGGATTCTCGTTGTGCCGCTGTTTCCGCAGTATTGCGGTGCAACGACCGGCGCTGCCTATGACCAGGTCAATGCCGAGTTGCGCCGTTGGCGCTGGCTCCCTGAGCTGCGATATGTCGCGGAATATCACGACTACCCGGGATATATCGATGCCTTGCGTGCATCGGTGGTCCAACAGTGGGACACACACGGTCGAACCCAACACCTGTTGATGTCCTTCCATGGCATCCCCGAGCGTTACTTCCACAAAGGCGACCCGTACTTCTGCAAGTGCCAGAAGACTGCGCGCCTGCTCGCTGATGAGTTGCTCCTGAAAGACAATGAATGGAGTGTGAGCTTCCAGTCCCGCTTCGGCCGGGACGCCTGGCTCAAGCCCTACACGAGCACGGTGCTCGAAGAAATGCCCAGCCGCGGCACCCGGCGCGTGACCGTGGTGTGCCCCGGATTCGCCATTGATTGCCTGGAGACGCTGGAAGAAATCGAGATGGAGAATCGCGATGTCTTCATGGCGGCGGGCGGTGAGCAGTTCCAGTATGTGCCGGCACTGAATGCACGTCAGGAACATGCGCGCTTTCTCGCTGATCTCATTGCGCGTCACTGCCAGGGATGGACCCACGTCGAGCTCGGTTTGCGGCCGGCCGGCGCGGCTCGCGGCGCCTCCGCCTGACCTGACACCAGGCTTCGCGTGCTCGGGCGCTTTCACGAGATCAGTATTTCGACGGCGGATATCCGCGCGTCGGTTGAATTCTATGAGAGCCTGGGATTCACCCAGGCAGCCACGACAGATACCTGGTCGCACCCTTACGGGGTGTTGACAGACGGTCGGTTGTTCATCGGCCTGCATCAGCGCCGCAGTCCAACTCCCGCGCTCACCTTTGTATTGCCGGGTGTCGCGTCACATCTGGCGACGTTTGAAAACCACGGCCTCGCGTTGACGGTCTGCAAAACGGGCGATGAAGTATTCAATGAGGTCGGTTTTCTCGATCCATTCGGCCAGCCTGTCACCGTGCTCGAAGCTCGTACCTACTCACCGGTGGCGCGCGAGGAGCACGAAGTGTCCTTGTGTGGGTATTTCAGCGAGATCAGCATGCCCGCGCGCAACTTCGAAACCGCCCGGGTCTTCTGGGAATCCCTGGGGTTTGTTGCAACCGATGAGACGGAAGAGCCCTACGTTCACCTGCCCTTCACCAGCGACCACATCGACATCGCGTTCCACCGACCGCGCACCTTCGATGTACCGATGCTCGTGTTCCGTGATGCCGAAATGCCGGCGCGCGTCGCCCAGCTTCGCGACCAGGGGGTCCGCATGTCCGAATCCATGGAGCTCCCTCGCGGCCTCGATCCCAAATCCAACGCCCTGATCGAGTCGCCCGACGGCACGCTGTTGTTACTGTTGCACGAGGAAGGTTAGTTCGCACGTCGCTAGACGACGCTATCTACGTACGCCTACCTAACACGTCCAACAACGCCCTCTGCGTGGCCTCGAGACCCTTTTTCGAGGCACTCCTTCGGCAGACAATTCCAGCCCACCACCGAATCTGCTCAATCGCAGGTACACCATGATCAGGCTGCCGAAGTTGATGCTGGGAGACAATCTTCCTCAATTGATACGGATTGCAGCAGCCATTACCGATGAATACTCATCTGTAGTTGAGTGCAACACCGAGCGTCTCGTGACTGCAGAGCCGGTGGCGCTGTGCATTCTGGCCGCCAGCTTTGGCCAACTGGAATCCCGTGGACAACTCGCGCGAGTCAGGGGACTACGCCCCGAGGTCCGAGAGAACCTGGAGCGGCTAAACGTGCTGGCGGACTGGCTTCGGGAGAGCTCGTCACAGACAACAGCCCCATCAGACAGCTCTCATTCTGTTCTTCGAGCATGCGGAAGTCGCGAACCCGGCACAGGCCGAACAGATCGCAAATGCGCTGAGCCGCGAGATCGCGGCCTTCATTCCGAGCGACGATGTCCATGCAATGACCGAGGACGATCCGGCCCTGACCCGATATCGCGTCGTCGAACGGCCGCTGCACTACCTCATTACGGAATTGTTGGATAACTCCCTGAACCATGGGAAAGCGGGAGGATTTAGTCATGCGAGAGCGTGGGTCGCCGCGCAATATTTTCGCGCAGGAGACCTGCTTCGCGTGGCGGTGGTCGACGATGGCCGCGGCTTTCTGCAATCATTGCAAAGTCACCCGAACTTGACGCCGAAATCAGATGAGAGCGCCATCAGACTCGCCTTTCGGCCATTTGTTTCGTGCTTCAAGGACGTCGGAGTCTTCAGCGATGCGACACATCAGGGCCTCGGTCTGACAATCTGTCGCGACCTCTGCCTGCGAGCCGACGGCGACATCAGCGCTGCCTCGGGAAGTGCTTGGGTGACGAGCCCGGCGATGTCTTCGGAACGATCCATAAAACTCACTCCTGGCTATCAGGGCTCCATTGTCATGATGGCGTTGCATCGGCGGGCACTTACACCCGGGAGTCTTGGAGAAATCCTGCGCAGGTATCAGCCAAACGAAGATTTGCCCATGCGATTGATTTGATATCTACTTAGGAACTGCACTCACCGCGAAGACGTCAAAATGTCCGTTGCCGCGTTCGAAACAACCGTCAGGGTGAATTCCGATCCCAAGATCTTCGCTCTTGGCTCGCAGCGCTGCAAAGCCCCTCAGACAACAGGTCGAGTTAGCACTACAGAGCACCCCGGGGGACATTTGCCTGGATTTCGAGGGGATAACGGTGACTCAAGGCTATATGGATGAGCTCCTGGGGGTGCTCATTCTGCGTTATGGGCCTTCCGTGCTCGAGCGGGTCGCTTTCAAAGCGTGCTCAGAGGACGTGAAGGCCGTCATCCAGTTTGTGGCGAATACGCGCGGTCGCGACTTCAAGGAACTCAACAACCGCGTTGCGGTCAGTTAGCTCCCGTGCGTGGTCGCCGCGTGGGCGACGAAGTGAAATCTCACCCGCATTTCGTCCTGCACGGCTAACGCGCCGAGCGCGGCGGTGAACGGCGTCAGGCCGAGGTCGGATTGTTTGAGCGGTAGATCGCCTGAGGCAGTGAGCTGTCCGTCTGACAGCGAGTATGTGACCGGCACGGAGAGTGTGTGGGTTTGGCCACGGACGGTGATCAGAACGTCGGCTCGCACTTGTGAGCCCGGCGTACTGGTGTCGATGTGCTGGCTGACCAGCGTGATGTTTTCGTATTGCGCGCCGTTCAGCAGGGCGTCGCTCAGCATGTTGCGGCGGGTGCCCTCCCGGGCTGAATCGGGTACGTCTTTGGGAAAGTCAGGGCCTTCCTTCGCGCGCAGGTCGGGCTCATCAATCGCGAGTTGCCCGACCGGGATGCGCAGCTCGAATGTTGAGTGCTCGATGTCATCGGGCACGTAGAACGTACCGCTGATGTCGTGCGATGCGATCACGTGATTGTGGCCGAATTTCGCGAGCGTGCCGCCCCGGAACGCAAGAATGGTCAACAGCGACTCACCGGAGGCTACATCGAATGGCCGCCCTTCGTGCCGCTGTGCCGGCGGCACCGGGGCGATTTTCGTCGTTGCCGCGGGCTCGGGACCCTTGGGCCGGATGGGACATCCCGCCAAGGAGGTAAGAATCAATCCCGCGACTGAAACGCTCAGAAGCAGGTATCGGCTTTGCATTCGCATGTAAGATCCGTCTCCATGAGCATCCGAAATACGCCCACCCGCTGGGGCCACATCGCCCAATTCCTGCACTGGCTGATTGTCATACTGGTCATCATCCAGGTGACCCTCGCCAGCATCGCCGAAGACCTGCCCATCGGGCCGAAGAAGATCGAAGTGTATGCGTGGCACAAGTCGGTGGGCATCACCGTTCTGTGTCTCGCGGTCCTGCGGCTGCTGTGGCGATGGGCGAACCCCACTCCGGAGCTGCCCTCCACACTCAAGCCTTACGAGCGTGTGCTCGCCAAGGTTACCCACGTCGGACTGTACGTGCTGCTGTTCGCACAGCCGCTCACCGGCTGGATGATGACCTCAGCGCGTGGGTTCCCGGTGAGCTGGTTTGGGTTCTTGCAGTTGCCGGATTTTGTGCCTAAGAACCAGGCGCTCTACAACGGCATGAAGGAAACCCACGATACGCTGGCGCTGGCTCTGTATGTGATCGTGTTCCTGCACGTGGCGGCCGCCTTGAAGCATCACTTCTTCCTGAAGGATGATGTTCTGCGCCGCATGCTGCCGTTTACCAAGAGGAAGTCCGAATGAGATTGTTGGTTTCGAGTGTCGTTTCCATGCTCGCCGCAACCGGGGCGGTCGCCGCCGATGCCCACTACACCCTGGATCCTGCCAAGAGCACCCTGGAGTATCAGTTCACGCAGGCGGGCGCACTGAACAAGGGCAAGTTCACCAAGTACACGGTCACGCTCGATGTCGCGGCCGATGCGCCGAGCAAGCTGGATGTTGTTGTCGAGATGGCCTCGCTCGATACCGGCGACAAGGAACGTGACGACACTCTAAAAACGGCTGACCTGTTCTCCGTGGCCAAGTTTCCGCAGTCGCATTTCACCTCGACACAGATCACCAAGACTGCCAACGGCTACGATGCCGCCGGCAAGCTGACGATCCGCGGCGTTACCAAGGACGTCCATGTGCCGTTTACATTCTCGGCGGCCAATGGATCGCTGATCGGAAAGGTCAGCCTCAAGCGGCTCGACTACGGTGTCGGTCAGGGCGACTGGAAGGCCACCGACCAGGTTGGTAACGACGTAGCGGTTACGTACGCACTACATCTGGTAGCCCATTAGTCTATTGCTGATAGCTGTGTAGTTTTGATGTGCACAGGTCGTAGATGGACCCCATCAACACCTGCACCGAATGGGTCATAGCAATCTCGATGCCCTTGAGCGCGGCTTCCTTGATGACCCGTGTCAGAGCATCGAGTTGCTCCGGTGTCAGGTTCTCGGGAAGTTTGGTGGTGATCTGCACCGAAGGTACTTCTTCCACGATTTCGCGGAGCACGTGGTAAACGCAGTCCGCCTTGGCCCGCATCAGGCTCTCGTCGTCTCCAAATAGGGAGCCGATCGTGACGAGCCCATCCACAGTCTTCTCGTGGGTCTGTTCCCACTCACGCTCCGTTCCGAAGGCGACATGTATGACTTCACCCATACTGGACCATCCGCGTGTGGTGACATGGGCAAGGTCGCAAGTTCCATACCCTAGCAGGGCATACCCTAGATCGGTGAGCCGTCGCGCCGCTTCATCCCCTGGGGCGTGGCCATCATGTCTACGTCGGGATCGGAATAATAAACGTGATCGTCAGCGTCGCGATTGCTGATCTCGAGGTAGACAGCCGGTCGGTCACTGCGATTGATGAGTTGATGCCCATCATTTGCACCTGCAGCAAATCCGGCGCAGGCGCCGGCCTTCAGCACTTGCTCGCCGCCATCGGTTCGCAGGACGACCTCGCCTTCCAGCACGAAGATGAATTCCTCTTCGTGCGTATGCCAATGGCGCATTGACGACTCCTTGCCCGGCGGCAGGGTCGTCCGGTTGACGCCGATCTTCTTCAGCCCGAGTTGCTCACCGAGCTCCCGCTTTTCGCGGGGCATTACCCGGGACCGATACGGCTCCGGGTAACCCGTCCTGGAGACGGGGTCGACTGCGAGCGGATCCAACGCAGGTTTGATCAGCGACATACCGGCCTCATTCTCCGCGCTCACTTCTTCCGACGAACCGCCTTCTTCGCCGGCGCCGCCTTCTTCCTGGAAGACTTCTTGGCCGCCGCTTTTATTTCCTTCTTCTTGGGGCCGCTGGACTTGCCTGCGGGTTTGGCCGCGGTTTTCTTCACCGCTTTCTTACCAGCTGTCTTCGGCGCAGCGGCCTTGGCGGCCGACTTCGCAGGCGCCTTGCCCGAGGCCGACCGGGTGCCGCCGGACTGGGCGGCGGTCGATTTTTTGGCCGCGGCTTTCTTCTTCGCCGGTGCCGGCTCGGCGTCCTCATCATCGGCCGAGTCATCTACGGCTTCAACGACTGCCGGCGCCTCAGCAGCGGCGGCCTTCGCGACCGGCTTCTTGCGCGCAGCCTTCTTCGGCGCTGGATCTTCCTCTTCCGCAGCAGGTTCAGGGGCGGCCGGTGCAGCCGCTGCAGAGGGCTTCCAATCAGGACCCCGCAACTGCTCGAGAATCGCCGGATTCTCCAACGTCGACACGTCCTGCAGGATCTCCTCGCCCCGCGCAATCGACCTCAACAACCGCCGCATGATCTTGCCCGAGCGCGTCTTGGGCAGATTGTCGGAAAACCGGATGTCATCCGGCTTGGCAATGGCGCCCACCTGCTCTCCCACCCAGTTGCGCAGCTCCAGCACCAACTCACTGACATCCCCCGTCGGACGATCCCCACGCAGCACCACAAAGGCAAACACAGCCTCGCCTTTGACCTCATGCGGCCGACCAACCACGGCAGCTTCGGCAACCCGCGGGTTGGCAACCAACGCCGACTCAATCTCCATCGTCCCCAACCGATGACCCGCCACATTCAACACGTCATCGATGCGCCCCATGATCCAGAAGTAACCATCCTTATCACGGCGCGCGCTGTCCCCGGCAACGTAGTACTTGTTGTTGAACTTCTCCCAGTACGAGGAGATGTACCGGTCATTGTCACGCCACAACGTGCGCAACATGGACGGCCAGGGCTTCTTGATGACCAGATACCCACCCGCCTCAGGACGAGTCACCGGCTTCCCATGATCATCAACAATGTCAGCGTCAATGCCCGGCAACGGCATAGTGCATGACCCCGGCTTGGTGGCCGTAGTTGCCGGCAGCGGCGAGATCATGATCGCGCCCGTCTCCGTCTGCCACCAGGTATCCACGATCGGGCAGCGCTCCTTCCCTATCACGCGGTGGTACCACATCCACGCCTCGGGATTGATGGGCTCACCCACAGTACCCAACAGTCGCAGCTTGGACAGGTCGAACTGCGCAGGCCAATGATCACCGAGCTTCATCAGCGCCCGGATCGCCGTCGGCGCCGTATAGAAAATGGTCACCCCGTGCGTCTGGCAGATCTTCCAGAACCGGCCCGCATTCGGCGTCGTCGGCGCGCCTTCATACAACACCATGGTCGCGCCACAGGCCAACGGCCCATAGGCAACATAACTGTGCCCGGTAACCCAGCCCACATCGGCCGTACACCAGAACACATCGTCATCCTGCAGATCAAACACCCAGCGGCTCGACAGCTTCGCCTGCAACAGGTAGCCGCCGCTGGAATGTTGAATTCCCTTCGGCTTGCCGGTCGAGCCGGAGGTATACAACAGGAACAGCGGATGCTCGGACTCGACCCACTCAGGCTCGAGTGTAGGTTGATGTCCTTCGATCGCGTCGTCCCACCAGATATCGCGCCCCGGATGCATGACGACGCGCTTGCCCGTACGCTCGAGCACGATGACTTTCTTGACGCTCGGACAACCCTCTGCCAACGCCTTATCGGCAGCCGCCTTCAGCTCAACGACGTTTCCGCCGCGCCAACCGCCATCGGCGGTGATAACGACTTTCGCCTCGGTGTCGATGATCCGGTCCCGCAGCGCAAGCGCCGAGAAGCCACCAAAAACCACCGAGTGAATTGCACCAATACGAGCGCACGCTTGCATCGCGATCACCGTCTCCGGGATCAGCGGCATATATATGATCACGCGGTCGCCCTTCTCAACGCCCTGCGCACGCAGAGCACTGGCAAAGCGACAAACCTCGGCGTGCAGCTCGCGATAGCTCAGATGGCGAGTACCACCGTTCTCAGCCTCAAAAATAATTGCAGTCTTGTGACCGCGCTCAGCCAGGTGCACGTCCAGACAATTGAATGACACGTTGAGGCGACCATCGTTAAACCATCGATAGTTCGGCGCGTCTGAATCGTCAAGAGCCTCCGTGAACGGCTCCTGCCATACCAGTTCCTTGCGGGCGAGATCCGCCCAGAACCCCACATGATCGGCGGCCGCAGCGCTCCGGAGCTGCTCCAGGTCGGCTGGCTTCAGGCCAGCCTTCGCGGTAAAGGCTTCCGGCGGGGGGAACGACCGTTCTTCCAGCAACACCGACTCGATGTTCTTCGCATCCATAAATCTGCCCCCTTTTTAGAGCACTGAAACACTCAACGTGTGCATATTTGAGCATAGCGGAGTGCCAAACGGCACACTCCATCCGCGTAGCGTCGGTTGATGCTTGGCACGACGCCTTTTTTTGGCGTAGAACGGCATCTATCCTGCCGTTTCGCTTAATTCCTCATCGAATCATGTCGACATTCGCAGGCAAGTGCTGACCTTGCGCCACATTCATTCGTGCTGGCTCGTCGCGCTGTTTCCGTCGCTGCTGCTGACGGGGTGCGGTTCGAGCAGCGGGACGCGTCCCGTGCTCGCGCAAACCTGCATGCAAGTGGGCGGCACGCGTGAGAGTACGGTGCGCGTTCAGGCGCCTGACGACGGGACGTTGCGTTTCCGGATTCAGGAGCACGGGATATCTGTCGTCGCCACTCTGGACGGCGACACCGCTACCGCCGGCGAATCTCCTGTTGAACGCCTCGGTACCATCGAGCTGGTGGCTCCTGCCAAACGCGGTGACAGCCACCTGATCAGCGTTAAGGCAAATGATTCGCCGGACATCACGGCTGAGGTTTGTGTCCGCGCCGATCTAATTGCTGTTTCCGACGCCGCCCGCACATCCGCCGCGACTGCATTCGCGAACGCGGGACGCGCGACTCGAACCTTTGATTGGGCCCAGGCGTTCGATCAATTCCTGATCGCCGCGCGTCGGTTCGATCAACTGGGCGAGCGCCACTCGTCCGGTGCCGCCCGCCAGGCCATGGCCGAAATCGCCTACAGGCGCTTCGACAACAAGCGTGACATCTACGCGCTGGCCAGCCAGGCGTTGGCCGACTACGGTGAAGGTGCCGAACCCTTTATCCGGGGAGAGTTGATCGGACTGCAGAGCAAGGCGCTCTTCGAGATGCCCGACCTCGATATCAGCGCTATTGCGCCCGAGATACGCCGTCTCCTGGCGTCGGCTCGTAAATCTCTGCGCCTATCGCCGATTGGTTCGCGGGAGTTGCCGCGTCTCGAGATCATGGAAGGTTTTCTGGAATATCGCCTCGATGCCCGCGGGCCTGCGCGCGCCGCGTTCATCGCTGCCGCGCGCAGCTGTCAGCAATTGCGCGACTGGGGTTGTTATGCTCGAGCCAACCAGAATCTGGCCGCGTTGGCCTACGAGAGCAAGAACTACACCGCAGCCATGTTTGCATTTGGCGACGCTCTGAGACAACTCCCGCCTGAGCTCGATCCGAAGCTGGCGGCGGAAATCTGGGCCAACTACGGCGCCATGCAGGGCAAAGTGGGCCTGTTTGGCAGCAGTCAGCGCTCGTATGCCACGGCGATGCGTGTTTACGGGCAGCTCGGTGATTGCCGGGGAGTCCGCCGCAGCCTGTGGCACTCGGGCAACCTGATGGTCCAGCTCGGAAGTCTCAGCGACGCGAAAAATGACTTGCAGGAGGCCGTGTCGCTCGATTGCACCGAGCTGCTCGCCAGTGCCGGCCGTCCGAGCACTCGCTATACAACCACCCCGTGGTGCACCCGACTGCTCAATCCGGAGGAGCTGGCAGCCGAAGAGAAAATCAATATGCTGTATTCACTGGTGTCGCTGGGGCACGCGTTGCAGTTGGAAGGGGATTTGGGGCGCGCCATGCAATGCCTGGATGCTGCGATCCCGTATGCGAGTGTCGGTCGACTGCAGGTACCGCTCGCAATCGCTCGCGGCGAGGTCCTTCTCGAAAACGACAAACCCACCGACGCAAGCCGCGAGTTTGAGCGCGCGTTGCACTTCGCGGATGAAAGCCAAATCCCGCCGGAGCACGAGTATCGCGGTTACGCGCAGCTCGGCATCGCGAAAGCGGCGCTCCTGGCAGGCGATTTCAAGCAGGCCGTGCAGGACGGGCTGAGGGCGACGCAAGCCGCCGTCAAACGCGGCGACATCGAGCAGACCGTGACGGCATTGAAAGTGCTCGCCGCGAGCTACCGCGGCCTGGCGCAACCTGAGCAGGCGGCAAAAACATTGCAGACCGCGGTCAGTCTGATCGAGACCGTGCCGACCGACGAGCTCGACGGCGAAAAGCGCGCCACCTACCTGGCCACTCAGCACAGCGTCTTTGCGGAACTGACCGACCTGTATGCCTCCGATGACCAGACAACTGCGCTGGCTTTCGTAACTTCCGAGCGGGGCCGGGCCCGGAGCCTGCGCTACGCCACCAGCCAGACCCAAGGTGACACTCCTGCGGATCCGACAACGCCACCTACAGCCCGCTACCAGCAGATGCTGCAACATGTTGTCGAGCTGACTGAATCGAAAACCAACCTCCTGGAGGCGCTCGCGCAGGAAGCAATGCACGAGGGCCACGCGGAGGATCCGTTTGACCAGCAGCAGCTCACCCGTACGCTCGGGCAACTGAAAGCCACCCTCGTCGAGTATTCCGCCGGCCCCCGCGACATGTTTGCTTTCATTGTGAACGACAGCGGCCTGCGGGTGGTGCGCCTGGGGGACCGGCAAAAGATTTCGGCCGCAGCCGCCGACCTGCACGATCGACTGCTCGATCCGGAATCGCCACGGTCTGACATACGCACATCCGCCCGGCAGCTCGCGGAGTTGGTGTTGTGGCCGTTGACCGCACAGCTGGGCGCCAAGCGCCTCATCTTTGTGCCCGATGAAGGACTGCATACGATCCCCTTCAACATCCTGCCCTGGTCGGCAACGACCTCGGACCATTTGGTTCTGCAACATGCGGAAGTCGCAATCGTCCCCTCGGCGAGGTTCCTGACCCGTATGCAGGCCAACTTGCCGGCGCGTGACAGCGCACCGCGTGTCGAGTTGCTGGGCGACCCGGTATTCAGGATCGCCGACTGGAATCACGAGTGCGCTGACCCGGTGAACGGGCAGAAGACGGCACGCACGACGCGCGCGGCTTCAGATTGGACCGAATCGCTGCCCCGACTTCCCGGCAGTCGCGCCGAAGTGCAGATGGTAGCTCGCCTCACTCAACAGACCCGACCCTCCAGTCACGTGGAAACACTACTGGGATGCGCGGCCGTTCCGTCCGCCTTGCGACGTGCAGCCAGCGGGCGCGTGGATCTACTGCACATTGCAACTCACGCGCGCGTGGATTCGCAGCGTCCGCGACTTTCATCGTTAGCCCTGACACCAGAAAACGCGGACGACCCGAGATCAGGAGCATTCGGCCTGCTGGACATTCTCAGCTTGAAGTTGAGTACCAACCTGGTCGTTCTGAGTGCCTGCGAAACATCGCGGGGACGGCTGTTACCGGGCGAAGGCGTTCTCGGTCCGGCACAGGCGTTTCTCCAGGCTGGGGCAGGCGCCGTGATCGCGAGCTATTGGCGGGTCGACGATATGGCGACCTCCGCTTTTATGCAGCGGTTTTACAAATACCTGCTTTCTGAGCGTCTGCCGGCCGCGACAGCCCTGCGACGGGCGCAACTGGAGGAGGCGGAAGCTTCCGGCTCCTACGATTGGGCCGCGTTTTCTCTGTACGGGTGGCCTGACAGCTCCATTTAACCGTGCTCTTTCGTGTGCCTTTCACCTCGCGCCCTCAAGATTTCCTGAGATAAGCAACGAGGTCGCAGCAGTGATCTCCCGGCGGATTCATTGCCACCGCCCACCGAGGAGCTCACCCATGCGTTTTCCCCGTAATGTCATCCTGGCCTCAGCCATCGCCGTGCAGTGTTTGTTTGGTGGCCTCGCCGCCGCCCCTGCCCAGGCTGCCGATATTCCCGACAATTTCTTCCAGGAATGGACGGTCTCCAAGAACTGCACCGAGCAACATGCGGGGCTCGCCGCCCACGTTGCTACGGGCCTGAAGCTCAAGATCTCCCGGGATGCGCTGGCGGCTGATGGAAGTTATGTCATCCAGGCTGAAAACACGGGAAACCAGCGCTGGAACGCCGGCTGGGACGGCGTCAAGCTGCAATATCGTCCGGGCACGGCCATGCAAACGTTGCCGGCTGATTTCGAGTGCATTCCCGGCCAGGAAGCGAGCTCTTCCTTCCTCGCAATGTCCAACTACGCGGTGGCCACCGAGCCGCAGTACGAGCAGGGTCATTGGTACGCGCTGGCTCGCATCCACGGCCAGTTGGAACATATTCTGATTTTCCCCAGCAGCGCGGCGACGGGCCCGAAAGCTGTGATCATCATGCAGTCCGTCAATGCAGCGAATTCCCTGCAGCTCGATGACAACGGCACGATTCACGTCTATTGATCGCTGGATCCGCCGGAACACGGACGAGCCTTGGGCGAGGCTCGTTCGTTCACATCTGACTTTCGTCCCGTTCGCCTACAATAGGCCGCATGACGCGCCGCACTGTCCACGTTGCCGGCCTTTGCGGCCTCTTTGCTATTTTTGGGTCCCAATCATGGGGGCAGGCGACGCCTGAGCGGACGCCGTTTCAGTGTCAGCCTGTTGCGTGCTCAACACTATCGCCCTCTCTCCCCGTCGATGCACCCGACAACAATGATTGCGCGTATCGCGCGGGCAATCTGTGGTGGGTCGATTATGTTGCCGGGTCACTGGCGTGGAATGACCACAGGACGGTCAAGCCTGTCATAGTCGCCATATTCGATGATGGCGCTTTTATCGATCACGAGGATCTGCGCAATCAGCTCTGGACCAACGAGGCCGAGGCGCACGGCAAACCGGGTGCCGACGATGATGGCAACGGTTATGTAGACGACCTTCACGGCTGGGACTTCGTGGACAACAGCCCGGACGTATCCCCCAAGGGCGAATGCCGAAGTCGCGTGAGCCACGGCACAGCGATGGCGAGCCTGGTCGCGGCCGAACGAAACAACGGCACCGGAATTGCGGCGCCGGGGTCCGACGGCGCGCGTTTAATGATTCTGCGCGTCGTCGGTTGTAATAGCGGTGTCAATGACGACGCAAATCCTCATCGCCTCGCTCGGGCGTTGGATTATGCAACACGGATGGGAGCACAGATTTTGAGTTTCAGCTCACACTGGTATGCCTCGACGCCCGAGCTCGACAAGGCGTTTGAGGAAGTCGCGGAAAAGCGTGACGCGCGTCACACCGCCATCGTGGTCGCCAGCGTCCCCAATAAAGGGGAACCGCAGGCCGGTTACCCGGCGGCGTACACCTTCCGGCGAATCGTCAGGGCGATCCCCATTGGAAACGACGACATGATCTCCCCCGGAACCACGGTCGCGCCCGAAGGGCTCAACCTGGGGGCGCCAAGCGCGTGCGTAATCGGTGCAGGAAAGCCGCCCGACTATTACCGAATGGAACAGGGCAGTTCAAACTCGACAGCGATTCTATCGGGATTACTAGCTGGCATATGGGCGAGCCCGCCCTATGATAAATTCACTACTGACGAGTTCCTGGCAAGGGTCGTAAAAGAGCGGATGGTCGCAACTCCGCGCCGTTCGAAGCCTGGGTCACGGGCTCCGTACCTAAACGGGGTTCCGCTAGCCGATGCTTGTCTTCTGGAAACGGAGCGCCGGAAAGCGCGCGTTTGTCCCCAGCCAGGATCGCAGCGGGAACCGCGTCCATGAACTATACAGAATCGACGACGGCAGACGTCCGTGCCGAAAAGCCGCTCGAAACGAGCGATAGCGGCGATTTGTCCCTCGTAGAGGCCGTGGCGGAGCGCACCGGCCTGCAAAATCAACTTTACGTGAGATATCGGAGGCCTTTGCTACAGGTATTCCTCCACAGGCGTATCGCACGCGATGCGGCTGAGGACCTGTTGCAACGCACGTTCCTGCAGGCGATCAAAAAGATTCGCACTGAAGGACTGGATGACCCGAGCAATTTGGGAGGCTATCTCTATCGCACGGCCTGCAAGCTCGCTACCGCCTACTGGCGCGGTGAGCTTTCGAGGCGACACGACAATGATCGCGAGCTGCTGTCGAATCTCAAGGACGAAGCTTTGTCCCTGGAAGAGCGACTCGATCACGAGCAACTCGCGAAGTGGGTTCGCGAGCTTCTGGTGCATCTGCCCGTGCAGCGCGACCGTGAAGTGTTGGAACGGTATTACCTCCATGAAGAGCCTCGCACCGTCATTCGAGAGTCTTTGCAATTGACTGACATGCAGTTCAACCAGGTCCTCTGGCGCGCCCGGCAGCGCTTCGGCGACATCCTTCGCAGGCACGGTCTCACCACCGGTGAGACAGCGGCTGCGCAATCGACTCGTGAGGGATAGGGAGAACCATGGACCACATACAGTTCAAAGCCAATCAGACTGCCGCGGGCTATGTAGCCAACGGCCTCGACGAGAGTACCCAGGAGGCGTTCGAGCTCCACATGATGGGTTGCTCGGAGTGTGTCGCGGATGTGGAAGTCTGGCGGGCCATCAAGTTGGAAATGCCGCGTCAACACGCCGAAGTGCGTACGTTGACCCCACGGCGCAAGCTGGCCGCGTTCAGCGACTGGCGCATGGCCGCCTCACTGGTAGGCGCCGGCGTCATCGGTGCAACAGGAGGCTGGTTGGGAAAAGCCACAACGGCCACGGACCTGGATTCGACCCGGACGGTGGTGTTCAACCTCCCTTCCGTGTCACGCGGTGCGGACGAGTGCACCGTTATGCGACTAGCGTCAGACACCCGCTTAGCCGTCCTCCGTGTGCCGGGGATCTCAAAAGATCTGCGTGTGGTCGCTCTCGACTCCGAAAAACGCGAGCTGCCGACCGGCGATTACACTTCCCGGATTCAACCTGACGGCAGTCAGTTGTTGAAAATCGAGGCCGCGCTGCTGGCGGGTCGCCAGGTTCACCTGGAAGCCCGTCGTACCGATGGCAGCAGCGAGCCGCTGGGCTGCATCACAGGCTCACTACCTTAACCCAACGGTAGCTGTGTCAGGCGCTCCCCCTGGCGGCGCAGGAAAGGCCCAAACCCGAGGTGGTCGTACAGGCCACCGAGGGCAGACATGTCGGGCAATCGGCGTCGCAGCCCTTCTTCGCCGGTCCCGAGATCCATATCGCAGGTGATCCGCGTGAGCCGCTGGGCGAGGTAAACAGACTCGCGGCATTCGCGGAGCTTGTCCATGAGCGTCTTCGAGCCGCGCAGCTTCAGCGCCGCGACCCGCGACAGATTGCCGTACAGATCATCCAGCGATTCAAATTCCTTCATCAACGAGGCCGCCGTCTTCGGCCCGACACCCGGCACCCCCGGAATGTTGTCGCTCGTGTCACCGGTCAACGCCAGGAAGTCCGCGAACCGCTCCGGGGCCACCCCATAATGGCGCTCGATATCGTGATAACCAAACTGATCGCGGGCGCCATAGTCCCAGAACAGGTCGCCGTCACGCACCAACTGCGCCAGGTCCTTGTCGCGCGTGATGAACGCTGAGCGCATTCCCGCTTCCCGCATCTGACACGAGAGCGTGCCGATGATGTCATCGGCCTCGTATTCAGGGTGCGTGAACACGGCCAGGCCCAGGCGCCGACACACTTCACGGCAATGCTCGAATTGCGCCAGCAGGTCCACGGGATGCGGATCGCGATTGGCCTTGTAGGCGGGATAGATCCGGCTGCGATACGAGTTGGGCAGCCGCTGATCGAAAGCCACGGCCATGTATTTCGGCCGCACGCGCTCGATCAGGTCGCCGATGAAGCGCGCAAAACCAAACACCGCATGGGTGGGATTGCCATCGCGATCGGCCATTCCGGGATACGCGGAGTGATACGCGCGGAACACATACACCGACGCGTCAACTAGAAATATCAACGTCGCTGACTCACGACAACCAGCGTTGGATCCGGTCGTGCAGCGGGCTCGTGCGCGGGAAGTGAGCGAGCAGATACTCCATCTGGTCCGCCAGCACCCGCCGCCCTTTCAGGAAAATATATTCCGCATAGGTGGGCGTGAACGGCACGGCGATGAGCTGCATTTTCGCCTGCTCGGGCGTGCGCGAGGCCTTCTGATTGTTGCAACGGCGACAGGCTGTTACGACATTGGTCCAGACATCGATGCCGCCCTGGCTGAAAGGCCTGATGTGATCCCGCGACAATTCGCGAGTTGGAAAACGCAGGCCGCAGTACATGCACAGAAACGCATCGCGCCGAAACAGTGTCTGATTGTTCAAAGGTGGAACATAGTCGTGCCGGGTGTTACCCGGATTGCCCGTATGGCCAACTGTGGCAACAATCGAGTTGACTTCGAGCACCGTGCGCAGTCCACTCGCAGCGTTGACACCACCGTAGAGTTTGTAGAGTGGCGATCCACAGGTATAAGCAACCTGTTCCTGATGGTAGAGTCGAGCCGCTTCCTTGTAGTCGATCCATTCGAGGGGCATACCGGCGATATCGGTACGCAGGACCAATTGCGAAAGTGAACGGGCTCCCGGGCTCGCGACGATCCGCAAGTCATCCTGGCTGCCGAGGTCGGCGCGGTCTAGATCTATGCCTAGCATGGGCGCTGTAAGATAAAGCACTTTTATGCAAGAATTCAACAACGCAACGTCTTAATTCGCCTGGGAATTTCCAAATGCCAGTCATCATAGGTGCGCTTCGCGAAAGCGCGCCCCAAGAAACGCGCGTCAGCCTCACGCCCGAGATTGTCGGCAAACTCACCCAGGCGGGCGCCAAGGTCCTCGTTGAGAGGGGTCTCGGCACACTTGCCCGATTCCCTGATGATGCCTACAAGAACGCGGCTTGGGCGGATTCGCCGACCGCTGTCCTGGATCAGGTACAGGTTCTGCTCACTGTACAGCCCTTGTCTGTCGAACAGATTACGCGTCTGAAATCGGGGACGGTCGTCGTCGGCTACATGCAGGCGTATAGCCGAAAGGCTGAAGTGAAGGCCCTGCAGGAGCGCGGCATCACCAGTTTCGCCATGGAATTCATCCCGCGCATATCGCGGGCTCAGTCCATGGACGCCCTGTCGTCCCAAGCCGCCATCGCCGGCTACAAGGCCGTGCTGATCGCCGCCGACAATCTGCCGAAGTTTCTGCCGATGCTGACGACCGCGGCCGGCACGATCAGGCCGTCTTCGGTGCTCATCATCGGAGCCGGCGTTGCCGGCCTGCAGGCCATCGCCACGGCCCGGCGCCTGGGCGCCGTAGTCGAAGCGTATGACGTACGCAGCGCCACCAAGGAGCAGGTGAAGTCACTCGGCGCGAAGTTTGTTGATACGGGCGTCAGCGCGGATGGCACCGGCGGCTACGCCCGCGAGCTGACGGCCGAGGAAAAGGCGAAACAACAGGAAGTGCTCGATGCGCGCATCGCCGCCTCCGATGCGGTTGTCACAACCGCCGCCGTGCCGGGGCGACCGGCTCCGAAGCTCATCTCGAAGGCGGTGGTGGAGCGCATGCGACCGGGTTCGGTGATTGTGGATATCGCTGCCGAACAGGGTGGCAACTGCGAGCTCACCCGGCCCGGCGAGATCGTCGAGCACCAGGGCGTCAAAATCATCGGCGCCGTCAACCTGCCCGCCCATCTCGGCTATAACGCAAGCGAGATGTACTCACGCAATCTGTTCAACTTCCTGAAGCCCGCCATCAACAAGAGCGGCGAGCTCGAGATCGATTGGAACGACGAAGTCTTCGCCCAATCCTGCTTGACGCATGGCGGCGAGATCAAACACGAACAAACTCGTAAATCCCTCGAGGGCTGACATGACGGGCATCATTGCTTTATATATTTTCATGCTCGCGGCCTTCACGGGCTACGAGGTCATCTCGCGCGTGCCGGTCATCCTGCATACGCCCCTGATGTCAGGATCGAACTTCGTGCACGGTATCGTGCTCGTAGGCGCGATGGTGGCATTGGGTGGTGCGCACACCACGCTCGAGAAGACGATCGGCGTCATTGGCGTATTGCTGGCTGCAGGTAACGCTGTCGGCGGTTACGTTGTGACCGAGCGCATGTTGGAGATGTTCAAGTCGAGTGGCGCACGCAAAGGTCCGCCGGCCGGAGGGGCGCACTGATGGAGACTGATGTCCTCAGCAGGGAAACTCTCATCCAGGTGAGTTACCTCGTAACCGCCGCACTGTTCATTCTCGGCTTGAAGCGCATGAGCTCGCCCGTGACCGCCCGCAGCGGCATTCTGTGGGCGGGATCCGGCATGTTGGTGGCGACGCTAGTGTCGTTCCTGTACCCGGGAATGACCAACTACGAGTTGATCGTTCCGGCCATGTTTGCCGGCGGCGCTCTCGCGTGGTGGAGCGGAAAGCGCGTCGCCATGACCGACATGCCGCAGATGATTGCGCTTTATAACGGCATGGGTGGCGGCGCGGCTGCGGCGATCGCCGCGGTGGAACTGTACCGGGGCGAGAACACCGGCTACGCCACTTCAACCCTGGCTGTCATCGGCGGAATCATCGGGTCAGTCTCGTTCAGTGGCAGCGCGATTGCGTTCGGGAAGCTGCAGGGACTGATCACCAAGAGCATTCGCTTTTCAGGCCAGCAGATTTTCAACATGCTGCTGTTGGTTGCGGCGCTGATACTGGGCGCCATGGTGGCGTTCAACTTCAATGCCGGGCCTGGGGTCATCACTGCTTTCTTCGCCCTGGCGCTGCTCCTGGGACTCACGATGACGCTGCCGATCGGCGGCGCCGATATGCCGGTGGTCATCTCGCTCTACAACGCATTGACAGGTCTTGCCGTGGCGTTCGAAGGGTTCGTTCTCAACAACGCGGCGATGATCATCGCCGGTACGGTCGTCGGATCGGCGGGCACGCTGCTCACGCAGTTGATGGCGAAGGCGATGAATCGTGGACTCGGCAACGTGTTGTTCTCCGGTTTCGGCGATACCGGTGGCGAGGCGGCGGCCGGCGACGTGACCGGCAGTCTGAAACCCATCGAGGCTTCGGACGTGGGCGTCATGATGGCGTTCGCCTCGAAGGTCATTATTGTTCCTGGCTACGGTATGGCGGTTGCGCAGGCGCAGCACAAGATCTGGGAGCTGTGCCAGTTGCTCATCGACCGGGGTGTCACGGTCAAATTCGCCATTCACCCGGTTGCTGGCCGCATGCCGGGCCACATGAACGTGCTGTTGGCGGAAGCCGGTGTACCCTATGACTTGATTTCGGACCTGGATGAAATCAACTCCGAGTTCGACACGGCGGATGTGGCACTGATTATCGGCGCCAACGATGTCGTGAACCCGGTAGCCCGCAACGACAAGTCGAGCCCGATCTACGGCATGCCCATTTTGAACGCCGACAAGGCGAAGAATGTGATTGTCATCAAGCGCGGCAAGGGCGCGGGCTTCTCGGGAATCGAGAATGCGCTGTTCTATCTCGACAACACTCGCATGTTGTACGGAGACGCGCAGAAAGCGGGCGCTGAGTTGATCCAGGCGATCAAGGCGGTAGGTTAACGTGGCAACCACCTTCGCGTCGGTGCGACTGGCAGTGCTGGCATTGATCACAACCCAGGCCGCGACATCGGCGTTCGGGGCGGCTCAAACCGCGAACACGACTGCGCCTGCCGAGACTGCGCACCGTCCGACGACGACAGCGGACGTCATTTCGTCATCGACTGCCGCCGACTGGCGTCCGTTGGATCCGCAGAACACGCTCTACATGGATCTGCCCGCCGGGCGCGTGATCATCGAGCTCAACACCGAGTTCGCCCCTCACCATGCCGCCAATATCATCGCCCTGGCGCGCGAGGGCTATTACAACGGCACGGCCATCGTCCGCTCCCAGGACAACTACGTTGTCCAATGGGCAGACCCCGACGGCAAGCGCCCGATCAAGAACGCCCAGAAGACAGTCGCCGCCGAATTCGAACGCAGCGCCCGCGGCATCCCCTTCACGCCACTCGTGGATCCCGACACCTATGCTCCGGAAGTTGGCTTCACCGACGGCTTCCCCACCGCCCGTGATCCCAAGTTCGGCCGCGCATGGCTCGTCCACTGCTACGGCATGGTAGGCGCCGGCCGTGACAACGACGTCGATAGCGGTGGCGGCACCGAGCTGTACGTTGTAACAGGTCACGCCCCCCGCCACCTCGATCGCAACGTGACGTTGTTAGGTCGAGTCCTGCAGGGCATGGACCTGCTGTCAGCGCTTCCGCGCGGCACCGGCGCGCTCGGCTTCTATGAAAAGCCCGACCAGCGAGTTCCGATCAAATCAATCCGTGTCGCCGCTGACGTCCCCGCGTCTCAGCGCACGGAGCTCGAGGTATTGCGTACGGATACGCCAACATTCACGGCATATGTAGAAGCGCGCCGCAATCGCCGCGAAGAATGGTTCAAAGTGCCAGCCGGCCACGTTGACGTGTGCAACGTGCCGAT